>Ga0315336_1000053_pt1 | contig 636801 bp, 585 predicted proteins | sample ASW5metaG_FD_204512 | JGI IMG/M metagenome (GOLD analysis project Ga0315336, IMG submission 204512) | Ammonia-oxidizing marine archaeal communities from Monterey Bay, California, United States - ASW #5 | ecosystem: Environmental > Aquatic > Marine > Intertidal zone | place: USA: California... | reverse complement strand
CCCCTCGGCCAAGACCGACAAGACCTCGCCGATCTACGGCATGCCGGTTCTCGACGTGGAAAAGGCCGGCACCGTGCTGTTCATCAAGCGCGGCATGGCGGCTGGCTATGCCGGGGTGCAGAACGAACTGTTCTTCCGAGACAACACAATGATGCTGTTCGGAGACGCAAAGAAAATGACCGAATCAATCGTCAAAGCGATGAACCACTGATCATAAAGGGCCCTTCGGGGCCCTTTTCTTTTGGGGCAGGGCGTTCCACTCTCAATCATGGACACGCTGAGTCTGCCCACCCTGCTCGCCTTTTTTGCCACGGCCATCGCCATAGAGCTGACGCCGGGACCGAACATGGCCTATCTCGCCATTCTCGGTGTCGCTAGAGGCAGGGTGGCGGGGCTTTTTGCAGTGACGGGGGTCGCGCTCGGCCTGGCGATCGTCGGCGGGCTCGCAGCGATCGGGCTTGCAGCGCTGATCAGTGAAATCGACTGGCTTTACCAGGCCATTCGCTGGGCCGGTATTCTGTATCTGATCTGGCTTGGATATGACACATGGCGCGATGCCCGCCGCCCCATCGAGCAGCACGCGCTGGCTGTTTCGAACTGGGTGTTCTTCCGCCGCGGCCTCGTCACCAACCTGCTCAATCCCAAAGCCGCCGCCTTTTATCTGGCTGTCCTGCCCAATTTCCTTGCGGACGTGGCGACACCGTCGGCGTTTCTGGTTCTCGCGGCGATCTATGTGCTGGCCGCCACGCTGGTCCACACCGTCATTGTCATGGGGGCCTCGGCCCTCCAGCCCTATTTCGTCCAGCCGCAGCATCGGGAGCGGCTGGGCATCGTGTTTGGTCTTTTGCTCGTGGTCATTGCAATCTGGTTGTTCATCGCGACCCGCGCCTGAACCCTGAATTTTGTTCAGGTTACATCGCTGTACGTACTTGAGCGATCTGCGCCGAATGGCCATGTTGGCGGCAACGCAAAGGATACAAGATGACCCAATCCATCCGCATCGACCTGTTCACCGATGTCGTCTGCCCCTGGTGCCTGATCGGCACGGCGCGCCTCGATCAGGCGCTGGCCACGCTGCCCGAGGACGTCAACGTCGAGATTTTACATCACCCGTTCCTGCTCGATCCCACGACACCGGAAGCGGGCCAGAACACAAAGGAACGGCTCAAGGCCAAGTATGGCGGCGATATCGACGCCATGCAGGAGCGTGTCGAGGGCGCGGCGCGGGATGCGGGCGTCCCGCTGGATACCAGCGTGCAGCCCATGAGCTATCCCACAATCAAGCCCCACACGCTGATCCGTTCGGCCGCTCCGGAACACCAGTACGGTTTGGCCAAGGCGTTCGCTGCGGCTTATTTCCTCGAAGGCAAGAACATCACAGACGATGCGCTTTTGGCCGACATTGCTGCCGAGTACGGGTTTACGCGCGAAGCGGCGCTGCAGCTGATTGAAGACGAGGCGGAAAACAACACCACGAAAGCCATGGCGGTTTCGGCCAGCGAGCAGGGCATCAATGGCGTGCCGTTCTTTATCTTCAACAACCAGTTCGCCATTTCGGGCGGCCAGCCTCTTGAGGTCTTCCAGCGGGCGTTCCGCGTGGCATTGGGTGAAGAGGCGCTGACCTAGACGAACATTCCTCCCGGCGGTATCAGGGATAGAGGCGGCCGGGAGGAAATTGGAAATGCTCAAGAAGATCATTATCGGCGTTCTGGTTTTTTTGATCGTCGTTTATGGCGGGCTGCTGGCCTTTCTCTATGTCAATCAGAGAGCGTTTTTCTTCAGTCCGGCCGGGGAGACCTACGATCCTGCGGCTGTCGGGCTCGACGCCGAGATCGTCACGATCCCAACGAGCGATGATGAGGTGATTACCGGCTGGTACGCACCGCCGTCGGGCGATGAGCCAACCATTCTGTATCTCAAAGGCAATTCAGGTAGCTTTTCGTCCGAATATGAGCGGTTCATCGCTTTTGCCGCGGCGGGGTACGGCTTTTTGTCGGTCGATTATCGCGGCTTTCCGCTGTCGCCGGGCGAAATTACCCAGGACAATCTTCTCGCCGATGCCATTGCGGCATTCGACTGGCTGGCAGGGCGCGAGGACGAGATCGTCGTCTGGGGCCGCTCGCTGGGCGCGTCGCCTGCCGTGTGGGTGGCCAGCCAGCGCGAGGCCGAGGCGCTGCTTTTGGAGACGCCGTTCTATTCTGCGGTGAGCGTTGCCGCCGAGCGCTACCCCTTCGCGCCCGTTGCCTGGTTGATGGTCGACCAGTTCCGCTCCAACGAGTGGATCGGGGCCGTGGAGGAACCGGTGTTCGTGGGACACGGCACGGCAGACAGGACGGTCAGCGTTTCGAACGGAGAGCGGCTCTACGCAGAAGCGCCAAATCCCTACGCCATCTGGATCGAGGAGGGGGCCGACCATTCCGATCTCTGGGCACGGGGGATCTGGGAGCGGGCTCAGGCGTTCTTTATGGAGGCAGCACAGGGAGGCTGAAATGGCTAAATTTCTGGCGATCTATACGGGAACCGCGACGGCCACCGAAAAGGCTCAGGCCGAGGGCCGGGTGGACGAAGCCGCAGGCATGACGGCCTCGGGCGAATGGATGGAAACCAACGCGTCGCGCCTGGTCGATCCCGGCGGCCCGCTGGGCAAGACCAAGAAGGTCGGCCCGGATGGCATTTCCGACATCACCAACACGGCTGCGGCCTATGTGATTGTCGAAGCGGCGGACCACGACGCGGCAGCCGAGATGTTTCGCAATCACGCGCACTTCACCCATTTTCCGGGTGAGGGCGTTGAGGTGATGCCGATCCTCGACATGCCGGGGGCTTAGATCATCCTCTGGCGCAAATAAAAACGCCGCCCCGAGGGACGGCGTTTTTCTGCAAATACGTTCATGTCGAACAGTCGCAGATGCAAGGGGTTTCGCGCTTTGCGAAGCCCGCTTAGCGACGGCCGCTGGTTACAACACCAGCCTCGCGCTGTGCACGCTTACGAGCAAGCTTGCGGGCCCGGCGGATCGCCTCGGCCTTCTGCCGTGCCTTCTTTTCAGAGGGCTTCTCGTAATAGTTGCGCAGCTTCATTTCGCGAAACACACCTTCGCGCTGCAACTTCTTCTTCAGCGCCCGAAGCGCCTGATCGACATTGTTATCGCGAACGACTACTTGCACGCGGAACACCCGCCCTTTCGGTTAGAATTTCGGCTGATATCAAACGCCGGAGGCCAAAAGCAATCCAGCGCCGACCGACACTTGCCGGTCACCGTGGCCGCGGTAGTTACCAGAAGAGTCGGGTCGTGTCCACCTACGAGGCCCGGAATCTGTGCTTTTTGTCAGTTTTCGGGGAGCTTGACGATGTTGAGATGGCCCATCTTGCGGCCGGTCCGCGCTTCGGCCTTGCCATAGACATGGGGCTGGGTGCCGGCCATGGAGCGCGAGGCTGTGGCAAAGATTTCCTCGCCGAGCAGGTTTTCCATCACCACGCCGGCCAGTCGCGTCGTGTCGCCCAGCGGCCAGCCGCAAATGGCGCGGATATGGTTTTCAAACTGGTCGGTGACGCAGACCGCCTGGGTCCAGTGGCCGGAATTGTGGACGCGTGGCGCGATTTCGTTGACGAGGATCTGTGGATCATCCCCATCGGACACCACGAAAAACTCGACCCCCATGGTCCCGACATAGTCGAGCGCGGCTGCAATATCGCCTGCGACGGAGCGGGCCTTGGCGACGACTGCGTCCGAAACCGTGGCGGGCAGCGTCGAGGTCTTGAGGATATGGTTGCGGTGAACGTTTTCGGCTGGGTCATAGGTGACCACCGACCCATCGGCACCGCGCACCACGATGACCGAAATTTCCTTTTCGAACGGAACATAGGCTTCGAGCACCAGCGGGGCGCCGGGCTCGAGTTCGGCGAAGGCGCCTTCGAGGTCGTCGGGCTTGCCGAGCATGCGCTGGCCCTTGCCATCATAGCCCAGCCTCGTGGTCTTGAGGACGGCGGGAAGGCCGATTTCCGAGACGGCGGTTTGCAGTTCGTCGAGACTGGCGACCGCGCGGTAGGGGGCGATGGCGACGCCTGCGTGGCTTAAAAAGCTCTTTTCGGACAGGCGGTCCTGACTGACTTCGAGCGCTCTGGCGGCCGGGCGGAGCGGCACATTGTCGGCGATGACTTTTGCCGTGGCGAGGGGCACGTTTTCGAACTCATAGGTCACAACGTCGACGCCACCGGCAAAAGCCCGCAGCGCGGCGACATCGTCATAGCCGGCAATTGTCCTGGTGGGGGTGACATCGAAAGCCGGACTTTCGGGGTCGGGGCAGAAGATATGGGTCTTCATGCCTAACTGGCTGGCTGCAAGAGAGAGCATGCGCCCAAGCTGGCCGCCGCCCAGAATGCCGATACGGCCGCCGGGCTGGAGGGGGTGGCTGTCAGTCATCGTCCTTGGGGAACTCCGCAACTGCGTTGGTCTGCCGGGCGCGCCATTCGGCGAGCCGTGCCGCCAGTTCTTCATCGGCCAGGGAGAGGATCGAGGCGGCCAGGAGCGCCGCGTTGATCGCACCAGCCTTGCCGATGGCCAGTGTGCCGACCGGTACGCCGCCAGGCATCTGAACGATCGAGAGCAGGCTGTCCTGTCCATGCAGTGCCTTGCTTTCCACGGGCACGCCGAGCACGGGCAACGTGGTCATCGATGCGATCATGCCGGGAAGATGGGCAGCGCCGCCGGCACCGGCGATGATGACCTGAAAGCCATCCTCGCGCGCCGTTGTGGCGAAATCGACCATGCGCAGCGGCGTGCGGTGCGCCGAAACGATACGCGCCTCATAGTCGAGCCTTAGCGCCTCGAGCGTTTCGGCGGCAAACCGCATTGTGGGCCAGTCCGACTGGCTGCCCATGACGATGGCGATGGGGGGAGATGAAACCAAGAGCCCTGCCCTCAATTGGCTAAAGCGTGGCTGTATCCGATATCGTGCGCCCGTTCAAGCCGACGGATCGGTGCGAGCCAGCGGCCTGCCCACGGCCATTGCGTGCCCGAACGCGGGATCGGGCGCAACGAAGGCAGCTTCTGGCCCGGCGCCAACCGCATCGAAAAAACGCGCCATGAAACAACGCAGCGAAGCGCACAGGGCGATGTCGGCGATCTCGACGTCGCTAAAGCCGACGGTGCGCAGCCCGGCGATGTCGGTTTCGGTAATGCGGTAGGCGTTAAGGGCAATCTTTTCGGCGTAGTCGAGCATGGCAACGTCGCGGCCAGACAGGCCGGCATTGCGGAAATCGGCCTGAACGGCTTTTACCATCCTGGTGGAGCCCAGGTCATCGACCAACAGGCGTCCATAGACCACCGAGCAGTAGCTGGAGGGCACCTGTTTGGCGGCGATGAACGTGATCAGGCGCCAGTCGCGCATCGGCAGTGAAAAGCCCGTTTTGACCTTTTCGAAAAATGCGTGCCAGACGGGTAAAAAATCGGGCCGTGCCGTCCAGCATTCCGTCGCGGACATGACGAAACCCATGTCTTCGATGTCGGCGCGATAGAGCGCCGCAATCTCCCCGGTTGCGTCCTCGGGGGCTATGGTTTCCACGAACATCGGGCCCACTCCTTTGCTGCCAGTATCTGACGGGCGGTCAAGACTAGCCCCGCTCGGGGGGTTGTCAATTGTCGTGCGGAACGAATCTGGGTGGCCAAACATTCTAAACCCGAGCCCAAGGGGGGCATGGGGATAGATATGGATACGAAACCGCCGGTCAGTCCGGCGCCTTCGCTGCTCGGCATCCAGCCTGTCGCAGCGATCCTGACCTTTGTTTTGATTGTCGCCGTGCTCTATCTGGGGCGCGGTATTTTCGTGCCTCTGGTTCTGGCCGTGCTGCTTGCCTTTGCGCTTGGCCCTGTCGTTCACAGCCTGCGGCGGGCTGGAACGCCCCATATCGCTGCCGTCATCGCTTCGGTATTTGCGGTCATTGCGCTGATTTCTGGCGTCGCCTACCTGGCGTTTTCACAGATGCTTTCGCTCGCATCGGATCTGCCGCGCTATCAGGCAACGATCAGCGAAAAGCTGCGGATGCTGCAGGAGACGTTGGGGGGCGGGCAGGTCATCGACAGGCTCGTTGCCACATTCGAACGGCTGGGCGCGCAGGTGGAGGCCAGTGCCGACAACCTGACCGAACAGGGGCCCGAACCGATTCAGGTCGTCATCGCAAATGACGGCATGGGCTCGCTCGAAACGGCACAGGCCGTATTTTTCTCGATCATCGGCCCACTTGCCTCGGTCTTGATCGTCACGATCTTCCTCATATTCCTGCTGCTCGAACGCGAGGAATTGCGCGACCGGTTTCTCAAACTGGCCAGCCGTGGCGATCTGCGTGCCAGCACCGAAGCCATGAACGAGGCCAGCGCCCGCGTCGGGCGGTATCTTCTGGCGCAGGCGACGATCAGCGCCGGTTACGGGGCGCTGTTCGGGGCGGGCCTTTTTGTTCTTGGCGTGCCCAATGCGATCCTTTGGGGCCTGTTGGCCTCGGTCTTTCGCTACATTCCGTTCGTGGGCACGCTCATGATCGTCACCATCCCTATCCTCTTGTCCATCGCGGTCGACCCGGGCTGGACGATGCTGTTTGGCGTCATCGGGCTCTATCTCGTGCTCGAAGTGGTCTCCAACAACATCATCGAGCCGCGGCTCTACGGCACCTCGACAGGGCTGACCCCGCTGGCGGTGCTGGTGGCAGCAATGTTCTGGGCCACGCTGTGGGGGCCGATCGGGCTTATCGTTTCCATGCCGCTGACCGTGTGTATCGTTGTCATGGCGCGTTATGTGCCGGGGCTGGGGTTTATCGAGACCATTCTGGGAAGTGCGCCGGTGCTGTTGCCGCAGGAGCGCTTTTATCAAAGGCTGATCTCGGCCAATGTCGAGGAAGCCATCGAGCTTGCCGACCGCGAAATCGAGAAGGATGGGATTGCGGCCTTTTACGACGATATTGCCGTGCCGGCCCTGCGGCTGGCCGAAGCCGATATCGCGGGCGATCTTGCAGATCCCTCCCATCGTCATCGTGTCGTCGAGACGCTCTCGGAGGTGCTTGACGATATTGCTGAAGCCGAGACCGAAAGTGGCGGGGAGGATGCGCGTATCCGGGTTTTCGGAGGCAAGACCGAACTCGATCAGGCCATGGCGCTCATGGTGGCCGAGCGGGTACGGGCACGTGGCTTTTCAGCTCAGGTGATGGCGCCAGTGGCGCTGCGCAAGGAGGGCATAGCCCAGATCGACCTGTCGCAGACCGAGGTCGCATGTCTGTGCTATCTCGGGCAGAAGCCGGACATCTACGCCCGCTATGCTGCCCGCCGGCTCAAGCGGATCAAACCGGAAATGGTCGTGGTTGCCGGCTATTTCCACCCCGATTACAAGGCCGGGCAGGGGGACGGCGCCGCCGACGAGATCGACGTTCTGGCTCATTCGATTGCTCTGGCAGAGCACGCGATCGCCCTGGCGCTGGGTGGGCATGACATGGTCGACGCCGATAACCTCGACACAGTTCCGCAATTGCGCCTTTCGGCCCGGGCGATTTCGGCCCAGGCTGCGGCAGACCCCGACATCGCTCGTTCGTTGCGGAGGCTGGCACAGTCCGCCAAGACCACGGTGGCGATGGTGACCGTCGTGCCCCTGATCGGTTCAGGCGCCGATGGACCCGACATAAGCCATGCCGAGCATCTGGCTCACGCGGTGCTCGATGGATCAGGCACGCTGATCATCGAAGATCTGCAGCACTCTCCTTATGCCCATCTGCGCAGCGTCGTGGAAAGCGGGGTCAGGGCCTATGCGGGCGTTCCTGTTCCGCTCAAGGACGGACAATTGGGCGCGGTGCTGGCGATCTTCGATCAAGCGCCGAGGCTTTACGACGAAGCGCAAATCGATCTGCTCGAAAAAGCCGTCGTGCCGCTTGCCACTGAAATCAGAGACATCTTCGTACGGCGCGAAGCCGAGGAAAGCGGAGCAATCGCATAGCGCCGGGACGCGGCTCTAAGGCCATGCCGTGTCGCGTTTCGCCTGCGCCGCCCTTCGGGTCCGGACCGGATAAGTGTTTCCACCTATCCTGGAAACGCTCTAATGCGCGTGGCCGTCGTCGAAGTCCTCGCTGCCGGCCTGCCAGTAGCCGGCCGCCTTGATCCAGTCGGGATTGTGCCCACGCTCATCCACCATGTGGTGGCGCACCGCTTTGCTCATGGCGCTTTCGCCTGCAACAAAGACGTAGCCGTCGCCCTGCGGCAGTTCCAGGCCCTGGACGGCACCAAGCAGCTTGTGGAGATCGCCCGGTTCGGCGCCTTCGCGGCTCAGCCAATGGATTTCGGCATTTTCCGGTGCGTCGATCTTCTGGATTTCGCCATTGTCGGCAATCTCGATGACGGCGATGGCACGGGCGTCGCGCGGCAATTCCTCGAGCCTGCGGGAAATGGCCGGCAGCGCGGTTTCATCGCCGACGAGCAGATACCAGTCGAAATCGCCCCGGACAACGAACGAGCCGCGCGGCCCGCCGACGCCGATCGTGTCGCCGGGCTTTGCGTCTTGTGCCCAGCCCGAAGCGGCGCCATCACCATGGAGCACGAAATCGAGCGTCAGAGTGCGTGCGGCGTTGTCATAGTAGCGGGGCGTGTAGTCGCGCGCTTCGGGGCGTTTGCCGTCGGGAAAAACGAGCCCGTTTTCCCCTCGCTCGGGAACCGGAAAGCCGGTTGCGCCCGCTTCGGGGAAAAACACCTTGCAATGATCGTCATAGGCAAGGGAAATGAAGCTCTCGAAATCGTCCGAAGCGAGCGTGATCCGCGCCATCTGGGGTGTGATGCGCTCCGACTTGAGCACCTTTGCTACCCGGAATTTGAGTTCATGGCGAACGCGTTCGACAAGGCGGGAATGTTGGGTCATCTCAGGTCATCCTCAAAAGCTTGAGGTTGGATTACAAATGATGATTGCCAAAGTCAACTTAACATAATGTCATGCAATTATGTCGGGGAGGATGATCCGCTCGATCTCCACGATGCGGTCCTTGAGCGCCAGTTTGCGTTTTTTGAGGCGCTGGATCAGCGTGATGTCGGCGAGCCCGGTCGCCGTCAGGGTATGGATCGCCGCATCGAGATCGGCGTGCTCCTGGCGTTTGGTGGCCAGCTCAAGTCCAAGCCGCGCTTCGATTTCCCTGTCCAATGGCAGCATAATTATTTTTCCCCACAGGACCCCGTATCAGAGCGCGATCCGCTCCTATACGATCGGCCCGGCACTCTAAGCCATTGTTTTCTCGTGCGGTCGAATCTGGAAAATCTGCACCTTTTCCCCCACGCACTCCAGCTCCTTTCTGCCACAGATTTGCCATTGGACAAAGGCCGCAAAGAATGTGACGATACTGTCGTCCAATGATGAAAGGAGTGGCCATGACCTCACAGACTTACATCACTTCCCTGGAGCGGCGGCATCAGGATCTGGAACGAAAAATCAGCGAAGAATTGCGCCATCCGGCCCGCGATGCGCTGCTGATCGCCGCTCTCAAGCGCAAGAAACTGGAACTTAAGGACCAGCTGGTGCGTGCTCAGTACGAGACCGCTCACTAAGGTCCATAAACTTGCGATTTCTGTGAGGCCACGGCGAAAGCTGCGGCCTTTTTTAATGCCCGGTTTCAGGCAAAAAACAGTCCGGCGATCCCGTCATAGATCAGCTTGAGTGCCAGAAGGAAGATCAGGATATAGGCCACGCGATAGAACAGTCCGGCGTCGATGCGGCGGACGAGAAATACGCCCAGAAGCATGCCCAAAATCGCCACGGGCACCAGATAAAGCGCTGCCTGCATATTTGAGAGCGAGAGCTGGCCGAGCACGAAATAAAACGGAATCTTGCTCGCATTGACCACGGCAAAAAACACGGCGTTGGTGCCTGCAAAAAGCGCGGGGGGGAGCCGCATGGGCAGCATGTAGATCTGGACAGGCGGGCCACCGGTGTGGCTCACGAAACTGGTAAAACCGGCAACGCCGCCCCAGAACGTGCCCCATGGCCGGGACGGGGGCAGATCTTCGAGCTTCTTGCGCAGCGGAAGCCAGGCGTCGAGCACGAAGGCCAGGGTAATCAGGCCGATGGCCAGGCGTACCATGGCCTCGCTGACGACAGCCGAAAGCGAGAAGGCGACGAGCGTGCCCACCAGTGCGCCGGGCAGCAGGATCCAGAACACTTTCCAATTGACCTCACGCCGATAGGCGATCAGCGCGATGACGTCCATGACGATCAGCAGGGGCAGCATCATGCCGGCGGCGTCGCGGGCCGGCATCACCAGCGTAAGCAGAGGCACACCGATGACGCCAAGGCTTGCAACCAGTCCGGATTTCGACAGGGCGACGAGAAAGACTGCGAGCGCAGCGACAAGAAAGAAAGACAATTGGAATATGAGGACTGGTCGAGGAACGGAGCGGCATAGCGCGGTCAAACGCTGCTGATGTCAAGTCCGGCCAGCAAAAACGGCCCGCTGCGATCTGGCAGCGGGCCGTTCTGAAAAGCTATCGCGGGAAGATTATTCCCGATCGTCGGCGTCAGAGTCGGCGTCGGCGCCTTTGAGCGATTTGAGCTTGGCAAAGACCGACTCGGCCTCGCGCTCGGCATCATAATTGTCCTGAGCGGGCGTGTGCGCTGCCTCTTCACCCTCCTCGGGCTCATACTGGGCGCGGTTGAGCGCTTCTTCAGCGGTCATCAGCCGTGTGCCTTCGGGTGCATCTTCGGCGATGCCAGCGGTACGGGCGGCCTTGCGCACTTCCATGTCCAGTTCCATCTGCGAGCAGAGCCCGAGAGTAACCGGGTCCATGGCGGTCAGGTTCGCCGCGTTCCAATGGGTGTTTTCGCGCACGGATTCGATCGTCGACTTGGTGGTGCCAACCAGACGCATGATCTGGGCGTCCTTGAGTTCTGGGTGGTTGCGGACCAGCCATTTGATGGCGTTGGGGCGCTCATGGCGGCGCGAGGTCGGCGTATAGCGCGGACCGCGGCGCTTGGGCGCTGCAACCTTGACCTTGGGCTCGGAAATTTTCAGTTTGTAGTTCTCGTCGGCTTCGCCCTTGGCGATCTCTTCGCGGTTCAGCTGCCCGTTCTGGATCGGGTTCACGCCACGAATGCCGCCGGCAACGTCGCCGTCGGCGATGCCTTGGACCTCGAGCGGGTGCAGGGTGCAGAAATCGGCGATCTGCTTGAAGGTCAGCCCTGTGTTTTCGACCAGCCAGACGGCGGTCGCCTTGGGCATGAGCAATTGTGTGGCCATGGGTAAATCTCTCCTGTGCTGCGGCCCGGTATTTCTCGGGGCCGCCCGCCTCGCCAATCTGGAATGAGGGGGAATTTGACCGTCAATATAAGGGTCAAATGCCCATCATGCAATCAGCAATCACGCAGCGCCGGTTTCGAGCGGGTCGGGGCTACCGACCGGTTCGCTCTGCGGGGTCGGTTCGGGCGGATAGCCATTGATGACGAGATCGAGAATTTCGGTGTCGCGCATGCCGCGCAGATTGAGGTGATCAGCGTTCTCGACCGACATGAACACCCCGTGCGGGGCGGCAGCGAACAGGCGACGGCCCAGAAAGGCTGGGACCACGGTGTCGCGCTCGCCATGCACAATGACGATCGTATCGGCCTGGCTGCCCGCAATACGGCGCGAGGAAAAGAAGGTGTCGCGCACCAGTTGCCCTGGCAGGAATGGCATGGTGGCAGCGACAACGTCGGGCAGGGACGAAAAAGGCGCTTCGAGCACCAGTGCCTGGCTGGGATAGCGCTCGGACATGGCGACGGCGACACCGGTGCCCAATGAGTGACCGATGAAGACAAGCCGGCTGCCGGGGGCATGGCTCTGGGTATAGGCGATGGCCGCCTCGGCATCGAGCAGCAGGCCCTCCTCGCTCGGGGTACCGGTTGAGCCGGGATAGCCGCGATAGGCAAAGGAAAGCACGCCAAAGCCTGCATTGGCCCATGGCATGCTGCCGAACCGTACCGCTTGCGGCTCGGGAACGCTGCCATTGCCGTGGAAGGCAACGATCATCGGGGCGCCTTCGAGCGGAGGCTTGAAATAGGCCTTGAGCCTTTCGCCATCGGCGGTTTCGAGCGTGATGTGCTCAAAATCGGCACCGACCATGGCGGCAAAGGGCAGGGCATTGACGAAGCGGCGGGGGAAGACCATCTCGCGCTGGAAGGTATAGGCGACAGCCACCACCAGCATATAGAGGATCAGGGAGGCCAGCACGAGGCCACCGACGAGGCGCAGGGTAGTCTGGTTCATCCAGCCTTCAATCAAGATATCGAACACACCGGTTGCGCCCCCGGACGCCTCAAAATCATCGCAAGAGAGATTTCTGGCAAGTGTGGTTGCGATGTTTGACGCAATCGTGACCGATCCGTTGCCAAACCGACACATGGCGGTCGGCGGCGAGGCACGGTGTCAGGCCAGCCAGATTTCGGCGGTGTCACAATCAATCCGGGCCCATGATCGATCATGAGTGTTCAAACGTCAGGACGATCTTGCCGTAGTGGTCCTTGGCTTCCAAGGCGCGGTGGGCATCGGCGGCATTTTCGAGCGGAAAGGTTCTTATGTGCGGGGGCACGATGTTTCCTGCTTCGATTGCCGGCCAGATTTTGGTGCGCAGCGCCTGAGCGAACCGGGCCTTGGTTGCCGCGGTTTGTGGGCGCAGCGTCGAGCCGGAAAGCGTGAGGGCGTTCATCAGGATCAGGCCGAGGTTGATTTCGGCCCTTGCCCCGCCACGGATGGCGAGCTGGATGACATGGCCGCCATAGGCGCACGTCTTGAGGTTGCGGTTGGCGTAATCGCCGCCGATGATGTCGATGATTATGTCGGCGCCCCGGCCTGCCGTCAGGGCTCTGGTACGCTCGACGAAATCCTCGCTGGTGTAGTCAATGGTTTGGGCAGCGCCCATGCTTTGGGCGTAGTCGGCCTTTTGGGCGCTGGAAACCGTTACGACGGGCGTCGCGCCATAAAGGCGGCAGAGCTGGATGGCGCTGGCGCCGATGCCGCCCGATCCGCCATGGACGAGCACCGTCTGGCCGGCGGCAAGTCCGGCCCGTTCGATGAGGGTTTGCTGCAGGGTGAAAAAGGTTTCCGGCAGCGTCGCCGCTTCGACGTGCGACCAGTTTTCTGGCTTTGGCAGCACCTGTCCGGCGGGCACGGCAACATAGGCGGCATAGCCGCCGCCATTGCAGAGCGCGACGACCTCGTCGCCCACGGCAAAGCGGGTTTCGCCTTCTCCCAGCGCTGCGACAACACCGGAGACTTCGAGGCCGGGCAGGGGAGAGGAATCGGCGGGTGGCGGATAGGCGCCCTGCCTCTGGGAAATGTCGGGGCCATTGACCCCGGCTGCGGCGACGGCGATCAGCACCTCCCCCGGCCTGGGAACAGGGGTGGCCGTCACAATTGGCCTGAGGACCTCGGGGCCGCCCGGCGCTGAGATTTCGATGGCCTGCATTTGGTCTTTTATTGTCATGGACGCCATCTTAATCGCGCGTCAAAATGGGCCAAGAGCAAATTTGAGGAGATCAGCATGGAAGACGATGCTGTACGCCGCATCCCGGTCCATGAGGTTGGCATGCCTCTCGAGACGCTGTCCGTCGATGAACTTCAGGACCGGATCGAAATTCTCAAGGCGGAGATCGTGCGTCTCGAAGCGGCCATCGAAGGGAAAACCGCCAGCCGCGACGCGGCTGACGCCGTGTTCAAATTCTGAGGGTCATTCCGATTTGTTGTGGATCGGGGCATCCCTGACCGCGGCCCAGGTCAACAGACCCAGAATCGCTATCGCCACAAGATGGAGTACGATTGCTGCAAATGTCCCAGGCCGGTCGCTTCCCAGCAGTTGGCGATAGGCCCATTCGAACGGCCCGTCGCCAGCGCCGATAGCCATGCCCGACAGGCCGACAAGAAAAATGCCGAAGATAATGGCAAGGGTGCCGTAGACGGCGCTGCGATACCATGCGGCGCCCATGAAGATGCCACCCATGACCCAGAGCACCATGATGACAACCCATTGGGCCAGCACGACAGGCAGGTCGAGTGGGTGGGCATAAAGCTCGGCCCCGTGCAGGGCCTGGGGCCAACCCATGAGGGCGTAATAGCCAGCTTCGATGGGAAAAGTGAGCGTAAACAGCACGCCGAGCAGCCCGCCATAGGCGAGTGCGAAGCTGAGCACCTGCGCGGTATAGCCTTTTCTTGTGCCGCCATGGGTCACATAAAGCGGAAACAGCGAATAGCCGACATAGATGCCGATGGCAAAGCCGAACCAGCGGGCCGGCTGACCGGCGAGATTCCAGCCGCTCACGTCGATGTCGCGCACCAGTGAAACGGCGAAGGTCAAGACAAAGATAAACAGTGAAAAGCCGGCCCAGACCATGAGGGCAAAGATGGCCTGTTCAGACAGCAGTCGGCGTGGGATCACTGGTTCGGTTCGGGGCATGGAGATTGTTGTCATGGGGCGGTCCTTTCCGTTTTTCCGGTCAGGTGGATGAAGATATCCTGGATGGGCAATGTGTCGACCTCCACGCCGGCCTGTCGTGCGTCCGCAACAAGGCTTTGCGGAGCGTCGTAGAGGGCAACCGATTTGGTCGGCCCCAGGCTCCTTTCGCTCAGCAGTCTTGCGCCGGAAGCCAGGGCGTCGACGGTGGTTGTCGGGCCGGTGAGGCTGATGCCCCGGCCGCGTAGCCTGTCCGCCGCTTCGTGCAGGACAAGGCGGCCGGAATCGATGATGACGACCTCCTCGAACAGGCGCGCCACCTCCTCGATATGATGGCTCGAGAGGACGATCAGCCGGGGATTGGCCATGAAGTCTTCCAACAGTAGGTCGTAAAATGTGTAGCGGCTGGGGGCGTCCATGCCCAGATAGGCCTCATCGAACAGGGTCAGCGGTGTGCGGGCGGCCAATCCGAGCGTGCAGGCGAGCTGGGCGCGCTTACCGCGCGAGAGGGAAGCGACTTTCATCTTTTCGCTCAACTCGAACAGGTCGAGCAGGCGCTTTGCATAGTCCGCGTCCCAATAGGGGCGCATATCGCTGGCCAGCGCAAAGGCTTCGGCAATGGTTTCGCTCCATTCGGCGGTGGTATCGCCGCTTTCCCGGATGATGCAGATTTCCGTTGTTGCTTGGTAGTTTTCGTAAACGGGCATGCCATTGAGGCTGGCGGTGCCGCTCGTCGGCTTGCGAAGCCCGGCAATGATCGACATCAGCGTGGTCTTGCCCGAACCATTGCGGCCCAGCAGTCCGTGGATGCCGGGTGTCTCCAGCTTGAGGGTCAAATCGTCAAGCGCAGTCGTTTCGCCGAAGGTCTGGGTGAGATTTTTGACAGAGAGCGTGGGGGTCATTGTTTTTCCCTCTTGAGGCGGGCTTTTACGAAGTCGAGAACATCATCGCCTGAAATTCCGAGGGTCCGGGCCTCGGCCAGCGCGGGGTCCAGGACATCATCGAAATAGCGAATGCGTCTGCCACCCACGAGTGTTTCGCGCGCTCCGGGGGCGATGAACATGCCAACGCCACGGCGCTTGTAGAGTACGCCCTCGTTGACAAGCTGGGCGAAGGCCTTGGCGGCGGTAGCTGGGTTGATGCCGTAAAAGGCTGCGTACTGGTTGGTGGACATGATCTGGCTGTCGGGCGCCAGCGTACCGGTGGCCACATCGGCTTTGATGCGGTCCGCTATTTGGCGGTAGATGGGCGAGCCATCGTCGAACACGACATAGCCTCATTGGTTCATTAGTTGAGTAATGAACCATATAAGCGCGTTGATCCCCTCGTCAAGTGGGTCGGGCACGCTAGGACCGGTGATCACTTGCCAGTAAGGTTAAAAAAGCGAGTCTCGTTAAGGAAAATTTTACGAGTTCGGGTTAGATTTTCATTATCCAGTTTGCGCTGGAGTTTTTCAGAGCGGTTCCTTCCCTGTGTTTGACGCCTCCCTGTTAACTTTCGAGAGCCGTTTGCTTGACGGCTCTTTTTTCTTTTCTGGGGCAGGTGATCGCCGGAACCAAATTGCGTTAAGCCTAGTTGCAACTCGTGGCCGGCCGGTAATGACGGGCGGAACGATTGCGCATAGACTGCACGAAATTATCCATAGCGATCAAGGAGTGCCCGTGGACGAGATGAGGTCCCCCAGCGATGCCGTTGCATTGACACCCAGGCTCCTGGCTTCGGGAGGGTTCGACCTTCTCTATCGCGAGGGCATGGGCCTGATCGAAGAGGTGGCGGCCTATCTCGATGGCGAGGGCCGGGGCGAAAGCAAGGGGCTCAGCCGCGATGCTGCCTTTATCTATGCCACAGAGAGCATGCGGCTCACCACGCGGCTGATGCAGCTTGCCTCGTGGCTGTTGCTGCAGCGCGCCGTCAACGAGGGCGAGATTTCGCCCGAACAGGCGCGCAGCGAAAAATCCAAGGTCAAGTTCTCGGCCCTGCCGTCCGATCGTGGCGGTCCGGGCTGGGACGATATCCCCGAAACCATGAAGGCCTATATCGCCAAGGGCGACCGGCTGTTCGAGCGTGTCGTCAAATTCGACCGCATCGAACGTGGCGAAGACTTGCCCGCCGAGCCGGAAGGCGAAAACGCGCTGTCGGCGCAGATGGGCCGGCTCAAGGCGGCGTTCGGCAGCCCGTGAACAAGACCGACAACTGGATATAAAAAAGCCCGGCGCAATGGCCGGGCTTTTTTATTGTCGAGGCTTTGGGTCTTACGAACCCAGGATGCCCTTGAACTTTTCCTTGAAGCGCGACACGCGGCCGCCGCGGTCGACGAGCTTGCCCTGACCGCCGGTCCAGGCCGGGTGGGTCGTGGGGTCGATGTCGAGGGTCAGCTTGTCGCCTTCCTTGCCATAGGTCGAGCGGGTCTTGTATTCGGTCCCGTCGGTCATCGTGACAGTGATGAAATGGTAGTCGGGGTGGATGTCTTTTTTCATTGGATCGGGCCCTAAATCAAACGGGCGCTACTGCGCCCGGACGAAACGTCTCGCAAATTCGTTGGCGGCCTTTTACAGAATGCAGCGCCGTAGCGCAAGAGGCCGCATCGAGTGGATTAGGGGGATGCAAACTTGCCCCGGGGCCGGGCAAGGACTATCTAGGCCCAAACAGGAATAGCCCGATATGTCGGAAACCGCCGCCAACCCCGCCCCCACCGACGCCGAAAGCGAGGTGCCGCGCCTGAAAGCCGGTGCGCGCGCCTCGTCGCTCAAGCCCCTGGGCCGCCTGGTGCCGTACCTTATGCGCTACCCCTCGCGGCTGGTGCTGACGCTTGCCTTTCTTTTGATCGCGGCGATTGCTTCGCTTTCGATTCCTTATTTCGCCGGAAGTTTCATCGACGAAGGGTTCGTCACGGAAAATTTCGAGACCGTCTCGTCTTATGCCTGGCTGCTCATTGTCATCGGTGCGGTGATGGCGATTTCGGCCGGCGCGCGGTTTTATCTGATTTCGGTGATCGGGGAGCGGGTCATTACCGATCTGCGCCAGGACGTCTTCAATCACCTGCTCACTCTCGACGCCACATTCTTCGACGTGAACCGGGTTGGTGAGTTGACATCGCGGCTCAATGCAGACGTCGCGGTGATCCGCAGCGCGGTGGGCTCGTCCGCTTCGCTGGCCCTGCGCTCGCTGATCCTGATGATCGGCGCGCTGTTCATGATGTTTTTGACCAATTTCCAGCTCGCGCTGGGCGTCATCGTCGTGATCCCCATAATCGTCTTCCCGCTCGTCGCCATGGGACGGCGCATGAAGAACGTTTCGCGGGTGACCCAGGATACGCTGGCCGATCTTTCGGCCATGGTCACCGAAACGCTGTCCTCGGTCAAAACCGTCAAATCCTTCGTGCAGGAAGAAAACCAGCAGCAGCTGTTCCAGGGCTACGCCGAAACCACATACAGGGCCGAACTCAAGCGGCTCCTGACCCGCTCGCTGCTCATCGGTATCGTGATGTTTGTCACCATGTCGGCGCTGGTCGTTCTGGTCTGGCTAGGCAGCCAGGCGGTGTTTGCCGGTATGATCAGCGTGGGCGAGGTCGTCCAGTTCGCTATCTATGCGGTGATCGCGACCAGTGCGCTCACCAATATGAGCGATCTGTTCGGCACGCTGCAGCAGGTGTCGGGGGCTACCGAGCGGCTGATCGAGTTGCTCGATACACGCTCGAACCTTCCGATCCGCCCCGATCCGGTCTCCATGCCGGTACCGCCGCTGGGCAAGGTTGCTTTCGAGGACGTCGATTTCTCCTATGTGACGCGCGACGAAGCGCCGATCCTTTCCCATCTTTCCTTTGGTGTTGAGCCGGGCGAAACCGTTGCGCTTGTCGGAGCTTCAGGCGCGGGCAAGACGACGGTGTTTGCGCTCCTGCAGCGGTTCTATGATGTCAATTCGGGCGCCATAATTGTCGATGGCATCGACGTGCGCGATGCTGACCCCGCCGATCTGCGTTTGCGGTTTGCTTCGGTCGATCAGGAGCCGGTGATTTTTGCCGGCTCGATCGCCGACAATATCCGCTTTGCCAAGCCCGGCGCCACCATGGACGAAATCCGCACCGCCGCCGACGCGGCTTTGGTGACCGGATTTGTCGAGGACCTTCCGCAGGGCTTTGATACGATGGTGGGCGAGCGTGGCGTCATGCTGTCGGGCGGGCAGAAGCAGCGCGTGGCGATTGCCCGGGCGCTGCTGAAAGACGCGCCGATCCTGTTGCTCGATGAGGCGACCAGCGCGCTCGATGCGCAAAGCGAGCATCTGGTGCAAAAGGCCCTTGAACGCCTGATGGAAGGCCGCACCACGCTGGTCATCGCCCACAGGCTGGCCACGATCCGCAACGCCGACCGCATACTGGTGCTCGAAAAAGGGCAGTTGATCGACGAGGGCACGCACGATCAGCTGGTCAAGAAGGGCGGGCGCTACGCCGAACTGGCCAAGCTCCAGTTCCGGCTCAATGACGAGGCGCTGGCGGGATAGGGCATCGGCGGCACAAGTGGTGCCGCAAGGCTTCGGACGAACGGAGTGAGGACACCGGCGCATCATTGCGCCGCCCCGCCGGAGGGCCAGCGAAAGACATAGGGCGACCTCCGCCCGTCATGGCTTTCGCGGTGCGGCCCGTGAGGCCAGACTATGCCTCAGTCAGCTTGAACTCGATGCGGCGATTGCGGCGGTAGGCGTCCTCGTTGTCTGCCGGATCGAGCGGGGCGAACTCACCGAACCCGGCGGCGAGCAGCCGGTTTGGCGATACGCCCTGTTCGACAAGCAGCTTGGCCACCGAGATGGCGCGCGCCGCCGAGAGTTCCCAGTTCGAGGGAAATTGCGGCGTCGAGATCGGGCGACGGTCGGTGTGCCCGTCGATGCGCAGCACCCAGGGAATATCGGCGGGGATCTCATCTTCGAGTTCGAGGATGGCGTCGGCGAGTGCCGTGATCTGGGACTGGCCCTCGGTGGAAATCTGGGCCTGTCCCGCGTCGAACAGGACTTCGGACTGGAAGACGAACCTGTCGCCCACAACCTGAACATCCGAACGGCCCTCTAAAATTTCGCGCAACCGGCCGAAAAAATCAGAGCGGTAGCGCGAGAGGTCCTGCACGCGCTGGGCGAGAGCGAGGTTGAGGCGGCGGCCCAGATCGGCGATCTGGGTGCGGCTTTCGGTATCGCGCAATTCCGACGCTTCAAGAGCGGCTTCCAGCGCCCCGATCTGCTGGCGCAGCGCTGCAAGCTGCTGGTTGAGCAGGGCAACTTGCGCCTGTGCTTCCGATGACAGTTCCTGCTCTTCGGACAGCGCGGTTTCAAGGCCGGCGATGGTGGAATCGTAATCTGCGATGCCGTCGCCGAGCCCGGCCAGCTCGGTTTGCAGGCTGTCGCGCTCGGCCTCAACACCCGAAAGCGTCGCCGAAAGCGAGGAGATCGAAAGCTCTAGCTCTTCGGAATTTGCCCGTTCAAGCTGGAGCAGTTCGGTCAGTTCGGCGATCTGGGCGTTGAGCCTGGACAGCGCCGTGTCGCGGCCGAGGATTTCCTGGTTGAGGAAAAACTGGGCGATCATGAACAGCGAGAGCAGGAAGATGATGACCAGCAGAAGGCTCGACAACGCGTCGACATAGCCGGGCCAGTAGCTGGGGCGTTCAGCAGAAGAGCGTCCGCGGACAAGTGCCATGGGCGAGGGGTCCTAGTTCTGGCCGTCGCGGGGACGGTCATTGTCCTGCAACAGGGTGTCGATGAGCGTCGTAAGGCGCTTGTTGACCTCGGCCTGTTCGGAGATGTGGGCGCGCAGATCTTCCTGTTCGGCCCTTATGTGCTTGACGAGCCCATCGATGCCCTTGGCCAGTTCTGCCATGGCGCGTATGGCGTTCTGGGAGGAATTCTGGGTCTGCATCGTGGCGCCGAGCCGTTCGAACATCTGCTGCATTTCGGGGCCCGAGACACCGAAATTGTTGGCCTGCATTGTGGCGATGGGATGGTCGAGTTCGGTCATCGAGCTCATCCAGTCTTCGAGATCGGTGTAGAATGCGTTCTGCGCCTGGCCGGCCTGCAGGTCGAGAAACCCCAGTACCAGCGATCCGGAAAGGCCGAACAGCGAGGAGGCAAAGGCAATCGACATGCCGCCGAGCGGGGCCTCGAGACCGTCCTTGAGATTGCCGAAAATGTTGGTGGTGTCACCCGACGTGACGTCGAGATTCTGAATCACACCCGAAACCGCGCCCACTGTCTGCAGCAGGCCGTAGAAGGTGCCGAGCAGGCCAAGAAAGACAAGCAGGCCGGTAAGATAGCGTGCCGTATCCTTGGCTTCATCGAGCCGGATGCCTACCGAATCAAGAATTGAGCGCATGGAGGCGGGCGTAATCACCGTCTCGCCGAGCTTGTCGCGCATGATGGCGGCGACGGGCGCGAGCAGGACCGGCGCGCGGCGCAGTTGGCCGGCGCTGCCTTCCTGGAGGGAATTGACCCAGTTGACCTCGGGAAACAGCCGGATCACCTGCCGGAAGGACAGTATGATGCCAACCAGCAAAACGAACAGGATCATGCCGTTGATGAACGGATTTGACCAGAACGCGTCGAGCAGTTGAGGCAGCAGGATAATCGCCACCATCGCCACGAGGACGAGGAAGATGACCATCTTGATAAGATAGACCAGCGGGTTGGCGAGGCGATACGGGTCGTATGATTGCGTCATAAAGGGCCGGCTCCTGGCAGCGCTGCCGGTCGAACGACCGGCGGCGTGTCAAATTTGCGCCAGCTTAGTCAGACCATGGTGACCTGACAATGACTTGAGACGTGGTTAAGGAAAAGTAACCGCGGCCCGGGAAACCCGAAAACCGCTAATTCACCGCCTGGATGGCCTTGAGCAGTTCGCGCTGGATGAGTTCGTTGCCGGCAACCACTTCGCCTTTGGTAACCGCGTCATTGCCGCCCGCAAAGTCGGTGAGGAAGCCGCCGGCTTCCTTGACCAGCAGCAGGCCCGGCGCGACGTCCCAGGGCTTGAGGCCCGCTTCCCAGACCCCATCGAACCGGCCGGCGGCCAGCCAGGCGAGATCCATGGAGATCGAGCCCGACCGCCGGATACCGGCGACTGCGGGCGTGATGTGGGCCAGCTGGCGCAGTTGCAGGGCGTCAAGCGCCCGGCCCTGCGAATTGATGCCGGTACACATGAGCGCTTCGGACAGATGCTTGCGGCCCGCAACCCGCAGGCGGCGGTTGTTGAGCCAGGCGCCATTGCCCTTTTCGGCGGTGAACAGCTCATCCATCACCGGATTGTAGACAACCGAGGAGACGATCTCGTCATTGCGTTCGAGCGCGATGCAAACGGCGAAAATCGGTACGCCGTGCAGGAAGTTGGTCGTCCCGTCGATGGGGTCGATGATCCAGCGGTGCATGCCGTCGGTGCCCTTGATCTCTCCGCCTTCTTCCATGAGGAAGGAATAGGTGGGGCGGGCCTTCATGAGCTCGTCCATGACCACTTTCTCGGCGCGCTTGTCGGCAACCGAGACGTAGTCGGCGGGCCCCTTGCGGGAGACCTGCAGGTTTTCGACTTCGCCGAAATCGCGGATCAGGCCCCTGCCGGCCTTCATGGCAGTGTTGACCATGATGTTCATCAGCGCTGAGCGAGCCATGGCAGTATCCTTGTGCTTGTCTTTGTCCCGGCCGGGAGACGATTGTGCGGTGCTCTCTAGCACGCACCGCTCTGCGGTCAAAGAAAACACCCTCCCCGGCGGGGGAGGGCGGGTAAAATGCGAAGAGGACCGAAAATCAATCCGCGCGGCGGATATAGGTCACTTCGGTGGTGTCGACGATGATCTTCTGGCCGATGCCGACAAAGGGCGGGACCATTGTCTTGACGCCGTTTTCGAGCGTCGCGGGCTTAAAGGAGTTCGCAGCCGTCTGGCCCTTGACCACCGGCTCGGTGTCGGTGACTTCGAGGGTGACCTGCGCGGGAAGCTGGATGCCGAGCGGGGTGTCCTCGTACATTTCGACGGTGACCATCATGCCGTCCTGGAGGAAGGCGGCGCGTTCACCGACAAAATCGGTGGCCAACTCGATCTGCTCATAGCTTTCGGTGTTCATGAACACCAGCGCGTCACCCTGGGCGTAGAGGTATTGGAAATCGCGTTGTTCGAGCGTCACGCGCTCGACAGTCTCGGCTGAACGGAAACGCTCGTTGAGCTTTGTGGTGCCCTGAATGGCTTTCAGTTCAACCTGCGCATAGGCGCCGCCCTTGCCGGGCTTGACGTGATCGACCTTGACCGCGACCCAGAGGCGGTCCTGGTGCATGATCACGTTGCCGGGACGGATTTCGTTACCGTTGATCTTCATTCTCAAAAAACTTTTCGTTGCTGCGCCCGCGCGGAGGGGCGCGCAAGGCCGATAAGACTGGTGGGCTGGCTTTTGCCCCAGAACGGGGCGGTTTTCAAGCCAATACAACGCGCCCAGGGCGATCAGCCGGCGTTGGTCAGATCGGCAAGCGGAATGGGCGGCGTATCGAGGGTATTGGGAAGCGGAGCATCCGACGGGTTCTGCGGGGCCTCGGAAGCGGGGTTTTCTGAAGGCGGAACGCCGGGCCAATAGCGGGCCCGCTCTTCGGCGCGGGCGAGGGTCGCTGGGTCTGCGCCGCGCAGCATCTGGTCGAGCGCGTCTTCGGTCAGGCCCTGACGGCGGGCCAGGGTGCGGTACATGGCGGCGGTCTCGATATCCTCATCGACCCCTTCGGCAACCGCCAGCATCATCGCGTAGCGCACCTGGCCAACGGCGTTGCCGGCCTCTGCTGCCCGGCCATACCAGCGCGCTGCGCCCCGTGCATCGCGGCTGCCGTCGCGGGCACCCATGTAAAGCAAGGTTGCGTATTCTACCTGCGCTTCGGGCAGGCCCTGCTCGGCGGCCATTTCGAGGAGGTCGAGCGCCCTTGCAGTATCGGGCGCAATGCCGGCGCCTTCGAGCAGCATGATGGCGTAATCATACTGCGCTTCGGGGAGCCCGGCCTCGGCGGCCTCGCCGATCAGTTCGGCGGCTTTGGCCAGATTGGGCTCGGCATAAGTGCCCTCCACGTGGAGCAAGCCGAGATTGTACTTGGCCGCGACATGACCGCTATCGGCAGCCTTTTGAAACAGGGCGGCGGCGCGTTCGCGGTTGCGCGGCACGCCCGCGCCGGTCTGATAGATCATGGCCAGCTGGAAAGTCGCCTGGATGTCGCCATTCTGGTCGGCCTGTGCATACCAGGTGATGGCGCGCGGGACGTCCTGGGGTACGCCCAGCCCGTTGGCGTGGATTTCCCCGATCAGGGTCTGGGCGACGGCGTCGCCGGTGGCGGCACGGCGCTCGGCCAGCCGCAACGCGGTCAGGTAATAGCCGCGCTGGAAGGCGCCATAAGCCAGATCGACGCCTTCGGGCGGGTTGAGCAGCATGCGCGAGATGTCGAGCGCCTCGTCCATCTGCTCGGACTGGGCCAGAGCAGCGATGGGTGAGAGCGCAATCAGTCCGGCAAGGAGTGCTGCTTTCAATCTCATGAGGCGTCTCCGGGGGGAACCTTTTCCCAGTCGCCCTGCGCAAAGGCGGCAAATTCGGATTTGAGGCCGGAAAGATCATCGGACGCGCCAGCGCAAAAGACCGACGGCACCTCAAAGGTCTCGGCCCACCAATCGGCCATCTCGCGCCCATCGATATCGTCGCGGTCGCCAAACATCAGATAGTCGATATCGAGCTCGCCGCGGCTCATCGCTTCGTGCCGGGAGCCGATGTCGCCTGTGCCCACTATGAAATCGGGCTTGAGTTCATCGAGAGCCTCGCGAAGCGCCTTTATGCCGCCCGACATATGCACACCATCGACATAGGCCATTCTGACCAGCTCGGGGCGGTTGTCGAGCAGAACGGCGCAATCGTGTTTCTGGGCGATTTTGGCAAGCGGCTTGACCCTGGCGAGATAGGCGAAATCGTCCTCGTCACCGGCCCGGATCAGCAGCGCCGAGGCAGCCGAACGCGCCAGCACGCCTTCGAGCTGTGCTGCGAGCGTTTCGGCATCGTCGGTGTTGTCCGCAATGAGGAAGATTTCGACTGTCATGACGCCCCTATATAATTTGTCCCCACTTGCCGCCAAACAATGACAAAAAAAGGGACGCTGCGTCGATACAGCGTCCCTTTGCGTATGGGAAGACTCTTCGGCAGTACGATGCCAGCGCTTTTCCGGCGTTGCCGCCGGAAAAACCCGTTCAGGCAGCCTTGTCGAGTTCAGGCGCCCACTGGCCCAGCGAGGCCAGGGAATTCATGCGGGCGCGGTGAATGAAGGCGCGACGGCCCGCTTCGACATTTTCCGCCTTGCCGCCCCAGGTCCGGAGCGCTTCGGCCTGCAATGCGCGGCCATACGAAAAGGTCAGCGCCCAGGGCAGCTTGCCGATATTGTGCATGGCCGAAAGGTTGGCGCTTGCCTGTTCCGATGTCTGGCCGCCCGAAAGGAAGGCGATGCCGGGAACGATTGCGGGAACGGTGGCCTTGAGCGTGCGCACTGTGCGCTCGGCAACTTCTTCGACTGAAACCTTGGGGCCGTTGACGCCGGGGATCACCATGTTGGGCTTCAAGATCATCCCGTCGAGCGCGACGCCGGCCATGCGCAACTGCTCGAACACTTCGCCCAGCGTGTCGGTGGTGACCTTCTCGCAGACCTCGATCGTGTGGTCGCCCGGCTTGCCGTCGGCCAGCACTTCGGGCTCGACGATCGGCACGATGCCGGCTTCCTGGCACAGCGCCGCGTAGCGGGCCAGAGCGTGGGCATTGGCGTGAACCGAAGCGCGGGTGGGCTTGTTTTCGCCGATGCCGATGACACCGCGCCATTTGGCGAAGGCGGCGCCGATCCTTGCGTATTCGGCCAGCCGGTCACGCAGGCCGTCGAGGCCCTCGGTTACAGTTTCATCGATATAGCCCGGCATGGGCTTGGCGCCGGTATCGACCTTGATGCCGGGCAGGCAGTTGGTGGCGCGCAGCATGTCGACGAATGGCGTGCCATCGGCTGCGGACTGGCGGATGGTTTCATCGAACAGGATGACGCCGGAAATATAGTCGGTCATCGCCTCGGTGGCGCCGAACAGCATCTCGCGATAATCGCGGCGGCTTGTTTCGGTCGATTCAAGCGCGATGGAATCGAAGCGCTTCTTGATGGTGCCGGTGGATTCGTCGGCGGCCAGAATGCCCTTGCCGGGCGCAACGAGCTGGTTGGCGATCTCGCTCAGTCGGGACATCGGACGCTAAACCCCATGGATGTGAATTTGGGGCTAAAATACCCGAATGTCGGGCCAGTAATCGATTAGACGTTCGGGTATTGAACGAAGGGATTAGGCCCCGAGAGGGCATGCGTCTTCCCTAGTGGGGCTTGAGCGCGTCCACGCCCGGAAGGGGCTTGCCTTCCATCCATTCGAGGAAGGCGCCACCTGCAGTCGACACATAGGTGAAGCTGTCCTTGACGCCGGCATGGGCGAGCGCTGCAACGGTGTCGCCGCCGCCGGCCACCGAGGTCAGGAGGCCCTTCTTTGTGCGCTCGGCGGCGTGCTTGGCCACCTCCACGGTTGCCGTATCGAAGGGGTGCATCTCGAAGGCGCCCAGCGGGCCGTTCCAGACCACGGTTCTGGCTTCATTGATGGCAGTCTTGATCCTCTCGATCGACTGCGGCCCGGCGTCGAGCACCATGCCGTCCTTGTCGATGGCGTCGAGGCCATAGACCCGGGAAGGCGTGTCGGCCTTGAAGTGCCAGGCGACGACGCCGTCGATGGGCAGGATGATGGCGCAGCGGGCTTCCTCGGCCTTGTCCATGATACGCAGCGCGGTTTGCTTGAGGTCGCGCTCGCACAGCGATTTGCCCACGTCATAGCCCAGCGCGTAAATGAACGTGTTGGCCATCCCGCCACCGATCACCAGCGCCTCGACCCGCGTAACGAGGTTTTCGAGCAGGTCGATCTTGGTGGAGACTTTCGCCCCGCCGACAATGGCGATCACCGGCTTGGTGGGATTGCCCAGCCCTGCTTCGAGCGCCTTGAGCTCGGCTTCCATGGCCCGGCCGGCGGCTGAGGGCAGCGCGCGGGCCAGTCCTGTCGTGGAGGCATGAGCGCGGTGTGCAGCGGAAAAGGCATCGTTGACGTAGAGATCGCCCAGCGAGGCCATGGTGGCGACAAGTTCGGGGTCGTTTTTTTCCTCGCCGGGGTGGAAGCGGGTGTTTTCCATCAGAACGACCGATCCGGCTTCGGCACCCTCAATCGCTTTTTTCGCTTCGGAAACATCGATCCAGTCGGTGGGTGCGAAATGGACGGGCTTGCCGATGATCCTGTGCAGGGCACCCACGACGATCTTGAGGCCCATCTCTGGATCGACCTTGCCCTTGGGGCGTCCGAAATGGGCGAGAAGGATCGGCAGGCCGCCCTTGTTGGCGATTTCCTGGATGGTGTGGGCCACGCGCTCGATGCGGGTGGCGTCGCTCACCTTGCCGTCCTTGACCGGCACATTGAGGTCGACGCGGACAAGCACGCGTTTTCCGTCGAGTTCGAAATCGTCAAGGGTCTTGAAGGCGGCAGTCATGGTCGCATCCACTCGGTCTGAATTCGGAACGTTCCCTCGGGCGTCACAGTGACCCAAGGGCAGGCGATAGGCAAGAAAAAGGCGCTCCCGGGGGAGCGCCTTGGATCAGGAAGGGTGTGGGCTTAGAGCACCTTGCCGAATGCGACCGCGGTGTCGCTCATGCGGTTGGAGAACCCCCATTCATTGTCGTACCAGCTCAGGATACGCACGAAGGTGCCTTCCATGACCTTGGTCTGGTCCATGTGGAAGATCGAGGAATGGGAGTCGTGGTTGAAGTCGGTCGAAACCAGCTTTTCGTCGGTAAAGCCCAGAATGCCCTTGAGCTTGCCCTCGGCAGCGGTCTTGATCGCGGCGTTGATCTCTTCGACCGAGGTGGTCTTCTTGGCGATGAACTTGAAATCGACAACCGAGACGTTGGGGGTCGGTACGCGGATCGAGGTGCCGTCGAGCTTGCCGTTAAGCTCGGGCAGAACCAGCCCGACGGCCTTGGCGGCGCCGGTGGTGGTCGGTATCATCGAGAGCGCGGCAGCACGGCCCCGGTAGAGATCCTTGTGCATGGTGTCGAGCGTGGGCTGGTCACCGGTGTAGGAGTGAATCGTGGTCATGAAGCCCTTTTCGATGCCCACGGCTTCATTGAGCACATAAGCGACCGGGGCCAGGCAGTTGGTGGTGCACGAAGCGTTCGAGATCACCGTGTGCTCTGGCGAGAGCTTGTCGTGGTTGACGCCATAGACCACCGTCAGGTCAGCGCCTTCGGCGGGGGCGGAAACGATCACCTTCTTGGCGCCGGCTTCGAGGTGAGCCGAGGCTTTTTCCTTGCTGGTGAAGATGCCCGTGCATTCCATCACGATATCGACGCCCATTTCGCCATGGGGCAATTCGGCGGGGTTGCGGACGGCAGTCACCTTGATGGGGCCACGGCCCACATCGATCGTGTCGCCTGAAACCGTCACCGTGCCGGGAAAACGGCCATGCACCGAATCGTAGCGGATCAGGTGGGCGTTGGTTTCGACCGGGCCGAGGTCGTTGATGGCAACGACTTCGATGTCGGTGCGGCCGGATTCGACGATGGCGCGCAGGACGTTGCGGCCGATGCGGCCAAATCCGTTAATGGCGACGCGGACGGTCATGGAGCTACTCCTTGAGTATGGATATGCCGAACGGGAGGAAAAAGGGGCGCTGGACGCGCCCCCTGGGAATTTGAAATCTCTTAAAGCTGGGCCTTGGCCGCTTCAACAGCGGCTTTGGTCGTAATACCGAAGTGCTTGTAAAGCGCGTTGATTTCGCCCGAAGCACCGAACCCGGTCATGCCGACAAAGCGGCCGTTCTCGCCGAGGAATTTGGACCACCCCATCTCGATGCCGGCCTCGATGGCGACACGAGCCTTGGCCTTGCCGAACACCGTGCGCTTGTAATCGTCGGACTGGGCTTCGAACAATTCCATCGAAGGCACGGATACCGCGCGGGCCGAAATGCCCTCGTCAGTGAGTTCCTTGGCGGCCTCGACAGCAAGCTGGGTTTCCGAACCGGTGCCGAAAATCACGACGTCGGCGTCCTTGTCACCCCAGATCGAATAGGCGCCGCGCAGGCACAGATTGTCCTTGGAATGTTCGGTGCGCAGGGCCGGAAGACCCTGGCGTGAAAGCGCAAGCACGGAGGGCTGCTTGAAACGCTCGAGGGCGATTTCCCAGCATTCGGCCGCTTCCATGGCGTCGGCCGGACGGAACACCAGGAGGTTGGGGATGGCCCGCAGGGCTGCAAGATGCTCGACCGGCTGGTGGGTCGGGCCGTCTTCGCCCAGACCGATGGAATCGTGGGTCATGACAAGCCCGACCCGGATGCCCATCAGCGCCGCAAGGCGGATCGAGGGGCGGCAGTAATCGGTGAAGGTCAGGAAGGTGCCACCATAGGGGTACAGCCCGCCATGGAGTGCAATCCCGTTCATGGCCGCAACCATGCCGTGCTCGCGGATGCCGTAGTGGATATAGCGGCCCGAATAGTCGTTGGACGTGAACGGCAGGGTCTGTGAGGTGTTGGTGTTGTTCGAGCCGGTCAGATCGGCCGAGCCGCCGATCGTTTCGGGCATCGCGCCGTTGATGACTTCGAGCGCGTTCTGGGAGGAGGCGCGGGTCGCCAGTTTCGGCTTTTCATCGGCCAGTTTGTGCTTGTAGCTGGCCATTGCTGTCTTGAGCGCCTCGGGCAGGTCGCCGCGCATGCGGCGCTCGAAGTCTGCCCTGGTATCCGCATCGGCAGCGTTGAGGCGCTCTTTCCAGGCGCTGCGCGCCTTGGTGCCGCGATTGCCGGCAAGGCGCCAGGCATCCATAAGGTCTTCGGGCACTTCGAACGGGCCATATGCCCAGCCGAGTTGCGCCTTGGCCAAAGCAATTTCGTCAGCACCGAGCGGGGAGCCGTGCGCCTTGGAGGTGCCGGCCTTGTTGGGCGAGCCGAAGCCGATTGTCGTCTTGGCGGAAATCAGCGTCGGCTTGTCGGATTTCTGGGCGTCCTTCAATGCCGTTTCGATCGCAACGGGATCGTGACCGTCGATTTCCATGGTGTTCCAGCCAACCGCCTTGAAGCGGGCGATCTGGTCGGTCGAATCCGCCATCGAGACCTTGCCGTCGATGGTGATGTCGTTGTTGTCCCAGATGACGATGAGCTTGTTGAGCTTCAAGTGCCCGGCCAGCGAGATCGATTCCTGGGAGATGCCTTCCATCAGGCATCCGTCACCGGCATAGACATAGGTGAAATGGTTGACCAGATCGTCGCCATATTCGGCGTTGAGCTTGGCTTCGGCGATCGCCATGCCGACCGAATTGCCCAGGCCCTGGCCAAGCGGGCCGGTGGTGGTTTCGATGCCGTCGGCGTGGCCGTATTCGGGGTGGCCGGCGGTCTTGTAACCGAGCTGGCGGAAGTTCTTTATGTCGTCGAGCGTCATGTCCTCATAGCCCAGCAGGTAGAGCGAGGAATAGAGCAGCATCGAGCCGTGGCCCGCAGAGAGCACGAACCGGTCGCGGTCCGGCCAGTGAGGGGCCTTGGGGTCGAATTTCATGATCTTTGTGAACAGCACGGTGGCGATATCGGCGCCGCCCATCGGCAGTCCCGGATGGCCGGAATTGGCGGCCTGCACGGCGTCCATGGAGAGGGCGCGAATGGCATTGGCCATGGCATCGTGTTTGGCTCTGTCTGTCATGGTATCCCGAAGCGTTCGACGTTAGGAAAAATGGCGATGCGGCGGCCCGCACGAGACGGCCCGGTCGCGCGAGGCAGACACATAACAGGTCCGGGTATCGAGTCAATGTCGTGGGGGTCGGCGGCGCGGGGGTGTTGCCCTTGCCATTTCCGCCACTTTTGGGGTTATTGTGGGCGCCAAAGGCAATGGATTCGAAGGACGCGCCCAAAGTGACATCGCCATCGACCGGAGAGAGCTTTACAACCGCCATCGAACGGCTCGACCGTGCGCTCAACCGGCTCGACACCTCGGTTCGTTCGCTGTCGGGGCGGTTGCGCTCCTCGTCCCAGCTTCAGGCCGACAGCCAGCGGCTTGCCGGCGATCTCGACCGGGCCGCGGCGCGGGCTGAAAAGCTCGACCAGGCCACCGAAATCGTCTCTAAAAGGATCGAGGAAGCGATGACCAGCGTGCGCTCGGTACTCGAAGAGGGAGATGCCCGTGGCTGAGGTCAGCGTCGAAATCAACGGCCGCAAATACCGCATGGCGTGCGAGGACGGGCAGGAAACCCACTTGTCGTCCCTCGCCACGCGGTTCAACCGCTATATCGACGATTACAAGGGTACGTTCGGTGAGATCGGCGACAACCGCCTGACGGTCATGGCCGGTATCGCTGTGGTTGACGAACTTGTCGAGGCCGAGCGCAAGCTCGAGCAGTTGCGGGCCGAACTCCAGACCGTCACCAAGGCGGGCAATGACGTGGCTGCCGAGGCGGAAACCATGGAAAGCAAGTTCGCAGCGAAGCTGTCCGATGTGGCGCGCCGGATCGAATCGATTGCCACGGCGGTTGATGCCGCCGGCCAGGAACCCCAGGGCAATTCGTGACCGCATCGGGTTCGGTGGTCGGCGTCTATGGCGCCCCCGGGCACAATTTTTCCAAACCTGCCGCCATGTTCATCGACATCGTCGCCGGGCTGGGGGTGGCGGGGGACGCTCATTCAGGCAAGACGGTCAAGCACCGCTCCCGCGTTGCTGCCGATCCAACCCAGCCCAACCTGCGTCAGGTCCACCTGATCGCCTCCGAACTGCTCGACGAGGTCAACGGGCAAGGCTTCGACGTGTCGCCCGGGGCGCTTGGGGAGAACATCACGACACGGGGCATCGATCTGATCGGCCTGCCGCGCGGCACCGTTCTGGTCATCGGCGATGTGCGCCTGAGCGTCACCGGCCTGCGCAACCCCTGCTCGCAGATCGAAAAATTCCGGCCCGGTCTTTTGAAGCTGATGGTGGGAAAACGCGAAGACGGCACACCGCTCTTGCGCACCGGCATCATGACCATCGTTCTTGAGGGCGGTTCGGTGCGGGCAGGGGATGGCATTGGTGTTCAATTGCCGGCCGAACCGCATGTCAGGCTCGAACGCGTTTAGGGGCTCCCTTTCACGTCAGCACGAACGGCAGATCGGTGTCGCCGGTCTTTTCGCCAAACCGGGTGATCAGCGCATGAACCTGCCCGCGATGGTGGGTCTGGTGGTTGAAGATCTGCATGATGAGCAGCGCGCGCGGCTTGGACATCTGCCGTCCGGCCGCGCCGCTGTACCAGGAAAGGGTGCCTTCGATCTCGTCCGCTGTCATGGCGTCGGCCCACGCGATGATCGTGCGGTCGAGTGCCTGCCGCTCGGTCCACAGCGTATCGAATTCCTCGATCATTGTTCCGCTCTGGGCAATTGGGACACCGGGCGCCTGGGCAACGCCGAAACGAGACAGCCATATGCGGTCGGCCCAATAGAGGTGGGAGAGGGTCGCGTGGATCGATTTCCAGAACGCGCCCTCGTCCGAGCGCCTCTGCTCGTCGGAAAGCCGTTGCGCAGCGCCATAGATGCGCCGGTTGAGTTCCTCGTTGTAGCGGGCCATGGTGCGCACATATTCGGGCGTAATCATCGATCTTCTCCCTCGGCTTGGTGCAGGCGTGTCCGGTCCGAATTCAGGTCAAGTATGCTGATATAGTTTGCTTGGGACGCGTCCGCAAAAAACATTCATGGACCCTTTGCCGTTCCGCTATTTGCGCCTATATGATCGCGTGCTGCCCGGTTCGTGTAGGATACTGCATCCCCGGGGCCTTATCGATCCTTAAGGGAGCTGTCCCTGACCGGACCCGTGGGTTCGGATAAACGGCGCCCACCTACATGAGTAGGTTTCCCGGGATCGACACATCCCACGGCCAGGGCGGCACAAATTTTTGAGGAAAGAGAGCGGCTTGAAGGATACCGAAGCCCAGCTTGAAGAGCAAAAGGCGACACTTCGGCAAGAGGCATTTGCCCGCCGTCTGGCTGTTCCACAGGCCGACCGCGCCGATGCGGCCAAGGCCGCCGCCGATGTGTTTCTCGAAGGCGTTCCGCTGCAAAAAGATCAGGTGGTGGCGCTCTATTGGCCGATCCGCGACGAGATCGACTGCAAGCCGCTTCTGACCAGGCTGATGGATTCGGGCCAGAAAGTCGCCCTGCCCGTGGTCATCAGTGAGGACGAGCCGCTTGAGCTACGGCTCTGGGAAGATGGCCAGCCGCTTTACCCTTCAGGCTTCGGCACGCTGGCTCCAGCCGAGGCCGCGCCAATCGTCGTCCCCGATATCGTCGTCATCCCGCTTCTGGCCTTCGACAAGCTCGGTACGCGGCTTGGTTACGGCAAGGGCTATTACGACCGGACGCTTGCGGCGCTGGGCAAAAAACCGCTGCTTGTCGGCTATGCCTTTGCTGCCCAGGAGCTCGATTTCATTCCACGGCTCGGTCACGATCTGCCGCTCGACCTTCTGGTCACCGAGACCGGCCTGCGCCGCTTCGAGGACGCATGAGGCTTCTGTTTCTGGGCGACGTGATGGGCCGGGCCGGCCGCGATGTGGTGACCGAACGGCTTCCTGGCCTGATTGAGCGCTGCCGGTTCGATTTCGTCATCGTCAATGGCGAGAATGCCAGCCACGGGCGCGGCATCACCGAGGCCCATTTTGAATTGCTGCGCGATGCGGGCGCCGATGTGGTGACGCTGGGCGATCACGCCTTTGACCAGCGCGAGTTGATGACGGCCATCGAGCGGCACGACACGCTCATTCGTCCCATCAATTTCCCGCCCGGCGCGCCGGGGCGCGGCGCCACCATGGTCACCGGCCGTAACGGCCATCAGGTGCTTGTGGTCAATGCGCTCGGCCGGGTGTTCATGCCCCCGATGGATGATCCGTTCCGGGCCGTCGACAACGCCATTGCCCGTTGCCCGCTGGGCGAGCAGGCGGACGCCATCGTTGTCGATTTCCACGCCGAGGCGACTTCGGAGATGCAGGGCATGGGCCATTATCTCGATGGCCGCGTCTCACTTGTTGTCGGCACCCACACCCATATCCCCACCTCCGATCACCGCATTCTGCGCGGTGGCACGGGCCTTATGAGCGATGCGGGCATGTGCGGCGATTATGACAGCGTGATCGGCATGGAACTCGAAGAACCGCTCAACAGGTTCGTCACCGGGCTGGCCACAGCGCGGTTCACCCCGTCCGAGGGCGAAGCCACGCTTTGTGGCGTGGCGATCGAAACCGACCGGGCCGGACTGTGCATCCAGATACAACCGGTGCGCATCGAGGGCTCGCTCTCGCAAACCGTACCGCAATTCTGAGGCTTTATTTCTCCGGATCGCTCCCCTATAACCCCGCCAATCTCATTTTAACGACCAAACAGGGAACTGTCCGACCATGGCCGGCCATTCACAGTTCAAGAACATCATGCACCGCAAGGGCCGCCAGGACGCGGTGCGCTCGAAAATCTTCTCCAAGCTGGCGCGTGAAATCACCGTCGCCGCCAAGTCGGGCATGCCCGATCCGGCGATGAACCCGCGTCTGCGCCTGGCGATCAACAACGCCAAGGCGCAGTCCATGCCCAAGGACAATATCGAACGCGCCATCAAGAAGGCGCAGGGCGGCGACGGCGACAATTACGAGGAAGTCCGCTACGAAGGTTACGGCCCGGGTGGCGTTGCCGTGATCGTCGAGGCACTCACCGACAACCGTAATCGCACGGCATCGAACGTTCGCGCCATCTTTTCCAAGGCCGGCGGCGCGATGGGCGAAACCGGATCGGTCGCCTTCATGTTCGACCGGGTCGGGGAAATCTATTATCCCGCCAAGGTTGGCGACGCCGACACCGTCATGGAAGCGGCCATCGAGGCTGGCGCCGAGGACGTGCAGTCCGACGAAGAGGGCCATACGATCTATTGCGCTTTTGAAGATATCGGCGAGGTGTCCACAGCGCTTGAAGCCGCGCTTGGGGAAGCCGAGAGCGTCAAGGCTGTTTTCAAGCCCCAGACCAACACGCCGGTCGATGCCGACAAGGGCGCGAGCCTGATGCGCATGATCGACAATCTCGACGATGATGACGACGTCCAGAACGTCTATGCCAATTTCGAGATGAGCGACGAGGACATGGCCAAGCTTTCGGCTTGACCCGTGCTTTTTCGCTGGATGGAGGCGGCCGTTATGGCCGCCTTTTTTATGCGCTGCGTTTGACTTCCTGTCCGCGGTAGACGAGCCCCGTCGGCTCGCTGACAACTGTCGGTGCTGTGGGGCGGCGGGGCAGCAGCACCACGATACTGACGCTGTTGCGTCCGGTTTCCTTGACCTTGTAGAGCTGCTCGTCGGCGCTTCGGAAGACTGCACCGAAATCGACGGGCTCGGCGGTAATGGCGCCGCCTATGCTCACGGACAAAATGCAGGCATCGGCCCCTGAATCGAATTCGATCATCCGCACCGATTGGCGAATGGTTTCGGCGGTGCGCTGCGCCTGCTCTACATCGGCAGCCGGAAGAAAGACGCCGAATTCCTCGCCGCCCAGCCGGCCGATGATGTCGACAGACCTGACCGAGGTGCGGATGGCGGCGACAATGAGCTTGAGAGCCGTGTCGCCGCTCGCGTGGCCATAGCGGTCATTGATCGATTTGAAATGGTCTGCGTCGATGACAAGAAGCGTACCGCCGCCGGTCTGCTCGTCGTGCAACGCGCCGCTGACCGCGTCGACGAATGCGCCGTGATTGAGACAATTGGTCAGGCTGTCGCGCGCCGCCGCCGCTTCGAGCCTGTCATAGGCGAGCTGGAGTTCGACCTGGCGCACCGACATGTAGAAAACCATCGGTCCACCCAGCGCCAGGGGCGCGACGATGGCGGCGATCAGACCGATTTCACCGAGGCCCTGCGAAAACACTTCGAGAATGATGTAGCTCATTACGACCGAAACCACGACCGCGATCGCCATGTGGCTGAGCGTGCGTCGAGCGATGCCCACCCAGGCCTGCCGGGGCAGTCTGAATTCTCGTGCCATGCATATGTACCGAAAGCATTTGCGTCCGGCGTAACCCTATCCGGTAAGGGGTGAACACAATCTTGCCGGGAACGGGAAAATTGAACCAGCGCCGCAGACTGTGAAGTCAGGGGAAAACATGCCGATGTTTTTGGTTTGTTCACTTTGCGCTTGGTAGGCTGGCGCGAAGCGGCTAATTTGGGAGCATGTTGAGCATCGTGCGAATCATGGGGATCGATCCGGGGCTGCGGCGCACCGGTTGGGGCATTATCGAGGCCGAGGGAAACCGGCTGCGCTTTATCGCCTGCGGGGTTTTGACGCCCGCCGTCGATCAGGAGCTTTCTCTGCGTCTCGTTCATCTCCATGAAGGCTTGATGCGGCTGATCGCCGAACATCATCCGACCGAAGCGGCCGTCGAGGAGACCTTCGTCAATGCCGGCGCGCGCTCGACGTTGCTGTTGGGCCAGGCGCGCGGCATCGCGGTCATGACGCCAGCCTCCATGGGGCTCCCGGTGGGCGAATATTCCGCCAATCTGGTCAAGAAATCGGTGGTTGGCACCGGCCATGCGGAAAAAAAGCAGATTGAATTGATGGTCAAGACATTGATGCCTGCCGCCAATTTCAAATCGGCGGACGCAGCGGACGCATTGGCAATCGCCATTTGTCACGCCCATCACCGCCAACACCGCAAACTGGCAAAGAGCGCATGATCGGCAAACTCAAGGGCATCATCGAAACGCTCGGCGAAGACACCGCGCTGATCGACGTCAGCGGCGTGTGCTACGAGGCCCATTGTTCGGGCCGCACCCTGCAATCGCTCCCCCGGGTGGGCGAAGCAGCCGTCTTGTTTATCGAGATGATCGTGCGCGAGGACATGATCCGGCTCTACGGCTTTGCCACCGAGGGCGAAAAGAGCTGGTTCAAGCTCCTGATGACCGTTCAGGGCGTGGGTTCGCGCGTTGCCTTGGGCATTCTTTCAATTCTCTCTCCCTCCGATCTGTCGTCGGCCATCGCCTTGCAGGACAAGGCCATGGTCGGTCGCGCGTCCGGGGTCGGCCCCAAACTGGCCCAGCGCATCGTTTCCGAACTCAAGGGCAAGGTGCCCGCCGGGGTTTCCATTGATGCCGGGGCGATGGGCCTGCAGACCGCGCTTGGAGAGGGCGTTGCCTCGGGCAATGTATCGGACGCCGTCTCGGCGCTGGTCAATCTGGGCTACGGCCAGGCGCAGGCTTCGAGCGCTTTGGCCCGGGTTGTGGCCAAGGAGGGCGAGGATACCCCCACCGAAAAGCTGATCCGGCTGGGGTTGCGGGAATTGAGTTCGTGAGGTCCGTTGCAATCGGACGCTGGGGGCAATAGCAAACACCCATGACCGATCTCACCGATGCCGCCACCGGGCGCGACGACAATCTCGACGTATCCCTGCGCCCCTCGGGCTTTTCCGAGTTCATCGGGCAGGAAGCGGCGCGCGCCAATCTGCAGGTGTTCATCGAAGCGGCGCGGCAGCGCCAGGCGGCGCTCGATCACGTGTTGTTCGTCGGCCCGCCGGGGCTGGGCAAAACCACGCTCGCCCAGATCATTTCGCGCGAACTCGGGGTGGGCTTTCGCGCAACGTCCGGCCCGGTCATCGCCAAGGCGGGGGATCTGGCTGCGCTTCTGACCAATCTCGAAGAGCGCGACGTGCTGTTCATCGACGAAATCCACCGGCTCAATCCGGCGGTCGAGGAAATTCTCTATCCGGCGATGGAGGATTTTCAGCTCGATCTGATTATCGGCGAAGGCCCCGCGGCGCGTTCGGTGCGCATCGATCTGGCCAAGTTCACGCTGGTTGGCGCCACAACCCGCGCCGGGCTGTTGACCACACCGCTGCGTGACCGGTTCGGTATTCCCGTGCGGCTGAACTTTTATACACCCGAAGAGCTGGTTCAGATCGTCGAGCGTGGATCGCGGCTGATGGGCATGGCCATGACGACCGACGGTGCCATGGAAGTGGCCCGCCGTTCGCGCGGCACGCCGCGTATCGCCGGACGACTTTTGCGCCGCGTCACCGATTTTGCGCTTGTCGAAGGCGCGCCTGAGATCGACCGCAAAGTGGCCGACAAGGCCCTGTTGCGGCTCGATGTCGATGCGAAGGGCCTCGATCAACTCGACCGGCGCTATCTCAAGGCCATTGCCGAATTTTATGGCGGCGGTCCGGTGGGGATCGAAACCATTTCGGCGGCGCTGTCCGAACCGCGCGATGCCATCGAGGAAATCGTCGAGCCCTATCTCATCCAGCAGGGGTTCATCCAGCGCACCCCGCGCGGCCGCATGATGACGGCGCTGTCGTTCCAGCACATGGGCTATGCAGTGCCGCAGGGCTTTGCCGGATTGCAGGCGAGCCTGTTCGAAGAGGATAGCGACCAGTGAGCGTCTTCGGCGGGCAAATCGGCCCCGATGGCGTCCATCGGTTCCCGGTGCGGGTCTATTTCGAGGACACCGATTTCTCCACCAATGTCTATCATGCAGCGTATCTGAAATTCTTCGAGCGGGCGCGGACCGAGTTCCTGCGGGCCCACGGTATCCATCACTCCGAATTGATCGCCGAGGGTTTGGCATTTGCCGTGCGGGAGATGACCATTTCCTACGACAAACCGGCCCATATCGACGATCTGCTCGAGGCCGAGACCGAAATGGCCGAAGCTGGCGGCGCCCGGTTCGTGCTCAAGCAAACTCTCAAACGGGACGACGAGACCCTGTGCCGGGCCGATGTCACGGCGGTTCTCCTTAATGCTCAGGGCAGGCCGGTCCGGCTTCCGCCCGCGCTTCGCGGGCTTCTTGGCGCCCGTTGAGCGCTTCTTAACCTTTTCTTGACCATAAATGGGGCAAGCGGCACTGCTGCGTCGCGGTGACCCGATAGCGGGCATTTGTCTCTCACTTTTGACAAATTTGACCGCGATTGCATCGTGTGTTGCTGGCGGCGGGGCACCCATCGGCAAGGTTTTTTCTCCGAGGAAGACTCATAATGGAAGCTATGGACGCAGTGGGCAGCGCGGCGGCGCACACCGATTTTTCGCCCATCGGCCTGTTTCTGATGGCAGACATCGTCGTCAAGCTGGTGATGCTCGGCCTTCTGGCCGCGTCGATCTGGTGTTGGGCCATCATCATCGACAAATCGCTCAAGTTCACCCGCGTGCGATCCGACATGAACCAGTTCGAAAAGACCTTCTGGTCGGGCCAGTCGCTCGAAGAGCTCTATCAAACGCTCTCCCAGCGCCCGACCACCGGGCTGGCGGCGGTGTTCGTCGCCGCGATGAAGGAATGGAAGCGAAGCCACGAACAGAACGCATCGAGCTATGTCGGCGTGCAGGCGCGGCTCGACAAAGTCCTCGACGTCGCCATCGCGCGCGAAAGCGAACAGCTTGAAAGCCGGCTCTCGTTTCTGGCGACTGTCGGCTCGGCGGCTCCGTTCATCGGATTGTTCGGCACGGTCTGGGGCATCATGAACGCCTTTTCGTCCATTGCCGCTTCCCAGAGCGCCAGCCTTGGCGTCGTCGCGGGCCCCATCGCCGAGGCGCTGTTTGCCACGGCTATCGGCCTTGTCGCGGCCATCCCGGCGGTTATCGCCTACAACAAGCTTTCTGGCGATGCCAACAAGCTCGTGGGCCGGCTCGAGGGCTTTGCCGATGAGTTCGCGGCGATCCTGGGCCGCCAGCTCGAAGCGCGGAGCCGCAAATAATGGGCATGGGTGTTGCAGGCGGAAGCGGGGGCGGACGCCGCCGTCGTCGCGGCCAGCGCAAGGCCATGATGAGCGAGATCAACGTCACCCCGTTCGTGGACGTGGTGCTGGTGCTGCTTATCGTGTTCATGGTCGCCGCCCCGATGATGACGGCGGGGGTCGCTGTCGATCTGCCGCAATCTTCGGCGGGCGAGTTGCAGACGCCGAGGACCCCGATCATGGTTTCGGTCACCCCCGACGGTGAGATTTTTGTCGATGACGAGCAGGTCGCGTCCAGCGCGCTGGTCGACGCCGTTGCCGCGCTCGCTGAGTCGACCGAAGACCGGATCTATGTGCGTGGCGATACCTCGGCCAGTTACGGCACCGTGATGGACGTCATGGGCACGCTCTCGTCGGCCGGCTATTCGCGCATCGGTTTGATCACGCAGCAGCCGACTGCCGACAGCTCGGGGCAATAGTCCATGCGGATCGGGACCACCGTATCGGTCGTCGGCCATATCGCCATAATCGGGCTCACCCTCGTGCAGCTTTCGAGCGTCGAGCGGCTGGACCCCAATATGGATTCGGCGATTTCTGTCGACCTGGTCCCGATTTCGGAATTTTCCAACATTCAGGCAGGCAATCTGCAAAGCGAAATCGTCGAGACCGAAACGCCCTCGGCGGTCGATACCGAGGTCGAGGCCGAACTCGCTGAGCGCACCGGCAATACGGAAGACGATCAGCCAACTCCCGAAATTTCCGATACGCCGTCTCCGGCCCCGACCGTCGAGACCGCACCAGCGCCCGCGCCAACCCCGGAACCTGAGCCGGAGCCCGAACCGATACCTGAGCCAACGCCGCCGCCCACCCCGGCGCCGCGTCCCGAGCCCACGCCTGAACCTGAACCCGCGCCGGAGCCTGAGCCGGAACCGGCCCCCGAACCGATACCTGCGCCCGAACCCGCGCCAGAGCCGGTCCCTGAGCCAGAGCCGGAACCCGAGCCTGTGCCGGAGCCGGAACCAGAACCTGCACCTCAACCCGAGCCGCAGCCCGAACCCGAGCCGCAGCCTGTTGCGCCGGTACCGCCGCGCGTCACTTCGGCGGTTTCGCAGTTGCGCGAGCAGTTTGCCGAGGCCCAGAGCCAGCCGACGCCAAGCCCCACGCCGGCGCCGACGCCGCAACCCTCCAACCAGATTTCCGAGGATGTTGCCGATCGCATCGGCGATCTCATCAACGAGGACACCTCGCGCGGGGCGACCACCGGCGCCGGCGGGCAATCCTCGCTGGGCGCGCCCAGCGGTCAGTCGGCCACGCTTACCCAGTCCGAGCAATCGGCGCTGGCCGCCGCGATGCGCCGTTGCTGGACGCCGCCGCCGGGCGCTATGAGCGTGCCGGGGTTGACGGTGCGCGTGCTGGTCACGTTCAACCAGGATGGATCGGTCGCCGCCACCCAGATCCAGTCGGCGCTGACCGACGATCTGATGCGCTCGACAGCTTTTTCCGCCCAGCGGGCCGTGGAACGCTGCGGTCCCTATACAATGCTGCCGCCCGAGAAATACGAAAGCTGGCGGGAGGTCGATGTGGCTTTCAATCCGCTCGATACTCAAGGCTGAGATCGGAAAGCGACATCAATGCGTGACCAAAATACAATAGCGACCGGAAAACTCATCCCTCACCGATATTCGGACACGATTTGCCGATAATCGGGGCAACCTCAATTTGGCCTCTCCAATTGACCCTTTGGATCGAGGCGGGGGCAACTGCCGTCAAACATGGAGACTGACGTGGAAAACATTTCGATGACCCGCAGGACTGCGCTCAGGCTGGGGCTTTCCGGTGCCGCCATGATGGCCGTGAGCCCGGCGCTGGCCCAGCTGCAGATTACGGTAACGGGGGGCAATTTCACGCCCATGCCGATTGCGATCCCCAATTTTGCCTCCGCCGATGCGGCCTTCGGGGCCGAGGTGGCGCAGGTGGTGCGCAACAACCTGACCAATTCGGGCCTTTTCCGGCTGGTCGATCCCGCCGGCTATCCCGCCCAGGTGGGCGATCCCAACCTGACGCCGGATTTCCCTGCATGGCGGTCGACCGGCGCCGACGCTGTAATCATGGCCGACGCCAACCGGGCCGGGCAGATTCAGTCGAGCCTGAGGCTGTGGGACACCACGGCGGGCGCGCAGGTCACCGGCAAATCCTATGGCACCGATGCCAGCTCGTGGCGGCGCATTGCCCATATCGCATCCGATGCCGTCTATACCGGGCTGACCGGGGAAACTGGATATTTCGATTCCCGCGTAGTGTTCGTGGCTGAAAGCGGGCCGCGCGCCAACCGGCTGCGGCGCCTGGCCATCATGGATCAGGACGGCGCCAATATCCGCTATCTCAGCGACGGCGCCCAACAGGTGCTGACCCCGCGCATGTCGCCCGATGGCCAGCTGGTTGCCTATATGGTTCTGGACGGGCCCACCTCTTCGGGCATCTTCATTGTGAATCTTGCATCGGGGCAGACCCAGTCGATCGGGCGGTTCGGGCAGATGAGCTTTGCCCCGCGCTTTTCACCCGACGGGCGCCGGTTGGTGTTCTCGGTCACAAATGGCGCGGTCACCAATATCTACGCTATGGATCTTGGGGGCACGCAGCCCCAGCAACTCAGCACAGGCTCGGCCATCGATACCTCGCCATCCTATTCGCCGGACGGGCAGCGCCTTGCTTTCGAATCCGATCGCGGCGGGCGTCCGCAAATTTACGTGATGTCGGCGGCCGGTGGCGGTGCCGAACGGATCTCGTATGGCGACGGTTCATATTCGACGCCGGTCTGGTCGCCCAAGGGTGACCTGATCGCCTTTACCCGCCAGTCGGGCGGCCAGTTCTCGATCGGCATCATGGGGCCGGACGGTTCGGGCGAACGTATTCTTGCGACGTCTTATCACGCCGAGGGCCCCACATGGGCGCCCAACGGCCGGGTCCTGATGTATTTCCGCGATCCGGGCGGCAATGACGGGGCGCAGCTTTACTCCATCGACATCTGGGGCCGCAACGAGCGCCGCGTTCCCACCGAGGGCTTTGCGTCCGATCCGGCCTGGGGGCCGCTGCTGGCCTGATAGGCAATTGCAACACTGCAACACTTGGGAGGCGTCCTGTTTCGGGACGCCTTTTCGCCGGGCACATGCCGCAATTGCGCCCGATTAGCACAAGATTAACTATGCCGACACACCCGCGATTAAGATAACGCGGTGTAAATATGCTAACCACAATTTTCCGGTTCTGGAGCTTTTTCGCTATGGGTTCGACCATGCCCCTTTTTCGTTTTGGCAAAGGCCTCCTCATGGCGGTCTTGCTCGTTGCTCTTGCAGCCTGTGCCCGCACCCCGACCACCGGCGTCGGCAATATCAGCGGTGACGCGGCGGGCGGCGGTGGCTCGCCCGGCAGCCAGCAGGAATTCCTGGTTTCCGTCGGCGACCGCGTGTTCTTTGAAACCGATTCTTCGGTTCTGACCGCCGATGCGCAGGCAACGCTGAACCAGCAGTCCCAGTGGCTGCAGCAATACTCGCAGTATCGTATCGTGATCGAAGGTCACGCCGATGAGCGCGGCACGCGCGAATACAACATCGCGCTTGGTGCCCGCCGCGCCACTGCGGTCGTCAACTACCTGGTTTCACGCGGTATTCCGCAGGATCGGCTTTCGACGGTTTCCTACGGCAAGGAACGTCCGGTCGCGATCTGCAACGATATTTCGTGCTGGAGCCAGAACCGCCGCTCGGTCACCGTTTTGACAAACTGACCATCCAAATCACGAATGCCAATCTGGAGGCATAGCGTCGGGACCGCGTATCTGGTCCCGGCGCTTCTTTTTTGCCAAAAATCTGCTTTAATCGGGCATCCTTAAATCATTGAACTGCGTTGACCGTGCAGAGGCTGACGCGCGTGAAGGAGATTTGTTGTGTCGAGACTTACAAAGACGCTTTTGGGACGATGGCGGCAGGGTGCCGCAATCGCCGCGACGGCGGGACTTCTGACTTTGTCCATGACGGTCGCCGGGCAGGGGCAGGGGAACGATCTTGCAACCATGCAGGTGCGCCTCGACCAGCTCGAAGAGCAGGTTCGGCTCAATTCGGGCCAGATCGAGGGCCTTCAGTTCCAGCTTACCCAGCTCCAGAGCCTTCTCGAGCGCACCCAGGAAGACAATGAATACCGCTTCCAGCAGCTGGAGGGCGGTGGCCTGGGGGAAACTGATGCGGTAACCCCATCCGGCGGCGAGACGCCTGCCGAGCGGTTGCCGCAGGAAACCCAGCCCCAGCCCGAGCCGCAGGCCAGCACCCCCACAGTCATCGACCCGCTCGTCGGCGATTCCGATCTCATGGATGGCAGCGAACTGGGCGGTGAGGACAACCTCTATGCCAGCGACGTGTTCGGGCAGGAGTCGGGCCAGGAGGGTTCGGACGGGGTCGTTATGGGCCCACCGGCCGGCGAGCTTGGCAGCACGCCGCCGTCGGAGCCGCTCGATCTCAGTTTCGATCCCAATGCGATCCCGCTTGAGGATGGTGACGCCAACGCCCAGTATCAGGCGGGCTACGACGCCGTTGTGCGCGGCGAATACGCCTTTGCGGAAAACCAGTTCCGCCAGTTCATCGAGAGCTTTCCTGAGCACCAGCAGGCGCCCGACGCCACCTATTGGCTGGGCGAAACGCTGATCGAGCGCGCCGCCTATGGCGAGGCTGCTGAAGTGCTGCTCGAAGGGTTCGAGAGCTATGCGACCTCGACCCGGGCACCCGATCTGCTTTTCAGTCTGGGGGTTGCGCTGCACGGGGCGGGAGAATTCGATACGGCTTGCCGGACCTATGGCGAGGTGCTGCGCCGCTATCCTGACTCCACCCAGGCCTTCAAGGACCGCGTGACGGCCGAACAGGCGCAGGCGGGGTGCTGACGCAGGGCGACATGGCGCTGTGCGGGCTCGATCCCGCCGCGCTGTTTGCGCCGGTCGCCGACCGGAAAACCATTGGCCTCGCCGTCTCGGGCGGGGCCGATTCGCTTGCGCTGATGCTGCTTTATGCAGCCTGGCGCGGTAGCAAGCCCGATGTGATCGTCTACACGGTCGATCATCAATTGCGCCCCGAGGCGCAGGCCGAAGCGGGCATGGTGGTTGCCGAAGCCGAAAAGCTTGGCCTTTTATGCCGCTCAATCGTCTGGGCGGGCCATAAGCCCTCGACGGGCAAGCAAAGCGCGGCCCGCGCGGCCCGTTACGCCCTGATCGGCCAGGCGATGGACGCCGACGGGGCCGAAATTCTGCTCACTGCCCATCACCAGCGCGACCAGGCAGAAACGGTGCTGATGCGGCTTGCCCATGGCAGTGGTGTTTCCGGGCTCGGCGGCATGCGCACATTTTCCCAGATTCATGGCATCGAGGTCTTTCGGCCGCTGCTGGGCGTTGCGCCCGAAACGCTGGCCACGCTCGTGGCACGGGCCGGGTTGTCTCCGGCCCTCGATCCGTCCAACGCCGATCGAACCTATGAGCGCACACGCTGGCGCGACGCGCTGCCGGGCCTCGCCGATCTGGGCCTTGGTTCCGACCGCCTGGGCAAGGCAGCCGAACGGCTGCAGCGCATCGATGCCTTCGCCGCCCGAGCAACCGATGCGTTCATCGCCACCCATGCGTCACTCGATCCGTTGGGGATCGTGCGGATCGATCGTGCGGCGCTCGGCAATGCCGATGCTGAAATCAGGGTTCGCGTCATCGAGCGGGCGCTCGCTGCTGCTTCGGGGACGCGATCATTCTTTCTTTCGCGCATCGAAGCGCTGGCCGGGCGGATTGCCGCGGGCGAGCATTTCACAGCGACCCTTGCCGGCGCGCGCGTTCTGGCCGATGCGAACGCAATCGTGATCCATCGTGAGGCCGGGCGGCAGGGATTGCCTACGGTCCCGCTCGCGCCCGGCCAGAACCTTGTCTGGGATGGGCGGTTCGCCGTCACGGCTGCAATCGCCGGAATGATCGCGCCGGCCACCGGGTTGACCCGGGAGGCGTTCAAAGCGCTGACAGGTGAGGCGCTGACGGGTCCTGTCGCCGGTCTGCGGGCTGCGCCGCTTGTTCGCGATGCGCACGGCGAAATTGCCGCCATAGGCTGTCTTGAGGTTCGCGAGGGGTTTTCCGTAGGGCAAATCCCGTTAACCTCGTAGGCTGGAAACTGCGGCAATCGGCCACCGGACGGGGCTGTTGCCCTTGTATCGCCCGAATGACCGCCTTACATTCGGCGGCAACAATTATGGCACGTCGTGTGCCGCGCGGCCCGGTGCCCGGGCTGCTGCAACCTTAAGGGCCATGCCCGACTGGGACAGGATTGATGAACGGAAATTTTCGGAACTTTGCCATCTGGCTGGTTATCCTCTTCATGCTCTTGGGGCTGTTTCAGGTTTTCCAGTCCTCGACCCGCACCGTCTCCACGGTGGAGCGGACCTATAGCCAGTTCGTAAATGACATCGACAATGGCCGTATTGCCGAGGTCACGATCATCGACGACACGGTTCAGGGGCGCACCAATGAGGGCACCCGATTCGAGGTGACGATCCCCGCGGGCGCCGACATCGTCGAGCGGCTCGAAAACCAGAACGTCGAGATCACGGCCCGTGCGCCGGAAGGTTCGCCCTTCTGGTCGATCCTGCTTTCGAGCTGGCTGCCGTTCATCGTTCTCATCGCCGTGTGGTTCTTCTTTATCCGCCAGATGCAGGGCGGGGGCCGTGGCGGCGCCATGGGCTTTGGCAAGAGCCGCGCAAAGATGCTCACCGAATCCTCGGGCAAGGTGACGTTCGAGGACGTGGCCGGCGTCGAGGAAGCCAAGCAGGATCTTGAAGAGATCGTCGAGTTCCTGCGCGATCCGGGCAAGTTCCAGCGGCTTGGCGGGCGTATCCCGCGCGGCGTGCTGCTCGTCGGCCCTCCGGGTACCGGTAAGACGCTTCTGGCCCGTTCGGTGGCCGGCGAAGCCAATGTGCCGTTCTTTACAATCTCGGGTTCGGACTTCGTTGAAATGTTCGTCGGTGTCGGCGCGTCCCGCGTGCGCGACATGTTCGAGCAGGCCAAGAAGAACGCGCCGTGCATCATCTTCATCGACGAAATCGACGCCGTCGGCCGCCAGCGTGGCGCCGGGCTCGGTGGCGGCAATGACGAGCGTGAACAGACGCTCAACCAGCTGCTTGTCGAAATGGACGGGTTCGAGGCCAATGAAGGCATCATCCTGATCGCGGCGACCAACCGTCCCGACGTTCTCGATCCTGCGCTGCTGCGTCCGGGCCGTTTCGACCGTCAGGTCGTGGTGCCCAATCCCGATGTCGGCGGGCGCGAGCGTATCCTCAAGGTCCATGTCCGCAAGGTGCCTCTGGCGCCCGATGTGGATCTCAAGGTTCTGGCCCGCGGCACGCCCGGGTTCTCGGGCGCGGACCTGATGAACCTGGTCAACGAAGCCGCGCTGATGGCGGCGCGCCGCAACAAGCGGTTCGTTACCCATGCCGAGTTCGAGGACGCCAAGGACAAGATCATGATGGGCGCCGAGCGCCGCACCATGGCCATGACCGATGAGGAAAAAAAGCTCACTGCCTATCACGAGGCCGGGCATGCGCTGATCAGCCTCAAGTTCAACAAGATTTTGGACCCCATCCACAAGGCCACCATCATTCCGCGCGGCCGCGCGCTGGGCATGGTCATGTCGCTTCCCGAAAAGGACACCTATTCGTTCAGCCGCGAAAAGGCTGTGGCGCAATTGGCAATGGCCTTTGGTGGCCGCGAGGCCGAAATCTACAAATTCGGTCCGGAAAAGGTCACGTCGGGCGCTTCTGGCGATATCCAGATGGCAACCAATCTTGCCCGTGCCATGGTCATGGAATGGGGCATGAGCGAAAGGCTTGGCCGCGTCCGGTACAAGTCGAACGACCAGGAAGTGTTCCTTGGCCATTCGGTCACCCAGTCACAGCGCATGTCGGACGAAACTGCCAAGCTGATCGACGAGGAAGTGCGCAAGCTTGTCGAAGATGGCGAGTTGGCGGCCCGCACGATGATCCGCGAGAATGTCGATCAGTTCGAAACCGTCGCCCAGGCGCTTCTCGAATTCGAAACCCTGACGGGCGACGAATTGCGTGGCCTGATGGACGGCAAGCAGCCGGTCCGCGACATCGATAACGACAACACGCCGAAATCGACCGGCGTGCCCAAGGCCGGCAAGCCGCACAAGAAGCGCGGCGAGGAAGGCGAACCCGATACCGGGCTCGAGCCCCAGCCGGGCACCTGATCTCCAGGGATCTCCAAAAGTTCAAGGGCTGCTTCCGGGCAGCCCTTTTTGCATTCCGGTGTTTTTTAACTTGATTATTTTAGTCATAAATATATGGAGTCGGCAGCGATCTTGGAGGACGTATTGATGCTGAACCGAATTCTATCCAGCCTTGCCGCCTTGGCCTTGCTGGCCGGGCCCGCTGTTGCCCAAAACTTCCCCATAACCGTCGAGCACCATTACGGCTCCACAACCATCCCATCCGAGCCCCAGCGGGTCGTCTCCGTGGGCCTGCACGAGCAGGATTTCCTCTATGCGCTGGGCGTCTCCCCGGTCGGCGTCAGGGAATGGTTTGGTGACAAGCCGTTTGCGACATGGTCATGGGCCGATGATGAGCGTGAGGTGCTCGGCGCCGAACCCGCAATCATGGATGGTGACGGCATCAATTACGAATGGGTGCTGGCCCAGGATCCCGATCTCATCATCTCCACCTATTGGTGGCTGGAAGAAGAGGACTACGCGCGCCTTTCTGCGATTGCGCCGGTCGTCGCGTCACCCGCCGGGTTCGACGCCTGGAGTGCGCCCTGGCAGGAAGAGCTGCGGACCATCGATCTTGCGACCTCGGGGACGACAGCGAAGGCCGATGAAATCATCGCCGGGTTCGATGCGCGCTATGCCGCAGTTCGGGCGGAGTATCCGGAACTCGAAGGCATGACAGGCACCAACATCTATTACGAAGAACCGAACTTTACGGCGTGGGGTCCGAACGATCTGGCGAGCAAATTCCTTGTCGATCTGGGCCTGGTTTTTCCGCCCCAGCTCGCAGAACTCGCCGAGGCGGATAATCGCATCACCATCAGCCCGGAAAACATGAGCCTTCTGGAGATGGACGTTGCCGTCTGGCCGATCGGCGATCCCGCCAATTCCGAACAGTCCATTATTGAGGCCATGCCGGTCTATCAGAGCCTCGATATTGCCGCAGAGGGCCGCTCGGTCTGGCTCGATGACGATAACGGCCTGGCATACGCAGCGATGAGCTGGCAGACGCCTTTGTCGCTGGGCTATCTGCTCGATATCCTGCCGGCCCAACTGGCCGCCGCCGCGGACGGCGATCCGGCCACGCGGGCTGAGTAGGGGTTTCGAGCTCCCTGCAAGGGCCGCCTCGTGCGGCCCTTTTTTGTTGAGTGCGTTCGCCATGCCCCCTCCATCGTCATGGAGGCGGAGGCACTCTCGAAGAAAACTTATTCCCGCTTCCACGACCTCACCCATACTGCCCTCACGAACCCGCTTATATGGACGCAAGCGCACCGAACGTTTGGCGGGAGGTTGGCAGGAAAAGTGGAGACCGGTTTTCCGGTTCGCCAACCGACCTGCCAGCTAGTGTCGGTTCGGGTTCTTTGCGGGTCGCTGCAGGGAAGGCCCAAAGCGGACAGATGGCCGGACGAGGAGCCAGGCGTTCCACGTCGCACCGGGGAAACCCGGAGGGGCACCGGTAGTTTGGAGGACGCGGGAGGTTGGCAGAAAAAGTGGTTCCCACTTTTTCGGTTCGACCAACCGACCCACTAAAGACCGACAAACCCCAGCCCGAGACGCCGCCATAAGCCAAAAACCCCGGATGCATGGGGCGATGATCGCTTCATATACAAAAATTTCAGTGCGGAGCGCTCATCGCCCCATGCCGTCTATCCCAATAGCAAACCGAGGTCGTTGACCGTCGGGCACTTCGGCACGCCGCAACCAACCTAGGTAAACCACCTTATCGCGCCCCTAAACCGCTGTTTAACCAAAGCTGGTCAAGTGTACGGGCAGGGACGGCTTAGCGATATCTGCCTTGCAGATCATCACGGGGGAACTGAGTATGTTCAAACGACATGGTGCCGCGTCCGGCGAAGCGCAGTCGAAAATCGATGCCATCGACCGCTCGCAGGCGGTGATCGAGTTTTCACTCGATGGAACGATCCTTGCAGCCAACGAGAACTTTCTTGCCGCCATGGGCTATGGGCTCGATGAGATCGCCGGCAAGCACCATTCGATGTTCGTCCCGCCCGATTATGCAGCCAGCGAAGAGTACCGCGCATTCTGGAAAAGTCTGGCGCAGGGGCTCTATCAGGCCGACGAATTCAAGCGGGTGGCCAAGGGCGGACGCGAAATCTGGATACAGGCGAGCTACAACCCGATCCTCGATCGGTCCGGAAAACCGGTCAAAGTCATCAAGTTTGCCACCGATATCACCGCCCAGAAGCTGCGTGCCGCCGACCACGCCGCGCAGGTCGCGGCCATCGGGCGGGTGCAGGCAGTCATCGAGTTCTCGCTCGATGGCACGATCCTTACCGCCAATGAGAATTTCCTTTCAACGCTGGGCTATGGGCTCGAAGAGATCGCTGGCAAGCACCACGCAATGTTCTGCGATCCGGCCCATACGGCATCGCAAGACTATGCCATTTTCTGGGAGCGCCTGCGTGCTGGCGAGTTTGCGGCCGGCGAATTCCAGCGGGTGGGCAAGGGCGGGCGCGAAATCTGGATACAGGCGAGCTACAATCCGATCCTCGACCCCGCGGGCAAGCCGGTCAAGGTCGTCAAGTTCGCCACCGACATCACCGAGCGCAAACGCGCCGAGGCGATCATCTCGCTGTTGAGCACGAGCCTTGAAAGCATGGCCGAGGGCGACTTGCGCGGGCGGATCGATCAGAGTTTCACCGGGCAGTATGAAGCGCTGCGGCAGGCCTACAACAAAACGCTCGAGCAACTCGTCGATATCGTCTCACGCCTCAAATCCACCTCGGGGGCGGTCAAGACCGCCACCAGCGAACTGCTCTCGGGGGCCAATGATCTGGCCGATCGGACCACCAAGCAGGCCGCGACAATCGAGGAAACATCGGCCGCCATGGAGCAGCTTTCCGGCGCGGTGGTCGCCAGCGCCGGGCAGGCGCGGGCGGCAGCCGACAAGGCGCGCTCGCTTTCGGTCAGCGCCAGCGAGGGCGGCACTGTCATGGGAGAGGCCAACAAGGCCATGGAACGCATTTCCGCTTCCTCTGCCAAGATCTCCAACATCATCGGCATGATCGACGATATCGCCTTCCAGACCAATCTTCTGGCGCTCAACGCTTCGGTGGAAGCGGCGCGAGCGGGGGAAGCTGGCAAGGGCTTTGCCGTCGTGGCCATCGAAGTCCGCCGGCTGGCCCAGTCGGCAGCCGATGCATCGTCCGAGGTCAAGGCGCTCATTGAAACCAGCGCCTCGGAAGTGGCCGGGGGCTCCCGGCTCGTCGAGCAGGCCGCCGCCCGGCTGCTTGAAATCCTGCAAGGCGCCGAAGAAAGCTCCGCCGTTATTGAAACCATCGCCAAGGCAGCTTCCGAGCAATCCTCGGCCATCGAGGAGGTCAACGGTGCTGTCCGTCAGATGGACGAGATGACCCAGCACAACGCGGCTCTGGTCGAACAGACCAACGCGGCGGTCGAGCAGACCGAGGGCCAGGCCGTCGAACTCGACAGGGTCACCGCGGTGTTTACCGTGACCGACCAGGAGCCTGCGCCGGTAGCGCGCCCAACCGTTGCGGCGTCGCGGCGTGCCTATCAGGTGGATGGCAACGCGGCGATCAACGCGGAGTGGGAGGATTTCTGAGGTTTTTTCATTGATGAGGCCATAAGGGGCGCGGCTTTGGTCAGCGCCTCTTGTCATGGGGCATGCTGTTGGCTACCCAGAAGCATCTTTGATGGAGAAGCTGCGTGGCCAAGATCGATACCAAGACCGAAGGACTGGACCTTTATGTCTATGTCGCCAAAACCTTTGCCGACAGTCCATGGCTGCACTACGGTCTTTGGGAACCCGGCGAGCGCCCCAACATCCCCCAGCTCCGCATGGCCCAGGAGCGTTATGTCGATAAGCTCCTCGCCCTGATCCCACCCGCCCCGGGCCGGCTTCTCGACATCGGCGGTGGCACCGGCGAAATGGCAAAGCTGTTGCTCGACAAGGGCTATACCGTCGAAATGATTACCCCAAGCCATCTTCAGGCCGAAGTGGCCGCTGAAAAGCTCGGCCCCAATGCGCGTGTGCATGAGACAAAATTCGAGGACTTTTCCGGCGACGGTCCCTTCGATGTTTGCATGTTTTCCGAGAGCTTCCAGTACGTGGACCTTGAAACCAGCCTGGCCAAGCTCAAACATATCCTCGCGCCCAACGGCCGGGTCATAATCGCAGACTGTTTCCGCGCCGACGCCTATCAGGGGGACAGGCAGCCTGGTGGCGGGCACCGGTATTCGGAGTTTACCGTCGCTGTGGAACGGGCCGGATTTACGATTGTCGAGAACGAGGACGTGACCCTTGCCGCCGCGCAGACCATGGCTATCGACCAGAACGTTTATCGCGGGTTTGTCGCGCCGACCGTCGATCAGGTGCGCGGGCTGCTCTCGAACAAGCGGCCGATCCTTTACTGGTTTCTCAAGACGGCCTATGGCCTGTTCGTGCCGAAATCGGAGCGGGAAAACATCGTGGCCCGGCTCAAGGCAGATTATCGCTCACCGGAAGCCTTCGCCACTGTCAATACATACCGCTTCCTGGCTCTCGAAAAGCGCGACTGACCTTCAGTTATATTTACCGCTTAAGCGTGTTTGCCTTTTTTTTGCGCCAGGTGCGGTATAGTTTGATGCGCTGCTGAACAATCGGAACATTCCCCATGGCTCGCAAATATTTCGGCACCGACGGCATTCGCGGTCTGGCCAATGGTCCCAAGCTGACCCCCGAACTGGCGCTTAAAGTCGGCATGGCCACCGGGCTGGCGTTCACGCGCGGCGATTACGCCCACCGGGTGGTGATCGGCAAGGATACGCGCCGGTCGGGATACATGATCGAGAATGCGCTGACTGCCGGGTTCACCGCCGTGGGCATGGATGTTCTGCTCCTCGGCCCCATGCCGACCCCGGCCGTTGCCATGCTCACCCGGTCATTGCGGGCTGACGTCGGCGTCATGATCTCGGCGTCCCACAACCCGTTCGATGACAACGGCATCAAGCTTTTCAAGCCTGACGGGTACAAGCTTTCCGACAGTTTCGAAGCCGAGATCGAAAATCTTATCGATTCCGACCTGACGCCGCGCCTGGCGCGGGGCACAAGGGTTGGCCGGGCTCGCCGTGTCGATGAAGCCCGCACGCGCTACGTGGAGTATGCCAAGCGTACACTGCCGCGCGATATGGATTTCACCGGGCTGCGGGTTGTTGTCGATTGTGCAAATGGCGCCGCATACAAAACCGCTCCCGAAGTGCTTTGGGAGCTTGGCGCGGAAGTCATATCCATCGGCATTTCGCCCGATGGCTACAACATCAATGAGGGGTGTGGCTCGACGGCGCCGGGCGCGCTGATCGAAAAGGTCAGGGAATTGCGGGCCGATATCGGCATTGCGCTGGACGGCGATGCCGACCGCGTGCTGATCGTCGACGAAAAGGGCAATATGGTCGATGGCGACCAGGTGATGGCCGTTATCGGTACCTCATGGCATCAGCGCGGACAGCTTGTGGGCGGCGGGATTGTCGCCACCGTGATGTCCAACCTGGGGCTGCAGCGGTATCTTGAAGCGCAGGGCCTGCTGCTCGAGCGCACCAAGGTCGGCGACCGCTATGTGCTCGAAGCCATGCGCGGCAAGGGCTTTAATGTGGGCGGCGAACAATCGGGCCACATCATTCTTTCCGATTTCACGACGACGGGTGACGGGCTGGTCGCGGCATTGCAACTGCTTTCGGTGGTCAAGCAGGAAGGCAAGCCGGTTTCCGAAGTCTGCCACCGTTTCGATCCCGTGCCGCAGCTGCTGCAGAACGTACGCTACAAGCGCGGCAAGCCGCTCGATGACAAGTCGGTCCGGGCCTTGATTGCAGATGCCGAGATCCGGCTCGGCGAAACCGGGCGTCTCATCATCCGCGAGTCGGGCACCGAGCCGGTCATTCGGGTGATGGGGGAGGGCGACGACGCTGCCCTGGTCTCCCAGGTCGTCAATGAGATTGCGGACGCCATCGGAAAGGTCGCCTGATTTCGGAGGCTACGGTTAAACTGTACGGTTAAGCGCGCTTTAAGAAAGTTCCTCTAAATTCCCCGTAATTCTTAGGGATTTATGGCTTGGGGAACTTACGCCTATGAAAAAGCTGGTCGCATCGGTTGTCCTTGGGGCAACAGCGCTCGTATCGACGGCGGCCATGGCCGCTGATCCTGTAACTTTCGATTATCCTGTCTATAAGGACTATGTCCCACCTTACGTCCCGCCGGTCGATGAGGGCCTCAAAGGCTCGTTCTACCTGCGCGGCAGCGTGGCGGGAAATTATGCCTGGTCGCGTCAGGCGCGGCACCCTGATGCCGGTGATGTCTTTTCAATCACCGATGGCGGCTGGGGTTATAGCGCGGGCATCGGTGCCGGCTATGAGACTGGCACGGGTTTGCGCTTCGATACGACGGTCGACTACCTCGGCAACAACGACATGACTGCCGATATTGCCGGCCTCGACCATACGCTGGAGCTGCGCTCGACCATCGTATTGGCCAATGCCTACTACGATTTTGGCCTGGAAGGCATGGGCCTCAGCGCAGCAGGCGGCACGTTCGGCTATGTCGGCGCGGGCGTCGGCGTGGCATTCAACGATTCACGTGTTTCCGATGGCACCTTCGGGCCCTGGGGCAGCAATACCAGTCTCGCAGCAGCAGGTATGGCGGGCGTCGGCTATGATTTCGGATCCATCGTTGCAGACTTGGGATACCGCGCGCTTTACATAGCCAGCATCGAGAACAACAACGAGACGCCCCGTTATGTGCTCGATGATACCTTGGTTCACGAGCTTCGGGCCACGGTCCGCTATCGCTTCTAGGCGTTGCGAAAATAATTGTTTCAAGGGCGGCCTAACTGGCCGCCTTTTTTTGTTTTCAGGAGCGCATGCAGCGCTCCTCCGACGATCAGCCCCCAAAAAGCAGCGCCTACACCAAACAGGGTGAGCCCCGAGGCGGCGGTTACGAAGGTCAGAATTGCCGGCAACCGGAACTCCTCATCGACCACCGAACCGACGAGCGCGTTGGCGAGGGCGCCGATCAGGGCCAATCCGGCAACGGCCTCGATCAGGATTGGTGGTGCCGCAGAAATGAAGGCCGCAGCAACACCGGCGCCCAGGGCGAACAGGATATAGGCGAGGCCCGCGGTAATGGCCGCGATGTAGCGCTTGGTCTTATCGGGATGTGCCTCCGGCCCGGCGCACAGAGCGGCGGTGATGGCGGCCAGGTTTATGAGTTGGCCGCCGAGCAGCGCGCCAACGGCGCTGATCATGCCGGTCGAAACAAAGATTGGTTTGACGTCCGGCTGATATCCGTTGGACCGTAAAACGGCCAGGCCGGGAATGTTCTGTGAGGCCATTGTTACGACGAACAAAGGCAACGCGATGCCGATTATCGCATCGAGATTGAGGGTGGGGACAACCAGGACGGGCGCTGGCCATGCATTGGTGAAAAGGTCGGCGGGGAGTTCGGTCGATACGGCAATCATCACCGCACTGACGGCAACGGCAGCGGGAACGGCCCAGATGCGGGCAAAGCGCAAGCAAACCGCCCACGCCAGAACGATGGGCAGCGCCAATGTGGGAAGTTCGGCGACGGCCCTGACCGGAGCCAGGCAGAGGTTGAACAGGATTCCGGCCAGCATGGCGCTGGCGAGAGGCATGGGGATTGCTGCAACCGCCCTTCCAAACGGGCGCCAGAACCCTGCGATGACGACCAGGGTGGCAGCAACAATGAAAGCCCCGACGGCGGCGGGAAAGCCGCCCTGGACAGCGCCAGTTGTGATGAGCAGCGCGGCGCCGGGCGTCGACCAGGCAATCGAGAGCGGCATTTTGGTAATGTAACTCATGACGATCCCGACCAGAGCCATGCCCAGGCAAAGAGCAAAAAGCCCCGAGGCGGCCTGGGCCTGGGTGGCGCCAACGGCATCAAAGCCTTGCAAGATGATGGCGAACGAACTCGCAAAGCCCACCAGCGAGGCGAGAAGGCCCGAGAAAATCGGCTGAAACAGGTTCCCCGACTGTGTCTTGGTCGGGTCGGACGGGGAGTCGATCATAGCGGGAAACTCGAAGGGACCGCGGCATTAGGGGAATGATTGGCGAATGCTGCCGCAAGATTTGCCTTTTCAATGCCACTATTAGTCGAGTCGTGCATGTGCGCGCCACGGGCCTTTCAAGGTAATTGGTTGATTTGGCGGGCGATTCCCGTCGATCACATTTTTGTCATCGTTGGTTCTCACTGTTAGAGGCGTCAAAACGATGCTGCCTTCAGAATGCCCGGCCGTGGGCCGTACCCAATGGGAACCATTCTTGCCACCGGCCATTTTGCTTTGAGAATGAAAAGGAGACCGAAAATGCGTAAGTTTCTTGCCCTTCTGGCCCTGCCGCTCATGCTGGCCGTTGCGGCTTGTGACATGCCCCCTCCCGAGGATGGCGGCGTGCCCGCTGATCCCGCGGTGACGACTGACCCGGCCGTTCCTGCAGATCCTGCGGCACAGTAACAGCCGGAACGACAATTTGCTTTGACAAGGGGCGTCCGAAAGGGCGCCCCTTTCTCGTGCGGACGAGAACCGATGAACGACCAAGAACAACCACGAGAACAGGATGGGGCGCGGATCGGCGGGATTGACGCCGCACGCGCGCTCGCAGTGGTCGGCATGCTGATGGTCCATGTGGGACCGCGCGATCGAACCAATCTTGCAGAAGCTCTCTACAACCTGCCGCATGGCCGGGCCTCGATACTGTTCGTCTTTCTTGCCGGGATCGGAATATCGCTGCTTTCGGCCCGCCCGGGGCGGTTGGCCATCGCCAGGCTGAGGCGTTTCTGGATGGCCCTGGTTTTTCTGCCGCTCGGGCTGACCCTGCAGGCTCTGGATCACGGGATCGCGGTGATCTTGCATCACTATGCGATCTTCTATGTGCTGGGGGTCTTCGTGATGACGCTCCCGTCCCGGTTTCTGGGCATTCTCGCCGCCATGATGACTGTGTGCGGGCCGCTGCTCTATTTTGCGATCCGCGCGCAGTGGCCGGATCTGGTGGGCCGTGAAACCGTCATGGTCGGCGATAATCCGCTCGATGTGATCGATGGCCTCCTGCTGACCGGGCCGTATCCCTTGCTCACCTGGTCTCCGGCGTTGCTGTGGGGCATGTGGGTCGGGCGGCTGGATTTGCGGTCCGGGCAAACGCAATTTCAATTGCTGCTGGTGGGCGGTGCGGTTGCCGTGATTGCGGCGGCCGCTGGCGCGATGGGGCTGCAGATTTTTGGGGCGCCGGATGGCGTCGCGGACTGGCGGCAGCTGCTTTCGGATGCGCCGCACAGCCAGATGCTGCTTTGGGTGATCGGATCGATTGGGGCGGCGAGCGGGGTGACCGGGGCCATGCTCATTGTCGCCGACCGCTGGCCCCGAATGTTGTGGCCGTTGGTCGCGCTGGGGCAGTTGGCGCTCAGTTTTTATGTCGCTCATCTTGTTGCGCTGTATGTCTTCGGCGACATTCTGCGCCGTGAAAGCGTTGGGGAGGCGATGGTGTCGGTCATCGTCGTGACGGCGGTCGCGGTCGGGTTCGCCGTGATCTGGCGGCGGCATTTTCCGCGCGGGCCACTGGAGGCCCTGCTTGTCGGGCCGTTTGATGGGACGACACGGCGTTCGCGATAATTTGGTCGCGCCGGCGGTTGCGCCCGGATATGGAGGGGCATGAACAAAGATCATTTCCCTATTTTTCTAGTGGCGACCCCCGGGCTTGAAAAGGCGCTTTGCGATGAAGCGCGTGAGCTTGGCTTCTCTGCCCCCAAGCCAGTGATCGGGGGCGTCGAGATTTCGGGCGGCTGGCGTGAGGTCTGGCGGGCCAATCTCGAGCTGCGCGGGGCCGGCCGGGTGCTGGTGCGGATTGACAGTTTTCGCGTGACCCATCTGGCGCAGCTCGACAAGCGGGCGCGGGCCGTGGCGTGGGGCGAGGTGCTGCGCAAGGACGTGCCGGTCAGGGTGGAGGCAAGCTGCCGGAAATCGAAGATCTATCATTCCGGCGCCGCCGCGCAGCGGATCGAGACGGCGATCGCAGAGGAATTGGGTGCGCCGATTTCGGAGGCGGCGCAGGTGCGGGTTCTGGTGCGGATCGAAAACGATATGTGCACGATCAGCGTCGATACCTCCGGCGAGGGCCTGCACAGGCGCGGGCATAAACTCGAGGTCAACAAGGCGCCGATGCGGGAAACGCTGGCGGCACTGTTCCTGCGCGAATGCGGGTACGAAGGCAGCGAGCCGGTGCTGGATCCCATGTGCGGATCGGGGACTTTTGTCATCGAGGCGGCCGAGATGGCGCTGGGGCTAAAACCTGGGCGGGTCCGCAGCTTTGCGTTCGAGCATCTGGCGCGCTTTGATGCAAACGCATGGGCTGCCATGAAGGCTCAGGTCAGCAGTGCTGCATCGTCTCTCCTTTTTTACGGCAGCGACAGGGACGCCGGTGCGATCCGGATGAGTTTAGCCAATGCCGAGCGGGCGGGGGTAAGTTCGGTCACCCGTTTTGCGCAGACCGCCATCGATGCGCTGCAGCGGCCCGAGGGACCGGCGGGGCTGGTGATCGTCAATCCACCCTACGGCCTGCGCATCGGGGATCGGAAAAAGCTCTATCCGCTTTATGGCGCACTGGGCACGGTGCTGCGCACGCGGTTTTCCGGCTGGCGCGTGGGGCTGGTGACGGCAGACCCGGCGCTGGCGCGGGCGACGGGGCTGAGTTTTGAAAAGCCCGGAGGAAGCGTTGACAACAATGGCGTGCGGATCGCGCTCTACGAGACCGGCATATTGCAATAGCGAGAAAATCTCCCACTTCTTAAAAGTCTGTTTCGAAACGCGTGACGCCGGTCTGCAAATGGCGTTTTTCTGCGCTCCGGTGCTCACGTACTTCATGTACGCTCCGCTCCGGTGCTCGAAAAACACCATTTTCGACTCGGCCTGACGCGTTTCGAAACAGACTTTAGGTGCATCGTCGCAGCGGGGGATTTCCAAATGGATAGACGCATTAAGATCGAGCAGCACTCGGGTGTCGGGATGCTGCGGTTTGTGGGCTGGCTGTTCACCATCGGCTTTCTGGAACTCAATTTCTGGACCGGCCTTTTGGGGATCATCGTGTGGCCCTATTTCCTCGGCTCGCACTTTGCCGGGATGGGTGCGCTGTAGCGCGCGCTTGCACTGATCGCCGCAAAATGATTTACGGCAGGCAGAACTGGCCGCTCTCACGGGGGCGGCCTTGTCTATTTTGGAAGAGCCCTCATGATCCGTCTTGAAAATATCGGCAAGCAGAACGGGAAACAGATCGTTTTCATCGAAGCCTCCGCGGCGCTCCAGAAGGGCGAAAAGATCGGGCTGGTGGGCCCGAACGGGTCGGGCAAGACGACGCTGTTTCGCATGATCACCAGCGAGGAGGCGCCCGACGAGGGGCAGGTTTCCGTCGATCGGGGCACGAGCATCGGGTATTTCTCCCAGGATGTGGGCGAGATGGCGGGGCGCTCGGTGGTGGCCGAGACCATGGACGGGGCGGGGCCGGTGGCGGCGCTCAGCGCCGAGATGCGCCAACTCGAGGCCGACATGGGCGACCCCGACAAGGCCGACGACATGGATGCGATCATCGCGCGCTATGGCGAGGTGACCGAACAGTTCGAAGAACTCGACGGGTATGCGCTCGATGGAAGGTCGCGCGAAGTGCTCGACGGGCTGGGGTTTTCCCAGGCCATGATGGATGGCGATGTGGGGGCGCTGTCGGGCGGCTGGAAGATGCGCGTGGCGCTGGCCAAGATCTTGCTGGCGCGGCCCGACGTGCTGTTGCTCGATGAGCCGTCCAACCATCTCGATCTTGAAAGCCTGATCTGGCTCGAGGACTTTCTGAAAAATTTTTCCGGCGCGCTTCTCATGACCTCGCACGACCGGGCGTTCATGAACCGGGTGGTCAACAAGATCATCGAGATCGATGGCGGCACGCTGACGTCCTATACGGGCGATTATGAATTTTATCAGGCCCAGCGGGCCATTGCCGACAAGAACCAGCAGGCCCAGTTCGAGCGCCAGCAGGCGATGCTGGCCAAGGAAATCCAGTTCATCGAACGGTTCAAGGCGCGGGCAAGCCACGCGGCGCAGGTGCAGAGCCGGGTGAAAAAGCTCGACAAGATCGACCGAGTCGAGCCGCCCAAGCGGGCGCAGAAGGTGGTGTTCGAATTTCGCCCCGCGCCGCGCTCGGGCGAGGATGTGGCGGTGCTCAGGGGCGTGGCCAAGACCTATGGCGAAAAGACCATCTATGATGGCCTCGATTTCCATGTGCGGCGCAAGGAGCGCTGGGCGATCATGGGCGTAAACGGCGCGGGCAAATCGACACTCCTCAAACTTGTGACCGGCGCGGCCGAGCCTGACACCGGGTCTGTTGCCAGGGGGCCATCGGTCAAGATGGCCTATTTCGCCCAGCATGCCATGGATGTGCTGGACGGGGACAAGTCGATCTTCGACATGCTGCAGAGCGAATTTCCGCAGGCCGGGCAGGCTCCGCTGCGGGCGCTGGCGGGGTGTTTCGGGTTTTCCGGCGATGACGTCGAAAAGAAATGCCGGGTGCTTTCGGGCGGGGAGAAGGCGCGGCTGGTGATGGCCATGATGCTGTTTGATCCCCCCAATTTCCTGGTGCTGGACGAGCCCACCAACCACCTCGACATCGCGACAAAGGAAATGCTGATCGAGGCGCTGGCCAATTACGAGGGCACCATGCTGTTCGTCTCGCACGACCGGCATTTCCTGGCCGAGCTGTCCAACCGGGTGCTGGAAGTTTCACCGGAGGGTGTGCGGGCGTTCGGTGGCGGGTATCGGGAATATGTAGAGAGCACGGGGCAGGAGGCCCCGGGGTTGCGGCATTGACGGCGCTCTTTCGGTCCGGACCCAAACCCGGTATAGACTGGCGCTGAAACTTGAGACGCGGAGCTTGCATGGAAGCTAAGCCACACCCATTGCAGGCGGACAGACTTCGGGCGTTGTATGCCTATGAGGTTCTCGATACCGATCGGGAGAAGGATTTCAACGACATCGTCGAGCTCGCTTCGGCCATCTGCGGCACAGCGATTTCGGTGGTCAACCTGATCGACGAAGACCGGCAATGGTTCAAGGCCGAGACGGGGCTGGGGGTTCGGGAAACACCGCTTGCGACCTCGATCTGCTCGCACGCCATTCTCGAAGCCGACTTCGTTGAAATCTACGATACGCTGGCCGATCCGCGCATGCGGGACAACCCGCTTTGCGCGGGCGAGCCGGGGCTGCGGTTTTATGCCGGTGCGCAGCTTTTGACGCCGGAAGGGCTGCCGCTGGGGACGCTGTGCGTGCTCGACTACCAGCCACGAGAACTGACACCGTTGCAGCGCGACACGCTGCGGGTACTGGCGCAGCAGGTCATGGCGCAGCTTGAAATGCGCAAGGCGCTCAGGGCGACAACGCTGTTGCGGCAGGAGGTTGACCATCGGGTCAAGAACTCCCTGCAATCGCTCGGGGCCTATGTGCGGCTGCAGAGCCGTGCCGCGCAAAGCGAGGAAACACGGCAAGCGCTCGCGGCGACCGGCAGTCGGATTTCGGCGGTGGCAACGCTGCATGAGCAGCTTTATCTTGCCGATGCGGGGCCGACCGTGGCGCTGGACCGCTATGTGGCGAGACTTTGCGGTCATCTTGAAATCGGCGCACCCGAGGGGATCACGCTCGCGGTGGAGGTCGGATCGGTTACCGTGGGGTCGCGCCAGGCGGTGGCTGTGGGCACGCTGATCAACGAGTTCGTCGCCAATTCCTACAAGCACGCGTTTCCCGGCGGGCGGTCGGGCACGGTTTCGATCAGCGTTCGCCCGCAAGCCGACGGGACGGTGCATGTGACCTGCCGGGACGATGGCATCGGCCTGCCCGCCGATGTCGACGCGCGATCCGGCGGGCTGGGCTTGCAGATCGCGCGGATGATAGGCGCTGAGTTGCAATGCGAACTGGTGTTCGAACCGGCAGAGCGGGGTGTGGTTCTCACATTTGCCTTCGCCGCAGAAGAGTTTCGCACGGGCTGAGTTTGAAGACGCAAGTGCGCGCCCGACGGCGAGATCGCCTCGGCTTTCTGTCGAGATAGACGGCATGGGGCGATGAGCGCTCCGCACTGAATTTTTTGTTTTATATGAAGCGATCATCGCCCCACGCATCCGGGGTTTTTGGCTTATGGCGGCATCTCGGGCTGGGGTTTGTCGGTCTTTAGTGGGTCGGTTGGTCGAACCGAAAAAGTGGGAACCACTTTTTCTGCCAACCTCCCGCGTCCTCCAAACTACCGGTGCCCCCTCCGGGTTTCCCCGGTACGACGTGGAACGCCTGGCTCCTCGTCCGGCCTCTGTCCGCTTTGGGCCTTCCCTGCAGCGACCCACAAGGAACCCGAACCAAACCCGCCCAAACGTTCGTTGCGCTTGCGTCCATATAAGCGGGTTCGTGGGAGGGAGTATGGGGGAGGGATAGGGTGCGGGGATAAGTTTTCTCACGCGCATCGGGGAGCCGGTAAAAGGGTTGGGGAGCTGTGAGACGCGAGGGGCATCACTTCTGCTATGCCCGTTGGCAGCGCCGCAGATCCCCGGGTCAAGCCCGAGGATGACGCAGGGTGGGTGGTGCGCTGAAGACAGAGTTGAAAGCGGTATGGGTACTTGCCAACCGCCCCCATCCTCCTCTATACGGGCTGCGGGCCATCCCTCCCCAACGAGGGACGCCCATCTGTAAGGATGGAGCAACATGACAGATATTTCTGCCGCCACCCAAGTGGCGAAGCCGGCAGTGCGTCCGGAAAATCCCAATTTTTCTTCAGGTCCTTGCGCCAAACGTCCCGGGTGGACGGTTGATGCGCTTGCCGGTGCTTTGGTGGGGCGGTCCCACAGGGCCAAGCCGGCCAAGGCGCGGATCAAGCGCGCTATCGACCTGACGCGTGAGCTTTTGGAAGTTCCCGAAGACCATCTGATCGGCATCGTGCCGGCATCCGATACGGGCGCTGTGGAAATGGCGCTGTGGGGCATGCTGGGGGCGCGGGGCGTCGACATGCTGACATGGGAATCGTTTGGGGCCGGGTGGGTCACCGACGTTCAAAAGCAACTCAAGCTCGACGATGTGCGGGTGCTCAAGGCCGAATATGGCGAACTGCCAGACCTTTCCGAGGTCGATTTTTCGCGCGACGTCGTGTTCACCTGGAACGGGACGACTTCGGGCGTGCGCGTTCCCGATGGGGACTGGATCGCGGCGGACCGCGAAGGGCTGACCATTTGCGACGCCACTTCGGCGGCGTTTGCGCAGAACCTTGATTTTTCCAAGCTCGATGTTGTGACGTTTTCCTGGCAGAAGGCGCTGGGCGGCGAAGCCGCGCATGGCATTTTGATCCTCTCGCCGCGGGCCGTGGAACGGCTGGAAACATTTACGCCTGCCAACCGGCCGCTGCCGAAGATTTTCCGGCTGACCAAGGGCGGCAAGCTGATGGCCGACGTCTTTGAAGGCGCGACCATCAACACTGTGTCGATGATCTGCATCGAAGACGCTGTGGACGCCATGGAATGGGGTCTGGAGGTTGGCGGGCTCAAGGCTTTGCAGGCCCGGGCCGATGCCAACGAAAAGGCGATTGCCGATTGGGTCGCAAAGACCGATTGGGTCGACTTCCTTTGCGACGTTCCAAAATTGCGGTCCAACACTTCGGTGTGCCTGAAAATCGTCGATCCCGACGTCGCAGCGCTTTCCGACGAGGCGCAGGCCAAACTGGCCAAGGCGGTTGTCTCCCGGCTCGACAAGGAAGCTGTTGCCTACGATATCGGCGGCTATCGTGACGCTCCGACGGGTTTCCGCATCTGGTGCGGCTCGACGGTGGAAACGGCCGATCTGCAAAAGCTGACGTTGTGGCTCGACTGGGCATTTGCCGAGGAGAAGAAGGCGGCGCTGGCGTAGGGCGAACCGGACGGGAGCGGGCGGCATGGCGAGCGAAAAACTCCGCAGTTTTGCCGCAGACACGCTCGCGTTGGTGATCTTTTTCACCATCGTGAGCGGGCTCAACGAGCGGTTCATTGCCGGCATGGGCTGGTCCGAAGTCGCGTTTTCGCGTTCGATCGGCGCCCCGCTCATGGTGCTTACGGCCCGGCCCTATGGCTTTTGGCGGGACTGGTTTTTAAAGATCACCAGCCCCGCTTCCCCCACCGCGACATTGGCTATGGACTCCATAGCGCTGCTGGCGTTTCAGGTGCCGATTTACGTGTTCATCATCTTTGCCAGTGGGGCAAGGGGCATGGGGATCGTCACGGGAGCGCTGGGATTTGCGGTGCTGATGCTGGTTCTGGGGCGGCCATACGGGCTGTGGCTCGAATTCATTCGGCGCCGTTTTGGCCTGTCGGGTCCGGGGCAAAAGCCGATGTCGCTTGGCGGGTAAAGAGAATTTCCGGGCGCTGAGGTGGCCGGCTTTCATCACATTTTTCGGGCCGGACGGCCCATGCTGAACAAGGATTATGGATATGGCCAAGGTATTGGTTTCGGACAAGATCAGCCCGGCGGCGATCGAGATTTTCAAGGCCAATGGGGTCGAGGTGGATTACCTGCCCGATGTGGGCAAGGACAAGGACAAGCTGGCCGAAATCATCGGGCAGTATGACGGGCTGGCCATCCGCTCGGCGACCAAGGTGACCGACAAGATTCTGGCCAACGCCACCAATCTCAAGGTTATCGGGCGCGCCGGGATCGGTGTGGACAATGTCGATATTCCGGCGGCCACTGCCAAGGGCGTGATCGTCATGAACACCCCGTTCGGCAATTCGATCACCACTGCAGAGCACGCGATTTCGATGATGCTGGCGCTGGCGCGGCAGATCCCGGAAGCCGATGCGTCCACACGCGCGTCCAAGTGGGAAAAGAACCGCTTCATGGGCGTTGAGGTGACCAACAAGGTGCTGGGGCTGATCGGGGCGGGCAATATCGGCTCGATCGTTGCCGACCGCGCGCAGGGCCTGAAAATGAAAGTGATCGCTTTCGATCCGTTCCTCACGCCAGAGCGTGCTGTGGATCTGGGCGTCGAGAAGGTCGAGTTGGACGATCTGCTGGCGCGGGCCGATTTCATCACGCTGCACACGCCGCTGATCGATGCGACGCGCAACATCATTTCAGCCGATGCGATTGCCAAGATGAAGGATGGCGTGCGGATCATCAACTGCGCGCGTGGCGGGCTGATCGACGAAGCGGCGCTGAAAGACGCGCTGGATGCGGGCAAGGTGGCGGGCGCGGCGCTCGACGTGTTCCTCGAAGAGCCGGCCAAGGACAACCCCTTGTTTGGCCTCGCAAACGTCATCTGCACCCCCCATCTTGGGGCTTCGACCACCGAGGCGCAGGAGAACGTCGCGCTTCAGGTTGCCGAGCAGATTTCGGCCTATCTCAACACCGGCGAAGTGATCAACGCGCTGAACTTCCCCTCGATTTCGGCAGAAGAAGCGCCCAAGCTGACCCCGTTCGTCAAGCTGGCCGAGCTTTTGGGCTCGTTTGCCGGGCAGTTGACCGAGACAGCGATCAGTGGCATCCGCATCGAGTTCGAGGGCGACGTGTCGGCACTCAACACCAAGCCGATGGTGGCGGCGCTGCTCAATGGCGTGCTCAAGCCGCTGCTGGGTGACGTCAACATGGTTTCGGCTCCGGCGCTGGCCAAGGACCGCGGCATCGCCGTGGAAACGGTCAATCGCGAGCAGGTGGGCGCTTACGACAACCTCATCCGCCTCACTGTCGTGACCGAGCGGCAGGAACGCTCGGTGGCCGGTACGGTTTATGGCACCAAGGCGCCGCGGATCGTCGAGATCAAGGGCATCACGCTCGAAGCGGAAGTCACCCCGCACATGCTCTACATCACCAATGAGGACAAGCCGGGCTTTATCGGGCGGCTGGGCACGCTTTTGGGCCAGCTGGCGATCAACATCGCCAACTTTAACCTCGGCCGGGTCGAGCAGGGCAAGGACGCGATTGCGCTTCTGTCCATCGACAGCGAATTGACCGATGGCGAGTTGACACAGATCGAGGAACTCGAAGGTGTCAAGCAGGCCAAGCGGCTGGTCTTTGCCGTCTAAGTGATGGCGCAGATGGATGTGAAAGGGCCGGCAGCGATGCCGGCCTTTTTTATTGCGGCTTCAGGATTTCGCGGAGATTGCGGCGGGCGGCGTATTCGGCGAGCCCGATGCCGGCGATGATGAAGACCGCGGCAACCATGTGGAAGACTTCGAGGGTTTCGCCGAGGACGAAGACCGCGAGCAGGGCACCAAACACCGGGATGAGGTTGATGAACAGGCTCGCCCGGTTGGGGCCGATCAGCTCAACCCCTTGGGCGTAGGTCATCTGGGCGACGATGGAGGGCAACAGCGCCACATAGATAACGACGGCCCAGCCGCGCCAGCTCATGGTGGTGACTTCCGCGACAAGGCCGGCCGGGCCGGTGCCGAACAGGGATTGATAAGCGAAGGCGGCGAGCATGGCGAAAAAGCTGGTGCAGGCGATAAAGCTCAGCCAGCCGATCTTCGGTTTGTAACGCAGCATGAGCGAGTGGAGCGCATAAAACAGCGCGGCGAGCAGCATCATGGCATCGCCGATATTGACGTCGAGCCCGACCAGCCGCAGGGGCGCGCCATGGGTCGCGACATGGATGACGCCATAGATGGTGAGCACCACACCCACGATGTGCAGCCCCGAGGCACGGACGCGGAAAATGGCGAAATTGCCGACCATGACAAGCACGGGAATGGCGGCCTGGATCATGGCGACGTTGACGGCGGCGGTGTGGGTGGTGGCTGCGTAAAGCAGGACGTTGAAACTGGTGAACCCCAGAATACCGTAAAAGGCGAGCCAGCCCCAGCCGCGCCGGATTTCGGCCCATTCGGCCCGCAGGCTCGTCCATGCGAAGGGCATGATGATGAGAAAGGCCGCCATCCAGCGCATGACCGAAAGCGCGTAAGGATCGAGCTCGCCAATGGCCAGTTTGCCGGCAATGATATTGGCGCCCCAGAACAGCGCGGAGAGGGTCAAAAGCAGGTAGGGTTGGCCCATCAGCCGCGTGAATGGATTGGATGGTTGCGCGGCGGAGGCAGGGGACTTTGTCATAACGGGCCTTGTACTTTATAGAACCCGGACTTATCAGCGTTTTGGCTTGCGGTGAAACACAGATTTTTCATCGCGGCTCCCCCGGACCGGACAGGCGGGGACGTGGCGCACACGAAAGGGAAATTGGCGTAAATGGCGAATGTTGTGGTGGTCGGCTCGCAATGGGGCGACGAGGGCAAAGGCAAGATCGTTGACTGGCTTTCCGAGCGCGCCGATGTGGTGGTGCGCTATCAGGGCGGACACAATGCAGGCCATACCCTCGTCATCGACGGAGTGAGCTACAAGCTTTCGCTGCTGCCTTCGGGTCTGGTGCGCGGCAAGTTCTCGGTGATCGGCAATGGCGTCGTTGTCGATCCGCACCATTTCGTTTCCGAAGTCGACAAGATCGCCGGGCAGGGCATTTCGGTGACCCCCGAGGTTTTGCGCATTGCAGAAAACGCGCCGCTGATCCTTTCGCTGCACCGCGAGCTCGACGCGCTGCGCGAGGATTCCAATTCCGGGCTCAAGATCGGGACGACGCGGCGCGGCATCGGCCCGGCCTATGAGGACAAGGTGGGGCGCCGCGCCATTCGCGTGTGCGATCTGGCCGAGCCCGAAACGCTGATGGACAAGATCGAGCGGCTGTTGACCCACCACAACGCGCTGCGGCGCGGCATGGGGGCAGCGGAGGTTTCCGCGCAGGCGATCCACGATGAATTGATGGCGGTGGCCGACAAGATCCTGCCGTTCATGGACCGGGTGTGGGAGTTGCTCGACGAGCGTCGCAAGCGCGGCGAGCGCATTCTGTTCGAGGGCGCGCAGGGCGCCCTGCTCGACAATGACCACGGCACGTATCCGTTCGTGACCTCATCGAACACCGTGGCCGGGCAGGCGGCGCCGGGTTCGGGGCTGGGGCCGGCGGCAATCGATTACGTGCTCGGCATTACCAAGGCTTATACGACCCGGGTGGGCGAAGGTCCGTTCCCGACCGAGCAGGATAATGAGGTCGGGCAGTTCTTGGGCGAGAAGGGGCACGAGTTTGGTGTTGTAACCGGGCGCAAGCGGCGCTGCGGCTGGTTTGATGCGGTTATCGTGCGCCAGACGGTGCGCACTTCGGGCATTCACGGCATTGCGTTGACCAAGCTGGATGTTCTGGACGGGATGGACGAAATCCAGGTTTGCGTGGGCTATGAGCTTGACGGGCAAAGAATAGATTATCTGCCCGCCTCAATGGGGGCACAAAGTCGAGTCAAGCCAATTTATGAAACGCTGGATGGCTGGAAAGAAACGACCGCAGGCGCCCGGAGCTGGGCCGAATTGCCCGCTCAGGCGATCAAATATGTGCGGCGTATCGAAGAACTGATCGGCGCGACCGTGGCCATGCTCTCCACAAGTCCGGAACGCGAAGACACGATTTTGGTCCAGGACCCGTTTCAAGATTGAATTTTCTTGTTTAGAAACAACTTTGTCTAATGCCGGCAACAAGTGATGTTGAGTAGATATGGCCGACTATCGTGAACTCTTGCGCAAGGCGATCGATGCCCTGCCCGACAATACCGGGGCAAATCGCCGGGCCGTTTACGAAAAGGCGCGCAGTGCTTTGGTCGCCCAGTTGCGCGCCATCGATCCGCCCTTGCCGGCACGCGAGATAACGACCCATCGGCTAAATCTCGAAGACTGTATCCGCGAGGTCGAGCACGAAGCGACAGAGCGGCTTTTGGGCCGGTTCCGGGCGGTGGAGGAAACAGAACCCGAAGCGGAACCCGTACCCGAAGTTGAGCCCGAGGCCGAGGCTGAACCCGAAGTTGAGGCTGACCCCGAAATCGAGGATGTGGCCGAACCGGTCGCCTCGTTCGATGACCGCGACGACGCTCCGGCCGAGGCCGAGCCCGAAATCGGGCCGGACGAGAGCGAAAGTGACGATTTCGTCACGCCGCCGGTTGATGAGTTCGCTGCCGAGCCCGAAACACCGGAACTCGAAGCCGTCGAACCCGAGGTCGACGAGCCGGCCGTCGCGGAGACGGAGCCTCAATTGCCCGAAGGCGATGAGGAGGAACCCATCGCAGACGAGGACCAGTTCTCGTCCGAGCCTGCCCCGATGTTCGCGCCGCTTGATGATAGCGCACTCTCCGCAGAGGACGAGGCTGTCGAACCCGTTTCGGAACCAGAGCCCAAAGCTGAAGCGTTCCGGCCCGGGTCTATCGAGGATATCATTGCCTCGGCCGAGCAGGCTTCTAACGAACCCGACGATATGGAACCTTCGGCGATCGAGCCGGACGAGGATGAGCGCGTCGTTCCGTTTGTGCCTTTGAGCGAACCGGAGGACCATGAGCCTTCGGGTGCCGAGGAAAAGCACTTCATAATTTCAGAGGCCGATGCCCAGCCCCGGAGCGGGGTGCCGCTGATCGATCTGCACGGGCGTCCGCTGGGTGAATCGCACGAGGTGGCCGCCGAACCCGAACCGGCGATGTCGAGCGTTCGTGAAGTGGATCTCGAACCTGGCATTCTGGCGCGCCCGGAAGTTTCCGATGCCCAGGTCGCCATCGATCGGGCGATCGCGGCGCTCGACCGCGAAGCCCGCGGCGAAACGACCGCTGCTGACGACGCGCAGGAAGCATCTGCGGCGGACGAGGAAGCGGCCACCGGCGAGGACGACCCGTCTGCGCGGCGCGGCTTTGGTGCCTTTACCATTTTCCTCCTGATTTCAGTGCTGCTTCTGGGTGGCGGTGGCCTGGCGGGATATTTCGCCTGGCGCGAAGGTTTTGTCGACCTCAACGCGGTCTTCGCCCAGAACCAGACGCCGGACACGACCGAAGTCGCCGACGCGGAAGTGCCAGAGGAACCGGCTCCCGCCGAGACGCCAGCGGCGGTCAATACGACGCCGGACGTGCCGAATGCCGACGGCGAAGTGAACGGGGCGCTCATGCCGGGCGAAGAGCTTCCCTTTACCGAGACTGAGACGCCCTCGACCACGCCAACCGAACCCGAAGCGACCTTCGAGGATCGGTTGCCGGCCGAAGCGGGAACCCCGGCAAGCCCGGACGGCGATGGCGAGGACGACCCCGGTGTCGCGATAACAACCGACGGTCCGCAATCGCTGCTGCTCGAGGAGCAGGCCGGTGGTGCGGCGGGCGCTGTGCCCTATACGGGCAGCGTGGAATGGTCGCGCGGGACAGACGAACTGGGTCATCCGACGATCGTCGCCGACGCTTCGATTCCGGCGCGCAATCTGGACGTCGAGGTCCTGTTGCGCCGCAACGCGGACGCCAATCTGCCTGCAAGTCACCTCATGGAGGTGAATTTCTCGGTGGCCGAGACGTTCGTGGGCGGCTCTATCGCCAATCTGCCGGGCGTCCTGCTCAAGAACGAGGAACTGGTGCAGGGTCAGCCGTTGACCGGCGCGTCGGCGCGGATCGTGGGCAATTCGTTCTTGTTTGCGCTGTCGAGCGCCAGCGACCTCGATGTCGAGAACAATCTCAACCTGCTCGAAAGCCGCGATTGGATTGACCTGGCCATGGTCTATGGGACCGGCCGCCGCGCCATTCTTACGCTCGAAAAGGGTGAAGATGGCGAGGCGATCTTCGCGGACGTTCTGGCGGCGTGGGCAGAGCTCGATGCGGCCACCGGGGCCGATGCGGAACCAGCGGACGAAGCGGCGGGCAACTAGCCCGGAACGGTGCGTCCGTCTTCGATCCGGTAGGTGCTGTCGGCCAGCGCTTCTATATCCGCGAGCTGATGGGAAACCACGATGGCGTGCCAGTGATTGGCGCGCACCATGTGCCTGACAAGATTGCGGATGGGCACCGCGGTTTCGCTGTCGAGGCCGGTGAAGGGTTCGTCGAGCAGCAGGATGGGCCGGTTTCGCAGCAGGGTGCGGGCCAGGGCGACGCGCTGTCTCTGGCCGCCTGACAGTTGCGCGGCGCGACGGGAGATCATCCCCGACAAGCCCATCTGGGCGAGCGCTTCTATCACCCTTTCATCATCGGCCCTGCCGGTGCTGCCCAGCCCGAGCGCCACATTGGCGCCGGTGGAGAGGTGGTCGAACAGATTGTCCGACTGAAACAGGATCGAAATGGGCCGATCCTCGGGCGGCAGGCCCAATATCGAGCGGTCGGAAAGCCGGATATCGCCCGAAGCGGGGTCGAGAAAGCCGGCGATCAGATCGAAAAGGGTGGATTTTCCGGCGCCGGAAGGGCCGGTAAGGCCGGCAATTTCGCCGGGCCGTATGCTCATGTCGAAGGCAAACCCGGTTTCGCCGCCCCGATAGCTGAAGGTGAGGCGGTCAATTTCGAGCATGTGTCAGGATCTCAAAGAGTTTGGGGATTAGGATGAAGGCCGAAATGCTCACGATCAGCAGGACCGCCGCGATGGCCTCGGCATCATTGGTGCGATAGGCGCCCAGGGCGCGGTACATCAGCCAGGGCAGGGTGGAAAACTCGGATGTTCCGAACAGCGATATGACGCCCAGATCGCCCAGCGAGAAGACGAAGGCGACGGCGAGGGCATAGCCGATGGGTTGGCCGAGCAGCGGCCACTCGATACGGCGCCATTGGCTTAACGATGACATGCCAAGGGCGCGGATGACGCGGTGATGGCGGTTGGTGAGCGCTTCGAGGGGGGGGGCGAGAGTGGCAAAAACGAAGGGTAGCGCGAGGAGCGCGTTGGCGAGGATCAAAACGATCGGTGCGACGAGCGCGGGCGCCAGGCCCATAAGGCGCGCGAGAAGGAAAAAACCCAGCGAAAGAACGACGGCGGGCACCGCGAGGTAGGCAAAGACCGGCAGGCCGAGCACTGCACGCCAGAGCGAGCCTTTGGCCTGCAGGGCGCGGGCCATGCCGAGTGCCAACCCCAGGGCAATTGCGAGCAGGGCGCTAAGCGTGCCGATCACGAGGCTGGTTGCGGTGGCGCGCCAGAAGGCGGATTGGGCAAGAACGTTGGAGATGGCGCCGGAGCCTTCGCCCAGAACGGCGACAAGAGGCGCGAGGAAACCGGCGAGGAGAACGGTGAGAACGACCCGCTGGACGCCGGTGATCCACGGGCGCTCGGGCCAGTGGATGCGGTTGGGTGCGCCGAACAGGCTGGCGGCGGGCGAAAGGGTCGATGCGGGAATGATGATGGCCGCGCAAACCACCAGTTGTACGATGGCGAGATTGACGGCGGCCCCAAGATCGAAATCGAGGCGCACAGCCTGATAGATGGCGACTTCGAGGGTCTGATTGGCTGGGCCGCCACCCAGCGTCAGGACGATAGGGAAGCTGGTAAAGCACAAGAGGAATATGGTGGCGGCCACTCCGGGGATCGAGGCGGCGAGAGCCGGAAAATCGATGATGGCGAAACGCCGGAGCGGTCCGAGCCCCAGGCTGCGGCCGAGCTTCAGCTTTTCGGTCGGGATGGCACCGAGCCTGTCGATGAAGATGCGGGCCGAAAAGGCGCCGTTGAGGACGACATGGGCGGCGATGATACCGCCGAGCCCGAAGATCGATGAGCCGGCTTCAAGCCCGAACGGGGCGAGCAGGGCATTGACCCAGCCATTGCGGCCCCAGATGGCGAGCAGGCCTGAGACGATAACGAGCGAGGGCATAACCAGCGCTGTGGACAAAAGGCCGATGACGACGCCCCTGCCAGTAAAGCGCAGGCGGTCGAGCGTCCAGGCCAGCGCCATGCCGGTCAGGATCGAAAGCACCGTCGAAAGGGCGGCCTGGGTCGCCGAGGTGACCAGCAGGTATCCTATGTCCGTGGTGCTCGAACCGGTGGTCGGAAAACGCTGCCCGGCCACCCAGAGGGAGACCAGAAGCGCGGCGATCAGAACGGCTACGGTGGCGGCGACCGATGCGCCGACATAGCGGCGGCCGGGACGCCAGGTGGTGGGGATCCCGGCCAATTTGCTACCTCAGCGTCGAGAACGCTTCCTCGATCCAGGCCCGAGTGTTGGCGGTGACCTCTTCTGCGTCAAGCAGGAGGGCGGGCTGGGGGTCGATCATCTCGGCAAAGCCGGGATTGAGACCGCCTGTCGGTTCGAGCACCGGATACATCCAGTTGGTTTCCGGCAGTGTGGCCTGTCCTTCGGGGGTGACCAGATAAGCGAGGAATTGTTGCGCCAGTTCCTGATTGGGGCTGGAAGCGAGGATGCCGGCGACTTCGATCTGGGTGTAGTGGCCCGCGTCGAATTTGGCGGCGTGATAGCGGTCTTCGCCCTCGGCGATGAGGTGGTAGGCCGGGGAGGTGGTGTAGGAGAGCACCATGTCGGCCTCACCGGAAAGGAACAAATCGTAGGATTCCGACCAGCCGGAGGTGACCGTCAGGACATGAGGGGCGAGGCCCTCCCAGATAGAGACGGCGTCATCGCCATAGAGCGCCTTGATCCACAGGATCAGGCCCAGGCCGGGGGTGGAGGACCGGGGGTCCTGAATGACGATCTTGAAGTCTTCGGGCAGCGCGATCAGCTCTTCGAAACTTGCCGGAGGCGTTTCAAGCGACTGGGCGTCATAAACGAAGGCGAAATAGCCGTAATCGAAGGGGACAAAGACTTCGTCTGTCCATTCGAGCGGGATGTCGAAAGCGGGGAGGTCGAGCTGGTGTTCGGTGAACAGGCCGGTCGCCTTGCCTTCGCCGATGGTGGCGGTATCGAGCCCCAAAATGATGTCGGCATCGGTGGCGTCGCCTTCGAGCTGGGCGCGGCGCAGCGCCGAGATCGAATCGTCGGCCGAAACGAAATTGAGCGTGCAGCCGCACTGGGCTTCAAAGCCTTCCTTGAGGAGCGGTCCGGGCCCCCAATCGGCGGCAAAGGCGTCGTATGTATAGACAGTGAGCGTTGAATTGTCCTGGGCGATGGCCGGGAGCGCGAGTGCTCCGAGCATAACCGCGCACAGGCTCGTCCTTACGGAAGCGATCATGAGTTTCCTCATTGTTTGGCGTGCAAAAACAATGGTTTTGCTGGCGCCGAGCCAAGTTTGCGGCCATGAATGAGGGGAAAGGTTTCAAATGGCAGAGGGATTTGTGGCCCTTGCCATCTCGAACTTCCTCCGCCAGCATGACCTGGTTCAGGTTCTATGGGTTTTTCTCAGCCCATCCTTTCGGACGGACACCCCAGCGAGACGAGGCGACACTATAGGCGTGCAAGGTCCAGTGCAAGACGGCGCGGGGGAAAACGGGACGCCCCTCGTATTCGATGGCCCGCTGCTGATCGTGGGCGGTGGCGAGGTCGATGCCGAAATGTTGACCGGGCTGGCCCAACTCGCTGCAGGGCTGGTGGGTGCGGACAGGGGCGGGGACATATTGATGGCGGCGGGGCTAGTGCCCGATGCTGTGATCGGGGATATGGATTCGGTAGCGGACCGGACGCGGTTTCCACCCCAAACCAAGATCCTGACACTCTCCGAGCAAGACACGACAGATTTCGAGAAATGCCTTTATTCAACGCGGGCACCGGTGACGCTTGCGCTGGGCATGACCGGGGGGCGGTTTGACCACACTCTGGCAGCGCTCCATGCCGTGGCGAGGCACGCGGCCGAGCGGCGGATCATTCTGATCGACGGACACGATCTGGCGATGGGGGTTTCCGGATCGATCGAGTTTGAAATCGATGTCGGGGCACGCGTCTCGGTCTATCCGCTCGGGAGGACCCGGTTCGCCCGTTCACGCGGGCTGCTCTATCCGCTCGACGGCCTGGACCTCGCTCAGGGGAAAATGATCGGCACTTCAAACCGTGCGGAGGCGCGAGAAGTTTCCATCAGCGTGGAAAGTGCCCAGGACGACCCCTGGCTACTAATACTGGAGCGAAGCAACTTAAAGCCATTCATTTGAGAAAAGTCATGATGCTCTCTGGTCCCCACCAGTAATTTCTGAAGTTAACGTCCAGTTAACTTTTTGGGATCGATACATCATGTCGCAGAAATTTGCGTATATCGCCAGCACAGCACTTGCTGCTGGTGCGCTATTGGGTGGCGCTATTCCGGCTCAGGCGCAGCAGGTCTTAACCGTTGCCGGAGCAGCGAGTCTTTGTCCCGTCTCACTGCAAACCCAGGTCGGGCAGTGTGACAGTGTTGTTCAAGCGTTTCTTGCGTCACGTACCCCCGGCGCTGCTCGGGATGCCGACATTGTCCAACTGGCACTTTCGATTGCGCAAGCCGGCAACGGTTCGGTTGTGCCACAGCCGATCTGCATCGAGGCAGCTGATGCGGTCGTAACACTTGCAATTGCGATGGACGTTGATGCTGCAGCTCAACTGCAGCTTCTCGAGATCGCCGCTGCCATGTGTATCGATCAGATCCCGGTTGCAGCGATTGGTTCATCGAACGTCGACGACGATGACGACGATGAACGCAATTATGATCGCAACCGCAACCGCGATGACGACAACACCGGCAATGGTGGCACCGGGAATGGCGGTAACGGCGGCACTGGCAACGGTGGCGACGGGAACGGCGGCGGCAACGGCGGCAATGGCGGCAACGGCGGCAATGGCGGCAATGGTGGCAACGGCGGCGGCAATGGTGGTGGTCACCATGGCGGCGGTGGCCACGGTGGTGGCGGACACGGCGGTGGTGGACACGGCGGTGGTGGACACGGCGGTGGCGGACACGGTGGTGGTGGACACGGCGGTGGTGGACACGGCGGTGGCGGTGGCCACGGCGGTGGCGGTGGCCACGGCGGCGGTGGCCACGGTGGTGGCGGACACGGCGGTGGCGGTGGCCACGGCGGCGGTGGCCACGGTGGTGGCGGACACGGCGGCGGCAATGACCATGGTGGTGGTGGCCGCGATGATGATGATGACCATGGCGGTGGCTGGGGTGGCGGCCGTGATGATGATGACGACCACGGCGGAGGCTGGGGCGGTGGTCGCGATGACGACGATGACCACGGCGGTGGCTGGGGTGGCGGCCGCGATGACGACGATGACCATGGCGGTGGCCATGGCGGCGGTGGTCGCGATGATGACGACGACCATGGCGGTGGCCACGGTGGCGGTGGTCACAGTGGTGGCGGTGGTCACGGTGGTGGCGGCGGCCAAGGTGGTGGCGGCGGCCAAGGTGGTGGCGGCGGCCAAGGTGGCGGCGGCGGCCAAGGTGGCGGCGGCAATAACCGCTAACCGGAACGGTATCGGCAAGGACAATGGCGGCTCGAGAGATCGAGCTGCCATTCCTTTTGCGAACGCGGAGCTTTAGCGGTCGATCGCCGGTGACGCGAGAACCTTGTCGACCCGGTGGCCGTCCATGTCGACAACTTGAAGTCGCCAGTTTCCGGCTTCGAGCACTTCGCCGGTCTTGGGAATGTGTTGCAGATGGTCGATAACAAAGCCGGCAAGCGTTTGGTAGTCGCGGCGCTCGGGCAGGGTCAGGCCGAGGCGGTCGGACAGCTCATCGACCGTCAGGCTGCCGGCCAGAAGCCATGAGCCATCTTCACGCTGCACGGCCTCATCTGTCTCCCCCTCTTCCAGGTCGGAACGAAACACCCCGGCGATGGCTTCAAGCAGATCGGTGGGTGTGACGAGGCCATCGAAATGGCCATATTCGTCAAGGACCAGGGCGAGCGGGAAATGGGCTTTGCGCAGCAGGTCAAGCACGTCGAGCGCACCAATGGTGTCAGGCACGATCTGAGGCTCGCGCAGCAATTTTCGCAATGCCACGTGGTCGGCGGGCCGGGCCGCGAGATACTCGCGCACGACCAGCACGCCGATGATGTTGTCGAACTCACCACTCCAGACCGGCAGGCGCGAGTGGCGTGCATGGGCCAGCCTGGCACGAATGGTCTCGAAATCATCATCGAAATCGAGCATTTCGATATCGGTGCGCGGCGTCATGATGGATCGGGCGCGACGGTCCGAAAGGCGTAGCACGCCTGCGATCATGCGCTTTTCGTCGCGTTCGATGACGCCGGTCTCGGCAGCTTCGGCGACCATCGACTTGATCTCTTCCTCGGTGACCTGATCGTCATTTGTGTCGCTCAGGCCGAGCAAACGGAAGATCAGGCGCGTCGAGGCATCAAGGAGCCAGACGATCGGCCCGGCGATGCGCGACAGAATCTGCATGGGCGGCGCGATAAGGCAGGCCACCCGTTCGGCGTTGCGCAGGGCAAGCTGTTTGGGAACCAGTTCTCCCACCACAACCGAAAGATAGGTGATGATGGCCACCACGCCCCCATAGCCGAGCGCAGAGGCGGCCGGGCCGGGCAAACCGGCATCGAGCAGAACCCGGACCAGCATGCCGCCTATCGTGGCGCCGGAAAATGCGCCCGCGACAATGCCGATCAGGGTAATGCCGATCTGGACTGTGGAAAGAAAGCGGCCGGGGTCGTCTGCCAGTTGTACGGCAGCGGAGGCACCAGGCTGGCCCCGTTCGGCCATCGACCGCAGCAGCGGTTTGCTGGCGGACACGATGGCGAGTTCGGACATTGCGAAGAGGCCATTGAGCAGGATCAGACCTGCGACGATAGTTATTTCTATCATTTGAGACGGATCGGCCCGAGGGCCGGTCCGATTTATCCTTCAGTGGATCCCGGAAGCCTGCACAATGAGGACGACCAGACCGCGCGTCAATGGGCGGTCTGGGTCCGGGCAGCTTCCTTGACCGCGTCCTGTACCTTTTCGAAGGCACGGACCTCGATCTGGCGGATACGCTCGCGGCTAACGTCGTATTCCTGAGCAAGTTCCTCGAGGGTCGAGGGGCTTTCCTGCAGGCGGCGGGCCTTGAAGATCGCCTTTTCGCGGTCGTTGAGGACTTCCATGGCGCCTTCGAGCATGCCCATGCGCTCGTCAAATTCCTGGCTGTCGCCAAGCACCTCTTCCTGATCGGGCACATCGTCGATCAGCCAGTCCTGCCATTGGCTGGTGCCTTCGTCGGCGCGCATGGGCGCGTTGAGCGAGGCATCGCCGGTCAGGCGCTGGTTCATCGAGACCACGTCGTCCTCGGTGACGTTGAGGGTCGTGGCGATCTGCTTGATCTGGTCGGGGTGGAGATTGCCATCGTCGAGCGCGGCGATCTGTCCCTTGAGACGGCGCAGGTTGAAGAACAGGCGTTTCTGGGCGGCGGTGGTGCCGATCTTGACCAGCGACCACGACCGCAGGACGTATTCCTGGATCGAGGCACGGATCCACCACATCGCATAGGTGGCCAGGCGGAAGCCCTTGTCGGGCTCGAAACGCTTGACCGCCTGCATGAGACCGACATTGCCCTCCGAAATCACTTCGGAAATGGGCAGGCCATAGCCGCGATAGCCCATGGCGATCTTGGCCACGAGCCGCAGATGGGATGTGATGAGTTTCTGGGCCGCCTGGGGATCGGCATGCTCCTTGTACCGCTTGGCGAGCATAAACTCCTCGTCAGGGTCGAGCATAGGGAACTTGCGGATTTCCTGCAGATAGCGGTTTAGCCCGCTTTCGGAACTCAAGACAGGAAGATTGGATTGGGCCATTTCTAGCACCCCCTCTCGTAAACCCCCGGGTATCCCCGGCGGGTTGCACTCCGCATCGACGCCCTTTGCGGCACGTTTGCGGAGATAATCGGTGTGAATATAGGTCTGATTTGGGCGATTACACCCCTGTTCCGCGAAAATATGGTATTCGCGGAGTGCATGGTTCCGAGCCGATGCCTCGGCCTTTATAACGAATAAGGCGCGAGGTTCGTTGCGAGTTCGGCAAGCTCGGGGGGCAATGGGCTTTCGAACTTGAGCGTTTGCCCGGTCACCGGATGGGCAAAGCCAAGGATCGCTGCGTGAAGCGCCTGCCGGTTGAGGGCCTTGATCGCGTGCTGCACCGGTTCGGGCACCGTATTGATCTTTGTTGCAAAGGCCGAGCCGTAAACGCCGTCGCCGATCAGGGGGTGGCCGATATGGGCCATGTGCACGCGGATCTGATGGGTGCGGCCGGTCTCGAGCTGGCATTTGACCTGCGCAATCGACCATTTTTCGTCGCTGAAGCGGTTCTCGACGCGGAAATGGGTGATGGCCTCGCGACCCTCGCGGGGCATCACCGACTGCTTTAGCCGGTTGTGGGGATCGCGGCCGATCATGGTTTGCACAGTGCCGACCAGCGGATTGGGGATGCCCCAGACAAAGGCGAAATAGGCGCGCTCCAGCGGTCCGGTGCGGCCATGATCGGCGAACTGGGCGGCGAGCCCGTTGTGGGCCTGTTCGGTCTTGGCGGCGACCATCACGCCGGACGTGTCCTTGTCGAGCCTGTGGACGATGCCCGGGCGTTTGACTCCGCCGATGCCGCGCAGGCTGTCGCCGCAATGGTGAATGAGCGCGTTGACCAGCGTCCCGTCCTCATTGCCGGGCGCGGGGTGGACGACCATGCCGGCAGGCTTGTCGATGACGATGAGATATTCGTCCTCAAAGAGGATGTTGAGCGCGATGTCCTGGGGCTGGGGCTCGGCATCGACCGGCTCGGGGGCGGCAAGAGCGATGGACTCGCCGGTCTTGACGCGATATTTGGGCACTTCGTTGGTCGTCCCATCCACGCTGACCGCGCCCTCAAGGATCAAGTCCTTGATGCGGTTGCGCGAAAAGAGGGGGAAGCGGGCCGCCAGAAACGCATCGAGCCGCGTCCCGGCCTCGTTTTCGAGGACGGTGGCGTCGTGCCTATCCTGTTGGAGCTGATTGCCCGCCATGACCGATCCTCAAACCAATTTCGACAAGGACGAGCCTTTGAGCCCGGAGGCCGAGGCGGTGATGGCCAAAGCCCGCCGGCGGGCGGGGCTCTCCATGCTCGTCATGATGGTGGGGTTTATGGCGGTTGTGCTTGTCGTTGTCTATCGTTTGGCCACCATGGGTGGCGGGGTCGCTGAACAATACGCCCTTGAGGCCATCGCGCTGCCTGCGGGCGCGCAGGTCATTTCGACCCAGGTTCAGGACGGCTTGGTAACGGTGACCTATGACGGCGAGGCAGGGCAGGCGATCCGCATTTACGACGGGGCGAGTGGCGAATTGCTGCGCGAGATTGCCGTTATCGCGGAATAGCTTTTTGTTGGTCGCGCGGTCGAACCGTAAAAGTCTGCACCTTTTTCTGACCGCGCTCTAACAATCGGGCACGGCGACCGACAGGCCGCCGAGCGAGGTTTCCTTGTAGCGTTCGTCCATATCCTTGCCGGTCTGGCGCATGGTTTCGATGCAGGCGTCGAGCGGAACGATGTGGCTGCCGTCGCCCTGCATGGCGAGGGACGCGGCGGCGACGGCCTTGACCGCGCCGAGCCCGTTGCGCTCGATGCAGGGGACCTGAACGAGACCCCTGATGGGGTCGCAGGTCATGCCCAGATGGTGTTCGAGAGCGATTTCGGCAGCATTTTCGATCTGGGCATTGGTGCCGCCCAGCGCCGAGCACAGCGCGGCGGCGGCCATGGCCGAGGCGGAGCCGACTTCGCCCTGGCAGCCCACTTCGGCGCCCGAAATCGAGGCGTTGTATTTGATCAGCCCGCCGATGGCGGCGCCAACCAAGAGCATTTCGGGGATTTTTTCGCGCGTGGCGCCGGGAACGTGGGAGAGGTAGTAGCGCAGCACCGCCGGGAAGACGCCCGCGGCGCCATTTGTGGGGGCGGTCACCACCTGTCCGCCAGCGGCGTTTTCCTCATTGACCGCCATGGCATAGGCCGAGAGCCAGTCGATGGCCGAATGGAGCGGCATGTCGTTGGCGCCGGCCTTGCCCGACAGGTTCTCGAAAATGGCGCGGGCGCGGCGCTTGACCTTGAGCCCGCCGGGGAGTTCGCCGGTGGCGGCAAGGCCGCGGGTGATGCAGGCGTCCATCACGTCCCAGATGCCGATAAGGCGTTCAGAGAAAGCCTGGCCATCGAGACGCGCACATTCGTTCTGGCGCTTCATCTCGGCTATGGAGAGGTTGGCGGCGGCACCCATCTCGAGCATCTGGTCGGCATTGGCGAAGGGGAAGGGCACGTCGTCAGCCGGCGTCGCGGGCATATCGCCCGCTTCAATCTCGGCGAGCGTTTTGACAAAGCCGCCACCGATCGAGAAATAGGTTTCCTCGGCCAATACTGCCTCGTCGGGGCCCAGAAGGGCAAAGCGCATGCCATTGGGATGGGTGTCGAGCCGCGTCTTGCGGTCGATGACCAGGTCGGTTTCGGGATCAAGCGCGATGGTACGGTCTGGAGCGGGCTGGATGGTCTTGCGCGTGGCGAGCTCGGCAAGGGCGGCTTCGACCTTGCTCCGGTCGTAGCTTTCAGGTTCGAACCCGAGGCAACCGGCGAGGACTGCCGCATTGGTGCCGTGGCCAACGCCGGTGAAGGCGAGCGAGCCGTAAAGGGTGATCTGCAGGCGCGCGCCCTTCGCGGATGGGATAGCACGGATGGTGTCGAGAAAGCGCGCGGCGGCGAGCATCGGGCCCATTGTGTGGGACGATGACGGGCCGACGCTAACCTTGAATACGTCAAACACCGAGACGAACATGTCTGGCCATCCCCTCAGAGGTCATTGGTTCGTGATCGGCAGAGCGAATAGAAAAATATTGCGCTCGTCAAGCCGATATTGGCGGGATCATTGCGCAATAATCAGGGCTTATAGGCCGAAACCTGCGATTTATTCGCCTTCTCGCGCCAAATCGTTTCAAACAGCGCGCGGAAATGATCGGGCGTGAGCCGGTCGAGACGGATGAGGACGTAGGGATAATCCCGATAGTGATCTGTGATGAAGAACAGGTCCGGATCGGCCTCGATCAGCATGTCACGTTCATCGATCGAGGGGCGCTGGACAGCCAGAATGCCGGGTTCGCGCTCGCGGAGCAGGAATTTGGTGCCCAGTTTGATCGACGGCGTACCGTAGCTGGTCGATCGGACGACGCCGGGGAAGGTGGACGCAATTGCGAAGACTTCATCGAAATCCATGACGTCGCCCCGGTTCAGAGCATTCCTGCTTTTCGCAGGCGCGGCGCTTCGGGTCTTTGAATCGCCCTGCTCTAAGTCATTGGTTCGTCGCGCTTTTGAAGCGGATAAGTGGCAACCGCTTATCGTCGAAGCACTTTAGCGGCGGTAGCGCAGACGCCCGATTTCGTCGAATTCGGCCTGTTCGCGCTTTTGCTGCTCGTCTTTTTCGCGCTGATGTTCGCGCGCGTCGAGCAGTTCGACCTTTTTCAGGTCTTCGATGGCTTCGGCCAGTTCGTCCTGGGCGGCTTCGAGCTTGCCTTTCATGTCTCCGGCCGAAGTCAGGAGATTGTCGCGGCGGGTGATGGCAGCCTTGGCGAAGGTCGAATAGGCAAAATGGGCGACATCGGAGATGCCGGTCTTTTTGTGCTCGATGTCGATCTGCTGGTCGAGTTCGGCGGCCATGCGCTCGAAATCGGCGACCATGGTCTCGATCTGGAGGACTTGGCGGCGCTTCTCGTCCACCTGAAACTTCTTGAGGCGGATCAGGCTCGCGCTCTTGGACTTCATGACTTGTACTCCTTACTCATCAAGCCGTATCCCCCGCCCCAGCCGTTCCCAGAATCGTCGCCAGCAGATTGTAGCCGTCGGCGATATTGGTCCGCTCATCCGACTGCTGGCTCAAAAACGCCTCCAGCGCCGGGTTGAGCGCGATGGCGCGGTCAACCTTGGGATCCGATCCTTTCCGGTAAGCCCCCAGCCGGATCAGTTCCTCCATGTCGGCGTAAACCGACATCAGTTCACGCGCCTTGCTCAAAGTGGGCCGGAAATCCTCCGGCACGCATCCGGGCATGGTGCGCGAGACAGAGCGAAGAACATTGACGGCAGGATAGCGTCCCCGTTCGGCAATGGATCGCTCCATCACAATGTGACCATCGAGAATACCGCGAACGGCATCCGCAATGGGCTCGTTGTGATCGTCACCTTCTACCAAAACGGTAAATAGACCGGTAACAGAGCCCGAATTAACCAATCCCGGGCCCGCCCTTTCGAGCAATCGTGGCAATTCGGTGAACACCGTGGGCGGGTAACCCTTGGCGGTGGGCGGCTCGCCGGTGGCAAGGCCGATCTCGCGCTGGGCCATGGCAAAGCGGGTGAGGCTGTCCATCATGCACAAGACGCGCTTGCCCTGATCGCGGAAGTATTCGGCCAGGGTCACCGTGAGATAGGCGGCCTGGCGGCGCATAAGGGCGGATTCATCGGAGGTGGCGACGACGACGATGGCCTTTTTCATGCCTTCCTCGCCGAGCTGTTCGGTGATGAACTCCTGGACCTCGCGGCCCCGCTCGCCGATCAGGCCGATAATCGAGATGTCCACATCGGTGTTGCGGGCCAGCATGCTCATGAGGACTGATTTGCCGACGCCCGAGCCGGCGAAGATGCCCATGCGCTGACCATCGCAGCAGGTGGCGAAGGTGTTGAGGCACCTAACGCCGAGATCGATGGGGCCACCGACCCGGCCGCGCTCATGGGCGGGCAGGGGCAGATTGCGAAGTGCGTAGGGCGCTGCCCCGCGCATCAGTGGTGCGCCGCCGTCAATTGGCCTTGCTTCGGCATTGAGCACGCGGCCCAGCCAGGTCTTGTCGGGATAGACAGCGCCGTCATGGCCGGCAAACACCGCCTTGCAGCCAAGCCTGACGCCTTCGACCGGGCCGAAGGGGAGGCACAGGGCCAGACCATCGCGAAAGCCGATGATTTCGCAGGCAAGGCTGGATCCGGTCTGGGTTTCAATCGTGACGCGTCCGCCGACCCGCAATTCGCGCACCGGGCCCACGACTTCGATCAAGAGGCCCTGCACGGTCTTGACCCGGCCGAAGACTTCGATCTCGTCGATTGCCTCAATGTCGGAGATCAGGGACTGCACCGCGGGCCTCTCCACTGGATATGATTCGCATCAAGAATTGGCCACATTGGTAACTCATCCTTAAGGTTATGGCGATATTGCCGAAAGTTGAGCAAATTTTTTCGCTGCGCCTCAGCGCGCGTCTGCTTCCCCCTCCCAGACCCGGTTCAATGAGTCCCAAGAGTCGCTTGAAGGGCTTTCTTAACGTTGTGCATTAAGAAAAATTCTTTATATTTATTGTTATATTTCAACGAGTTAACACCTTGTTCAGTTAATGCAAATCGCATATTGCCCGACTGAATTAAACTTTGTTAACTAATTACCGGTAGCTTCGAATCGTACCCAGTAGGGTTTGGTTAAGGGCGTCGGGATCGAGCTGGACGCCCGGTCCCAGCAGGGGCTTGTTGGATTTAAGGGGATTGGCATGCGTGTGCTCTTGATAGAGGACGACAGCGCGACAGCGCAGAGCATCGAGTTGATGCTCAAATCCGAGAGTTTCAATGCGTACACCACCGACCTCGGTGAGGAAGGTGTCGATCTTGGCAAGCTCTATGATTACGACATCATTTTGCTTGACCTCAATCTGCCGGACATGAGCGGGTATGAAGTGCTGCGCACGCTGCGCGTTGCGAAGGTTCAGACCCCCATCCTGATCCTTTCAGGCCTGGCAGGGATCGAAGACAAGGTACGCGGTCTGGGTTTCGGGGCCGACGATTACATGACCAAGCCGTTCCACAAGGACGAACTGGTTGCCCGTATTCACGCCATTGTGCGCCGGTCCAAGGGCCATGCGCAGTCGGTCATCAACACCGGCGATCTTTCCGTCAATCTCGACACCAAGACTGTCGAAGTGGGTGGCCAGCGCGTTCACCTGACGGGCAAGGAATACCAGATGCTTGAGCTGCTCTCGCTCCGCAAGGGCACGACGCTCACCAAGGAAATGTTCCTCAACCATCTCTATGGCGGGATGGATGAGCCGGAACTGAAAATCATCGACGTGTTCATCTGCAAGCTGCGCAAGAAGCTTTCGGTGGCCACTGCAGGCAAGAACTACATCGAGACTGTCTGGGGCCGCGGCTATGTGCTGCGCGAGCCCGACGAGAACGAGTTGGCCGAAAGCGCCTGACCGGCGTTCCTGCAAGACCTTTGCTTAGCTATAATGGCCCGTGCGATCCCCTCGCGCGGGCTATTTGTTTTTTCGGGGAGGCGAGATGTTCACGAGCAGATCACTGGCGATGGCGGCTGTTGCCGTTGTCGCGTTTTGCGGAACCGCTGCCGCGCAGGCACCGCGCTGGCCGGATGGGTTCCATAGAGCGATGATGGCCCGGTACACCCTGATCGATGCGCCCAATCCAGCCGACATCGACGGCTATGGTCCCATCAGGTTGGGTGCTATCGAGTTGGCCTTCGGGAAGACCTTGTTGCCCGAGCTTGCCATCAAGCTGGGTGGGCAGGTGCGCAAGGCCGACGCCGGTTTCGATCAGTTCAACGAAATCTGCTACGTGCTCGAGACTGGATCGGTGCTGTGGCTGCTCTCTGAAAGCAGTTCGGAGGGGCGATTTAACGCCTTGGCGGTGGAGCATGGGCCAGCGCTTGAAGCCTGGCAATGTGCGCAGACCGATCTTGCGCTGAGCATCGATCTGCCGGGCCTTGGGGCGTCCGCCTCGCAGGTTCACACTATTTTCGGCGAGGACGACGGCTCTGGTGACGGCATGATATTTTATGACGACGACTCCGCGCCGCTCTACCGCGCTGTGACCTATGCGGTAGAGGACGACACCGTGGTGGCGTACGCGCTTCTCGAAATTGCCGGCTAGCCCGCGCCCGGGCGCGGGCGTCCGGCGTTAGACCACGAGCTTGCGGTAGAGATGCCATGTCGCGTGTCCGAGCATGGGCAGGGCGAGGGCAAGGCCGACAAATAGCGGCAGCGACGCAACAAACACCATGACCGCGACCACCAGCCCGAAAACCGTCATTTGAACCGGGTTGGTGGCGAACGCGCGGACTGAAACGGCGACGGCTTCGCCAGCGCTACCGCCGCGATCGACGAGCAGCGGGAAGGCGATGGCTGTGGTGGCCAGCACGACAAATGCAAAGCCAAGTCCGACGAGATTGCCCCAGAACAGCAGGCTCCAGCCGCGTGTGGTGGTGAAGGTCTCGGTGATAAGGGCCATGAGCGTTTCTGGCGGGTTCATCCCGAAATGTGCGCTGTAAATGGCTCCGGCCGCTGCGATCCAGAGCGCGAAAATCACGGCCAGCATCGCGCCCAGAACGACGATCGAACCGATGGCAGGGTGTTTGAGCACGCCGAAGGCATGGCGGGGGCTGTCGTCTTCGCCCTGTTCGCGGCGCCGGCTGAGTTCGTACAGGCCGATGGCTGCGAGCGGGCCGATAAGCGCGAAACCGGTTGCCAACGGATAGAGCAGGGGAAATGTCGCGCCTCCGGCGCTCCACACGGCCAGCACAATACCGACGGCCGGGTAAATGAGGGCCAGGAAAAGATAGTGGGACGGATGGCGCCAGAAATCGGACACGCCGCGGCCGAGGGCGTCGAAAACGTCGGCCGTGGAAATCGCGCGGATGGCGCGTTCAGACACATTGGGTTGGGCAAGAGCGGGATTTGAATACACGGGCATGCTCGTCTCCTCGGTTCACAAGGAGCGCGGTGCCTCGCATTTCCCCCGGGGCACGGGCACACCGCGCTGCACGGAGCGCCGTCGTCATCGATAGCGCAACAATTTGAGCATACAGCAATTGGCCAGGGTGTGGCATTCCCCGTCACACACATGTGTGCGGCGACCTAATTGTCTATGCAGGCTAGACGAAGGGCTGGAATTTGGATTCGAGCATGTGCTGGTCGAACGGCTTGAGCATGTGATCGTTGGCGCCAGCCTTGCGGGCCATGGCGATATGGCCGATGTCGCGCTCGGCGAGGCAATAGACGATCCTGGGCTTGTCGCCACCGGCATAGCCGCGCAGGGCCTTGAGAAATTCAAGGCCGCTCATGATAGGCATCTGCCAGTCGAGCAGGATGACGTCGGGCATTTCTTGGCCGCATTTTTCGTATGCTTCCTGCCCGTCCTCGGCCTCGTCGACAATGAAATCCATGTCTTCGAGAATACGCCGCGCGACTTTGCGGATGACGCTGGAATCGTCAACGATCAGGCACGATTTCATGGGGTCCATCCCTCAGCTTCCCGGGCAAATTGCGCCCGGGATCGGAGGGAGTTTACCGCCACAATGGTTAGCGAATGGGTAAGGCGCCCCATTTTGGCCTGCGCGTAAGGCCTAGTCGATGGTGTGCGACAGCGGATCGGCGGTGAAGCGCAGGATCTCGCCATCGAGCGCGAGGTTGAGCCCCATGTGGGACAGGCGCGCGAGGACGCCGGTGTAAAAGGGCTGAATGCCACGGGCGTCGACGCTGCCCTCTTCCGGCGTGCCGGCAAGAAGGCCCTGCACGGCGTTGGGGATGAGGGTTTTGGGGCCCGTCGCGGTGATGGTGAAATTCTCGGCGCCTGCGTCGCCTTCCACCTCGACAGTGACCGTGCCGCCGCGCGGAACGCCGGCGACGACGATAAGCAGCATGTTGAGCAGCAGCTTGGCCTTGTTCTTGGGCAACAGCATGGGAGTGACCTTCCAGTCGAGGTCAGCCTTTTCCCCGGCCATAAGGAGCGAGGCGACGCGATCTGCCTCGCGGGTGTCAATCTCGGTGCCGGCCGTCGAGGATGCGCCAAAGGCGAGGCGGGCAAACTCGAGCTTGGCGCGGGCCTGCCGCGTTGAGTTTTCGATGAGTTCCTTGGCAAACGTCTGCATATCGACCTGGGTGGGGTCGGCGAGCACTTCAAGCCCATTGCCGATAGCGCCCACAGGATTGATGAGGTCGTGGCAGACACGCGAGCACAGCATTGCGGCAAGGTCCGGCGCGCTCAGTTCGACAATGCTCGTCATGGCCAAATTCTCGCTCTTCGTTGTTCGAATCAAATTTCAATGCACTTTACTGTGCAAGCGGGGCAGGGCAACGCCAAGTTTATCGTGCGCCCTATACTCTATTGGCTTTGGGCCGCGCGCCGATCGGGCAGCGCGTTCCAATTGACGGCGGCCGTGGCCAGCGCCGAGCCCGGCGCCATATCGAAGGCGGCGCGGTTGCCGATTGAATAAAACAGCATCAGCCGCCCACCGACTATACGGAAAATCTGCGGGTTGCCGTCGGAAAGATGTCCACGGGCCATGGCCATGGCGCAATGGCCGCCGAAAATGGGGGCATAGACTTCGGGGTTTGCGGCAAAGATGTCCCGGTTGGCAGCGGAGACGAAATACCAGGTGACCCCGTTCCATTGCAGTTCGTTGACCGGTGTTCCCTGCAGGGCGGCGTTTTCTGTAAAGTAGGCCACGGGATCGAAGCCGGATAGCGCGACGCCTGTCAGGGCATTGGTGATAATGGACTTTTCCTGCGCCGGTGCTGCCGTTGTGAGGCCCAGCGCGAGAAAAAGCAGGCACAAAGTCGTGTAAGACTTTGTAAGGGTTAAGATTTGTTTACCTATTTGCCGCATTATCGCTCAATGAACCGCTATGCTGTTGGGGGCGGACCGGTCGATCCTAGCGCAGGGCCGTTTGGCCTTGGTTAACCGGTACGCATATCGCGAAATTTTTACGCGCGAAGTGGGAGCATATATTTTGATGATCAATCGCTTCTTGGCGGCACTGGTTCTTTCCATGGGCCTTGTTGTCGGCGCCGCGCCGGCACAGGCGCAGCAGGGATCGCTGTCTGACACCTATTCGAGCGACGAAATCCTTTCAGCCGGCCATCAGTTCTTCGGGTCTGTGGCCCAGGGGCTGGCGTCGGTGATCGAGCAGGCGTTCGAGCAGTATGGCCAGCCAAACGCCTATGTTCTGGGACAGGAAGGCGGCGGTGCGCTGTTCATCGGCGCCAAGTATGGCGACGGGACGATGTACACCCGCAACGCGGGCACCCATCAGGTGTTCTGGCAGGGCCCGAGCCTGGGGCTCAATATCGGCGCCGATGGCAGCCGGGTGATGATGCTCGTTTACAACCTGCCTTCGGTGGAATCGATCTATGACCGCTATCCGGGGGTTGAAGGCTCGATTTTTGCTGTCGGTGGCATCGGCATGACAGCGCTCAAGCTCAATGACGTTTATGTTGTGCCGATCAGTTCGGGCGTCGGGCTGCGGGCCGGGGTGGCCGTCGGATACCTCAACTTCACGCGTGAGCCGACCTGGAACCCATTCTGATCCCCGTCAGTTCTGACAGGACAGGGCGCGGGGTCATGTCACAGCTGTGAGATGACGCCCCCGATTTGATCGAGTAAGGTTACCTGCAGCAAATTGTGGCGCTGGGCCAAAACCGGCGGCATGGTGTGGGCAGGGCTTCCCGCTGGGGGAGAGGCGTATGGTCATTGAGAATGCGATGTATTTCACGCTCGGATTTCTGGCGGCGGCATTGTTTGCCATCGCCATCGGTCCGGCGTTCTGGCGTCGCGCCGTCCGGCTGACCAAACGCAGGATCGAAGCGGCAACGCCGGTTACGCTCGCCGAATTCCGCGCCGACAAGGACAAGCTGCGGGCCGAATTTGCCATCACGCTGCGCAAGCATCAGCTCAAGATCGACGCCTTGCGCAACCAGATTTCGGGAAATGTCGTGGCGCTCGACGCAGCGATGACCGAGCTGGCGGCGCTGCGCACCGAGCGTGACGAGCAGTTTGCAGCCATCGGGTCTTTGCAGACGCGTGAGCAGGAACTTGTGGCCCGTATCCGCGATATCGAGCGTGACTCGGCGTCGCTTGCCGCAAGGCTGCGTCAGGCCGATGTGGATTATTCCGATATAGACCCCGAACTGATGCCCGATGCGGGCGAGGCGATCACAGGCGAGCAGTTGACCGGTGATTATCGCGCCGATGTCGAGGATTTGCTGACGGCGCTCAATATCGAACGCCAGCGCAACGGTTATCTCGAAGACCAGACGCGAATGCTTCTGGTTCGGCTGGAAAAGAAGAAAAAGAGCGGGCTCAAGGACGAAGCGATCGCCATGCTGCGCGATACGCTCTCCCAGAACGACCCGGAAAGCGAAGCCCGTGTCGATCTGCGGCGGGCCGAAGCGCGAATTTCGGGGGCCGAAAGCCGCCTCAATGCGCTGCTCACCGAATCGGCGGAAGAGGGCCAGGAGGTTGACGCCGAGGGTGCAAGACGGCTCCTGGCGGAAGATTTCTCCCAGGCAGAACAGAGCGAATTGCTCCAGACATCGGTTGCCGGGCTTGAGGAGGCCATCATGAAGGACTGGGACACCGAGCGGTTCAGTGCCGCAGTGCTCCGCTCGCGACTGGAAGCCATCGCCACCGATGTCTCCAGGCTCGTCTATGCGGGTGACGCGGAAGATGGCCCGGCGATGACCGAGAGCCTTTTTGACAAGGTTCGCAAGTTTGCCGCGGACAGCCTCGATATCGAAGATCTCGATCCCAAGGACAAGGGATCGGCCGGGGGCGCCGTATCGGACCGCATGGCGGCGATGCGGGATCGGGCTGCGCAGTAAGTTTCATTCTGCTGCTCGCCCAAATGCCAGCACGATATTTCTTCTCTGGCCGTAGGGCCGCACTTCCAAACCTTGGCGTTCGCATTGGGTGGGCGTAGGTTTTGCCTAATACTTATGCATCGCGTCTATTTCGCGATCACCGACTACGGGGCAAACCATGTCATCCTCAACTTCCCAAGCCGTAGCGCGCAAGCCGAAGGGCCCGCTCTACACCAATTTTGGATTCCAGGTGCTGCTGGCCCTGGTCGTCGGCCTGCTGCTGGGGCTTATCGCCCGGCAGATGGGACCGACCGACACCGGCGCCAACTGGCTGGTGCAGACGCTTTCGACAGTGGGGTCGAGCTTTGTACAATTGCTGCGGGCTATCGTTCCGGTCCTGATCTTTACCGCCATCGTGGCGTCGATCGCCAATCTGCGTGAACTCAATAACGCCGCGCGGCTGGTGTGGCAGACCCTTTTGTGGTTCGCGATCACGGCGCTGATTGCGGTTTTGATCGGCATTGCACTGGGGCTCATCATTCAGCCCGGGCTCAATACCGCGGTGACCGAGGCTGCGGCCAGGGCGCCTTCGCGCACCGGGTCCTGGCTCGATTTCCTGACCGGTCTTATCCCATCCAATTTCCTTGGATTGCAGGCATCGACACGCCTAAGCGATGGGTCGGCCTCTACGAGCCTGAGCTTTAACGTGCTGCAGATTCTTGTCGTTTCCATCGCGGTGGGCGTTGCTGCGCTCAAGGTGGGCGATGCGGCCAAGCCGTTTCTCGAGTTCAACCGCGCGTTTCTCAAGGTCATCCACAAGCTGTTGTGGTGGATCATCCGGCTGACCCCGATTGCGACCGTGGGGCTGCTGGGCAACGCCGTGGCGGTTTATGGCTGGGACACGCTGGCCCAGCTCGGCTGGTATGCGGCGGCCATCTATATCGGTCTGGCGATCGTGCTGCTCATCGTCTACCCGACGTTGCTGACGGTCCATGGGCTCAACCCGATCCGGTATTTCCAGGGCGCATGGCCGGCGATCCAGTTTGCCTTCGTGTCGCGTTCGTCGGTGGGCACAATGCCGATCACCGAGCGGGTGACCGAGAAAAATCTGGGCGTGCCGCGTGAATATGCGAGCTTTGCCGTACCGCTTGGCGCAACCACCAAGATGGACGGCTGTGCTTCGATCTATCCGGCCATTTCGGCGATCTTTGTTGCGCAGTTCTTCGGCATCCAGCTCGGGCTGCAGGAATATCTGCTCATCGTCTTCGTATCGGTGATCGGCTCGGCGGCAACGGCGGGGCTGACCGGCGCGACGGTCATGCTGACGCTGACGCTTTCGACACTGGGCTTGCCGCTGGAAGGCGTGGGGCTGTTGCTGGCCATCGATCCGATCCTCGATATGGGCCGCACGGCGGTCAATGTCGCCGGACAGGCGCTGGTACCGACTATTGTTGCCAAACGGCAGGGGATGCTCGATCAGGGGGTCTATGACGCCGTCGAGCAGATAGAGGCGCTCGATACGGCGCCATCTCCGGCCGCTGTGCCGGCGCAGTAGACAAAAGGGGGCTCCGGCCCCCTTTTTCAATTCGGCTGATCGTGAACCAGTCTGGCGATGAGGTCGATTTTTTCGACGATGGCGCCGGAGAGCACGAATGGATAGGCGTCCGGGAGGCCCATCGAGCGGTTGAGTTCGTTGAGCATGACGCTTACCCCGACCCAGGCTTCGGTCAGACGCTGGGTGTCGGTGGTGTGATAGGGCTGGAAATCGACCTCGGCTGACAGATCGCCGGACCGGTCGCGCATCGGTTCGGTGGAAACGCCGAGGCTGCGTGCGGTCTCGAGCGTATCGGCGATGTGGAGGTAATGGGCCCAGGTTTCAGCAAAGTCTTCCCAAGGGTGGGAACTTGCGTATGAGGACACGAAGCGCTGCGGCCAGTCGGGCGGGGCGCCATTGGCATAGTGAATTTTCAGCGCTTCGTTGTAATCGGCAGTGTCGTCGCCAAATACCGCGCGGCAGCGTTCGAGCCAGCCGGTGCCGCTGACCAGCAGGTCCCAGTAATAGTGGGCGGTTTCGTGCCGGAAGTGGCCCAAAAGCGTGCGATAGGGCTCCCCCATCTCGCTGCGGCGCTTCTCGCGCTCGACATCGTCGGCCTCGGCCAGCGCGATGGTGATGACGCCATTGGCATGGCCGGTCATCACCTTTTCGGCGCCGGTGTCGGCAAGGAAATTGAAGGCGAGCCCGCGTTGTTGATCCTCGTCCTTGGTGATCAGAGGCAGGCCGAGGCGGATGAGGCTGTAGAACAGCCGCTTTTTGGCCCGCTCGAGGATCTGCCAATCGGAGAGATTTGCGGCATTGGAAATGTCGGGAACCGTCTCGTTGTGACGGCAGGCCGTGCAAAATCCGCCAGTGGGGGCAATCCAGTTGCAGGCGCCATGTTGAGCATTTGCGCAATAGGGCGAGGCGTCGGAAATCGCCACCATGCTATTGGCGGCCGGGTCGTAGCCGATCGAGGTGCCGCACTGGCCACAGGTGCTGTTGTCGAAATAAACGGTCTGGCGGCAGTTGGGGCAGGTAAAAAGGCGCATTGCTGCCTCCGGTGAGGTTCGCTGCTGCAACGCCCCGAGAGGGCGACGGTTCCTTTGCTAGATGCTGCCCACCGTGCGCAGGCGGATGCGGGGGTGGACTTCGTTCTGGCTCATGACGACGGTCTGGGGGCGGAAGCGTTCGATGATGGCGCGGACGTGCGGGCGGATGTGGGGCGAGGTGATGAGTACGGGGATTTCGCCCATCTGGGCAGCGTTCTCGAAACCTGTCTGGATGCCGGCGATGAACTGCTGAAGTTTGGAGGGTGCCATGGCGAGATGGCGTTCCTCGCCTTCACCCATCATGGCCTCGGCGAAATCGCGCTCCCAATTGGGCGACAGGGTCAGGAGCGGCAGGTTGCCATCCATGCCCAGATTGGCGGCGCAGATCTGGCGGGCGAGGCGGGCGCGGACATGCTCGATGATCTGGGCGGTGCTGCGGGCCGAGCCGGCGATTTCGGCAACGCCTTCGAGGATGGTGGGCAGATCGCGGATCGAGACACGTTCGGCCAGAAGGCCCTGGAGCACGCGCTGGATGCCCGAGACCGAAATGAGCGAGGGGACAATGTCCTCGACCAGCTTTTGCTGATCCTTGTCGAGACCGGACAGCAGCGACTGGACATTGGCGTAGCTCAAAAGATCGGCGGTATTGGCCTTGAGCACTTCGGTGAGATGGGTCGAGATCACAGTCGACGGATCGACGATGGTCATGCCCTGCACTTCGGCCTCGTCGCGCAGCGCGGCATCAATCCAGGCTGCCGGTAGCCCGAAGGTCGGCTCGACAGTATGCTGGCCAGGCAGGGTGATCTTGTTGCCGTAGGGGTCCATGACCATCAGCTGGTTGGCATAAACCTCGCCATGGCCCGCTTCGACCTCCTTGATCTTGATCTTGTAGATGTTGGGCTCGAGCTGCATGTTGTCGAGAATGCGCACGGCGGGCATGACGAAGCCCAGCTCGGTGGCAAGCTGACGGCGCAGGGCCTTTATCTGTTCGGTGAGCCGGTCGGTGCCCGAATCGTCCTCCTTGACGAGGCTGAGCAGCCCGTAGCCGAGTTCGAGCTTGAGCTCGTCGATCTTGAGGCTGTCGGTGATCGGGGCCTCGGTGGGGGCGGCAGCGACCTGGCGGGCCTGCTCGACGACCTGCTCCTGTTCGACGACAGCTTTCTGGGCCCTCAGCTTTTTGGCTGATGTCCATGCAAGATAGCCAACGGCACTGCCCAGGGTCACGAACGGGATGAGGGGCATGCCGGGGACCAGGGCCAGCGCGAACATGACGCCCGAGCTCATGCCAAGCGCCACAGGATAGGACGTGAACTGTTTGCTGAGCGCCTGGTTGGCCGAGCCGGAAACGCCGGCCTTGGAGACCAGAATACCCGCTGCCGTCGAAACGATGAGGGCAGGGATCTGGCTGACAAGACCGTCACCGATGGTCAGCAGCGAATAATTGGAGCTGGCTTCCTGGATGGTCAGGCCCATCTGCATCATGCCGATAATGATACCGGCGATGACGTTGATGAAGGTGATGAGCAGGCCGGCGATGGCGTCGCCGCGCACGAATTTGGAGGCGCCGTCCATGGCACCGAAGAACGAGCTTTCGTCTTCGAGCGTCTTGCGGCGGTTTTTTGCTTCGACTTCATCGATCAGGCCGGCCGAAAGGTCCGCGTCGATGGCCATCTGCTTGCCGGGCATGGCGTCGAGGTTGAAGCGGGCGGCCACTTCGGCGATACGGCCCGAACCCTTGGTGATGACGATGAAATTGACGATCAGAAGGATCGCAAAGACGATGACACCGATGATGAAATTGCCGCGAGTGACGAAATTTCCGAACGCCTCGATGACGTTGCCCGCCGCCGCCGTCCCCTCATGGCCGTCGGCCAGAATGAGGCGGGTCGACGCCAGGTTGAGCGCCAGCCGGAACATGGCGGAGACCAGAAGGACGGTGGGGAAGGCCGAAAATTCGAGCGGCGTCTGAATGAACAGCGCCGTCATCAGGATCATCACCGAAAAGACCATCGAAAATGCCAGAAGAATATCCAGCAGCACGGCTGGCATGGGCAGGATGAGGACGGCAAGGATGATCACAACGCCAACCGCCAGCCCGGCATTGGACTGGCGGATGATCTCGACGATCTCGTTGAGGCGGCCCAAGGGACCGGTTGCTGTGGTGGAGGTCGTTTCGGTCATCGTCTGGCGGGTGGTTCCCGATGGGCTCGGCGGATGGGGGGATGCGGCAGCCCCCACGCCACGGCCCGGCCCATGATGGGGCGGAGCAGCCGGCGGGAGGGGCGCCGCGATTGTCATGCGGCGCTAGATCGGGCTTCGCCGGGAGCGGGAATGTCCACCCCCTCGTCGGCATATTGGTTGAGCTTGTTTCGCAGCGTTCGGATCGAAATGCCAAGGATATTTGCGGCATGGGTCCGGTTGCCCAGGCAATGGCCGAGCGTATCAACGATCAGGTCGCGTTCCACATCGGCCACCGTGCGGCCCACCATCGAACGCGATACGGCGTCGGCGGCCTGAGCGGCCTGGGTGGCGAGGGAATGGCTGGCCACCGCGTCGGTGAGGCCCGTGCCATCGGGCATGCGGATGGCTTCGGGCTCGATCACATCGCCCGATGAGAGCAACACGGCGCGATGGAGGGTGTTTTCGAGCTCGCGGACGTTGCCCTGCCACGGCGCGCGCAGCAATTCGTCGCGCGCCGCCTGGGAGAGAATACGCTGGGTAAGCCCGTTGGCCGCCGAATAGCGTGCCACGAAATGCTCGGACAACGCGACGATGTCGCCGGGGCGCTCACGGAGCGGGGGGAGCTTGAGATTGACGACGTTCAGACGGAACAGCAGATCCTCGCGGAAGCGGCCCTCCCGGACCTCGGTGACAAGCTCGCGATTTGAAGTGGCGAGGATGCGGATATTGACGGGAACGGGCTTTGTGCCGCCGACGCGATCGATGACCCGCTCCTGAATGGCGCGGAGCAGCTTGGCCTGCAGGCGGAAATCCATTTCCGATATTTCATCGAGCAGCAGCGTGCCGCCATTGGCCTCTTCGAACTTGCCGATGCGGCGGGCGACGGCGCCCGTGAACGCGCCCTTTTCGTGGCCGAAGAGTTCGGATTCGAGCAGATGCTCGGGGATGGCGGCGCAGTTGATCGAGATGAACGGCCGATTGGCACGCTTGGACCGGGCGTGGAGATATTTGGCCATGATCTCCTTGCCGGTGCCGCTTTCGCCGGTGATCAGGACGGAGGCGTCAGACCCCGCGATCTGATCGGCGAGCTTGACGACCTTTGCCATGGCGGGATCGCGATAGAGAAAGTCCGAGCTTTCCCGCGCCACGGCGGCGATGACCGCGGCGATCAGTTCGGCATCGGGGGGCAGGGGAATGTATTCCTTTGCCCCGGCGCGGATGGCGTTGACTGCAGCGGCGGCATTGGTCTCGGTGCCGCAGGCAACCACCGGGATCGCAATGCGCTCGCCTTCGAGCGCTGCGATGAGCGCTGGAATGTCGACCATGACGTCGACCAGCAGCAAGTCGGCGCCCTTGCCCGACCTGAGGGACGCCAGGGCGATCTCGATGGTTCCGGCATGGGCGACCTTGGCGCCACCATCCATGGCCATCTTGGAGGCCTGGCTGAGTTGTCCTTCGAGGGCGCCGATAATCAGTAAGCGCATGGTTGTGGTCTCCTTGCCGGCAGACTGGCGTTAGCCGGCCTTGATAATTTCTGTCATGGTGACGCCGAGGCGTCCTTCAACGAGCACGATTTCGCCGCGGGCGACGAGGCGGTCGTTGACGTAGATATCGATGGCTTCGCCCACCTGCCGGTCGAGTTCGACAACGGTGCCGATGTCCATCTTCAAGAGTTTGGCCACCGGCATCCTGGTGCGACCCAGGACCACCGAAAGGCGCACGGGGACGTCAAAGACGGCCTCGAGATCGGCGGCGGATTTTTCACTGTTGCCGGTATCGTCGCTGTCGACCTCGGCCAGCATTTCTTCAAACGAGATGCCGTCGGGTACGGTCTGGATGTCGTCGTCACCATTGGCCATGGATCAGGCTCCCTGCTCGGCGCCGCGGGCCGCCAGGTAGGCGGAGATGCGGGTGTTGATTTCGTTGGATATGGCGTTGATATCGCGCACCAACCCGCCATCGGCCCATTCGAGCCGGCCGTCGCCCATGCGGATTTCGGGGTCGCCCAGAACGATGAGGCGTCCGGAAAAGCCCGAAACCTTCATGCGCTCTTCGGCGATGGCTTTCATGGCGTCGCAAAGGTCGGGGTGGCAGCGGATGACCAGATGCGGGGCGGCTTCGAGCGAGGCCATGCATTCGGCCAGGAGCGCCGCCAGTTCGGTTTGCGGCTCACGCGCGATCAAGTGCGCAGCGAGCTTGCGCCCGACCGAAGCGGCAAGCCCGACCGACTGTTCGAGATGCTGGCTTTCATAGCCCTCGATGGTTTGGACCATCTGGGCGACCTGAACGGCCAGCTTTTCGGCGGACTTGGCCAGTGCCGCGGCCGATTGGGCCTCGACATTGGACTGGCCGGCGGCAAGGCCCTGCCGGTAGCCTTCCTCGCGCGCCGCGGCGACCATCTGGTCGAACTCATGTTCGGGCATGACCTTGTTGGCCGGCGGCTTGTGAGCCAGATCGAGATCGAAGGTGAATTTATGGGCGACGCTCACAGGATCATCTCCTCATCGGCCTTGCCCTTGTTGATAACGATTTCGCCACGGGCGGCGAGATCCTTGGCGGTGTTGACCAGCCGGGACTGGGCTTCGTCGACGTCCTTGAGGCGCACGGCGCCCATGGCTTCCATATCGTCGCGCATCATGCCCGCAGCGCGGGTGGACATATTGGCAAAGAAGAATTCACGGGCCGCGTCGGACGCGCCCTTCATGGCCAGACCCAATTCCTTCTTGTCGAAGTTCTGAAGAAGGGTCTGTATGGCGGCGGATTCGAGGCGGGTCAGATCGTCAAATGTGAACATCAGGGCCTTGATGCGCTCGGCGCTGTCGCGGCTTGCATCTTCGAGCGCTGTCATGAAGCGCGCTTCGGTCTGCCGGTCGAACGCATTGAAGATATCGGCCATCTGCTCGTGGCTGTCGCGGCGCTGGGTGTGGCTGAGCGTCGACATGAATTCGGTACGCAATGTGGATTCGATCTTTTCGAGGATCTCCTTTTGCACCGGATCGATCGAGAGCATGCGCTGGACAACGTCGAGCGCCAGTTCCTCGGGCAGCACCGCGAGCACGCGCGAGGCATGATCTGGCGCAACCTTGGTCAGGACCACGGCTATGGTCTGGGGGTACTCGTTCTTGAGATAGCTTGCGAGGATATCTTCCTGAACGTTTGAGAGCTTTTCCCAGATATTGCGCCCCGCGGGCCCGCGGATTTCTTCCATGATCTGCTCGACCCTGTCGTGCGGCAGGAAGGACAGCAGCAGGCGTTCGGTGGTGTCGGAATTGCCCGCCATCGTGCCGGTCGAAGAGACGCCCATTATGAATTCGGCGAGAAGCTCGTCGAGCATCTGCTGGGTGATGGGGCCAAGGCGCACCATGGTGCGCGAGAGCGTCCGGATCTCGATTTCATCAAGCTCTTCGAGGATGGGGCGGCCGAAATCGGGGCCGAGCGCCAGGAGCAATGCAGCAGCTTTTTCGTCGCCGCGCATCTGGCGCTGGGTAGCGTCCTCACCGACCTGAAGACCCTTGGAAGGGCCGGCGTTGGGTGGTGTGCTGGGTTCAGTTAGCGCCATGGAAATCTACGCCGCCTCGCTCAGCCAGTCGCGGATAATCAGCGAGGCCTGTTTTGGGTTTCCGTCGACGAGTTCGCCGACCATCTTGAGCGCCTTGACCTGGGATTCGCCGAGCGATTTTGCCGTTTCCATCCACGCCTCGGTCGCCGCCTCACGGGCGCGGGCAGCGGCCATCGGATCTTCCTGGGGTTCCTGATACTCGGCCGGAACGCTGGAGGCTTCGGGCAGGGCGAGCGGCTTGGGCTCGGGCGCGAGGACCTTTTTAACCAGCGGGCGCATGACGAACAGGACGAGGGCCAGCGCGATGAGGAGGGTCACGGCCATCTCTGCGAATTTCATGAGATCGTCGCGGTTAAATTCGAACAGGCCAGGTTCGGCGGTTCCCGCCTCAATGCCGGGTCGTTCAGCGAACTGCATGTTGACGATTTCGATCTGGTCGCCGCGATCGGCGTCAAAGCCCATGGCAGTGCGCACGAGCGCGGTGATCTGGTCGAGTTCGGCCTGCGGGCGCGGTTCGTAAATCGCGTTGCCTGCCGCATCGTAGGTATAGACGCCATCGACCACCACGGCGACCGACATGCGTTTGATCGAGCCGGCCTCCGTCACCTGGGTTTCGGTGGTCGAGGAAATTTCATAATTCATCGTTTCTTCGAGCGAAGACGAAGAGCTTTGCGCGCCGCCTTCGCCGCCCTGCTCGGATGCACCGGGCAATTCGTTGGCCACCGTCACCTGGCCAGTGCCGCCCGGGCCGTTGGACTGATCGCCGGTTTCGACTGTCTGGGCGGAGCGGACCACCTGCCCATCCGGATCGAAGGTTTCCGAGGTACGGGTGGAGCGGTTGAGGTCGAGTTCGGCGGAGACCTGAACGCGGGCCCGGCCAAGACCGACCACGGAGGCCAGCAGTTCCTCGAGACGCGAACGCATGCGGGTTTCAACCCCCAGGATCCGTTCCTCAACGGCCTGCGCGGTGATTGAAACCTCACCCTCGCCGGATCCCGACGCAAGAAGCGAACCCGAGCTGTCCACGATCGAGACGGCGTTGGGCGAGAGGCCCTCGATCGCAGAGGCAACCAGGTGCTGGACAGCACGGATTTCACCGGCCGAAAGCTGACCGCGAACGGTCAGGACGATGGAGGCTGAAGACTCCTGAATGTCGCGGCGGAACAGTTCGCGCTCGGGCAGCACAAGGTGAACCCGAGCACTCTGGACCCGGCTGAGCCCGCCGATGGTGCGGGCCAGCTCGCCTTCGAGGGCGCGAATGTGATTGATGTTCTGGACAAAGCTGGTGGCGCCGAGCGTCGACTGGTTGTCGAATATCTCGTAGCCGACCTGGCCGCGGGCCGGCAGACCGTCCTGGGCCAGCGACATGCGGATCGTGGTGATCTCGTCGCGCGGGACAAGGAGCGTCGCGCCTTCGTTGCGGATTTCATAGGGAATGCCCATGCTGCCCAGTTCGGCGATGATGGCGGCGGAATCGTCGAATTCGAGATTGGTGTAGAGGGGTGCGAGTTGCGGGGTTGTCGAGCGCACCATGATGAAGGCGAAAAAGCCCAGGATCATCACGGCAACCACCCCCATGGCGGCTATGCGTGCGACGCCGAGCTTGCCCAGCAGTTCCCCCAATTGATTCACGCTGCACCCTCAGCCTAGTCGTTACTTTTCTTGACGCCCAAGAAGGAGCGTCCAGGAAGAAGGCGCAATCAAATCACCGAGCCCACTGGGCAAAATATGCCTAGCGTATGGTAAACAAGGTGTTAACCAATTCTCGCACAATGCAAAAACGGCAATTTTTGCCGGTTTGAGGTGTGGGAAAAGTTAAGCCAATACACAAAACCCGCCACGATAATCGTGGCGGGTTTTGATTTTGAAGGCATGAAGAAGTGTGCTGAACGCGGGGTGTTCAGCCTTCCCGATAGTGCTGGATCCATGTGGTCCGCAGCCCGGCAAGACCATGCTTGTCGATAGCGGCCTGCCAGTTGAGGAACTCATCGACGCTCAGGGTGTAGCGCTCGCAAGCCTCTTCGAGACTCAAGAGCCCACCACGAACGGCGGCGACGACCTCAGCCTTGCGGCGGATGACCCAACGCTTTGTATTCGGCGGCGGCAGGTCGGCAATGGTCAGCGGGCTGCCATCGGGACCTATCACGTACTTCACGCGCGGACGCATTTGGACGGTCATTTTACTCTCTACTCAACCTGACCATAACCAGCGCCTACACTAGCGCGGGTGGCTTAAAATTTGGCTAAGCGGAAACTTACAATCGGTTAAGACCGCATGCAGAATGCGACGGCAAAACGCATGCTTCCATGCGCTGCCGTGAATAAATTCAATGAGATAGGGATCAAGCCGTCAGGCGGCTTCCTGCTCCGGCGTTTCCGGATCCGCATCGGGGTCAGGGTCCGTGCCGGAGGACGGAGCATGGACGGCGGAGATCGAGGAGAGCGGGATGCGCAGATCGCCGATCAGGATGAACGGCTCGGAGCCCGAGACATCCACGCCGTCGACAACGCCCTGCATTTCGGTGGTGACGGGAACATATTTGCCGTTGCCGTCGCGCGCATCGATGGTGATCGTGAACCGGCCGGAGGTCAGCTGGGTTCCGCTCGATGTGGTGCCGTCCCAGACGATCTGGTCGGTGCCGGCGGCCAGGGACAGGTTTTCGGTATAAACGACGTTGCCGCTGGCATCCTTGATGGTGATGTTGGTGTTTTCAGCGGCCGCATCGACGCGGTAAATCCAGTTCGCCGCGCCATCGAGCAGATCGGTCGTCGCGCCCGAGGCCGTGACGGTCTTGCCGACATAGCTGACGGCCTGGGCGTTGGTCGAATTCTGCGACGACTGCATCATCGCCTCCAGGAACTCATTGGTCTTGAGCTGCTGTTCGACCGAGGTGAACTGGACCAGTTGCTGGGTGAACTGGTTGGTATCGAGCGGCTCGAGCGGGTTCTGGTTCTTGAGCTGGGTGATCAGGAGCTGCAGGAACGTATCGAAATTGTCGGCAATGGTCTTGCGGCTGTTGCCAAGATCAGAGCCGGATGCCGTTGATGTGCCTGAGACGGAATCGACCATGGATTGGTGTCCTTATACCCAGAGGTTGACGGCATCGAGCCGTGCATAGCCATATGTGGAGCCGGCCCGGTCGGGCAGGGCCGCAGGGCTTGATGATGCTTGGGATGCGGCGTCGATGACGCTCATGCGCCAGGGCGAACGTTCGGTTTCGTTTCCGTCGTTGCCGCCGCTCTGCTGGCCGAGCGAAAATTCCAGCTCGGTCTTGCTCGCGTCCAAGCCCGCGTCGGACAGCGCACGTTCGAGCGCGCGCTGGTCGCGCTGGAGCAGATCGAGGGTTTCGCTGCGCTCCACGGCGAGACGGGCGACCACGTTGCCCGAAGTGTCCATTTCCATACGCACATCGATGCGGCCCAACTCGGCCGGATTGAGCCTGATTTCGAACCGGCTCACGCCATTCTGGACGTGGCGCGATATCTCGGCTGCGATATGGGGCAGGTTGATCTGCGTCTCGGGGCGCTGATAGAGCGCTGCCTCGGGCCGTGCCAATGCTGCGGGACCCGATGTCGAGGGCTGGGGCTGGCCAGGCTGGATGGTGAGCCCGTCCGGTGTTTCGAGGTTTTCCTGCGGCGTCGTGGCAGCGGGGCCGCCAGCGGCGCCAGTCTGCTGCGGAGCTGATTTGGTGTCGCTGCCCGATGCCGGCTGTGTGGCCTGGCCGCCCTGAACGAGCGAACGTTCTGACCCAGCGGGCGTCTCGCTCTTCTGGACGCTGGCCGCAGGCCTTTCGGATGTGGCCGGCTCGTCGGTTTCTCCGGCCTGCGCGGCAATGGCTGCGGCTGGATTGAGGCGCGTTTCGCTTTGAACGTGCTTGACGGCGACAACCGCCTGGGACTGCTCATCGGCCATGGCGCTTTGAATGGCAGCCACGTGGCTGTCGAGGGTTCTGGCAAACCCGGTCAGTTGTGCCGCGATTTCAGGGGCCTCGTCGCGCACTTTGTCGGCGATGCCGGACGAGAGCGCTGCAAGGGTATCAAGCGGTCCAAGGTCTTTGCCGGCATCCAGCCCGAGCTCGGCGGCCAGATCCGAAAGGGCGGTCATGGCAGGAGATCCGAGCGGCGGCAGCGGCGCGCCCTGGTCGAGCAGGTTTTCTATTCCGGCCAGCAGGTTTTGCAGTTCGCCCAGATCGATTTCATCGATCGGCTCGCCATCCTTGAGCTTACCAGACAACGCCGCCAGCTTTTCAAGCAGTGCCGAGAGTTCGGTGCTCAGTTCGGGAACCAGTTCCGTCCCGGCGAGCGGGTCGGTTGACGGGATGGTGGGAGCTTGACCGGGCCCGATCTGATTGCCGGTTCCGATGTTGGCCAAGGGGCCGAGGGCAATGAGGCTGGAAAAGTCGATTGCGGCACCGGTTTGGGTCGCTGTCCCCGTTTTGGCGGGGACGACGGCAGGGGCGGGCCTTGTTCCGATGCTGATCGCGTTGGTCACTTGGTCTCGAACTCTTGTGCGCACAATTGGTCGATCATCGCGTTGCAAGAGGAATGCCAGTTGGTGCTCAAGGTGATATCTCTTTAAATTCAGCCACTTGGGTCATTCCCGGAAATCGACGCCGCTCGCCGGACGGCAGGATTGACCGGGCGAGCGGCAAAAAATGCCGCCCCGCGTTGCGGTTCGCGCCGCAAGAGAGTAAAAGCCGCGGTCTGTGCCGGATGGAAAAGCCATCCGGTTTGTCCGCTGGCCCTTGACCCCAACCGGATGAGAGAGAAATGGTGAATTCCCTAGGTTTCGACCGGTCCCCCGGCGAAACGCGCGTCGTCGTCGCAATGTCGGGCGGCGTCGATTCTTCTGTCGTTGCCGGACTTCTGGCCCGTGAGGGTTATGAGGTGATCGGCGTCACCCTGCAGCTTTACGATCACGGCGAAGCCACGTTCCGCAAGGGATCGTGTTGCGCGGGGCAGGACATCCACGATGCCCGCCGTGTGTCGGCGACGCTTGGCATCCCCCATTACGTGCTCGACTACGAGGAACGGTTCCGCAAGGCGGTGATCGAGCCTTTTGCCGAAAGCTATGCGCTGGGCGAGACGCCCATCCCGTGCGTTTCGTGCAATCAGTCGGTCAAGTTCGTGGATCTGATGGAAGTGGCGCGTGATCTGGGCGCCGATTGTCTTGCGACGGGCCACTATGTGCGCTCGCGGATCGTTGACGGCACGCGCCAGCTTTTGCGCCCGCTCGACGGCGACAAGGACCAGACCTATTTCCTGTTTGCCACCACTGCGGGCCAGCTCGATTTTCTGCGCTTTCCGCTGGGCAACATGACCAAGGACGAAACGCGGGAACTGGCGCGCGACATGGGACTGGTGGTTGCCGAAAAGAGCGACAGCCAGGACATCTGTTTCGTGCCCAAGGGCTCTTATTCCGATGTGATCCGGAAGCTGATGCCGGAGGCGGAAAAGCCCGGCGATATCGTCGACGCGCATGGCCGCGTTCTTGGACGGCACAAGGGGATCATCCATTATACCGTTGGACAGCGGCGCGGGCTGGGTATTGCTTCGGGCGAGCCGCTTTACGTGTTGCGGCTCGATGCGAAAACCCAGCAAGTGGTGGTGGGGCCAAAGTCGGCACTGTCAGCCCGCACGGTGCGGCTGCGCGACCTCAACTGGCTCGGGCCGCGCCCGCTGGCCGAAATGGCCGATGGGAACGGGCTGGCGCTCGAGGCCAAGGTGCGCTCGACGCGGGCACCCCAGGAAGCCGTGGTCAATATCAGGGACGGCGAAATCTATGTGACGCTGATCGCTGGAGAGACCGGCATCGCGCCCGGGCAGGCCTGCGTTCTTTATTCCGATGACAGCGCCGATGCGCAGGTTCTGGGCGGCGGGTTCATTGCCGAAGCGGTGCCGTCGGCTCTGGTCGCCTGATCCGGCACATCTATTGGGCGACTTCAACTTCGTCTGGCGTTTCGGCGGTGGGGTCGGAGCCTGGTTCTATTGTCGAGAGATCTTCGACGGCGCTGGTGCCCGCCACATTGCCTTCGCCCCACTCGTTCATTGTCGCAACAATGGTTGCGCCGATGGTGATAACGGCCAGGGCGCCGAAGATCAGAAGGATGATGCGATTGCCCCAATTGGGCTTTTCGGTCTCGGCCATGGCGTTCTCCTTGCTGTGAACGGATCGGTGCCTCTGACATAAGGGGCGGCGAGAAAAATTTCCAAGGATATTGCCGCGCCAATCGTCACACATGCAAATAGACCTCGCATGTGGCAGCGGAAAGGGCAGGGGTGGATCAGGTTCTGGCAACAGAGGATACCATCGCCCGTGCGGCGAAAGGGGATCGCGCGGCTTTTGCCGCGCTGGTCTCGCTCCATTACGACTTCCTCTATCGCACTGCGTATAAATGGTGCGGCAATCGCGAGGATGCCGAAGACGTGGCCCAGGACGTCTGCATCAAGCTGGCGACGGCGATCTCCGGTTTCGATGGGCGGTCGGCCTTTACCAGTTGGCTGTACCGGATCGTGCTCAATGCGGTGCGGGATCGGCAGCGGCAGGGCAAGCGCCGCAGCCGGCAAGCCGAGGCGCTCTCGCATGTGAGCCCGGGCGAAATGGCGCCCGAACAGGAAAGCGCGACCACCCAATCGCAAATCTGGGACGCGGTCCGCAAGCTGCCGGAAAAGCAGCGCGATGCTGTGCTGCTCGTCTATGGCGAGGAGATGGCGCATGCGGAGGTTGCGGTCATCATGGGAACCAAGGAATCCACAGTCTCCTGGTATGTTCATGAGGCCAAGAAGGCCCTGAAAGGCTTGGTTTAGTTATGGACGACAAGCTCAAATCCGCACTTGGCGGCGTGACGCCGCTGCCCTCGAACCAAGCGCGCGAACAGGCGCTGGCCGCCGCCATGACGGCGTTCGATGACGCTCAAGAACAAGAAAATGCGCATGGCGCCCAAGGAATGTCCTGGAGGGATCGTCTCAAATCCATCGTTTCCAACAAAGGGACATGGACAATGGATATGCGTATTCCGCTCGGGACCACTTTCACGGCGCTTCTGGTTTTGCCGCTTGGCATCGCCATGATGAACCAGACGGCACTGACGCCGCTCGACCAGCTTTTCGAACAGCCCGAACAAGATATTGCTGCACGCGACAGGGTGGAGGCCGAAGCGCCGCAGGAGACTGCCGCAGTCGAAATGCCTGCCGACATGGACCTCAGCGATGCGCTGACCGCTGAACCGGCGCCCGTGCCCTCGGCAGCGCCGGCTCCGGTGATGACGCAAAGGCTGTCCAATATCGCGTCTTCAGGCGTGCAGAATTTCGAAAGCGTGGCGGGTGGTGAGGCTGGAGACAGGTTCGCCGCCTTCGAGGAGGGCGGTGTGCAGATCGTGGCCGACAACCCGGTTTCGACATTCTCGATCGATGTGGACACAGCGGCCTACGCCTATATGCGCCGCTCGCTAGAGATGGGACAAATCCCGCAGGCCGACGCTGTGCGGGTCGAGGAACTCATCAATTATTTCAGCTACAGCTATCCCGCGCCAATGGGCGATGCGCCGTTCGCGACGTCGGTGTCGGTGACGCCGTCGCCGTGGAATCCCGAGAACCGGTTGGTGCATATCGGGATACAGGGGGAAACTGTCGATCTCGATGCCGTTCCGCCGGCCAATCTGGTTTTGCTGATCGATACGTCGGGTTCGATGGACGAGCCGAGCAAGCTGCCGCTTCTCAAGCGTGCCTTTGCGTTGCTGGTCAATGAAATGGGGCCCGAGGATACGATCTCGATCGTCACCTATGCCGGAAGCGCCGGGGTTGTGCTCGAGCCCACGCCGGCCAGCGAAAAGGCAACGATATTGCAGGCCATCGAGGATCTTTTGCCCGGTGGGTCGACGGCCGGGGCGCAAGGGATCGACGCGGCTTATGATCTGGCTGAAAAAGCGATGATCGAAGGCGGCACCAACCGGGTGTTGCTGGCGACCGATGGCGATTTCAACGTTGGGTTGTCCGACCCCGATGGGCTTGAGAGCTTCATCGAAACCAGGCGCGATCAGGGGATATTTCTTTCGGTGCTTGGGTTCGGGACGGGCAATTACAACGATTCAATCATGCAATCGCTGGCCCAGGCCGGGAATGGCAACGCTGCCTATATCGACAGCTATTCCGAAGCACGCAAGGTTCTGGTCGAGGAGATGGGTGGCACGCTTTTGACTATCGCCAAGGACGTCAAGATCCAGGTCGAGTTCAACCCGCAGACGGTCTCGGAATACCGGCTGATCGGCTATGAAACGCGGACCCTGGCGCGCGAGGATTTCAACAATGATGCCATAGATGCCGGCGATATCGGGGCAGGGCACACAGTGACGGCGATCTATGAAGTCACGCCGGTGGGCGCCCGAGGGTCGGTCGACCCACTGCGGTATGGCGACGAGGCCCTGGCCGCGCCGAGCGACGGTTCGGATGAACTGGGGTTTTTGAAACTGCGCTACAAGGCGCCTGATGGCGAGGTGTCGCAATTGATCGAAACGCCGATCAGCTTCGATGGCGATAGTGCGATGACGAGCGACGATCTGGACTTCGCGACTGCGGTGGCGGCGTTCGGGCAAAAGCTCAAGGGCTCGACGCATCTGAGGGCGATGGACTGGTCCGAAATCAGGGCGCTGGCCGCCTCGGCGGTGGGCGATGACCCCGCAGGGCGGCGCGCAGAATTTGTCCGGCTGGTCGACATTGCGGCGAGCGTTACGAACTGAACAAAAAAGGCCCGGGAGCGTCCCGGGCCTTCGCTTTAGTCTATTGCCTTGAGGCCCGCCTCGATCTGGGCGCGCTTGGGTTCGAGGAAGGGCGGCAGGGCGAGGTGTTCGCCGAGCGTTTCCAGCGGTTCGTCCACGTCGAAGCCCGGACCATCGGTGGCGATTTCAAACAGTATGCCGTTGGGCTCGCGGAAATAGAGCGAGGTGAAATAGTATCGCTCGACTTCGCCAGAAGTGCGCAGGCCAGCCTGGGTAGCGCGGGCCACCCATTGATCGAACTGCTTTTTGTCCGGCGTGCGGAAGGCAACATGGTGCACGCCACCGGCGCCCGGCCGGGCAAAGGGCAGATCGGGTTCGACGGCAACGTGCAACTCGGCCGAAGCGCCGCCATCGCCCATGGCGAAGACGTGCACCTCGCCCTGATCGGCGGTCGCGGGATGCGTGCGGACCTCGCGCATGTTCATGACGACAGTCAGCACCGCCTCGGAACGCTTGAGATCGGGCACGCTCATGGTGATCGGGCCTAGCCCCTTGATCTGGCGTTCCTTGGGCACAGGGCTCTTGTCCCAGGGCTGGGCGCCGCCAGCGCGGGTGTCATTGACCAGCCGCAGGCGCTGACCTTCGGGATCTTCGAAATCGAGCGACATGTGGCCGGCGCGCTCGGCGATGTCAGAGGTCTTGACGCCGTTGGCCTCAAGGTGAGTCTTCCACCAGTCGAGCGCAGTTTCGCCTTCGACCCGGAACGCCGTGCGCACGATCGAGTGGGTGCCGCGCTGTTCGGGGGCGGTGGGCCAGTCAAAAAACGTGATGTCGGACCCGGGCGAAGCTTTGCCGTCGCCATAGAACAAATGGTAGGCGGTTGTGTCGTCCTGATTGACTGTGCGCTTGACCAGCCGCAGGCCCAGAACCTGGGTATAAAACCGCAGGTTTTCGCGCGCATTGGCAGTTACGGCAGTCAGATGGTGCAGTCCGGTAAGATCGAGGGCCATGACGGTCTCCAAAAGCCAGTGTTCGTTGGACCTAACATAGAGCGGTGCGGGGTTCAGCAAAACGGGTCTAAACCGAACTCATTATTCGAAGGTGATGAACGGTCAGGTTCCTTGCCGGGCGGTGGATGGCCTCCGAGCGCATGACGTTCGCGCAAGTGTTTTCGGCAAGGCAGCGTGCGGGATCTTGCCGCGATGGGGGGAATATATCGAAAGCATGAGAGGGGCTGCGCGTGACGCTTGACAGGGCGAACGCCGGTCCCTAATAAGCCCCGTGCCGTCCGCCCCTTACGCAGACGGTAGGCCGCCCACGCGGCCGCGCCTCTCTGGGGCGGAGTAGCTCAGCTGGTTAGAGCAGCGGAATCATAATCCGCGTGTCGGGGGTTCAAGTCCCTCCTCCGCTACCAACGGTCCAGCCCCCTTGACTATACGGGGCTTTCCTTCATCAGAAAGAAACGGATCAAGCCAGCTTCTGGCCTTAATCACGATTGCCTTGCCACGATGATTTCCCGGATCAGCCCCGAGATCGGAGGGCCGAGCATAAAATCCGAGCGTCATTTCTAACAGTTTTTGAATTTGAACGCTTATTTTGTGATGACGGTCCGAAATGTCAGGGACACCCGCCGCCCGCGAGCGATTTTCTTGCCGTCAATCACGTCCGATTTGCGCGCGGGAATGCCATGGGTCCAATTGAACCGGGCCTCGCCGCTCAGCACAAGCAGGCTACGAGGGGCAAGAACCTGAGTTGCGGTGTTTCCGGAATGGATATTTGAGAAATCCATCAAGCACGCCGAGCCAAGACTGAGCGACGCGATGGTCTCGCCAAAACAAGGCTCGCAATCCACGTGCGGGGCGATGCCTTGGCCAGGCAAATACTCATTGACGATCACCTGGTCTGGCTGAGCCTGGAAAATGCTATCTTTCCACAGCCGACCTGCAAGGACCTCCAGCCAATCAGGCAAAGGGCCAAGACGGGATTCGTCCGTTACACGTCGGGCCCTGTAGTCATAGCGAAAGCCATAGTGTTGAACACGCCGCTTGAGGTCCCCGAGCCACGCGGAATTATCGATCGCGTGCAAGAGCGCGAGTTCGCACGCTTCATCGACATAGTCCGGCATGTAGTGAGTGGCGGGAGGCAACATTGGCGAATCTCATTCAGCCACAAGCTAACAATCCATCAATGTGCCGTCACGGCAATTGAAATACCCACGAGCGGAAGTTCTGACGCTTCGCCAAAGCACTCTGGCCGCCAAGAGCGTTGGGGTGAGCATCGAATGGAATTTGCCCAGGTTAAGGGCCATAGTTACGTCTCGCCCAGGTGAAGGAGCCAGTCTACGAATGTGCCGCTATCGCTGGAGGGGACGCTGCCGTTGCGCGGCGCGGAACGTGCTTCGCTTGGGCTGAAGCCATAGCGCGCGGCGAACTGGCGGTAGAATGAACTGAGATTGGTGAAGCCATATTCATAGGCGACGGCGCTGATCTGCCTGCCTTCCTCGGCTTTGGCCAAGGTGGAATAGCAGGCGGCCAGACGCCGGTTACGAATATAGGTGGCGACGCCACCCTGCTGTTCGAAGAGGTAGAACAGTTGGCGGCGCGAGACCCCGATATTGGCGCAGATGGCATCGGGTGTCAGGCCCGGCCATTTCAGATTGGTGTTGATGAAGCGTCGGGCCCTGTCGAACTGTGCGGCCGCGATAGGCGCCCTGGCCGCCTCGAGCGAGGCCGGATTGTTGATTACCAGGGCCCGGATCAGGTTGCCGAAGGCTTCGCTCAGGGCCGGGGCGTCGGCCATGGTCAATCCGTCCGCCCGCGTGATCATGGACAAAATGAAATCCCGGACGATTTGCGCCATGGGCCCCTGCACCAATTGGTGCGCGCCCCGTTCGAGGTGTTCGGCAATGTCCCAGAAATCGTCGCGTGCAAAGAAAAGACTGCTGTAGTGCGTGTTGTTCATCACCCCCGAAAAAGGGTTCGCATAGGAGTGCAGAAGCAGGTTTCCCGGTGACACGGCGACTTCATTGTCGCTGTTCTGGTAACCAACCGGTCCCTTCGTCGTCACGCTCAGGCACCAGTGATCGAGGCCCAACCGGCGCTGGACGTTCCGGGTATAGTGGACATTCATCGGCGCGAGCTGGAAGGAGGTCAGTTGCAGCCCGCCCAGGTGATAGGAGGCCGAACTGGCCTTGAACCCCTCGGCAGGGGGTGCGACAGCCTCCAGTTCTGCCATGGAATTGAATGCACTCCAGGCATCGAACTGTTCTGCCGGCCGCACCGTATCGGTCGAAAATTTAAGGCTTGGGACCAGCCTGGTTTCGCGGCTATTGGAGTTGCGAAGCGTCACGATGTCAGGTCCGGCTCACTTCGAGATTTCTGCATGATGCCGTCCTGGATTCGCAGATGCTTGCGTCTGAATGAGCCGAAGTATCACGGTTGGGGCATCATCGGTCAACGTCGAGCGCCGCGCAAGCGTGCCGGTTTGTCCGGTGGACAAGGTGGGTCAGCTTAACCTGGAGACGCCGCTTAACCTCGGTCGCAGGCCAAACGCGTCATATCGACCGCCCGATCATCCCTTCAGGCAGCCACAACCCCTCCAAAACTATACTGCAGTGCAGAGTTTTTCGCACTCCATGCAAACTCGGGCCGTCCCCATCGCCCCGCCCAATATCCTTGAGTAAGCAAGCGCGACTGATTGCGCGCTGCAGACACAGCCGCGCATCGGGGCTGCCCGTGAGGATGAACTCCACGCATCGCCTCAGGCAGCATCAAGCAGTTTTGAAGGTCTTGACGTGATGGATATTTCTTCGGCTTCGGTTCGCCAAAATGGGCAGCATCGTTGGGGACGAGCCAGGAGTGCGCTCCGGCGCGCTTTGCTGGCGGCTACAGCTTTGACTGGCCTGCTGCCCGGCGCTGTTCTGGCGCAAAACCTGGCCATTGACGACCCGACCGACAACCAGACCGTCACTACGTCCATCACTGTCGCAAACGTCATTCTCGGCACAAGCCAGCCCGGTGCGGTTCTGAACGTCGACAGCGGACGGGAAGGGGTGGTGTCATGACTACGATCCGATCGATGGAACAGGGCACGCGCCCAGCTTTGAGCGCAGTCCTTAGCAAACTTGCCAATCTGGTTGCCATTGCAGCCGCGGCCGCAATCATCCTGGCACATCTTGTCCTTCCCAACGGGCTGGTGATCCCACTCTATGGCGTTCTGGTCATCGGCTACGTCATCGGCAAGATGGTCCTGGCGGAAATCTATCGGCTGCACGTGGCCCGACGCGTGCAACGCGACACGTCCGGGCTGTCGATCGACACTGCCATCGCCTTTTACAACGAGGATCCGCACCTGCTGGAGGCCTGTATACGTAGCGTTCTGGCGCAGCAGGATGTGCAGCTTGGCCGCGTCATCGCGGTAGACGATGGATCGAAATCCTTAAGCACCTTCAACCATGTGAAGGGGGTATTTGCTGACGATCCGCGTGTCCTAGTAGTCCGGCAGGAGGAACAGGCCGGCAAGCGGCATGCTCTTGGCCTGGCTTTTGATCAGCTTGCCGCGCCCTACGCGGCGCTGCTCGATTCAGACACGGTGCTCGAGCCTCGGGCATTGTCCCACCTGCTTGCGGCGATGGACCAGGACACGGCGGCCGTCACAGCCAATATCCGCGCCCTCAATCGCGACGTGAACTGGCTCAGCCGGATGATTGACGCGCGGTATCGCAATGCCTTCATGGTGGAGCGTGCGGCCCAATCGGTCATGGGATCGGCCCTTTGTGCGTCAGGCGTTCTTTCCGTCTATCGTTCCGGCTTCCTGCGGGAGGTGAAGACCGAGTGGATGGGGCAGCACTTTTTGGGGCAGACGGTACATTTCGGCGATGACCGCCGGTTGACGGCGTTGGCGCTGCAGCGTGGCCGGGTCGTCATTGCCCTTGATGCCGTCGCATCCACCGAGGTGCCGACCAACCCGGTGCAGTTCATGAAACAGCAATTGCGTTGGAACAAGAGCTTCCTGCGCGAATCCGTCCTAGCCGTAAGGGACTTCGGGGTCCTGAGCTTTCCCGGCCTGCTCAGTTTTGCCGAGCTGTTCTTCTGGTTCTTCTACCTTTCCACCATTGCCAATATTCTGATCTTTGATCCTGTCGTGGGGTCCTGGTCGATCGTGGCCATCTGGTTCGCCTATGTCATGGCGGCCGGGCTTTTCCGCAATGTGACGCTGATCCTGCGGGAACCCAGGCTTCTCCTGCTCGCGCCGCTCTACAGCGTGGCCCATGTGCTCATTCTGACGCCGTTGCGCCTGGTGGCCCTGGCCACGATCTGGGACAATCGCTGGGGCACGCGCTGACCGGGGGCGTCACCCCGCCATGCCAGGCCGGGTGCCGATGCGTCGGCGCCAAAGCACGAAGGGCATGGTCAGGATCCAGGCGGTGATTGAGTAGATCACTGCCGGCAATGTTGTGTCGGGCAGTCCGGCGCCGGCCCCAAGGACCAATAGGCCCACCGTGATCCCCAGCGAGCCGTTCTGCGTGCCCGATTCTATGGCAATGGTGGTGATGTCGCGGGGGCCGAGTCCAGCCAGGGTGCCGCTGATCAGGCCGAACAACAGCAGCACTGCGTTCATGGCGATCAGCGCTGGCCCCAGCGCCCAGAAATTCGACGAAAAGGCATCCCAATTGCTGATCAGGGCCGCGAGGATCATCACGAGGAAAAGTCCAAAGGCCAGGCGCGAAATCCAGGGTGAGGCTGCTGCTACAAAGCGGGGGGCGAACCAGGTCAGGACCATGCCCAGCCCGACCGGCACGGATGTCAGCACGAAGACCTGGGCTCCCAGTGCCGTGACATTGATTGCCGGGGCGTCTGCGCCGAGGAAGTGAGGCGCGCTCAGTCCCACCAGGATCGGCAGGGTGATGGTGGCCACCAGCGAGATTACCGCGGTCAGCGAAATGGAGAGGGGCACATTACCCTCGGCATATCGGGAGGCCGAGTTGGACAATACGCCACCCGGACAGGCCGCAAGGATCATGACACCGAGCGCCATTTCGGCCGGCAGGGCAAAAAGCGTGGCAATCGTGAAAGCCACAACGGGGACCAGGATCAACTGATTGAAGGCACCCACGGCAAAAGCCCTAGGCCGGGTGGCAATCCGCCAGAAATCGGCGGGACGCAGACCAAGACCGAGCGAGAACATGATCACGGCCAGGATGACAGGCAGAATGATTTCGATAAGCATCGCCGACCCAACCCGGTACGCAATATTGTCACACTATTCCAAGCGCCTTTAGCTCAGAACCACCGCGGCAACAAGCCGGGCAGTGTCGCCGAAGACGCCCGACAACACCCTGGCGTGGGCTTAAATTGAGCGAAAAATAGCAAAGCGAGCGACGGCCTTACCGGCATTGCAGCCTTCGGCTGCCTTTCAGCAAAGGGCCCCGAAACCACTAAACCGCAACGCCCCCATTTCACTTGTTAGTGGCCATGGCGGGCCTTCCCGGCTACGGGCTGAACGCACTCCTTCATATCACTCCAAGAAAGTTGATATTGACAGTCCACTTAATCCTGATGGATAAGATCATGAATTGTTGGTGGCTGCGCCTCGGAGTTGGAACTGGTTGAGCGCCAACTTGCTTGACGCGCCTTCATCCCATCGAAGCCGCCAGTTAGCATAAGTCGGAAACGAGAGGGGCCGTATGAAAGCCTTGCGTTTATTCGTGGTCGCTTTCGTCGCGATCATATCCACGTCGCTGGCCGTTCAGGCGCAGGACTTCCCCCTCGCCATTGAGCACAAGTTCGGTACCAGCATTATTCCCGAGATGCCCGAACGCGTCGCCACGCTAGACTTTACCGGCGCCGACAATCTCCTGGCGCTTGGTGTGCAGCCGGTCACTGTCCGCTATTGGTACGGTGACTATCCCCGGGCCGTCTGGCCGTGGGCGGATGCACTGCTCGAGGGCAGCCCCGAGATTTTGCGCGGCGATCTCAACTTCGAGCAGATCGCCGCGACGGCCCCTGACGTTATTATTGCGATTGCGTCGGGAATTTCGGCCGATGACTACGAAAAGCTCAGCCTGATCGCGCCCGTTGTCGCCGTGCCGGAAGGCAAGGGCGATTACGAATTGTCATGGGCCGAGCGTATCGTGATCACGGGGCGTGCCATCGGCAAGGAAGCCGAGGCTGTCGCCAAGATGGAAGCGATCCGCGATACGCTCGCCGCCGTCGCCGACACCCATCCTGAATGGGCGGGCAAAAGCACCGTTCTGGCTTATGCGACGGCCGATGGCCAGACCGGGGGATATACCTCCTACGACATGCGCTCCCAGATCCTGTCCGACATGGGCTTTTCGATCGCTCCGGCCGTTGATGATGTGCTCGGTGGCGAATACTCCTTCTATGTCTATTTCTCGCCCGAGGAGATCTTCCGGCTCGATTCCGACCTGCTGATCTGGTTTGCCGCTTCGGACAAATGGGAGCCGATCCGCGAGTTACCGGGCCGCACATTCCTGCAGGCGACGCAGGAGGGGCGCGACCTTTTCGTAGGACGCCAGGTCGCCAGCGCCTTTAGCCACGGTTCGCTGTTGAGTCTACCGTTTGCAATCGACAGTCTGGTGCCCATGATAGAGGCGGCTTTGGACGGCGATCCCCGAACCTATGCGGATGATCGGCCCCGCGATCTGGTCTGGACGCCGCCCAACTCATGAGCACGTGCCCCGGCGGCGCTGCTCGAGTGAGAAGACGGGACGGTTGAAATTGCTGACCCCTGTGGGCGGGCCAGCGTTGGCTGTAGGACTATCAGATCACAAGCCGGCGATTGTTGGCCATTATAGATCAATGGCAAGGCTGCGGCGAATTGGATATGGGGCAGTGCTGCCGGTAGTCTCCGCGCGTGTGGCCGGCCTGGGGCTGGGCGCGTCAACGCAATGTTCTCGGAGATTCCCATGACGACTGTGATGGAAAGCAAACTTATCATTCCGGCGCTCGGACCCGTTTATGGCCGGCTGGATACGCTGGCCGAAACCGTGCTGCGTGTTGTTGCCGGCGGGGTGCTGGTGGTTCATGGCGCCCAGAAGATCATCGATCCTATGGGATCTGCCGGCCTTGTGGAAATGATCGGCTTCTACCCGGGCCCGTTCTGGTCGGTCTTGCTGTCCGTTTCCGAATTCGCATCGGGTATCCTGCTGGTACTGGGGCTGTTGACCCGCCCGGCCGCGGTTGTGGCCACGGTCATCCTGCTTGTCACCGTCTGGTTCCACTGGATTACCGTGGACCAAGGCTTTGCCGGGGCGGAGAAGTCCATCCTGTGGGCGGCTATGACGATCTATTTCGCCATCCGCGGTGGCAACGCCCATTCGCTCGATGCGCGTTTGCCCCGAGAGATCTGATCAGATCGACCGCCCGGCGGCCGTGTAGCCGCCGGCGGTTGCACGCGCCTCAGTCGAGGCGCGGGAACGTAGCGTTGGTGAAGCCGGGAATGATGACACGGGACGGGTCGAGATCGTGCGCGGCCAACTCGTCGATGATAAACTCGGAAACCGAGTTTGACAGCAATTGACGGGGATCCTCCATCACCAGCCGCAACCGCGCGATGGCGGTAAGGCGGTCGTCGGGGTGGGTCAGGCGCGGCATCTCGCGGAGCGTTCGCGTGTCTGCGTCGATGATCGGTGCCGCCTCGATGCTCGGCTCGAAGGCCGGAAAGCCCGCGAACATCTTGCCGCCGAGTTCGGCGGTGACGCGGGTCTTGCACCAGAGGCGACGGTAACCCTGTTCGAGCGCATCGAGGCGCTCGCCGGCCTGGATGCGTTTGATGTCGAGGCCTGGCGCATGCGGTGCAATCAGCAGCCGCGAAGGGTCGAGCGTTTCTGCTGATGCCTTCCACAGTTGGTGGCACATGTTGTTCGTGGCCCAGGTGAGGCCAGCGGTGGGCCGACCAGAACTGCCGCAGATCAGCACCATCACCTTGCTCCAGTCCATATCGTGGCTGCGCAACCAGGTCATCATGCGATGGGCTATATCGAGGAAGGTCAGCGCAAAGGTGGCCACCATGACGTCATTGAAGGGCACGGGGACTGCAGAGTCGTTGGCTGGCTCGAGATAGGCCGAGCGCAGATACTCGAAAGTCAGTTTGCTCTCGTCGGCAAGGACATCGGTAAGAAAAGTCTCGCTGACCCGGCAACCATAATCGATCAGATCGGCGATCTTGCCTTCCATGCCGCTCCATGCATCGACGCCGACGGCGTCGCGCCAGTGGCTTTCGCTCGAAGTTTCCCTGACCGCGCGGCAATCGGCGAGGAAACGCTCCGCCCAACCGCGCCAGTCGCCGGAGCCCCGTTCGCGCATTTCGGCCAGCCACGCCATGGCCGTACCAAGGTGTGAAACGGCGGTGAGTTCGACAAATCCCCTGGTGGAAAGGCGAAAGCTGGCAACCAGCGGCGCGGCCCCCTTGCCAGGGAACAGCACGAGATCGGAGCCGGTCGAGACCAGCAACGGATCGCCAGAGGTGAGATCCACACGTTGCAACGCCAGCCCGGCGGCGACGCTGTTCTCGCCGGTATAGTCGGCGTAGAGCGCAGCGAAATGGGGGTGCGGAGCGTAGGTCATCGGAAACTCCCGTGAGTGTTCGACTCAGATGTCGACGGCATAAACGATAGCGTCCTGGCGGAACCGCACGTTGGTGGTGAGGCTGTTGGTCACGACGAGATAAAGATCGCCGCTGCTTTCAAAGAAAGCGGCATCGGTGGCGCCGAAGGTCGGGAAACTTTCGACCAGGCTCCACGTGTCACCTGTCCAACTGTAGATGTGGGACAACAGGTCGGTCCGTGGCGCCTGCGGTGTGCCTTCGATGAAGTTAACCAGCACCAGATACGGTATGCCGCCGATAACGCGGTAGGCGAATTCGCGGCCGCCCGAGCCGCTAAATTGTTGCAGCTCGGCAAAGCTGGCACCGTCCCACCTGTACACCACAGACGGGCCATGGATATTGGCGAAGGCGAGTTGGAGTTGTCCATCGATCCACATCGTCGTGAAGGCACGACCGCCTTTGTCGCTGAACGTCTGGAAGGGCTCGAAGCCGCTCCCCGTCCAGGCCAGCAGGCCGGACGGGCCGACATGATCGGCATAGGCCAGGAAGTGGCGGTCATTGACCTCGAAATGGTGGAAATTGTAGCCCCATAGGCCCTCGATCACCTGGAAGGGCTCGAAGCGACCTTCGTTCCAGACGTAAATCGCGGAGGCACGAGGGTTGGTGGGCACTGCGGTTTCGATGGTGACGCCCTGCGCCAGAGCGAGAAAATGGCGACCGTCGATGGTGAAGTGGCGCCACTGCTTGGCAAAAAACGTCGGGATCTGTTGGAAAACCTCCCAGCCATCGGCGCCTTGCCGATAGATCGTGGAGACAATGTTGGGCTCATAGGGCCCCTTGCCTGAGCGCGCGCTGGCCGTCGCGATATAGGCTGTGCCGTCGATGATGAAATGCTCTGCATCTTCGCCACCGGGGGCCGGCAGGCGCACTGACTCCATAAATTCGGTGCCGTCCCAGCGCAGGATCAGCAATTCGGTGTCGCTGTCGCCGCCGTTCATATGCGCGGCCGCGTCAGGCACATCATAGGCGAGTTGCGGAATGGCGAGGAAAGTCGCGCCATGGTCGGCGAAAATTTCGGCGGCCCTGGCGCCCGAAGTGGGCAGGGCCTGCACCCGGCGCAGCATCCCGCCAGTGGCTTGTTCGTTTGGTGTCATCGTCTCCCCCTTTAGCACGTTCGCATCCATGCCGTGCATTCACGGCACTTTGTCGTGGTCTGGACAATTGCTTGTCTCACGAAACTGTTCGGCGTTCACCGATCTCGGTGATTGCTTTTTCCAATCAAAATCGGCGCAAGTTGAATTGGCGGTAATCAAATGTCGGCGTTAGCGTGATCCCCAGTGGCCCAAAGAGGCTACGGGAGGATTTATGATGACCCAGTTTTTGCAGGAAAAGCGCGAGCCCTTGCTCGTCCGGCTGGCAAATGACCGGGCCTGCTATGCCCTGGGAATCCGCAACGCGCGGACTCCAGACATTGTCCGCATGGCCGCGACGCTGGGCTACGACGCCATCTGGGTCGACCTCGAACATTCGACGCTGTCGCTGGATGCTGCTTCGAGCATGTGCCTGACCGCAGCAGATCTTGGCCTTGCCGCCTGGGTACGGCCGCCCGATGGCGATCTGGGCACTGTCGGGCGGCTGCTCGACGGTGGCGCGTCCGGACTTATCATTCCCGGAGTTGCGACCGCGGCGGACGCGCGGCGGGCTGCCGATGCATGCCGCTATCCGCCACGCGGTGGCCGTTCCCAGAATGCGCTGCTGCCCAGCATGGGCTTCGCCCGTCTGCCGCACGCCGAGCGCGTCGCAAATGCCAACGGCGACGTGGTGGTGCAGGTACTTATCGAAACCGAAGAGGGTGTCGGCAACGCGGAGGCTATTGCCGCGATCGACGGAGTCGACGTGATCGGGCTTGGACTCAACGATCTTTCGGCCAATTTCGGTGTCCTGGGCCAGGGGCGTCATCCACGCATCTCCGACGCCTGCCGCCACGTAATCGAGGCCGCGCGCAAGCATGGCAAGCAGGTCATCGTCGGCGGTCTGGCCGACGTCGACCACTATCGCGAAATCGTGGCGCTGGGCGCCAGCCGCTACATCTTTGCCGGCATAGACACCGACATTCTAGCCGAGGCCCTGGGGCAGAGACTTGCCCGCTGGCAGGGCCTCGAACCCGCCCATGACATATTGCAACACAAGGCCGTCTAACCGTCATGAACAAGCCATTGCTCTCCGAACCAATGCTCGCCCTTTCCGGCCTTGAGCGCCCGACTTTCGCGGTGCCGGCCGGTGCTTGCGACATGCACATGCACGTTTTCGGGCCGCTTGACAGATACCCTTCAGTGCCCCATCCGCACTATACGCTGCCCGATGGCACGCTGGCGCATTACCAGCAGCTCATGGCTGTGCTGGGCCTTGACCGCTTTGTTATCGTGCAGCCGAGTTTCTACGATACGGATAATTCCTGCCTGCTCGACACATTGGCAGTGGCGGGCGAAGCGGCGCGCGGCGTGGTCATGGTAGCCGACGATATCGCCAATGCCGAACTTGAACGCTTCCATGCGGCGGGCGTGCGGGGTATCCGGCTGGACCTGTTCAAGCGGGCGGGCCTGCCGATCGAAGAGATCAAAAGCTATATCGCCGCCATGGCAGGCAGGGTGGCGCCGCTGGGCTGGCACCTGCAATTTTACGCGCCGGGCTACATCGTGCGCGATCTCATCGATTTCCTCTCCGGGATCGAGATCCCCTATGTCATCGACCATATGGGATACATGCTCGAAGAGGACGGCCTGACCGAGACCGATTTCGAGCGCCTGCTCGACCTGATGCGGCATGGGTCGTGTTTTCTCAAGCTCAGTGGCCCGTACCGCATCGCCAAGGACAAGGGTTACGGTGCGATCTCGCATCTCGCCCGCGCCATCGTCTCGGCGGCCCCGTCGCGGGCCATCTGGGGCTCGGACTGGCCCCACATCCCAAAATCAAGCCGCGACACAGGCGAACTGCTCAATCTTTTGGCCGAGTGGGCGCCCGATGCCGACGTGCGCAAGCAGATACTTGTCGACAACCCTCTCAAGCTCTTCGATTTCGAGTAAGGCCATGACCCCAGGAAGCGCTGAAACCGGTTATGCTTTGCCCCAGCTCCACAAGGAGCGCGGGATGGCCGGCGATGTTGCCAGAAGCGACGCGCGGCCCACGGAAAAGGTGCGATCCACGCCAATGGCAAAAAATGATTGGACACAAAGGGACTGGGACCCCAGTGGTCCACTCCTGTCGGTTCGCGACCTCAACGTACAGTTTCTCTCCGATTCAGGTTTGGTGCACGCTGTACGCGATGTCAGCTATGATGTGCATCCAGGTGAAATCGTCGCTTTGGTTGGAGAATCGGGGTGCGGCAAGTCCGTTTCCTCGCTGGCCGTAATGCGCTTGCTGCGTGACGGTCGCAGCACCCGATTCAGCGGATCGGTACAGTTGCGCGGCAAGGACTATCTCGATCTGCCAGAGGAAAACGTGCGGCACCTGCGTGGCCGGGAGATCGCCATGATCTTCCAGGAGCCGATGACCGCGCTAAACCCGGTGCTGACGGTTGGCCTGCAGGTCATGGAGCCTATGCTGGCCAATCTGCGCATGGACCGGCAGGCGGCGCGGCTGCGCGCCATCGAGCTTCTGACGCTGGTCGGGGTTACTGATCCCGAGCGCCGGCTCGACCAATATCCGCACGAATTCTCCGGCGGCATGCGCCAGCGCGTAATGATCGCCATAGCCCTGGCCTGCGATCCCAGCGTCATCATCGCAGATGAGCCGACGACGGCGCTCGATGTGACCATTCAGGCGCAGATTCTCGACCTGCTGCAGAGCTTGGTGGAGCGCCTGCAGATTGGCCTTGTGCTGATCACGCACAATCTGGGGCTGGTGGCGCGTTATGCCGACCGGGTCAATGTCATGTATGCCGGCCGCATAGTGGAATCGGGGACGGCGCAACAGGTGTTCGAGGCGCCGCGCCATCGCTATACGGTGGGACTGCTCAAGGCGGTGCCACATCTTGACCAGCCTCGGCAGGAGCGCCTGCATACCATTCCCGGCCAGCCGCCAAGCCTGTTGCACCTGGCCGGTGGTTGCCCGTTCAGCCCGCGTTGCGACGCTGCGACGGATGCCTGCCGGCAATCGCCCGCAATAGACGTGCAGACTGACGGGCATGCCTTTGCCTGTTTCAACCCGAGCGAGGGTGCAGTTCGCATCGATGGGGGCCATGATAAAACGGTAACGCACATCGATCTTCTTCAGACGGCGCTGAGGGTGCGAGGGCTTACAAAGCATTTCCATCTGCGCCGGGGTGCAACGGTACGCGCCGTGCAGGATGTGGATTTTGATGTGCCTACGGGCGGTACGCTGGGTCTGGTTGGAGAGTCGGGCTGCGGCAAGACAACCGTTGCCCGTGTCCTGCTGCGGCTCGCAAGCGCGACCGGCGGCACCGCGGAGCGGGACGGGGTCGATATTCTTGGCCTGGGTCGGGCCGATTTAAAGCAGCTGCGCCGCAAGGTGCAGGTGATCTACCAGGATCCGTTCACGTCGCTCAATCCGCGGCACCGCATCGGCGATGCACTGGCCGAGCCGCTGCTGGTGCATGGCATCCGCAGCAGCCGGGTTGCGGCGCGGGAGCGGGTTGCAGAGTTGCTCGACCTGGTGGGCCTGCCCCCCGATATCGCGGCGCGCTACCCTCACCAGATGTCGGGCGGTCAAAGACAGCGGATCGGTATTGCCCGGGCCCTGGGCATGGAGCCCGATTTCATCATCTGCGACGAGCCGGTTTCGGCGCTCGATGTGTCGATCCAGGCGCAGATCATGAACCTGCTGGGCGATTTGCAGAAGCGGCTGGGGCTCAGCTATCTGTTCATCGCACATGATCTGGCGGTGGTGCGGCACATTTCAGACGTGGTTGCCGTAATGTATCTGGGCAAGGTCGTGGAGACCGGAACCAGCGCCGAATTGTTCGCCCGCCCCAGCCATCCCTACACGCAGGCGCTTATGTCGGCGGTGCCCTCACTCAGCCGCCGTAAGGGCAGCGAACGCGAGGCGCCTCTGGGGGGCGAATTGCCGTCACCGCTCAATCCCCCAACCGGCTGCGTGTTTCATACCCGCTGCCCGCTTGCCAGCGAAGAATGTCGAAGCATGGTGCCCGAAAGCACGAAGCTCTCGGACACTCATCGCGTCGCATGCATCAAGGTCTAGGAGGACGATATGCTGGGATATATCGCCAATCGCCTGCTGCTTGCCATTCCCACTTTGCTGGGGGTGGCCACTGTGACTTTCTTCATGCTGCATGTCCTTCCCGGCGACGCGGTCGAGACCATGCTGCGGGCCGAGGGCGGCAACCCCACGGTGGAGGTTGTTGCTGCCGAGCGTGCACGGCTGGGCCTCGACCGTCCGGTGCTGGAGCAATATGTCGGGTTCCTTGGCGGCATGGCGGTGGGCGATCTCGGATCCTCGTATTGGACCGGCAAGCCGGTGGTGGAAGAAATCGCGCTGCGGCTCCCGGTCACACTGGAGGTTGCGGTGCTGAGCATGCTCATTGCCATTGCCATAGCCCTGCCGCTGGGCACCATAGCCGGCGTTTACCAGGGCAGTTGGGTCGACCAGGGCATCAGGCTTTTCGCCATCGGCGGGATCGCGCTGCCATCGTTCTGGTTCGGCATGATCGTGGCGCTCGGGATGCTGTGGTATTTCCGCTGGCTGCCACCCCTGGGCTCGACCTCTCTGTTCCGCAATCCCGGCGTTGCGATTCAACAGTTGATCCTGCCGGCCGTCGCGGTGGGCTATCGATACGCCGCCATCCTCATCCGCATGATGCGCGCTTCGGTGATCGAGGCGCTGATGGAGGACTATGTTCGTACGGCGCGGGCCAAGGGCCTCAAGGCGAGCCTGATCGTCTGGCGCCATGTCATTCCCAATTCGCTGCTGCCCACGGTGACCATGATCGGACTGGAATTCGCCTTGCTGATCGGGAGCCTTGTGGTCATCGAGCAGGTGTTCAGCCTCAACGGCATTGGCCGGTTGTTCATTGAATCGGTGGCGCGCAGCGATCTCATCGTCATCCAGGGCATCGTAATGGTGCTCACGGTGATCTTTATCCTCGTCAACCTGCTGGTCGATCTCGCTTACGCCGCGATCGACCCGCGCATCCGGCTGACCTGACATGCAGAACTATTTTTCCGCACCCGCTGCGACGACCCTGTGGACTGATGCACCCAAGCCGATCGGCTTCGTGCGCCGCCAACTCATCAACCAGCCATTCGGCGTGGTCGGCCTGTTGCTCATCGCGCTCAGCTTCGCCATGGCGGTGCTGGCGCAGTGGGTGGCGCCCTATGACCCGCTGGCAACCGACTATGGCAACGCCATCGCCGCGCCGTCCGCGGCTCATTGGTTCGGCACCGACAGCTTCGGTCGCGATATCTTCTCGCGTGTCATCTATGGCGGTCGTACGGCCCTGGTTATCGGTATCTCGGCCAGTGCGATCGGCTGCACCATCGGTGCCTTTATCGGTATTTCGTCAGCCTATCTAGGCGGGTGGGTGGAACTTGTGGTCGAGAGGCTCATGGAGGTGCTGCTGGCCATTCCGATCATGGTGCTCGCCCTGGTGCTGGTGGCGACGCTGGGACGCAATCTTGTGTTCGGTTTCGATCTCAACCTGATCACCGCCATCGCCCTGCCCATTGTGCCCAAGATGGCGCGCGTCGCCCGAGCACAGACGCTGGCGATCCGGCAGATGGCCTATGTCGATGCGGCACGAACCCTTGGCTTTTCCGACCTGCGCATCATCGTCGGCCACATCGCCCCCAATATCTTCGGGCCTTACATCGTGATGCTGACGGCCTTTATCAGCCAGGCGATCCTGATCGAAGCATCACTGTCCTATCTGGGGCTGGGCGTTGCAGAGCCGACCGCATCCTGGGGGCTAATGCTGGCCGGAAATGCCTTTAACAGCGCCATGGGCGCACCCTGGATCGTGATCTTTCCGGGACTGGCGATCGCCTCAGTGGTCTTCGCCTTCTCGATGTTCGGCGATGCACTTCGCGACGTGCTCGATCCGAAATCACAGACAAGTCGCTAACCACGCTCACGGGAGGAAAACATGAGCATTTTGAAAGGCGTGTCGGCAGGATTGCTGGCACTGGCCATCGCCGGGGGGAGCACAGCGGGAGCGCTGGCGCAGACACCCGTATCGGGCGGCACCCTGCGCTACGCAGTCAGTGACGATCCGGCCAATTTTGACTGCCACTCCGGCAATCACTTCGCGGCCCTGATGCGGCTGGCGCCGCACTACTCGACGCTGCTGCGGTTCAAGCCGGGCTCCTACCCTGATATCGAAGGTGACGTCGCCGAAAGCTGGGAGGCCGATCCGGCGGCGCTGACCTATACGTTCAAGATTCGCGACGGAATCCTGTTCCACGATGGCACCACGCTCGATGCCGAGGACGTGGCCACGAGCTACGAACGCATGACATTCCCGCCGGAAGGCGTGGTTTCCGAGCGGATCGAGACTTTCCGGCAAATCGAGGACATCACCGTCCTCGATCCCTCGACCGTGCAGTTCAAGCTCAAGGAATGGGATACTTCGGTACTCGGCACCTTCGCCTCGCCGTGGAACTGCATCTTCTCTGCTGAACTCCTGGCCAGCGACCCGGAATATCCGGGAAACAAGGTCATGGGCAGCGGACCCTTCGTGTTTGAAGAGTTCGTCGCCGGTTCGGTGTGGAAGGCATCGCGTTTCGATAACTATTTCCGCGATGGCCAGCCCTATCTCGATGCGCTCGAGTCCTACACCATGGAAGGCCCGGCGGTGGTCAACGCGATCCAGGCAGGTCAGATCCATACCGACTTCCGCGGCGTCAGCCCGCAGAGTCGTGTCCGACTTGAAGAAGCCATGGGCGACGCCGTCACCAGCTATGTGGGGCCCTCGCTCACTCATTTCCTGGTGACCTTCAACAGCGAAGTCGCCCCGTTCGATGACCCGCGCGTACGCCGTGCCCTAAATCTTGCCATCGATCGCTGGAATGGCATCGCTGGTCTGTCGGCGACCACCGAAATGAAGTATGTCGGCGGGCCGCTGCTGCCCTTTGGCGCCTATTCGGCCAGTGTCGAAGAGATGCAGGAATGGCCCGGCTACAGTTTTGATATCGAAGCTGCGCGCGCCGAAGCGCGGAGTCTGCTCGCAGAAGCTGGCCAGGAGAACCTGTCCTTCTCGCTCACAGTGCGTAATGGTCCGCCCGTGCTTGTGGATTTCGGCGTTTTTCTCATCGATCAGTGGCGGCAGATCGGCGTCACCGTCGAGAACAACGTGGTCGAAACACCGCCCTGGGCGGCGGCCATCTCCGACGGCTCGTTCGAGGCGATTGTCGATATCTTTTCCGCTTTGCGCGAAGAGCCGACCGAGCAGTTTACGAAGTATGTCTCCTATGATGTTTCGGCTCGCTCTGCCGGCCGCTTCACTGACCGGGACCTCGACGCACTGTTTAACGCGCAGGCGGTTGAGGCCGACCCGGCGGCACGCATGGCTCTGCTCCGTCAGTTCGAGACCCGGCTGCTCGAGCAATCCTACTCGCTGCCAGTGGTCTGGCTCGAACGCGATGTGGTGATGTCATCGGCGCTCAAGGGCTGGACCTTCAGTCCGTCCAACTTCCTCTATCTCGACCAGTCGGGAACCTGGCTCGACGAATAGAATCGATCGCAGAAGCAAGCGTAGCGCCCCGGTTCGTCCGGGGCGCTATTGCCGTTTTTACCGTTCCTGGGCGAAGGCCTGCTGGGCGAGGTGGATGAGCCTTGCGATGCGCGGATTTTCCTCCCCCGCGCGAAAGGCGAGCAGAAGGTCGGTTTCTGCATCGTCGTCAGCCAGCGGCCGATACACCACGTTGGGGATGTTGATGTAGCTCAGCCCCGACGGCACGATGGCGATGCCAAGGCCGGTGGCCACCAGACCGACGATCGTGGTGGCCTCCTTGGCTTCCTGCACAATGGTGGGGATGAAGCCCCGCTGGGCGCACAGGGTGATGAACTGATCGTAGATACCGACGCCCAGTTGCCGCGGAAAGAAGATGAAATCCTGCCCCTTGAGATCGGCAATCCAGAGCTGTTCACGTTCGAGCAGCTCGTGGCTTGAATGCATGGCGATCACCAGCCGGTCGGTCGTAAGCTTGCGCAGGGAGATCGCCGAGCTCAACCGGGTTTGCGGACGGCGAATGACGCCGGCGTCGATCTCGTTGTTCTCCAGCGCGGCGATCTGGGCAAGCGTCGTCAGGTCCTGCAACGTAACCAGCACCTCAGGGTAGCGCGTGCGAAAGGCGTGGATCAGCGACGGAAAGGGCGACAGCAGCGACGACGCGGAGGTAAAGCCGATACGCAAACGGCCCGCCGCACCAGCGGTGATCGCCTGAATATCTTCCTTGCAGCGTTCCAGGTTCTCGAGAATATTTTCGGCGTGTTCGCGGAGCGCTATGCCCACTTCCGATAGCACCACCTTGCGTTGGTTGCGGATAAAGAGCTGGGCGCCAAGTTCCTTTTCCAGGTTCTGGATTGCCACTGAAAGGGGCGCCTGGGTGATGTTGAGCTTTTCGGCAGCACGGCGGAAGTGCAATTCTTCGGCCAGCACGCGGAAGTATTGCAACTGCTTGAGGTTCATGGCTGATCTCCCGCTGATTTGCGTACCGTCACGCACTCCTCGATATGGCCGGTGCGCTTCAGCGCAGACTTGCGGCGTTGCGATGCAGGCAAGTTGATCGGTCCGCCGGTTGCGCACCGATCAACGGTGCATCGGCCTGCAACTCGGACAAGGTTGCACAGCCAGAACGATCAAGTGGAATCTTGTGCATGTTTTGCCATTGCCGTGCTCCCATCACGCGAATTTCTGACCATTAGGCGTCAGATGCAAGCCAATTCCGTCTGATCCTCCCGCGCCGCCAGAAGTCACCGGAGGCAATCCTGCCGTACGGAGGGGGTCGGGTGAGACAAGCTCAAGAATTTGGGCTGGAAAGCCGAGGGCGCAGTGGACAGGCACGGATACCGGCCCCAAGCTCACCCTGCTGGCGCAGTACGCTTATTGGGCGTGTGTGGAACATAGGACGGATTATGCCCCGACCTAGGGGCGAGTATTGGGGGCGATAGCAACCGGGCGGAGAGGTCCCCGCCCGGTCGGACTTAGCTCGTCGGGGCCGTCAGGGCCCAGGTCTGGCGATCCGCAGCGGCGTCCGTGCACGCGCTGAATGTCAGGGCCCGCCGCAGCCAGGGCTCGCCTGGCGCGCGGTTGCCGGCTTCGAAGGCCTGCTCCCCTATGGTAAGGCATTTCTCCTCATCGAGGAGCGAGCGCAGACGCCCGGCGTCATCAAGCACGAAACTCTGTTCGATGGCGCCAGAGCAGGGATTGACGACCAGGGGCGCGTCCTGCCGGACCATCAATTCCGGCGTGTGGGCCGGTGCATCCACGTTCCGAAAGGTCACGACCTCGACGCAGGCATCGAAGCGCGTGTAGCGCAGCGTGCCCGGTGCCGCGGCGAGATCGTTCTGGGAGAGCAATTGGTCGATGGTGGCGATGCTCACATCGGGAATGCCGGTCTTGCAGGTGTGGGCCTCGAGTGCCCAGGACGCTTCACGATGATTGGCCAATACCCCGCTGACCGGAAAGCCGGGGATGTCGAGGCAGAAATGGCGGGGTTCCCCGAGCGTGTCGACGAGCTGAACGAGCGCCTCGTCGGCAGTAGCGGGTACAAGAGCGGGTTGTCTGCTGACGGTCCCTGCGCGAATGCCGACCACGTTCCCGACAGGGCAATCGCGATTGCCCATGTGGCAGTTCCAAGTTTCATAACGGTTCCTCCCTCTTGAGTGCCGACAGCCTGGGGCCATTCGGCGTTGGGGAGTATCGGTGCTGGCAATGCGCCATGGCCAATTCGAAAACCCTGCGCATTGATTGCAACTGCCAATCGATCAGGGGTGGCTGTTGGCGTGGATGCGGCAGTCCCCTTTGAACGCGACTTGTCGCTTGGCCTTGGTAGGGAACTGTCCTGCTTTTGAAGGTCACCTGCCCGGATTAACCGGGCAGGTGATGTGCCGACTACATTTCTGCAAAGAACCCGGTGATAAGATCCATCACTTCATTGGTCGACCATGGCAGTCCGGCCAGCGGGTCACCGAGAAAGCCCATATCGCCGTGATTGGCGCCTTCGAGCACATAACGGGTGCTGTCATCGCCCGCCGCGATGAGTGCGTCGTGAAGCATGAGGGTCTGGCTGGGCGAAATGATGCGATCATCGCTCCCGTGGAAGATCAGGAATGGCGGCTCATCGCCATCGACGTAGGTCAGGGCATTGGCCGTCGTATGCGCCGTGGGGTCGGTGACGGTGCTCTCGGTCGTGCCGGGGCCATTGATGTAGCCCGCGATCATGGTCGCGGGTTCAGCATAGGCCGCCTTGGCCGCCTCATCGAAGTCGGCGCCCAGTGTCGAAACGTCGGTAGCGCCGAATTTGTTGACCACGGCCTGGACCGCACTCGACTGATCGAGGTTGTCGCCCATGTCGAAATTAGTGTCGCCGTTGGTTACACCGGCCATTGAGACCATGTAACCACCGGCCGACTCGCCCCAAAGGCCAATACGATCGGTGTCGATTCCGTATTCATCGGCATGAGCGCGCAGATAGCGCACGGCTGACTTCACGTCGGCGATGCCATCGCGGTAGGTCGCGCCGTCGAGCGCTGTACGATACTGGATGCTGGCCACCACGAAGCCGGCCTCGGCGACAAAAGTGCGCAGCTCGAGCGACTGTTCCTTCATCGCCATCACGAAGCCGCCGCCCGGGACATAGATGACAAGCGGCTTTGGCCCTTCACCCGCGGGGACAAGGGTGTCCATCCGCAACTCCTTGCCTTCCGAACTGTAGAGCACGTCGCTGGTTGTCTCCAGGGCAAGGGTGCCGCAGGTGATCTGGTCGGTCGTGTCGGGGGAAATGACAACGCTGGTCGAGGTGTCCGACGGCGTCACCGTCTGGGCCATGACGATGCCCGGCGGCCGCGCGGCTTCCCCGGTATCACTGGTGGGCGCGGCAGGGCGGGTGGTTGCCGGGCATGCCGATTCCATTGCTTCCTGACCGATTGCCAAGGTCGAGATTCCCAGGGTGATGGCAGCTCCAAGGACCGCCGCTTTCAGGTGTCGCATCATGTCTTCCTTCGCGAATGAACTTATATATGCGCTGCACAATATATGCATTTCGCATATGTTGCGCAACCAGAACGGAGTGGCTACAAGTTCTGCATGATCGACGACGACACCTTAGCGCTGGGCAGTGCCCTTGAGCGATTGCATGGTCCGGTGGCTGCCGAAGTGTTTCGGCGCACGGCCGCAACACCCGATGGCATCTATTCTCTCAGCCGCATGCTCGCCCTGTTGCACCTTAGTGCCCGTGGCCCGCAAACCATCTCCCAGCTGGCCTGGGCGATTCCATTGAGTCATGCAGCGACCAGCCGCATGGTCGACGGATTGGTGCAGCTGGACCTGGTTGACCGGCGAGAAGACGAGGCCGACAGGCGCCATAAGGTGGTGCAGATCAAGATTGATGGTGAGCGGCAGGTGACGCGTTTCCGTGGACTCGCCGCCGAGATCTATGCGGAGAAGGTGGCGGCCCTGCCCGCCACGGAGCGCCAACATTTGGCGCGGATTCTCAACATCATCCTCGACGCGCTTCCGAGCAGCGAAGGCGCGCCGCAGCACCCCACCGCCGGATAGTACGTCTCGCACGTGGCGATTCTCGAATGTCCGTTGCTTTCATGACCTGACGGAGGAAAAATGCCCCGGGGCGGCCTTATCGATACGCTTATGCAGGATCTGAATCTGACGGCGGCCGGGTTTATCGTCACGATCTATGGCGATGTCGTGCTACCGCGCGGCGGGGTGTTGTGGATGGGTAGTCTGATAGCCCTCTGCGAGCGCGTTGGCATCAAGGAAACGCTGGTTCGCACGGCCGTCTCGCGACTGGTGACGGGCAATCAGTTGAAGGGCGAAAGGGTAGGGCGGCGCAGCTATTACCGCCTTTCACCCGGTGCGCAGGCCGAATTCGCCGAGGTGGCTGACCGGCTGTACGCTCCTCTCTGGGACACGCACGGCTGGTACGTGCTCTATGGCCCCGCCATACCCGAGGGCAGGGGCCGAAATGGCCATATGGTCAAGCTTGCCGGAGATGTCTGGATAGCGCCTGATCTGGGTGAGGCGCCGCCACATTCCGAAATCGTTTTCCGGGCTGACGTCTCCGATGCGGCCTCTTTGCAAAAGCTCGCCGCCATCTGGGACCTCTCCGATCTTGGCCGCCGCTATCAAGCGTTCATCGATCGCTTTTCAGCTTTGGGCAAGGTGCTTGACAGCGAAGCGCCGATGCCGGCGACCGATGCACTGGTTGCCCGGCTGCTGTTGGTCCACGTTTATCGTGGTGCCTTGCTGCGGGATCCATGCCTGCCGCGATCGGTCTTGCCGCCGAATTGGGCCGGGACCAAGGCGCACGACCTCTTCATCGATCTCTATCGCCAACTTTCATTGAAGGCCGCGACAGCCGTACCGCTCCTTCTGGAAGGCGAGGCCGGACCATTGCCCGATGTCACCTCTGATACCAAGCGGCGGAACCAGCGCCTGACCTGAGGGAATTGCTGATCGCAGGGGCATCTCCGACTTCAGACATTACATATATTGCAAATTTCTAATAATACATGTAATGTGTGTGATGAATGGTGCTGGAACGCGTATCCCAGCTTCCAGGAGAGGGGAATATGGCCGAAGCTTTCATATGTGACGCTGTGCGCACGCCCATCGGGCGCTATGGCGGGGCTTTGGCCAGTGTCCGTGCGGACGATCTGGCCGCAGTTCCGCTGAAGGCCCTCGCCGATCGGCATCCGCATGTGGACTGGTCGGCGGCGGACGATCTCATCTATGGATGCGCCAACCAGGCCGGCGAGGACAACCGCAATGTCGGGCGTATGGCGCTGTTGCTGGCGGGTTTGCCGATCAGCGTGCCTGGGACGACTATCAACCGGCTCTGCGGATCGGGCATGGATGCCATCGGCGCGGCGGCACGTGCTATTCGCGCCGGAGACTGTGAATTCGTCATCGCCGGTGGCGTCGAAAGCATGAGCCGCGCGCCGTTTGTCATGCCCAAGGCAGAGAGTGCCTATGGCCGCGCCGCCGCCATCTACGACACGACGATCGGATGGCGCTTTCCCAATCCCGCGCTCAAGTCGGCTTTTGGCACCGATACGATGCCGGAGACAGCCGACAATGTCGCCACACAGTTCAATATAAGCCGCACCGATCAGGACGCCTTTGCGGCCCGGTCCCAGGCGCGCTGGTCCGCGGCGCAGGAGGCCGGATACTTCCGCGAGGAGATCGCGCCGGTCATTGTGCCGCAAAAGAAGGGTGAACCGCTGGTCATCGACACGGACGAGCACCCCCGGCCGGGAACGACAGTGGAACAATTGGCGCGCCTCGAAGGTGTCAACGGTCCCGAACTCAGCGTCACGGCGGGCAATTCTTCAGGCGTGAACGATGGTGCGGCGGCCCTGCTGGTTGCTTCTGAGGCGATGGCCAAGGCGCAGGGGCTGACCCCTCGGGCGCGCGTGGTGGCCATGGTCGCAGCGGGCGTTGAGCCGCGTATCATGGGCGTCGGCCCGGTGCCTGCGGTCTGCAAGGTCCTCGCCAAGGCCGGCCTGACGCTCGAGCAGATGGATGTGATCGAGCTCAACGAAGCCTTTGCGGCGCAGTCGCTGGCGGTGTTGCGCGAGCTTGGACTTGCCGACGATGCATCTCATGTCAACGCCAACGGTGGGGCGATCGCCATGGGTCATCCGCTCGGGATGTCCGGCGCGCGACTCGTAACCACAGCCGTCAACCAGCTTCACCGTACCGGTGGCCGCTATGCGCTTTGCACCATGTGCATTGGCGTGGGGCAGGGCATCGCCATCATTCTTGAACGCGTTTGAGAGGAGCAGTCGACCATGTATGCACAGCTCGTAAAGTCGGAGGGCATCAAGTCTTTCGAAGAGCAGACCGAGGAAGAGCGCGCCTTTCAGGAGCGTATCGATCGCGGGGAAAAGATCGAGCCCAAGGAATGGATGCCTGAAGGCTATCGCAAGACGCTGATCCGCCAGGTCGGCCAGCACGCCCATAGCGAGATCGTCGGCCAACTGCCCGAAGGCAACTGGATCACCCGCGCGCCGACGCTGGAGCGCAAGGCTATTCTGCTGGCCAAGGTCCAGGACGAAGCGGGTCACGGGCTTTACCTCTATTCGGCCGCTGAAACGCTCGGCGTATCTCGGGACGAGCTCATCGATCTGCTGCATGCTGGCAAGATGAAATATTCGTCGATCTTCAATTACCCCACCTTGACCTGGGCCGATATGGGCGCCGTTGGGTGGCTGGTCGATGGTGCTGCCATCATGAACCAGGTGCCCCTGCAGCGCACCTCGTATGGGCCATACAGCCGGGCCATGATCCGCATCTGCAAGGAGGAATCCTTCCACCAGCGCCAGGGCTTCGACATCATGATGAAGATGGCCGCCGGTACTGCCGAGCAGCGCGCCATGGCCCAGGATGCGCTCAACCGCTTCTGGTACCCGTCATTGATGATGTTCGGTCCGTCCGATCAGGACTCGGTGCATTCCGCCCAGTCCATGGCCTGGAAGATCAAGATCAACACCAATGACGAGCTGCGCCAGAAGTTCGTGGACCAGACGGTGCCGCAGGCCGAATATCTGGGGCTGAGCATCCCGGACCCGAACCTGCGCTGGAACGAGGAGAAGGACGGCTACGACTTCTCCGAACCCGATTGGTCCGAATTTTTCGACGTCATCGCCGGCAACGGTCCCTGCAATGCCGAGCGCCTGGAGGCCCGTATCGAGGCCTGGGATGGCGGCGCCTGGTTCCGCGATGGCCTTGCCGCCTATGCGGAAAAGGCGGCGGACCGTCGGGCCGCTGCCAAGGTTGCAGCAGAATGAACTATCGCCCCAACCCAGCCAAGGAGGAATGGTCATGAGCAAGGAATGGCCGCTTTGGGAAGTCTTTATCCGGGGCCAGCACGGCCTCAATCATCGGCACGTCGGGAGCTTGCATGCGCCTGACGCGGAGATGGCGATTTGCAACGCCCGCGATGTCTACACCCGGCGTAATGAAGGCATGTCCATCTGGGTGGTGCAATCGAACGCTATTGTCGCGTCCTCGCCCTCGGACAAGGGTCCGCTGTTTGAGCCGGCCAATTCCAAGGTCTATCGCCACCCAACCTTTTTCGACATCCCACCCGAAGTGGGGCACATGTGATGAGCGCCCAGTCTGTTGCTATCGATGCTGAAGCCTATTTCGAGTGGCTGCTTCGGGTCGGCGACAATTGCCTCGTGCTGGGGCACCGCGTCTCGGAATGGTGCGGCCACGCGCCGGCGCTGGAAGAAGACATTGCGCTGGCCAACCAGGCGCTGGACCTCATCGGCCAGTGTCAATTGTGGCTGGGCCTGGCCGGAGAGGTCGAGGGCAGGGGCCGCACGGCGGACGATCTGGCCTTTCGGCGGGATGCCAACGCCTTCCGCAATGCCCTGCTCGTCGAGCGGCCCAATGGCGATTTCGCGCACACTTTGATGCGCCAGTTCCTCTTCGACGCCTACCACTTCGAATTGTTGACCGCGCTGAAAGAGTCATCGGATCAACGCGTCGCCGAGATTGCCGCCAAGGCAGTCAAAGAGGTGGCCTATCACCTTGAAAGGTCATCCGATCTGGTGATCCGCCTGGGGGACGGGACCGACGAGAGCCACAGCCGGTTGGGCAAGGCCCTTTCGACGCTTTGGCCATTCGCCGGAGAAATGTTTGTGACCGACAGTATTGACGAACAGATCTCATCGGCCGGTATCGCGCCGCTGCCTTCCAGCTTGAAGCCTGCCTGGGACCAGACGGTTCAGGCCGTGCTTGAGGAAGCGACGTTTTCGCTTCCGGAGCAGGCGTGGCAGCAAAAGGGTGGCAAGCAGGGCGTCCATAGCGAGCATCTGGGGCACATGCTGGCCGAGATGCAGTTCCTGCAACGCGCCTATCCCGACGCAAGCTGGTAGTTCCCATGACGACCGCATTGCACCCCGAAATCGCGACGGTCTGGGACTGGCTGGCCGAAGTGCCGGACCCCGAAATTCCGGTCGTCAGCGTCACTGACCTTGGCATTGTCAGGCAGGTGGCTTGGGACAATGGCACGTTGGTCGTCACAGTGACGCCGACCTATTCGGGATGTCCTGCAACCAGCGTCATCAACTTCGACATCGAGGCGACGTTGCGGCGTCATGGCGTGGAAAAAGTCCGTCTCGAACGCAGTCTTTCGCCGCCCTGGACGACCGACTGGATCACGCCCGAGGCGCGCGAAAAGCTTCGGGCATATGGCGTTGCCCCGCCCGTGGATGGCACTGCCGCAGATGGGCGCTTGGCCGGTCGCGCGGCACGTCTTGGCGGCGCTTCCAACCTGACCATCGCCTGTCCGCGCTGCGGATCGACGGAAACCCAAAAGATCAGCCAATTCGGATCGACGGCCTGCAAGGCCAGCTATCGCTGCACGCAATGCCTCGAGCCGTTCGACTACTTCAAGTGCATCTGAGGTTGCTGAGGAGAAACCCATGCTACATTTCCACCCACTGACTGTCACCGATGTGCGGCGCGAGACCCGCGACGCTGTCGTGGTCACTCTGATGCCACGCGAGGAAGATCGCGCGCTTTTCGATTTCACGCAGGGCCAGCATCTCACCCTGCGCAAGGCGTTCGACGGCGAGGAGCTTCGCCGCTCCTATTCGATCTGCGCCGGCAAGGACGAAGGGGTCCTTCGCGTCGGCATCAAGCGGGTCAATGGCGGTGCATTTTCCACCTGGGCCAACGAACACCTTCTTCCGGGCGATCAGATTGACGCCATGCCCCCAATGGGCCGCTTTTATACGGCCATCGAGCCGGAGGCCGAAAAGCACTATTTGGGCTTTGCTGCCGGTTCGGGCATTACGCCGGTGCTGTCCATCATCAAGACAGTGTTGTCGCGGGAACCGCGTTCGCGCTTCACGCTTGTCTATGGCAACCGGCAGATCGGTTCGATCATGTTTCGCGAGGAACTCGAAGACCTCAAGAACAGCTATCTTGGCCGGTTCTCGGTCGTGCATGTGCTGCGGGCCGAAACTCAGGACGTCGATCTCTTCACCGGCCGCATTGATGCGGCCAAGGTCAAGGCCCTGTTCGAGCACTGGATCGATCCGGCATCGATAGACACGGCTTTCATCTGCGGCCCTGAGCCGATGATGCTGGCCATCGCGGGTGCGTTGCGCGATCACGGGCTGTCCGACGACCAGATCAAGTTCGAGCTGTTCTCCGCGGGCCAGCCGGGCCGGGCCAAATCCGTCGCAATCTCTCGCGATGCGACTGAAACGGGTCTTGGAACCCAGGCGACAGTCACCCTTGACGGAACGACCCGCTCGTTCCAGATGCCGCGCGGAGAACAGAGCCTCCTCGAAGCGGCGATCGCCAATCATCTCGACGCGCCATATTCCTGCAGAGCTGGCGTGTGCTCGACCTGCCGCTGCAAAGTCATCGAGGGCGAGGCCGAGATGGCCGTGAACCACGCCCTCGAAGATTACGAAGTCCGCGCCGGCTACGTGCTGAGCTGCCAGGCTGTGCCGCTCACAGAGAAGATCGTCTTCACCTACGACCAGTAGGTCACCGTCCCGGCAGGTTCACTTCGGACCGCCGAGCTCCAACTCGCCTTTAGGAAATGCCATGTCCCCGTCTCCCCGTCGTATCGAAAGCTATGTTCAAGGACAATGGCGCCCCGGAACCGGCGCAGGGCAGACCATACTCGACGCTTCGACAGGCGAACCGGTCGCCGTCGTCGACTCCACCGGGGTCGATTTTGCCGGGGCGCTTGATTATGGTCGAAACGTTGCCGGTCCGAAACTCCGGGCGCTGTCCTTCCACGAGCGCGCCGGTCAGCTCAAGGCTCTGGGCCAGGCATTGATGGCCCAGAAGGAAGAATTTTACCGCGAGAGCTTTCATACCGGTGCCACCCGTGCCGATGGCTGGGTCGATATCGAGGGCGGGATCGGTACCATGCTCTCCTACGCCTCAAAGGGCCGCCGTGAATTACCGAATACGCGCGTTCTTCTCGACGGCGTCGTGGAGCCACTGTCCAAGGACCAGAGTTTCAGTGCACAGCATGTCCTGACGCCACTCAATGGTGTCGCCGTGCATATCAATGCCTTCAATTTCCCCGTCTGGGGCATGCTGGAAAAGATCTCGCCCAGCCTGCTGGCTGGCGTGCCCTGCGTGGTCAAGCCCGCCTCTCAAACGGCGTACCTGACAGAGCTTGTCGTTCGCCGGATCATCGAAACAGGAATCCTTCCTGAAGGCGCGTTGCAGTTGATATCGGGCGCGGTCGGCGATCTGCTTGACCATGTCGACGGCCAGGACGTCGTTACCTTCACGGGGTCCGCATCGACGGGACGCAAGCTCAAGACCCATCCGGCAGTCGTGACCAATTCGGTACGCTTTACAATGGAAGCCGACAGCCTCAATGCGACCATCCTCGGGCCGGATGGCGCGCCGGGAACGCCAGAATTCGATCTTTTCGTGCGGGAGGTCGTGCACGAGATGACGGCCAAGGCTGGCCAGAAATGCACCGCCATACGTCGGGTGATTGCGCCGCGCGCCTTCATTGAACCTCTGGTGGCTGCGATTTCCGATCGTCTGGCCCGGATCACGCTGGGTAGGCCCGATGCGGAGGGGACGCGGATGGGGCCGCTCGCCAGCCTCGACCAGCGCACCGAGGTGTTGGCGCGCATCAAGGACCTGCAAGCTGAAGCCGAGATCGTGGCTGGTGACCCAGCGGACGTGCGAGTCGCCAGCGGCGACCCCGAGCGCGGTGCGTTCCTCAACCCCGTGTTGATGCTGAGCAAAGATCCGCTTTCGGCATCGGCCATCCATGATGTGGAAGCCTTTGGGCCCGTCGCCACGCTCATGCCGTATGATGACCTGGACGAAGGAATCGAGCTGGCCCGGCGTGGCAAGGGCTCGCTGGTGGCGTCCGTATTCACCGACGATCCAACCGTTGCAGAGCACGCCGTTCTCGGCCTCGCGCCCTTCCACGGCCGCGTGCTGATCGGTAACCGCGCTTCGGCAAAATCCTCCACCGGCCATGGCTCGCCTCTTGCCGGTCTCGTCCATGGCGGTCCTGGCCGGGCAGGTGGTGGCGAGGAACTGGGCGGCATGCGCGGGGTGAAGCACTACCTTCAGCGCACCGCGGTCCAAGGTACACCTCGCCTGCTTTCAGCGGTTACCGGCCGGTGGCTCGAAGGCGCCGACGCCCAGTCGGGCATTCACCCGTTCCGCAAATCGCTCGCCGAATTGCGCATCGGTGACCAGCTCATCACCAAAGAGCGCCAGGTCAGCCAAGAGGATGTGGAGCATTTCGCGCAGTTCACCGGTGACACTTTTTATGCGCACATGGACAGCGACGCCGCCAGGGCCAATCCCTTCTTCGAGGATCGCGTTGCCCATGGCTATCTGATTGCTTCGTTTGCGGCGGGCCTGTTCGTCGACCCCGCGCCAGGACCAGTACTGGCCAATTATGGCGTCGACAATCTGCGCTTCCTGTCCCCAATTTATTTCGGCGACACGCTGCGGGTGCGGCTGACCTGCAAGGAAATCAATCCGCGCGCTGGGGCCGAGCATGGCGAGGTGCGCTGGGATTGCCAGGTGACCAAACAGGATGGCTCGGTGGTCGCGCAATACGATGTGCTGACCATGGTGGCCAAGACCTGGCCTCCTGCCGCCGTAAACGAGGCGGCAGAATGAGCCACGTTTATAGCTGGGATGGGGTGGTGCCGGTTATCGACCCTTCCGCGTTCGTTCATCCGCAGGCAGTGGTCATCGGGGACGTTATTATTGGTCCGGGTGTCTATGTCGGCGCTGGCGCCGTTCTGCGCGGCGATTTCGGTCGCATCGTCTTCGAGGCTGGCTCCAATATCCAGGAGAACTGCGTCGTCCATGCCTTCCCTGGCAAGGACGTGGTTGTTGAAGAGGCAGGCCATATCGGCCACGGGGCAGTCCTGCATGGCTGTCGCATCGGGCGCAACGCCATGGTGGGGATGAACGCCGTTGTGATGGATGAGGCCGTCCTTGGCGAGAACAGCATTCTGGGCGCCCTGTCCTTCGTAAAGGCGGGGGCCGTCATTCCGCCCAACAGCATGGCGCTAGGCAGCCCTGCCCGGGTAGTGCGTGAACTGACCAAGGAGGAGATTGCCTGGAAAACTCAGGGCACCGCCATCTACCAGCAACTTGCCCGGGATGCTCCAGAAAAGCTCGTTCCTGTGGATCCGATCACGGCGGTTGATCCAAGCCGCCGACGCGTAAAGGCGCCGGGATACGAAACCTTGCTTGCCCGCCGACGCGAAGACTAGCGCACGGACTTGATCCCTTCGAGGATCAGTGTTGTGGCCACCTCCGCATAATCTTCGCGGCTGATCTGGCCGCCATCGCGAAACCACATATAGACCCAGTTCATCATCCCGAAGAGGGACATGGTCACCGGCATCAGCAAGGGCCGCTCCGGTCTGTTGAGCGCGGGATTTATGGTATCGAGAATGTTGGAAAACCGCTTGACGATATTGCGTTCAAGAGCCGTGACTGCAGCCTTTTGCTCGTCGGAAAGGGCCTGGGACGCGTTGAGCTGAACCTTGTGCTGGTTGTCGGCGCCGCGATAGTTCTCAAGCGCCGCTCCGACGAGCCGCCGCAGGCGGTCGGGCGGCTCGAGCTTTGGATCGTCTGCCGCCGCTATGGCCGCGTCCAACTCTTCGAGATGGGTGACGATGATCGCAAAAATCAGGGCGTCCTTGCTTGGATAGTAGTGATAGAGCAGAGCCTTGGATACCTGAGCGTGCGCAGCAATCTGTGACATGGATGCCTTTTCCATGCCCTTGTCTGCGAACACTGCCGCCGCGAGATCCAATATGCCGCGCTGCTTTTCATCGAAGTCTTGCGCTCGCGTGCGAGCCATGTGGTCACTTCCTTTTGCTGTGAATCCCTTTACCGGCTGAGAGACAGCCTGTCATCCATGTGGGTAGTGCGCATCACGACTTGGGACGGTTGTCCAACAGGCGTTTGGCCTTCCCCTCGGACCGTGCGACGCCCTGCGGGTCGTGCACTTCGATCCTGGTCGAAACGCCCACGACCGACTTGATGTGATGCGCCAGCTCTTTGGCGGACAAGGCGCGTGCATTGGCCTCGGTGGCCTCGACCGCCGCTTCGACATGCACTGTCATTATGTCGAGACGACCGCTGCGCGTGAGTTCGATCTGGAAATGCGGTGACAAACCCCTGCACTTGAGAATTTGTTCCTCAATCTGCGTCGGGAAGACATTTACACCGCGCAGAATTATCATGTCGTCGCTGCGTCCGGTAATCTTGTCGATCCGTCGCATGGATCGTGCGGTGCCGGGCAGCAGGCGGGTCAGGTCGCGTGTGCGATAGCGGACCATCGGCAGACCTTCCTTGATCAGCGTCGTGAACACCAACTCGCCCAGCTCTCCGTCGGGCAGCACTTCATGGGTTACCGGATCGATGATCTCGGGATAGAAATGATCTTCCCAGACATGCAGGCCATCTTTGGTTTCCACGCATTCCTGCGCCACGCCGGGCCCCATGATTTCCGACAGGCCGTAGATATCTACAGCGTGCATGTCGAAAGCATCCTCGATTTCCGCGCGCATGGAATTCGTCCACGGCTCGGCGCCAAAGATGCCGATTTCGAGGGACGACTGACGCGGGTCGAGGCCCTGGCGGCGGAATTCGTCCAGGATGGACAGCATATATGAGGGTGTGACCATAATGATCCGGGGCTGGAAGTCATTGATCAGCGTTACCTGACGTTCCGTCATTCCGCCCGAGATCGGCACCACCGTGCAGCCCAGCCGCTCGGCACCGTAGTGAGCGCCCAGCCCACCCGTAAACAGGCCATAGCCATACGCGTTGTGCAGTATATCACCGGGACGTCCCCCGGCGGCCCGGATCGAGCGGGCGATCAAATTGGCCCAGTGGTCGATATCACCGGCCGTGTAGCCCACCACGGTGGGCTTGCCTGTTGTGCCGGACGACCCATGCAGTCGCACCAGTTGTGTGCGGGGGACGGCAAACATCCCGAATGGATAAGTGTCGCGCAGATCCTGCTTCCCGGTGAACGGGAACCTGGCGATGTCGGCGAGCGTCTTCAGGTCGCCGGGATGGACGCCATGGGCGTCGAAACGCTCGCGATAGAACGGCGAATTCTCATACGCATGGGTCAGCGACCATTTCATGCGTTCTAACTGCAGCGCGCCGATTTCGTCGCGAGACGCGACCTCAATGGAATCGAGCGCCGATTTGGGTGGAGCGAAATGTTCCATGTTGACCTCCCCTTTGTGTCTCATTTTGCCAGTAACTCCTCGACCGGCAGATGCGTGCCTTTGACTGTCCGCGAATGACCGCGGAATTCGGCCACCTGCACGCCGTCCTGATTGGTGATGGTGACGTCGTAAATTCCGGACCTGCCGGCCCGCCAATGCTCCCGGGCATGTGCCGTCAGCCGGTCGCCTTCATAGGCGGGAACGAGATAGCTGATGGAACAATGCTGACCCACGACCCGCTGGTTGTACGTGTTGCAGGCAAAGGCGAAGGCCGAGTCGGCCAGAGTGAAAATGAAACCGCCGTGACAGGCACCCTGGCCGTTGACCATGTGCGGCTCGATGAGCAGCGTCAGTGTTGCTTCTCCCGGCGAGGCCGAAGCGAGCGTCATTCCCAAGTTGCGGCTGGCGAGGTCTTGTGTCCACATGGAGTGGACACACGCTTCGGCCAATTGTTGCGGGCTCAAATCGACTGTCAGCGTCATTTGCCCTTGAACTCCGGTTGGCGCTTTTCGAGGAAGGCGGTGACCCCCTCGGCATAGTCGGCGCTACGCCCCGCCCGGCGCTGGGCGTCACGTTCGAGGTCCAACTGCTCGTCAAACGAGTTGGTTGCGGCGGCCTGTATCAACTGCTTGGTGAGTGCCAGACCCATGGTTGGGCCGGCAGCCAGGGATCTGGCAAGTGTCGACGCTTCCTCGAACAGGACGTCGTCGTCACACACTTTCCAGATCAGGCCCCAATCTCTCGCCGTCTCGGACGAAAGCGGTTCGCCGGTCAGGGCCAAGGCCTTGGCGCGTGGTTCACCGAGAATGCGCGGCAAGCTCCAGGTGCCGCCAGAATCCGGAATGAGACCAACTTTGGCGAAAGACTGGATGAAACGGGCCGATCGCGCCGCCAATACGATGTCGCAAGCGAAAGCAATGTTGGCGCCCGCGCCCGCCGCCACGCCGTTCACTGCGGCGATCACTGGCATGTCCAGCGAGCGGATTAGCCGCAACGTCGGGTTGTAGAATGTCTCCAGGGTATGACCGAGGTCGGGCGGTTCGGCGCCTTTTCGCGGATCGCGGTCGCCCAGATCCTGCCCGGCAGAGAAGCCACGGCCAGCGCCAGTCAGCAGGACGGCGCGAATCGAGCTGTCGTCACGAGCCTGCTCAAGCTCGCCACGCAAAGCCAGATGCATCTCATCATTGAACGAATTCAGCTTGTCGGGGCGGTTCAATGTGAGCGTCAGCACGCCCTGATCGCTGCTCGCAAGTAGAGTTGGACTGCCAGTCATATTCATTCCCCTCCCACCTTCGTCGCATTTTTTGACGAAGAGACATTTTTGTGTTGCATATACCGACCGGCCGGTCAATGATAAAGAGATGGCAACGAGGAGCACGCCATGACTACCCTTTTCGACCGACATCGTGAGTTGCTGACTTCAGCCCTTGAGGCTGTTCACTCACGTCGTTTCTGGTCACCCTATCCCGAGGTGCCGAGCGGCCGCTTCTACGGGGAAACTGCCAGGGCCGATGGCGAAGCCGGTTTTGCTGCCCTCCGTGACAGTTCTTTCGACCTTCCGGGTCATCCCGAGAGCAAAAGACTCGGGGGCGAGATGTCTCCCTTCGACTTTGCGCTGGGTATCAGCTACCCGGCGGCCGATACTTCAGCGGTGGTCGAGGCGGCGCAGTCCGCCGCGCCCATTCTGGCTGCCGCATCACCGGAACTGCGCGTTGGCGTTGCGCTCGAAGCGTTGTCGCGCCTCAACCAGCTCAGCTTTACCATGGCTCATGCGGTGTCGCATACGACGGGCCAGGCCTTTCCTATGGCTTTTCAGGCCGGTGGGCCCCACGCGCAGGACAGGGGACTGGAAGCCGTTGCATTGACCTGGGCCGAACTGACGCGATTTGCGCCGTCGGCGAGATGGGAGAAACCCCAAGGCAAAGCGGAGCCGATATCGCTGGAGAAACACTGGTCAACGGTGCCCGCAGGTATCGCTTTGGTCATCGGCTGCAACACATTTCCGACATGGAACAGCTATTCGGGTCTGTTCGCCAGTCTGGTCAGCGGAAACCCCGTCATCGTCAAACCGCACCCCGCCGCTATTTTGCCGCTGGCCCTGACGGTTCGCGTTCTGCGCGAGGTGCTGGTCGAGGCGGGACTTCCGGCCAATGCGGTGCTGCTCGCCGTCGACGAGGCTGGTGCCGAAATCACCAAGGATCTGGCCGCCCATCCGGCAGTTCGTCTGATCGATTATACCGGCTCAGCCGATTTCGGCGCTTGGCTGCGGGCCAACGCCCTGCAAGCCAGGGTGTTCACCGAGGAGACGGGCGTCAATACCGTCGTTGTAGCGGGCACGGACAACTTTGCCGGATTGTGCGCCAACCTTGCGTTCTCGCTCTCTCTATACTCGGGACAGATGTGCACTGCCCCCCAGAATATCTACATTCCGGTGGCGGGTATTCCCACGGATCAAGGTCACAAGAGCTTCGACGAGGTCACGCTCGGCATTGCGGGCGCGATCGACGACCTGCTGGCCGATCCGGCCCGGGCGGGGGGCATTCTTGGCGCCATTGCCAATCCCGCGACGTTGTCGCGCGTGGAGGAAGCGCGTGCGCTTGGCCGTGTGGTTCGTGACTCCAGCCCGCTGGGTGATGGCCGTACCGCTACGCCGCTTCTTATTGTTGTCGATCCGCAAAGCCCTGCGGCTCAGGGCGAGTATTTCGGCCCTATTGCCCTGCTGGTCCCGGTCGACGACGCCGATCGGGGCATTGCCTTGGCGTCCGGCGTTGCCGCGCGTGCCGGCGCCATAACGGCCGCCGTTTATGACATCGATGAGGCTCGAATTGGTCGTGCAATCACCGCCTTTGCCGGAGCGGGCACAAACCTCTCGGTCAACCTGACCGGCAACATTTTCGTCAATCAGTCAGCGGCGTTCAGTGACTTCCACGTCACTGGCGCCAATCCGGCGGGCAATGCCAGCCTGACCGATCCAGCTTTCGTGGCCGGACGCTTCCATCGGGTGATGTGGAGGCGTCCTGTCGCGGCCTGATCCACCAGACTACCAACATGTTCTCAAGGGAGGAGACAATATGACTAGAACTTTATCGACATTGGCCGTCCTGGCGGCCGCAGCGACGTTGACCATGGCCAGCCCGGCCATGGCCCAGATCAAGATCGGTGCGTCGTTTTCGGCGACTGGTCCGGCGGCCTATCTCGGCACGCCCGAAATGCAAACGCTGACGATGCTGGTCGAGCAGGCCAATGCGGCTGGCGGGATCAACGGCCAGCAGATCGAACTGGTCCATTATGACGACGCAGGGGATCCGACCAAGGCGCAGACCTTCGCCACGCGTTTGATCGAGGATGATGGTGTCGTCGCCATCATCGGCGGCACTACAACAGGTACGTCGATGTCGATCCTTAACGTAACCGAAGACGCTGAGGTGCCGTTCATCTCGCTGGCCGGCGCGATCGACATTATCGATCCGGTCAAGCCATACACGTTCAAGACGCCGCCCACCGACCGCATGGCATGCCAGAAGATATTTGAAGACATGCAAGGACGTGGGATCACCAAGATCGGCATGATTTCTGGCACGGATGGCTTTGGTGCCTCCATGCAGGCCCAATGCAAGGCGGTCGTCGGAGACTACGGCATCGAAATTCTGGCGGATGAAACCTACCAGCCCCAGGATGTCGACATGACGGCTCAGCTCACCAATATCCGGAGCACGACCGGGATCGAAGCTGTGCTCAACCCCGGGTTTGGTCAAGGCCCTGCGGTCGTCACGCGCAACTATGGCCAGCTCGGGATTGAGCTGCCTCTCTATCAGTCGCACGGTGTTGCTTCGGATGGCTTCATCGAGCTTGCAAGTGCCGCAGCGGCGGAGGGCGTCATCTTGCCCGGTACTCCGCTCCTTGTCGTCGATCAGCTTGAGGACAACGACCCCCAAAAGCCTGTGATTGTTGCCTACAAAGGGCTTTTCGAAGAACAGACCGGCACGCCCGTCGGGACATTTGGCGGATATGCCCATGACGCGTACCTGATCCTCGCCGATGCTCTCGAGCGTTCGGCGTCAAATGAACCCTCGGATATTCGCGACGCCATTGAGGCGACCTCGGGTCTGGTGGGTGTGACTGGCGCATACACGTTCTCGCCCGAAGATCATCTTGGGCTGGATCTGACCTCGTTCCGCATCCTGCAGATCAGGGATGGCGGCTGGACCCTGGTCGAATAGTCATGGTGGCGCACCGGTCATAGGACCGGTGCGCCATTTCAATGAACAATACGACCGCGGGGTATCATTGCCCAGGGTCGAGCCGATGGCGGGAATTCCATGTCGGAGCTCTTACAGTTTTTATCGTCCGGGATAACGGTTGGCGCTGTGTATGCGCTGGTGGCCCTCGGATTCACCATTATCTACAATGCGTCCGACGTGGTGAATTTCGCCCAGGGCGAGTTCGTCATGCTGGGCGGAATGATCACGGTCTTCGCCTACGCGGCTGGGATTCCGTTGCCGCTTGCGGCGTTACTTGCCATTCTGATCACCGCAGCCATCGGCGTGGCCATCAACGTTTTCGCCGTCGAGCCGGCCCGCGGGGCGCCCCTGATTTCCGTCATCATCATCACGATCGGCGTCTCAATCGTCATCCGGGGCAGTGCGCAGGTGATTTTCGGCAAGCAGATCTACAGCTTGCCGGGGTTCTCCGGGGAAACTCCGATCCGCTTGTTTGGCGCAACCATCCTGCCGCAGAGTCTGTGGGTCATCGGGGGTGGACTTCTGGTGTTCGTGGCCCTCTGGCTGTTTTTCACACGCACCTTGCTTGGTCGCGCCGTCCTTGCCACCTCTAACAATCGCCTGGCCGCCCAATTGGTGGGCATCAACACCCGCTTTGTAATGACGTTCTCGTTTGCAATGTCGGCCGGTATCGGAGCGCTGGCGGGCGTGTTGGTCGCGCCCATCACATTGACGTCCTATGACGTGGGTCTGGCGCTGGCTCTTAAGGGGTTTGCCGCGGCGATGCTTGGAGGAATGGGCAATCCCAAGGGTGCCCTCGTGGGTGGCCTGCTGCTCGGCCTGCTGGAAGCGCTGACCGCAGGGTATCTATCCTCGCAGTACAAGGATGCGGTCGCCTTTATCGTCATCCTGCTGGTGCTGTTCGTGCGTCCGCAGGGGCTTTTCGGCCGTCGCGTTATGGAGCGGGTATAGCATGAAGCTCTCGTCCACTCAGATAACGCTGTTGGTACTGGCTCTTGCCATCGCCCTCTGTCCGATCTTTTTTCCCTCCGGGTATTATTTTCGCGTTGGCGCGCTGATCTTTGTCAACGGACTGGCCGTTACAGGCATCGTCATCCTCACGGGCTATGCGGGCCAGATCAGCCTTGGTCACGCCGGCTTCGCCGGGATTGGCGCCTACGCTTGCGCATTGGCCCCGCTCCATTGGGGCATCCCTCCAGTCCTTGCCGTTGTGCTCGGGGCGCTGGTTTCGGCTGTTATCGCCTATCTCGTCGGCCGCCCCATCCTGCGTCTCAAGGGATACTACCTTGGCGTGGCCACGCTTGGATTCGGTATTCTTGTTTCGATGGTGCTCTCCAATGAGCGCGAACTGACGGGTGGCCCCGACGGAATCCGCGTTCCGGAGCTGGGGTTGCGGGACGTTCTCGAGAGTTGGGGACTGGATCTGACCGGCGGCCAGTTCTGGTATGCCCTTTCGGGAATAGTTCTGTTTTTGGGGGCATGGATGGCCCTCAACCTGCGCAACAGTCCGACGGGCAGGGCGCTGCGTGCGTTGCACGGATCGGAAGTGGCTGCCAGCACCGTCGGCATCGATGTGGCCCGGTACAAGCTGCAGGCTTTCGTCATTTCGGCCGTCTATGCCTCGGTCGCCGGCTCGCTGCTGGCCCTGCAAAACCGGCTTGCCACGCCGGACATCGCCGGATTCATGCATTCAATCGAGTTCGTCACAATGGCGGTTCTGGGCGGCGTCGGATCGGTGATGGGTGCCATATTGGGCGCTGCCATCCTGACCCTGCTGCCGCAGGTGCTGACTGCCGCTGCTGAATACCAGCAGCTGGTGCTCGGGCTCGTGATGGTCCTCGTGATGATCCTGATGCGTGAGGGGCTTCTGCCTTCCATACTCCGGCGTGTGCGGAGGGCGGGCTCATGACCGCGACACTTCTTTCCGTAGAGGGTTTGGGCATCAGCTTTGGCGGACTGAAAGCCGTCAACGATGTGAGCTTTTCTGTGCCATCCGGCCAGATCGTGTCCCTCATCGGGCCGAACGGCGCAGGCAAGACAACGCTGTTCAACATGATCTCCGGTATTTACCCGTCCGCTACCGGCTCGGTCGCGTTGGATGGGGAACGGGTGACCGGTCTGTCACCTCACCTGCTTGCACAACGCGGCCTGTCGCGCACCTTCCAGAACCTGCAGATATTCCAGAGCATGACCGTCCTGGAGAATGCCGTGGCCGGCTATCACCTTCAGGAACGCGGTTCCGTCTTCGCCGACCTTCTGGCCCTGCCGGGTTCACGTCGCCGCGCCCGGCAATCCGAGGAGGGCGCCCGCCACCTGCTGGCCCGCGTCGGGCTCGAGCGGGCCGCAGATACCGAAGCCGGAAATTTGTCCTATGGCGCGTTGAAGCGGCTCGAGATCGCCCGTGCCCTGGCGCTGGACCCCAAGATATTGCTGCTCGACGAGCCTGCCGCAGGCTGCAACGCCGTGGAAACCGAGGAGATCGATCATCTCATTGCCGAGGTCGCTGCGTCCGGCGTTGCGATCCTGCTGGTGGAACACGACATGAAGATGGTGATGCGCATCTCCAACCATATCGTGGTGCTGGACCATGGCGAAAAGATCGCCGAAGGGGATCCCGCCACTGTCAGTCGCAACCCGGCGGTCATTGCTGCCTATCTTGGTACGGGAGGTGCCGATGCTCAGCGTTGAGGGCCTGCGTACGCGCTACGGGCGCATCGAAGTTCTGCACGGAGTCGACCTGGAGGTTGCCTCCGGCGAGATTGTCGCCGTGGTCGGCGCCAATGGCGCTGGCAAGACGACGTTGCTCAAGTGCCTTTCGGGCCTGCAGCCGGTTTCGGGGGGATCGATCAACTTTCGCGGCGAAATACTGACCACGGTGCCGGCGTACCGTCGTCTCAAGCGCGGGCTGGCACAGGCTCCCGAGGGCCGCCAGATTTTCACCAATCTCAGCGTCGAAGAGAATTTGCGGCTGGGCGCCTACCTCTTCAGCGACGATAGGGTTGGCAGTGACATGGACGATGCTTTCGCCATGTTCCCGATCCTTAAAGAGAAGCGCAATCTGGTTGCGGGTGGCCTTTCGGGCGGACAGCAACAAATGCTCGCCATAGCCCGTGCGCTGATGGGCCGGCCGTCATGCCTGCTGCTCGACGAACCGTCCATGGGGCTCGCGCCGATTATCGTGCAGCAGATATTCGACATCGTGAAGAGCCTCAAGGGGCTCGACGTAACCGTGCTGCTGGTCGAGCAAAATGCTTTCGGCGCGCTCAGCATTGCAGACCGCGGCTATGTCATGGAGACCGGCGAAGTTAGCATGAGCGGTACCGCTGCCGAGTTGATTGCCGACCCGCGTATCCGCCAAGCCTATCTCGGAATCTGATATGACCTTGGTCACTATTGCCTATCGGGACGACATTGCTGTCGTCACAATCGATAACCCCCCGGTCAACGCGTTGAGCAGGGCCCTGCGGCAGGAACTTTGGGATGCGGTCGCCATGATCGATGCCGATCCCAATGTCCGGGCTGTCGTGCTGACGGGTGCGGGACGAGCCTTTATTGCCGGTGCGGATGTTACTGAGTTCGACAAGCCACCCGAGCCGCCGCATCTGCCCGACCTCGTGACCCGTATCGAAGAGGCCCGCAAGCCATGGCTCGCCGCCATCCACGGCTCGGCGCTGGGCGGCGGTCTTGAGATCGCGCTGGGCTGCCGCTACAGGGTCGCTCTCGCCAATGCCTCGCTTGGCTTTCCTGAAGTGATGCTCGGCGTGGTGCCAGGCGCCTCCGGCACTGTGCGAACGCCACGCTTGATCGGTGTCGCGGCCGCGCTTGATCTGGTGACCAGCGGCAAGCCGGTTACGGCCGCCCGGGCTCGCACCATCGGTCTGATCGACGCCGTATTTGAGGGCGATCTCGTCGCGTCCGCCGTGGCCTTTCTGCACGAAGCGTTGGAAGCCGACTTGCCGCTGCCGCTCGCTAAGCGCCCGGTGGAGCGCCCTGACCCCGCGTTTTGGGACGAGCAGTTTGCTCTAGTCGCTCGCCGAGCCAGGGGCGAAGTTGCACCGGTCAAGGCGTTCGATTGCCTCCGCCGCGCAACCGAGCTCTCATTTGCCGAGGCGCTGGCTTTCGAACGGGAGACGTTCCTTTCATTGCGCACCTCGGATCAGGCGGCAGCCCTCCGGGCGGTTTTCTTTGCCGAACGTGCGGCGGCGCGACCAGGGGATCTGGCCGGCGTTGAGCCGCGATCAATTGAGCGGGCGGCCGTGATCGGCGGTGGAACGATGGGGGCGGGCATCGCTGTCGCCCTGCTCGAAGCGGGCCTGCCGGTGGTGATGATCGAAAGGGATGCCGAGGCGGTTGCGCGGGGCATTTCCAATGTCAGGAAGATCTTTTCCGGTAGCATCAAGCGCGGGCGACTTACAGAGACGGACCTGGAGGTCATACTCGCCCGCTTCACTGCCGCCACCGACTACACGGCGCTGGCCGATGCCGACCTCGTTGTGGAGGCGGTGTTCGAGGATATGGCGGTCAAGCGCGCGGTATTTGCGCAACTCGACGCTTCGTGCCGGCCGACGACCATTCTCGCCACCAACACGTCTTATCTCGACCCTCGCGACATCGCTGAGGGCGTTTCGCATCCCGAACGTCTCATTGGTCTGCATTTTTTCAGCCCTGCCAACGTTATGAAGCTGCTGGAAATCGTGCCGTTGACGGAAACCGACGCTCGCACACGGGCATCGGTTTTTGCGCTGGCCCGCCGGTTGCGCAAGGTGCCGGTGCAGTCGGGTATCTGCGAAGGCTTCATTGGCAATCGAATACTCAAGCGTTACCGCGCGGCGGCGGAGACCCTCGTGCGCCAGGGCACACCTGTCGCTGCTATAGATGCGGCCATGCGCGAATACGGCTTCGCCATGGGCCCTTTCGAGGCGCAGGATCTGGGTGGGTTGGACATTGCCTATGCTCAGCGCGAGGCCTCGCGCCTTGCGGGCAGGGATGTGCCGCACGCGCTGGGCGACGTGCTGGTGGAAGCGAGCCGAAAAGGTCAGAAGACGGGGGGAGGCTGGTACGATTACGCTGATGGCGACCGAAATCCGGTTCCGTCATCAACGGTTGCTGCTTTGCTCGCCGAGCATGTCAGCGATGGCCCGGTATTGTCGTCAGCGGCGATATCGGCGCGTCTGGTTGAAGAAATGGCGGATGAGGGCGAGCGAATTCTCGCTGAGGGGATCGCACAAAGTCCTGAAGACATCGACCTCGTGGAAATCCATGGCTATGGCTATCCGAGATGGCGCGGTGGGCCGATGCACGCGAAGCGGACGCGGGATGCAGGCCAGTTTCCTAGAGCCTGAAGTTACCTTGCCAAAAAGCCGGGCGCTGACGCGCCCGGCCTGTTCGTTGGCATGGGTGATGAGCTAGTTGGTCGCGGCGCCGGCAGCAGCCTGCTTGATGAGATCGACCACAGCTGCGGGGTTCGAGACATAGACGGCGTGGCTGCCGGGTACTTCCACCACAGTCGATCCGGCCCGCTCGGCCATGCCGCGCTGTGCCGGCGGCGGGATCATGTGGTCGTCGGCGGCGACCAGGTACCAGGTGGGCTTGACCTTCCAGGCTGGCTCGGTCACTGCGCCCTCGAGCGCTTCGATACCCCAAGGCACTTGGGAATCGGCCATGAAGGAGGCCAGTTCAGGGTCGACGTCGGCGGCGAACGAAGCGGCGAACTGTGCCTTGTCGAGCATCAGGAAGCCATCGACGGGAGGCAGGATCGGCGGAACGGGCGCACCGGGAGGCGGGTTGGCGATCAGGCTCGCGACCGATTCACCGGCGTCAGGAGCGAAGGCGGCGATATAGACGACCCCGGCTACTTTCGGGTCGGTACCGGCTTCGGACACCACCACGCCCCCATAGGAATGGCCGACGAGGATAACGTCTCCGGGTGCCGCGGCGATGGCACGCTGGGTGACCGCGACGTCGTCGGCAAGCGAGGTTGTGGGGTTCTGGACGATGGTGACGTCATAGCCGTCCTGCTTGAGGGTCTGGTAGACACCGGCCCAGCCGGAGCCATCGACGAAGCCGCCATGAACGAGGACGACGGAGGTTACCGGCTGGACATCTGCTGCCAGGGTGCCGGATGTGGCGGCGCCGAGAGCCAGGGCTGCAGCGGCGATCTTAGCTACGGGATTTGACATTGAAGTTCTCCTTCTCGAGTGCACTATTGCGAGAAGGACTATGGGGGAGCCGTGCGGCGCGCGCTTTTAGACCACCTTCAGGACATCCTGCTTTTTCGTTGAGACGGCTTTGATTTTGCGTGCACGGCGCATATAAAAAGCGTTCAGGGCCCATTTCGGCCCGCGTTTGGAGGGAACTGGTTGCCCTACCTCTTCGAGGATTTTGCGTTAGACGGGGATCGGCGCGAACTCCGCCGGGGAAACGAATTGGTGCCCGTCGAGCCGCAGGTGTTCGATCTCCTGCAATATTTGATCTGCAACCGCAACCGGGTCGTCAGCAAGGACGACCTGATCGACGCCGTCTGGCAGGGGCGCATTGTCTCTGATGCGACGCTTTCCAGCCGCATCAACGCGGCCCGGAGCGCGCTGAACGATAGCGGCGTTACCCAACGCCTCATTCGCACCATCCTGCGCCGGGGCATCCGTTTCGTCGGTGCGGTGCTTGAGGAGGGCGTCGCCGCCGAGCCGACCGGGAGCGAGTTGCCCGGCCCGAGCCTGCCCGACCGGCCATCGATAGCCGTGCTGCCATTCGCCAACATGAGTGGCGATCCCGAGCAGGACTATTTTGCCGACGGCATGGTCGAGGACATCATCACCGGGCTGTCGCGCATAAGCTGGTTGTTCGTCATCGCCCGCAATTCGAGCTTCACCTACAAGGGCCGGGCGGTGGATGTGAAGCAAGTGGGGCGTGAACTGGGCGTGCGCTATGTGCTGGAAGGCAGCGTGCGCAAGGTGGGGAACCGGGTCCGTATCACGGGCCAGTTGATCGATGCTGAAGACGGCAGCCATTTATGGGCCGACCGCTACGACCGGGACCTGACCGACATCTTCATGCTGCAGGACGAGATCACCATCAGCGTCGTGGCCGCGATAGAGCCCAACCTGCGCCGCGCCGAGATCGAGCGGGTCAAGCGCAAGCGCCCCGACAACCTCGATGCTTATGATTTCCTGCTTCGTGCCCTGCCTGATGTCTATACCTTCATGCCGCAAGGGGCCGCCCAGGGTCTCCCGTTACTGGAGCGGGCGCTGGCCGCCGAGCCAAACTATGCTCTCGCTCATGGATTTGCCGCCTGGGCCCATCAGACGCTTTTCGTGCGTGGCGGCATGCATGATGAGAACCGCGTCAAGGCTATCGTCCATTCCCATGCTGCGATAGAGCACGGTTCCGGCGACGCCATGGCGTTGGCCCTGGCCGGGTTCACCATCGGGCTGGTCGAGCACGATCACCGGCTGGCCGAAGAGATATTTGCCCAGGCTCTGGCCCTGAGCGGATCCTGCGTTTTCGCCTATGCTTTCGGTTGCGTTCCGGCCGCCTATGGCGGTGACGCCGAACGTGCGATCGACTGGGGCGAGCGGGCTATGCGTCTCAGTCCGCTCGATACGATGAGTTGCATTCCGCAGGGCGTAATCGGCTTTGGCAATTTCCTGCTCGGCCGACATGAGGATGCCGTTGCTGCCGGCCGTCGGGCGGTAGAGTTGAACCCGCATTTCAGCATTCTGCACGGCTGGCTCGCTGCGCCGCTCGCCATGCTGGGACGGCTCGATGAGGCCAAGGCGGCGGCAGGCCGGCTGATGGTGCTCGACCCGGAATTTGCGATAGGGCGGTGGTCGAGCACGGTCGGAATTGCTCCGGGCATTCTCGAGGATGTGACAGAAGCCATGCGGCTGGCGGGCTTGCCGGAATAGCAGGGCCGGGGGCGAAGCACCGAACGGCCCTCCGCGGAGAGTCAGCATCGGACCAGTGGTCGGCCTTCTCCTGTTTGAACGGTACCCCCAACCTGACGCGCAGGCCGCGGGCTAAGATTATCTGCGATCAAGGGGTACGTCACATCAGTGCGGAGTTCCTGTGACTTTTCACGCCGAGCGCAACAGGTCCCGGACCGGGCGGACGTTGTCCTCGAATGGCACATGCCGCCGCCGGAATGTTGCGCCTTCGACGTATTCCGGCCCGCTGATCCGGTCCATTCGAAAATGACGGGAATCTTTGCGCGCAGGATCCCACGCCACCAGGTACCATAGCGGTGGCAAGATCAGCATGGCCTGCGGCTCAACGTTCCGACTGGTTACCGCCCCTTTTGCATCACGATACTGGAAACGCAGATATAGCCGCTTGAGAAAAGCTGTCTCGAATGCGGGCAACAGCGCAGGGTCCATCGCTCCCATGTCCGATATGTCGACCTGCGGTGACAGTTGGCCGACGTACAGGCAATCGAGAAACCGGCGCAGGTCGCGGACCTTGTCCGAGGGCAAGGCTTTCTCGATTTTGGCGAGCCCGGCATCTGCGAGACCGGAGAAGGGCAGATTTCCCGCTGCGCGCATCGATGCAACGCTGATGAGAAGCGCAAAGACCTCGGCGACCGAGAGCCGTGCCGTGGTCTGAACCGATTGCGGATCAAGCTGCAGACCGCCTCCGCGCCCGGGTTCGGAATGAATGACAAAGCCCTCATCGCGCAGCGCGCCGATGTCACGCAGCACCGTGCGTCTGGATGCGCCAACCGCCTCCGCCAGGTCAGCGGCTGTCGAAGTGCCGTTGCGGCGAAGGCGGCGCACGATGGCGTCTTGTCGGAGGCGAGGGTTCATTTCGCAAGGCTACCATTAAATGGTGTCAGTATTTGGCACCATTCGGTCCTAGGCAGCTGCTGAACATTCCAGCAAGGAGATAATTCCATGTTTAGTGCAGCCGATTTTCCCAAGCCTACCCTGATTTCAGTCAATGGTGTGGAACTCGAAGTTTTTGAAGCAGGCCGGGAAAATGCAGGAAATCCCATTGTGCTCTGTCACGGCTGGCCAGAACATGCCTTTTCCTGGCGCTATCAAGTGCCCGCTCTTGCAGCGGCGGGCTACCATGTCATCGTTCCCAACCAGCGGGGGTATGGCAACTCATCCCGTCCGGTCGAAGTCACAGATTATGACATTGAACATTTGTCGGGCGATCTCGTCGCCCTTCTCGATCACTACGGATATATGGACGCCACCTTTGTCGGTCACGATTGGGGGGCAATGGTGGTCTGGGGACTGACCCTGCTGCATCCGAGCCGTGTCAAAAGAGTGATCAATCTGAGTTTGCCTTACCAGGAGCGCGGAGAAAGACCCTGGGTGGAGTTCATGGAAGAAGTACTTGGCGGCGACTACTATTTTGTCCACTTCAATCGGCAGCCGGGCGTCGCCGACACTGTATTGGACGACAATACGTCCCGGTTTCTTCGCAATCTGTACCGAAAAAACGAGCCAATGGGTGAGCCAGTGCCGGGAATGATGATGATCAATCTCGCCAGGGCGGAAACACCACTGGGTGAGCCCTTGATGAGCGACAGTGAACTGGCTGTTTTCGTTTCGGCCTTTGAAACATCAGGGTTCACGAGCAGCATAAACTGGTACCGAAACCTCGACCGCAACTGGCACCTGCTGGCGGAGGTAGACCCGATTATCCAGCAGCCCACGCTCATGATCCATGGTAATCGGGATGCGATTCCGAAGTCCCTAAACCTTACCGCGTTCGTACCCAATGTGGACGTGATCAGTCTCGATTGCGGTCACTGGATCCAGCAGGAAAAGCCGGAAGAAACTAACCAGGCGATCCTGAAATGGCTGGAACAGCAGGGTGACGCTAGGTCCATGACGCCCGTCGGTAGTGTCTGAGACCCGTTGTATCGCTATGGAGCGGCAGCGCGTCTCGAGGCTGTCTGTGCCGGATCGATGGAGGCGAGACCGGTAAGGATCAGTACGATCAGGTCGGCCTGCCGGCGCGTACCGGTCTTGTCGAACAGGTTCCGCAGGTGGAACGCCACGGTGGTTGCTGAAATCGCGAGGTCCTGAGCGATCTCGTCGGTTCGCCGTCCGCCTGCCAGGGCGCTGGCGACTTCGGCCTCGGTCGGCGTCAATCCGAACAGATCGGAAAGAATGACATTGGATACCTCCGGGCGGCGCGCCGGATCGGAGATGAAGACGACAGCGAGATGGTCCTGTGGGCCGGCATCGGCTGGTTCCGGCAGAGAACATACGGTCAGGAGCAGATCCTGCGGACTCGATCGCCTCGGAACACACAGGCTGGCGAGGTAATCTTCTCCGCGGGCCGAAGCGGCGCACGCGGTCTCGATAAGGGCTCTCAGGCTGGCACTGGACACTCTCGAGCCAGCTCGAAGCGTCCCGCCAAGGACGAGGCCGTCTTCGGCCTGGCGCATGTCCTTGGCTGCCTGGTTTGCGAAGGTGATCTTTGAACGTGAAGCGATGAGCACGCCGAACGACAACATATCGAGGATGCGTTCGATTCCGGAGCGCCGCTCCGCTGCGGGAACGCTGAGGGCTTTGCGCAGTGCTGCGATATCCCGCTCGGTTTTTTTGTCCATCCTTGAGACCTGGTCGAGGCGCGCTTTTACGGTGGCGAGCAAAAGATCGTAGTCGATGGGTTTGACGAGATAGTCATCTGCGCCGGCGAGCTTTCCGGCAATAACGGATTCGCGTTCATGAAGGGCAGTCAGGAATACAAGGGGCACATCGGCCAGATCGGGGTGACGGGCACGAACCGCATCGAGAAACCCAAACCCGTCCAGATGCGGCATGGAAATATCGCACAGGATGAGGTCGGGCCGCTCTGAATCGAGCATGGCAAGCGCCTGGCGTCCGTCGGCAGCTCCGCGCGCCCGATACCCGGCTGCCGTCAGCTCGTCGATAATGTCCTGTCGCAAGTGGAGCTCATCCTCGATGCACAGGATGTTTCTCTTGGTCTTGGTCACCGGCGATTGCCTCCCCTGACGGCAAAGAACATGCCCAACGCCAGTTCACACGAACTCTAGTCCGATGCCAACCTCCGCCACCCCCTGCAAACGAACGGGGACGATCGCGTTCGGCCGCAATAGAGTGGCGCCGGATCGAACTGGAATGGAGTTGTGGCCCATGTGGGATTTCTCGGTCGCGCGGGCATTGGGGCTCATGCTCAAGACGCTGCCCTTCGTCATATTGCGTGTCGCTGTGTATTTTGGGGTGGCAGTTGCCTATGTGCTCGCCACAGGAACCGGGGCCGGTATCGGCTGGGGCGTCGGTGGTTTCGGCGACGAGGGGTTCAGGGCCAGCACGACCCTTTGGGGTGGTGTTATCGGCTTTGGCCTCACGGCTGCCGTCATGTACCTGCTCCGCGAATATATCCTCTATATCGTGAAAGCGGGCCACATTGCCGTGCTGATCAAGCTTCTCGACGGGGAACGGATGCCCGAGGGGCGCTCGCAGATCACCTATGCCCGTGAGGAAGTGACGAAACGGTTCGCGCAGGCCAGCGTGCTGTTCGGTGTCGATCAACTCGTCAAAGGCGTGCTGCGCGCCATTACCGGACTGGTCCGTGGCATTGTGAGCATCCTGCCCATCCCCGGTGCCCAGCAACTGGTCTCGGTTGTTCAGGCGTTCCTGCGCATCGCGGTCGGGTTTATCGACGAGGTCATCCTTGCCTACGCCATTCGCACCAAATCCAACAATGCATGGGCCTCTGCTCAGACGGCGCTGGTCCTTTACGCCCAGAACTACAAGCCCATGCTCAAGAATGCAGCATGGCTGGCACTTATCGTTTATGGCCTGTCCTTCGTGGTTTTCCTGGTCATGCTCGCGCCAGCGGCATTGGCCGTCTATCTCATTCCCGGTGCCTGGTCGGCAGGGGGCGTGATTTTCGCGCTTTTGTTTGCGTGGGCCGTAAAGGCGGCCCTGCTCGAGCCCTTCGCGATAACCTGCATGATGGACGTTTATTTCCGCACCATCGAGGGACAGGTTCCCGATCCGGCATGGGAGGCCAAGCTTGAGAACCTGTCGCGCAAGTTCAGAACGCTCAAGGAAAAGGCTGCCACCTATCAGCCGCCCCGGGCTACGGATGCTGAAACCGCGACTGCCTGATCTGTAGTTCTGCCGAAACAGGCCCCGGCGGGCGGGGAGAAAATGGGGCCTTCGGCATCGGTCTCGTGGACAGGACCGCGCTTGTCTGGTTTCCTGTGCTTAGTCAGCAAGGAAACCGGGGTACGTTTAATGTTGCCATGTGTATTTCCCAAAGTTCGCCGGCTCTCCCGGCAAATCGGTGCAGCACCGATGAAATCGAAGCGCCCAACGATACTGCGAACGGGCTGTGCAACTTTTTTGCTTTTGTTCTGTCTGTCCGCTGCCCGGGCCGATGAAGGCGCATTGGCCGCTCCGGCGGGCGAGATCATTCTCACGATTACCGGAAATATAGCGCGCACCAACCATGATGACATGGCGGTCTTTGACGAAGAGATGCTGGCGACGCTCCCCACAGCAGTTCTCGAAACAACGACTGTCGTTACCGACGGGGTAAGGCGCTTTGACGGATTTCTAGTGCGCGATCTGCTCGACCGCGTCGGTGCCGACGGCGAAACCGTGACGGCGATTGCGCTCAACGATTATGTCATCGACATTCCCATGGCCGATTTCGAGCGTTTCGAGGTGATTGCCGCGACCCACATGGATGGGGATCGCCTGCTTCGCAGCGATAAGGGACCCCTGTGGATCGTCTATCCACGAGATGATCATGTCGAATTGCAGGACATCCGCTACGACTACCGTTGGGTCTGGCAGCTCATCGAGCTGGATGTGAAATGACCCGACGGCGCGATCTGGCCGCTTACACGGTAGCGGGGGTCGCCATCGTCGTGTTTGCCATCCTCCTTTCGTTTGCCCTTCTGAGGCTGGCCGAGACCGAAGCCGAAATGCGCGAGAACGAAGGCGACAACATGCTCTGGGCGATATCGCGCGCCCAGTCTGCCGCGCTGCTGCTCGATTCCGCCGTTTCCCGGCAGGCAAGCATTCCTCAGGTCACCGCGGATGTCGAAAGACGCTACAACGTTGTGCTCAGCAGGCTGACCCTGCTCTCTGATGGGCCGCAACGGCGCTACATGCGGGAGCTTGGCCTCGACGACGAAGTTGAAGCCGCGGCGCGGCTGACACAAGCGCTTGAACCCCAAATTCTCGGCCTGGCCTTCGGCGACTTCGAAACGGCGGCGTCAATTCACGATGCCCTTGCGCCGCTGATCGAGGCCCTGGGGCGTGCCGGCAATCAATCCATGGTCAGGCAATGGGAAGCAACCGGCGCCCGATCGGATCGGCAGCGCGCGGCTATCGGCCAGGTCATAACCTCCATTGTTGCGATTATTGCCCTTGGCATATTTCTGTCCTTCACCTTGCTTCGCGCCATGGCCGAACGCCAGCAGGTCCGGCATTTTCTGTCGCGCGAGCGCGAGACAGCCGAGCTTTATCGCGGCTTCGTGGCCCTGGTTTCGCACCAGTTCCGCACCCCGCTTGCGGTCATGGATTCAGCAATGCAACGCGTGTTGCGCAGCGGCGAGGCCATGTCCCGCGCCGAAATCGACCAAAGGGCCGGCCAGGTCCGCGCCGAGATCAGAGGACTGACCACCCTCCTCGACGCCACGCTCGATGTCGTCCGGCTTGAAGCCGGTCAGGTCACGGCAACGCCCGCGCGCTGCGAGATCGAAAGCCTTATTGAGCAGGCGAAAGCCCGCCAGCTGGCAGAAACCCCCGACCGTACGATCGGCGTCAGCGTTGGTGACGAGGTTCCGCCGTCTCTCACGACAGATCCGGTTCTCGCTGAACAGATCCTTGCCAATCTCATTTCCAACGCCGTCAAATACTCCCCGGAAACCGAGCCGGTATCCGTAAGCGTAAGCGCTGAAAACAGACAGATCTGTTTTGCCGTCGAGGATCGGGGGATTGGCGTGCCCTATGAGGAACAGGACAAACTGTTCAGTCGCTTTTTCCGCGCCAGCACCGCCCAGGGCGTGCCGGGAACCGGTGTGGGACTGTCCACGTCGCACCAGCTTGCGCGATTTCTCGGCGGAGAGTTGGATTTTGTCAGCCATTCCGGCATCGGGTCGGTCTTTACGCTCAGGCTCCCCGACGAATGGGCCGGCCCGCTTGCGGTGTCCGACCCCGAGCGATCTACCGCCTGACGCCGGCGGCCGGCGTGTCAGTTGCCGGCTTCCTCCAGAATGAGCCGCTGGGTCATTGTCATGCCATCGACGGACCAGGATGACTGCCCGCCGACAAGCGTGCCGTTGGAGGCGGCGAAGAGCCGAATGGTGAACTCAAACTGCCTTCCTTCCTGAGACGTGGCGGTGCCTGTTCCCATAAGCCTCACAAGCGTATTCACGTCACAGCCAAGCATGAGCCCTATATCGTCGGTGCTCACGACCGGGGTGCCCCCGATAGTGTCGGGGCCGCTCCAGTCCGGCTCGTCATCGGCAACGGGATGCAGCTCGATGGCCTGCGTATCGTCGGCGTAGAGAACCAGAGTGCCGTCAATCATGGCAAGGGTGGATTGATGCGTCTGAATGTTGGGGAGGGGCAGGGAACGCCCGCCTGATCTGAGCACGCTGGGCCCGGTGGTCACCGTATACGCCCCGACCAGGTCTTCAAGCGAGGGCTGGTACTCGCAAAATACCATTGGATCGGCTTCCTGCGCCATGGCGGGTAGCGGAGCGCACGGTGCGGCAAGTGCTATCGTGAGCAATGCGCCTTTGAAAACAGTGGTCATCTTCTTCCTCCCGGGTTGATCTGAACTTCGTTGTCATCCGCCGCGCCCACGACCACGGTTCACGTCCCGATGCAGGAGGCGACATTGACCCTGGACGCCACGGCGGCGTTCGGGACGCTGAAGGCCACTTCGATTTCAAGATCACGCGGTCCGGCCGGCGGAGCATCATAGGGGAGGGTCGTGGGGCGGGTTGTTGTCCAGGTTCCTGCGATGCGCGCGTGCCCGACGATCCAGTGGGGTGTGATCAACTCAATCGTTACGACGCCAGCCTGGCCCATGTACCGCATCGCGTACTCTCCAATCAGCGGGTGTCCCTCGTCCAGAATGAAGGTCGCTACGACCTGACCGGCATATTCCTGAGCATGAGCTTGCTGGCCTACGGTTTCCCTGGGCTCTGGCCCGGCAATCGGGTAATCGCCCGGCGGCATCGGGCCATTCTGAAGCAGCATCATGCCGAGGCTGGCGCGCCTGTCGGTTGCAATCATATCGAGCTGGAACATGCAGGGGTCATCCAGCCCGGCTTCGAGGATAAGCCGCAGGCGCATCGGCCCCCAAAACTGGCCCAGCGCTCTTGCCGAAATGGAAAGAGGCGCATCGATTCCTGCATCGCCGGATTGAGCCCCATCGCTCCGCATTTCGACAAATTCCTGGTAGACCGTCACGACTAGCTTGAAATTCTGCTCGCGAGAGGCGGCAGCATCGCGCGATACATTGACGACGCGGACGAACAACTCGCTGTCGAGGTCTTCGCCGGTCTCGAAGTAGACGTTGCGACCTGCCCCCGACACCTCGTCATATCGCTTGTCTCCGACGATCAAGTGAAACGCATCGGGGTCCTCGGTTTCGAGCCTGATTTCGACGGCGCGACTGCCGTTTCCATCCGTGGCAACCGATGCTGGAATGTCGACGCTGAAGGCTCGCGCTGCGAGAGGCCTCACGGTTGCCTCTGTCTCCACCGAAGCAGTTGCCGTTTGATCGGGGACGGGTTTGACCTCAATCACGTCTTCAAAAAAGCCCGGGTGGTTGCCAACCTCTGCGGTGAACGCGGGGTAGATGTCGTAGAGACCGTCAGGATCGATCGTTCGCAGTGCGGCATCTGCAATGGCTACCGACCTACCGAGATTGAGGTGGTTTTCGGCCTCGACCAGAAAATCATGAAAGATGGCGTAGCGGCTGTCGGGCGCGCCGCCATAGCGCTTCGCCAGATACAACCAGAAAGGATAGGACGCGTATTTGCCATCGTCGGGGTCGCCGGTGACCGAAGCGAGATTGTCCAGGGAATAGTCGAGATAGGGCGTGCCCGTACTTGAAATTCCGGTCCCTGCACCAGCCAATGCCAGCGCGATTGCCTCGGCCATTCCTTCGCTGATCCAGTCACTTTCGCGGGAGACGAACAATTGCCGGTTTCCATAGGAAGCCTGGACGGCGTGAAAAAGCTCATGGGCCGCCGTGCCCATATACTGATCGGTTTCAGTGCCCAAAGCGAAAAACAAGCCGTAGGCAATGGACAATTTGCCGTCGGACAGGGAGTAGTTGCCAGCGCGGCCTGTTCCCTCGATCGTGATCGGTTCTTCTTGAAGATGAACGATGTAGGGAGAGTTCGGATCGAGGGGCGGGCTTCTTTGCACGTGCGGGGAGCGAAACCCCATATCTTTCAATTTCTGGCTCACGTCCTGCAATTGCTCGAGGACAACTGCGACGCCATGATCTCCAAGATCACAGCTTGCCCCATTATCCGCGATGCAAGCCGGGTCCCAGTCGGTTATCTGCCAGATCTGTGCCTGTATCGGCGTCGCCAGAACAATTGCGGTCAGCGCGGCCAGACCGGCGATGTGTTTCCCCGATGCGGCAAGTTGCGCGAGGCGAGCTTTGAGCCTTGGCCTCACAGCTTTTCCAGGACAGCATCGAACGTTAGATCGATGCTAAGCGTATCATCGGGGTCGGGGTTTTTCTGACCGATCCGGTCCATCTTTGTCAGGACACCTGCCACTCGACAGTTGATCTCCAGCATGTTGCCGGTGAACGAAAAGCTCGTAAGCATGAAGGAGAGCCCTTCGTCGGCTTCGCCGAAATAGATGCGAAGGGGATTTGCGTGGTTTTCAACGCTGACTTCGGCGTGGGAGAAGGTTCCGTCCAGATCACCTATCCACTCGGCGCCCAGAGCCAGGGCACCTAGGCCGCGCTCCCCCAGAGCTTCGCCTATGATGTAGAGGGATATGTGCGAATTTCCGTGGTCCGATTGCTGAGCGTAAACCGTGAGTTCCACCTCCTGGCCGTCAATGGTGCCGGTCACCGTACCGCCAGGCTCCAATGCCAACGCAGGCATGGTTGCGAAGAGAAGGCCAGCGATGGTTGTGATCAAGTTGCGCATGAAACGTCTCCTCTGGTACCGGAGTACCCGTTTCGAAAGCTACGCGGGGCAGGAAGCTGTGTCCCCGTTCGTTCGAAGGGGGTGAACCAATTATACGCTTGGGAATTCGTCGCGCGCCGGCCGGGTTATCGCAGCGGCAGGCCGCTCGGTTCCTTGAGGACTGTCAGGATGATGTCGGAGCGGACCTGGCCGACCTTGGGGTAAGGCAGGAGATGCATGTGGATGAACGAGGCGAAGCTCTCAAGGTCACGGGTGTGTACGTGAAGGATATAGTCGGCGTCGCCTGACACCGAATAGGCAGCAAGCACTTCCCGATAGCCCTCAAGATACCGCGAGAAATCTTCCGCGTGCTCCTTGCCGTGGCTGGCAAGGTTGACCCGCACCATGGCCTGGAGCGTGAAGCCCAGTTTTTCGGCTGAAAGGCGCGCGCCATAGCCCTTGATAATGCCGGCCTTCTCCAGCGTGGAACGTCGGCGCGAACACTGCGAAGCGGACAGATTCACGATCTCCGCGAGTTCGGCGTTCGTCAGATTGGCGTTCCGCTGCAGCGCATCCAATATCGCAATATCAAAGCCATCCATGCGCATTTCTTGCATTAATCTGCTTTCGGTGCTTCGGTTTGTGCAGATCGTGCCAGCGCGCCATGCATAATGCAAGCTCCCTGCATGCCGGGTCTGCGATAATCCTGCCGTCACAAGAAGGAGGATTTCCATGGGTCCCTACCCGCATGATGCGCCACCGCCGGAGATCGACGAAAACAACCCGGCTGGCACCGACGGCTTCGAGTTCGTGGAATTCGCCCATCCCGAGCCCGAGAAGCTCGGAGAACTGTTCGAAAAGATGGGCTACGCGCCGGTCGCCAGGCACAAGACGAAAGACATTACGATCTATCGTCAGGGCGATATCAACTATGTGCTCAACGCCGAACCCAAGACCCACGCATCGGAGTTCGTCGCGGAGAAGGGTCCGTGCGCCCCGGGCATGGCCTGGCGTGTCGTTGACGCTCAGATTGCTCTCAAGCGGGCACTGGACCTCGGCGCGAAGGAATACAAAGGCAGCGGCAAGGTGCTCGACGTTCCGGCCGTCTACGGTATCGGAGGCTCGCTGCTGTACTTCGTCGATACCTACGGTGCCAAGGGCTCACCCTATGAGGGCGAATTCGAGTGGCTGGGTGAACAGGATCCCAAACCCTTCGGCGTTGGTTTCTATTACCTCGATCACCTCACCCACAACGTGGTGCGGGGCAACATGGACACCTGGTACAAATTCTATGCCGAGACGTTCAAGTTCCGGGAGATTCGTTACTTCGACATCTCGGGCAAGATGACCGGCCTGACCTCCCGCGCGCTGACCTCGCCCGACGGCAAGATTCGTATCCCGATCAACGAAAGCTCGGACGACAAGAGCCAGATCGAGGAGTACCTTCGCGAGTACAAGGGTGAAGGTATCCAGCACATCGCGGTGGCGAGCGAAAATATCTACGAGTCGACCGATGCGATTGCGGCCAAGGGTATGGAGTTCATGCCCGGGCCGCCGGACACCTATTATGAGATGAGCAGCAAACGGGTGAAGGGGCATCAGGAACCGCTCGACAAGCTCAAGAAGCGCGGCATCCTGATCGACGGCGAAGGCGTCGTCGATGGCGGCACGACGCGCATTCTCCTGCAGATATTTTCGAAGACGGTGATTGGCCCGATCTTTTTCGAGTTCATCCAGCGCAAGGGTGACGACGGGTTCGGCGAAGGCAATTTCAAGGCCCTTTTCGAATCCATCGAGGAAGACCAGATCCGTCGCGGCGTATTGAAGTCCGCATGATCGAGCAATGTGGGAGGCAGCAACGCCTCCCACATCCCCACCAGAGACAACATTTATGGCGATTGATGAGGGTTGGAGGAGCTATTCGGCAGCGCCGCCGCGTGGCACGAGGATTTGCGCGTCGCAGGACGTTATCGAGGGCGATGTTCTCTCGATGGTCCTGGAGAGCGAAAATGGCATGCTGCCTTTGCTTGTTACCCGGCGGCACGACAAACTGCGCGTATTCGTCAACGCATGTCCCCATCAGTATTTGCCCCTCGATTATCAGGGGTCAAATCTTCTGAGCGCCGACGGTTCGATGCTGATGTGCAATTCCCACGGTGCAAGGTTCCTGATCGACGACGGTGAATGCGTGGATGGCCCCGCCATGGGGTGCGCCCTTGATCTCGTCCCGGTTGAAGAGCGCGCCGGCGAAATCTGGATCGGGGCGTAGTTGCTGCGCTTCGGCCATATGTCAGGTTTTTAGCCGCAGTTCGATCGCAGCGAGACCTTTTTGGAGATCTGCGCCGCCACCGCGCAACTCTTTAAGCAGACGCTCCTGATAGGCTTGCGCTACGGCTGACAGTTCGTTGTAGGCAGCGAGCCCGGACGCCGTCAGCCTGAGGTGTTCGATCCGGCGATCGCCTTCGTCCTCGGTTCGCAGGAGCCACCGGCGCTTTTCCAGCGCCGCGACGGCACGGGAAACCTTGGTCTTGTGCATTGCAGAATGCCGCGCAACAGCCGTCGCGGTGACGGTTCGATACTGGCCCACGGTCGCCAGACAGCGCCATTCAGGACGCGTCAGATCGTATTGGTGCCGGTACAGCCGCGAAAACTCCTGACTGATTGCTTCGGCGGCCCTGTTCAGCCGGTAGGGCAGGAAATTCTCGAGCACCAACTCCTGGTCCGGGCGGGGATGTGACATCGTAAATCCGGTTTGATAGTTACATTTTCAACAGTTACGAATGTAACAAATAGCATATTGGAAGGAGCACGGAAATGCCGCTTCAGTACATGCCCGGTTTCGGTAACGACTTTGAAACCGAAACCTTGCCAGGGGCGTTGCCGCAGGGCCGAAACTCCCCGCAGCGCTGCGCTTACGGGCTCTATGCGGAACAGTTGTCCGGGTCGCCGTTTACCGCGCCGCGCGGTACCAACGAGCGGAGCTGGCTCTACCGCATCCGTCCCAGCGTCAAGCACAAGGGACGCTTTTCGGCCGAGGACCTGCCGTTCTGGAAGACGGCGCCGCATCCGGATGAGCATGCTCTGGCTCTCGGGCAATTGCGCTGGGATCCGGTGCCGGTGCCGGCAGAGCGGACCAACTTCATCCAAGGCATCCGCACCATGACCACGGCTGGAGATGCGTTGGGGCAGTCGGGCATGGCGGCGCACATCTACCTGGTCAATGACGACATGGTGGACGATTATTTCTTCAACGCCGACGGGGAAATGCTGGTGGTGCCCGAGAGTGGCTCGCTCTCGATCTTTACCGAGATGGGCATCATGGAAATCGAGCCCAGCGAGATCGCGCTGATCCCGCGCGGCATGATGTTCAAGGTGGCGCGGCTGCCCGGAACCGACGAGGCGCGTGGCTATGTCTGCGAGAATTACGGCGCCAAGTTCACCCTGCCGGATCGGGGTCCGATCGGTGCCAATTGCCTCGCCAATCCGCGCGACTTCAAGACGCCGGTTGCCGCCTATGAGGACAAGGAAACGCCCTGCCGCGTGCATGTCAAATGGTGCGGCAGGTTCCACGTCACCGAGATCGGCCATTCGCCCCTCGATGTGGTTGCCTGGCATGGCAATTACGCACCCTACAAATACGACCTGCGGACGTTCTCGCCGGTCGGTGCCATCCTGTTCGATCATCCCGATCCGTCGATCTTCACGGTGATGACCGCGCCCTCGGGTGAGGACGGCACGGCGAACGTGGATTTCGTGATCTTTCCGCCGCGCTGGCTGGTGGCCGAGGATACGTTCAGGCCGCCCTGGTATCACCGCAACATCATGAGCGAGTTCATGGGGCTGATATACGGCCAATACGACGCCAAGGAAGAAGGCTTCGTGCCCGGGGGCATGAGCTTGCACAATCTGATGCTGCCACACGGGCCGGACACTGTGGGGTTCCTCAAGGCTTCCACCGTTCCCCTGGGGCCGGTCAAGCTCGACCATACCATGGCATTCATGTTCGAAACACGGTTTCCCCAGCAGCTGACGAAGTTCGCCGCAGAACTGGAAACGCTCCAGGACGACTATCTCGAATGTTGGGACGGCCTCGAGCGCCGCTTTGACGGCACGCTCGAGGGCAACTGGAACCTGCCGGCAGGAGAGGCACGTTGAGCGCGGGGAGCTGGGTCACCAGCGCCAACCGGCCGGACCACGATTTCCCGATCCAGAACCTGCCCTATGGCGCGTTCCGGATGCCAGGGGAGGCCTTCCGCTGCGGCGTCGCCATTGGCGACTTCGTTCTCGATCTCGCTGCCCTCGAACAGGCAGGATTGCTCGATGCGGGCGGAGGGGCTTCGGTGTTCGGGCAGCCGGATATCAACGCGTTCATGGCGCTGGGCGCCGACGCATGGGCCCGCGTACGGGCGCGGCTCACCGAACTTCTGGCTTTTGACGGCGACCCGGCGTTGCGCGACGACGCGGCGCTGAGGGCGCGTGCCCTGGTGAGGCAGGACAGCGTGGAACTCGGGCTGCCGATCAAGGTGGCGGGGTACACCGATTTTTATGCTGGTCGGCAGCATGCCTTTAATGTCGGATCGATTTTTCGCGGGCCGGAGAATGCGTTGCCGCCCAACTGGCTGCACATTCCGATTGGCTATAATGGCCGCGCCTCGACTGTGGTCGTTTCCGGCACCGATGTGCGGCGGCCACTTGGTCAGCGCAAGGCGCCCGATGCATCCGAGCCCAGCTTCGGGCCATCGACACGGCTGGACATCGAGCTTGAACTGGGTGCCGTGGTCGGGCAGGGCAGTACCCTGGGAGCGCCTATCACGGTGGCGGAGGCCGACGCGATGATCTTTGGCTTCGTCCTCCTCAATGACTGGTCGGCGCGCGACATTCAGGCTTGGGAATACCAGCCGCTCGGGCCGTTTCAGGCCAAGGCCTTCGCCACCACAATCAGCCCATGGGTGGTGACACGTGCGGCGCTCGAAGCGTTTCGCTGCGCCGCGCCAGAGCGCGAGCGACCGCTGCTGCCCTATCTGCAGGAGCCGGGTCCGATGCTCTATGACATAGAGCTGGAAGTACATATGCAGCCACAGGGAGCGGCCCGGGCCACCACCATTTCGCGCGCCAACGCCAATGCGCTCTACTATTCGGCGGCGCAACAGCTGGCGCACCACGCGGTCTCGGGATGCCGGATGGAGGTGGGGGATCTCCTCGGTTCGGGGACCATATCGGGTGCCGAGAAGGGGCAGTACGGGTCGCTGCTTGAGTTGAGCTGGAGCGGCAAGGAACCGCTGGTGCTCGATGGCGGCGCGCGCCGCAGCTTCATCGAGGATGGAGACACGCTCACCCTTTCGGGATGGGCGCAGGGCGATGGCTATCGCATCGGCTTCGGCGCGTGCACGGGCACCATCTTGCCGGCGCCGGACCGCCCAGATTGGGTGCGCCCATGAACGCGTCACAGCCGGTTATTCTCTATGACTACTGGCGGTCGTCGGCGAGCTACCGCGTACGCATCGCTCTGCACACCCTCGAGATTGGCTTTGAAACGGTGCCGGTGGACCTGCTTGCCCAAGCCCACAAGGCGCCCGACTATTTCGGCATCAACCCGCAGGGGCGGGTGCCGACGCTTGAAATCGACGGTCTCGTCTTTCCCCAGTCGCTGGCGATCATCGAGTATCTGGACGAAACACGGAGCGCCGGATTCCTGCCGCGCGACCCCGCCGGACGGCAGCACGTCCGCGCCATCGCGCACACGATTGCAATGGACATCCATCCAATCTGCAATCTGGGCGTGGTCGCGCAGGTATTGGACCTGGCCGGCGGTGGGGACGAGATGCGGAGCGCCTGGATGCAGAAGTTCATCGGCGCGGGTCTGGACGCCGTCGAAGTCATGCTGACCGGTCACGACGGCACCTTCTGTCATGGTGATACGCCGGGCCTAGCCGATTTCTGCCTCGTGCCACAGCTCTATAACGCCGCGCGCTGGGGGCTCGATCTGTCGCGCTTTCCGACGCTGTCGCGTATCGGAACGGCCTGTGCCGAACGTCCGGCCTTCATCGCGGCCCATCCCGATGCCTACAGATCCTAGGATGGCGGCAATCGGCTTCAGCCATGCTCTTTCATCGTGGCTCTGAGATAGCGCAGAAACTTTTCGGCAGAGCTTGATAGCGTCCAGTCGTTTCGGGTCGCGTAGTAAACGGGAAACCGGGTTTCTGCTTCTATGGGAATGGTGCGTAGCCGGTCAGATCCGATTCCGGCGACGGAAAAGGAATCGAGCACGGCCACACCCACATGACGCTCGACCAGCGAAATCACCGTCGAGCCAAACCGTGCCTTTATGGGAACGTGTACGTCTAGATTGGCCCGCTCGAACAATTCGGCCATGATCCGTCCATAGGGATCGTTGGGGTCGATCCCGATCAGTGAATAGTTGGCGATCTCTTCGACCGTGATGCTCTTGTAGCTGGCGCAGGGATGGTCTGGCGGCACGACGAATTTGAGACTTCCGTGGGCCAGCTGGGTGAACGTCAGCGCCGGATGGAGTAGCTCGTAGCTCATCAGGACCAGCTCGCCACGCTGCAGCAAGAGATAATCGATTGCCTCCTCGATCTTGAGGAGTTCGATATTGAGCGCGATGTCGGGCATCTCCCGCCGCATTTGGGCGACAGCGTTGGGCACCATTGCGTTGGCGATGGAGGGGACCGAGCCCAGATGCAGTTCCACATCCTCGCCCGAATTGAGCTTGGACAGGACATATCCCAGATCGTCCACCTTGCGGTGGATTTCGTTGATCTGGCGGAATACTCCGGTGGCCTCGGGCGCGGGGGTATATCGGCCCGCGCGGCGCACGAACAGTTTAAGGCCCAGCGAGGCCTCGATGTGCTTCATGGCCCGGCTGATGCCAGGTTGCGCGACATTGAGCAGCTTGGCTGCACCTGCCACCGAACCCGACACGGCAATGGCCCGAACGATTTCAATCTGGCGGAGTGTCAGCATGATCCAACATAACAATATGTTATATCTTCGTTATAAATTGATATTTGTGTTAGTCAATTGTCATGCGTAAGCTTCGGGGTGGAGGCAGCGTGGAAACGTCTCGGCTTGCCCGGATGGCCGCGGGACGGAGAAGCAGCATGAAGACATCGATTGCGACGGTATCGATCAGTGGCGATCTTCGCGAGAAGCTTGCGGCGATTGCCGGGGCCGGATTTGATGGGATCGAGATTTTCGAGAACGATTTTCTGGCCTTTGACGGCGGGCCGCGCGAAGTGGGGCGCATGGTGCGCGATCATGGGCTTGAGATTGCGCTGTTCCAGCCGTTCCGCGATTTCGAGGGGTTGCCCGAGCCCGAACGCAGCCGGGCGTTTGACCGGGCCGAGCGCAAGTTCGATGTGATGGAAGAGTTGGGCACCGATCTGGTGCTCATCTGCTCGAACGTTTCTCCCGTCGCGCTGGGTGGGATCGATCGGGCTGCCGCCGACCTGCGTGAACTTGGTGAGCGGGCAGCACGGCGCGGGTTGCGCATCGGCTATGAGGCGCTGGCGTGGGGGCGGCATGTCAATGACCATCGCGACGCCTGGGAGATCGTGCGGCGTGCCGATCATGCCAATGTCGGGCTGATCGTCGACAGTTTCCACACCATTGCCCGCAAGATCGATCCCCAGACCATCCGCGCCATACCGGGCGACAAGATATTCTTCGTGCAATTGGCCGATGCCCCGCTGATCGATATGGATCTGCTCTATTGGAGCCGGCACTTCCGCACGATGCCGGGTCAAGGCGATCTCGATGTCGCTGGCTTTGCCGCAGCCGTCGCCGCCACCGGCTATGACGGCATGTCGTCGCTCGAGATATTCAACGACCAGTTCCGTGGCGGTTCTCCCGGCACCATCGCCGCCGACGGCCATCGCTCGCTGGTTGCGCTGATGGACGCGGTCCGGCGCGCCGAACCGCAGATCAGCACCCATCTGGCGCCGATGCCGGCGCCGATCGCCGTCGAGGGGGTCGAATTCATCGAATTTGCCGCCAATGAGACCGAAGCCGAAGATCTGAAAGTGCTTCTGGCTTCGATGGGCTTTGCCCATGCGGGGCGCCACATCGCCAAGCATGTCGACCTCTACCGCACCGGTGGGGTCAACATCGTGGTCAACACCGAGCGCGAGGGCTTTGCCCATTCGGCCTATCTCATGCACGGCACCTGCGTGTGCGATATCGGGCTCAAGGTCGAGGATGCGCAGGCAACCGTTGAACGCGCCCGGGCGCTGGGCGCCGAACCCTTTGCGCAGCCGGTGGGCCCCGGCGAGCTCAAGATTCCGGCCATTCGCGGGGTCGGCGGCGGGTTGATGCATTTTGTCGATGACAAGAGCGAGTTGGCCAAGGTCTGGGAGACCGAGTTTATCCCGGTCACGGCGCGGGGCACGCCCGACATGGGGATCACCCATATCGACCACCTCGGCCAGACCATGAACTATGAAGAACTGCTCACCTGGCTGTTGTTCTACACGACGCTGTTCGACACGCGCAAAACGCCCATGCTCGACGTTGTCGATCCGGCGGGCCTGGTGCGGTCGCAGGTCATCGAGAACGATAGCGGCACCATTCGGTTCACGCTGAACGGCGCCGACCAGCGCTCGACATTGGCCGGTCATTTCATCTCGGAAAGTTTCGGCTCTTCGGTCCAGCACATTGCCTTTGCGTCCTCCGACATCTTCAGGACCGCCGAGGCGCTCAAGGCCACAGGCTTTGCGTTCCTTGAAATCTCCTCAAACTACTTCGCCGATTTGCAGGCACGGTTCGGGCTCGACGATGCTTTTGTGAACGCTCTCAGGGCCGGCAACATTCTTTACGACCGCGACGGCGAGGGTGAGTATTTCCAGCTCTATTCCTCGCTCTATGGCGATGGGTTCTTCTTCGAGATCGTCGAGAGGCGCAATGGCTACAATGGCTATGGCGCCCCCAACGCGCAGTTCAGGATCGCGGCCCAGAAACGGAGCCTCAGGGACAGAAAAATTCCAGCGCGCTAGATCCAATGACGGTTCGAAGTGTTGGCGAAACGCGCCGGTTGCGGCGCTCAATAATCGCCGAGGCCGGGAACTGAACGGCCGCCCGAGAGAAACGCAAAACCGGGGTGTCGCGGGCGGCCAAACTGATTAGGGCTTTACGACGTGCCAGACGCCACCGACGCCGTCGCCGGTTGCATCGCCCGGAGCCTGGTCGCCGGCCCAATAGTAAAGCGGCATACCGTCGACGGCCCACTGCGCGAGCCCATCATTGCGCTCAACGAGGGTGAATGCTGCGGCGGCGCTGGCACCAGCGTCGGCAATATAGGCCGGCCAGCTATCGGCGCAGCCGTCATAACAGGTGCTGACGCCGGCCGTGTCCTTGTCGAAGATGTAGAGGGTCATGCCATTGGCATCGACCAGCAGACCTGTATCCGACACAACGGGACCGGCCGCCATTGCCAGGGTGGCCGTTGCCGACAGGGCAATGCCCAGGACGAGTGACTTGAAGTTCATTGTATTTCTCCATTTTTTGCAGAGGATCCCGCGACGCGCGGGAGCGATATTGGTGATGCCGCTGGCGTCGCCAATCTGGATGAAGCGCGCTTGTTCAGCCGCCGGACGTTTCTAAGGGAAATCAGGGGTTAGTTGCCGGCGTGCCGTCCCAAAGAGCCAATCGAAAGAAGCTTTGTAATGCTCGCTGGAAGCATCTGCTCGACTGTGCCGGCCAGCGACGGCCGCTTGAGTGTCCAGAGCGGGGTGCGCGCAGAGAAGAATGCGCGCAGCGCGGGATTGCTTACCGCCCGCCCGCCAGACCGAAGCCCTTCGAGAAGGTCTTCTATCGGAACAACCCTGGCACCGATCAATACCCGACCGCCCTCCGCTTCGAGCAGTTCGGCAATTTCGATCAGGCTGGCGCGTGCCGACCGCCTTACCCAGGTCAATTCGGTAAGATCGACCACAACCCGCTCTGTTCCCTGAAGACGAAGGTCAACGATCCAATCATGGAGGCGTCCGGCGTCCGTATCGTCCACAATGCCGGACAGATCGATCAGGCCCATTTCGCCGATTATGGTGATTTGTGAATGCATGATGCTTGCCTGTTTACGCGCGGACCCGCCGGCAGACGGGGCGCTTTTTTTGGATTTTGTATCGAGATGTCTGGTCGTCGCGCATTCCATCAGGGTTGGCGACGGGGCCACCTCTGATTGGCGAGCGTTGTTCTCACCGTTGTAAAATCCGTATTTTTTCGGCACGCCAGCGTTGTTTTGTTTTTGGCGCCGACAACGGTTTGGGAAGAGGACGCCCGGAGAGCCGGATCGTCGCGGGGTGCTTCATATTAAAATATGATTGCAATTGTCATGTTCAGTACTTATGACTGCGCCGTAGACATTTGTCGCCTTGGGGGCGCGAGGGCGGTGCGGACGCGGCATCGACTCTTTATTGCATCGCCCTCGGTTCAAGGCACCAGAAGACGAGAGGGCGTCATGCCCAGCAACGATCATCCTGACGCCCGGAAAGATCCCGAGCGCCTTACAACTCAAGCCATTGCTGCGGGCTATGACGGGACGCAGATTCTTTCGGACGTTTCGCTCGCTGTTGCCAACGGGCAGATGACTGTTCTGGTCGGGCCGAACGGCTCGGGCAAGTCGACGCTGCTCAAGACCATGGCGCGCATTCTGACGCCGAATGCCGGACAGGTGCTCCTCGATGGCAAATCGATCCATACAACAAAAAGCCGCGATGTTGCGCGGGCCATGGGTATTCTTCCCCAAGGGCCTATCGCGCCCGAAGGGCTGACCGTTCGCGAACTTGTCGCCCAGGGGCGTTTTCCGCATCAGGGTCTGATGCGGCAATGGACGCGGCAGGACGAGGATGCTGTCGAAAAGGCAATGGCCACGGCATCGGTGACCGAATTTGCCGATCGTCCGGTGGATTCGCTATCGGGCGGCCAGCGTCAGCGCTGCTGGATCGCCATGGTGCTCGCCCAGGAAACCGACCTTTTGCTGCTCGACGAACCGACCACGTTCCTTGATCTCAAGGTTCAGGTGGATTTGATGGAATTGCTGGCTGATCTTGCTCATAGCGGCGGCCGCACACTGGTAATCGTGCTCCATGAACTCAGCCTCGCCGCGGCCTATGCCGACCATCTGGTGATGATGAAGGACGGCAAAATCGCCTGTGAGGGCACGCCGGGGGCCATTTTTACCGCCGGGCGCCTCAAGGATGTTTTCGACCTCGATGCGCATGTGATGCGCGATGCCACCACGGGCCATCTGGTTTGCGTGCCGCTGGGCACCCATGCCCGCCGCAAGGCGGCGGTGCGGGTCGCATGAGTGCGGTCGCACATGAGCCGGGCTCGCGGCGCGTAGCCCTTACGGCGTCCGGCCTGCCGATGCTTCTCGGTTTAACCGTATTGCTGTTTGGATTGCATATCGCCGTGGGCGCCAAGCACTTGCCGCTTGGGACCGTGATCGAGGCCATCGTTAGCCGCGACGCCACTGTATTCGACCACATGATCATCTGGGATCTGCGCTTGCCGCGTGCGTTGATCGCGCTAACGGTGGGTGCCGCGCTCTCGGTCGCTGGGGCGCTGATGCAGGGCGTCACCCGTAACCCGCTGGCCGATCCAGGCCTTTTGGGCCTGATGGCGGGGGCATCGTTTGCAGTGGTCATGCTGTCGTTCTTTTTCGGCGCTGCATCGCTCTATTGGCTGCCGTGGATTGCGGCGCTCGGGGCACTGGTCACCGCGCTGGTGGTTTACTTCATCGCCCATTGGGCGCCCGGCGGCCCGACGCCGCTGACACTCACGCTGTCGGGCGCGGCGATTTCGGCCTTTCTGGGCGCGATCATTTCCATCGCCCATCTGCTCAACGAGGAGTCGTTTGATAACCTGCGCGTCTGGCTCTCGGGTTCGCTGGCCGGGCGCGACATCTCAATGCTTTACGTTACCGGCCCGTGGATCGCCGTTGCGCTGGTTGCCGGGCTTGCCCTGGCCCGCCAGGTCACTGCGCTGGCCATGGGGGACGACGTCGCAAAAGGGCTTGGCGTGCGAACCGGGCCGCTCAAGCTGCAATTGCTCGCCGTGGTTGTGGTTCTCACCGCCTGTTCGGTGGCGCTTGCCGGCCCCATGGGGTTTGTCGGGTTGGTCATCCCTCACATCGCCCGGCTTTTCGTAGGCTCGGATTACCGCTGGATCGTGCCCTATTCGGCAGTGATCGGGGCGGCGTATCTTCTGGGTGTCGATATCATCGCCCGCGTTGCCATCCCGCCGCGCGAAATTTCGACCGGGATCATCACGGCGATGGTCGGCGCGCCGGTGTTTATCCAGCTCGTGCGCATGAGGGCCAAATGACCGCTGCTGTGCCCGAACGCCATGTCGTCCTGCGGGCGGCAAACGAGCGGATCGCCCTGCGGCTCCCGGCGCGCGGTCTTGTGGCCATCGGCGTTCTGAGTGCCCTGCTTCTGGCGATATGGGCGCTCAGCCTGACGCTTGGCAGCTACGACATCGACCTTGCAACGCTTGTGACCACCCTGTCGGGTACGACGGTATCGCCGCCCATCGACAATGTGGTGTGGCAATTTCGCATGCCGCGCGCCCTGGTTGCGGCGCTGGCTGGCGCCATGATGGCGCTGTCGGGCGGTGCAATGCAGAACGTCACCCGCAACGGGTTGGCCGATCCATCGCTCATCGGCATCAGTCAGGGTGCAGCGCTTGCCGTCGTTTCGGCCATCGTGGTGTTCCCACAACTGAACTTTGGCTGGCGACCGGTCATCGCATTTGGCGGCGCACTCGGCGTTGCGGTTCTGGTCCAGGTCTTGAGTTTTCAAAGACGCGGCAACAACACCATCCGGTTCATCCTGCTCGGCATCGGGGTTTCGGCGTTCATCTCGTCGATCACCTCGGCCATGCTCACCTATGGCGATCTCGACCGCGCCATGTCGGCCCTCTCGTGGCTGGCAGGCTCGGTCAATGCGGCCACGTGGACCGATGTGCATATCCTTTCAGCCTGGTGCCTCGTTCTTGTGCCCCTCATTTTAGCGCTGAGCCGCATCATGTCGGTTTTGCGCATGGGCGAGGATACGGCGATTGGGCTGGGCGCGTCGGTCAGATGGGCGCGTTACGGGCTGATCTGCGTTGGCGTCGGGTTTGCTGCAGCGGCGACGGCCATTGTGGGGCCTTTGGGCTTTGTGGGTCTGATCGCGCCGCATGCCGCCCGGCGGATCGCCCGCAGCGGCATTGGCATCCATACGCTGCTGACCGGGCTGTGCGGGGCCGTCCTGGTCTCGGTGGCAGACCTGATCGGGCGCGCGGCGTTTGCCCCCATCCAACTTCCCGCAGGCCTCATTACGTCAATCATCGGGGTTCCCGTTTTCATCTACCTCCTGCAACGGGCCTCGGCCAAATCGCATTTGTGAGACATGATATGAACCGTTTCGTCCTTGGCGTCCTCGCGGCCGCTGGCATCCTTTCACTCCCGATCCCGTTTGCACTGGCGCAGGACTTTCCCCTGACCATCGAGCACAAGTTCGGGACGGCAATTATCGAAGAAAAACCCGTCAGGGTCGTGAGTATAGACTATGGGGGGATCGATAACATTCTGGCGCTCGGTGTGGAGCCGTTAGTCGTCAAGCAGTGGCGTGCGCAGGACGGTTTTGCGTTTACGGCCGGGCCCTGGGCGGAGCCGTATCTGACCACCGAGCCTGTCGTCCTTGAAGGTGATCTTGATTTTGAGGCCATCGCGGAGCAACAGCCCGATGTCATCATCGCCCTCTATTCGGGCATCACCGAAGCAGATTACGAAAAGCTGACTTTGATCGCGCCGGTGGTAGCGGTTCCCAAGGGCATGGGGGATTACGCACTTTCCTGGGATCAGCGCGCTCTCATAGCCGCGCGGGCATTGGGCGAAGAGGCAGAGGCAACTGCCCGTATCGAAGCTATCGATGCGCAGCTTGAGACCGTCCGGGCGCAACATCCCGAATGGGCCGACATGACGGCGGTGGTTGGCGGGTTCAGGGAAGGTGTTCCCTGGGCCTATACCCACTATGACGTGCGCGGGCAGTTCCTTGAGGGCTTCGGCTTCCAGTTGCCCGAAGCGCTCAATGCCGTCTCGAAAGAGGACGAATTCTATGTCGAGGGCTCGCCCGAAGACATTGCCATGATCGATGCGGACGTCGCCATCTGGTATGGCAGCGGCGAATATGAAGCCATCCGCAATTCCCCCGCGCTGCCCTTTTTGCGGGCCCATGAAACCGGCGGTGAAATATATCTCCCCGACCAGGTCGTCGCTGCGTTTGCGCGTGTCTCGCTTCTCTCCCTGCCCGTCGTGATCGAGGCTCTTGTGCCGATGATAGAGGCCGCAGCGGACGGCGATCCCGAAACTGTGGTTACAGACGCGCGCTAGACCTCGCCAAGCCTTACTTCCCAAAAGGGACTTCACACCGAAATTGAGTTCTTGAAAATGAAATCCAATACTTTTCAGATCCTTTTTGCCGTTGCGGTATCGGCTTTTTCTTTGCCGAATTCTGCATTTGCCCAGGAGTTTCCGCTCACTATCGAGCACAAGTTCGGCACGACTGTCATTCCTGAAAAGCCGGTCAGGGTCGCGACCATCGATGCGTCGGGCGCCGACGATCTGCTGGCCCTGGGCATCCAGCCCGTGGTCATCAAATACTGGTTCGGCGACTATGAAAGCGTCGTCTGGCCATGGGCCGATTCTTACCTCGAAGAGGTGCCGGCAGCCGTCGTCCGCGGGGATCTCGATTTCGAGATGATCCTTGCCGCTGATCCTGATGTGATCCTTGCCTTGTGGGCCAACGTCACTCCGGAAGACTATGAAAGGCTCAGCCAGATCGCGCCTGTCGTTGCGGTTCCTCCCGGCGTCGGTAATTACGACATGAGTTGGGATGATCGTGCGCTCCGCACCGGGTTGGCGGTGGGCCTTCAGGACGAAGCGCAGGCTCAGGTCGATGCGATCCGTGCCCAGCTTGCCGACGTGGCAGCCGCTCATCCCGAATGGCAGGGGATGACGGCATCAGTCGCCGCCATTCGGCGTCAGGGTGATCCGGGCGCTTACACGTCGGGCGATATCCGCGCGCGGCTTCTTGCCGATATGGGTTTTGAAACGCCGCAGGAGATCGAGGCGCTTGCGACCGAAGACAGCCCTTATTGGGCGTCGCTCTCGCTCGAAGACCTTTCCCCACTTGATGGCGATCTGGTTGTCTGGGTGTCTTCGGATGGAAATTTCGACAACGTGCTGGACCTGCCGGACAGGCCCTATCTCGATGTCGTCCAGCGTGGCGGCGAAGTGCTTGCCGGCAAGGAGATGACCGGCGCGTTCTCGCACGCAACCCTTTTGTCGCTGCCTTACGGCATCGAGCGCCTCGTGCCCATGATTGAGGCGGCGCTCGACGGTGATCCGGACACCAACGCCGACGACCGTTAATCCCTTTTATTGGAGCTGTTCTTCCATGAGCTTTTTATTTCAGTCTATTGGCCGGCTCGCGCGTGTTGCAGCGCTTGCCATGATCGCCAGCATCTCCTCCTTTCCGGCTATGGCCCAGGAAACCCGCCTTTTTGTCGATGACATGGGGCATGAGGTCGAAATTCCGGTCGATCCGCAGCGCATCGTTTCGTTGCGCGGTGAGCAGATCACTGCGCCCCTGCTCGAACTTGGTGCCGCTCTTGTCGGCTCGAGCGGACGCGTGGACCCGGGCGTCAATGATGGTCGGCCCTATGTCCGTGGCGCTTATGATGCGCTCGGCTTCCGCTTTGAAAATTCCGATATCGCCTGGGTGGGCGATCCCAATGAATACGATCTCGAAGCCATCGCTTTGGCCGAGCCTGACCTGATTTTGCTGTCTGAAGGCGGCGTCGATAGCTACGAGCAGCTTTCCCTCATCGCCCCTTCAGTCGTTATCGCCGGCTGGGAGGAAGATCTTCTGGCCCGCTACCGCAAAATTGCCGATGTCGCGGGAAAGCTCGACGTTTACGAAGAGCTGCTGGAAGACTGGACTGTGCGCTTTGCCGGCGCCCAGGCAGTGATTGCGGAAACCATTGGTGATCCGGCCAGCGTTTCCGTGGGGGTCATCGAGCCGCGTGCCGAGTCCATCCGGGGCTTTCGCACCTATGACGCGCTCACCCAGATCATCCATGAGCTTGGTTTCTCGATGCCTCAGGCCGTCGCCGAACTCGAGGACGCGCGTATCGATATCAGCCCCGAACTCGTCCACCAGTTCGACGCCGATTTCATGATCAGCACTTATTGGCCGGCCAACGGCACCACTGTGCAGTCCATTTACGAGCTTTGGGATGCGGCGGTACCCCTTTGGCGGCAGGAGCTGCATGCCGTCCGCAACAACCAGTACTTCATGGTCCACCGTGAGGAGATGCGCGCCGTCAGCTTTGCCGCGTTGCGTTCCGTCCTCAACATTCTTGTTTCCCAGATCGCTACCCGCGGTTTCGTGCCGCTCGACGCCGAATAAGTTCGCAAGGATTTTTTCAAATGAACATGTTTTCGAAAATTCTCGTTGTCACCTTAGCGTTGAGCGGATTGGCCATGGGCGCCACGGCCCAGGAAACCCGAGAATTTACAGCAGAGAATGGGACGTTCACCATTCCGGCCCGACCCCAGCGCATAGTGGCGCTCAACGATCAGATTCTCACGCTGCCGCTTTATGAAATGGGGGCGCCTGTCGTTGGCAGTGCAGGGCGGCTCGATGCCGAAGGCAATGCCTTCCTGCGTGGGGGCATGGATACGCTGGGAATCGATTTTTCCAATACCGAGATCGAATTCGTCGGGTTGTTCAATGACCTCGATGTCGAGGCCATCGCGGCGCTTGAACCCGATCTGATCATCGGTGGCGTTTATAACGACGCGGCGGTAATCGACCAGTTGCAGACGCTCGCTCCGACGTTGGTCATCAACAATGGGGAGCTCGGGCTGGTCGGCACGCTGCGCACGCTTGCCGATGCCAGCGGCACTGGCCCGACCTTTGAAGCGCGTTACGCGCGTTACCTCGATAACGTCGAGCGTCTCAAATCCTTCGTGGGTGACCCGGCAGCGATTTCGGCAACACTGACCTTCATGTTCCCCGAAGGCGAACAACTCTGGGTCTATAAAAGCGGTCTGGGCGCAATCAGCCAGGTTCTCGCGGACGTCGGCATTTCTCAACCGGCCGCCGTTGCAGCACTGGAAGAACCTCAGATCAGCTACAGCGCCGAACTCATCCAGGATCTCGATGCCGATTTCATTTTCGGCTTCTATCGCCAGCAACCCGACGCAACGCCGCAGACGATACGCGCGGCGTATGAAAAATTCGCGCCAGGTTGGTGCCAGGCGCTCACGGCCTGTCAGAACGGACAGTTCATCCTGCTGCCCGGGCCGAGCTTTGGTTCGGCCATGGCATCGCTGGACCTGGCGCTGGAAATGGTCGAAGCGCATATCGCCGGACGGCCCTTCACCCCGTTCGAGGGCGCTGCGCAATAATGGCCAATCATGTCTTTTGCCGCGATCTTTGTCTCGAGCGGGATGAGCCCTTGCAAGGCACGGGCGATGCGCCAAGGCGCGTGCTTCTGCTCGCCTGGCCACGCGGCAAATGGCGGACCCCGCGATGGGAGTCGGCGGATATGAGCGCATTGCTCGCCGCCTCCATTCACAACGCCGCAAAAAGCGGCCTGCACGTCGCGCTTGTCGACCGCGTTGGCGACAGCGAGGCGCTGCCGCGCCTCATGGCGCAGCCAGAAGGGGTCTATGCCGATTTCGAGAATGAAGCGGCATTGATTGCCGCCATCGACGCCTATGCCGAGGGCATTGTCTTTTCCGGCGAGATCGATCCGCGCATCACGATCCTCGTCTGCACGGATTCGCGCCGGGATGCCTGCTGCGCCCGGTACGGGTTCTCCACTTACAAGGCGCTGGATGCCATCGCCGACCGGGACAAATTCAATATTGTGCAGGCGACCCACCTTGGCGGATGCCGGTTTGCCGCCTCGCTTGTCGTCATGCCCGAGCGGCAGCGCTATGGCCGCATGACCGCCGGGCAGGCACCGGCTTTTCTTGAAGCGCTCTCGCGCGGCGAAATCTTCCTTCCCGCCTACAAGGGCCGCACCGATCTGCCCGAGCCGGTTCAGGTGGCCGAACTGGCGGCGCTTGAATGGGCCGCGGCGCACAATCGCAGCAACGCTCCCGTGCAGGTCCTGCCGTTCGATATGCCTGACGACCCGGCAGAAGGGCACGAACTCACGATCCGCGCCGCGGTGCGCGATGCCGAGCTCGACATCCGCCTTCGGGCGCAAACCTACATGGTCCAGGGCAATTGCGGCGTCGTCGCCGAAGGCGGCGGCAGTGACGTGCTGCGCTGGCGCCTGGACCATCTCACCACCACCAAAACCAAACTCCAAGAGAGACTTTTATGATGAACCGCGTTCTCGCCGCCTGTCTGACCTCCACGCTGGCCCTGTCGCCCGCTCTCGCGCAGGAAACCCAAACGTTGACCGATGGCACCGGCACCGAGGCGACAGTTCCCGCCGATCCGCAGCGCGTGGTGGCGCTCCACGATACCTCGCTCACAGTCGCGCTGCTCGAGTTGGGCATCGTTCCGGTCGGCAGCCATGGCCGCACCACCGAGAATGCCGAGCCCAACATCCGCTCCGGCAAGCTGATCACCGGCTATGATTTCGACAATTCCACAATCGAATTTGTTGGAAACCTGCCCGCAGATGTCGAAGCCGTGGCCGCCCTCGAGCCCGATCTGATCCTGACCACCGACTGGCAAACCGCCGATGTCGGCCAGCTTCGGTCCATCGCTCCGACCTACGTCTTCCCGATCTCCACTATGGATGATTTCGACGTTTACCGGACCGTCGCCGAAGTTACTGGCACCGCCGATGTGCTCGATAAGCTCGAAGCCCGGTATCAGTCCCAGCTCGACATGATCGATGGCCTGACCGACCCGGCAGAAATCACAGTCAGTGTCATCCAGGCCAATGGCGGCGAATTGCAGGTGTGGAACACCTACGGTTCGCTGGGCAAGGTGTTGCGCGACGCCGGGTTTGTCTTTCCTGCCGCAATCGATGCCATCGAAGGCAATGAACGCCAGATTTTCTCAGGCGAATCCTATCCCGAGTTCGATGCGGACTTCATCTTCGTCACCTACGCCGTTGAGCGGGGCGAGAGCCCGGCCATTGCCCGCGCGGCGCTCGATGAAGTTCTGCCGAACTGGTGCGACGTGCTCCATGCCTGCCGCAACGGCCAGATTGTCTATGTCCCGCGCGAGATCGCCTCGTCGGCGACCTATGACTCCTTGACTGCGCTCACCCAGATTGTCGCGTCCCACGTAGTAGGCCGCGACTATGTGGCCCTCGGGCAGTAAATTCCAATTGGGGGATTAAGTTATGAGCCTGTTCAGATCATTTGTTGTCAGCGCGGTCGCTGTGACCGTGCTGGCCATGCCAGCGCTGGCGCAGGAAACGCGGAGTTTTACTGACGATGCAGGGAGGACGGTCGAGGTCCCGGCCGATCCGCAGCGCATCGCGTCACTGCAGGACCTCTCGATCACCATTCCGCTGATCGAGCTTGGTGTTTATCCCGTGGCCAGCCACGGGCGCACCACGGAGGCAGGTGAGGGGTTCATTCGCTCGTCCAAGGTCTTGACCGGCGTCGATTTCGACAACTCCGACATCACCTTTTTGGGCAATCTGCCGGTCGATGTGGAAGCCGTCGCTGCGGCCGAACCGGATTTGATCATCACGACGCCATGGCAGACCGCGCCGGTGGAACAGCTCGAGGCCATCGCACCGACCATCGTGCTCGATGACACTGTGCGCGGCGATTTCGGCATGTATGAAGCGCTGGCCGAGATCACCGGCACCACCGACACCCTTGCTATCCTCGAAGGCCGGTACGACAGCCAGATCGAACAGATCAAGCGCCTGATCGATACCGGGTCGATTTCTGTGAACGTCATTCAGGGCGTCGAAGGCGAGGTTTTGTCCTGGCACACCTATGGCGGCTTGGGCCGGGTGTTGCGCGATGCGGGATTTGCCTTCCCCGAGCGTGTGGACGCCATACCCGAAGGAGAGTTCGCGCGCATGAGCGCCGAAGCACTGCCCGAACTCGATGCCGACTTCCTTTTCGTCACATATCGCACCGATACGCTGGAAACGCCGGACGACGCCATGGGGCACCTCGAGAACGTCATACCCAATTTCTGCGACTATCTGCATGCCTGCCGGGAGAACCAGATGATCGTCATGCCGCGCGAGGAGGCCTCAGCCAGCTCCTACTATGCGCTCGGGGTTATGGCCTACACGGTCATCTCGCACATTTCGGGCCGCGATTTTACGCCTAGGTCCGAATAGGCCCGTTTCATACTGAAAGAAGCAATTGCTCATGAACGCCATACTTTCCCTTACTCTGGGGGCCGCTTTGGCCCTTTCGTCCTTTTCCGCCATTGCGCAGGACAGCAGGACCTTCATAGACGGCACCGGCACTGAGATCGCCGTCCCCGCGAGCCCGCAGCGTATCGTGACGCTGCACGACAGCCGGCTCACTGTGCCTCTGCTCGAACTCGGAATTGTGCCGGCCGGCAGTCATGGACGCGTAGCCGAGGATGGCACGCCCTTTATCCGCTCAAGCCTCGAAATCACCGGTTACGATTTCGCCAACACCGATATTGCCTTCGTCGGCGAGACGCCAATCGACATCGAACAGGTTGCCGCTCTCGAACCCGATCTGATCATCGCCCCTAATTGGGAAGAAGCTGGTATCGACCAGCTGCGCACCATCGCGCCGACTTATGTCTTCGACTATGAAGCGATCACCGACGAGTTCGAAATCTATCAAAAGCTTGCCGAGTTGGCCGGCGTCGAGGATCGCCTTACGACGCTTGAAGCGCGCTATGCAGAGCAGATCGCCATGATCCGGGCGCTGGTCGACGATCCTGCTGATATTACCGTCAACGTCATCCAGCCGCGCCAGGGCCAGATTCGGGTATGGAATACCTATTTTTCGCTCGGCAAGGTGTTGCGCGACGTAGGTTTCTCCTTCCCCGAAGCGGTGGATGCAATAGGGGAGACAGACGTTGCCGATTTCAGCGCCGAAATCCTTCCTGAACTCGATGCCGATTTCATCTTCATCACCTACCCGCTCAAGGCTTTCGGTCAAACCCCCGCCGATACCGATACGGGCATGGCCGAAGTTCTGCCCGGTTGGTGTGACGTGCTCCACGCCTGCCGGAGCGGTCAGGTGATCTACTTGCCCCGCTCGGTGGCTTCCTCGACCGCTTATGAGGCGCTCGGGCAGATGGCTCAGGCTGTCGGCAGTCATATTGTCGGCCGCGACTTCGTGCCAATGCCCGAATAAATGGCAGGGTCTGTCGGGAAGCCTGCGGATCTTCCGCTAGACTGATCGTTGATTGACGCGCTCGGCAACCGCCGCGGCGCTTTCGACCCGTTCGGAATAGCGGTCGACCAGATAGTCGGCCCGATCGCGCACCAGCAGGGTGAATTTGACCAGCTCCTCCATCACATCCACGATGCGGTCGTAATAGGGCGAGGGACGCATGCGTCCGGCTTCGTCAAATTCGTTGAACGCTTTGGGCACCGAGGACTGGTTGGGGATGGTGACCATCCGCATCCATCGGCCCAGGATACGGAGCTGGTTGACGGCGTTGAACGACTGGCTGCCGCCATTGACCTGCATGACCGCCAGCGTCCGCCCCTGAGTGGGGCGCACGCCGCCCATCGAGAGCGGCAGCCAGTCGATCTGCGATTTCATGACGCCGGTCATGGCGCCGTGCCGCTCGGGCGAGCACCAGACCATGCCTTCGGACCATAGCGCGAGCTCGCGCAGTTCAACGACCTTGGGATGATCCTTTGGCGCGCCGTCGGGAAGGGGCAAGCTCTCGGGGTTGAAGATGCGCGTCTCGGCGCCGAAGCGGCGCAGGATGCGGGCGGCTTCAAAGGCGGCGAAACGCGAATAGGAGCGCTCGCGCAGCGAACCGTATAGCAGGAGAATGCGCGGAGCGTGCTGCTTGTGCTGCGGAGAGAGCAGAGCCGTTTCATCGATCGGTCGAAAGTGCTCTTCGGCGAGAGCGGGAAAGGTATCGATCTCAGACAATGCGCTTTCCATCTCCGTCGACGACGACTTCTCCATCTTCCTTGGTGAACGGCCCGATCTCGGGGTTGGGGAGGATATCGAGGACAATTTCCGAGGGACGGCACTGGCGCACGCCCTTGTCCGTCACCACGAATGGGCGGTTTATGAGGATCGGGTGAGCCAGCATGGCGTCGATCAATGCCTCGTCGGCGACCGAGGGGTCATCAAGGCCAAGCTCGGTATAAGGAGCCTCCTTTTTCCGCATCGCTTCGCGCACCGAAAGGCCCGAGCGGGCGATGAGATCGATCAGCGTTTCGCGGCTCGGAGGCGTCTTGAGATATTCGATGATTTCGGGCTCTTCGCCGGACTGGCGGATCATGGCGAGCGTATTACGCGAAGTTCCGCAATCGGGATTGTGGTAAATGGTGATGGCCATTTCAGACCTCTGCAAAGTGGTGGCGGGTGCGGTTGGCGATGGCGACCAGTGAGAGCATGACGGGCACTTCGACCAGCACGCCGACCACTGTCGCAAGCGCCGCGCCCGAATTGAGCCCGAACAGGGAGATGGCGACGGCCACGGCCAGCTCGAAGAAATTGGATGTCCCGATCAGGGCGCAGGGCGCTGCGATATTGAAGGGAACCTTCCACCTCCACGCCGCCCAATAGGTGATGGCGAAGATGCCGTAGGACTGGATGAGCAGCGGGATGGCGATCAGGACGATGACCAGCGGGTTGGCGAGGATCGTTTGGCCCTGAAAGCCGAACAGCAAGACCACTGTCGCCAAGAGCCCGATGACCGAAGCGGGCTTGATCCGCGCATTGAAAGCATCGATGCGGCTCGTGTTTGTGGCGTCGCCGCGCAGCAGGACCTGCCGGGTAATGGCACCGGCGATCAGCGGCAGGATGACATAGAGCCCAACCGAGAGCAGCAAGGTCTCCCAGGGCACGGTGATTTCAGTCAGGCCGAGCAGTACAGCAACGATGGGAGCAAACGCGACCACCATGATTGCGTCGTTCACCGAAACCTGGACGAGCGTGTAGTTGGGATCGCCCTTGGTCAGTTGCGACCAGACGAACACCATGGCGGTGCAGGGCGCGGCGCCGAGCAGGATCAGGCCGGCGATATATTGCTGGGCGTCGGCCGGATTGATGAGTGGCGCGAAAATAACGTTGAAGAACAGCACGGCAAGCAGGGCCATGGAAAATGGCTTGATCAGCCAGTTGACCACGAGCGTGAGCACCAGCCCCTTGGGCTGGCGGCCGACCTGGCCGATGGCCGTGAAATCCACAGCCACCATCATGGGATAGACCATGGCCCAGATGAGCACGGCAACGACGAAATTGACCGAGGCGTATTCCAGGTTGGCAAGCGTGGCAAACAGGCCGGGCACGAGATTGCCCAGCACGATGCCGGCCACGATACAGGCGGCGACCCAGACCGAGAGCCATTTTTCGAAAAAGCCGATGCCGCCCGCCGGGGCGGGAGCGGTTGTGTCAAAACTCATAAGGTTCAGTCCTGGGTCTGGCCGATTGCGTCGAGCTTGGTTTTGAGCGTCATGCGGTCGAGGCTGGCCATGGGCAGGCTGAGCAGCAGCGATATCCGGGTGCCCAACTGGCGCGCGGCCTCCGCGAACGCCAGGTGCTTTTCGGCGTCGGTGCCCTGGGCGGCGGCGGGATCGGGTATGCCCCAATGGGCCGTCATGGGATGGCCCGGCCAGATGGGGCAGGTTTCGTTGGCGGCGGTGTCGCAGACCGTGAAGATGAAATCGAACTCCGGCGCGCCCGGTTCGGCGAATTCGTCCCAGCTCTTCGATTGGGCAAAGCCGGTGTCGATGCCGATGCTCTTGAGCAGGTCGAGCGTGAAGGGATGAACCTCGCCCTTGGGATGACTGCCGGCCGACCAGGCCTTGAACCGGCCCTTGCCGTCACGATTGAGCAAGGCTTCGCCGATGATCGAGCGCGCGGAATTGCCCGTGCACAGGAAAAGGACAGAGTAGGGGGTGTCAGTCACAACAGGGCTCCATGGCGGTTTGTTGCAGGCAGGAGAGATTGGTGACCAACGGCGCACAGACTTCGGGACGACCGCCGCAGCAGTCTTCGAGCAAAAACGCCACAAGATCGCCGGCGGCCTTGTAGTTGGCACTATAGCGTATGGTCCTGCCTTCGCGCTCGGCGGCGATCAGCCCGGAGCGTGCGAGAGCGGCGAGATGACTGGAAATTGTGTTCTGCCTGCCGTTGACGGCTTCGGCGATTTCGCCGGCCGGCAGGCCAGCCGGCCCGACCTTGATCAGGCGCCGGAATATGGCCAGACGGGTCGGCTGCGAAAGCGCGTCAAAGGCGGTGAGTGCATGTGCTGTATCCATATATCGAGAAATATCGATATATTGATACAGCGTCAAGCCGGTTTTTTGGCATCCGGCAGCGCTCAGTCATGGTTACTAGGCCACAAGGCCCGCCAGACTGAAGACGATTCCCGCGGCGGCGCAGCCTGCCAGCACAATGACAGGCCCGAGCTTGAACCGGAAAATCGCCACCATCGCTGCAAGGATCAGCAGGGCCGACAGCCAGTCGATCGATGCGAGAACGGGGACGTCGATGTGCAGCCCGAAGGCGGAAAATTCCACGACTTCGGAGAACACGACATGCAGCCCGAACCACACCGCCAGATTAAGGATTACCCCGACAACCGCTGCGGTGATCGCGCTCAGCGCGGCAGTCAGGATCGTGTTATCCCGCAGCCTCTCGATAAAGGGCGCGCCGAGAAATATCCATAAAAAGCACGGCGCGAACGTAACCCAGGTGGTCAGCAATCCGCCCAGCGTTCCCGCGAGGAGCGGCGGCAGCGTACCGGGCGCGCGGAAAGCGCCCATGAAGCCGACAAACTGGGTGACCATGATCAGCGGGCCGGGGGTGGTTTCCGCCATGCCGAGCCCGTCGAGCATTTCGCCCGGCGCCAGCCATCCGAAATTCTGCACTGCCTCCTGGGCGACATAGGCGAGCACCGCATAGGCCCCGCCAAAGGTGACGACCGCCATGACGCTGAAAAATCCGGCAATCTGGGAGAACACGTCATCTGGTCCCAAAAGCGCGAGCAGCAGAGCGACCGGCGTCAGCCAAAGGGCAAGAATGACAAGGGAAACTCGGAGTGCCCATCCAAGATCGACATGGGTATGGGCAGGCGATTCCTCGCCGAGCAGGGTGTCGGCATCGGCGATCTGGGTCTCACCGATCTTGCCGTGATTGACCTTGGGCTGAAAGGCCGATGCCCCGGCGTAGGCGCCCAGAAAGCCGATCAGGCCGGCTGCCAGAATGATAATCGGGAAGGGAACGGCAAACCCGAAAATGGCGATAAACGCACCCGCGGCAATGGCCAGCATCGCCCCGTTTTTGAGAGCGCGGCTGCCGATACGGATGACGGCCTGGATGACGATGGCGAGCACGGCGGCCTTGAGCCCGAAAAACAGCCCCTCGACGAGCCCGACATTGCCCCAGATGGCATAGATCCAGCTCAGGGCCATGATGGCGACGATGCCCGGGATAACGAACAGCACACCGGCGATGATGCCGCCCGCCGTGCGGTGCATAAGCCAGCCGATATAGACCGCCAGTTGTTGCGCTTCGGGGCCTGGCAAAAGCATGCAGTAATTGAGGGCATGGAGGAAACGCTGCTCGCCGAGCCATTTTTGCTCTTCGACCAGGATGCGGTGCATCATGGCGATCTGGCCGGCGGGGCCCCCAAAGCTCAGAAGGCCGATCCGGGCCCATATTTTCGTTGCTTCAGCGAGTGACGGATAGGGTCGATCCTGCATGTACGCCCGGAAAATGAGGTGGTGACACGCAGTTTAACTACGCAATAGCGCCAGATGTCTATTGCCCGTCGATGACGACGGGATGAAGGTCGGCCAGTGCGGCCCCGATTGCTGCCTCTACGCCCGGCTCGCTTTGTCCGTGACCTGCAGCGCCGACGATCTGCACCGTCGCGCCCGGCCATGCGTTTACCAGTGCGTGGGATGTCGCGGGCGGGCACAGAAGGTCATACCGGCTCTGCACGATGCGCCCGGGAATACCGGCCAGTTTTGGCGCGTTGGCCAGCAATTGGTCCGGCTCGAGAAAACAGTCATTGGAAAAATAGTGCGCCTCCATGAAGGGTGAGGCAGGAAAGCGCGCGCCTGGCGCCGAAAGCTGGGACAAGTCGAGTGCTTCGGCTGGTGGCGCGATCTGAGAGAGGATGCGCTCGGCCTGGTACCATGCAAAGGCCGCCGGACGATGAATTTCCGGGTCGGGATCGAGGATGCGGCGCCAATAGGCTTCGAGGGGGTCGGCACGCTCCGGCACCGTGAGCAGATCGAGAAAATCGGCGTGAAGGCGCGGATAGAAGTGCGACATGGCTGTTGAGAATGCCCGGTCGAGTTCGGGGCGCGTACCCAGAAACGCAGCCCGAAGGACCACGGCAGTAACGCGGTCTGGATAGGCTTGCGCATAAGCGAGCGCCAGTGTCGCGCCCCACGAGCCCCCCACCACAAGCCATCGTTCAACGCCCAAGGTGGCGCGGATCAATTCGATATCGGCGATCAGCCGGTCGGTGGAATTGGCGGCCCGTTCGCCATGCGGCGTGCTGCGTCCGGCCCCGCGCTGGTCGAACAGCACTGCATGAAAGCGGTCTGGATCGAACAGGCGGCGGTGGCTCGGCTGGCACCCGCTGCCCGGCCCGCCATGCAGGAACAGCGCCGGGATGCCGTCGGCGTTGCCGACGGTCTCGACGTAAAGCGTGTGCCCTTCGCCGACCGGCAGCATCTGCGTGGTGAGGGGCGTGTGCGGGTCGACCTCAACCGGCGCTTCACTTTCCATCCGCGGGCTCCGCTTCGAGCGTGCCGCCGGCGAAATTGCGGTAGATGAACCGCGTGGCGCCGGCCTCGGCTTCCGTTTCGGCGGTGCGGAAAATCTCGGTGTGATGGGGTGACAAGGCGCAGGCCGGGTCGGTGTTGTCAGCGCTGCCGGTCAGCGCGAAAGCCTGACAGCGGCAGCCGCCGAAATCGACTTCCTTGAAGGCGCAACTCTGGCACGGTTCGGGCATCCATCCGGTGCCGCGATAGCGGTTGAAGGCGTCCGAATTCTGCCAGATCCAAGCGATGGAATGGTTGGAGCGCACCGAAAGGAAGTCAAGCTCGGTAATGGTTTCGGCAGCGTGGCAGGGCAAAACCTTGCCCGAAGGAGTGATGTTGAAAAACTGGCGGCCCCAGCCGCCCATGCATTTCTTGGGGCGCTCGGCATAATAGTCGGGGATCACGAAATCGATGTCGAGAATGCCCTTGAGCCGCTCTCGCGCGTCGTCCACCACTTCGGTAGCGCGGTCGATCTGCGCGATGGTGGGCATCAATGCAGCGCGGTTCTTTAGCGCCCAGCCGTAATATTGGACGTTGGCGACTTCGATCCGGTCGGCGTCCATATCCACGGCCATGGCGATGATGTCTTCGAGTTGATCGAGGTTCTGCCGGTGCATGACGGCGTTTACCGTCAGCGGCAAATCGAGTTCGCGCGCCCAACGCGCCACTTCGTGCTTTTTGGCATGGGCATTGCGAAAGCCCGCAACCCGGTCGGCCTTTGCCGCATCGCTGCCCTGAAAGCTGATCTGGATGTGGGAGAGCCCGGCATCGGCCAGCTCGGTCAGCTTCTCGCGGCTTAGCAACACTGCGGAGGTGATGAGGTTGGTATAAAGATCGCGGTCGGTCGCGTGCTGGACCAGGTCGACGATGTCCTTGCGGGCCGTCGGCTCGCCGCCGGAGAAATGGACCTGCAGCACGCCGATTTCCGCCAGTTCATCGAGAACCCGCTTCCACTCCTCGGTCGTCAATTCATTGCGCGCCCGCTCCATCTCGACGGGATTGGAGCAGTAGGGGCATTGCAGCGGGCATTTGTGGGTCAACTCGATCAGAACGGCGAGCGGAATGCCATATTTGGCGGTGATCGGTTGGCCCCGGCCTTCGAGTAGTGCCAGTCCGTCATTGGGATCGGTTTCGATCGGGGGATGGTGCCGGTCGAGTGTCGGGCTCATGGTTTTCCTCCTCCATCGATCAGGAACCCGGAATTGGCCAGATCCTGAATCATCTCGATTACGTCGGCTGTTATCTGGTCGGCGGGTGCTGCGTATTTTTGCGCCAGCGTTTCGGCCATTTGCGCAATCGTTCGCTCGCCATCGCATAGGTGCAGAATTTCGACAGCGATATCGTCAGGCGCGAGCACCCTCTCGGGCACCAAAAGCACCCAGCGGTCACGCGTTTCGTCGTGCCGCAGCTTGACGCCGCGGGCCAGGCGGGGCGCACTTTGGGGCGTCGCCACCATGCGGCGGCGGGAGGCTGGCGCTGCCTGGTTCATGTCGCGTCCGGAACAAAGGCGCCGGGCGGGATGTGTCCGCCGACATAGGCGTGGTGCAGGGCATCGAGCTGCACCCAAAGCACATTTGTCTTGAAAATCAGGGCGTTGCAGACCAGCCGCCGCTCCTCGGGGGTACGGGCGTGGGTCTTGACGTAATCAAGTGCGAAATCGGCATCTCGCGTGGCTTGATCGAGCCGGCGCGAGAAATAGGTCATCACATCGGGCGAGATGAATTCGTAATGCTCGAGCATTCCAGCGATGCGCTCCTGATGGAGATTGGGCGCGAACAATTCGGTGAGCGAGGAGGCTATGGCTTCGAGCGGGCTGCGGTCGCGCACGAAATGGACATAGGCCTCAACGGCAAATCGTGTGGCGGGCAGAATGCCTTCGGTCGATTCAACGTAATCAGGATTGAGCCCCAGGCCGGTCGTGAGCTTGAGCCAGCGCTCGATGCCGCCTTCGCTGCCGATGTCGCCATCATGGTCGGATATCCGGTGGCGCCATTCGATGCGCGTTGCCCGGTCGCGGAAGCGGGAAATAACCACGGCATCCTTTAATGGAATGGTGCTCTGGTAGAAATAGCGGTTGAGCGCCCAGGCCTGGACCTGCCCCTTGTTGAGCTTGCCGCCATGCAGCAGGCCGTGGAAGGGGTGCAGATTGTGGTAGCGCGTCGCGCCGATGTGGCGAAGCTGGGCTTCCAGCGCTTCTGGGGAATCCAGCTCAAGATCGGGGGCGACCGAAAGCGCGGTTATCTGGTTCATATGCTGATCTCCATCCCTTCGGCGGGTATGGACCACCCGGCCGCCTCCAGCGTTTTCCGCTCGTTCGCGTCCGGGCGCAGCGCCGGATTGGAATTGTTGATGTGCAGGAAAAATTTCTTGCCTATTGGCGTATCGGCGAGCGCCGGTATCACGTCGCTCATCGCAATGTGGCCCATACGCTGGCCGGTCTTTGCACTGAGGCCCTGCGCAACCATCTCGTTGTCGCGCCATAGCGTGCCGTCGAAAAACACCGCATCGGCGCCCTCGATCAGGCTCATAAGCTCATCGGTGATCGCGGCACAGGCCGCGAGAAACACCATGCGCGATCCCGTCGACCGATCGGTGACGACAAGACCCAGCGTGTCGCCTTCGGCATTCTCATCATGGCCCTCGAGAAACAGCGCGGTTTTGCCCGGCGCCGCGAAGGCAAAAATGGCGAGCCCGGAGGGCGAGCCGTCTGGCAGCGCCGGAACGAACGTTTCACCGAGCGCAACGGCTCGCCGGTCGACGTTTTCGGGCTTCAATGCATTGAAAATCGAATTGCTTTTGAGGATCGAAAGCACGCGATCATGCGCGTAAAGCGTGAACGGCGAGCCCTCGCGCAAGGTCAAAAGTCCGGTGATGGCGTCGATCTCGCCATTGGTCAGGATCACCCCGGCGATGGGCGAATGGCGCTTCAATCCGGCTCTGGGCCAAAGGGCTGGCGTATTGGCAATCTGCTGACGCAGATCGGGCGAAGCGTTGATCAGGAACCAGTGTTCGCCATCGGCACTGACGGCGACCGACGCCTGATTGCCGCCGATGTCGAGCGCGCCCGAGCGCGCATCGCGGCAGTTGTCGCAGCCACAGTTCCATTGCGGAACGCCGCCGCCTGCCGCGGTGCCGAGTATGAGGATTCTAGTCATAGCGGGAGACCGCGGCAGGCAAATCGATTACTTGCGCTTTGCGCAAGCGTACATGTTGATTTCCATGCTGACAGGAATTTCAGTGAGCTTGGGCTTGTTCCAGGCCATAGCGTTTCTCCTCGCTTGAACACGGCGTCATTGCCGTATCGTTCATGCTGCGAAGAGAGCGGGTGTTGCGCAATCTATGGAGCCCATAGCTGGGTGATTATGGCTAGAACTGCGCCTGCGGTCCGCCGTCGAGAAACGGCGGAATGGGCAAAACCTCCGGCAGGGCGATGGTTTGAGCGGTATCCTTGAGCGTGTCGAGGAACGTCCGATAGGGTTCGATGTGTTGGTACTGCGAGGGGATGAGCGCCATGATGTGCCGCGGCACGGCGTTGACGGCATACAGCCGGATGCCCTTGAGGGTTTCGGTTCCATGGAGCAGCGACAGGGCCGGAACAAGGCAGACACCCGTGCCGGCCCTCACCAGTTCGGTTGCGATCTCGAAACTGCGGCACTGGGCGACAATGGTGTGGCCGGGAAACAGGCGTTCGTACCAGTTCTGGACACGTTTGGTGTGCTGGGAACCGAACGCGAACTGGATCGACTGGTTGAGAGTGGCCAACTGGTCGGCTGGAAGATCGCGCTCGGGCTTTTCCACTTTGGAGAGGTCGAGGTGGCCGGGTACGGCCAGCACATGAGAATCGGTGAACAGGGGTATCTGGGCAAAGCCCCCGCCTGATGCGGCAATCGAATTGTCCGCCAGCAACCCCACGGCAATCCGGCGGTCATAGAGCAGCTCGAAAATGTCGGACGGTGCCATGTCCTGAATATCGAAATCGATATCGGGAAAAATTTCCTGCAGGCGCCGCAGCGCCGGTGGCAGCAGAACGCGCAACACCGAAGTGATGCCGGCCAGCCTTATCGTCATGCGGCGGCCGGACGTATATTCCATCAACCCGTCTTCGAGATCGCGCATACCACGCAGCACGTGTTCGGCCTTGGGCAAGAGGTATAGCCCGGCCTCGGTCAGTTCCATTTCGCCGGGCCGGCGATTGAACAGCCGCGCACCGACAAGTGTTTCCAGCCGGGAGAGCTGCTGGGACAGCGAGGGCTGCGCGATGCCGAGTTGCTTGGCCGCTTCGGTCAGCGTCGCTGCATGGGCGACGGCCGTAAATATCTTGAGCTGGTGCAGGGAAATATCGGGGTGGGGGCGCATGGATTGCGTGTTCATGTTCGGCAACCGCACTGGCCCGCTGTGGTACTCTGCGCCAAAGGCAATATGGGTGGCGCGATTGGGCTTACGCTGCCATCCTCGAACGTGTCTATGCAATAGACTTTATGGTCCCCGACTGCAAATGGCCCCGGCGAACGCTATCCATGGCGATTGCTCCTGAACGGATTCATCGCCATAACGTCACCATGGTGCCTACGCTTTCCATTCTGGTGGTCGACGACAATCGTATCCGGGCCTCGATCATCGAGGACGGCTTGCGCGAGGCCGGGCATGGCCCGGTCCATGTCATCACCGAGATCAACGAGGTGGCGAGCCGGATCGGTGAGATCGCGCCCGATGTGGTCATCATCGATCTCGAAAACCCCAACCGCGACATGCTCGAGCACTTCTTTGCACTCTCGCGCGTCCTGCAACGGCCGATTGCCATGTTCGTGGACCGGGCGGATCCGGGCTCGATTGAAGCGGCGGTCGATGCGGGGGTTTCTGCCTATGTGGTCGATGGGCTGAAAAAGGAACGGGTCAAGCCGATCCTCGATATGGCGATTTCGCGTTTCAATGCCTTTTCGCGGCTGAGGAGCGAACTCGCCGCGGCGCGTTCCGAACTCGAGGACCGCAAGACGATCGAGAAAGCCAAAGGCATATTGATGCGCACCCGGGGGCTGTCCGAGGATGGAGCCTATAGCCTGTTGCGCAAGACGGCCATGAACCAGAATCGCAAGATTGCCGAAATCGCCCAGAGCCTGATTACGGCGGCGGGATTGCTCGAACCATGAGCAAAGGGACACAAAAATGGGTCTGACACCGATTACCCTGGGCTTTGTCCCGCTGCTCGACAGCGCAGTGCTGATTGCCGCCCAGGAACAGGGCTTTGCCGAGACCGAGGGGCTTAAATTCAGCCTCGTGAGGGAAACCTCGTGGGCCAATATCCGCGACAGGGTGGCGGTGGGGCATTTCGATGGCGCGCACATGCTGGCGCCCATGCCGCTCAGCGCAAATCTGGGGCTGACCCCGCTGGACGTGCCGCTGGTCGCGCCCATGGCGCTGGGGCTAGGAGGCAACGCGGTGACGTTATCGCTGCCGCTTTGGCGCGCCATGGAAGCGCAAGGAGCCGGTTCAGGGGTTGATGCCCGGCAAAGCGGCCTGGCGCTTGCCAAAGTGATTGCCGACCGGCGCAAGAGCGGTCTGCCCCCGTTGCGTTTCGGGGTGGTTCATCCCGAGAGCGGGCACAATTACGAGCTGCGATATTGGCTGGCGGCGTCCGGCGTCGACACGATGGCCGACATCGAGATCATCGTCGTTCCGCCGTCTTTTCTGCCCGATGCCTTGGGTGCAGGGCGTGTGGATGGGTATTGCGTGGGCGAGCCGTTCAATTCGGTTGCCGTCGCGCGGGGCGTAGGGCGCATCGTGACCACCAAATCCTCAATTTGGCGCTCCAGCCCGGAAAAGGTGCTGGGCGTGCGCCGGGAATGGGCCGAGCGGTTTCCCGAGCAGATGGCCGCGGTCATCAGGGCCATTACCCGGGCTGCACGTTGGTGCGGCGACCCCGCCAATCACGACACCCTCGCCGAAATCCTCGCGCGGGAAGACCGGCTTGGCGTCGCCGCCCCCATCCTCACCCGCGCGCTGTCGGGCCGGCTCGACCTGGGGGGAAATCAGACCTTCGAAGTTTCGGACTTCTTTATCCCCTTCGAGCGTGCGGCCAACTTCCCCTGGATTTCGCACGCCCTGTGGTTCTACGCGCAGATGGTGCGCTGGGGGCAGGTGGCCCACAGCGCCGACAACGTCGCCAGGGTCACCTCGACCTACAGGCCCGACATCTACCGCGCCGCGCTCGCGGGGCAGGGCATTCCGGTGCCCGCCGCCAATGCCAAGGTCGAGGGCGCGCTCACCGAGCCGACGGCGCTCGGCGCAATGGCCGGCACACTGATCCTTGGGCCGGATGGGTTCTTCGACGGCACCCAGTTCGACCCCGACGCGATCGACAGCTACATCGCCGCGCAGGCGTCCGGCGTCGCGGCCTAGAATCGCGCTGCTGCCGTCTTAATCACCGCAGGCTCGTGCGCAAAATATAAGCAATATGCGCGAGTCTTGTGCGGCGGGGCCTCTTCTGGCAGGAAGCGCCCTTTTCCAGCCGCTTCCCCAGATTGTTGGGATTCAAGCGCTTTTCAGGATTCTTCTAAACTGGCACGCTTCCTGCAAGGGTAACCGCGAATGAGCTCCTCCCAAGACGGCTCATGACAGACTTGGCGTCCAAGGGCGGGCGCCGCGAAATGGCAAAGCCGCCAACTGGTGCATGTGTCCGGGCCGCAAGGTCCGGGGGCGCGCGTCGGTTGGCGGCTTTTTTGCATTTTCGCGGTTCGCGTATCGGCAGGTGCCAGCGTGTCCGGAAAAGCGGAAACCGCTTTTTCGGTTCGGACAAGCGAGAAAACAAGGACTTGAGGCGCTGCGGTGAATGAAATTCAACGGAGCGCGCTCTGGACAAAAACGGTGCAAACGACGGAGACGACAATGAACTGGACCAAGGGTAGGGCCAAAATCGCAGCGACAATGTTGCTGGCCGCGTCGGCGCTCGGCGCCGGCACCGCCAATGCCGAAATGCTCGATCTTGAAAAGGACGAGCTCACCTTCGGCTTTATCAAGCTTACGGACATGGCGCCGCTCGCGATTGCCTATGAGAAGGGTTATTTCTGGGACGAGGGACTTTACGTGACCCTCGAAGCCCAGGCCAACTGGAAGGTGCTGCTCGACGGTGTAATCACGGGTGAACTCGACGGCGCGCACATGCTCGCCGGCCAGCCGCTCGCCGCTACCATGGGGTATGGTACCGAAGCTCACATCATCACGCCCTTCTCCATGGATTTGAACGGCAACGGCATCACCGTTTCCAACGCGGTCTGGGAGCTGATGAAGCCGAACCTCGAGATAAACGAAGACGGCTTCCCCGTTCACCCGATCTCGGCTGCGGCCCTTCAGCCGGTCATTGAGGAATACCGCGCAAGCGGGCGCCCCTTCAACATGGGCATGGTCTTTCCGGTCTCCACCCACAATTACGAATTGCGCTACTGGCTGGCCGCCGGCGGCATTAACCCCGGTTTTTATGCGGGCGGTGACGACGTCACCGGCCAGATCGACGCTGATGCCTATCTTTCGGTCACCCCGCCGCCCCAGATGCCCTCGACGCTCGAAGCGGGCACCATCGATGGCTATGCGGTGGGTGAGCCGTGGAACCAGGCAGCCGTCTTCAAGGGCATCGGCGTGCCGGTCATTACCGACTACGAGCTTTGGAAGAACAATCCCGAAAAGGTCTTCGGGATTACAGCCGAATTTGCCGAGCAGTACCCCAACACCACGCTGGCGGTCACCAAGGCGCTGATCCGTGCCGCCCAATGGCTGGACGAAAACGACAACGCCAACCGTCAGGAAGCGGTCGAAATCCTCTCCGAGCCCCAGTATGTCGGCGCGGATGTGGAAGTGATCGCCGCCTCGATGACGGGCACCTTCGAATATGAAGCCGGCGATATTCGCGAAATCCCGGATTTCAACGTCTTCTACCGCTACTACGCGACGTATCCCTACTATTCGGATGCCATCTGGTACCTCACCCAGATGCGCCGCTGGGGCCAGATCGACGAAGACAAGCCCGATGACTGGTACGCCGAAGTCGCCGCATCCGTCTATCGCCCGGATATCTACCTCGAAGCTGCGCAGATGCTCGTCGACGAGGGTCTGATAAACGAAGCCGATATCCCCTGGGACACTGACGGCTATCGCGAACCGACAGACGAATTCATCGACGCCATTCTCTACGACGGCCGCGAACCCAACGCCTACATCGACAGCCTCGAAATCGGGCTCAAGACCGGCGAGATCGTCGAAGGCAACGAGATCGTCCCGGCAAACTAGCAGTTCCTCACAACTCAGGCGGCCGGGCTCTCCCCCGGCCGCTTGCCAACAACCAGAAGGATGTTTCGATCATGAGCATCGCGAGTGACACTTCCGACAACGCACAGGGCGCGGGCCGCCGCGAGAAACTGTTCGCAGTCATCAACCGTGCGTCGGCCTGGCTCGGCGCGCTGGGCTTTGGCTGGCTCACCCCGCTGCTCAAGATCGCCGCGGGCGACGACCCGCGCCAGCAGATGAGCGAACTGCGCGACACGCTCTTGTTCCCATTGATGGGCATCGCCATCTTCGTCGCCGGCTGGGCCATTCTCGCGCCGCAGGTCCAGACCTCGCTCGGGGCCATTCCTGGCCCGATCCAGGTGCTCGAACAGGCCGGCGGGCTCTGGGAAGATCACCTCGAGGAACGCGAAAAGGCCGACCAGTTCTATCAGATGCAGGCCGAGCGCAACGCCGAGCTCGAAGCCGAAGGTGAAACCGACAGGATCAAGTGGCGCACCTATACCGGCAGCCCGACCTTCATCGACCAGATATTCACCTCGTTGAAGACCGTGGGGCTGGGCTTTGTGATAGCGACCATCGTTGCCGTCCCGCTCGGCATCGCCTCGGGGCTTTCCAAGCCGTTCAACGGCGCGTTGAACCCCATTGTACAGCTTTTCAAGCCGGTTTCTCCGCTCGCCTGGTTGCCCATCGTCACCATGGTGGTATCGGCGGTCTATGTGGATGCGTCCGAGGCGCTGCCCAAGGCGCTGGTCATTTCGGCGGTCACCGTGACGCTATGCTCGCTCTGGCCGACGCTCATCAACACCGCGCTCGGTGTGGCTTCGATCGACAAGGATCTCGTCAACGTTTCCAAGGTGCTGCGGCTTTCGACCGCCAAGACGGTCACCAAGCTGGTGCTGCCGTCGGCTCTGCCGCTGATCTTCACCGGGTTGCGCCTGTCGCTGGGCGTGGGCTGGATGGTGCTGATCGCCGCCGAAATGCTCGCGCAGAACCCGGGGTTGGGCAAGTTCGTCTGGGACGAATTCCAGAACGGTTCATCCTCCTCGCTGGCGCGCATCATGGTGGCCGTCCTGACCATCGGCATCATCGGCTTCCTGCTCGACAGGGTGATGTTCACCTTGCAGACGGCCTTCACCTTCTCGTCCGAGCGCTAGGAGGAACCCGATGTCGATCATTCTCGAACTCACCGACGTCGCCAAGCATTACGGCGAAGGCGCAAAGCGCAACCGCGTGCTCGAAGGGCTCAACCTCAAGGTCGAGGACGGCGAATTCGTCGCCATCCTGGGGTTTTCGGGTGCCGGCAAGACGACGCTCATTTCGCTCATGGCCGGCCTCATCGAGCCCGACCGCGGGGGGGTGCTCTTTAAAGGCAAGGAGATCGATGGCCCCGGCCGCGAACGTGGTGTCGTATTCCAGTCCTATTCACTCATGCCCTGGCTCACGGTTGCCGGAAACGTCGACCTGGCGGTCGATGCCGTGCACACCAAAATGAGCAAGGCCGAGCGTGTGGCGCTGCGCAACCGCTATGTCGCTATGGTCGGCCTCGATCACGCTGCCGACCGGAGGCCCGCAGAACTCTCCGGCGGCATGCGCCAGCGCGTGGCAGTTGCCCGCGCATTGGCCATGCAGCCTGAAGTGCTGCTGCTGGACGAACCGCTCTCGGCGCTCGATGCGCTCACCCGCTCCAAGCTCCAGGATGAATTTGCCGAAATCTCGCAAGCCGAGAAAAAGACCATTGTCCTGATCACCAATGATGTGGACGAAGCCATCCTCCTCGCCGACCGCGTGATCCCGCTCACCCCGGGTCCCAACGCAACGCTGGGCCCGTCCTTCACCGTCGATTTCGAGCGGCCCCGCGATCGCGTCGAGCTCAATGGCGACGACCGGTTCATCGCGCTGCGCCGCGAGATCACCGAGTATCTGATGGACGCCGGAGCTGAGCGCAACGTTTCCGCCAAGCGCGAAATCGTGCTGCCCAACGTCGTGCCGATCTCGGTGGGCAAGTCCCCGCCCAAGGCCTACAAGGATGCCGCCGCAAGCCCGGCCTCCCAGCGTTACCTCGAATTCTCGGGCGTCAAGAAGGTTTATGCCACGCCCAAGGGGCCGCTGACTGTGGTCGACGGGTTCGATCTCAAGATGAAAAAGGGCGAATTCGTCACGCTGATCGGCCATTCGGGTTGCGGCAAATCCACTGTCCTCTCGATGGTTGCCGGGCTTAACGGCATCTCGTCGGGCGGCATCGTGCTCGATGGCACCGAAGTTGCGGGCGCCGGCCCGGACCGCGCCGTGGTCTTCCAGGCGCCCTCGCTCATGCCCTGGCTCACGGCCCGCCAGAACGTGGCGCTGGGCGTCGACCGCGTCTATCCAAAGGCCAGCGCCGCAGAACGCCGCGACATCATCGAATACTACCTCAGCCGCGTTGGCCTTGGCGATGCTATGGACCGGCACGCTTCCGATCTTTCCAACGGTATGAAACAGCGCGTCGGTATTGCGCGTGCCTTTGCGCTCTCGCCCAAGCTGCTGCTGCTTGACGAGCCCTTCGGCATGCTCGATTCGATCACCCGCTGGGAGTTGCAGGACGTCCTGATGGAGGTCTGGGCCAAGACCCAGGTGACCGCCATCTGCGTCACCCACGACGTCGACGAAGCCATCCTTCTGGCCGACCGCGTGGTGATGATGTCGAACGGCCCCAACGCCAGGATCGGCAATATCATGGATGTCGATCTGCCGCGCCCACGCTCGCGCAAGGCGCTGCTCGCCCACAAGGATTACTACGCCTATCGCGAGGAGCTTTTCGACTTCCTCGAAGCCTATGAGGGTGGCGCAAATCCCGACCAGGAAACACTCGACCGCATCCGTTCCAAACGCGCTCAGCGCGCCATAGCGGCCGAATAGGAGGACCAGCAATGACAAAGGAAAAACTTGTCGTTATTGGTGCCGGCATGGCCTCTGGCCGCATGCTCGAGCACCTTGTCGACGCCAGTCCCGACGCTTACGACGTCACGCTCTTTGGCGCCGAGCCGCGCGGAAACTACAACCGCATCATGCTTTCTCCGGTTCTGGCAGGGGAAAAGACCTATGATGAGATCATTACCCACGATGCCGATTGGTACGCCGAACACGGCGTTCATTGCCAGTTCGGAAAGACGGTCACCAAGATCGATCGCGAGAGCAAGACAGTGTTCGCCGATGGCGTTGAAACGCCCTACGACAAGCTGGTGATTGCTACCGGCTCGGCCCCGTTCATCATCCCCATCGCCGGCAAGGATTTGCCGGGCGTGATGGCCTTCCGCGACCTCGATGACGTTGAAAAAATGGTTGCCGCGTCGACCCGGCCAAATGCCAAAGCCGTGGTGATCGGTGGCGGGTTGCTGGGGCTCGAAGCGGCTGCGGCGCTTTCCAACCGCGGCATGGAGGTCGTCGTGCTCCACCTCATGGGGCATCTGATGGAGCGCCAGCTCGATCCGGCTGCAGGTTATCTGCTGCAGCGCGAACTGGAAGGGCGCGGCATCAAGATCCACTGCAAGGCGCAGACCAAGGCGATCCTCGGCGAAGACAAGGTCGAGGCGGTCGTGCTCGATGACGGAACGCTCTATGATGCCGATCTGGTGGTCATGGCTGTGGGCATCCGCCCCGAAACGCGCATCGCTACCGATGCCGGTATCACTGTCGAGCGCGGCATCGTCGTCGATGACGCGATGCGGACTTCGGATCCCGATATCCTGGCTCTGGGAGAGTGCGTCGAGCACAACGGTATGATCTATGGTCTGGTCGCACCGCTCTACGACATGGCTAAGATTGCAGCCAAGACGCTGACCCGAACCGAAGCGGCGTTCAAGCCGGTCCAGACGGCCACCCAATTGAAAGTTACAGGCGTCAATCTCTATTCGGCGGGCGATTTCGCCGAGGGCGAGGGGCGCGAAGAGATCGTTCTGCGCGACGCGGCGGCGGGTGTTTACAAGCGGCTGGTGCTCGAAGACGACAGGGTGATCGGTACCGTTCTTTACGGGGAAACCGGGGACGGGGCGTGGTTCTTCGATCTCATAAAGAAAGCTGAGCCGATCAGCACCATGCGCGATACCCTGATTTTTGGTCAGGCCTACCAGGGGGGTGCCGAACTGGACCCTATGGCGGCCGTTGCAGCCTTGCCGGATGATGCAGAAATCTGCGGCTGCAACGGTGTCTGTAAATCTGCGATCACCGGCGCGATCGCATCCAAGGGTCTCGACAATCTCGATGGCGTTCGGGCCCACACCAAGGCATCGGCCAGTTGCGGCTCGTGCACCGGGCTCGTTGAGAAACTGCTCGCTGCAACCCTTGGCGATTCCTACAATCCGGCTGCGGTGCAGCCGATTTGCCCCTGTTCCGATCTCGGCCATGACGATGTCCGTCGCCTGATCGTCGCCAAGGACCTCAAATCGATTCCCGAGGTCATGCAGGAACTTGAATGGAAGACGTCGTGCGGCTGTGCCAAATGCCGTCCAGCGCTCAATTATTACCTGCTCTCGACATGGCCGGGTGAATACGAGGACGACAACCAGTCGCGCTTCATCAATGAGCGGGTACACGCCAATATCCAGAAGGACGGCACCTATTCGGTGGTGCCGCGCATGTGGGGCGGGATCACCAATCCGCGTGAGCTGCGCGCCATTGCCGATGTTGCCGATAAATTCGCCATCCCCACCATCAAGGTGACCGGCGGCCAGCGTATCGACCTTTTGGGGGTCAAGAAGGAAGACCTGCCCGCAGTCTGGGGCGATCTCAATGCCGCCGGCATGGTGTCGGGTGCCGCCTACGCCAAGGGGCTGCGCACCGTCAAAACCTGCGTCGGGTCGGACTGGTGCCGTTTCGGCACCCAGGATTCGACAGGGCTTGGCGTACAGATCGAAAAGTTCATGTGGGGAAGCTGGACCCCGGCAAAGGTCAAGATGGCCGTGTCGGGCTGTCCGCGCAATTGCGCCGAAGCGACCTGCAAGGACGTTGGCGTCGTGTGCGTGGATTCGGGTTACGAAATCCACTTCGCCGGTGCAGCCGGTCTCGACATCAAGGGCACTGAAGTTCTCTGCCACGCTAAGACCGAGGATGAAGCGCTCGAAATCATCGTTGCTTTGACCCAGCTCTATCGCGAGCAGGGGCGGTATCTCGAACGCATTTACAAATGGGCCAGGCGGGTCGGATCGGCATCGATCAAGGCCAACATCGTCGATGATTTGGCCAAGCGCCGCCATTATTACGAGCGCTTCGTTTATTCGCAGAAATTCTCCCAGATCGATCCCTGGGAAGAGCGCGTCAATGGCAAGGACGCTCACGAATTCGCGGCTATGGCCGAATTCGGCTTTCCCCAGGCAGCGGAGTAGGGCGATGACCGAGTGGATCAAGATCGGACAGCTTTCCGATATTCCGCAGCGCGGAGCCCGGTGTCTCAACACGCCGATCGGCAAGATCGCCGTGTTCCGAACGGCGGCTGACGATGTCTATGCCATAGAGGATCGCTGCCCGCACAAGGGCGGGCCGCTGAGCCAGGGCATCGTTCACGGGGCTCAGGTGACGTGCCCGCTGCACAGTTGGGTTTTCTCGCTGGAAACCGGCGAGGCTCAGGGTGCGGACGAGGGCAAGGTGCAGACCTTTGCGCTGCGGCGCGATGGTGAAGCCCTGCTGATCGATGCGAGCTTCGCACTCGCGGTTGCTGCGGAGTAAGGTATTGGCCGAGCCCATCCGCACAACCTGTCCCTATTGCGGCGTCGGCTGCGGCGTGCTGGCCACGCCGCAGGCGGACGGATCGGTATCGGTCGCCGGCGATCCCGAGCATCCGGCCAATTTCGGGCGGCTGTGTTCAAAAGGTTCGGCGCTGGCGGAAACCATCTCGCTGGACGGGCGTCAGCTCTATCCCATGATCAATGGCGTCCGCGCCAGCTGGTCCGATGCGCTCGATGCGGCCGCCGACCGGCTCGGAGCGATCATTGCCGAGCATGGGCCCGATGCCGTTGCCCTATACGGGTCGGGACAGTTGCTCACCGAGGATTACTACGTCGCCAACAAGCTGATGAAGGGGTTTATCGGCACTGCCAATATCGATACGAACTCCCGGCTTTGCATGGCGTCCTCGGTTGCCGGGCACAAGCGTGCGTTTGGCGCCGATACCGTTCCGGGCACCTATGAGGATCTCGAACTCGCCGATCTGGTCGTATTGGTGGGGTCCAATCTTGGCTGGTGCCATCCGGTTCTCTATCAGCGCCTGCTCGCGGCCAAGGAGGCCAGGCCCGATCTGCGCATCGTGGTGATCGATCCGCGCCGCACCAATTGCGCCGAAACCGCCGATCTGCACCTGCCCATCGCACCCGATGGCGATGTTGCGCTTTTTTCCGGCCTTTTCGCCCATCTCGCCAATGCGGGCGTGTTCGATACCCGCTACATCGCCGATCATACGAGCGGCACTTCCGACGCGCTGGACGCGGCCGAGGACTGGACGATTTCCCGCGTTGCCGAGGCAACGGGCCTGTCCACCGCCGATGTGGCGATGTTTTTCGACATGTTCACGGCCACCGAAAAGGTCGTAACCGTCTATTCCCAGGGGGTCAATCAATCGACTTCGGGGACCGACAAGGTCAACGCCATCCTCAATTGCCATCTGGCCACGGGCCGTATCGGGCGTCCGGGGATGGGCCCGTTTTCGGTCACCGGCCAGCCCAACGCCATGGGTGGGCGCGAGGTGGGCGGTCTGGCGAACATGCTGGCCGCGCACATGGAATTTGACGATGCGGACCGCGTCGCCCGCTTCTGGAACGCGCCCGACATTGCCACAAAGCCTGGGCTCAAGGCCGTCGACATGTTCGATGCAATCGGTGAGGGACGCATCAAGGCCGTGTGGATCATGGCGACCAATCCCGTCGTGTCGCTCCCCGATGCCGACGCCGCCCGAAAGGCCCTGGCGGACTGCGATACGGTGATCGTTTCAGACATGTTCGCGACCACCGATACGGCGCGCATGGCCGATATTTTCCTGCCAGCGGCCGGTTGGGGTGAAAAATCGGGGACTGTGACCAATTCCGAGCGCCGCATTTCGCGTCAGCGCGCCTTCAGGCCGCTTCCCGGCGAGGCGCGTCCCGATTGGTGGATCATCTGCGAGATCGCCAAACGGCTCGGGTTTTCCGGGTTCGATTATACTTCGCCCGCCGAAATCTTTGCCGAGCACGCCGAACTCTCGGGGTTCGAAAATCGCGGCAGCCGCGATTTCGACATCTCGGCATTGGCCGACCGCGATTATGAAACGCTCGCCCCGGCCCAATGGCCGGTGCCACGAACGGGCAGAGGCGCCACGCGGTTTTTCGGTTCAGGGGGCTTTTTTACCCCGGACGGCAAGGCACGCATTCTTCCTCTTGCGCCGCCGCCGCCCAAAGATCGCGGGCCGGGCCAGTTGATTATCAACACCGGACGCGTGCGCGATCACTGGCACACCATGACCCGCACCGGGCGTACGCGGCGTCTTTCGGCCCATTACGCAGAGCCCTTCGCCGAAATCCATCCCGACGACGCCGAGCGGCTTTCCATTCGCCGCACGCAACTGGTCCGGCTCGAAAATGCGTACGGCACGGCCATCGTTCGTGCCCTTGTCACCGACCGGCAGCAGAAGGGCTCCATTTTCGTCCCCATGCACTGGACGGGGGAAACGGCACTCACAGGTCGCGTGAACGCGCTCCTTGGGCCATTCATCGATCCGGTTTCGGGACAGCCCGCGCTCAAGATGGGCCGCGCAAGTGCAACGCCGGTCGATGTGGCCCTCTATGGGTTCCTCGTCAGCCGCCGCAAGCCCGATGTGAGCGCGCTCGGCTATTGGGCGATCGCTCCGGCTCTTGAAGGTTGGCGCGCCGAAATCGCGCTCTTTGAGCGTCCCGACGATATCCAGACGTTGGCCCGCGCCATTCTGCGCTTGCCAGAAGACGCCCAACTGACCACCAGCCTCGATGCTCGAACGGGCCGCATCAACCTCGTGCGCTTCGATGGCGACCGCCTCGATTGCGCGCTGTATCTTTCGCCCGACCCTGTGCTTGCCGCCCGCCAATGGGTCGTCGAGCAGCTTGCCGCAACCTATGACGCGCCGTTGGCCCGGGCCCGGGTGCTTTCGGGCCGCCCCGGTGCCGATCAGCCCGATCCGGGCCCGCTTGTCTGTTCGTGTTTCGGCGTCGGAGCCAACCAGATCGCCAATGCCGTCATCGATGGCGGGTGCGCCAGCGTGGCGGATATAGGCAATGTCCTGCAGGCGGGCACAAACTGCGGTTCCTGCCGCACAGAAATCGGGAGAATCATCGATGCACATCGTCTCGCGGCAGCCGAGTAAGGCCGAGCCTCCCCGGATGGCGTCCCTCGACGTCCTTCCGGTGTTTTTCGATCTCAAGGGCAAACGTGTGCTCGTTGCCGGCGGCGAAGAGCCTGCCGCGTGGAAGGCCGAATTGCTGGCCGCCGCGGGCGCGATTGTGAGCGTCTTTGCCGACCGATTTTGCGACGAGATGACAGCCCTCGCAGCCCGCGGGGCGGTCCAACTCGTGGACGGCGATTGGCGGCGTGCCGACTGGACGGGTCTGGCCCTGGCCATCGGCGATTGTGCTGAAGAGGAGGCGGGCGAGTTCGTCGCTGTTGCGCAGGCGCATGGGGTGCCGGTCAACGTGATCGACAAGCCCCATCATTGCCAGTTCCAGTTCGGCTCCATCGTCAACCGCTCTCCCCTCGTTGTGGGCATTTCCACCAGCGGAGCGGCGCCGATACTGGGCCAGGCCGTGCGGCGGCGTATCGAGACGCTCTTGCCCAAATCGCTCGGCGCGTGGGCGCGGCTTGCCCAGACGGTACGCGCCACCGTGCTCGACCGGCTTGCCGCCGGTGCCGAGCGGCGCGCATTCTGGGAACGGTTCTCCGACCTGAGCTTTTCGGGCCGCGAGCCCACTAGCAATCTGGACGCCATGATCGCCCGAGCGTCGCAGGCGCCTTCCGGGCGTGTCACTCTGGTCGGCGCCGGACCGGGAGATGCCGAATATCTCACCCTCAAGGCGGTTCGGGCCCTGCAGTCTGCCGATGTCATCTTGTTCGATGACCTTGTATCCGACGACGTTCTCGAACTGGCGCGCCGGGAAGCCAAGCGCATTCTCGTGGGAAAGCGCGCCCGCCGGGCGAGCTGCCGTCAGGACGATATCAACACGATGATGGCCGACCTGGCCCGAAAGGGCCGCCATGTGGTGCGGCTCAAATCGGGGGACCCCATGCTGTTCGGGCGGGCCGGCGAAGAGATTGCCGCCCTCGAAGCGCAAAATATCCCCGTCGCCGTGGTTCCGGGCATTTCGACAGCGTTTGCGCTTGCCGCCGAACTGGGGATGTCCCTGACCCACCGCGATTGCGCCCAGTCCGTCCGGTTCGTGACCGGCCACGCCCGCAATGGCCAATTGCCCGCCAATCTCGACTGGCAGACATTGGCCGATCCGGCGACGACCCATGTCTATTACATGTCCGGCGCGACGGCTCCGGCCATAGCGGAAAGATTGCTTGCGCAAGGCATGAACCGGGCAACGCCGGTGCTGATTGCCAGCAATGTCGGTCGTCCGGACCGCGAAATCGTGCACTGCCGGCTTGATGGACTTGCTGTGGCAATGGAGGGTCGCGATTTTTCCGGGCCTGTCATCACGGCCATCGGACAGGCGTTCGGCCAGCGGGCAGCCCTCGGCGCATCGTTTGAAAGCCTTGGAGCCTACGCCTCCTAGACGTCCTTAAAAATTGCCGACTTGACGACTCCTAGTTATGTTTCATAACATAATTCAACTGGGAGGTTGGCTATGTCGAAACAATCGACGCCCATTCGTGAGGTCAGGATGGGCCATATGGCGGCGCGTGCCGAGCGGTCGCGGGACGGTGTTGTCCATGTGCGCTCGAGCGAGCAGCTGGCGGCCTATCCGCGCTCGATCGTCGATGCGATTGCGCAATGGGCGGAAAAAACCCCCGACGCGCTCATGGTCGCCGATCGCAACAGCGAGACTGGCGATTGGCGCAGCCTGAGCTATGCCCAGGTTATCGAAGCCATCCAGCCGCTCGGTCAGGCGCTGCTCGATGCCGGGCTGTCGCAGGATCGGCCACTGATTATCCTGTCGGGCAATGAAATCGAGCATCTGCTGCTCGGGCTCGCGGCGATCTGGGTGGGCATTCCCTATGCTCCCGTTTCGCCTGCCTACTCGCTGATCTCCACCGACTTCGGCAAGCTCAAGCACATCGCAGGCCTTCTCACCCCCGGGATGATCTATGCATCCGATGGCGAAAAGTTCGCGCCGGCCATCTATGCTGTGTTTGGCGATGCCATTCCTCTGGTGGTCAAAACCAGTCCGCCATCGGGCCGCGCCGCGCGCCTGTTTGCTGAACTCGCGGCAACACCGGTCACTGCGGCGGTGGCCGAAGCCCACGCCGCCGCCACGCCCGATACCGTCGCCAAAGTGCTCTTTACGTCGGGCTCGACTGGCATGCCCAAGGGTGTCATCACCACCAATCGCATGATGGCCTGCAATCAGGAGATGATCCGCACCGCATTGGCCTTTCTCAAGGACGAGCCTCCGGTTCTTCTGGATTGGATGCCCTGGAACCACGTGGCGGGCTCGAGCCACAATACCGGGATCGCGTTCTACAATGGCGGCAGCTTTTATATCGATGACGGCCAGCCCACCCCGGCCAAAATCGGCAACACCCTGCGCAACCTCCGAGACGTACAGCCCACGGTCTATCTCACTGTGCCCAAGGGCTATGAGTTTCTCGTTGCGGCGTTCGAAGAGGATCACGAGGTCCGGCGTAAGTTCTTCTCGCGCATGAGGCTGATGCAATATGCCGGGGCCAGCCTCTCCCAGCACGTCTTTGACGGCATGGATCGGGCAGCGCGGGCCGAGCTGGGCCAGCGGGTGATGATCATCACCGGCTATGGATCGACCGAAACCGCGCCGTTTGCGTTCACCACCACCTGGCCGGTTCAGGAGGCGGGGCATATCGGGCTGCCGGCGGCGGGCATGGAGATCAAACTCGTACCCAATGGCGACAAGATGGAACTCCGGCTCAAGGGCCCCAATGTCACCCCCGGCTATTGGCGCGATGCGGAAAAGACGCGCGAAGCGTTCGACGAGGACGGATTCTACAAGATCGGTGACGCGGTAAAGCCGGTCGATGAAAACGATGTCTCCAGGGGCTTTGTCTTTGACGGGCGGGTCAGCGAGGACTTCAAGCTCTCGACGGGCACCTGGGTCAATTTCGCCAATGTGCGCAAATCGGTGATCGGCGCCTGTGCGCCTCTCATCCGCGATGTGGTTCTGACCGGTGCCGATCGCAACCATCTGGGCGCGTTGATCTTTCCCGATCTTGAGGCCTGCGCGCGCCACGCCGGTTTGCCGGCCGGTACCGACGTGGCCCAGATCGTCGATCACCCCGCCGTCAGGGATAAGTTCGCCGCCGATCTTGCAGCGCTGGCGTCGCGCGCCACCGGCAGTTCCAATCATATCGCCCGTGCCCATGTGATGGTCGCGTCACCCGATATCGATAAGGGCGAAGTCACCGACAAGGGATCGATCAATCAGCGCGCCGTGCTGGCGGCGCGCAAAGATCTTGTCGAAACGCTCTATGCCGAGCCGGTCCCGGCCGGTGTTTTTGATCTGCCGCGGAAAGGATAGCCCATGACCAAGGGATTGCGTCTGACATTTGAGGATGCCTGGTTGCTCGGCGGCGCGCGCACCCCGTTCGTTGATTATCGCGGCGCGCTGTCCGACATCTCGCCCATCGATCTCGGCATCAAGGCGGCGCGTGCGGCGATTGCGAAAACTGGCGTCGCGGCGGCCGATATCGAAACGACGATTGCCGGTTCGATGGCGCAGGCGTCCTTCGATGCCTTCATGACACCGCGCCATATCGGGCTCTATGCCGGCGCGCCGACCGAGGCACCGGCCCATCTGGTGCAGCGCATCTGTGGCACCGGGCTCGAAGTGATCGCCCAGGCCGCTGACGCAGTTTCGCTGGGCCGCGTCAGTCTCGCTTTGGCTGCGGGTGCGGAATCGATGAGCCGCAATCCCATCGCCGCCTACACACACCGCAACGGCTTTGCCATGGGCAAGGTGGAGTTCAAGGATTTCCTCTGGGAGGCGCTTTACGACCCCGCCGGATGCGTCACCATGGGCGACACCGCCGAAAACCTCGCCAAGCAATATGGCATCGAGCGCGAGCGGGTCGACCGCTATGCGGTGCGCAGCTTTGAGCGGGCCATTGCGGCCCGCGACGGCGGCTTGCTGGCCGAGGAAATCGCGCCAGTGATCAGCGAAACGTTCGAAGTCGAGGGCATCGATACCCGTTCAATCCGCTTGCCGCGCAGCATCGAGCAGGTCGATACCGACAGCCACATCCGCCCCTCGCCCTACGAAATCCTTTCCAAACTGCGTCCGGCCTTTGGCGGCGTCCAGACGGGTGGCAATTCGTCAGCCATCGTCGATGGCGCCGGTGCCGTTTTGATCGCGTCTTCGGACTATGCCAAGTCCCACGGCCTTGCGCCCAAGGCCCGCATTCTCGCCTCCGCCGCCGTCGGTGTGCCGCCGCAGATCATGGGCATCGGTCCCGCGCCCGCCATCCGCGCCGTGCTCGAAGCGAGCGGGATGACGCTTGACCAGATCGGGCGCATCGAGATCAATGAAGCGTTCGGCGCGCAGGTCCTGGCCTGTGTCGACGAGCTGGGCCTCGACGAGGACAGGCTCAACGTCAATGGCGGCGCCATTGCCCTCGGGCACCCCTTGGGCGCCACGGGCATTCGTCTGGCGCTGACACTGGCCAATGAACTGGAGCGCTCGGGCGAGCGCTACGGGATCGCTTCGGCCTGCATCGGCGGCGGGCAGGGGATCGCGCTTCTGATCGAAAATCCGAGGGCAAACTGATGGATATCGCAGGCAAGACGGCAATCGTCACCGGTGCCGCGTCGGGGCTCGGCGCGGCAACGGCCAAGACGCTGGCCGAGGCAGGCGCCAGGGTCGCAATAATCGACCGCGACGCGGAGAAAGGCGCCATTGTCGCCACTCAGATCGGCGGCCGGTTTTTCCCCTGCGACGTCGCCGACGCGGCCAGCGCCGAAGCCGCCATCGCCGATGCAATGGCCGCACTCGGCACGCCCACGATCCTCGTCAATTGCGCCGGTATCGGGACGGCGGCCCGCATCGTCGGACGCGACGGCCCCATGCCGCTCGATGCGTTCGAGCGGGTGATCCGCGTCAATCTCGTCGGCAGTTTCAACATGATGCGGCTGGCCGCCGATGCCATGCAGCAGAACGAACCAGATGCTAACGGCCAGCGCGGCGTGGTGATTTCCACCGCCTCGGTCGCCGCCTTCGAGGGTCAGATCGGGCAGGCGGCCTATGCGGCCTCCAAGGGTGGCATCGTGTCCCTGACGCTCCCCGCAGCCCGCGAATTTGCGCGGTTCGGCGTTCGGGTCCTTGCTATCGCGCCGGGGCTGTTCATGACACCATTGCTCGAGGAATTGCCCACCGAGGCCATCGACGCGCTGGGGCAATCCATCCCCAATCCGGCGCGGCTGGGCAAGCCCGAAGAGTTCGCCAATCTCGTTCTGGCGATGGTCGGCAATGATTATCTCAACGGCGAAGTCGTGCGGCTCGACGGCGCCCTGCGCATGGCGCCGAAATAGGACACGCCATGTTTTCCAACACAACGCGCATCGAAATTCAGTTCGGCGACTGCGACCCCGCGGGCATTGTCTATTATCCCAACTATTTCCGCTTCTTCGACAACGCCACGGCAGCGCTGCTCTCTGCCGCGTTCAAGATGCACAAGCGTCACTGGATCGCCCAGCATGGCATCGCCGGCATCCCGATGGTCGATACGGGCGCGAAATTTTCTCGACCTTCGCGGTTCGGCGATATCGTCGAAATCCGCTCGGAAATCATCGCGCTGGGGCGCTCGAGCTTCGGGGTTCGTCATGCGCTCCACAACGAAGGCGAGATCGCTATTGAGGCGCACGAAAAGCGCGTATGGGTCGGCCGTGACCCGCGCGACGCCCAAAAGATCATATCCCTGCCGATACCCGATGAGGTGCGCGCCGTGCTTGGCGCACCCTCGACCACACCGTGAACAGCAATTCCGAAGGAACAAACATGGCCCAGGACAAAGATGTGCTCTCGATTGATGCCAAGGGCACGATTGTCCACCTGACGCTCAATCGGCCCGAAAAACGCAATGCGCTCAACGATGCGACCATCGCGGCGCTCGATGCGTTCTTTTCCGATGTTCCCGATACGGCGCGCGCCATCGTCATCAGCGGTGCGGGCGGTCACTTCTCATCGGGCCTTGATCTGTCCGAACAGGTGCGCCGCGAACCGCTCGGGGTCATGGCCCATTCGCGCAACTGGCACCGGGTGATGGAGGCCATTCAGTACGCGCGTGTGCCGGTGGTTGCCGCCTTGAATGGTGCGGTCATGGGCGGTGGGCTGGAGCTGGCCGCCGCCTGTCACGTGCGGGTCGCCGAAGACAGCGTGCAATTTCGTATGCCCGAAGGGATGCGCGGCATTTTCGTCGGCGGTGGTGGTGCCGTCCGGATCGCAAAGCTCATCGGGCAAGACCGCCTGATGGAAATGATGCTGACCGGGCGTATCTATTCCGGCACCGAAGGCGAGCGGATCGGTCTCGCCCACTACGCGCTTTCCGAGGGAACTGCCCTCGACAAGGCGTTCGAATTGGCCGGGCGGATTGCCGAAAACTCGCCCACCATCAACCAGTTCATTATCCACGCCATCTCCCGGATTTCCACAATGCCGCCCGAAGCCGGGCTCTATGCGGAAAGCCTTGCCGCGGCACTCAGCCAGACCGGGCCGGATGCGGAAGAGGGCCTCAATGCGTTTCTCGAAAAGCGCAAGCCGGTGTTTCGTTAGGAACGCCGGGACAGGGCGGCCGGAATAAAATAACGGCTCTCCCTTGAATTTATGATGCAGTCAAAATATATCTTACTCCTAACTGAACAGGAGTTTGAAAATGCGTGAGCATGATTTTGGCAGACGCGGGTTCGGGCCCGGCGGACACTTTCCACACCATCGTGGCGGGCGGCGCGGACGGGTCTTTGATTCCGCTGAACTGCAATTGGTGGTGCTTGACCTCATCACCGCGCAATCGCGGCATGGCTATGAATTGATCCGCGAGATCGAAGCCTTGTCGGGCGGTCTTTATGCGCCGAGCCCCGGCATGATCTATCCAACGCTGTCGTTGCTGCTTGAAATGGGCCTGATCGAGGAAACCGGAGCCGATGGTGCCCGCAAGAGCTTTGCGATCACCGATGCGGGCCGGGCCCACCTTGCCGAAAACGAAAAGCCGCTTGCCGCCGCCCGCTCGCGGCTGGAAGCATTGGCCGAAGCCAAGGACCGTGCCGATCCGGCCCCGCTGCGCCGCGCCATGGGCAATCTGCGTGAAGTGCTGGTGATTGCGTCGCGAAAGCCGGGGTTCGACGAGAAGAAAATTCTCGAGAGCGCGCGCCTTATCGACGAGTTGGCAGGAACCATCGAGCGCCTGTAAGACGGTTCGGCACTTGCGTGAGGCACATCCATGACGGTTACCGATCCGCGCGGCTTTCTGAGCGAATTGTTCGATTGCGCGGTTCGGGCCGCCGATCCGCGCGCTGCGATAGCGGCCCATCTGCCTGAACGGCCGCCGGGACGCACCGTGGTGGTCGGCGCGGGCAAGGCGGCCAGCGCCATGGCCGCCGCCCTCGAAGCGCTCTGGGATGGCCCGCTGGAAGGGGTCGTCGTTGACCGGCACGGCGAAATCACCCCAACCCGGCACGTCCAGGTGCTCCAGGCGGCCCATCCGGTGCCTGATAATGCCGGTCTGGCCGGATCGAGGGCGCTGCTCGATGCAGTGCGCGGACTGACTGCAGACGATCTCGTCATTGCATTGATTTCCGGCGGTGGATCGTCGCTGTTGCCGATGCCGGGCGGCGGTCTGAGCCTTGAGGACGAGATTGCCGTCAATCGGGCCCTGCTCGATTCCGGAGCTCCAATCGGGGCGATGAATGTTGTGCGAAATCATATCTCGGCCATCAAGGGCGGGCGGCTGGCCAGGGCCGCGGCGCCGGCGCGGGTCGTTTCGCTGATCGTTTCCGATGTGGCGGGCGACGATCCCGCCAAAGTCGCCTCCGGCCCCACTGTGCCGAGTTGGTCCACACCCGACGATGCGCTTGATATCATTGCGCAATATCGCATGGACGTGCCCGAGACGGTTTTGGCGCATTTGCGCTCTCCCGCTGCCGCGACGCCATCGCCGGACGATCCCGACTTCGCCCGCAACAGCGTTTCAGTCATCGCATCGGCGCGCACAGCGCTCGAAGCAGCGGCGCTGAGGGCGCAGGAGAAAGGCGTTTCGGCCGTCATCCTGTCCGATGCCATCGAAGGGGAAGCGCGTGAAGTTGCGCTTATGCATGGCGCCATGGCGCGCGAGATCGTTCGGTTCGGGCGGCCCTTTGTAAAACCCGTGGTGATGCTTTCAGGTGGCGAGACGACTGTCACTTTGGCGGGCGGATCTTACGGCAAGGGCGGCCGGAATACCGAGTTCCTTCTGGCGTTTGCAAAGGCAATTCAAGGGGTCGAAGGGGTCGATGCCCTGGCTGCCGACACCGACGGGATCGACGGGTCCGAGGACAATGCCGGGGCCTTTGCCGATGGCGCAAGTTTTGCGCGCATGCGCGCGGCGGGACTGGACCCCAATAAGGTGCTGGCGGGGCACGATGCCTGGAGCGGATTTGCGGCCATCGGAGGTCTGTTCGTCACCGGCCCGACCGGAACGAACGTCAATGATTTCAGGGCGATACTTGTGCGTTAGAACTTGTTTGTCGTGCAGTCGAATCGGAAAAGTCTTCAACTTTTCCTGACTGCACTCTAGCGACAAACCAGCCAACGAGTTCGGCTGTGTTTTTAAGGCCGAGCTGGCGCGTCATGCGGTAACGATGAGTCTCGATGCTGCGCGGCGAAAGCCCCAGTTCGGCAGCGATTTCGGCGTTGGTCTTGCCCTGTGAGACAAGGGTCAGAATCTGGTTCTGGCGCGGTGTGAGGGCCTGTCTCTGGACATCGACCGGCCGTGGGATGGGATCGAAGCAATAGACAGCGCGGGCGAAAGGATCGTTTAAAATCATGGACTTGCCACGTGCCCGGCACCAGAAGCGGGTGCCGTCGCGGTGCGCCATGATGCGCTCGTCGGTATAGGTGCGGCCGCCTGAAAAATTGGTTCGCCAGAGATCGCCCACCATCACGAAATCGGCGACGCCGGGATAGAGTATCTTGAAGCTCCGGTCGGCCAGTTCATCGGGCAAGTACCCGAAAAGACTGGCAAAAGCGGAGTTGACCTGCCGGATGATCCGGTGGGTCGCATAGACCATGGGGACCGGAAGGTCATCGAGGGCGAAGTGCGGGGCGGACTGTTCCATGACGTGTAAATACGTCTTTGGACGACCGATGTACACCCGGTACACTTGGCCCTCACGCCTAGAGCTCGTTCCGTCCCGATTGAATCGGGACGGCCGCTCTAAGCCTATTCTGTCGCGAGATCGAACCGGAAAAGTCTGCAATTTTTCCTGATCTCGCTTTAATGGAGGAGACCATGATGGCGCCCCAAGTTCACATCGTTGCCGCGCGGCGCACGCCCATCGGTTCGCTGAACGGAAGTCTGTCGGCGCTTGCCGCGCACGAATTGGGCGCGGCGGCGGCAAAGGCGGCCATTGTCGATGCCGGGGTCTCTCCCGAGCACATCGAGGAAACCATCATGGGGCAGGTGCTGACCGCCGCTGTGGGCATGAACCCGGCGCGGCAGACGGCGCGGTTGGCCGGGTTGCCCGATGCCGCGACGGCGTTTGTGGTCAACCAGGTGTGCGGGTCGGGACTTCGCGCCGTGGCGCTGGGCGCCCAGCAGATCGGGCTGGGGGATGCGAATGTTGTGCTGACCGGCGGGCAGGAATCGATGAGCCGCGCGCCCCACGCCGCCTATCTGCGCTCGGGGACCAAGCTGGGCGATGTCAGTTTCATCGACACCGTGATGAGCGACGGGCTGACCGACGCCTTTGGGAAAATGCCCATGGGGGTGACGGCAGAAAACGTCGTGCGCCAGTGCGGGCTGACCCGCGAACAGCAGGATCAATTTGCCCTGCGGTCGCAGCAGCGGGCCTCGGCGGCGCAAAAAGAAGGTAAGTTCGTCGATGAAATCGTGCCGGTCACCATCGCCGGTCGTAAGGGCGCTACCGTGGTGAGTGAAGATGAGTTCATTCGCCACGATGCCAGTATCGAAAGCATGGAAAAGCTGCGCCCGGCCTTTGAAAAGGACGGCACGGTCACGGCGGCCAATTCCTCGGGGATAAACGACGGCGCCGCCGCGCTGATCCTGATGTCGGACGCGGCGCTCAAACAGCATGGCGCGACGTCTCTGGCGCGCATCGTAAGCTGGGCGACGGCGGGGGTCGATCCTAACGTCATGGGGTTGGGCCCCATTCCCGCCTCGCTTAAGGCGCTGGCCAAGGCAGGATGGAGCGTGGGCGACGTCGACCTTTGGGAGGCCAACGAGGCGTTCGCCGCGCAAAGCCTTGCGGTGGTCGGCGAACTCGGGGTGGACCCGGACAAGGTCAACGTCAATGGCGGCGCTATCGCCTTGGGCCATCCCATCGGGGCGTCAGGGGCGCGGGTTCTGGTGACGCTGCTGCACGAGATGGCCCGGCGCGACGTCAGACGCGGCGTCGCGACGTTGTGCATCGGTGGTGGCATGGGCATTGCGATGTGCGTCGAACGCTAACTGGGCGTGCAAGGGAGGACTGAAATGGATCGAGCGCAGGACGCAGGGATCGGTGAGATCGTCTGGGAGGCCGATGCGGGCCGCAAGCAAGGCTCGGCGCTGTGGCGGTTTGCCGAGGCAACGCGCCACGAGCACGGCGCCGATCCTTCAGACTATCCGGCGCTTCTCGACTGGTCGATCAAAGAGCCCAATGCGTTTCATGAGGCGTTGTGGGATTTTCTGTCCATCGTCGGGGACAAGGGCGAAACCGCCTTCGTTGCGGGGACAAGCATTCGGGACGCAGAATTTTATCCCGGCGCGCGGCTCAACTATGCCGAAAACCTTCTGACCCGGCGCGACGATGGCGTGGCGATCATCGCCCATCGCGATGACGGCACGCGGCGCGAGATTACCTGGCGCGGGCTTTACGATCGGGTGTCGCAGGTCGAGCAGGCACTGCGGGCCGAAGGGGTTTCCGAGGGCGACCGAGTGGGAGCGATCGTTACCCACGATATCGAAGCGATAATCTTTTATCTCGCGACGTCGGCCATCGGGGCCATCTGGTCGTCGTGTTCGCCCGATTTCGGCCAGGCCGGGGCCAGCGACAGGCTGGGGCAGATCGACCCAAAGGTGTTGGTTGCGGTGCCGGGCTATGGCTATGCGGGCAAAGCAATCGACATTTCGGCCACAGTGCGAGCCGTTGCGGAAGCAACCAACGTCACGAGGATCGTGCTGCTCGGGGCGGTCCCTGAGGGCCTTACCGATCTGGGTTGCGTTGCGCTCGACGACTGGATCGCGCCGTTCTCCCCGCGCGACATCGCCTTCAACCGCATGGAATTTTCGGCGCCGTTGGTCATCCTGTATTCCTCGGGTACGACCGGCAAACCCAAATGCATCGTCCATTCGGGCGCCGGGCTTCTGATCCAGCACAAAAAGGAGTTGATGCTCCATTGCGACATCAAGCAAGACGAGCGATTTTTCTATTTCACCACCTGCGGGTGGATGATGTGGAACTGGCAGGTGTCCGGGCTGGCGCTGGGGGCGACACTTGTCACCTATGACGGCAACCCGTTCTATCCTGAACCAGCGCGGCTGATCGATCTGATCGATCAGGACGAAATCGCCATTTTCGGGACCAGCGCCAAATATATCGATGCCTGCGCCAAGGCAGGGCTCAAGCCAAAAGAAGCGCACCGGCTTTCCGCCTTGCGGCTGATCCTATCGACCGGGTCGCCGCTGATCGCGCCGAGTTTCGATTACATCTATGCCGACTGGAAAACGGACCTCCATCTGGCTTCGATTTCGGGCGGGACCGACATCTGCGCGTGCTTTATCGGCGGCAATCCGCTGCTGCCCGTCCGGCGCGGTGAGTTGCAATGCGCACTGTTGGGCATGGACCTCGATACCCTCGACGATGAGGGGCAGCCGGTATCGGGGGTGCCCGGCGAATTTGTGTGCCGCAATGCGCATCTTTCGATGCCGGTTTCGTTCTGGGGCGATGCTGACGGGTCGCGCTATCGCGATGCCTATTTCTCCCGCTTTGATGGCGTGTGGGCGCATGGCGATTTCGTCGAAAAGCGTCCCGCAGGCGGCTTCATCATCCACGGGCGTTCCGACACCACGCTCAATCCCGGCGGCGTGCGGATCGGGACGGCGGAGATCTACCGGCAGGTGGAAACCATTTCGGCGGTCGAGGAAGCCATTGCCGTGGGCCAGGACATAGATGGCGACCAGCGGGTGATCCTGTTCGTCAAATTGCGCCCCGGGCAGGTGCTCGATGCGGCGCTCGAAAAGGACATCAGAACCCGCATCCGGTCCGGCGCCAGCCCGCGCCACGTCCCGGCCAGGATCATCGCCGTCACGGCGATCCCAAGGACGCGTTCGGGCAAGATCTCCGAGATCGCCGTGCGCGACGTGATCCACGGCCGGCCGGTCAAAAACACCACAGCGCTCGCTAACCCCGAGGCGCTCGAGTTGTACCGGGACCTTGAGGCGCTGCGGGACTAGCTTATCAACCGCCCCCGCGTGCCCAGGGCTCCAGCACTTCGCGGGCGGCGGTGCGGCCTTTGTCCGTGAGGAGGAGGCTTTCGCCTGACCGGGTGACGAAGCCGTCCGAGAGGGATTTTGCGAGGATGGCGTCCGATTTCGCCCGGCTCCAATGGAGGTGCTCGCGCAGGGCGGCGGTGACGTTTTCCTCTTTCGCTTCCGGGTCGTTCTCGTGATTGAACAGATGCACGGCCAAGGTGCGTGCTGCGTTTTCGGCGACCCGTGCGCGGCGGCGCGCGTCCTGGGCGATCAGCCCGTAGCGCGGGCCGAAGGCGAGGCCGGCGACAAAGCAGGCACCGGTCATCATGGCCATCATGCCGCCAATCGAAACGTTGAACCACACGGCCAGCCAGTAGCCAGCAATCGAGGAGACAGTGGCGATGGCGGCGCCGTAAACCAGCATGAGCGAAAGGCGGTCGGTCAGGAGATAGGCGGCCGAAGGCGGCACGATCACGAAGGCGATGAAGAGGATGGCGCCCACGGAATCGAACGCCGCAACCGCCGTGCCCGAGAGCAGCGCCAGAAGCGCGTAGGACAGCAGCACGGGGGCAAAGCCGAGTGCCTTGGCCAGCGCCGCATCGAAGGTTGCGAGCTTTAATTCCTTGAACAGCAGGGTGACGAAGGCGAGGTTGAGCAGCGCCATCACGCCCATCCACACGACAGCCTGGGGCACGAGATAGCCGCCGATTTCATAGGTATCGAGCCAGACAAAACCGATTTCGCCCAACAGCACAGTGTGCTGGTCGATATGGACGTCGCGGGCATAGATGTTGATGAGCAGCACGCCGATGGAAAACAGCGCCGGAAAGACCAGCCCGATGGCCGCGTCGGCCTTTACGCGCCGGGTGGCCGTCAACAACTCGGTCAGCGCCACGGTCAAAAGCCCGGTCAGCGCCGCCCCGATGATCTGGACGGGGCCGCTGGCCTGTCCGGTCAGCATCCAGACAACGATAATGCCGAACACTATGGAATGGGAAATGGCGTCCGAAAGCATCGACGCGCCGCGCAGGATGAGGAAGGTGCCGAGCAGGGACGCGGCGATGCCGACCAGCGCGCCGGTGAGCATGATCATGGCGTCGGGGGAATCAAAGAAGGCGGAAAGCATGGCGGTCATTGGCCGGCCCCCTCAAGATTGGCGCGAGCCTCGGCAATGCCGGTTTCGGTTAATGTCCAGTGGGGCGTGGGTTCGGGATGGTGCCGGGTGGCAGCGATCAGCCCCCGCGACTGCAGTCGCTTGAGCGCGGAGGCCGTGCCGGTGCCGTGATAGGCGTCGAGCATTGTCTGCTCGGCCGGATATGCTGGGTCGTTGTGCTCGGCGGCGAGGCGATAGAGCGTTGCCAGAACGCGGCGGCCGCGCAGGCTCTTGCTGTTCTCGCGTTGGCGCAACAGGGCGGGCAGCAACCCGCGCTGGGGCGCGAAAACCAGCGAGATGATCACGATAGCCGATACGGCGAGGACGATCAGCGGCCCAGTGGCCAGCCCCCTGCCAGTGGCGCTGATCAGGGCGCCGAACACCCCGGAGATCATGCCGAACAGCGCGGCGAGGCCAACCATTGTGCCCAGCCGGTTTGTCCATTGCCGGGCCGCCACGGCGGGGGCGATGATCATCGCGGCCATCAAAACGACACCGACCATTTGCAGCCCGATGACGACCGCCAAGGCAATCATCGTCGTGAGCCCCGCTTCCAGCGCGAGGACCGGCAGGCCCAGCGTCCGGGCATAGCTCGGATCGAAGGTGATGAGCTTGAACTCTTTCCAGAACAGAATGACCAGCCCCAGCGCGACAAGGGCGATGCCACCCATGACGTAAAGATCGGAGCGCAGGATGGCGGCCGCCTGCCCGAACAGGAAGGATTCGAGCCCGCCCTGTGCGGCATTGCCGCCGTTCTGGATGAAGGTCAAAAGCACGATGCCCAGCGCGAAAAAGATCGAGAGCACGATGCCCAGGCTGGCATCGGTCTTGAGCCGCGTGGTGCGGGTCAGCGCGAGGACGATCAGCGCGGCCAGTGCGCCGGTGACCAGAGCGCCGACCAGAATGGCCGGCAGGCTGCGCGTCCCGGCGATGAGGAACCCCAGGCAGATGCCGGGCAGGGCGGCATGCGAGAGCGTATCGCCCAGCAGCGACTGCCGCCGCAGCACAGCGAAACTGCCCAAAACGCCCGAGACGATGCCGAGCAGGGCGGCGCCGATCAGAACGTTCTGGATTGTGTAATCGGAGAGCAGCGCGAACATGGTCAGGCGGTGGCCCCGAGCGTGGCGTCGCGGTCGATCAGGGCAATCTGGCCGCCATAGGCCTTGCGCAGATTTTCCGAGGTATAGACGTTCGATACCGGGCCCTGCGCGATGACGCGGACGTTGAGGATGACCATCCAGTCGAAATAATCGCGCACAGTCTGCAGATCGTGATGGACGACGATCACCGTCTTGCCCGCGTCGCGCAGCGCGTGGAGGATTTTGACGATTGCCCGCTCGGTGGTGGCGTCCACCCCGGCCATGGGCTCGTCGAGGAAATAAACATCGGCATCCTGAACCAGGGCGCGGGCGATGAACACGCGTTGCTGCTGGCCGCCGGAAAGCTGGCTGATCTGGCGGTCGGCGAAATCTTCCATGCCGACACGTGTGAGCGCTGCGAGGGCGCGGTCGCGGTCGGCCCGGCCGGGGCGGCGCAGCCAGCCGAGCTGGCCGTAGAGCCCCATGGTCACCACATCGAGCGCGGTGGTGGGGAAATCCCAATCGACGCTGGAGCGCTGGGGGACGTAGCCGACCTTGCGGCGCTGATCGGCATAGGGGCGGCCGTGGATGGTGACGTGGCCGGCGGTGGGTTTGACCAGATCGAGGATCGATTTGATCAGCGTGGATTTGCCGGCCCCATTGGGGCCGACGATTGCCGCCATGACGCCGGGCGGGATATCGAAATCGATATCCCAAAGCACCGGCTTTGACTGGTAGGAGACGGTCAGGTCTTCCACATGCACGGCGAGGCCGGGCTCGTGGAGGTCCGGATTTACTCTATCGACCATTGGGCAGCCCAATCTGCAAGTGCGGCGGGGAGCGGGGCGGGGGTGCCGCCCAGCGCTGTGGCGATGGCGGCGGTGTTGGCATGGATCATGCCGATATAGTTTCCGCCTGCGGTGGCGGGGTCGCCCATGGCGTCCGAGAACAACTCGCCGCCGATTTCGACCGGCTGGCCGGCCTGGTTGGCGGCCTCGATCACCGCCTGGATGGTGCGCGGGTTGATCGTCGATTCAACGAAGATGGCGGGCACTTCCCGCTCGACGATCAGATCGGCGGTTTGGCGGATATCGGCGATGGCCGCTTCGGACTGGGTGGAAATCCCCTGAATGCCCGCCACCTCGATATCGTAGGCGCGGCCGTAATAGGCGAAGGCGTCGTGGGCGGTCACGAGGATGCGCTGGGTTTGGGGGATCGAGGCGATCGTCTGGCGCGTCCAGTCGTCGAGCGCTGCAAGCTGGGCCTCGTAGGCTTGGGCATTGGCTGCTATGTCCGCCGCGCAATCGGGCGCACTTTCCGACAACTGGGCTGCCATGACCGGCACGATGCGCGCCCAGAGCGAAACATCCATCCACAGATGCGGATCGACGCCATAGGCATCGTCGGTGGTGATCAGATCGTCACGCGCGATGCCCGCTTCGGAAACGGCCAGCGTCGGCACGCGCTCGGCATAGCGGGCAAAGACATCGCCAAGCTGACCTTCAAGGCCATAGCCGGAATAAAGGATCAGATCGGCGCGGTTGAGCGTCTGCACGTCCTGTGCGGTGGCCTGATAGAGGTGCGGGTCGATGCCCGGCCCCATCATTGTGTCAACAGCGATGCAGTCGCCGCCCAGGATCTGGGCGATATCGCCGATCATGCCCACAGTGGCAACGACGGAAACCGGCTCCTGAGCCGCGGCCCCAAGGGGCGCGAGGGACAGGCTGGCGGCGGTGGCGAGGAGGATGGATCGGGAAAGCATGGGAACCATTATTGCACGTTGGAGGGAATATGCAATTGAATATGACAATCATTTGCAAAGAGTCAATTGCAAATGCGAATGATTTGCAAAAAGAGTGGCCAAGTATGGGAGGTAAGGAGGAACAAGGAGCGGCGGGGATCTGCTACATCTGCCGATCATGGCTGAGAAGGTCGTTCGCAAGCAGAAAGCTGGACGACATGTCGTCAGTAGCCGTGCGCCGCACTTTCGCTTTGTGCTGCGTCAGCATATCCCATCAAATCTACCAACCGCAGGCTTCCCGTAGCGGTACTATTTCGTCTTCGATTCCAGCTATCGGAAAATCTACGGTGATAGGGGACTCTCCGAACGGCGTAATTTGGACCAGCAGATTTTCTGCGCCAAACAGGGCCTTGACGAAGGGTATGGAGCTACCGCCATTCCACAGTCCGAGCGCCCTGTTGTCCGTGGATTCTACAAAACGTTGAGTTTTGGCGGAGGTCTCGTCGATCCGGTATGTGATGCGCCCGTAGCTTTGCAGGTCTGCAAGGTGGTGATCGCCCATGCGAAAAATCATGGAGGTTGTATTCTCCATGCAGCGCACAATCATGCTGCCGTGGGCGGCCCCACCGCTGAACCGTCGCGGAAAAGTATCTGATGATACAAGCGTCAAGAAAACGTTAGTCGTATCATCAAGTCGCGACGTTTCTGAACTAACTACCCACCTGCTTTGTGAAGAAGCCGTGGGTGCTTTCCGGTCGACACGGAACAACAAGTCATAGCAAACCAGTCGTTCGGCGCCGTCATCGACAGCACCGCATTGCTCGGGTGTGGTCTGCCCAATGGCGACTGTGGTGCCTCCAGCCAGCATCAGAGCAATGCACGCTGAGCGCTTGATAAATTTCTGGATCATCAGTTCCCCCAAACTTGACGGGGATCATCGTGATCCACCCGATGAAATGCGTCAAGACGAGGTCCATGCCGCTCACATTCGTTTCCCTCAGCGATTTCGTCCTGTCGGCCCCAGCCTTCACCGCAGGAGGGAACCGCGCAATGGGCCAGGCTTTGCCCATTGCGCAGGATTTGCCTGTTTGTCTTCTGGCAGTGTGGGTATGGTTTTGATGCTGGAGACAATTGCGATGACCAAGAACCAGACCCAGGCGGGCTATATCGATCGACTGAACCGGGTCGATGATTATGTCTTTGCCCATCTCGAGGACGAGATTTCATTTGATCGGCTGGCCGAGATCGCCTGTCTGTCGCCCTATCACTGGAGCCGGATCTATTCGGCGATGCGCGGCGAAACGATTGTCGCGGCCGTACGTCGTCTGAGGCTGCAGCGTGCCGCGGACCGGCTGGCCAATTCCAGCGCCGACATCAAACACATTGCCGAACGGGCGGGGTATGGCTCAGCTGAAACGTTCGGCCGGGCCTTCAAGGATGCGTTCAATATGAGCCCGGCGGCCTATCGCGAAGCTGGGTCGCACGCGGCGTTCAGCAAAGCCAATTCGGCGGCGGACGGTGATGGATTTCCCGTAACGCTGGTCACGCTTTCCGAACGACGCTGCGCCGGTATCGATCATACCGGAAGCTATATGGAGATCGATCACGCCATGGGGCGGCTTTATTCCGAGCTTGCTTTACGGCAGGCGGTGCCTGACGCGCCCGAAATGATCGGCGTGTTCTTCGACGATCCCGATCTCGGCCCCGAGGAGGCGCTGCGCTCGCGTGCCTGCCTCCCGGTTTCCGCGAGCGTGGCCATCGATGCGCCAATGGTGGAGAGCAAATTGCGGGGCGGGCTTTACGCGCGGCTGAGCTATACCGGCCCTTATGCCGATATGCGCGGCGCGTATCGCTGGCTGTTGGGCACCTGGTTGCCCGGGTCCGGGCACGAGCCCGATGATGCTCCGATCTTTGAGGCCTATCTCAACGATCCGCGCGTGGTGCCGCAAAACCAGTTGCGGACCGATATCCATCTGCCTCTGAGGGGCACGCCGTGAGCGCGCCGCCGGTGCCGTCCGATGTTGCGCAGGCGCTGTCGCGTCATCCGGCGGGCATCCAGGAGCAATTGCTCGATATCCGCCTGATGATTTTTACGACCGCAGCGGCAACCGAGGGCGTGGGACCTTTGACCGAAACCCTCAAATGGGGCGAGCCGGCCTATCTGACCGAAAAGAGCAGGTCGGGCACGACGATCCGGCTGGGCGTATCGAAACTGGCGCCCGACAGGCCCGCGATATTCCTCAATTGCCGGACAAATCTGATCGAAAATTTCAGGGCCCATTTCGCCGACGCCTTCGTCTTCGAAGGCAACCGGGCCCTCATCATTCCGGCTCCGGCCCGGCTGGCGGAGACGCCAATTGCGCTGTGCCTGCGGATGGCGCTGACGTATCATCGTCGCGGCAAAGACCAGAACTGAAAAGGATGAACCATGGAGATCATCAGGGCAGGCTCGACGGCGTCGGGGAAGGGGCCGGGGGACTGGTTTACGGGAGCGGTGCGGATCGATCCGCTTTTCAATCGCTTTGATTCCGAGCGTGTGCAGGGCGCAGCGGTGACGTTCGAGCCGGGTGCGCGGACGGCCTGGCATACGCACCCTCTGGGCCAGACGCTTGTCGTCACCTCTGGTGCTGGCCGGGTGCAGCGTTGGGATGGTCCGATCGAGGAGATACGGCCCGGTGATGTCGTGTGGTTTGCGCCGGGGGAAAAGCACTGGCATGGCGCGGCTCCCGATACGGCGATGACGCACATCGCCGTGCAGGAGGTGCAGGATGGCCGGGCGGTTGACTGGTTGGAGAAGGTTTCCGACGACCAGTACGGAGCCTAGGCATAGGAGGGGTCTCAGGACCGATCGCCATTTGAATAGGCACGGCCCCGCGAAACTCACTGGATTGTCACCCCGGGCTCGACCCGGGGTCCAGTACACTCCAAGCTCAAGATAGAACCGCCGAGTCTGCCGCCTAAGGGCGAATCAAATGCCGGCCCCAGGGCTAAGAGACGTTGAACCTTTCCCTGAGCCATTTCGCCCCATCGTTCAGCGCTTTTGCCGCCAGCGCCGAGATCGATATCGCCTCGAGAAACGAGTGGACCGAGCCGGGGTAGAGACCGCCCGAGACCGGGATTTGTGCAGCTTCGAGCTTTGATTTCAGCGCGAGGTTTTCGTCGCGGAGGACGTCGAGGTCGGTGATGGTCATGAAAGTCGGGGGCAGACCCGCAAGGTCGGCCAGAATGGGGCTGACGAAAGGGTCGGTGCGCTGGGGCCGCTCGCGGACATAGTTGGACCACAGGGTTTCCATTTCCGAGGCGCCCAGAAGATAGCGGCCATCGGCGAAAAGCTTGTAGCTTTCGGTTTCCATGCGCGCACCGAAGGCGCCGTAATTGAGCAAAAGGCCACAGAGCGCATCGCCATAGTCGCTGTCGCGCAGGGTGAGCGCCGTGGCCAGCGCGAGATTGGCGCCTGCCGAATCCCCGCCAATGGCCAGCCTGGTGGGATCGATGCCCCATTCCTCGCCGCGATTGGCCACAAGCCGCACCAGATCGGCCAGAAGAGTGAGCTGGTTTGGAAACCGGGTTTCCGGGGCCAGCGGATATTCGACGCCGATCACGGCGATACCGGCGCGGGCTGCGTATTCGCGCATCAGCCGGTCATGGGTATCGAGGCTGAAAAAGGTCCAGCCGCCGCCATGCAGATAGATCAGCGCGGGAAGCGGGCCGGGGCCAGGAACATGAATGCGGGCGCGCAACTGGCCGATGACCCGGTTGGCTGAACGGTAGAGGACCGGGCCGCCCCTGGCCCATGGCGCGCGCACCGCTGCGGCAACCTTGCGCTGGGTGGCGATATCGAGCGTTGGGAAGGGAGGGAAGTGGCTGTAGGCGGTGGTTATGCCATCGATAAAGGCAATAAGCTCAGGATCGAGCCCTTCGGCGAGCCGGGGGTCGGAAGTAAAACCGTTCTGCATAAAATCATACTATAAAGGCTAGGCAAAAATCCTTCTATAGAGCGCGCATCTTAAGTCGGGATTGTTTCAATCGGTTCAATTGTATGGGCGTGTTGGGCCGTGCGACGATTTCGCGTATCGTCGCGGCAAGGGTGGTGGTTCTATGGCATTGCTGCGGAAGGGGCCGGGGTCATGAGCAGGCAGGATATCCACAATTCGCAAACGCCCGTGCTGTGCCGCAATTGCGAGGTGCGCCATCGCGGGCTGTGCGGCGTGCTCGAACCCGAACAATTGCTGGAGCTTTCAAGGCACACCCGCGTTGTGCGCCAGGGGGCGGGAAGCGAACTGATCGGCGACGACACCGACGTCACGAGCTACGCCAATGTGATGACCGGCGTCGTCAAGCTCACAAAAATGCTCGAGGATGGACGCCAGCAGGTCGTGGGGCTGCAGTTTGCGCCGGATTTCCTGGGCCGGCTCTATGGCAAGCAGAGCCGCTTGTCGGCCGAGGCCGCCTCGGATGTGGATTTGTGCCGGATCCCCAAAAGTGCGTTGGAAGCGATCATGGCGGCCAATCCGGCGCTCGAGCACCGGCTGCATGAGCAGACGCTGCGCGAACTCGACGAGGCCCGCGACTGGATGGTCACGCTGGGGCGCAAGACGGCGGGCGAGAAGGTCGCCAGTTTTCTCTTTCTCATCGCCACCCATATCGATCCTGTGGCCCAGATCCAGCGCGAGCTGGGCGAACGCGGCGATGCGGAATTCGATCTGCCGCTGAGCCGGGCCGACATCGCCGATTTTCTCGGGCTGACCATCGAGACCGTGTCGCGACAGATCACCAAGCTGCGCAAAGCGGGAGTGATTGCCGTCGAGAACAACCGCAAATTCATCATTCCTGATCTGGGTCGGCTCGAGGCTCATTGCGGCTAACCGATTTCGCGCAAGCGCCCGCTGATGAGAGCAAGCTTCTTGAACGGCGTCGCTTCGGGAAGGCTGGCGTGGGTGGCCAGCAACACGGTGCGGCCAGCCAGCGCATCGGGGAAATCGGCGAAGAGGGCCAACTCGGTCTCCCGGTCAAGCCCGGCGGTGGGTTCGTCGAGAAGTACGATTGAGGCAGGCGCGAGAAGGGTACGGGCAAGGCAGAGGCGCCGGGCCTGTCCGGCCGAAAGCGTGGCGCCGGTTTCGCCAACGATGGTATCGAGGCCCTTTGGCAGGGCGCGGATCGTGGTTTCGAGCCGGGCGGTTCCCAGCGCAGCGTACAGATCGGCGTCTGTGGCCCCGGGCCTGGCGATCAGCAGATTGTTGCGGACGGTATCGAGAAAGATCGGGCTGTCCTGGCTGAGCAGGGCGACATGGGCGTGCAGATCGGCCTGGGCGATGTCGCGGATATCGATGCCATCGATGCGGATGGCGCCGGCCTGGGGATCATGGAGGCGCAGCATCAGGTGCAAAAGGCTCGATTTGCCCACCCCGCTCGGGCCCGAGATCGCGACGTGCTCGCCCGGTGCGACGGTGAGTAAGAGGTTCGAGAGCACCGGTTCGGCGTTGGGGTAGGCGAAGGTGATGGCGTCGAATGCGATGGCGCCGGATGCATGGCAGGGCACCGGGCGGGCCGGGTCGCTTATGGCGATGGGGGCGGTGGCGATCTGGTGCAGGCGTTCGGCAGACGCCAGCGAAGCGCCGAGTTTGCCGATGGAGCGCACGATGACTGAAGTCGCCTCGAAACTGCCGAGCGCCGCAAAGATGAGGCCGGCAAGGACCGGGCCGTCCATGGTTCCCGCTTCGACGGCGCTCAGCCCGACAAACACGATGGCCAGCAGCGCAAGGCCGGTAACGGCCTGCACGGCGCCCGCGGCGATGGTCGTGGTCAGTCCCTGACGGTTGCGCAGGCGGGCGAGGGCGTTGCTCGCGGCATCGAAGCGGGCCGCGACAAAGCCGGTCTGGCCGAAGGCAACCAAATCGTCGTGACCGGCGATTGCGTCGAGCACATGGGCGCGCAAGGTGGCGGCGGCTTCGACGGCATCACGGCCCAGCCTCTTGGTGGCGCGGGCGAGGATGGCGGGGATGACCAGAACGCTTGTGGCGATGGCGCCGAGATAGATCCATGCGGCTTCAGGCAGGATGGCAAACAGCACCGCCGACACCGCGCCGCCAAGCACCAGCGCCGCGAGGAACGGGCCGATGGCGAGGAGGAAGATGGTATCGAGCGCGTCGATATCGGCGGTCATGCGCGTGACCAGGTCACCGTGGCGCAGGGAGCGGTCGGCCAGCGGCAGACGCGGGAACAGCGCGGCGAACAGCCAGCGGCGCAGATCGGACAGCAGGGTGAGGGTGGCGTTGTGGCCAACAAGCTTTTCGAAATAGCGCGACAGGATGCGGATGAAGGAAAAGCCACGCACCATGGCCGAGGGGGCAAAAAGGTTGAACGAAACGCCGAGCGCGGTCAGCGCAGTGGCGGTCAGAAACCAGCCCGAAACGCCGAGCAGGGCGGTTCCGGCGGCCAGCGTTATGAGCGACAGCAGCAGCGCGAGGGCCAGCCGTCTGGCGTGCGGCTTGAACAGCGGCGCGAAAAACAGCAGCGATTTCATGCGCGATCCTCCCGCTCGGCTGTGGGGGGGCGGGCACGGTGCGGCGTTGGCAGCAGCTTGCCACCGGCCATGCGCAGCACGGCATCGGCGCGGGCGGCGACGGTGGCTGAGTGGGTGAGAATAATCAGCGTGCGACCCTCGGCGAAAGCGAAAACCTCATTGAGAAGTTGCGCTTCGGTCTCGGGGTCGAGATGGGCGGTGGGTTCATCGAGGATGATGAGTGCGGGCGCGGTCAAAAACAGCCGGGCCAGCCCGATGCGCTGGATCTGGCCGCCCGAAAGCCCGTACCCGCCTTCACCGACCAGCGTATCGAGGCCGTCGGGGAGGCTGGCTGTGAACTCGGTCACCAGCGCACGGTCGGCGGCCGATGTGATTGAAGCGCGGGCGGCCAGCGGGTCGGCAAAGCCGATGTTTTCGGCAATGGTGCCGGTAAAGATGCGCGGCTTTTGCGCGATCAGGGCGATGGCGCCGCGCAGCTCGGGTTCGGGCCATTCCGATAGCGGGCGGTCATCGAGCGTTATGGAGCCCTCGAACGGGGTCAGCCGGGCGATCGCGCGGGCGAGGGTCGATTTGCCGATGCCGCTCGGGCCCATGATGGCGAGGGTCCTTCCCGGCGCAAGGTCTAGGTCGAGACCATCGAGGATGGTAGCGCCACTGGCGGTCTTGACGGTGAGGCCGTCTATGGTGAGCCGGGCGGCGGGTTTGCTTGCGGTGGCGGGGGGCGTCATGTCGGCGCTGCGCAGATTGTCGGGGTCGGCGACCAGATTTTCGATTTCGGCCAGCGCCGAGCGGGCGGTGGCGCGGTCGTGGTAATGGGCGGCAAGCTGGCGCAGCGGGGCATAGACTTCCGGCGCCATGATAAGCGCGAACAGCCCCGCGCTCAACGTCAGCCCCGGGTTGATGCCGAGAAAACCCAGATAGGTGAGCCCCACATAAAGCGCGACACCCGCAACGCCGAGCGCCGCGAAGAATTCGAGGATGGCCGAGGACAGAAAGGCGATGCGCAGCACTGCATTGGTGCGGCGGCGCAGGGCCTCGCTTGCGGCGTGGACATCGTTTATGGCGTCGGTCTCGCGCCCGAACAGCTTGAGCGTCAACAGCCCGCGCAGCCGGTCGGCGAAGTGCGCCGAAAGGCGCGACAGTGCATTGGCCTGCCTGTCGGTTGCGGCCTGGGCGCCCCAACCGGCCAGCGCCATAAAGACCGGGATCAGCGGCGCGGTGAACAGGAACAGCAACGCCACGACCCAGTCGATTGGGAACAAGACGACGGCAAAAGCCACCGGCAGGATGGCGGCGGCGATCATGGCCGGCAGATAACGGGCGAAGAAATTTTCCAGCCCGTCGACCTGATCGATCAGCGCCGCGGCCACGGCACCCGAGGCTGGCTTGAGCCCCAGCGCGTGACGCTGCGCCAGAAGGTGGGAGAACAACCGGTCGCGCAGGGACTTCTTGATCGCTTCGGCGCCCATGGTGCCGGCCTGTTCGCCGATCATGCCCAGAACAGCGCGGGCGATGATGATGGCGGCCATGGTCGCGACAAGGCTCAAGACCGCCCAAAGCGATTCACCGCCCTCAATGGTGCGGCCCAGCGTCTGGGCCAAAAGCCAAGCATAGATCACCAACAGCACGCCCGAGACGAGCGGGGCGGCGATGGCGAGGGTCAGCGCGTGCCCGCCCAGCGCCCGCAGACCCATGAGTTTGCGTGCGCTCGTTGCAGGTGCAATCGTGTCAGATGGTGAGGCCATGGGCGTACCATACTCGAAAGTAAAGGACGCTGGATGCGATATCCCGCCGCGCGTCGCCTTGATCCAGGTCAAAGCGGCCAAAGGGTGTTAAAGTGTAGGCGTTTAGGCAGTCGCCATCCGCCAGATAAGGCGCTCGATCTGCGGATGGCATCCAACGGTTTAGGGGCATACCTATGATCGACGAAGTCGTCGTAAACCTGTCGCGGTTGCAATTTGCCGCGACCGCTCTCTATCACTTCCTGTTCGTACCGCTGACGCTGGGGCTCTCTTTCATGATGGCGATCATGGAGAGCACCTATGTGATGACGGGCCGCGAGATCTGGCGAAAGATGACGCTGTTCTGGGGCACGTTGTTCGGCATCAATTTCGCCATGGGCGTTGCCACCGGCATCGTCATGGAATTCCAGTTCGGGATGAACTGGTCCTATTACAGTCACTACGTGGGTGACGTGTTCGGCGCGCCGCTGGCCATCGAAGGGCTTATGGCTTTCTTTCTGGAAGCCACCTTCATCGGGCTGTTCTTTTTCGGCTGGGACCGGCTCTCCAAGGTCGGCCATCTGGTCGTTACCTGGCTTGTGGCGCTCGGCGCCAATTTCTCGGCGCTGTGGATCCTGATCGCCAATGGCTGGATGCAGTATCCGGTGGGCGCGGCGTTCAATCCCGACACCATGCGCATGGAAGTGACCGACTTCATGGCCGTGCTGTTCAACCCCGTCGCCCAGGCCAAATTCGTGCACACGGTTTCGGCGGGCTATGTCACGGGCGCGGTTTTCGTCTTTGGCGTCAGCGCCTTGTTCTTGCTCAAGGGCAAGCATATCGAATTGGCCAGGCGCTCGATGGTGGTCGCTGCCAGTTTCGGGCTGGCCTCGGCGCTCTCGGTGGTCGTTCTGGGCGACGAGAGCGGGTATGTGGCGACCGAGCACCAGAAAATGAAGATCGCGGCAATGGAGGCGATGTATCACACAGAGCCTGCCCCCGCCGGGCTGAACCTTGTGGCGTTCCCGCTGCCCAATGGCGAAATCTTCGAGATCAAGGTGCCCTGGGTTCTCGGACTTATCACGACGCGCAGCTTCGATACCGAACTTCCCGGCATCGACGAGCTTGTCGAAGGCGCCGAAACGCGGATCGAAAACGGGATTCAGGCTTATGAGGCCGTGGCGGTGCTCGAAGAGGACCGGCAGAATGCCGAAGCGCGCGCGATAATTTCGGAAACCTGGCCCGATCTGGGCTACGCCCTGCTGTTGAAGCGCTACCGCGTCGATATCGAAAACGCCACGCAAGAGGAAATTTCCATGGCTGCGGCCGATACGGTCCCGGCGGTCTGGCCGCTGTTCTGGACTTTCCGGCTTATGGTGGGCATCGGGTTCTTCTTTATCGCCTTTTTTGCCTTTTCCTTCTGGAAGGCATCGCGCGGCACGCTGGATAAACACCGCTGGTTCCTGTGGGGCGCCGTGGGCGTCATGCCGCTGCCCTGGCTCGCCGCGGAAGCAGGCTGGATCATCGCCGAATTCGGCCGACAGCCCTGGGCCATCGAGGGGGTTCTGCCCACCTTCTATGCGGCCTCGGGCCTTTCTGTCCTCGATCTTTCGATCAGCCTGACGTTTTACGTCACGCTCTATACGATCCTCGCGATCATCATGGTGATCCTGATGGTCAAGGCGATCCAGGCCGGCCCCAAGGACTACGTGGCGCTGCTCAATGGCGAGGCCGATCCCATGGAAACGCCCGAGCCAAAATCTGACATCCCGCAATCGCCCGAAGGCTATGGCGACGACAGCTCAGGCGGCAAGCCCGCCCCAGCCGAATAAGGAGAGCGAAAATGGATTTCATTCCAATCGATTATGACACGCTGCGCCTTATCTGGTGGGCATTGCTGGGGGTACTTCTCATCGGCTTTGCCATCATGGGGGGCATGGACCTGGGCATGGGGGCGCTGTTGCCAGTCGTCGCCCGCACCGACGAGGAGCGTCGCGTGATGCTCAACCTGCAAGGCCCGACATGGGAGGGCAATCAGGTGTGGCTGGTGCTGGGGGGCGGCGCGATCTTTGCCGCTTTCCCGCCGCTCTATGCGGTGAGCTTTTCGGGCTTTTACCTGGCGATGATCGTCATTCTCTTCGCTCTGATCCTGCGCCCCGTCGGCTTCAAATACCGCGGCAAGATCACCGATCCGCGCTGGCGCAGCGTCTGGGATTGGGCGCTGTTTATCGGTGGGTTCGTCCCCGCGCTGATTTTCGGGGTTGCTGTGGGCAATGCCCTGCTCGGTGCGCCGTTCGATCTCGACAACACCCTTCGGCCCTCGTATCTGGGCAATTTCTTCGGCCTTTTGTCACCGTTCGCGCTTCTGTGCGGGCTGGTCAGCCTTTCCATGCTGGTGGTGATGGGCGCGAGCGTCCTTGCTGCACGCACCGAGGGGGCGCTCGCAGAACGCGCGGCACAATACGGTCAGTGGGCCGCGCTCGCGGCCATTGTGCTGTTTGGCTTGGCGGGCCTGTGGATCGCCTTCGGGATCGAAGGCTACGTCATCACCAGTGCCTTGGTGACCGACCAGCCGTCGAACCCGCTGGCCAAGACAGTGGCGCGGGAGGTTGGTGGCTGGATGGCCAATTATTTTACCCATCCCTGGACGATCATTGCCCCGGCGCTCGGCTTTGCCGGCATGGCGGGAGCGGCCTTCGGCATCAAGGCCCGGCCGGGTGCGCTGACCATCGTTTCGGCGGCGCTCGGCGTGTTCGGGATCGTCGCGACAGCGGGGCTTTCGATGTTCCCGTTCCTTCTGCCATCCTCGCACAATCCCGTGGCGAGTCTCACGGTGTGGGACGCGACATCGAGCCATCTGACCCTGTTCATCATGCTCATTGTCACGGCGTTCTTCATGCCGATCATCCTTGCCTACACAAGCTGGGTCTACAAGGTGATGAGCGGTCCGGTGACCAGCAAGAGCCTCGGCAAGAACCCCAACGCCTACTGAGAGGAACAGCCTATGTGGTATTTTTCATGGATTTTGGGCGTCGGACTGGCCTGCGCCTTCGCTATTCTCAACGCCATGTGGTTCGAAATGCGCGAGGACCGACGGAAGCTGCGGGACAAGTCGTGACTCAAGCCGATCGGTTAATCGGAAACGATGGCAGGTCCCACTGATCGCTGCCCCGGCGAAAGCCGGGGTCTAACAGCATGGACCGAAACACCGGCACTTTTGGTGGGGGGCCATGGATCCCGGCTTTCGCCGGGAAAGCGCGGGGTGGGAAGCGGCGCGTATGCCCTTCGAACGCTCCAGATCTTTGCCTTTACCGCGCCGCCGGGACCGGCGTCATCTGCGCCTTCGAGCCCAGAATGTGCTCGCGCATCAGGGTTTCGGCCCTCGTGCCATCGGCCTGCAGCAGGGCCGTGACGATCATTTCATGTTCCTGGTAAGACCGCGCCAGCCGGACCGGATAGGCGAACAAATCGGCGCGAAATGGCGTCAGCCGCGAACGCGACAAGGCCGTCATTTCGCTCAATTGCGGATTGTGGGCCGCTGCCTGCACCTTTGCATGAAATAGCGTGTCGTAAGCGCCATAGGCGTCGGTGCGCCCGAGACGGACCATTTCGGCGGCGCCGAGATGATCGGCTTCGAGGCTGCGGCGCTCGGGGCTGGTCATGCGTTCGGCGGCCAGCCGGGCGCAGGCCGCTTCAAGCTCGGCCATCACCTCGATGAGATTGGCAAGATGTTCGGGACTCAATTGCGCCACCACGGCGCCCCGGTTGGGGCGGCGCGAAACCAGCCCCATGGCCGCAAGCTGGCTCAGCGCCTCGCGCACCGGGGTGCGCGACACAAAAAAGCGGTGGGCGAGGGTCAGTTCGTCGAGCTTTTCGCCGGGGCGGAACTGGCCGGCCACTATGGCCTCGGCCAGTTGCCCGACAATGTCGTCGACTGTATCGCCCTTGCGCGGCAGACCCTGTTGCACCGGTCCGGTCCCATCGAATGAAAGCGCAGGAACTATGAATAGAAATTTATGCCAAGTGAAGAGGCAAATTTTGCCTCTGCACAATCACTAGGCAAATTTCTTGCGCGCAAGGTGGGTCGATGGCGGAGGTGGCACCTCGCCCGGGGTTTTGCCATCGCCGACTGCAGCGCCGAGGCTGGTGACGATGGGGATCACGCCGGCCCAGATGGGCAGGTCGTGATCTTCCAAATCGTCATCGGGCGGCGCCTGACGGATTTTGGCCGAGGCAGCCTCGATCTCCAGCGCAATAACACCAGTCGCCTTGCGCTCCTTGTCATGCATGGGGCGGACTTCGTTCCAGCGCAAGGGCAGGAGGTGCTCGGTGATGAGTTTGAGCGCCTCCTCGACCTCGCCGGGATCGGTCACCAGCCTTGTGGTGCCATGCACGGTTGCGGCGCGGTAATTCATCGAATGGTGGAAGCCCGAGCGCGCCGCGACGATGCCTTCGAGAAGCGTGACGGTCATGGAGATCGGGTCGCCATCCTTGTGCATGGCGACGATGCGCGCCTTGGATGCGCCGTGCAGATAGATAGTTTGTCCCCAGCGGGCATAGGCCATAGGCACCACCATGGGCCGGCCGTCGGCGATAAAGCCTACATGGCCGACAAGGCCGCCATCGAGAATATCGTTGATGGTGTCCTCGTCATAGCGCGCCCGGCGGGGCTGGCGGGCGCGGGCGTATTGGGGGATCGTGAGGTCGTTCATGGTGGTGCCTTCGGCATTTCAAGTTAGAGCATTGCGATAGAGCCAGTTTGTGCCATAGACTGGTTCTTTAAAAGTTCCACTTGGTGTCGATTTAAGGGGTCCAGATGCTTGAAGGTTTGATTGTGCTGGAACGTTCGGGCGCGCCCTTGCCCGAACAGATCTATCGTGCCGTCGGCGAGGCGGCGCGGGTGGGTCGGCTCAGGGCCGGGACGGTACTGCCCAGTTCGCGGCAATTGGCGACGGGCCTGGGAATTTCACGCAATTCGGTCAACGCGGCCTATGAATTGTTGCGGGCCGACGGGGTGATCGCGGTGCGGGCCGGTGCCGCGCCGCAGGTGGTGGCGCGGGCCGAGCTGGAAGCAGCGCAGCTCGATGAGGCGGGTCCGGGCATCGGGCTGTCGCAGCGGGGCCGGGCTCTGGCCCGCGATTTGCGCCAATGGCAGGGCGGCCGCCATTCCGGCCAGCTCGAACCCGGCGCCCCCGATGAAAATCTCTTTCCTGCCGACCTTTGGGCCCGGACGCTGCGGCGGGTGGCGCGGCAGAAATTCGGGGACGCGGCCAATTATGCCGATGTCGACGGGCTGCCCCGGCTCAAGATTGCGCTGGCCGATCATCTGGCCCGGCACCGCGGGGTCAGTGCATCGCCCGAGCAGATCATCATGGTCCCCTCGATCCAGGCGGGACTTTCACTGGTGGCACACTGCCTTGCCGATCCGGGGGAGGCCGGCTTTGTGGAATCGCCGGGGTATTTCGGGGCGCGGACGGCGTTTGCCGGGGCGGGGCTGGTGACCAGAGCGCTCGAAGTCGACGCGCAGGGCGCCGATCCGGCAGCGCTGGCAGGCAGCGGGGCGCGGCTTGTCTATGTCACACCCTCGCACCACTATCCCACCGGCGCGCGGATGAATTTGCAGCGGCGGATGGATTTGCTCGAAGCGGCACGGCGCGAAGGCGCGATGGTGCTCGAGGACGATTACGACAGCGAATTCATGTGGCAGGGCCGGGCGATTGCCGCCCTGCAGGGGATCAGCCGGGGTGGGGAGGTGATCTATTTCGGCACCACCGCCAAGAGTCTGCTGCCGGGCCTGCGGCTGGCCTATATGGTGGTACCCGAGCCGCTTGTCGGCTCGCTCAAACAGGCGCAGCGCAATATGGGCCTGCGGGTCAATATCCACGCGCAGGCCGCTTATGCCGAACTGATTGAAAGCGGGGCGCTGGTCACCCATTTGAAACGGATTGCCCGGCTTTATGAGGAACGCGGCCGGTTGCTGGTGCAAACGCTGCGGCAACGACTTGGCGATAGCATCGAGATCGCCATGCCCATGGGTGGCCTGCAGACCGTGATAGGGTTGGCAGACCACATCGACGACACCACGGTTGCGGCTCGGCTGGCCAAGGAAGGCTTTGAAACGCCAGCGCTTTCGAGTTATTGCGCTGGGGAGAAACGCAAGGGTCTTGTCGTCGGATTTGCCGATGCCACCGAAAAGCGGATGGCCCGGTTTGCCGGGGTTCTCGAAGGGCTCCTTGATTGACATAAAGATATCTTTATGTCTTTGTATCACTTCGCGGGATTATCCCGCAGGAATGGATTTTCACTATGTGCAACGCCCCCGGATGTACCCACGGCCACACCCATGCCCCCGCTGACGGGCGCATGGGCGGCATGGGCGAGGGGAGCGCTGCGATTGCCGTTCAGGCGTTGCAGCCGGGCTCGGCCCCCGTCCGCACGGCAAAAGAGGGCGAGGAGATCCTTGCGGCGCTAACCGCAGCGGCGCGCGAGCGTATCCTCATTCTCGACGGCGCCATGGGCACCATGATCCAGCTCGAAAAGCTCTCGGAAGAAAACTTCCGCGGCGAGCGGTTTGCCGATTGGCCCAAACCCCTGCAGGGCAATAACGACCTGCTGGTCATCACCGAACCCAAGCTTATCGAAGATATCCACTTCGCCTATGCCATGGCGGGCGCGGATCTGCTGGAGACCAACACGTTTTCGGGCACTACCATCGCTCAGGCCGATTACGGCATGGAGGCGCTGGCCTATGAGCTCAACGTCGCCGGTGCGCAGGCCGCCAAGCGCGCCGCGATCCGTGCCGAGACCGAGGACGGCAGGCGCCGGTTCGTCGCTGGCGCAGTGGGGCCAACCAACCGCACGGCGTCCATTTCGCCTGACGTCAACAATCCGGGCTATCGCGCAACCAGCTTCGATCAGTTGCGCATCGCTTATGGCGAGCAGATCGAGGGGCTGATCGATGGTGGGTCGGATTTGATCCTGATCGAAACGATTTTCGACACGCTCAACGCCAAGGCCGCCGTCTTTGCCGCCGAAGAAACGTTCGCGAAAAAGGGCATCCGCCTGCCGGTGATGATTTCGGGCACGATCACCGATCTGTCCGGCCGCACGCTTTCGGGCCAGACCCCGACAGCGTTCTGGTATTCCCTGCGCCATGCGCAGCCCTTCACCATCGGGCTCAACTGCGCGCTGGGCGCCAACGCCATGCGCGCCCATCTGGGCGAGATTTCCGATATCGCCGATGCATTGGTCTGCGCCTATCCCAATGCGGGCCTGCCCAATGAGTTCGGCGAATATGACGAGAGCCCCGAGTTCATGGCCGAGCAAATCGAAGGGTTTGCGCGCGACGGGTTTTTGAACATCGTGGGCGGCTGTTGCGGGTCGACGCCCGAGCACATTGCAGCCATCGCCGGGGCGGTTTCGAAATATCCGCCGCGCGAGATCCCCGAGATCGAGCCGCGCCTGCGGCTTTCGGGGCTCGAACCGTTCACGCTCACCGACGATATTCCCTTCGTCAACGTGGGCGAGCGCACCAACGTCACCGGCTCGGCCCGGTTCAAAAAGCTCATCACTTCAGGCGATTACGCAACGGCGCTCGATGTGGCGCGCGACCAGGTGGAAAACGGCGCGCAGATCATCGACATCAACATGGACGAAGGGTTGATCGACAGCCAGCAGGTTATGGTCGAATACCTCAATCTGGTGGCGTCCGAACCCGACATCGCGCGCGTTCCTGTGATGATCGACTCCTCGAAATGGGAGGTGATCGAAGCGGGCCTGAAATGCGTTCAGGGCAAGGCCATCGTCAATTCGATTTCCATGAAGGAAGGCGAGGACAAATTCCGCGAACAGGCGCGGCTGTGCCGGCTCTATGGCGCCGCCGTGGTCGTCATGGCGTTCGACGAGACCGGTCAGGCCGATACCAAACAGCGCAAGGTGGAAATCTGCACCCGCGCCTATCGCATCCTTGTCGATGAAGTCGGTTTTCCGCCCGAGGACATCATTTTCGACCCCAACGTCTTCGCTGTCGCCACCGGCATCGAGGAGCACGACAATTACGGCGTCGATTTCATCGAGGCGACGAAAGAAATCACCGACACGCTGCCCCATGTCCACATCTCGGGTGGGGTCTCGAACCTCTCGTTCTCGTTCCGGGGCAATGAGCCGGTGCGCGAGGCGATGCACGCGGTGTTCCTCTACCACGCCATCAAGGTCGGCATGGACATGGGTATCGTCAATGCCGGCCAGTTGGCGGTCTATGAATCGATCGATCCCGAGTTGCGCGAAGCGTGTGAGGACGTGGTTCTCAACCGGCGGTCCGATTCCACCGAGCGCCTGCTCGACCTTGCCGAGCGTTACAAGGGGCAGGGCGGCAAGGAAGCCAGGGCCAAGGATCTGAGCTGGCGCGAAAAGCCGGTCGGCGAGCGGATTTCGCACGCGCTGGTCAATGGCATCACCGAATATATCGAGCCCGACACCGAGGAAGCGCGCCAGAGTTTCGCGCGGCCGCTGCACGTCATTGAAGGCCCGCTGATGGACGGGATGAACATCGTTGGCGAATTGTTCGGCGCGGGCAAAATGTTTTTGCCCCAGGTCGTCAAATCGGCGCGCGTCATGAAGCAGGCCGTGGCCTATCTGCTGCCGTTCATGGAGGCCGAAGCCGATGGCCAGCGCCAGAGTGCGGGCAAGATCTTGATGGCGACTGTAAAGGGCGACGTCCACGATATCGGCAAGAACATCGTGGGTGTGGTTCTGGCCTGCAACAATTACGAGATCATCGATCTGGGCGTCATGGTGCCGACCCAGAAAATCCTCGAAACCGCCCGCGAGCAGAACGTTGACGTGATCGGGCTGTCGGGTCTCATCACGCCTTCGCTCGACGAGATGGTGCATGTAGCCACTGAGATGGAGCGCGAGGGCTTTTCCATTCCGCTGCTGATCGGCGGGGCGACGACCAGCCGTGTCCACACTGCGGTCAAGATCAATCCTCGCTATAATGGTGGGGCGACAGTCTATGTGAAGGACGCCTCGCTGGCCGTGAACGTGGTCTCCAAACTGCTCTCGAAAGAGGCGGCCAATGATTACGTCAAGACCATCCGGCAGGAATACGAAACCGTTGCCGAAAAGCACAGGAAGGGCGAGGCGGACAAAAAACGCATTTCGCTCGCTGCGGCGCGCGACAATTCCTTCAAGCCTGACTGGTCGGCCTATACGCCAAAGGCGCCCTCATTTCTGGGCACCAAGACCTTCCAGGATTGGGATCTGGCGGATCTGGCCAAATACATAGACTGGACGCCATTCTTTCAGGCCTGGGAGTTCAAGGGCGTCTATCCGAAAATCCTCGACGATGCGCGACAGGGCGAGGCGGCGCGGCAGTTGTTTGCCGACGCTCAGGACATGCTCAAGCGCATCATCGATGAAACCTGGTTTACGCCAAAGGCCGTTATCGGTTTCTGGCCGGCCAACCGGGCCGGGGACGATGTGCAGCTCTTCACCGACGAAAGCCGGTCGGACGAGCTGGCGAAGTTCTTCACCCTGCGCCAGCAGCTTGGCAAATCGGGCGACAAGGCCAATCTGGCGCTTGCCGACTTCATGGCCGAGCCGGGCACGCCCGATTATGTCGGCGGGTTCTGCGTTACCGCCGGGTTCGAGGAAATCGCCATCGCCGACAAATTCGACGAGGAAAACGACAATTACTCCTCGATCCTCGTCAAGGCGCTGGCCGATCGCTTCGCCGAAGCTTTTGCCGAGCGGTTGCATGAAATGGTGCGGACCGAGCTCTGGGGCTATGCCGACGAAAACTACGCGCCCGCAGAGCTGATCGGTGAGCCCTATCAGGGCATCCGCCCTGCGCCGGGCTATCCGGCCCAGCCCGATCACACCGAAAAGACCACGCTGTTTGAACTGCTCGACGTGGAGGCCGAAATCGGGGTCAAGCTCACCGAAAGCTACGCCATGTGGCCCGGCTCGTCGGTGTCGGGGCTCTATTTCGCCCATCCCGAAAGCTATTATTTCGGCGTTGCCAAGGTCGAACGCGATCAGGTCGAGGATTATGCGAGGCGCAAGGGCATGGCCATCGAGGAAATCGAGCGCTGGCTCGGCCCGGTGCTCAACTACATTCCAGGCAGCGAGAAGGCGGCGGGGTAAAGCTCCCAGTTTTATGCAGAATCGGATTTGGACTCTGCGCTGCACCGGTGAAAACCGGGGTCCATGGGCGCTGCGTCGGGCAACGGTGCAACGGACCATACTGCTGGACCCCGGTTTCTCATCCGCCGCTACGCGTCGACTTCTCCCCCAAAGGGAGAGGTAAGCGTCGGCGACTAGCCCCAGCGCCACCTCTCCCTTTGGGGGAGAGGTCGGCTGTGTAACAGCCGGGTGAGGGGGCCCTTCCTTACTACGCCCATCTCGACATCTCAGCTCCAACCCCTTATGAACCCCGGTGAATCCCGGAGCATTTACAGTTCTGGCAGAATCAGAACTGCAAATGCTCCGGGTCTTTGATTTGTCACGTTTCCGAACCGAATAAGTGGTGTCCACTTATTCTGGAAACGCTCCATCCCTGGGGGCCCATCCGCTCATGCCCAATTTCATCCTCACTTTGTCCTGTGCCGACAAGCCCGGGATCGTTTCCGGTGTGACGAGCGAATTGTTCGGGCTGGGCGCCAACATTGCCGAGTCCAACCAGTTCTGGGACCGGGACACCGACAAGTTCTTCATGCGCATCGGTTTCACCGCGCCGCTGGGCGTGGACAAGGATGCCGTAGAACGCGCGCTCAAACCGGTTGTCGAGCGGTTCGAGATGAAGACCGCAGTTGTCGATGAGGCGCGGGTGCCGCGCATCGTCATGCTGGTCTCCAAATTCGACCACGCCATGCTGCACCTGCTCTACCAGATCAAGGTCGGCGCGCTGAGGGCCGAGGTCGCCGCGATCATTTCCAACCACGAGACGGCGCGCCCCATTGCCGAGGCCGAAGGCGTCCCGTTCTACCACCTGCCTGTCGCCAGGGGACAGAAGGCCGAGCAGGAGGCCGAGGTTCTGAAAATCGTCAAGGCGTCCGATGCCGACCTTGTGGTCCTGGCGCGCTATATGCAGATCCTCTCCGACCAGCTCTCGACACGCCTGTTCGGCAAGGTCATCAATATCCACCACTCGTTCCTGCCCTCGTTCAAGGGCGCCAAGCCCTATCATCAGGCCCATGAGCGCGGCGTGAAAATCATCGGCGCGACGGCCCATTACGTAACGCCCGATCTCGACGAAGGCCCGATCATCGAGCAGGAAACGGCGCGGGTGACGCACGCCATGAGCCCCGACGATCTGATCGCTGTGGGCCGCGATATCGAGAGCCGCGTGCTCGGCCGCGCGGTCAAAAGCCATCTGGAAAACCGCGTCATGCTCAACGGGCACAAGACAGTGGTGTTTGCTTAAAAGGAGGTCGCCATGACCGCACGGATCATCGACGGCAAGGCGGTTGCCGCTTCGGCAATCGAGAGGGTCAAGGCTGGCGCTGGCGCGTTTACGGCGGCCAACGGGGTGCCGCCAGGTCTGGCCGTGGTCCTTGTCGGCGAGGATGCTGCGAGCCAAGTCTATGTGGCGTCCAAAGGACGGATGGCCAAGGAATGCGGTTTCCATTCGGTCCAGCATACGCTGGCCGCCGACACGACCCAGGAGGCGCTTCTGGCGCTGATCGGCACGCTCAATGCTGACCCGGCCATCCACGGCATTCTCGTGCAATTGCCGCTCCCGGCCCACCTCGATGAGCGCACAACCATCGGCGCCCTCGATCCGGCCAAGGATGTGGACGGCCTCCACGATGTCTCGATCGGTCGTCTGGCCTCCGGGCAGGTTGAGAAAACTCTCGTACCCTGCACACCCAAGGGCTGCATGGAACTGCTCGAGACCGTCTATCCCGACGGGATTTCGGGGCTGACGGCGGTTGTCGTTGGGCGCTCCAATCTTGTCGGGCGGCCGGTCGCGGCGCTGCTGCAGCACGCTAATGCTACCGTCACCATCGCCCATTCGCGCACCCGCGATCTGCCCGGTCTCTGCCGCGGTGCCGATATCGTGGTCGCCGCCATCGGCCGGCCCGAGTTCATCAAGGGCGACTGGATCAAGGATGGCGCCACTGTGATCGATGTGGGCATCAACCGTATCGCCGCCCCTGAAAAGGGCGAGGGCAAGACACGGTTGGTCGGGGACGTCGATTTTGCTGCCGCATCCGGGCATGCCGGAGCGATCACGCCGGTGCCGGGCGGGGTGGGGCCGATGACCATCGCCATGCTGATGGCCAACACGCTCAGGGCCGCCGAGCAAAGCGTTGCCTGAATTTTTTGTTCGGTTGATCTGGATCAAATAAGCCGAGCGAAAACAGGCGCATAACACCTTCATCACGTAACCGATGGAGGCTGTCATGCCCTTTGAAACCGCAGTTATTGTTGCTGCCGTCGTTATCGCTTTCGGCGTGTTCGGGCTGGCGCTTGGCTATGTCGATATGATCGCCGGAGCGCGGGCCATCACCATTGAGGAAGAACGGGCGCTGCGGCGTAAGTGAGCGTTGCCCCGTCAATCGTTTGAACCAAGAGGTGTCATGGCGCATTGAGTGGCCATGAACGGTTTGGCGGCCTTAAGTGCGTTTGGTTTTGCACTGATCTGCGTTTTTGCCGGACGGTTGGGCATCGGGTCGCGGTTGCGGCAACCAAGTGGGCTCAGCTTTGCCGGAGGCGCGGCGACGGCTTATGTGTTCGTCCATCTGCTGCCCGAAATCGGCTATCACCGGCTGCGGATCGAGGAGAGCGATCACGCCTCCTATGAGGCGTTTCTCTATCCCGTGCTTTTGGCCGGAACCAGCATCTATTATGCGCTCGAATCCTATCTCAGCCATTCAAGACGCATGCGCGGGCCGGCCGGATTTGCCGTCCACATGGCCGGATTTTCGCTCTATTTCGCGTTGATCGGCTATTTTCTCCAGCATCGCGGGGACAAGGGCGCCGAGCAGGAATTATTCTATTTCCTCGTTCTGGGTCTGCACATTCTCGTGCTCGATACCGTGTTCCGGCGCAGGCATGAGGCGCTTTACGACAGGATCGGGCGCTGGGTGATGGCCGCGAGCGTGCTCGCCGGATGGGCGTTGGGAGAGTTGGTCGAATTCCCTGCCGCCGTGTCGGGCATGGCGTTCGCGCTGCTGGCCGGGGGAATGATCCTCAATATCCTCAAGCAGGAATTGCCGGCCAGCAAGGAAGGGCAGGTCGTGCCCTTCCTCATCGGTGCAGGGTCGTGTGCTGCGCTACTCGCCTTAGCCTAGATTGGCCTTTGGCATCAGCGTCTGGATGGCCATGAAGCGGGCGAAATCCTTGGCTTCGCGTGGGCTCCATGCGGTTTCGGCGATGGCCGAAAGGCGTGGATAGGTCAGGTGGTCGAACAGGGTGCGGTTGGAGAGATTTTCGCTCCACAGGCATGATTGTACGCCGATCAGCTTGTCCTGCACCTCGGCGGGCCAATCGTGGGCCGGATCGAACGCGTAGCAGGTTTCAACCGATACGGTGCCCGCCCAACTGGCGCCCGGCTCCCACCATTCGGTCGATTGCGCCATGTCGAAATAAGCGTGCTCGGCGGGAGCCAGAACCACCTCATAGCCGGCCAATGCCAGATCGCGGCCACTTTCCGATTTCTTCCAGGCGACCAGATAGGAGCGGACCGGGTCCACTCCGCCGCCCAGCGCGGCTTCTTCCCACGCGCCGGTGTCTTTGCCGTATTTTTTGAGCAGCGACTGGATCTGCTTCAAAAAATGCGATTGGAGCTCGAACGTGCCCTGCCAGCCATTGGGGCCCTGCATCGAACGTGCCTGGGGCGAACCGGCCCAGGCTTCGTCGGCCACTTCGTCGCCGCCGATATGGATCCATTTGGCAGGGAACAGGTCGACAAGCGTTTTGACGACGGCTTCGAGGAATGTGTAGGTTTCCTCGAGCGCGGGATTGAGGGCGTTGTTGGGAAAATACTGCACCGAGCGGTAGATGCCGGTTTCATCGGGATCGGCAAGCTGGGGCAGGGCCTTGAGCACGCAGTAGCAATGGCCGGGGATGTCGATTTCCGGAATTGTCTGGATGCCCAGGCTCAGCCCGTGATCGATCATGGCCGTGACATCGGCGGCGCGATAGACCAGCCCGTGCTTTTCGAACGGTGAGCCGAGCAGCGGCGGCAGAATTTCGCCGGGGCCGCGCCATGCGGCCTTTTCGGCAAGCTCGGGATAGTCCGGTACGTCGAGCCGCCAGCCCTCGTCATCGTTGAGATGAATGTGGAAGCGGTTGAGCTTGTTCCAGGCCATGGTGTCGAGAAATGCGATGATCTCGTCAGTTGTGTACACCTGACGTGCCACATCGAGATGGCTGCCGCGCCAGCCAAAGCGCGGAGCATCCGAGATGGTGCCCGAGGTCGGGAAGATGAAGTCCTCGGGGTGTTTTTGCGCGCCGCGCAACATCTGGGCCAGAGTGATAAAACCGTGCTGGAAGCCGTTGGCATCACCGGCCCGCAGCGTCACGGTCTGCCCGAAAACGATCTCGTAGGCGCCTTCGGCGAACCGTGCTTCGGTGAGGCACTGCACGGGCAGTCCGTCGCCGAACAATGTTTCATCGGCAAACAACCGGCGTGCCAGATCGGCGGCGGCTTCATAGGCGTTGTAAGCCGTTTCCGGCCCTTCGCCGAAGCCGATCATGGCAGGCACGGCATTGCCGGTGACCTCCACGGCGGCGGGGAAGGGGATGACGCTGATCGTCGTTTCGCCTTGCGGCAGCGCCTCGCGTCCCGGGTGGACGATGGTGGGCGAGCCTGCCTCGCCCTTTAGCGTCATCGGCGCGATGTCGGGCAGGATCATGGTGCCGTCGGCCAGCGTTACGGCGGCGGATTTAGGCCCGTAGGTATAGTGGCGCAGGGTGTGGGAAATCTGTTTCGCCACGATCTCCCAGCGCCCGCCGGGTTCGAGAACGAACCCCTCCGCGGGGGCCAGCAGATGGTAGTTGGACAATTGCTCGAGCAGCCGCGCGCCCTCGATGGGGCTGTCGGGCTTGATGCGGAACAGCGAGGTGACGCCGAGGGCGAAGCCTTCGACGGGCGCTTCGCCTGTGTTGACCAGGGTCATCGTGAGCTGGCCGGGGGACGCGATTTCGGGGTTCCAGTCCGCTTCGAGGCGGAATGAGGGCGTGGGCATGTTGGGTAGCCTTTGAATTTTCGGGGTTCGTTGGGGCGGTGCGGTCAGGCGTCCTGGATGCCTGCCGGTTCGGTTTCTCCCCGCGGTTTGGGGAGAATGTGCTCGCGCACCAGATCGCGCAGGGTCTGGGCGAGGGTGCGCAGTTGTTCGTATTGGGCATCGAGCTCGGCGTTTTGCCCGATCTGTGTTTCGACGTCGGCAAGGACGAACTCTGCCGTCTGGATCACGTCGCGCCAGCGCGGGTTGGCGGGCAGGGTTTCGATCAACAGGTATTTGTCGAGCGTTCGTGCCTGCAGCGAGGAGCGGTCGAGATTGACGCGCCAGACGCCGCTTTTCTCGGCGAAATCGATTTTCGATCCGCCCCTGGCGCGCCGCCAGAGCGAAATCGAGTTGGTCATTACGGACACTATGGTTTCGCGATAGGCCTCCTTGCCCGGCGGCGGTGTGGTTTCCACTGTGGGCACGATGGGCTGGGTTGCCTGCTGTTCGATCAGGACCGGTCCGACCGTGTCGAGAACGCCCTGTACCGAGCGCACGAGGTGGTCGGTCTGCTGGCGGGTTTCGGCCGTATCTGGGGTGATGACCAGCGCAAAGCCGCCGCCCGCGTCGGCCTCGATTTCAAAGGCGTTGAGCAGCACCGGATTGCCCGAGCGGCCCATGGGCACTTCATCGAGCGCCACGCGGCCTTCATCGGCAATGGTGCGGGTCATGGCGTCGACCATTGTGGGGGTCAAAAGATCGCTCAGCAGCGTCTTGCCCGGGTCGATGACGCGGCCAGCCAGGATCGATGCGGCCTGATTGGCGTAAGTGATGCGTCCGGTTTCGCTGACCCCGAGCAATCCTGCTTCCAGCGTATCGAGTAGCCTTGCCATGCGCTGCTGGGACAGGCGTAGTGCATCCTCGACCTGAACGCGGCGCTCGATTTCAGATTTGAGCTCGATGTTTTCGCGCGCCGTGCCTCGGGCGCGACCGGCTTCGAGAAGCGTTGCGATGCGGGCCAGAAGCTCGTCCTTGACGAAAGGCTTGACCACATAATCATTGGCGCCGTGCTCGAACCCGGCGATGACGTCGCGGGTGCGCGAGCGGGCAGTGACCATGATGATGGGCAGATCGAGCAGGCCATACCGGTCGCGCAGGCGCTTGGCGACTTCGAGCCCGCCCATTTGCGGCATCATCACATCGAGCACCACGAGGTCGGGCTTGTGGTTTTCGATCGATGCCAGCGCGTCCATGCCGTTTTCGGCGGCGCGCACGATATAGCCCTGCGGGGCGAGCACGTTGCGCAGCACCTGAATGTTGATCGGCTCGTCATCGACCACGAGGATCACTGGCGCTTCATCGGAATTGGCGGCGCTCATTTCGGCGGTATCGGCCAGCAGCATGCCCATGGTTTCGCGCAGCCCTTCGTTGCGTTCGCCATAGGTGAGGATTTCGGCGTCGGTCGCTTCGGTTTCGGCAATCGGCACTTCGAGGACGAAGCGCGAGCCTTTGCCGAGGTCCGATTGCGCGGCCAGCTTGCCGTGCATGGCGCTGGCCAGTTGGCGGGCGATGGTCAGGCCCAGCCCCGCGCCGCCCGGCTTGGCGATCATTTCAGGGCTTTCACCTCTTTCGAGCGGCTGGAATATGCGCTCGAGGCTGTCGGGGGCAATGCCGACTCCGGTATCGGTGACCGCCACGGCAACCGCGTCTCCGGCCCGCCAGGCGGTGATCGAGATCGATCCCTGGTCGGTGTATTTTATGGCGTTGCCCAAAAGATTGTAGAGCACCTGCTCGAACCGCACCGGATCGGCCATCACATAGGGGATGGTTTCAGGGATATCGACGTCGAGGGTCACCGGTTCTCCGCGCAGCAAGGGTTCTGCAAGCTGCATGACGTTGCGGATCGAGGTCGCAACATGGACCGGGTGAATGTCGAGGCGCATGCGGCCCTGACGGATGCGGTAGATGTCGATCAGATCGTCGACCAGGCGCGACAGGCGGCGGGCCGAAAAGGCAATCAGGTCGAGCTGGCTGCGCTGGGGCGGCGTTAACTCGCCCACCGCCCCCGCCGACAGGGTTTCGGAAATGCCGATGATGCCGTTGAGCGGGGTGCGCAATTCGTGGCTGGTGTTGGCAACGAACGTGTCTTTCAGCCTGTCGGCTTCCTCAAGGGCAGCGTTTTTCTCCTCGATCAGCCTGACGTGGCGCTCGAGTTCGACGTTCTTTTGCCCGATCAGCGAGAGCTGGGCGCGGATGGCGTCGCGCATGCGCTTGAAGCTTTCGGCAAGCCGGCCCAGCTCGGTCGGCCGCTCGACGCTGGGCATGGTTCTTTCGAGGTCGCCCGCGGCAATCGACTCGGCCACTTCGGACAGTTTTTGCAGCGGCGCCGTCATGGTGCGCGAGAGAAGGTACGCGACCCAGAACAGGATGGGCAGGGCAAAGGCTGCAATCATCAGCACGAAGCGGGTCAGCGCTTCGGAATTGGCAAAGGCGCTGCGGGTGGGCACTTCGGCGACCAGCGCCCACTGGGTGTCGCCAAAATTGACCGGTCCCCAGGCGGCCAGCGCTGCGCCGCCCGACAGGCCCTCGCCGACCAGCGCGGTGGAGGTGGCGGGCTGGTCCTGGTCTATCGCAGGCACGATTGCGCCGACCGGCAGGTCATAATCGGAGGGCGCGGAAACCAGCCGGCCATTGCCGGCGATCATGTAGAAATTGCCGGTTTCTTCTTCCTGTGACTGGACGATGGCGCTGACGCCGCTGGCCGGCAGGCGGAAGATCGCCACACCGCGCGGGCGTTGATAAAATTCTACCCGTACGGCGACATAGGCGCCGAAAGCCCCGGTTTCGGGATCGAGGGCAAAATCGGCGATGCGGACCGGGTCGTCTCCTGCGAGTGTCGCCGCGGCCAGTTGTCCGAGCGCTGTGTCGGCCATGTCGCCATCGAGATCGCCGCCCAGATAGGCGTCCTTTTCGACCGAATAGACGACCCGGCCATCGGTGTTGACCAGATAGAGGTTGTCGAACTCGGCCGAGCGCACGAAGCTCGAATACTCCTCGTGAAAGCGCTGGTGGGCGTTGGCGTATTCGAGCGCGTTGGAAACCATGGCGTCGGTGTCGGGCGAAAACGCCCCATCGTCTGCCGGGCTCTGGCCATCGATGCCAAAGATCGTGTGCAGCACGTCGCGTGCCACTTGCGGATCGGGATCGATCTGGCGGAAAGCGTAGGAAAAGCCATAGAAATCGCCGATGGAATAGCGGACGGCGTTCGACTTGGTCAGCGAATCGGACTGCCGGAAGGCAAAGGTCAGGTATTGGTCGAGTTCGGAGCGCTTGGCATCGCGCACGAAGGCGAGGCGGGCGAAGGTTTCGTCCTCGACATTGGAGTTGAGGATGGAAAAGAACACTATGGCCGTCAGGACCAGTGGAATCGTGGTGATGGCGATCAGAATCGCGAACAGGCGGCCGCGGAAACCCTTCGGTGCCAGCCCAAACCCGCCCATTGACGTCACTCCCTAACCCAAAGGCAGAGCCCCTCGCTCAACCTATGACATCGTCTATTCATATGGCCATGGTAGAATACATAAAGCCGGTCATACCCCTTAACGTCGATTTTGACGGTTTTGCCGGTTTTGGGTACGCAATTGACGGAAAAGCACCCGTGACAGCACCCGGCCTCTCCCTCTCACTATAGTCCCCACGCTTTTCGGCGTATCCCGGCGCATTAGCCGTCGGGGAGGGAACATCTGTCAGCCGCGGCGAAGGGGTCGCGGTGCAACTGGAGGGAGTTCAACACTCATGAATACCAATTTCTTCAAGGGGGCGCTGCTGGCCAGCGTTCTGGTCCTGCCGGCCGGTGCGGCCCTGGCGCAGGACGACCGCGCCATCCTGACCATTGTACCCCAGCAGCTGACCGCCTGGGTCGAGAACTACAACCCGTTCAACACCACGACCGTCCTGCCGACGGTCATTGATTTCATGTATGAGCCGCTGGTGGTCTTTAACGCCCTTCAGGGCGGCACGCCGGAATACCGGCTGGCGGAATCGTACGAATATTCGGACGATCTTCTGACCCTAACCTTCACCCTGCGCGAAGGGCTGACCTGGTCGGACGGCATGCCGCTCACGGCAAACGATGTGGCCTTCACCTTCGATCTGATGGCGGAATATCCCGCCCTCGACGCTCGCGCCGTGTGGCCCAAGCTCGACAGCGTAACCGCCGTCGACGACCGCACCGTCGAAATCAAGATGAAAGAGATCGATGCGGGCCTGATTTACCAGCTCGTGCAGGTCTATCCCGTGCCAGAACACATCTGGGCCGAGGTCGGCGATCCGGTGACCTATTCGAACAACACGACGATCGGGTCGGGGCCGCTCACCGAAATCGAGCGCTTCACGCCGCAGGAATATATCCAGTGCGCCAATCCCAATTACTGGGATGCGGAAAGCCTGCATGTCGATTGCGTGCGCCTGCCCCAGCTTGCCAATAACGATCAGGTGCTGACCGCAGCCGCCAATGGCGAGCTTGACTGGTTCGGTTCGTTCCTGCCCGATATCGAGCGCACCTATGTGGGCAACGATCCGGACAATCACGGCTACTGGTTCCCCGCCGGCTCGCCGGTGTTTTTCTCGCTCAACATGGAAACGAGCGAGCCGGGCCTCGATGAAGCGTTCAACGACGTCGCGTTCCGCCGCGCCTTCTCGATGGCCATGGACCGTCAGGCGATGGTCGATATCGCCGGCTATGGCTACCCGACCGTCAACGATTATCCCTCGGGCCTTGGCCGGGCTTACCACTCCTGGAACAACCCTGAAGTGGAAGCCGAATACGGCCAGTACACCCAGTTCGACATCGAAGGCGCCCGCGCGCTGCTCGACGAGGCGGGGTATGCCGACGCCGATGGCGACGGGTTCATCGATAGCCCGAGCGGGGAGCCGATTGCGTTTTCGATCATCGTTCCCAACGGGTGGACCGACTGGGTCAACACCGTGCAGCTTGCCGTCGAAGGGCTGAACGAGCTTGGCATCAATGCGTCCATGCAGACCCCGGAAAGCCCGGCCTGGACCGATCAGTTGATCTCGGGCGACTATCAGGCGGCCATCAACTCGGTGACCACCGGGGTGACGCCGCACTACTTCATGGATCAGTCGCTGCATTCGCGGCACATCGGCCAAAGCCGGTTCCAGTCCTCGCGCTACACCAATCCTGAACTCGATGCGGCGCTCGATGCGTTCAACGGGACGACGGATGAAGCCGAGCAGACCGAACTCATGAACGAAGTCCAGATGCTGATCGCCGCGGATATGCCGCTCATCAACGTGTTCAACAACCCGCTCTGGTACGAATACAACACGGCCCGCTTCACCGGGTTCTTCAACGCCGACAACCCCGTCGCGCGTCCGGTGGTCTATTCGGGCGTTCCCGAGCGCCTGTTGCACCTTCTGGCCCTGCGCCCGGTCGAAGACTAATCCTCCCTTCGACACCGGCTGGCGCGGCACAGGCTGTCGCGCCAGCCCTTCTCACGAAAGAGGAGAAAAACAATGGCATTCATCCTGCGCCGTCTGGGCTTTTATGTAGTGGCGTTCTTCGTCGCCGCGACGATCAATTTCATGCTGCCGCGGCTGATGCCGGGCAATCCCATCGACATCATGTTCGCCCAGGCGCAATTGACAATTCCGCCCGAAGCGCGGGCCGCGCTGATCGAAACCTTCGGGTTTGCGACGGGTCCGCTGCACGAGCAGTATTTCTCCTATCTCAAATCGGTTTTTACCGGCGATCTGGGCTATTCGATCCGCTTTTTTCCCCAGACCGTCAATGAACGGCTCGGCTATGCGCTGCCCTGGACGCTTTTGTTGGCCGGGTGCGCGACGGTCCTTGCCTTTGCCATCGGGACGCTGATGGGCATATTTGCCGCCTGGAAGCGCGGCGGGGCGTTCGATGCGGTCATCACGCCGGCTTCGCTGGCCCTGCAGGCCATTCCGCCGGTGGTTATCGCCATCGTCGCGTTGTTCGTCTTCGGCGTCGCCCTGCGTTGGCTGCCGACGGGCTACGCCTTCAACCCCAGCCTCGATCCGGGTTTTACCTGGACCTATATCAGCTCGGTCTTCGTCCATGCGCTGATGCCGGTGATTTCGCTGATGGTCGTGTTCGTCGGCGGTTATCTGGTCACCATGCGCAACAATATGATCGGCCAGCTGGGCGAGGACCATGTGATCATGGGGCTGGCCAAGGGGCTGTCGGAACGCCGGGTGAAGTTCAATTACGCCGCCCGCAATGCGCTTTTGCCCTCGGTCACATCGCTGGGGCTGACGCTGGGCGCCATCCTTGGCGGCTCGCTGGTCACCGAGGTTGTGTTCAACTATCCCGGGCTCGGCCAGACGCTCTATATCGGCATCGTCACGCGCGATTATCCGCTCATTCAGGGCCAGTTGCTCATCATGACGCTGGCGATCCTCACCGCAAACCTCATCGTCGATCTGGCCTATGTGCTGCTCGACCCGCGGCTGCGGAGGGCCTGAGACCATGGTTGAAACCCTCAAAGTCTTCCTGCGCAACCGCAAGGCCGCCTTCGGGCTCCTCATCGTCCTCGCCTATGTGGCGGTCGCCATCTTCGGACCGATGATCCTCGGCGCCGATCCCATGGCGCGGGTGGGACGCCCACACATGTCGCCAGACGGCGAAGCGTTGATGGGCACGACGCGGATGGGCCGTGACGTCTTTTCGCAACTGATCCACGGCACGCGCACGTCGCTGGCCGTCGGGTTTTTCGCCGGGCTGCTGGTGGTCATCATCGGCACGGTGCTGGGCATCGCCGCCGGCTATTTCGGCGGGTTGATCGATGAGGTCATCAATTTCTGCACCAATGTCGTCCTCGTCATCCCCCAGTTGCCACTGCTGCTGGTCATCGCGGCCTTCGTGGGCCAGACCTCGCCGTTCGTCATCGCCATAATCATCGGGGTGACCTCCTGGGCGTGGGGGGCGCGGGTTACGCGCGCCCAGACCATGACGCTGCGGCAACGCGAGTATATCCAGGCGTCCGAGTTGATCGGCGAACCGGCCCACCGGATGATCTTTGTCGAGCTGCTACCCAACCTGCTCTCGATCATCGGGTTCAATTTCATCGGCTCGGTGACCTACACGATCATCACCCAGGCAACGCTCGAGTTTCTGGGCCTGGGCAATCCCATGTCGGTTTCGTGGGGCACGATGCTCTATCACGCCCAGAATTCTTCGGCGATTACCGTTGGGGCGTGGTGGGAAGTGCTGGCGCCGGCAGTCGCGGTGGCCGGTATCGGCATCGGTCTTTCGCTCCTTAATTTCGGGGTCGACGAAATCTCCAACCCACGCCTTCGGACGCTCGGCACCATCGCGGCCGCCGCCAAGGCACAGGAAAAGCTCGACCGCCAGCGCGCGGCCGGCAAGCTGGAGGTGGCACAATGAGCGCTCTGGTTTCAGTTCGTGACCTGCAGGTCGATTATCTCACCGGCAAGGGCCTGTTTACCGCCGTCAAAGGTGTCGATTTCGACATCGGGCAGGGCGAAGTGATGGGGCTGGCCGGCGAGTCGGGCTGCGGGAAATCGACGATTGCGTTTTCCCTGATGCGGCTGCACCGTCCGCCCGCCATCATTTCCAGGGGCACCATAATCATCAATGGCGAGGACGTTCTCGCCATGCCGCTTGCCAAGCTCGAAAAATGGCGCTGGTCTTCGGTTTCCATGGTGTTTCAAAGCGCCATGAACTCGCTCAACCCTGTGCTGACGCTGTTCGAACAGTTCCGCGACATGCTGGCTCGCCACACGGGGCTTTCCAAACCGGAAATCCGGGCGCGGGCCGAAGAGCTCTTGAAGCTGGTCGGTATCTCCGCCGCGCGGCTCGATGATTACCCGCACCAGCTCTCGGGCGGCATGCGCCAGCGCGTCGTTCTGGCCATGGCACTGGCGCTCAACCCCAAGCTGATCGTCATGGACGAGCCCACAACGGCGCTCGACGTGGTGGTGCAGCGCGAAATCCTGCAGGAAATCATGGCGCTCAAGGCGCAGTTCGGGTTTTCGATCCTGTTCATCACCCACGATCTGGCGCTGATGAGCCAGTTTGCCGACAGGATCGCGGTGATGCTGGAGGGTCAGATCGTCGAACACGCGTCCACCGCCAGCGTCGTTTCCGATCCGCAGCACGAATACACGCGCAAACTCTGGGACGCGATGCCGAAAATTGCCGTGAGGGAGGCAAGCTGATGACCGATACACCGCTTCTCGAAATCGACAACGCGTCGAAGGTCTTTCATCTCAAACCCATGTTCGGGGCCGGCAAGGAGGTCGTGGCGATGCGTAACGTGTCGCTATCGATCCACAAGGGCAGGGCGCTGGCGGTCGTGGGCGAATCGGGCTCGGGCAAGTCGACGATCGGGCGCGCCGTAACGCGGCTGTTTCAACTTTCGGAAGGCGAAGTCCGGTTCAAGGGGCGCAATATCGCCGACATCCATGGCCGCACCGAAGAGCTGGCCTATTCGCAGGCCGTGCAGATGGTGTTTCAGGATCCGTTTGCCGCGCTCAATCCGGCCCACACCATCCGCCACCATCTCGAGCGGCCGCTCAAACTGCACAAAAGGCTTGGCGGAAGTGAGTTGGCCGATGCTGTGAGTGGCGTTCTGGCCGATGTGGAACTCGATCCTGCAGTGACGCTGGAGAAATACCCGCACGAGCTTTCGGGCGGGCAGCGCCAGCGCGTCAATCTGGCGCGTGCGCTCGCCGTGGGGGCCGAATTGATCGTTGCGGACGAACCCACATCGATGCTCGATGTGTCGATCCGCAAATCGGTGCTGGGCCTGATGCAGCGCATGAAAAAGGATCGCGGCATCACATTCCTCTACATCACCCACGATATCGCCACTGCCCATTATCTGGCCGAGGACACCGCAGTGATGTTTGGTGGCCAGGTTGTCGAGTGGGGCCCGTCTGAAAGCGTGATTTCCAATCCCCAGCACGCCTATACCAAGGTTCTGCTCTCTGCCGTTCCAGACTCCAATGTCCGGTTCGTTGCCGATGCGGATGGGGGCAAGGCTTTTGCCGAGAACGTCGAGAAGGTGCGCACGCTGGCCCGCAAGGCCGCGGGCTTGCCCGTCGAGGTCGAGCCGGGGCATTTTGTGCGCCACAGATTTCAGGATATGGACGCCGCCTGATGGACCTTCTCGTTCGCCTTTACGATCTTCCCCGCTACGATTATTCACGCGTTGCGGGGCAGGGCACCACCCTGCGCCGGGCCCTCCCTCCCGAGCGCGGGCTGGTGGCCGATTGGGTCGAAGCGCATTTCTCCCGCCACTGGCGCAGCGAGGTCGAAGTGGGGTTCTCCCATCAGCCCATCGATGTGTGGCTGGCCACCGATGCGTCCGGCCTTTTGGGCTTTGCCTGTGGCGACGTCACGGCGCGGGGTTTTTTCGGGCCGACCGGCGTTCTGGAGAGTGCGCGCGGGCGCGGGATCGGTGAAGCACTGCTGTTCCGGACGCTCGAGGATCTGCGTGACAGGGGGTTTGCCTATGCTGTGATTGGGGATCCGGGGCCGGTCGAGTTCTACAAAAAGAAGCTCGACGCCATGGAAATCCCCAATTCCAGGCCCGGTATCTACAAGGACATGCTCAAATAATGGACCTTTACGCCCTCAATCCCTTTGCCAATGACCCCGACCGCCACGCCATCTGGGAAATGCTGGTGGCGCGCGACATCGAGGCGTTTCTGGCCTGCGACTGGTCGATGGTCGAACCCGATTTTGCCGCCGACCGCTTCATGGGCGTCGACGGCAAGGCGTCAGCCAACCCCGACGAGTGGCGCATCAGTTTCCCGACGCTTGAAACCTATAGCGTTTCATGGCTGGCGGGTGCCCGCGATTTCGCCCCACGGGCCGACATTGAAACGGCGCGGGCCGGAGTGTTCGGGGCGACGCGCCTCAATGAAATCGAAATCACGGGCGAGCGGGCGCTGGCTCACAAGAAGTTCAACGGCAAGGTCGAAATGAAGGACGGCACATTCGACGTGCTGGACTGGCAATCGGTCTATACGCTGGCGCGGATCGAGGGGGCGTGGAAACTCACAGGATTTATCGGGTATCTGCCCTATTCGATGGGCAGCTAGACCCCAGGATTGCTCGGCCCGCAGCTCAATTCTTGAACGGCGTGCCCCACCCAAACCATTCAGCCCAGATCGCAAACGGAACAAAATCCGTTCACGATTATTTCTCGTTTCAGGGGTGGTCATCCGAGCGTCAGCCTGTAGGTTATGCGCTGGAAAACAAGACCAGAGCCAGACCGGGAGAAAATCCGTGAAATTGCTTTCCATCATTGCTGGTGCGGCCGTTACCGCCGCGCTGACCACAACCGCCTATGGGCAGGTCGTCGTATCGTCCAAGATCGATACCGAGGGCGGTGTTCTGGGCAACATCATCCTGCAGATGCTGCAGGCCAACGACATCGAGACCGAAGACCGCATTCAGCTCGGCGCGACGCCAATCGTGCGCGAGGCAATTGCCGCGGGTCAGATCGACATCTACCCCGAATATACGGGTAATGGCGCCTTCTTTTTCGGTCTGACGGAAGAGGATGTCTGGAACGACGCGCAGGCCGGGTTTGACCGGGTTGCAGAGATGGACCTCCAGGAAAACGGCGTCGTCTGGCTCACGCCTTCGCCCGCCAACAACACCTGGGCCATCGCTGTGCGCTCGGACGTTGCCGAGGAAAATTCTCTGGCGACCATGTCGGACTTTGGGGGTTACATCGCCGATGGCGGTGAGATCATCCTTGCCGCTTCGAGCGAGTTCGTCACATCGCCCGCCGCGCTCCCTGCCTTTCAGGAGGCTTACGGGTTCGAGCTCACCTCCGACCAGCTGATCCAGCTTTCGGGTGGCGATACGGCGGCGACCATTTCGGCTGCCGCCAACCAGACCTCGGGCGCCAATGCGGCCATGGTCTATGGCACCGATGGCGGCATCGCGCCGTCCGGCCTCGTCGTCATGGATGACGATATGGGTGTGCAGCCGGTCTATGCGCCCGCGCCGATCATTCGCGACGCTGTGCTCGAAGAATATCCGCAGATCGAGGAGATCCTCGCGCCGGTGTTTGAGGGCCTGACGCTCGAAGTGCTGCAGGACCTCAATGGTCGCGTGCAGGTGGGAGGCGAGCCCGCCGGGGCTGTCGCAGAATCCTACCTGACCGAAAACGGCTTCCTCTAGGGGAGGAGGGGCCGCGCCTGACCGGTTGCGGCCCCGATCGTTTTGACGGCACTCGCCCGGGGCGGGACCTATCCGTTACGCATCGACAAACTCGGAGTGGTGGTTGCCGCTTTGGGTTTGTTTGCGCTCGTTTTTCAATCCTTCCTGATCTTTCGCGCCAACCGCATAGTGCCCGGTGAGGCCGTTCCCGCATGGGACGCAATGGGTGCGGGCGGCGTTGCGCTTTATGCCGGGCTTGGTGTTGCCCTGCTGGTCCTGTTGCTCAAGACCCCGCTTGCCGTTCGGCTGGCGGTATCGAGCCTCGCCCTTGTCGCATTGGCGCTCGCTGTGGGTATCGGCTCCAGCGCACTGATCCCGGAAGGCGATACCTATGCCCGCGTCTCGCCCGGTTCGGGCGTCTGGATCATGGTGTTCGCCTTTGCGCTGGCGTTAACCGATGCGTTGGCACGGCTCAGGCTGGGGCCATTCGCCCGCGTCGGTATTCTCATTGCCGTCGCTCTCGTGCTCTGGGGCATTCTGGCATCCGGGCTATGGGATGATCTTGCGGTGATGCGCGAGTATCAAAGCCGCCAGTCAGCGTTCTTTGCGCAATTGCAAATCCATCTGTTCCTCGCCTTCGGGGCGGTGACAGCGGCCGTTGTGGTCGGGGTGCCGGTCGGTATCGTCTGCTATCGCATACCCCGAGTCCGGGCCGGCATCCTTGGCAGCCTCAATGTCGTCCAGACAGTGCCCTCGATTGCGCTGTTCGGCCTGTTGATCGCGCCCATGGCGTGGGTGGGCGCCAACATCCCCGGCGCGCGCGAACTGGGGATCGGCGGGATCGGGTATGCCCCGGCGTTCCTCGCACTGTTTGCCTATTCGCTGTTGCCGATTGTTTCCAATACCGTCGTCGGGCTCGACGGGGTGCCGCGCGATGCCAATGAAGCGGCGCGCGGCATGGGCATGACCGACAGCCAGCGCATGACCGGCGTATTGTTGCCGCTGGCCTTCCCCGTCATCCTCACCGGCATCCGCATCATCCTCGTGCAAAATATCGGGTTGGCGGTCATTGCCGGGCTGATCGGGGGCGGGGGGCTTGGCACCTTCGTGTTCCAGGGCATTTCGCAAACCGCCATGCCGCTCGTTTTGCTCGGCGCGATCCCCGCCGTCGCCATGGCGTTCGCTGCGGCCATCGTGCTCGACGCCGGCGTTGAACTGAGCCAGGGCCGCCAGAGGGCAAGACTATGATCGAAATCGACCATCTCACCAAGACCTATGACGGCCGGGCCGTTGTCGATGATGTGACGCTCTCCATCCCGAGCCGGGAAATTGTCGCCATCGTCGGAACCTCGGGCTCGGGCAAGACGACGCTGTTGCGCATGATCAACCGGCTGGTCGAACCCAGCGCCGGCGCCATCCGCATCGACGGCCGCGATACACACGATCTGCCCCCTTACGAGTTGCGCCGCCAGATCGGTTACGCCATTCAGGGGCACGGGTTGTTTCCGCACCGCGACGTCGCGCACAATATCGGCACCGTCCCGCGCCTTCTGGGCTGGGACAAATCCAAGATTTCCGCCCGGGTCGACGAGCTTCTGGACATGTTCCAGCTCGAACCCGATCAATACCGCTCCCGTATGCCGCATGAGCTGTCGGGCGGCCAGAAGCAGCGCGTCGGCGTGGCCCGCGCGTTGGCAGCGGGGCCGTTGGTCCTGCTCATGGACGAGCCGTTCGGCGCGCTCGATCCCATCATCCGCGCCAAGGCGCAGGCCGATCTGGTGGACATCCAGCAGCGGCTGGGCACCACCGTCGTGCTTGTCACCCACGACATGGACGAGGCGATCCGGCTGGGCGACCGCATTGCGGTGATGAGCGAGGGCAAGGTTCTGCAATACGCTTCGCCCCAGGAGATCATCGCCAACCCGGTCGATGATTTCGTCGAGGCGATGCTGGGGTCGGGCGACAAAGCCTTCCGCCTTTTGACCCTCGACCATGTGTCCTCGGTGGTCGAGCCGGGCGAGGCCGAAGGCCCGCCGGTCGACACCCATCTGTCGCTGCGCGACGCCTATTCGGAAATGCTGTGGTCGCAGCGCCCGGCGCTGCCGGTCACCAAAGACGGCGCGCCGGTGGGCATCGTCACCCGTGCGGCGCTGGAAAAGCGGGCAGCGCGGCCGCAATGAAGATCGGGCTCATCATCCGGCTGGTGGTTCTTGTGCTGCTCGTGGCGTTCATCGTCATGCCGGAAAGTTTTGCGCCGTTGTTCGCGCCGCTGGTGCGCGAAGGAACGCCGCCGATCTACACCCAGACGACAATCCTCTCGCTCACGCTCAGCCATCTGGCCATCGTGGGGTTTGCGACGGTGCTCGCAACGCTGTTCGCCGTGGGGCTGGCAATCCTTGTCACCCGTCCGTTCGGCGAGGAGTTCCTGCCCCTTTCGCGGGCCATCGCCAATATCGGGCAGACTTTTCCGCCCGTTGCGGTGCTGGCACTCGCCGTCCCCATGCTCGGGTTCGGCACCGGGCCGACGCTTGTGGCGCTGTTTCTCTACGGGCTGTTACCGATCTTTGAGAACGCCCTGACCGGGCTCACCTCGCTGGCGCCCTCGGTGCGCGAGGCTGCGCGCGGCACCGGCATGACCGGCTGGCAGCGCCTCTCGGGGGTGGAACTGCCCCTGGCCCTGCCAGTCATCCTGGCAGGCATCAGGCTTTCTGCGGTTATTTCGCTCTCGACGGCCACCATCGGCTCGACGGTCGCGGCGCGCACCTTGGGCGAAGTCATCATCGCCGGGCTCGTGTCGGGCAACACGGCGTTCGTCCTCCAGGGCGGGCTGATCGTTGGCGCCCTGGCGGTGCTGATCTATGACGGGTTCGTGGGGCTGGAAAAATTCATGGCGCGCCGCATGGGTGGAGTTTAGAGCGTTTCCAGAATAAGTGGGAACCGGTTTTTCGGTTCGGAAGCGCGACCACCAAAGATCTAGGCCACTTCCAGCACGTCCACAGCCTGCGTCGTTTCCTGCCCGCCCGCCGAGCGGAGCATGCCGATGATCGGGGTGACGTCGGAATAATCGCGGCCATAGCCGATGACGATGTGGTCCTCGCCGGCAAACATCGCGTTGGTGGGGTCGAACTCGACCCATCCCGTCTCCCGGCCGCACCAGACTTTCACCCATGCGTGCATAGCGTCGGCGCCCTCAAGGCGCTCTTCGCCTTCGGGCGGGATTGTGCGCAAAAACCCCGACACATAGCCTGCCGGAACGCCCAGCCCGCGCAGCCCGGCAATCATGATATGGGCAAAATCCTGACAGACGCCGCGCTTGAGCGCAAAGGCCTCGTCAACCGGGGTATCGACCAGCGTCGCCTCGCCGTCATAGGCGAAATCGGCGTGGATGCGCAGGCACAGATCGCGGGCGAGATCGCGCACCGAAGCCCCCGTCCGGGCGCTGGTTCCGGCATAAGCGGTGATCGCCGGATCGATGCCGATGCGCGGGCTGGCGCTCAGGAAATGATGCGGAGAGAGTGACCCCATGTCCCAGTTGCCGGCGATTTCCTTTCGCAGCGTGTCGAGCGTCGGGGTAAAATCGATGCCGGGGTTGCCGCGCAGCACCTCGACGCGGGCCGCAATGGCTATGTCGAGCGCCTCGTGGGCACTGCGGTAGGCGAGCGTTGCCACGCGGGTGCCGAAGAAATCGGTGAACTCGGTCAGTTCCGCCGGCTGGGGATCGACGGTCAGGCTGGCCGCCACCACGCGCTGGATACCCGGCAGATTGGCCGGAAACACCCGCACCAGATGCCGCCCGCCCGAGACCGGCGCATCATAGGCATATTCGAGCTTGAGCCGGATGTCGTAGAGCATGGTCAGCGCGCCGTCCGGAAAGGGTTGGGACGACAGTTGGTAATGCCGGATACTCTGGAGCGCTGGCGAACTTCAGGAAATCGGTTTCCGCTCCCTGCGCTTTCCCGGCGAAAGCCGGGACCCATGGGCGTTGTCTGACGCGCGGGCGCTCTTATCCATGCTGCTGGACCCCGGCTTTCGCCGGGGCAGCGATTGGGGTGGACGGCAAGCGTTTCCGTTAAAATCCGAATAGCTCCAGACATCAGAAATACATCTCCGAAATCTGGTTGGAGACGTTGGCCAGCCCGTTGCCCACACCGATCAGCATGTCGGGGTTGACCTCGGCGGCGTCGATGACCGCCAGATCGGTCTGCAGTTTCAGCGCCGCCTTGGCGGCGGCGGAAAGCTGCCCGTCGACATAGCCGCCCGGCAGTTCCTTGAGCTGTTCGAGCAGTTCGGTCAGTTGGAAGATCACCGAACGCGGGTTGAGCGGGTCGGCGATCAGCAATTCGACCGCGCCCAGGTTGCCGTAGCCATAGCCGTAGCGGCGGCGATGGGTCATCACGCTGTCGCCGATTTCGAGCAGCATTTCGGTCGCCCCTTCGGGCGCGTCGGGCGCGCACAGCCAGGTGGCGATCTCGGCGATCTGGATGCCGCGTTCGAGCCTCCGCCCGATTTCGAGGAAACGCCAACCGGCAAAGCGGTACATGTTTTCGTGCACGAGGCCGGAAAAGCCCGCCAGCTTGCGCAACAGCACCGTCATGGCGCGGGTGGCGTCGTCGCCGGGCTTTATGGTTCGCCCGAACCGCTTTGCGGTCTTTTGCAGGTCGGTCAGCGCCAGCCAGCCATCGGGCGAGAACCGGTCGCGGATCTGGCTGGCAGAGCGCACGGCGCCGTCGATTATCGCCAGAAGCCCGGCAGGCACCGCTTCGGTCGCGTCGATGCCGAGCGGTTCGAGATAGTCGCGGGTGGCGATGAGCAGCGGATTGTCTTCGCGGCCCAGTTCGGCCAGGCGCAGATGGTAGGCGCGCAGGATGCGCACGCTCGCTTCGCAGCGCTCGGCATAGCGGCCCAGCCAGATCAGGTTGTCCCCGGCGCGTGAGGGCAGATTGCCCGACGGATTGCGCTCGACGGTCGCATTGGATCTGGCCAGCAGGGTCACCTGCTCGACCGGCTTTTCGCTCACCACCCACACATCGGCGGCCTGTCCGCCGCGCTGCATGGCGATGGCGGCGGTGTCGAGCGCATAGCCGACGCGGGCAAAACCGCCCGGCATGATCGACCAGCCATCGGCCGTGCGGGCTGCATAAACGCGCAATGTGATGGGGCGCGGCTCGAGGGCGCCGCCAACATAGACCGGAGCCGTGGAAAGCTTCACGGCCTCCTGCGCAGCGAACCCTTTGGGGTCGGCTTCGATTTTTGCCAACAGCGCCGCGCGCGCCTCGGGGTCGAGATCGGCAATAGCCGCGGTGCCGCCATCATCGTCGATCGACAGCAGGGTCGAAAGCGCAGGGCCGACCAGCAGGGAATTGAAATTGTCGCGCACATAGTCCCGCGCCGTCTCGCCGCCGCACCACCATGTGGCGATGTTGGGCAGGGCCAGATCGGTGCCCAGCCGCGATTTGGCGATGGCCGGCAGGAAGGCGCCCAGCGCTCGGGTTTCCAATATCCCCGCGCCCAGCGAATTGACGAAACCCACTGTGCCGCGGCGCACCGCTTCGGCGAGACCGGGCGTGCCGATCTGGCTGTCTTGGCGCAATTCCAGCGGGTCGGTGAAATCGCCGTCCAGCCGCCGCCACAAAACCGAAATCGGCCTGAGCCCGGAGACGGTCCGCACCATCACCTTGCCATCGACCACGACCAGGTCCTCGCCCTGCACCAGCAGGAACCCCAGATAGCGGGCGATATAGGCGTGCTCGAAATAGGTTTCGTTGAGCGGGCCGGGGGTAAGGATGGCGACGCGCCCCGAGCCGTCGCCGCCCATGTCGGTCAGCGCGTTGCGGAAATCGCGGAAAAACCCGGCCAGGCGATGCACGTTGAGATCGGCATAGACATCGGCCAGCGCGCGGGTGGTCGCCACGCGGTTTTCCAGCGCGAACCCTGCGCCCGATGGCGCCTGTGTCCGGTCGCCCAGCACCCACCAGCGCCCGTCCGGGCCACGGCCCAGCTCGAACGCGCAAAAGTGGAGGTGATGGCCGCTCATGGGTTCAATCCCGACCATGGAGCGCAGGAATTCGGGATTGCCGGCGATCAATTCGGGCGGCAAAAGACCCTCGCGGACCAGAGTGTTCTTCCCATAGATATCGGCGATCACGGTTTCGAGCAGGTCGGCGCGCTGGGCGAGACCGGCCTCGATGCCGCGCCATTCATCCTCGGCGATCAGCAGCGGGATATGGGCCAGCGGCCAGTCGCGCTCGCCCTGCTCCAGCCCGTCATACATCCTATAGAAAACGCCCGCATCGCGCAGATACTGGTCGGCGTGCTGGAAACGGCTGGTCAACTCCTCGGCGCCGAGCGCGTCCAGCGCCGACATGAATTTTAGCCAGCCGGGTTTCACCGTGCCGTCGGGCGCCACCATTTCGTCGGGCACGCCAGAGATCGGGCGATACGCACCGATCAGTTCAGGCATCTTGCGGGCCTTGGCGCGCTTTTCGGAAGCAGTCATCTAAAGCCACTGGTGAGGTCGCCTCAGGTCCAGCGTCAGAGGAAACTCGGGCGTGGGCGCTTCGGCCGGCAAATCGTAAGAACCGGCACTATGTCCATTGGGTATGAATCGCGCAAGCCGTCTTGCCTCGGCCTCGTTGGCATTCACAGGAAAGGTTTCATAGTTCCGGCCCGCCGGATGGGCCACGTGATAGATGCAGCCGCCAACGGCCCGGCCCGTCCAAGTGTCATAGGCATCGAACACCAGCGGGGTGTTGACTGGCAGGGCCGGATGGAGACCCGAAGCGGGTTGCCAGGCTTTGTAGCGCACTCCAGCTACCGAAACGCCCGACAGGTCGGTTTTGGTCAGCGGAACCGGGCGGCGGTTACAGGCCACAGTGTAGCGTTCAGGCTCGGCCCCAGTCAGTTTGACTTGAAGCCGCTCGAGCGAGGAATCCACGTAGCGTACCGTGCCGCCGATTGCCCCGGTTTCGCCCATCACGTGCCAGGGCTCCAGCGCTTGGCGGATTTCCAGCGTATGGCCTTCAACCATAACCTCGCCGCAGAAGGGGAAGCGGAATTCGAGCTGGGCTTCGAACCATTCGGGTTTGAAATCATAGCCGTGCTGGCGCAGATCATCGAGCACGTCGAGGAAATCGGCCCACACATAATGGGGCAGCATGAACCTGTCATGCAGCCGCGTGCCCCAGCGGACCAGTTTGCCCTTGATCGGGTCTTTCCAGAACCGGGCGATCAGCGCACGGACCAGCAATTGCTGGGCAAGGCTCATTTTCGCGTTGGGGGGCATCTCGAACCCGCGGAATTCGACAAGTCCCAGCCGTCCCGTCGGCCCATCGGGAGAATAGAGCTTGTCGATACAGATTTCCGAGCGGTGCGTGTTGCCGGTCACATCGACCAGCAGGTTTCTGAACAGCCGGTCCACCAGCCATGGGGTTGGCGCATCGCCCTCGCCGGGTGCGGGCACCTGCGCCATGGCGATTTCAAGCTCGTAAAGGCTGTCGTGCCGCGCTTCGTCGAAGCGCGGCGCCTGGCTGGTCGGGCCGATGAACAGGCCAGAAAAGAGGTAAGAGAGCGCCGGGTGGCGCTGCCAGTGCAGGATCAACGATTTGAGTAGGTCGGGGCGGCGCAGGAACGGGCTGTCATTGGGTGTCGCGCCGCCGACCACCACGTGATTGCCCCCGCCGGTGCCCGTGTGCTTGCCGTCGATCATGAATTTGTCGGCACCCAGCCGGGAGAGCCGGGCTTCGTCGTAAACCGCTTCGGTTATGGCGATGCACTCGTCCCAGTTGGTGGCCGGGTGGACGTTGACCTCGATGACCCCGGGGTCGGGCGCGACGCGGACGACATTGAGGCGGGGGTCCGAGGGCGGCGAATAGCCCTCGATATGGACCGGCAGTCCCAGCTTTTCGGCAGCCGTTTCGGCGGCGGCGATCAGTTCGAGATAGTCCTCGAGCTTTTCGGTGGGCGGCATGAACACAGTCAGCCGCCCGTCGCGCGGCTCGACCGAAAGCGCCGTGCGCACCTTGCCCTCTATATCGGTGATTTCCTGCTCGATCCGGGTCTGGGCGATCACCTCGTCGGTGGTGACCGATGCCACGGGCAGTTCGTCGCGCGGCGGCAAATCCTTGCGCGGGATCGTGGGGTCCTCGGGCACGATATGGGGATAATCGCTCTCGGGGATATGGGGCAGGGTGCCGAGGGGCAGCCGGTAGCCAACGGGGGAATCCCCGGCCACAAGAAACAGCTTGCCGCGTCGCGTCTGCCACACCTCGGTCAGCCAGCGCGAGGCCTGTGCCGGGGCGTTCCATTTCTGGACCGGCAGCACGTATCCCGTCGGTTCGGTCAGCCCGCGCTCAAAGACCCGTGTCATGCGCAGCCGTTCCTCGGGGTCCTTGAGCTTGGGATTGGTCGGATCGACATTTTCTGGAAGATTGCCTTCCTTTAGGATCCAGTCGGCGGGGTCCTCGAAAGCCGGTTGTACGGTCGAGCCGTCCAGACCCAGTGCGGTGGCAAACTCGGACAGGTAGGCTTTGGCCTGATCGGGCGTCGGGTTGGCGTCCGATGTCTCGTGGGCAATCAGGTCGGGGTTTTTCCAGACCGGTTCGCCGTCCTTGCGCCAATAGAGCGAGAAGGTCCAGCGCGGCAATGTCTCGCCCGGATACCATTTGCCCTGTCCGTAATGGAGGAACCCGCCGGGCGCGAAACGCTGCTGGAGACGACGCATCAGGATGTCGGCTTTTTCGCGCTTGGTGGGCCCGACAGCGTCGGCATTCCACTCGCCACTTTCGAAGTCGTCGATGGAAACGAAGGTCGGTTCGCCCCCCATCGTCAACCGAACGTCCATGTTGGCCAATTTTTCGTCAATCTCGCGGCCCCGAACGCACAAGTCCACCCAAGAATTGTCCGAAAATGGCTTGGTGATGCGCGGATGTTCGGCCACGCGGGTGACCTTCATGTCGAAATCGAACTCGACATTTGCAAAGCTCGCCATCCCCGAAATCGGGGCCGCGTTGGCGTAATGGGGGGTTGCGGCGAGAGGGATATGGCTCTCCCCGGTCAGCAATCCCGAGGTCGGATCAAGCCCCACCCAACCGCCCCCCGGCAGGTACACCTCGCACCAGGCATGGAGGTCGGTGAAGTCGTTTTCGGTGCCCGATGGACCATCGAGCGCCTTCAAATCCGGCTTTAGCTGAATGAGGTATCCCGAGACGAACCGAGCCGCAAAACCCAGATGTCTCAAGGTGTTAACCAGCAACCACCCTGTGTCGCGACAGCTTCCCTTGGCGTTTTCCAGCGTTTCTTCGGGCGTCTGCACCCCCGGCTCGAGACGGACGATATAACCGATCTCGCGCTGCAGCCGCGCGTTAAGCTCAACGACAAAATCGACAGTATTCTTGGGCGTCTTGTCGATCGAAGCCAGCAGATCGTTAAACAGCGGACCAAAGCTCGGGTCGGGCTTTCTGTAGATTTCCAGATCCGGCGCAATGGCCTCGGGGTAGGCAAACGGCCAGGTATCGGCCTCGGGCTCGACGAAAAAATCGAACGGGTTATAAACCGTCATATCGGCAACCAGATCGACCTCGATCTTGAGCTCGGTCACCGGCTCGGGAAAGACGTAGCGCGCCTGGAAGTTGCCGTAGGGGTCCTGCTGGATATTGACGAAGTGATTGGAAGGACTGACTTTTAGCGAATGGCTGAGCACCTTGGTGCGCGAATGGGGAGCGGGCTGGAGCCGGATAATCTGGGGGCCAAGGGTGACCGGACGGTCGTACTTGTAGTGCGTGAGATGATAGATCGCGGCCTTGATCGCCATAGGCAGACTCCTGAGATTCCCACGCTCGCGGCGCAACGATAGCGGCAAAGCGTGGCCATGTGCAATCACGCTTTACGTCCAAGACGTTAGCGGCCATGGTCGGCGCGGACGCATAAGGAGGGGCCACCATGCTGCTGCACACGGTTTTCGTTATCGCACTGGCCGCAGAGGCGATGACCGCCGCGCTGGCGGCGGGGCGGCGCAACATGGACTGGTTCGGAGTGTGCGTCCTAGGCTGTGTCACGGCGCTGGGCGGGGGCACGGCGCGGGATCTTCTGCTCGGCCATTACCCGCTGTTGTGGGTCGAACAACCGGCCTATCTTCTGGTCACCACGGCGGCAGCGCTGTTCACCATCGCCGTGGCGCGCATCATGGAACGGCTCAAGTTGATCTTCCTTTTGCTCGACGCCGTGGGATTGGTCGTGTTCACGATTTCGGGCTGCATGGTGGCCATGGAAATGGGCCAGCCGGTCATCATCGTTATCGTCGCAGGAATGATTACCGGCTGTGTGGGCGGCGTGCTGCGCGACGTATTGTGCAACGACGTGCCGCTGCTGTTTTCCGGCGAGCTTTACGCGACAGTGTCGGCGATCACGGCGTGCGTATTCTTTTTCGGGGTGCAGGCAGGGCTGCCGGTCGAAGTGATGACGATCGCAGCCATGGCCGCAGGCTTCACGCTCAGGGCATTGGCCATCGTCTTCAAGATCGAAATGCCGCGCTTTGTTTACGTCCCGGTCCGCGATCAGTCTTCCAAGAGGTAGCCTTCGCGCCCGGCCAACGGCTCTGTGCCGACGATCTTGGCGATGGAATTGCCCGGCACGACGAATTTGGCGATGTTGCGCGATATGACCCGGCCAGACGTGCCAGCGAGGATCGGTGTGCGTGCGGTAAAAGCGTCGGGTCCGTCAAGGGCGATCAGATCGGCGATGGGCTGACCCTTTTCAACGTGATCGCCGAGCTCGACGCGGTAGGCGAGCAGCCCGGCTCTATCGACCCGCAACATTTCGGTGGCGCTCAAGGGGGAAGGCGCGGGTGCCGGTTCGACTTGGGGTGGCGTGCCGGCGGCAAACCCCTTGGCCTGAAAGAAGGCGAAGAGCCGGGCGGCGTCGTCCTTGCCGATTTCGTCGAACACGTCGGGCTGACCGCGATATTCGAGCGTTGCGGCGCGGGCCGAAAAGGGGATGGGCTTGTTGGGGTGCGCCTGGCGGAGCCGCGTCCAGAGTGAGGGCCAGACTTCATCGAACGAGCCGCCGCCTGAATCCTCGGCGGTCAGTTGAGCGACCGAACCCATATGGTCGGCCAATTCGCCCAGCTCGGCCATGGAATCGGGGGTGACGAACAGATGGACCAGCGCCTCGTTATCGCAATGGAGATCGAGGACATAATCGGCGTCATAAGCTTGGGTCATCACCAGATGCCGCAGTTTCTGCATGGCGGTTGCGGGGCGTTGGGTATCGAGCCAATCGCGCACTGCCTCGCGGATCATCGCGACGTTGGCAGCGGGATCGTCGGTGAGGTTCTGGGCGACCTTGGTGTCCACGGCGGCAAAAAGATCGGGCCAGCGGCGGTTGAAATTGGTGCCCGAGCGGAAATCATAGCGCCCGATATGGTCCTCGAACACGCGCTGGTTCATGCCGAGCGGATTGACCATTGGGAAAATGGTGAACCGGGCGCTGAGTTCGCCCTTCTCGTCGGCGGCTTTCAGCAGCGGCAGGAGGTGATGCAGCACCATGATGCCGGGCTGTTCGTCGGCATGGAGCGCGGCCTGCAAGTATATCTTGGCCGCCGCGTCCGCAGGGCCGATCCTGAACAGCGTCAATTGGGTGGTGGTGCCGGGAGCATCGGCGTCGATGGTGTGGGTGATGCGCTCAAAAGCCATAGAAAACTACCGGATATATTTGGGACCGAAACGCAGGCGCGGACGGGAGATTGCGCGCTCTGTCGGGATGTGGCGCATCATGCGTTCATAGACGCGTCCGAAGACGAAGAAAATCACCATGGTAATGGCGAGAAACCACAGGGCCGCGACCGAAAAATGAAGGAAAGCGTTAAAATCGCGCTCGAACAGGTTCTGGGCGGTGTTGAGGATATCGCGCTGGGCGTTGATGACCGGCAGGGTGAAATAGACCAGCGCGGTGGAGTGGAACAGGAACACTACTTCGTTGGTATAGGCGGGCCAGGCCACGCGTATCGTGTTGGGCCATGTGACCGTGCGGAACACCTGAAAGGGCGTCATTCCGAAAGCGCGAGCGGCTTCCAGCTCACCCTTGGGGACAGTGCGCAGGGCGCCGTAGAGGATTTCGGCGCTGTAGGCCGCGGTGTTCATCACCAGCGCCAGCGGGCCGATAAACAGCGGGTTCATCATCAGCCATGAAATGCCCATTGGGCGCCACCAGACCGCGTTGAGCGCCAGCATGATGGAATAGAACATAAAGAACTGGATAAACAGCGGCGAGCCCCGGAAGGCATAGATATAGGCTGAACACAGGCGCCGGACGACCGGGCCCTTCGAATTTTTGCCGAGCGCCAGCAGGACGGCGAAGACAAAGCCGATGGGCAGCGAGGCGACCGCGAAATAGATGTTGAACAGCGCCGGCTGGGCATAGAGCGGGATTTCGGCGAGCAACGTTTCGATCATCGCCTAGCCCTCCACCGGCATGCCACGTCGCGCCCAGACCGTAAGCTTTGAAAAGCCCCTTTCGGAAAGCAGCGTGATCAGGATGTAGAAGACAAACAGGGCAATGAAATAGGCCCAGCGCCAATCGCCATGCACAAGACCCGCCTGGGGCAGGAAGTTTGGCGAGCCCAATTGCCCGGCCCACCAGACGATGTCAGCGATCTGGAGCAGTGAAAGCAGCGACGTGGCCTTGATGAGCAGCAACCACACATTGGAAAGGCCGGGCAGGGCGTAAACCCACATCTGGCGCACCTGGATGCGGGTCAGCACCTGAAACTCGCTCATGCCATAGGCGCGGGCGGCTTCGAGCTGGCCGCGTGGCACGGCGCGCATGGCGCCGTGAATGACGTTGGCGGTAAAGGCGCCAAAAATGATGCCCAGCGATACACAGGCCAGGATCAGGTACTCGTTGGTCGAAAGCAGCCAGTTTGCTTCCCGGCAGGGCGGCCAGTTGGCCTGGGTGGCGGCGATGGAGTCAGGGGTGCAGACCTGCGTGGCCCAGACCCATTCCACGCCTTGTTCGAACGCCAGCGGAAAAAACAGAAAAAACAGCACATCGGGAATGCCGCGGACCATGCTGATGTAGATCGTGCCGAGGATTCTTAGTAGCGCAAAGCGGGATGCCTTTGCCGCGGCGCCCAGAAGCCCGAAGACCAGCGCGAGGCAGCCACCGAAGATGGCAGCCATGATGGTGAAGCGGAAACTGGCGTACCAGTTGAGGTGCTTGCCGTTTGTCAGGTAACCGAGCCAGTAGGCGATATCGCTGCCCACCAGATCGAAAAGCCAGAAGGCTTCAGCGTCCACGCGCGTGCCCCTTGCGTGAGTCCGGCGAGAGACCCAGTTGGCCGCCCGCCGGACACAGGTTTGCGATTATTCGGTGTAGAACGGACCCGCGCCGTCGAACCATTCGGCGATCAGGGCATCGACGGTACCGTCGGCCTTGAGCGCGGTCAGGGCTTCGTCCAGCGTTGCGAGCAGGTCGGTGTCTTCCTTGCGGACACCGCCGCCGACGCCGCCGCCGATCATGACGTCAGGGCCGAACATTTCGAGCGCGCCGCCCGAATTGGCAACGACAGGGTCGAGCGAAGAACCGTCAGCCAGAACGACGTCCACATTGCCCGCGGCCAGATCGGCGATGGATTGATCGAAGGTGGCAAACGAGACGATGGTGTTGTCGGCGGCAAAGTTTTCCTCGGCATAGCCTGCCTGGATGGTGTTGCCCTGGACGCCGATGCGCAGGCCAGATGGGCTCTCGATATCGATGCCGGCGCCGGTTGCGGCGATGTAGTTGGACGGGTCGGGCGGGAAGTAATCCTGGGTGAAGTTGATGGTCTCAAGCCGCTCGTCGGTGATCGACATGCCGGCCATGATGACATCGTAGTTGCCCGCGACGAGGTTGGGGATGATTGGGTCCCATTCGCTCTGGACGAATTCGCAGGTCATGCCTGTGTTCTCGCAGATGGCGTTGCCCAGGTCGATTTCAAACCCGGCCAGCTCGCCCGCGTCGTTGACGAAGTTCCAGGGTGCGTAGGCACCCTCGGTGCCGATGCGCAGGGTTTCCTGGGCATTGGCCGCTGTCGAAAATACTGCCAGAGCGACAGCGGCGAGTATCACCTTTTTCATTTGTCGAGTTCCCTCTTTGGTTGGTGAAGCGACCGGGTCCCTTTTTGCATGATGGTTGCCGCCCCGGTCAGGCGTGACCGGCGGCGCTTAAGAACTGGCGCAGCCTGTCGGATTTGGTGGCGCCGAAGACTTCATCGACAGTGCCCTGTTCCTCGATCTTGCCCAGATGGAGGAAGACGACCTTGTCGGAGACTTCGCGCGCAAATTTCATGTCATGAGTCACAAGGATCATGGTTCGACCCTCGTCGGCCAGCATCTTGATGACGCCGAGCACTTCGACCTCGAGTTCGGGATCGAGCGCCGATGTGGGTTCGTCGAACAGCATTAGCGTCGGATTGATGCAAAGCGCGCGGGCGATGGCGGCGCGCTGCTGTTGTCCGCCGGACAATTGGGCGGGAAAGGCATCGGCCTTGGCAGAAATTCCGACCTTGTCGAGCAGGGCGAGCGCCTGTTCGCGCACTTCCGCCTTGTCGCGCTTTTGCACGAGAACCGGCGCTTCCATGACGTTTTCGAGGATCGTCATGTGCGACCAGAGATTGAAGGACTGGAACACCATGCCAAGCTTGGAGCGGATGCGGCGCAGCTGATGGGCGTCGGTGGGGTGCCGCTCAGGCCCTTCGGTCGAAAGCGAAACGTGCTCGCCATCGATTGTGACGTCCCCCTGGTTGGGGATTTCGAGCATATTGATGCAGCGCAGAAGCGTGGATTTCCCCGAGCCCGACGAGCCAATGAGCGAGACCACGTCGCCGCCCTTGGCATCAAGCGAAACGCCCTTGAGAACTTCGAGACTGCCAAAGGACTTGTGGAGGTCCGTGATCTCCAGAATTTGCGTCATTCGGTACGGGTTTACCCCTTGTTCGTTTTGCCGATCCCGCTGCAGCCACCCTTTTTGCCCGAGCGGGCGGCGTGCATGGCGACAGGAAAACAGAAAGCGCCACGATTCAAAAGCGAAAACGACAGTTTCATGTAGCTTTTTCTACCAAACGGTAAAAAACGCTGGCGCGGCGATAACCGTTTGGACACCAGTCCGCCAAGTTGGTTTCTGTCCGAAACGTGCCCGGTGTTAGTGTCCGGCCCGACGCAAACCAGATTCGCCGGCACCATGGGTTTCGACTACAATTCGCTTCTGATGGCATCAGGCGCAGCGGGGATTGCGCTTTGCTTCACGCTGACGAGTTCGTGGCTGCGCGAGCGCGGATCCATTTTTCTTCTCACCTGGGCTATCTGCATCGCGATTGTCATTGCGGCGATCGTCGCCTTTTCGGTTTTCCACAGCACTGTGAACGTGCTGCATTCGATGCTTGCCGGGGTCTTGCTGACCTCGGCCTTCGCGATCAGTTATGGCGGGTTCACCCAGTTCAGCACAGGGCGATTTGCCACCGGGCCGGTGGCCGCTCTGGCCATCGCCGGCGCTGCTCCGATCATCGTGAGCGGTGTTCTGGGCCTTGATGGGCTGAGCTTTATCTTCATCAATCTGATGAGCGCGCTGCTCCTAGGTTTTTGCGCTTATCAATACTGGACGGTGCGGGCCGAATCCCCTGGACCGATCACCGCCATTGCCGCGCTTCACTGGATGCTGGCCGTCTCATACTTGCTTTGCGTGATCGCCGTCGCAGCGGAAACGCCGCTCTATCTCGATGGGCAGGTGCCCGACAACTGGGCCGAGGCGCTCAATCTGATGGTGTCGGTGATCGCGCTCACCGGGATTGGCGGATTGTTCATCACGGTCCATCAGGAGCGCATCAGCCGCCGGCATCGCGATGCGTCCTTGATCGATCCACTGACCGGGCTGAGCAACCGGCGGGCGCTTTTCGAGCGGTTCCCCGAGGGGCTGGTGCCGCAAGGGGCGGGACTTGTCGTTTTCGACCTCGACGATTTCAAGGGCCTCAACGATCGGCACGGCCACGCCTTCGGCGATACTGTGCTTCGCAGCTTCGCGCGCATGATGGAGGATAGCTGCCGCGGGGACGATATGGCCGTGCGGCTGGGCGGCGAGGAGTTCGTTTTGGTGCTGCCCCAAAGCTCGGCCACCCATGCGTTGGCGCTGGCCGAGCGCATCCGGCGCCTGATGGGCCGGATGATCCATACGATAGACGATCATCCTGTGACCTGCACGGTCAGCGCCGGTGTTGCCGTAGCCGAAAAGCCCGGTCTGAGCCTCGATACGCTGATCCGCAAGGCGGACAATGCGCTCTATCTCTCAAAGCGATCCGGGCGCAACCGGGTGTCGCAAACCACGTCCACGGCGGCCTAGACCGGGCGGGCTGGTCCGGTTTCGACCGGTGCGTCGTCGCGGCCGCCCCATTCGGTCCATGAGCCGTCATAAAGAGCGATCTTGTTGGCGCCCACCGTATCGAGCGCCAGCGCAAGGACAGCGGCGGTAACGCCCGATCCGCACGAGGTGATAACCGGTTTTTCCGGATCGATGCCGGCGGCCCGGATGGCCGCTTCCAGTTCGGCGTCCGGCTTGAGCGCGCCATCGGCAATGAGCGCATCGAAGGGCAGATTGCGGCTCGAAGGGATATGACCCGATTTGAGACCCGCGCGCGGCTCGGGGGTGTCGCCGGTAAAGCGGGCTGCACCGCGGGCGTCGACGATCTGGTGGCCTGCCTGGCTGGCGGCGAGGACGTCCTGGAAGCTCGCAACGGCGCCACCGTCAAACTTTGCGTCAAATGTCGCGGCTGGCGCTGTGGATTCGCCCGTTTCAAGCGGGCGGTTTTCGGCCCGCCATCTGGGGCCACCGCCTTCGAGAATCTTCACCTCGCGTGCGCCCATGACAGAAAAAGTCCACCAGGCGCGGGGGGCGGAAAACAGGCCCGCTTCGTCGTAAACGACCAGCGTCTTGTCCGAGGCGATACCCAGCGCCCCGGCCATGGCAGAAAAGGTTACCGCGTCGGGCAGCATGTGGGGGAGGCCCGAGGTGGTATCGGCGTTCTTGTCGAGATCGAAAAAGATCGCGCCCGGGATGTGCCCGGCGACGTATTCCGCATGCGCGTTGCGGCCGGAATTGGGCATGTGCCAGGAGGCATCGATAATCTGCACATCGGGATCATCGAGATGATCGGCAAGCCACTGAGTGGTGACGAAATGGGACATGGGTTTCTCCTTACGGCAGGCGCGCAATGCGTTCGGCCAGAAGCGTGTAAAACGCGTCGGAATCGCCTGAGCGGATGAAGGTCGCGTTGCGAGGCCGGTCGGTGACGTGCCAGTAGTCGGCGACAGTCATACCGCGCGTCAAAGGGCTGGCGCACTCGATTTCGACATTGCACAGCCGCCCTTCAAACATTTCGGGCGCGATCATGTAAGCGGTAACGCAGGGGTCATGAAGCGGTGCGCCCGGCCAGCCATATTTCTCCAGGTCGAAGCGCTCGGAAAATCCGAGCATAGCGGCGACGGCGTTGCCCGAGCGGTTGCCGATTGCCCGAAAGGCTTCAATTCTCTCCGGTGTGCCGATCATCTGGTGGGTGACGTCGAGCGGCATCATGGTGATCGGCGCCCCGCACTTGAGCACGGTCTGGGCGGCTTCGGGATCGACATAGATGTTGAACTCGGCGGCCGGGGTAATGTTGCCGCCCTCGAAATATCCGCCGCCCATCAGGACGATTTCCTCAATGCGCGCGGCAATATCGGGAGCCTTGACCAGCGCCATGGCAAGGTTGGTCAGCGGGCCAAGCGCGCAAAGCGTGACCGTATTTTCCGGTTCGCGGCGGATCGTATCGATGATGAAATCGACGCCATGCTTGGCCTCAAGGCGCAGTTTGGGCTCGGGCAAGTCTGGACCATCGAGGCCGGTCTGGCCATGGACATGCTCGGCAGTGATCAACTTGCGCATGAAGGGTCCGGCGCATCCGGCAAAAACCGGAATGTCACGCCGTCCGGAGAGCTCGACCACCTTGAGGGCGTTCTTTGCGTTCTGGGCAAGGCCCACATTGCCCGCCACGGCCACGATGCCCAGCGTTTCGATTTCCTCGGGGCTGGCCAGCGCCAGAAGGATGGCGATGGCGTCGTCCTGGCCGGGGTCGGTGTCGATGATGATCTTGCGCGCCAAGGTGAGCCTCCAAAGGATCGTGTCGTTTGCGGCGCGATCCTAGCCATGGGGCGCAAAAAGGGAAGAGGCAGGGCGGTGCATTAAAACATGAAAAGCGCAGTCAGCTTTTCTTGACATAGTTTAGAATTGTTATAAACTTTGACCTCGGCGCATGAGGCGATATTATGCGTCCGAGATTCCCCGGCGCTTCGCGCTTTAATGACAGGGCATGACCGATGAGACTGACCCGCCAGACGAGCTATGCAGTTCGGACGCTTATGTATTGCGCCATCAATGCGCCGGATCTTTCGCGCGTGGCCGATATCGCCAAGGCTTATGGTATTTCGGAATTGTTCCTGTTCAAGCTCATCAAGCCGCTTGTTGAAAACGACATTCTGCAAACCGTGCGCGGCCGGCATGGCGGTGTACGTCTTGCGCGTCCCGCTGCCGACATCACTCTGCTTGACGTCATTTCCCTGACCGAAGAAAACTTTGCGCTGGCCGAGTGTTTCGAAGGCGGGGAAACCAGTTGTCCGCTGGTTGGCGGGTGCGAGCTCAATGGCGCCCTGCACGAGGCGCTTGAAGCGTTCTTTGCCGTGCTGCGCTCCTACACCATCGCCGATCTCACCGACAAACGCCGCGCCATGCGCTCGCGTCTCGGCATTGAGATGCTGGGCCTGGAACTGAACTGATCGAAGGGCCCCGACCGGGCCCTTTTTAGTGCCAAAGTCCCAGGATCAGCCCGATCAGCGTAAACTGCACTGTGTGATACCCGCCGTTGATCAGGAACAGCTTGAGGCTGCGGTGTTCGAACAGATAGGTAATGCCGTAGCTGGTCGCGACCCAGCCAAGTCCAGCGGCAAATCCGGCGCCAACCGCCAACCCCAGAGCGGGGGCGGGGCCAAGGAACATCGCAAAGACGAACGACGCGATCAGCGCCATTACGAAACTGCCCCCGAAGACCAGCGCCTTGTTGCCGTTGGCAACCCTTTCGTCGGTCATGCCGGTCTCGGCCTGCCAGGCGCGTCCGAACAGGATTGGTGAGTACCACAGTCCTCCAAGCATGAATGCCGAGAGCGCAGCGGCAAGCACTGCAAGCACGTTGATGCCCATAACATAGTCCCCCTTTTTCTAGGCGTTCTGCCTGGCTGTTGCCAGAAGTCCGAAGTAAGTCCGCAGTTGAATGATCGAGCGATCGTAAAATCCGATATCGCGGTGAGTGCGGGCCTGCATGACCGCGCCTTCCATCGTGGTGAGGATAAATTCGGCCAAACCACGCAGGTCGGTTTCACTTGGGATACGGTCGCCGGCGGCATCGAGACACTCCTCGATCGCGCCCGTCCATGCGTTGAAATTGTCGGCGATGAGATTGCGCACCACCAGATCGGGTTCGTGAAGTTCCAGCGCCAGACTGCCGATCGGGCAGCCGAATGTGCAGTCGGTTTCGAGGAGCATGATGCGGTAGCCATTCAATAGCGCGAAGACCTTCTCGATAGGGTCTTTGACATTCTCCCACGCGGGCTGGAGCAGCATGGGGTGGATGCCGTCGCGGTAGGCCATAAGCACGCCAACCAATACGTCCTGTTTACCCGGGAAGAAGTGATAGAGGCTGCCGCTGTTGATCTGCGTGCGGCTCAAAAGGTCCGCCACGGAGGTCGAGTTGAAGCCCTTGATGGCGAAAAGCTCCATCGCGGCGCGAATGATGCGTTGGCGCGTATCCGGCGGCATGGCTCACCTTCTCTCGAATAATGGAAAGTTATCCTTGGTTGATCGATCAATCAAGAGATTTCCAAAATATGATCTTTACAGTCATGTTTTGATGGGCTAGACACGGTCCTGCAGGAGTGAGGCCTGCCCCTTGACCCTGTATGCGGAGCGCCAAAGCCGCATACAGGGTCTTTTTCATGCATCGGGAAACCGGACGGTGCCGGCACGGGAACGGGACACCGGAACGCGGGTACCGTCATGGAGCCGGACCACCATGTTGCGGCCCTCACGCTCGATGCGCGCAATGGCGCCGAAATTCACCCACCACGATTTGTGAACCTGGGTGCCATGTGCCTCCAGTTCGGAGACGGCATCGGAAAAGCGATGCTTGATCATGGCGCGGCCTGAACGGGTCTGGACATGGATGTAATGGTCGTCGGCCCGCATGGCGATGACCTCGCCTTTCAGGTCCGACGGCATCCGCGCGAGCCGGGCCGGACGGATATCTTCAGGTTCGTTCCGGACCGGCGCGGGGTGAAGATAGAGCCAAAGGCCGATGCCGAACGTTGCCGGCAGCAGCGCCAATCCGATGGTCCGCGCAAATCCGTGCCCAGCACCAATATCGAGCCCGAAGAAGTGCTTTAGGCCGATTATCGTCAAGGCAATGACCAATGCATTGGCCAGCACGGCACCGGCCCGGTACAGCCACGGCCTGGCACAATCGAGGCGTGCGAGGATGCCTCCGGCAGACGCTGAAAAGAGACCGGTCAGTGCGGCCAGCGACGCCCAGTAGGCAAGGCTCGCGAAGATCGGCAGGTCGCGGTTGACCGAAAAATCGCCCCATTGCCACAAGGCGAAAGCGGCAAGGATCGGCGGGCCGAACATGAGAGCTGTCTGCCCCTGCCGGGCGTTTTGTGCGTGTGATGTCCCGCTCACGTCCTCGATTGTCCCGTTCACGTACTTGCCCTTTCGCGGCTTTCGTCTCGGCGGAAAATGGCGTCTTCGCTACACCATCGGGAGTAAAATAGTGCCGGTTTCACGTCTTTTCCAGTTCGGCGCGGCCATGCTTGCCATCGTGCTGGTCGCCATTGCTACAGTCAATTTGATGCCGTTCGGGGTCGCGTTTGATCCTGTGCCCATGCCGACCGGCCACCTGCCGGACAGCCCGGCCGTCAACGACCCGCGCGTGACACGCGCCGAATGGGAACCTGCGTCGGGCCCGCTTGCCCAGCCCGAAGACATCGTTGCCGACGCCAGCGGTGCGCTGTTTGTCGGCACGTCCGACGGGTTGATCATGCGCCGGGCAGCGCAGGCGGACGAATGGACGGTATTTGCCGACGTGGGTGGGCGCCCGCTGGGCCTTTTCCTCGATCATGACGGCACCTTGCTCGTTGCCAACAATTCGCTGGGCGTGCAACGGGTCTTCTCCGATGGCACCGTCGACCTGATTGCCGATACGGTGAACGGCGAAAAAATCGGATTGCCCAATGGGGTCGTGTCGGACGCAGAGGGGATGATCTACGTCACCGATTCCTCGACGCGCTACAATAGGGGCACGCTCGGCCCGCAGCCGACCTATGCGTTGCCCGACCTGCTCGAGGGCCGCGCCTATGGCCGGTTGATCCGTATCGATCCGGCAACCGGAGACACCGAGATGGTGACTGACGGGCTCTACTTCCCCAACAGTCTCGTGCTGGCCCCGGACGGGCGGTCGGTCATCCTGGCCGAATCGTCGCGCTTTCGCCTGTTGCGGGTGTGGGTCGAGGGGCCCGAAGCGGGACAGACCGACGTTCTCATCGACGCGCTGCCGGGCAATCCCGACGGGCTCGATTATGACGCGGAGGGCATGTTGCTGCTCACGCTTTACGATCATGTCGAGGCGCTCAACACGCTTATTCTTCCCTACGGGTTCAGCCGGCGCATTCTCATGAGCCTGCCGCGCGCGTGGTTCGTCAACAACGATTTGTCGGGCTTTGTTGCTGTCATCGACCCGGACAGCTTCGAGATCGTGCGCGTGTTGCGCGATGCGTCGGGCTTTTCGCCCTCCAACGTGGTTCAGGTCGGAAACATGCTTTACAGCGGAACCCTGGTCGGCGATCGCGTCGTGCAAACGCCCTATCCGTAGGCTGAATCCCGACCTATTTTTTCGGGCTGAGCCCGTGCAGGAACAACTGGTCTAGGAAGCGCGCGGCGTCTTCGAAGCGCCCTTCGCCGCCGCGTTCGCGGCCGAGGACGGCTTTTACCTGGATGTCGAAATCGGCGTAGTGCTGGGTGGTGGCCCAGATGGAAAAGATCAGGTGATAGGGGTCGGCCTTGGCGATTTTGCCCTCGGCCATCCAGCCTCTGATGATCTTGACCTTTTCGTCGACCAGATCTTTGAGATCGGTGTGCAGGATGTCGTAAAAGCCCGGTGCGCCGCGCAGCATTTCATTGGCGAACAGCCGGCTCTCGCGGGGGAAATCGCGGCTCATCTCGAGCTTGCGGCGGATATAGGACTGGATTTCGGGCAGGGGGTCGCCCTTGGGGTCCATCTCGCGCAAAGGCTCGAGCCAGGTGTCGAGAATACGCGCCAGAAGCGGGGCGTGAATATCTTCCTTAGACTTGAAATAATAGAGCAGATTGGGCTTGCTCATACCCGCAGCCTCGGCGATCTGGTCGATGGTCGAGCCGCGGAAACCGAACTTGGAAAAGACGTCGAGCGCGGCTTCGAGGATGACTTCCTGCTTTTCGCGCTGGATACGGGTTATGGGCCTGGGCGTCTCTGCATCGGTGGTCATTTCGGCTGTCGCCTCCCGTCAATAACCCCGGAGCTCGAATCCTGGGCCGGTTCGCGGCCAATTCCATGACCCTGAGCGGGCATGAGCATTATACCCCTTGAACCTTGCATTGAGAGTGCTAGAATTTTTCCAATCGGTCAAAAAAATTCTGACCGAAATCAACAGCCGGCCGCCGGAAATATCCCGGAAGTGCCGGAGAGGGAACATTCATGTCGCAGGGCGCTCCGTCCATCCCCAATGATCTCAACGCGTTCTGGATGCCGTTCACGGCCAACCGGCAGTTCAAGAAAAGCCCGCGCATGTTCGTGGGCGCAAGGGACATGCACTATACGACCGCCGATGGGCGGGAAGTGCTTGATGGCACCGCCGGGCTGTGGTGCGTCAATGCCGGCCATTGCCGCCCGCTAATCACCGAGGCAATCGCCAATCAGGCCGCCGAACTCGATTACGCCCCCGCCTTCCAGATGGGTCACCCCAAGGCGTTCGAGCTGGCCAATCGGCTTGTCGATCTCGCGCCCGATGGGCTGGACCATGTGCTGTTCACCAATTCAGGGTCCGAATCGGTGGAAACGGCGCTCAAGGTGGCGCTCGCCTATCAGAAATCGATCGGGCAGGGCTCGCGCACACGGTTGATCGGGCGTGAGCGCGGCTATCACGGGGTCAATTTCGGCGGCATTTCGGTGGGTGGGATCGTTGCCAACCGCAAGATGTTCGGCACGCTTTTGACAGGTGTCGATCACCTGCCGCACACGCATTTACCGGCCAAGAACGCCTTTTCGCGCGGAGAACCGCAGCATGGGGTGGAACTGGCTGAGGAATTGGAGCGTATCGTCACGCTCCACGATGCTTCGACGATCGCTGCGGTGATCGTCGAGCCGGTGGCGGGGTCGACGGGGGTTCTGATCCCGCCACCGGGTTATCTCAAGCGCTTGCGTGAGATTTGCGACAAGCACGGCATAGTGTTGATCTTCGATGAGGTCATCACCGGGTTCGGACGGCTGGGAACGCCGTTCGGCGCCGACTATTTCGGCGTGACGCCCGACATCATGATCACCGCCAAGGGGTTGACCAACGGCGTCATTCCCATGGGTGCCGTGTTCACCTCGTCGAAAATCCATGATGCGTTCATGAGTGGCCCCGAGCATCTCATCGAATTTTTCCATGGCTACACATATTCGGGCAACCCAATCGCCTCGGCGGCGGGGTTGGCGACGCTGGAGACTTACAAGCAGGAAGGCTTGCTGACCCGGGGCGCCGAACTTGGATCCTATTTCGAGGATGCGCTGCATTCGCTCAAGGGCGTGCCGCATGTGATCGACGTGCGCAATATTGGGCTGGTGGGTGCCATCGAGCTCGAACCCATGGCCGGGGAGCCGACAAAGCGGGCCTTTGCGGCGTTCGTAAAAGCCTACGAAAAAGGCGTCCTGATCCGCACGACGGGCGACATCATCGCGCTTTCGCCCCCGCTGATCGTGGAAAAACAGCATATCGACCAAATCGTCGATACCATTCGTACGGTCCTCGGGGAGGTGGATTGAGCCATGCAGATCATTGAAAACGCTATAGGCGGCAAACGGGTTACCTCAGTTTCAACGCGCAAATCGGCGGTCTATAACCCTGCAACCGGCGAGCAGATTGCCGAACTGCCGCTGTCGACAAATGCCGAGATCGATGCGGCCGTCGCAGCAGCAAAGGCCGCGCAGCCGGCCTGGGGCGCCACGCCCCCGCTCAAGCGGGCACGGGTGATGTTCAAGTTCAAGGAACTGCTCGACAAACACGCCGCCGACATCGCGCGGGAAATCTCGCGCGAGCACGGCAAGACCCATGACGATGCGCTGGGTGAAGTGCAGCGCGGCATCGAGTGCGTCGAATATGCCTGCGGCATCCCCGAGCTCTTGAAGGGCACGTTCACCCGCAATGTCGGCCCGGCCATCGATGCCTATGCCGACCGCCAGCCGCTGGGTGTGGTCGCGGGGATTACCCCGTTCAACTTTCCGGCCATGGTGCCGATGTGGATGTATCCTTCGGCCATTGCGTGCGGCAACACTTTCATCCTGAAGCCCTCCGAGCGCGATCCCTCGGCGCCGATGCTGGCGTGGAATTTGTTCATGGAGGCTGGGCTGCCCGAGGGTGTGCTCAATATCGTCCATGGCGATAAGGAAGCCGTCGATCACATTCTCGACCATCCCGATATCAAGGCTGTCAGCTTTGTGGGCTCAACGCCCATCGCCGAATATGTCTATCAACGTGGGACAAAGGCCGGAAAGCGCGTTCAGGCGCTGGGCGGCGCGAAAAACCACATGGTGATCCTCCCCGATGCGGATCTGGACCAGGCAGCCGATGCGCTAATGGGTGCCGGGTACGGATCCGCTGGGGAGCGCTGCATGGCGATTTCTGTCGCCGTCCCGGTGGGCGAAAAGACCGCCGACGCGCTCATCGAAAAGCTCAAGCCCCGCGTCGAAAGCCTCAAGATCGGCCCGGCGACCGACAAGGACGCCGAGATGGGCCCGCTGGTCACAGCGATGCACCGCGACAAGGTTGTCGGCTATATCGACAAGGGTGTCGCCGAAGGCGCCGAGCTTGTGGTCGATGGCCGCGGGTTCAAGCTGCAGGGCTATGAGGATGGCTATTATGTCGGCGGCACGCTGTTCGACCGCGTGACCCCGGAAATGACCATCTACCGCGAAGAGATTTTCGGCCCGGTGCTCTCGGTGGTCCGCGCGCCCGATTACGGCGATGCGGTCAAAATGATCAACGAACACGAATACGGCAATGGCGTCGCGATCTTCACCCGTGACGGCGATGCAGCCCGTGATTTTGCCGACCGGATCGAAGTGGGCATGGTGGGCGTCAACGTCCCCATCCCCGTGCCGGTGGCCTATCATTCCTTCGGGGGCTGGAAGCGATCCCTGTTTGGTGACCACTCGATCTACGGGCCCGAGGGCGTGCATTTTTACACGCGGCTTAAAACCGTCACGACGCGCTGGCCGGCGGGCATCAAGTCGGGCGCGCAATTTACATTTCCAACCCTCTGATATTTCAAAGACGGGAGCAAAGAGCATGGCGACACTCGGAGACAATCTAAAGGTCAACGGCGACAGGCTCTGGGACTCTCTGATGGAGATGGCCAAGATCGGCCCGGGCGTGGCTGGCGGCAACAACCGCCAGACGCTGACCGATGCCGATAAAGAAGGGCGCGAGCTGTTTAAACGCTGGTGCGACGAGGCCGGGCTTGAAATGGGTGTCGACAAGATGGGCACCATGTTTGCGCGGCGCGAGGGCACCGACCCGGACGCGCTGCCGGTCTATGTTGGCAGCCACCTCGATACCCAGCCGACCGGCGGGAAATATGATGGCGTGCTCGGTGTTTTGGGTGGGCTGGAGCTGATCCGCACGCTCAACGATCTCGACATCAAGACAAAGCACCCCATCGTCGTCACCAACTGGACCAATGAGGAGGGCACCCGCTTTGCCCCGGCCATGCTGGCTTCGGGCGTTTTCGCGGGCGTGCATAAACTCGATTGGGCCTATGATCGCGCCGATGCCAAGGGGCTCAAATTCGGCGACGAGCTCAAGCGCATCGGCTGGGTCGGCGACGAGGAGGTGGGCACGCGCAAGATGAAGGCGTTCTTCGAGCTTCATATCGAGCAGGGCCCGATCCTTGAAGCTGAAGGCAAGGACATCGGCGTCGTCACCCACGGGCAGGGGCTATGGTGGTTGCAGGTCACCCTGACCGGCAAGGACGCCCATACCGGCTCGACCCCGATGCCGATGCGCAAGAATGCCGGGCTGGGCATGGCGCGGATGACCGAACTGGTCCACCAGATCGCCATGAGCCATCAGCCCGAGGCTGTCGGTGCGATCGGCCATTGCGATGTTTACCCCAATTCGCGCAACGTCATTCCGGGCAAGGTGGTGTTCACCATCGATTTCCGCACACCGCACCAGCAGGTGCTCGATGCGATGAAAGCCCGGTTCGAGGCCGAAGCCCCAAAAATCGCCGAGGAACTGGGGCTTGGCATGGAGATCGAAGTGTCGGGACATTTCGATCCTGTGACCTTCGACCCCGATTGCGTCAGCGCAGTTCGCAACGCCGCCAAACGTCTCGGCTATTCGCACCGCGATATCGTCTCGGGCGCCGGGCACGACGCCTGCTGGATCAACAAGCTTTATCCCACTGCCATGGTCATGTGCCCCTGCGTCGACGGCCTGAGCCACAACGAGGCCGAGGACATTTCAAAGGAATGGGCAACTGCAGGAGCCGACGTGCTGCTGCATGCGGTGCTGGAGACGGCGGAGATTGTGGGGTGAATAGCATCCAAACCATCGATTGGTTTCGCTGGTTTGAAGCGATCGGCGTCTGGGCCGCAGCATTCGCTACGCTGGTCGCCGCATGGATGGCACTCCGTATAGCGAGACGACAAGATGAGATTCGACTGCAAGTGTCTGCGGCAGCGGGTCATCTGGTTGGCGCAGGCCCCACTCAGGACATTGTATGGATCAGGATCATCAATCTCGCAAGACGCACTGCTACCGTCAGCGGAGTAGGATGGAAGCTGTCCAGACTCAATAAATTTGAACTGTATCAAACATTGGATCACCCCAACCCCACTCCACCGTTTGAGCTTAAAGATGGGGAGATGGTCTCGCTATCGTGGCCTGTAAATACTGGTGACGGAAACTGGTATGACGGGTTTGCTGAGCGGCTTGCGGAGTTCGGGAAGCTGCGCCGATTGTTCGAACTCCATGCTTTCAAGCTGAAAGTTTCATGTACTACGGGCGAAGAATTCGAGGCGCGGCCGAGCAGACAATTTATGAACCACGTCCGCGAGGCTATATCGCGGAAAGAAGCAGGAGACATGCGCGGATGAGCACAGTCATCAAGAACGGCACCATCGTTACCGCCGATCTGACCTACAAGGCCGACATAAAAATCGAAGGCGAGACGATCGTCGAGATCGGGCCAAACCTGTCTGGCGATACCGTGCTCGATGCCTCCGGATGCTATGTCATGCCCGGCGGCATCGATCCGCATGTGCATCTGGAAATGCCCTTCATGGGCACCTACTCCTCCGACGATTTCGAATCCGGTACCCGCGCCGCATTGGCCGGCGGCACCACCATGGTTGTCGATTTCTGCCTGCCCAGCCCCAACCAGAGCCTCCTCGAAGCGCTATCGATGTGGGACAACAAATCGGGCCGTGCCCATTGCGATTATTCCTACCACATGGCGGTCACCTGGTGGAGCGAGCAGGTGTTTGATGAGATGGAAACCGTCGTCAAGGAAAAGGGCATCAACACCTTCAAGCACTTCATGGCCTACAAGGGCGCACTGATGGTGCAGGACGACGAAATGTACGCCTCGTTCCAGCGCTGCGCCGAATTGGGCGCCATGCCGCTGGTGCACGCCGAAAATGGCGATGTGGTCGCCGATCTATCGGCCCGCCTTCTCGCCGAGGGCAACAACGGTCCCGAGGGCCATGCCTATTCGCGTCCGCCGCAGGTCGAGGGCGAAGCCACCAACCGGGCGATCATGATTGCCGATATGGCGGGGGTGCCGCTCTATGTGGTTCACACGAGCTGCGAGGAAAGCCACGAGGCGATCCGCCGGGCGCGCCAGCAGGGAAAGCGGGTCTATGGCGAACCGCTGATCCAGCATCTGACTCTCGATGACAGCGAATATTTCGACAAGGATTGGGACCACGCCGCCCGCCGCGTCATGAGCCCGCCCTTCCGCAACAAGACCCATCAGGATTCGCTGTGGGCCGGGCTGCAGTCGGGTTCGCTGCAGGTTGTCGCCACCGATCACTGCGCCTTTACCACCGCGCAGAAGCGGACCGGGGTCGGTGATTTCACCAAGATCCCCAACGGCACCGGCGGGCTCGAAGACCGCATGCCGATGCTGTGGACCTATGGCGTCGCAACCGGCCGGCTAACCATGAACGAATTCGTTGCCGTCACCTCGACCAACATCGCCAAGATCCTCAACGTCTACCCCAAAAAGGGCGCGATCCTTGTTGGCGCCGACGCCGATATCGTTGTGTGGGACCCGGAAAAGGAAAAGACAATTTCCGCCAAATCCCAGCAATCGTCCATCGATTACAATGTCTTTGAGGGCAAACACGTCAAGGGCCTGCCGCGCTACACGCTGACAAGGGGCAGGGTGGCCGTCGAGGACGGAGCGATCCAGCCGAAAGAGGGGCACGGCCAGTTCGTGCCGCGCGAGCCGTTCCAGGCTGTGAACAAGGCGCTTTCCAAGTGGAAAGAACTGACCGCACCGCGCAAGGTGGAGCGGAGTGGCATACCGGCATCGGGTGTCTGATACCAAACGGCAAATTTGGAATCGGGTGCAAATTCAAGGGGAATTTAGGGTTTGGTGAACGGGGCAAGCGTAGTCGAAGCCAAGGGGCTCGGGCTAACCTTCGAAACCGCCGACGGGCCGGTACACGCGCTTTCGGACGTCAATCTGTCCATTTCCAAGGGCGAGTTCGTTTCGTTCATCGGGCCGTCGGGGTGTGGCAAAACCACATTCCTGCGGGTCATTGCCGATCTCGAACAGCCGACATCTGGCACCATCACCGTCAACGGCCACAGCCCCGAACAGGCCCGCAAGGACAGGTCCTACGGCTATGTGTTCCAGGGCGCCGCGCTTTACCCCTGGCGCACCATTGAGCGCAATGTGGGGCTGCCGCTCGAGATCATGGGCTATTCGAAAGCCGAGCAGCAAAAGCGCATCGCGCAGACGCTCGACATGGTCAACCTTTCCGGGTTCGAACAGAAATTTCCCTGGCAGCTTTCCGGCGGCATGCAGCAACGGGCCTCAATCGCCCGCGCTTTGGCCTTCGACGCCGATCTTCTCTTGATGGACGAGCCGTTCGGGGCGCTCGATGAGATCGTGCGCGATCATCTCAACGAGCAGCTTCTCGATCTTTGGGCCAAGACGGAAAAAACCATCTGTTTCGTCACCCATTCGATCCCTGAGGCTGTCTATCTCTCCACCAAGATCGTGGTGATGAGCCCGCGCCCGGGCCGGGTGACCGACATTATCGAAAGCACGCTCCCCAAAGAGCGCCCGCTCGATATCCGCGAAAGCCCTGAATTCCTTGAAATCGCCGCCCGGGTCCGCGAGGGATTGCGGGCCGGACATTCCTATGACGAATAGCGCGCGCCACAGCATCGTGCCGGTCGCTGTGGTGGTGCTCGCCATCATCGCGATCTGGTATGTCGCGGCCATCATGCTCAACCTGCCGTGGCAGCAAAGCGTTTACGCACGCGGCGACGGCGCCGAAGTCGGGCCGCTGCAGTTCCTCTCTGACATCTACTCCCAGCAGCGCCCTGTGATGCCAGCGCCCCATCAGGTGGCGGTGGAATTTTACAATTCGGTGTTCAACGCCAATCCTTCCACCCCCCGCAGCCTGATTTTCCACGCCTGGATCACCCTTTCGGCGACCGGGCTGGGGTTCATTTTCGGCACACTGCTGGGGATCGGGCTGGCGGTGCTGATCGTTCACAACCGGGCGATGGATCGCTCGCTGATGCCGTGGATCATCGCCAGCCAGACCATTCCCATTCTCGCCATCGCACCGATGGTCGTCGTGGTGCTCAATTCGGTGGGGCTGACCGGGCTGATCCCCAAGGCGCTGATTTCGACCTATCTGTCGTTCTTCCCGGTGGTCGTGGGCATGGTCAAGGGCTTTCGCAGCCCCGAGGCCATCCACCTCGATCTGATGCGCACATATAATGCCTCGGGCAACCAGGTGTTCTGGAAGCTGCGCTGGCCGGCCGCTATCCCCTATCTCTTCACCTCCATGAAGGTGGGCGTCGCCGCCTCGCTGGTCGGCGCCATCGTTGGCGAATTGCCGACCGGGGCGGCGGGCGGCCTTGGTTCGCGCCTTCTGGCCGGGTCGTACTACGGGCAGACGACGCAGATCTGGGCGGCGCTTTTGATGGCTGCGGCGCTTTCGGCGGCACTGATCTTTGCCATCGGCGCCATCCAGTCGCTCACCTCGAAAATGATGGGAGCCCCCGCATGAACGGCTGGATCATGACGGCGCTGGCGGTCTGGCTGGCCGGCTGGGGGATTAACGAGTTTCTGGTGCGCATCAAAGCGCGCGACCGTGTTGCCGCAAGCGCCATCAATATCGCCGTACCGGTGATTTTCGGCATTGTCCTGCTGGTGGTCTGGGAAGGGCTGGTGCGGGGCTTGAACGTTCCCGCCGTGCTGCTGCCGCCGCCATCGGTCATCTGGGAGCGCCTTTTGGCTTCGATTCCCAACCCGATCTGGCCGGACTTCCAGCAGACGTTCCTAAAATCGGTTCTGATCGGCTATGCCATCGGCTGCGGTTCGGCGTTCATCGTGGCCGTCGCTATCGACCGCTCGCCATTCCTCAAGCGCGGGCTGTTGCCGGTGGGCAATTTCGTTTCCGCGCTGCCGCTGGTCGGCATCGCGCCGATCATGGTGATGTGGTTCGGGTTTGACTGGCAGTCGAAAGCCGCCGTCGTTGTCGTCATGACGTTTTTCCCCATGCTGGTGAATACCGTGGCCGGGCTCAACGCCACGGGGCAGATCGAAAAGGATTTGATGCGGACCTATGCGGCCAGCTATTGGCAGACGCTCGCAAAATTGCGCTTGCCCATGGCATGGCCCTTCATCTTCAATGCACTCAAGATCAATTCGACGCTGGCGCTGATCGGGGCCATCGTCGCCGAGTTTTTCGGCACTCCCGTGGTGGGAATGGGGTTCCGGATATCCGCGGCCATCGGACGGCTTCAAGTCGATATGGTCTGGGCCGAGATCGCGGTTGCCGCGCTCGCCGGCTCGCTGTTCTACGGGGTGATCGCGCTCATCGAGCGCGCCGTCACCTTCTGGCACCCGTCAATTCGTGGGGGGCGGTAGGGCCAGGCAAATACTGCCCAATCCGTCGCGGCAAACGACGGGCGGGGATCATCATCAAACCAAGGGGAACATCATGAAAGCTCTAAAAATCGCGACCCTGGCCGGTGTGCTGCTGGCTTCGGCCAGCCCGGCCTTCGCCCAGGATCTCTATCCGCTCACCTTCCAGCTCAAATGGGTCAATCAGGGCCAGTTCGCCGGTTACCTCGTAGCCAAGGACATGGGGCTGTACGAAGAAGCCGGCCTCGACGTCACCATCAATCCGGGCGGCCCCGACATCGCCCCCGAGCAGGTGATTGCCGGCGGCGGTGCTGATGTCATCACCACCTGGATGGCAGCGGGTCTTGCGGCGCGCGAGCGTGGCGTGCCGCTGGTCAATATCGCCCAGCCCTTCGCCACAACGGCGCTCGAAATGGTCTGTTCGGAAGAAAGTGGAGTGGAAACCACTGACGATTTCCCGGGCAAGACGCTGGGCGTCTGGTTCTTCGGCAATGAATATCCGTTCTATGCCTGGATGGCCCAACTCGGGCTTTCCACCGATGGCGGAGACGATGGGGTCGAAGTGCTGCGGCAGGCCTTCTCGGCCGATCCGCTGCTCCAGAACCAGGCGGATTGCATCTCGGTGATGCGCTATAACGAGTACAAGCAGGTGCTCGATGCGGGAATCCCCGAGGACAGCCTGACGCTGTTCAACTTCGCCGATGAAGGCGTGGGCATGCTCGAAGACGGTCTTTATGTCATGGAAGATCGCCTCGAAGACCCCGAATTCGTCGAAGCGATGGCAGCCTTTGTCGAAGCGTCGATGGCCGGTTGGGCCTATGCCGAGGAAAACCCCGAGGAAGCCGCCGAGATCGTCATCAACAATGACATGAGCGGTGCCCTGACCCTCGAAAGCCAGATCTATCAGGTCAACGAGGCCGCAGCGCTGGTCGGCGACACCCCGGCGCTCGACGTCGAAGCCTATGAGCAGACTGTGGCAACGCTGCTTTCGGCGGTATCGCCGGACAACCCGGCGATCACCGCCGAACCGGAAGGCGCCTATACCACGGTTGTCACCGACGCCATCGAATAGGCCCGGTTACAAACCCGATTGAAAGAGGCGGAACTTTCCGCCTCTTTTTTTGTTCGCCTGTTGCATTTTGCCTCTCCAAATCACCTCGCAAACACGATAGAGCGGAGACAGGAATTTAGAGTTCTTCCAGGATAAGCATGTCCTCGACCCGATCGGGGATGGGTACCACTTATCCGGTTCGGAAGCGCGACGGAACAAAGACCTGGATCGTTGCGCCGTTTCCGTGAAACGGTGAAATGATCTAGCCGCGCCAGGGAAGTGGCGCGACGGTAATCATCAAGAGAATTTGCGTGCGAGACGCCGGAACTGGTGGCGTTTCGGCGCATATGCAAATCCAAAACGTTTTGGCTTGTGGCAGGGCCGCGACAGGAGTGACGGACAATGACGATCAAGGCGCTCGTCTGGGGCGAGAACGTTCACGAGCAGAAAAGCGATGTGGTGGCAGAACTCTACCCGCAGGGAATGCATGCCCAGATCGCCAAATTGCTGGCCGAGGACAGCGGGATCGCCGTCGATACCGTCGTGCTCCAGGACCCCGAGCATGGGCTGACCGATGCCGTTCTGGCCGATACCGACGTGCTGTTGTGGTGGGGCCATGCGGCGCATGGGGATGTCGATGATGCCATCGTCGAGCGTGTGGCCAAGCGCGTCTGGGAAGGCATGGGGCTGATCCTTTTGCACTCGGCGCATTTCTCGAAAATCTTCAAGCGGCTCATGGGCACGCCCTGCGCGCTCAAATGGCGCGAGGCAGGCGAGCGTGAGCGGCTTTGGGTCGTAAACCCGCGCCACCCGATCGCCGAAGGGCTTGGCGAATATTTCGAGCTCGAAAACGAAGAAATGTATGGTGAGCCGTTCTCTGTGCCCGAACCGCTGGAAACGGTGTTCATCTCCTGGTTCCAGGGCGGCGAAGTGTTTCGCTCGGGGCTGACCTATCGGCGCGGGGTCGGCAACATCTTTTATTTCCGTCCCGGGCATGAAACCTATCCCACCTATTACGATGCGACTGTGGGCAAGGTTTTGCGCAATGCAGTCAAGTGGGCGCACAACCCGCAGGGCCGCTATGTGGACGTTCACGACGCGCCCAACGTGCCGGTGGACAAGGCGCTCGAAAAGATCGAAGAACGCGGCGGCAAGCTGCACAAGGCTGGCGAAGAAGGCTTCCGCTAGGGCATTTATCCGTTCTCATATCCATTGAACCAATCGCGGAGCGCAGCATGCGTCTTGTGATCCTTGGCACGGGCAATATGGCCTCCAGCCATGCAGCGCATTTTGGCGCCATCGACGGCGTCGAAATCGTCGGGGCTGTCGATCTGGACGCCGAGCGCGCCCAGCGCTTTGCCCAGAGCTACGATATCCCGCGCACCTTCACGTCACTGGACGAGGCGCTCGATTGGGGCCAGTTCGACTCGGTGGCCAATGTCACCCCTGACCGCTTTCATTTCGAAACCTCGATGAAGGCCATTGCAGCGGGCAAGCACGTGTTTTGCGAAAAGCCTCTGGCCACCCATTACGGGCATGCCGAGGGCATGGCCGACGCTGCCGAGGCGGCGGGGCTGGTCAACATGGTCAACCTCACCTATCGCAATGTCGCCGAGCTGCAGAAATTCCGCCAGCTCGTTGACGCTGGCACCATCGGCGAGATCAAGCATGTGGAGGCGAGCTATCTGCAAAGCTGGCTGGTCTCCAAGGCCTGGGGCGACTGGCGAACCGACCCGACGTGGCTGTGGCGGCTTTCGACAGCCCACGGCTCGAACGGCACGCTTGGCGATATCGGCATCCACATTCTCGATTTCGCGGCGTTCGGCATCAACGCGCCCATCGCATCGATGTTCTGCCGGCTGAAGGCCTTCGACAAGGACCCGGACGGACGGATCGGGGATTACGTGCTCGATGCCAACGACAGCTTCACCATGAGCCTCGAATTCGGGTCTGGCGCGCTTGGTGTGGTGCATGCGACACGCTGGGCGTCCGGTTATCTCAATACGCTGCGCCTGCGGGCCTATGGCGACAAGGGCGGGCTGGAAGTCCAGCACGGCATGAACGGGTCTTCGCTGCAGATGTGTGCGGGCGAGGACGCCGAGATCGCCCATTGGCAGGAGGTGCCCGTCGAACCCGTGCCGACCAACTATCACCGGTTCGTGGAAGCCGTGCATTCGGGCGTCAATGGCGATCCGAGCTTCCGCTATGCAGCGGACATGCAAAAGGTGCTCGATCTGGGACTGGTATCGGAAGAAAAGCGGCAGGAAATCGTCGTCGGCTGATTTTTCAGGCTTTTCGCACCAGTCGACATTTGCATGAGGCGGTGCACCCACCTCCGTCACCTCGGCCTTGAGCCGGGGCCCAGTACACTCCGCGCTTGGGTTGAAGCCGCAGCGCTGCCGGTTACTGGATCCCGGGTCGAGCCCGGGATGACCATGGCGAGGAGGACGGTTCGTGGCCCTTTCCTCGCGTGCAGATCAGATGTCGATTCAGCCAGGAGCCGTTCAGGTTTTTCGCAACCGCTTGATCCCCCTCTGATCGCTTCCCGGCGAAAGCCGGAGTCGATGTGAGCGCGCTGGAAAAGAAGAAGGGCGCGTCGGGTGACGCGCCCTTCTTTGCATAATGGAAAGCTATTCGCTTATTCGATGATCGTGATGCGGCCATCGGTGTAGGGGGTGTATTCACCGCCCAGCGAGGCGATGTAGTCGGCCAGGACCTGTTCAAGCGGCGGGCCGAAATCGTAGGGGTTGTCGCCTTCGGCAAAAGTGCCGTAGCCGTCGCCGCCGCCACGCATGTAGTTGTTGGTGACGATGATGTAGGTGGCGTCTTCGTCGATAGGCACCCATTCGCCGCCATTATCGATCATGACGTCGCTGATGCGTTCGCCAACAGGGTTGGCCAGGGTGTAGGCATATTGCAGCCCGGCAACCTGCGGGAAGCGGCCGGCGCCGTTCTCGATATCGGAAACGCCGTTTTCCAGGGCGTCGATCACGTCGGCACCCGAGATTTCCACTGTAGCCATGGTGTTGGAGAAGGGCAGGACAGTCAGAACTTCGCCCATGGTGATTTCGCCTTCGTCGATGGTAGCGCGCAAGCCGCCGCCGTTCTGGATGGCGATGGTTGCGCCCTGCGAGGCGGCGCGGTCGAGGATGGCGTCAGCCACGAGGTTGCCCATCGAGCATTCCTCGACACGGCAGACTTCACGGCTGCCCTCGATCGGAGCGGTCGTCGTGCCGATCACTTCGGCCATCAGTTCCTGAAGCGGTTCTTCGAGTTCGGCGAGGCGAGCGGCGTATTCTTCGTTCGGAGTCACCGAAGCGTCGATGAGCACGGGGGCGCCTTCGGCCGAGACGACATTGCCTTCGGCGTCCCAGGTTACGGCGATCTCACCGAGATACTTGCCATAGGCATACGCTGTGACGACTGGCACTTCGTTGCCGTCGACGCCGTCGATCAGGGTCGGATAGCCGCCTGCAGCGCCTTCATCAGTGTTCGAAAGCAGCGAATGCGAGTGCCCGCCCACAACCACGTCAACGCCGGGGACGTTGGAGGCGATTTCCTGGTCCTGGGCAAAGCCCACATGGGTCACCGCGATGATCTTGTTGATGCCTTCGGCGGTGAGGGCCTCGGCCTGAGCGGTGAGGCTGTCGATCACGTCCTCGAACATGACGTTGTCGCCGGGCGAGGAGGTTTCGTCGGTGTCTTCGGCCAGTGCCGAAATGAAGCCGATCTGTTCGCCGCCGATTTCCATGACATGGGTGCCCGGAATGCGGCCTTCGAGCAGGGGCTCGTTTTCGACATTGGTGTTACCCGAAATCAGCGGGTATTCGATAGCGTCGAGCAGGGCGGCCAGTTCTTCCGGTCCGTCGTCGAATTCGTGGTTGCCCACGGCCATCAGGTCGATGCCAAGGCCGTTGGAGAATTCAGCGACGATCTCGCTGCGATACTGGGTGTAGAACAGTGAGCCCTGGAACCAGTCACCTGCGTCGAGCAGGACGACATTTTCGCCCTCGAGTTCGGCGCGCTTGTCGTCGATCGCTGTCTTGACGCGTGCGATGCCGCCGAAACATTCACCGGCAGCGTCGGTTTCCGCATCGCAGTTCGAATCCGAACTGGTGATGGGGCCGAAACGCGAATGGAAATCGTTAAGGTGCAGAATGTTGAGGGTGAATTCGCCTTCCTGCGCACTGACGGGGCCGGTCAGCCCCACGGTCAGCGCCAGCGCGGAGGCGCCGAGCAACAGATGTTTCATGATCCCTTGTTCCCTTTGTCTTCGAGACGCATACGACGCCTCTATTCCATGCATTTGCGACGGTCGTGTTACAGCGCCGGCGTTGTGCACATGGGGGCAAAGTCAAACACAGTTGCCCGGGGAGGGAAAGCAAAACTTTGACCGGGTGGTCAATTTATGACGATATCGTCACAGCCCGCTACCAGCGCAGAACCACCCGGCCCAGCAGCGCGCCGCCAAGCGCGACCAGTCCGACCCCCAACGAATACCAAAGGGCGAGAAACAGCAGCCCGGTTTCGCCGCAATGGAAGGCATAGACCGACGCCCCGGCGCCACCGGATGCAAGGCCGGCGGCCAGACCGGCCAGCGCGGGGCTGGTGGGCGCCAGGCGCCGCATGGCAGCCAGCATAATGGCCAGCACCGGGGCTGAAAACACCACAATCAGGAACGGGCAAACCAGCGCCGTTCCGCCGAACATCAGAACGGGCTTGATGGCTTCTGCGGCGTTGCCCCATTGCCAGAGCCCGCCGGCCAGCGTGAGCAGGAACACGCCGCCCACGGCCCACACGCCCGGCCAATTGTTCTTCTCCGGGCGCGACAGCGCCATGGCAGCCAAAAGGCCCAACAGGCCAAGCACGCTCGTATAGGCGAGCTTGATCCAGAACATGGCCGTGGCCGGTGCCGTCATAATATCGCCGCGCAGCCCGATCGAGGGCACCATCAGGATGGCGGCGACGACCGCACCCATAACCACGGCGCCCAGCAGCAGCCATTGCAGCGTGCCGCGCCGCGTGGGGCGCAGATCATCAACCAGGTGATCGATCAGATCAGGGTTCATCGCCTGTCTCCAGCAAAACGCTCCATGAGGGCCTTGAGCCCGCGGTGGATGGCGACTTTCGCCGCGCTCTCGCTCATGCCATGGGCCGACGCGGCTTCTGCGACCGAGGACCCTTCGACCTTCACCTTGCGGATCAGGGTGGAGGTGCGCTCGGGCAGGGTGCCCAGCACCCTGTCGAGATCGTGCGCGGCCATCGCGCTGCCCGGTTGGGCGCTGTCGGCGAAATCATCATCGAGCGGCACCGTGGGGCGGATCGAGTGGCGGCGCAGATGATCGACGAGCTTATAATGGGCGATGGCGTGCAGCCAGGCGGTGAAGGGCCGGTCCAGATCGTAGGTCAGGCGTCTTGTGTGCACGGCCAATAGCGTCTCCTGAATCATGTCCTCGATATGGGCCGCGTGGGTTGGAGCGAGCCGCCGGGAGAAATAGATGCGCAAATAATGGGTCAACTCGCCAAGAAGCTGGCGATAGGCCGGCTTGTCACCCTCGAGTGACGACAGCACGAGCGCGCGGAGCCGCGTTTCGAGTGAATCCATATGCATCAGGCTCCTATTCGTCCAACGCCGGGCAAACGTTACAGCGGGGGCGCGAAATAATCGAGTTGGGAACACGATTTCGTGAGGGCGTAACCGGAGTTGAACCACAAACGAATGTTGAACACGTACCGTTTCAATGAGCTGCGGTCGCAACCTCCAAGGGAGACTAGACGATGTTCAACAAGACAATTCTTGCCGCCGCCGTTCTTGCACTGGCCCTGCCGGCCGCTGCCGTTCAGGCCCAGGACGCCATGGCCGGCGACGCAATGGCAGGCGATTCGATGGCCAGTGACTCGATGGCAAGCGACAGCATGGCGAGCGATTCGATGGCCATGGATTCCATGATGTCCGATGACGAGCTTACACTCTGCATCGAACAGGCCCAGGCCATCACCTTCGCCGAAGTTGCCGCTGCCGCCGAACATGCCTGTCACGCGGTTCACAATGGTGAGCACATGGGCTCTGATGCCATGGCGGGCGACGCGATGGCCGGCGATGCTATGGCCGGTGACGCCATGGAAGGCGATGCCATGGCCGGCGATGCTATGGCGCCCCAGCAGTAAGCCTGCTCTAATATATTGCTTCGCCCCAATTGGCGGGTGCCCCAGGGGCGAAGCATTCCGATAGGGAGACGGATATGTCCGCAGCGTCCAGCCAGGAAGCGACCGCCAGCCAGGAACCGGCCATCGGCCAGGGTTCGATCACTGGCAAGGTCATCAAGCGCCAATCGATCTGGACGCGGCTTACCCATTGGGTATGGGTGATCTGCCTGTTTTTCCTGCTGTTTACCGGGCTGCAGATCTTCAACGCGCATCCGAGCCTTTATATCGGGCAACAATCGGGGTTCGAATTTATGAACTCGATTTTCTCCATGGGCGCCATCCGCAATCCCGACGGCTCGATCTCGGGGATCACGACGATCTTCGGGCATCAGTTCGATACAACCGGCGTGTTCGGCTATTCCGGCCCCGAGGGTCAGGAGCGCGTGCGCGGCTTTCCTGCATGGGCGACCATTCCGTCCTATCAGGACCTGGGCACCGGCCGTGTCGTCCATTTCTTTTTCGGCTGGCTTCTGGTTGCAACCATGTTCATCTGGTTCGTCGCCAGCCTCATCAACGGGCATTTGCGGCGCGACATCATTCCGACGGCCACGGATCTAAAGTCGCTGCCGTCCGATGTGGCCGCGCATGCGCGGCTCAAATTCCATCACACGCGCCACTACAATGTGCTCCAAAAACTCAGCTACGGCGTCGTGCTGTTGATCCTGTTTCCGCTGATCGTCCTGACCGGGCTGGCGATGTCGCCGGGCATGAATTCGGCGTGGCCGTGGCTCATTGAAATCTTTGGCGGGCGGCAGACGGCGCGCACCATCCATTTCATCACCATGGCGCTGCTGGTCGGGTTCTTTGTCGTCCATATCGTCATGGTGCTGCTGGCCGGGCCGCTCAACACGATGCGCTCGATGATTACCGGCAAGTACAGGATCGATCCCGAAACGGAGGGAGAGAAATGAAGCGCTTTTCAATGCAGCGGCGAAAATTCCTCACTGCGTCGGCGGCCGGTGTGGCCGGGGTTACGCTGGCGGGGTGCGACCAGTTCGATTCCCTCTTACGGCCCGGCCACCCGGTGCGCGATACGCTCGCCTCGGCCAATGATCTCACCCTTGCGGCTCAAAGGCTGCTGCTGGGCGATGAGGCGCTGGCCAAGGAATTTGACGAAAGCGAAATCCGCCAGGGCATGCGGCCAAACGGCACCACCGACCCCCAGGAGGCCGACTATGTCGCGCTGCGCGACAATGATTTCGCCGACTATCAACTGGTCGTCGATGGGCTGGTCGGAACCCCGCAAACCTATTCGCTCGACCAGTTGCGCAACATGCCGTCGCGCACCCAGATCACCCGGCACGATTGCGTGGAAGGCTGGAGCTGCATCGCGAAATGGACCGGCGTGCCGCTTTCTTCGATCCTTGACGAGGTGCGCCCGACCGCCAATGCGCGCTATTGCGTCTTCCATTGCTACGACAATTACGGGGGCGGACTTTCGGCCTCACCCTATTACGAGAGCGTCGATCTGATCGATGCGCGACACCCCCAGACCATCCTTGCCTATGGCATGAACGACGCCGCGCTGCCGGTGCGCAATGGCGCGCCGGTGCGGGTGCGGATCGAGCGCCAGCTTGGCTACAAGATGGCCAAGTATCTGCGCCGCATCGAACTGGTAGACGATTTCGGCCCATTGCACCGTGGCAAGGGCAGCTATTGGGCCGACCACGGCTATGATTGGTATGCGGGGATTTAAGCGTAATCCCCGCACCGATTGAGCCTAGGACATTTCCGCTGTTCGCTTGCGCGGCCCTTCGGGTTTTCGAATCGCGAAAATCCTCTAAGTCTTTGTTTTGTTGCGCGTTCGAACCGTCATAGTGGTGCCCGCTTTAACTGGACACGCTCTGTTCTGAAACGGTGCCCGGCACCATTGCCGAACGGTCGGCTGATCCCGAGGCGCCACCGCCGCCTGCCGGGGGCTCGCCCATGCCGCGACCGGGGCCGCCCAAGGAAAAGCCTGCGGATGCGGCGTTGGGGTCCACGCCGATAATCATGGCGACCAGATACTCATCGGCCAGTTCCTTGATATAGGCGAACGAGGCGCGTGATGCCTGGGTGGCGATACCGTCATTGGCGTTCAGCGTATCGCGTTCGGACGCTCTGTCGTTATAGGGCTCGACATTGAGATAGATGTATTCGCTCAAGGCGTCGGGGAAAAAGATCTGTCCGGTCAGGATGCTGGTCTGATCGAGAAACACCTTGAAATGAATATGGGTCGTGCGTCCGCGATACCAGCTGGGATAGACTGTCGTAAACTCGACAATGCCGTTGTCGTCGGCAAACTGGGTGCCGCGCATGAAGGTTTCTCCGCTGGTGTCCACACTGCCATCGTCGCCCTGACCGGCATAGCCGGAGTAAACGCCCGTGGCATCGCAGTGCCAGATGTCGACACGGGCGCCCGGCATGGGTAAGCAACTCTGGTCAACGACCTGCAGGCGTACGCGGGTGGGAATGCCGGGGCGCCCCTCGGTGATATCGACGCGTTCGAGTTCGGGGTCGAAATAATAGGGCCCCTCGGTCACTTCGGGCGTCAGCACGCAGACATCGGCTGCGGGCATGAGCAGGGCCGAAGCTGAGCCTGCGTTGGCCGATTGGGCGAATGCTGTCTGTGACATCAGAGCGCCACCGGCTGCGGTAACGGCGACGAGCGAAAAGATTTCGCGGCGATTGAGCTTACTGGTTTCAGACATCGTGCTGCCTTTTGATTTGTGAGGCGCGCACGAGACCCGGAGGCTATTTGGGGGGCGGGGTCGGACCCCGTGCGCCCTCTTTCGATACTATCACGGGACGGCAAGCACCCGTTACAAGTTGGAAAACTGGATTACGGTTTGGATAGCTCCACCGTAAACGGCGCGTCAAAGATATGCTCTTTGAGATTGTTGCCGTCACCACCCCGATCGACCACCAGAAAATCGCCTTCTTCCTCCAGCGTCGTCAACACGCCATGCCAGACATTGCGTCCGATGTTGATGCCAATCCCCGGCTCGGTGAGGAAGGCCAGAGGCGTGCCGGGCACGCCATCTTCATCGGGTGCGACGATCACCAGAAACGGCCGCGGATGGAGCGGCATGAAGGCTTGCGAACCCAGCGGATGCCGCTCGACCAGCGTCAGGGACAGTGGCAGATCATAGGGCTTGCCGCGAAAGATCGAAATCAGCGTGCGGCCGTTTTCGCCTCCGATCTGGACAGTGGCCAGATCGTGGAAGCGCTCGGTCATGCCGTTATTGATCGGGTAATGATGCGCACCCTCGGTGGTCAGCACCTGCCCGAACGGGGCGAACGCCTCCTTGGTCAGCGGCGCGGCAATGATGGTTTTCGTCATGGACGGCCCAGCTTCATGTGCCGGTTGACGTCTTTGTAGAGCAGATAGCGGAACGGACCAGGGCCGCCAGCATAACAGGCCTGCGGGCAGAAGGCGCGCAGCCACATGTAATCGCCGGCTTCGACCTCCACCCAATCCTGATTGAGCCGATAAACGGCCTTTCCTTCGAGCACATAGAGCCCATGTTCCATGACATGAGTTTCGGCAAAGGGGATCACTGCGCCTGGCTGCAGTGTCACGATATTGACGTGCATGTCGTGGCGCAGATCGGTGGGTTCGACAAAGCGCGTCGTCGCCCATTTGCCCTCGGTACCGGGCATGGGGATGGGCTCGATCTCCTGATCGGACGAAACGAAAGCGGGCGGGGTATCGAGCCCTTCGACCTTCTCGTAGGACTTGCGTATCCAATGGAAGCGGGCGGGTTCAGCGCCGGTGCTACGCAGGGTCCATTCGGTGGCCGGCGGGATATAGGCATAGCCGCCCGGCGCCAGCGTATAGGTGGTTCCACCAAGCGATAGCGAGATTTCCCCGGCGGTAACAAACAGCACGGCTTGAGCCGCCGGATCGGGCTCGGGCCGGTCGCTGCCACCGCCGGGCGCGACCTCCATGATGTATTGGGAAAAGGTTTCGGCAAATCCTGAAAGGGGTCGCGAAATCACCCACAGCCGCGTCTTGTCCCAGAAGGGCAGATAGCTCGTCACGATATCGCGCATCACGCCCCGGGGGATTACCGCATAGGCATCGGTAAACACCGCGCGGTCGCTGAGGAGCTGGGTCTGGGGTGGTAACCCGCCGGGGGCGGACGCGTAGGGGCTTTCGGTCATCAAAAAACGCTTGTCGGTCAATCGGAATGGCCAGACTGACAGCGCCACGCCCGATTTGGCAATATGGACGCTGCGAGAAACTTGTTCAGCGGCCTCATTGCCAGTACCGGAGCACCCATCGCTCATCCCGGCGAAGACCAGGGCGCCAATTGGCGGCGTTGGCAGCTCCTGCCTCATGGCTCGCCCCATCCCCCGCCAACGTGAGCAGTCCTTCACAACGGCCTGACCCACCCCCTGCTGTCACCCCGTGGCTTGTCCCGGCAAGCCCCACCGCCCTCGGCTTTGTCTCCAGCGCACGCCCCCCGCGTCATCCTCGGGCTCGACCCGGGGATCTGCAACGCCGCCATCGAGCACCGCAGAAGTGCGGTCCCTTGCGTCTCAACCCTCTCCCTCGTTACCCCGGCGAAAGCCGGGGTCCATCGGCCGTTCCACCCGCCCCCAGAGCATGGGCGATGCTGCTGGGACGAGGGAGGTGGAGACGCGTGACAAACTTATCCCCGTCCTCCAAAACCTGCCCCATACTGTGCTGACGAACCCGCTTTTATGGACGCAAGCGCAACGAACGTTTGGGCGGGTTTGGTTCGGGTTCCTTGCGGGTCGCCGCAGGGAAGGCCCAAAGCGGACAGATGGCCGGACGAGGAGCCAGGCGTTCCACGTCGTACTTCCGAAAGGGAGAGGGGCACCGCGGATGTCACTGGCAACGGTGTCATCCCGACAAACCCCAGCCCGAGATGCCGCCATAAGCCAAAAACCCCGGATGCATGGGGCGATGATCGCTTCATATAAAACAAAATTCAGTGCGGAGCGCTCATCGCCCCATGCCGTCTATCTCAATAGCAAACCGAGGCCATTGCCGTCGGAGGATTTCGCATGCCCAAAAGAAAGGCCCCCTCACCCGGACCTGCGGTCCGACCTCTCCCCCAAGGGAGAGGTAAGAATGCTGCAAGCCCCGGGATCCACCTCTCCCTTGGGGGAGAGGTCGGCGCGAAGCGACGGGTGAGGGGGCCTTTCCTTGGCTTTCAACGCCCGAGTTCTCCTTCCAGCCGCGACATCAGCCCGACAGCGTTTCGCGCATAGTCGCCGATCCAGCGCTCGTGGATGGATTTGATGGGCAGGGCGTTGAGGTGGTTCCAGCGCTCGCGGCCTTCCTTGCGCGCCACGATCAGCCCCGCGGTTTCGAGCACCTTCATGTGCTGCATCACCGTGCAGCGGTCGATCTCGGGAAACAGCGCCACCAGTTGGCCGGTGGTTTTCGGCTCGTCCTTGAGGGCGTCGAGGATCGCCCGGCGCTTCCGGTCGGCAAGGGCTTTGAAAATGGTGTCCGAATCATCATCGCTTGACATGTTATAAATTTATAACATAATGAGCGAAACGCAAGCAGGAGATGACAAGTGGACTTCAAATTTACGGTATCGGGGCGGGTTTCAAAGCCGGTCCATGAGGTGTTCGAGGCCGTGGTCGACCCCAAAAAACTCTCGGGCTATTTCACCACGGGCGGTGCCAAGGGCCGTCTGGAAACCGGCGCTACGGTCACATGGGATTTCCATGATTTCCCCGGCGCGTTTCCGGTCAATGTGGTCGAAATTGTGCCGGACGAAAAGATCATCCTCACCTGGGAGGCTGGGTCCGAAGGCGACGGCACCGGCAGCTACGATACCACGGTGACCATGGTTTTCGCGCCGCTGGACGACAACACGCGCACCTTGGTTTCGATCACCGAGGAAGGCTGGAAAGAGACCGAAAAGGGCCTCAAGGCATCGTACGGCAATTGCGAAGGCTGGACCGGCATGCTCGCGGCCATGAAGGCTTATGTCGAGCACGGCATCAATCTGCGCGAAGGGTTTTATAAATGAGCGAGAGTGCCAGGTTTTCCGGTGGCCGGAACATCGCGATGAAAGTGCCGTCTCACGAGTACGAAGCCGTTGTCGCATTCTATCGCGACGTGCTTGGGCTCGAGGAACTTGAAAGCAAGCGTCCCGATGTCTGCTTCCAGTTTGGCGGCAACCAGCTTTGGATCGACAAGGTTTCTGGTATCAGTCAGGCCGAGATCTGGCTCGAAGTGCGGGCTGAAAACGGAGCTGCAGCCAGAGCCCATTTCGCGAAAAACGGCGTGGTGCGCCGCGACGAAATTGAACCGCTGCCGGAGGGGTCGGATGGCTTCTGGATCGCCAATCCGGCCAATGTCATTCATCTGGTTGGTTCATCAACAGCGGCTTGATCCGCAGCATGGCAATGCGTTCGACCTGCGCGCAGGCCGTCGCGAATTCGGTTTCTCGGTCATTTTCGAGGCGGGCTTTGAAAGCCTCGAGGATAGAGGCTTTGGTATTGTCGCGCACCGCGATGATGAAGGGGAAGCCGAATTTTTCGACGTAGCGCGAGTTGAGATCGGTGAAGGTTTTCCGTTCACCATCGGTCAGCGCATCGAGCCCGGCCGAGGCCTGTTCGGAGGTCGAGTCCGTGGTGAGCCGTTTGGCGGCCGCGAGCTTGCCGGCAAGGTCCGGGTGAGCATTGAGCACGCCGAGCCGCTCATCGTCTGACGCCATGCGGAACTGGTTGCGCAGCGCGAAGTGGATGCCGAGCGGGCTGTCGTTGGCCGGGCCGAGCTCTGCTTCCCAGGCGCGTTGCGCAATGAACGGCGAATGCTCGAACACCCCACCAAATGTCGCCATGAAGCTCTCAGCATCCATCTTCGAAGGAGCGAGCTTGGGCGGTTGATAGGGGTGCTCGTCGGCCCAGTGCCGGGCGATGTCGATCCGCTTTGCGACCCAGACCTTGTCGAAGGTCTTGATATAATCGACGAAGCGCTTGAGCCCCTCGAACCGTCCCGGCTGCCCGACCAGCCGGCAATGGAGGCCAACCGACATCATTTTGGGGCTCCCCTCTTCGCCCTCGCGATAGAGGCAATCGAAACTGTCTTTAAGCGCCTGAAAGAATTCCTCGCCATTGGCAAAGCCCGAGGCTGTTACGAACCGCATATCGTTATTCGCCAGCGTGTAGGGAATGATAAGGTGCGGTTTTGCGTTGTGGACCCTCCAGTAGGGAAGGTCGTCGTCATAGGTATCGGAAATATAGGCAAGGCCGCCCTGTTCTGAAACCAGATCCACTGTGTTGACCGAACAGCGACCCGTGTACCACCCCTCTGGCCGCGATCCGGTCGCGACTGTATGCAGCCGCACCGCCTCGGCGATCTGGGCGGCTTCCTCCTCGCGCGGCATGTCCTTGTGCTCGACCCATTTATAGCCGTGGGACGCGATTTCCCAATCGGCGTCGAGCATGGCCTGAACCTGTTGCGGCGCGCGCATCAGCGCGGTGGCAACGCCATAGACGGTCACTGGCAGATCGTTCCGGGTGAACAGCTTGTGCAGGCGCCAGAAACCGGCGCGGGCGCCGTATTCATACATGGATTCGATGTTCCAGTGCCGCGCACCGGGCCAGGGCGCCGCGCCCACCACGTCGGCGAGGAAGGCTTCTGAGGCCTGATCGCCATGCAGGATGTTGTTTTCGCCACCCTCCTCGTAATTGAGGACGAACTGGACTGCGATGTTGGCGCCGCCGGGCCAGTTGGCGTGGGGCGGGTTGGGGCCGTAACCGGCCAGATCGCGGGGGTATCGCATGGCACGCTCCATGACGGGCAGACAAAACAGGAGCTCACCTTAGACACAAATTTTTCGACCATGTGGTAAAAAATTCTGCGCACGCCCCCTTTCGCGGGGCAATTTTTGGGTTGATAGTCGGGGAAAATCCAATGGCGCTTGGAGCAGGCATGACCACACCCGGACGGCTGACGACCCACGTTCTCGATACCGCAAATGGTGTTCCCGCAAAGGGGATGACCATTGATCTTTACAGCATCGAAGGCGGCGAGGCGTCGCTTGAAAAGTCGGTGGTCACCAATGATGACGGGCGGTGCAACGGGCCGCTGCTGGAGGGGGATGGGTTGGCGGAAGGCGCGTACCGGCTGAACTTTCATGTCGGCGAATACTTCAGCAAGATCAATGGCAAGCCGGTTGAATTTCTCGATGTCGTGGCTGTCGATTTCAGGGTGAGTGACCGTCAGGCCCACTACCATGTGCCGCTTCTGGTTTCGCCCTTCGGCTATTCGACCTATCGCGGGAGCTGAGCTTGGACCCGCGCACCGCTATCCGTTTCTATTTAAACGATAATCTGGTCGAACTGGACGCCCTCGAACCGGATCGGACGCTGCTCGATTTTCTGCGATTGGACCGCGTTTTGCGCGGCACCAAGGAGGGCTGCGCGGAGGGCGATTGCGGGGCATGTACGGTCATCGTTGGCCGTATAAATGGTGGAGTTGTGCGTTATTTGCCTGCAAATGCGTGCATAATGCTGGTTTCGATGCTCGACGGCGCGCATGTGGTGACTGTGGAGCATTTGAAGGGCGCCGATGGTGGGCTGCATCCGGTGCAACAGGCCATGGTCGATTACCATGGAAGCCAGTGCGGGTTCTGCACGCCGGGGTTCGTGATGAGCCTTTACGGGCTGTGGCTGGCCAATCCCAATCCGAGCGTTCCCGAGATCGAGAAGGCGCTGCAGGGCAATCTCTGCCGCTGCACCGGCTATGCGCCTATCGTCCGGGCTGCGCAGGCGGTGTCCAATTACGGGGCGGTGCTCGAAGATGCGCTTAACAGAGAGCGCGAGGCGATCGTTGCCAACCTGACGGCGCTCAACGACGGGCGGCGGGTGGTCGTCGAGGGCACACGCGGGAAAACGATCATCCCGGCCAATGTCGACGATCTGGCGGCGGTGCTCGAAGATATGCCCGAGGCGACGATCGTCGCCGGGGCGACCGATGTCGGGTTGTGGGTCACAAAGTTCATGCGCGAGATCGCGCCGGTGGTGATTATCGGGCATCTGATGGACGAGGTGAGTGTCGAGGACGGTCGGGTCGTCTTCGGGGCCGGGGTCAGCTACGCCAAAGCGTTTGAAATCATTGCCACCCACATTCCGCAGATGGTCGAGTTGTTCGACCGGATCGGGGGGGCGCAGGTGCGGGCCATGGGGACCATTGGCGGCAATATCGCCAATGGCTCACCGATCGGCGACACGCCGCCGCCGCTGATCGCGCTGGGGGCCGAAATCACGCTGCGCAAGGGCGAACGCCGCCGGGTGGTGAGGCTCGAGGATTTCTTCATCGCCTATGGCAAGCAGGACCGGGAAAAGGGCGAATTCGTCGAGAGTGTTTCGGTGCCCTTGCCGGGGGCTGACGAGATGTTCGGCGTGCACAAGGTCACCAAGCGCCGGGACGAGGACATCACCGCAACGCTGGGCGCGTTTCGGTTCAGGGTGGTCGATGGCCTGGTGGCCGAAGCCGTCATCGCGTTTGGCGGCATGGCCGCGACCCCAAAGCGGGCAAAGGCCGTCGAGGGCGCTCTGATCGGCAAGCCCTGGACGCTGGAGAGCGTCGAGGCGGTTCTGGACATTTTCGATGAGGATTTCCAGCCGTTAACCGATTGGCGGGCGAGCGCCGACTATCGGATGCTGGCGGCGCGCAATCTCCTGAAGCGGTTTTACTTCGAGACAGTCGAAGGGCCGAGCCATATCATTCGGCACGAGGTGGCGTGATGACGGCGCTCGACAACAAACCCGCCATTCGCGGCGGTGTGCATGTGGCGCAAAAGCACGATTCCGGGCACAAGCACGTGTCGGGGATGGCCGAGTATATCGACGATATGCTCGAGCCGGCAGGTACGCTGCACGCCTATCTGGGGCTTTCCACCACTGCCCATGGAGAGATCCGGTCGCTGGGGCTCGAAGCCGTTCGGCAGGCGCCGGGCGTGGTGGGGGTGCTCGCCGCCGCCGATGTGCCCGGGCACAATGACATTTCCCAGCCCGGCAAGCATGACGAGCCGATCTTTGCCGAAACGAAAGTCGAGTTTTTCGGCCAGCCGCTGTTTGCGGTGGTTGCGACAACGCGCGAAGCGGCACGGCGCGCGGCGAAACTGGCACAGGTGAGCTATACCGAACTGCCGTTCGCGCTCGATGTCGGTGCGGCGCGCGAGGCCGGCGGAACGCTGGTGACGCCGGGCATGAAGCTCGAGCGTGGTGACGTGGCGGCGGGCATGGCAGCGGCGAAACATCGGGTGACCGGCACAATGGAAATGGGCGGTCAGGACCATTTCTACCTCGAAGGGCATATCGCATTGGCGATCCCCGGTGAGGACGATGAGGTCACCGTCCATTCCTCGACCCAGCACCCCAGCGAGGTCCAGCATATGGTTGGCCATGCGCTAGGCGTGCCGTCCAACGCGGTCAATGTCGTGGTGCGCCGCATGGGCGGCGGGTTCGGGGGCAAGGAAACCCAGAGCAATCTGTTTGCTGCCGTGGCGGCGATCGCCGCAAAGAAATTCAATCGCGCCGTCAAGATCAGGCCCGACCGCGACGATGACATGATCGCCACCGGCAAGCGGCACGATTTTGTCGTTGATTATGAGGTCGGCTATGACGATGACGGGCGCATCGAAGCCGTGGACGCGGTTTTTGCGGCGCGCTGCGGCTTTTCGGCCGACCTGTCCGGGCCGGTGACCGATCGGGCGCTGTTTCATGCCGACAACGCGTATTTTTATCCCAATGTGCGGCTGGTCTCCGAACCGCTCAAGACCAACACGGTCTCCAACACAGCGTTTCGCGGATTCGGCGGGCCGCAGGGTATGGTGGGCTGCGAGCGCTGGATTGAGGACATTGCCTATGCGCTGGGCAAGGACCCGCTCGATATCCGCAAAGCCAATTTCTATGGCGATACCGACCGCAACCTCACGCCCTACCATCAAACGGTCATCGACAATATCATCGGGCGCGTGGTGGACGAGTTGGAGGCGAGTTCGGATTATCGCAGGCGGCGCGAACAGATCATCGCGTTCAACAAATCCTCGACGGTTCTAAAGCGCGGTATTGCGTTGACGCCGGTAAAGTTCGGCATCAGCTTCACGATGACGGCCTTCAATCAGGCCGGGGCGCTGGTCCATGTTTATCGCGACGGCTCGGTGCATCTCAACCACGGCGGCACCGAGATGGGGCAGGGGCTTTACGTCAAGGTTGCCCAGGTCCTGGCCGATTGCTTCCAGATCGACCTCGACAAGGTCAAGATCACGGCGACGACGACCGGCAAGGTGCCCAACACCTCGGCGACGGCCGCTTCCTCTGGCTCGGACCTCAACGGCATGGCTGCGGCCAACGCCGCCGAGCAGATCAAGGACCGGCTGGTTGCGTTCGCTATGGACAAGTTCAACGTGCCCGAGGACGCCATAAGCTTCGAGCCCAATTGCGTGATGGTGGGCAATCAGCGCTATGACTGGGCCGATTTTATCGACCAGGCGTATCTGGCGCGGGTGCAGCTTTCGGCGGCTGGGTTCTACAAGACGCCCGACATCCACTGGGACCGGGCCGCAGGCAAGGGCCAGCCGTTCTTTTATTTCGCCTATGGCGCTGCGTGTTCGGAAGTGGTGGTCGACAGCCTCACCGGGGAATACATGGTCGAGCGTGTCGATGTGCTCCACGACGTCGGCAAATCACTCAACCCGGCCATCGATATCGGGCAGATCGAGGGCGGGTTCATTCAGGGCATGGGATGGCTGACCACCGAAGAACTGTGGTGGGACAACAAGGGGCAATTGCGCACGCACGCGCCTTCCACCTACAAAATCCCGGTTGTTTCCGACGTGCCGAAAGTCTTCGATGTGAAGCTTGCTGAATGGTCGGCCAACACGGCTCCGACGATCCGCCGCTCCAAGGCCGTGGGCGAGCCTCCCTTCATGCTGGCGCTTTCGGTGCTCGAAGCGCTTTCCATGGCCGCGGCGAGTGTGGCCGATTACAAGATTGCGCCGCGCATGGATGCTCCGGCCACGCCGGAGCGGGTGCTGATGACCATGGAGCGGCTCAGGCGCGAGGCGGCGGAACGGTGAGCGTCACGCCGCAGCAACTGCGCGATTTTCTCGACCGCCACAGACGAGCCGTGCTGGTCGAGGTGACCGAGGCTAAGGGGTCCACGCCGCGGGAAGCGGGAGCCTGGATGGTGGTTTCCCGGGATAACGAAATCGGCACCATCGGCGGTGGTCAGCTCGAATTTCTGGCCATTGCGAGAGCGCGTGAGGCGCTGGCGTCGGGGGAAGCTGCGGCGGCTCTCGATATTCCGCTCGGCCCTGAAATTGGTCAGTGCTGCGGTGGACGGGTGGCTATCGGCATGCGGGCGGTGGATGCGGATGTCGCCCAGGACGTGCGGGTGCGGGCCGAAAAAGCCTATATGGCGCGGCCGCATGTGTATGTGTTCGGCGCGGGGCATGTGGGCAATGCGCTTGGGCAGGCGCTGTCGCTTTTGCCGTTGCGCACGCTGGTCGTGGACAATCGCGCTGCCGAGATCGCCAAGGTGCCGCACGGTGTGGAAGCACGGCATGTTCCCGTGGCGGAAGCGCTGGTGCGCGAAGCACCAAAGGGATCATCTTTTGTAGTCCTGACCCACGATCACGGGCTCGATTTTCTCATCGCCTCGGAGGCCCTTTCGCGCGGCGATGCTGCATATGTGGGGATGATCGGATCGAAAACCAAAAAGGCCACATTCAAAAGCTGGCTTTCCGACATGGGGCTGGATACGGGGATGGTGGAAAAGCTTGCGATGCCGATCGGCGGGGCTGAAATTCGCGACAAGCGGCCAGAGGTGATCGCCGCGCTGACGGTTGCGGAGATTTTGCGGGCAGTGGGCGGACGGGATTTAGTGTTGAGGCGAAACTTGGATGACTGATTTCACGCTGTTTTGGGAATGGATGGCGTTTGCGGTGCGCTGGACGCACGTGATCGTGGGGGTCGCGTGGATCGGGTCGTCATTTTATTTCATCGCGCTTGATCTTGGGCTGCGTAAGCATGCCGACCTACCAGCTGGCGTACAGGGTGAAGAGTGGCAGGTGCATGGGGGCGGGTTCTACCACGTCAACAAATACATGGTCGCGCCGCCCAACCTCCCCGAGCATCTGGTCTGGTTCAAATGGGAGAGCTATTCGACCTGGCTGACCGGGTTTGCGATGCTCATCATCGTCTATTACGCAGGTGCCGATCTGTTCCTGATCGATCGCACGGTGTTCGATGTCGATGCGCCCGTGGCGATTTCCATCTCGCTGGTGTCGCTCGGGGTCGGCTGGGTGCTCTACGATCTGCTGTGCAAATCGCCGGTGGGCAAGAGCCAGAACGGTTTGATGATCGTGCTGTTTGTCATCCTGCTGGCCATGTCATGGGGCTACATGCAGGTGTTTACCGGCCGCGCCGCATTCCTGCACATGGGCGCATTCACCGCGACGATCATGTCGGCGAACGTCTTTTTCGTCATCATTCCAAACCAGAAGAAAGTCGTCGCCGCAATGAAGGCGGGCGAGGCGCCCGATCCGGCGCTTGGTGCGCAAAGCAAGCAGCGCAGCGTGCACAACAATTACCTGACGCTGCCGGTGCTGTTCTTCATGGTCTCGAACCATTATCCGCTGGCGTTCGCGACCGAATACAGCTGGGCGATTGCCGGGCTGATTTTTCTGATCGGGGTTTTGATCCGGCACTTTTTCAACACCATGCATTCGACCGGGCGGCGCGAATACTGGACATTTGCGCTGTCGCTTGTCCTGTTTATCGGCATCATCTGGCTTTCGAGCTATCCCAAATCGCGGGCCGAAGCCGGGCCGGTCGCGCTCAGCTCGACGGCCCAGACTTTTCTCGATGACGCCCATTTTCAGCAGGCGTCCCAGATAGTCCTGGGCCGGTGCTCGATGTGCCACGCCGCCGAGCCAGCCTATGAGGGCGTCTATATGGCGCCCAAGGATGTGCGGCTCGATACGCCCGAATTGATCGCCGAACATGCACGGGAAATCTATATCCAGTCGGCCCGCAGCCATGCCATGCCGCCGGGCAATGTGTCGTTCATGACCGATGAAGAGCGCGAACTTCTGACCGTCTGGTACCAGTCGGTGACCGGGGAGCAGAGCCTGTGACCGCCAGGATCTTGCGCGGGCGGGTTTTGACGTTCATCTCCGAACCGTGCGGGGCGGACGATCACGAAAGCTACCGCTATATCGAGGACGGCGCGGTGGTTATCGATCAAGGCAAGATCGTTTCGGTGGGCGAATACAATGATGGGCTCAAGCTGGTGGCGCCCAAGGCCGACGTGATCGATCACCGGCCCAATCTGATTATGCCTGGGTTTATCGATACCCATATCCATTACCCGCAGATGCAGGTGATAGGGTCCTATGCCAAGGACCTCCTGGAATGGCTCAATACCTATACCTTCGTGGAGGAACAGCGCTTTGCCGACACCGGCCACGCGGCGCGGGTGGCCTCGCTGTTCTGTGACGAGTTGGTGCGCTACGGCACAACGACGGCCGCGGTTTATTGCTCGGTGCATCCGCAATCGGTGGACGCTTTTTTCACCGAGGTGAAAAAGCGCGATATGCGCATGGTTGCCGGCAAGGTGATGATGGACCGCAACGCGCCCGAAGGCCTGCTCGACACGCCGCAAAGTGGCTATGACGAAAGCAAGGCGTTGCTGGAGAAATGGGACGGCGTCGGGCGGCTGCATTACGCGATCACGCCGCGGTTCGCGCTGACCTCGACCCATGAGCAGATGGAGATGACGCAGGATCTCGTGCGCGAATTTCCCGATGCCTATGTCCAGACGCATGTGAACGAGAGCATGGGCGAAATTGAATTCGTCAGAGAACTTTTTCCGAATTTGCCCGACTACATCGGCGTCTATGAGCATTATGGGCTGCTCGGGCCCAAGACACTGCTCGGCCATTGCATCCACATGACCGACCGGGAAATCGCGGCTCTTTCTGAAACCGGATCGGTGGCGGTGTTCTGCCCGACGTCTAATTTGTTCATTGGCTCGGGGCTGTTCGACCGTGAGCGGCTGATGGCGTCCAATGTGCGGATCGGGGTGGCGACCGATGTGGGCGGGGGGACGTCGTACTCGATGTTGCGCACGCTCGACGAGGGCTACAAGGTGCTGCAATTGCGCGGCCAGCGCATGTCGCCGCTCGAAAGCTTTTTCATGATGACGCTGGGTAATGCGCGGGCGCTGTCGCTCGAGCACACCATCGGCACGCTTGAACCGGGGGCTGACGCCGATATCGTGGTGCTCGACGCTAGGGCGTTGCCGCATATGGCGCTCAAGATGGAGCAGGTGGAACATCTGGCCGAGGAGTTGTTTTTGCTCCAGACGTGCGGAGACGACCGGGCGATTGCCGAAACCTATGTGGCGGGTGAGGCGGCGAAATCGGGCCTGAGCTGATTTCCGCATCGTGGAAGGGTTTTCCACGGCAGCTTGGCGGAAACCGGCTGGCGCGCTAGCTGGGCAGGAAACGATCAGGAGAGAGCCGATGAGTAACTATGTCACACGGGCCGGTTTGCAGGTCGACGAACAGCTTGCAGCGTTTGTCGAGCAGGAGGCACTCAAAGGGCTCGATGTTGCTTCGGACAGCTTCTGGGCGGGGTTTGCCGAACTGGTTGCGGCCTATATGCCGGGCAATCGCGAGCTTCTGGAAATCCGCGACAGGATGCAGAACCAGATCGATGCCTGGCATCGGGACAACGGTCCTGTGGCGAAAGATCCCGATGGCTATCAGGCGTTTCTCCGCGAGATCAAATATCTCGAGGACGAGCCGGAAGATTTCAGGATCGAGACGGAAAACCTCGATCCCGAGATCGCCTCGATCTGCGGGCCGCAGCTTGTCGTGCCGGTCTCCAATGCCCGCTATGCGCTCAACGCGGCCAATGCGCGCTGGGGCAGTCTTTACGATGCGCTCTACGGCACCGACGTGATCGCCCGCGATGGCGATCTGGCGCCGGGACGTGCGTACAATCCCAAGCGTGGTGCCGAGGTGTTTGCGCGGGCCGGGCATTTTCTCGACGAAGCGTTTCCGCTGCTCGGGATCAAGCACTGGGCCGTAACGTCTTATGATGTCGATACGTCAGGCGATACTGCCAGACTGGTGATCGAAAGCCAGGATGGGCCGGCCAGGCTGGCTTATCCCGAAGCGTTCGCGGGTTATTCGCGCGATGGCGATGTGCTGCGTATCCTGCTCAATCACAACGGGCTGCATGTCGAACTGGTGATCGATGCCAATCACCCCGTGGGCAAGGACCATCCGGCCCATCTCGCCGATGTGGTGATCGAAAGCGCGCTGACGACAATCCAAGATTGTGAGGATTCGGTTGCTGCCGTCGATGCTGAGGACAAGGTCGGGGTCTATCGCAACTGGCTCGGGCTGATGATTGGCGATCTGGCCGATACGTTCGAAAAGGGCGGCAAGTCGGTCACACGCACGCTCAATGCGGATCGGACCTATACGGCGCCCGACGGAAGCGAGGTGACGCTTAAGGGTCGGGCGCTGCTGCTGGTGCGCAATGTCGGGCATCTGATGACCACCGACTCCATCCTCAGTTCCGAAGGTCAGCCGATCGGCGAGGGGATGATGGATGCGGCGATCACGACGCTTTGCGCCATGCACGATCTCAAACGCAAGGCGAACTCGACGACGGGTTCGATCTATATCGTCAAACCCAAGATGCATGGGCCGACCGAAGTGCTGTTTGCGTGCAATGTGTTCGGGGAAGTGGAAAAGATTCTCGGGCTGCCGCATAACACAATCAAGATCGGCATCATGGACGAGGAGCGTCGGACCTCGGCCAACCTCAAGGCTTGCATCCACGCGGCGCGCGAGCGGCTGTTTTTCATCAATACGGGGTTCCTCGACCGCACGGGCGATGAGATCCACACGTCGATGGAAGCCGGGCCGGTGCTGCTCAAGGATCAGATCAAGGCCGAACATTGGATACAGGCTTACGAAGACCGCAACGTCACCATCGGGATCGCCTGTGGGCTGACCGGCCGTGCCCAGATCGGCAAGGGCATGTGGGCCCGGCCCGACGATATGGCGGCGATGATGGAGCAAAAGATAGGTCACCCGAAATCGGGCGCCAACTGCGCCTGGGTGCCTTCGCCGACAGCGGCGACGTTGCACGCGCTGCACTACCATGAGGTCGACGTGTTCGAGGCGCAAAAGCGCCGGCACAACGAACCCATCCCGGGCCTTGACGCCTTGTTCTCGATGCCGGTTCTCGATCCTTCGACGCTGTCGGCCGAGCAGATCCAGCGGGAGCTCGACAACAACGCCCAGGGCATTCTGGGCTATGTCGTGCGCTGGATCGATGCTGGCGTGGGGTGCTCGAAAGTCCCCGACATCAATGACGTTGGTTTGATGGAAGACCGGGCAACCTGCCGGATTTCATCACAGGCGGTTGCCAACTGGCTGTGGCACGGGGTGGTGACCCAGGACGAGGTGGTTGCGACGTTCACCCGCATGGCCCACGTGGTCGACGAACAGAATGCGGGCGACCCGGACTATCAAGCCATGAGCGATGATCCCGAGCACTCGATCGCATTTCAGGCCGCATTGGCGCTGGCGCTCGAAGGGGTTGAACAGCCCTCCGGCTACACCGAGCCGGTTCTGCACGCCAAGCGGGCAGAAAAAAAGGCTGCCGGTTGATCGTCAGTGGTCCGGGCTGAGTCTTTCGTCTGTTGCGGGGTTCAGCCCGATTTTCGGTCTCGCCGGTTGCGGCGCCACAGGTCCCACTGGCGTTCGCCGCGCAGGATAATGCCGTTCATGGGGCGCTGGAGGAAGGGCAGGTCGATGGCCAGCAGCAGCAGGCCCAGCGGCAGCATCCAGAGACCGAGGATGGGCAGGAAGGAAAAAACGCCGCCAGCACACAACACGATGCCCAGCGGAATGCGGATGAGCATGGCCCAGGGCTGGCGCAGGACGTAGATCACCATCGCAAAGCGCGGAAAGCGCGCTTCGAGGCGAAGGAACAGGCGTTCGAGGCGGGTCCGCTCTTTGGTCATGTTCTATGAGATAAGAGGAAAAATGGCTTTATCAAGCCAGCCATACGTCAGGAGACGAAATCGAACGCATCCACATCAAACAGACCGTTGTCGGTCATTTTCAGGTGCGGAATGACCGGCAGCGCGAGGAATGCGACCTGAAGGAAGGGTTCGGGCAGGGCGCAATCGAGCGCTTTGGCCGCCTGACGCAAATGCTCAAGATGCTCGGTGACGATCTCGAAGGGTTCGAGACTCATCAATCCGGCGATGGGCAGGGCGAGATCGGCAAGGATTTCGCCCTCGCAGGCCACGGCAAAGCCGCCGCCGATTTCGATAAGCCGATTGACAGCCAGCGCCATGTCCTCATCGGTGACGCCGACCACCGTGATGTTGTGGCTGTCATGGCCCACCGATGATGCGATGGCGCCGCGCTTGAGACCGAAGCCCTTCACGAACGACCGGCCGATATTGCCGTTGATGCCATGGCGTTCGATGACCGCCACCTTGATGACATCGGCGCCGGTGTCAGGCTTGAGGCCGGTTTCGTCGCTGGCGAGGGAAGCGCTCTCGCGGAAGGTGAGAATGAGCCCGGGTTTGACGCCAATCACCGGGACTTCGTTCTTGTCGGGGTTTGGCACTGTAATGAACGCCGACGCTTCCACGGGCTTTGCCTTCATGGAATCGAGGCCGACGGGGGCGATGTCTTTGCGCGTTGGCCAGAGCGCATCCGTGACCAGGCGTCCGGCCGACACGACGTCGGAAACCCGGCAGTCTTCGAGGCTGTCGAGCAGGGCGATATCGGCGCGCCAGCCGGGCGCGACGTGACCGCGATCCTTGAGGCCGAAAATCCGGGCGGCGGAGTGGGAGGCCGCGCGATAGACGTGATGGAGCGGGCAGCCATGGGCGATCAGGCGGCGGATTGACGAATCCAGATGGCCTTCCTCGGCGATATCGAGCGGGTTGCGGTCGTCGGTGCACAGCGCGACGAAAGCGGAGGTGTTCGCGTCGAGGATTTCGGCCAACGCATCGAGGTCCTTGGAGACCGAGCCCTCGCGAATGAGGACCGCCATGCCCTTGGCGAGCTTTTCGCGGGCTTCTTTGGCACTGGTCGCCTCGTGGTCGGTGCGGATGCCGGCGGCGAGATAGGCGTTGAGGTCGAGCCCGGAGAGCAGGGGGGCGTGGCCGTCCATATGCCGGTGCTGGAAGGCTTCGAGCTTTTTGAGGATGCCCGGATCGCAATTGATGACGCCGGGGAAATTCATCATCTCGGCAAGACCGATGATTTTAGGATGGTCGGCAAAGGGCAAGAGGTCGTCGATTTCGAGCCGTGCACCCGCCGTCTCAAACGGGGTGGCCGGCACGCACGATGAGAGGTTGATGCGGATATCCATAATCGACTGTTCGGCGCAATCGAGGAAGTAGCGAATGCCTGGGGCGCCCAGCACGTTGGCGATTTCATGGGGGTCGCAGATCACCGTGGTGACGCCGTGCGGCAGGACACAGCGGTCGAATTCCAGCGGTGTAACAAGCGAAGATTCGATGTGGAGGTGGGTATCGATAAAGCCGGGAACCGCAAAACGGCCGGCGCCATCGATTTCGGACTTACCCTCATATGTGCCGTGGGTGCCGACGATGCGATCGGCGACGATGGCGATGTCGGTCTGGGTGATCTCACCGGTGACGATATCGAGGCGTTTGACGTTCTTGATGACCAGATCGGCAGGATCAAGCCCGCGTCCGGCGCGGATCATGCGGGCGAGAGTTGCAGCGTCGGTCATCGGGTGGTTTTCCGTTTTCTGTTTCGTCAGGGTGTCGCGGGTCGTGGGCCGGGTCAAGAAACAAAAGCGGCGGCATTGCTGCCGCCGCTCAATTTCACAAAGCTCGAAAGCCTACTGCGGAAGCTGGTCGTCCACGCCTTCGACGTAGAAGTTGAGGCCCAGCAAGGTGCCGTCGTCGGCCTGTTCGCCTTCGGCCAGCCACTGAGTGCCGTCCTGCTTGGTGATCGGGCCCGAGAAGATCACGAGGTCGCCTGCCATTATGGCTTCTTCGGTTTCTTCGGCCAGCGCTGCGACCTCTTCGGGCATGTTGGTATAGGGCGCCATGGTCAGAATGCCGTCGACCAGCCCGTCCCAGGTATCCGAGGTTTCCCATGTGCCATCGATGACCGCGCCGACGCGCTCGATGTAGTACGGCGCCCAGGTGTCGACGATTGCCGTGAGCTGGGTTTCAGGGCCCGCTTCGATCATGTCGGACGCCTGGCCGAACGCCTTGATGCCGCGGGCGGCAGCTTCTTGCATGGGGGCGGTGGAGTCGGTGTGCTGGGTGATGATATCGACGCCCTGATCCATCAGGACCTTGGCGGCATCGGCTTCTGCACCGGGATCGTACCAGGAATTGGCCCAGACCACCTTGACGGCGAAATCGGGATTGATTGACTGCGCGCCGAGCATGAAGGCGTTGATGCCCTGCACAACTTCAGGAATGGGGAACGAGCCGATGTAACCGGCGACGCCAGCTTCGGAAATCGAGGCGGCGATGACGCCCTGGATGTAGCGGCCCTCATAGAAGCGCGAATTGTAGACCGAGACGTTGGGCGCGGTCTTGTAGCCCGTTGCGTGCTCGAACAGGACGTCCGGGAAGCGCTCAGCGACCGCAATGGTGGGGTCCATGAAGCCGAACGAGGTCGTGAAAATGATATCGCAACCCGAACGCGCCATACGCTCGATGGCGCCTTCCGAAGTGGCTTCGGCGACGTTTTCGATGAAGCGGGTTTCGACCGCATCGCCATATTCTTCCTCGACCGCGAGGCGGGCGATGTCGTGGGCCTGGCTCCAGCCGCCATCGGTGTGGGAGCCGACATAGACAAAGCAGGCTTCGACCGGCTCGTCCTGCGCCATGGCCACGGGTACGAGAGTCAGCGACAGCGCAGTGGCTGTTGCAAGCGTTGAGAGGAGCGTTTTCATGATTGTCCCTTCCTTGAACTTAAGTTTTTAGCGGTCCGGCACGAAGCTCTTGCCGAGCGAGGCCGGGGTGTTGATCAGCGTCAGCCGCCGGTTCTGGGAAATCAAGACCAGAACAAGGACGGTGGCGAGATAGGGGAGCGCCGAGAGGAACTGGGACGGAATGCCGATCCCCAGCGCCTGGGCGTGCAACTGGCCGATGGAAACCGCGCCGAACAGATAGGCGCCGGCCAGCACTCGGGCCGGGCGCCAGGAGGCAAAGACCACAAGCGCCAGCGCGATCCAGCCGCGGCCCGCCGACATGTTCTCGGTCCATTGCGGGGTGTAAACGAGCGAGAGATGCGCGCCCGCCAACCCTGCGCAGGCGCCGCCGAACAGTACGGCGAGATAGCGGTAGCCGATGACGTTGATGCCGAGCGCGTGGGCCGATTGCGGGTTATCTCCGATTGAGCGCAGGGTGAGGCCCTGTTTGGTCCTGAACAGGAACCAGGCGACGGCGATGACCAGCGCTATGGAGATGTAGAAAATCGGGTCCTGGCCGAACAGCAGCCGACCGATGATGGGGATGTCGGAGAGGCCCGGGATGTCGAGGACTGGCATGCGGACGGCAGAGCGGCCGACATAGGGCTCGCCGATCAGGCCGGACAGGCCGAGACCCAGAATGGTCAGCGCAAGGCCGGTGGCATACTGGTTGGTGGCAAGTGTTAAGGCCAGAAAGGCAAAGAGAAGCGAGAGGCCGGCGCCGAACAGCACGCCGACCAGCGCGCCGATAAACGGATTGCCTGTGACGATCATGCCCACAAAGCCGCCGACGGCGCCCATGACCATCATGCCTTCGACGCCGAGATTGAGGGTGCCGGAGCGTTCGACGACGAGTTCGCCGATGGCGGCCAAAAGGAGCGGCGTTGCGGCGGTGGCGATGGTGAGAAGGATCGATTCAAGCATCGGCGGCGCTCCGCGATGCCTTTGGCGCACGCGCGAAACGGACGCGGTAATGGATCAGCGTGTCGCAGGCCAGAATGTAGAGCAGCAACGCTCCCTGAAAGACGCGGGCGACCTTGTCTGAAAGCCCGAGCGAAATCTGGGCGGCTTCTCCGCCGAGATAGGTCAGCGCCAGGACCAGCCCGGCGACGATCACCCCGAGCGGATTGAGGCGGCCAAGGAACGCCACGATGATTGCGGTGAACCCATAGCCGGGCGAGATGATGGGGCGCAGTTGCGCCGAAGCGCCGGCGACTTCGATGATGCCGGCAAGTCCGGCGCAGCCGCCGGCCAGGAGGAAGGAGAAAAAGATCATCTTTTTCGCATCGAAACCGGCGAATTTTCCGGCGCGGGGGCTGGTGCCGAGCACTTTGATCTCGAAGCCCTTGAGCGTGCGCGAGAGCATGACCCAGATGGCAACGGCAACAATAATCGCAATGACGATGCCCCAGTTGGCGCGGCCGTCGGCGGGCATGAGTTCGGGGATGCGGGCGAATTCATGGAAGCGTACGGATTCGGGGAAATTCATGCCGCCCGGATTGCGCCACGGGCCGCGCACCAGATAGTCGAGGATCAGCTCGGCCACATAGACCAGCATCAGGCTAACGAGGATTTCGTTGGTGTTGAATTTTGCCTTGAGCAGTGCCGGAATGCCGGCCCAAAGCGCACCGCCGACGATGGCGAAGGCCATCATCAGGGGCAAAACAAGTGGGGTCTGGAGGTCGGTGAACAGGACCGGGAAGATCGATCCGGCCAGGGCGCCCATGATGAACTGACCTTCGGCGCCGATGTTCCAGTTGTTGGAGAGGTAGCAGACCGAAAGTCCGGCTCCCATCAGGATCAGCGGTGCCGCCTTGATCAGCAGCTCATGGATCGACCACATCTCGGTGAGCGGCTCGATGAAATAGACGTAGAGCGCGGCCAATGGCTCCTTGCCCAGAATGGCGAACATGACCGCGCCGGTCAAAACCGCAAGCGTGAGCCCGATAAGCGGGGAGAGAAATTGCAGGGCGCGCGAAGGATTGCCGCGCTTGATGAGTTCGAGCCTCATGCGCTCTGGCCCTCAAAAATGCCCGACATCTTGAGCCCGATGGCGTTGCGGTCGGTCTGGGCGACGGGTGCGAAATCGGAGAGGCGACCCTCGGCGATGGCGGCGAGGCGGTCGGTGAACTCGAAAAGCTCGTCCAGGTCCTGGCTGATGACCAGAACGGCAGCGCCGCCTTCAGCCAGATCGACAAGCGTCTGGCGGATGCGCGCGGCAGAACCGGCATCGACGCCCCATGTGGGCTGGTTGACGATGATCACCTTTGGGTCTTCGAGCACTTCGCGCCCGATGATGAATTTTTGAAGGTTGCCGCCCGAGAGTGACTGGGCTGCGGGGTCGGCGGAACTTTTGCGCACGTCGAGCTTGTCGACGATGGTTTCGAGCAGGCTTTTTGCCTTGCCGCGATTTAGGAACATGCCCGATTTAAGGCCGGGATTGACCCGATAGCGGGTCAGGATGACGTTTTCGCTCAGCGAGAGGGAAGGCACCGTGGCGTGGCCCAGCCGTTCCTCGGAAATAAAGACGGCGCCCTTGGCGCGCCGGGCGGTGATGTCGTCATGGCCGACCGGTTGGCCGAAAAGCGTTACCTGTTCGGGCTTGCCGGCGAGGCGCTCGCCAGAGAGCACGTCGAACAGTTCGGTCTGACCGTTGCCGGCGATGCCGGCGATGCCGACGATTTCGCCGGGGAACAGATCGAGCGAAACGTCCTTGAGGGGAGTGCCGAAAGCCTCGCGGGAATCCATCGAGAGATTGGAGATGGAGAGGAGCGGCTCGGCGCTTTGGGGACGGGCCTTGGCCGGGCGGATCTGGTGGATATCGGCGCCAACCATCATGCGGGCGATCGAAGTTGCGGTTTCATCGTGCGGGATGCAGGTGCCCACGACCTTGCCGTGGCGCAGGATAGTGGCGCGCTCACAGAGCGCGCGGACTTCCTCGAGCTTGTGCGAGATATAGAGAATGGCCTTGCCCTCGTCGCGAAGCTTGCGCAACACGGCAAAAAGATCATCGACTTCCTGGGGCGTGAGCACCGATGTCGGCTCGTCCATGATGACGAGGTCGGGATGACCCAAGAGGCAGCGCACAATTTCGATGCGCTGACGCTCGCCCACCGAAAGGTCATGCACATAGGCACCGGATTTGAGCGGCAGGCCGTATTCGCGCGAGAGTTTTTCGACGTCGCCGGCCACCTTTTTGATGGGCGTATCGCCGGGCAGGGCCACTGCGACGTTTTCGGCAACCGTGAGCGCCTCAAAGAGCGAAAAGTGCTGGAACACCATGCCAACGCCGAGTTGGCGGGCGAAGGCCGGGCTGGGAATGGAGACGGGCTTTCCGCGCCAGACGATTTCTCCAGCATCGGGCTGGAGTGCGCCGTAGAGCATTTTGACGAAGGTCGATTTGCCGGCGCCGTTTTCCCCTAAAAGCGCGTGGATTTCGCCGGGGAAAATCTGGAGATCCACGGAATCGTTGGCCTTGAAGCTCCCGAAGGATTTGGTGAGACCTTTTAGGGTCAGCAGAGGTTCGGGGCTGCTTTCCGTCATCACGCGCCAAAATTGGACCAAATGGACAAAAACACTATGTCGTCACAATTGACGCCATGCAAGGCCGATTGCACGCAAGGTGGTGACTTGTTGAACGATATTTCCCATTTGCCCAATTTTGCATCACGATGGCCGGTGGAACGCGATGCCGGGCCATGCGTTTAACCGCTGCCGGGCATCGTGTCTGGCCCGATGGACTCCGGATGAGTTCAGATCAAGAGGGACGCACTCATGACCGATGACAAGCCCGATCTTACCAAGACCGAAGCGCGGCAGGGCAATAGCCGCATGATGAACTCACGCGTGCTCATTTACGGGTTGGTTGCTGTCGTCGTTCTCCTCGCGGCGGTCTACTGGTTCAGCACCACAACCTATGATGAGACAGCGACGACGACCGATGGTGGCGCTACGCTTGAAGATGTACCCGCTGCCGACGATGAAATGACCACCGAGCTCGATGCGCTGCCCACACCCGCGCCCACCGACGAGGCCGTGACGGAGCCCGAAACACCGGTAGAGGTAACGCCGCCTGAAACGGCCCCTGCCGCGGAAACCCCTGCTGCGGAAACGCCAGCCGAAGCAGCGCCTGCTGAGGACGATGCTCCGGCGGACGCGCCGGTCGAAGAGGAAACCGAAACACCTGCGGCGCAGTAAGTCAGTCCGATATCAATCCGTATTGGCGATAGAGGGCCATCTCGTCGCCGGCTATAAAGCCGAAAATCCTGAGCTGGCCCTCTGTGTCCTCGAGCATGTAGGATACTGGAAACGGGATGGTGAGCGGTTCACCATCCTTGTCGTATTCGGCACTGTAATGAACTTTGGCCAGGTAGTGGCTTTCGTCGATATCGGTTATTTGCACACTGGTAATATTCATCTTTTTCGTGCCGATGGATCTATAGAAGGCGAAGCCCTTTTGGAGTGTGCGTGCAAAGGCCTCGTCATTATCGCCGGTCATCAGGGTACCGGGCCCGGCCCCAATGAAGCTGGGCGAAAAATGGGTCTGGATGGCCTCGTGGTCCACGCTATCACCCAAAGACCGGTTGTAGGCTTCAACGTAGCCTTCAAAAAAGCTCTCGAAATCTGATTGGTCGCGCGTCATGGGGTGCTCCTTGCTGGGCATATAAAACGCGGCAGGTTGAGGGACGTTCCTGACGGCGCTTACAAACCGCGGCGCATGGCAACCGAATTGCGCAGGATGAGCTCGGAGCGCAGCAGGATTTCGCGCTTGGCAGGTCTTTCGCCTTCGAGCATTTCGAGCAGAAGATCCATGCTGGCTTCGCCAATCTGGAGGCGGGGCTGTTTCATGGTGGTCAGCGACGGCGTCACGAAACTGGCAAAGGAAATGTCGTCAAAACCCATGACCGAAAATTCGTATGGCAGGTCATAGCCGCGCGCAGTCAGCGCGATCAGCACGCCAAGCGCAGTCGCGTCGTTGACGCAGAAAAAGGCGGTCGGAAGCTTGTCGCGCACGAACATGCGCTCGGCTGCCCCGCGGCCGCTCTCGGTGGTTCCATCGGCTTCGAGAATGAAGCTGGGTTGGGCGGAAATCCCCGCTGCGGCCAGTGCTGTGCGGAAGCCGCGCTCGCGCAACTGGGCAACAGCCCGCCCCGGAGACTGGCCGATAAAGGCGATTTCGCGATGGCCCTGGCTGATGAGGTGGTCGGTGGCGACGCGGGCGCCTTCCACATTGTCGACCCCGACAAAGGGAATGTCTGAATTGGGGATCGGCTCGTTGATTGCCACCATGGGCGGAAGCCGCGCGCCGGGCTGGTTTTCGCTGAGACCGAAAGGCAGATGGCCGGTCAGCAGGATGATGCCATCGGCCTGGTTGGACGATATGAAGCGCAGGTAGTCAGTCTCGCGGATCGGATCATTCTGCGTGTTGCCGATCAGAACGCCATAGCCGCGTTTGGAGGCCTCGGTCTCAAGACCCACGAGGATGTTGGAAAAGTTCGGATCGCCGACGTCGGGCGCCAGGATGAGGATCATGTGCGAACGCCGGGTGCGCAGGTTCCGCGCCATGGCGTTGGTCGTGTAGCCAGTCTGGGCGACGGCCTCTATGACCTTGCGGCGCGTGGAATCGGCAACTTTGGCCGGTTCATTGAGCGCGCGGGACACCGTGGCGATCGAAACGCCGGCGATCAGTGCCACATCCTCGATGGTTGCTGGTTTGACCGCGCTCAAGGCTCCCCCATGCCGGTGCTTTTTCCTCACGGACCCGGCCATTTACCCATCGGACCGGATCCTTTCACCGTTTCAGCGAAACGGCGCAACGCTTCCGGTCGTCGTTCTATAGCGCTTCTGAACCGGACGAGCGAATTCCACTTGTCCTCAGAGCACTTTAAGGCGCGTGAGCACCTCAATCCCCACGCAATGGTTTATACACATCCAGGCTTGTGTAAACCTTTACATGACAAATGAAAAGGTTTACACAAGCGGTAATGGGAGAAGCTGGCCATGGAGCCGGCGGGAAATCGGGGGAGGACTGGTGATGGCCGATAGCGCCAGTGCACCGCATATTCTTGCAGCCAACAGAGTTTCCAAGAGCTTCGGCGAAGTGCCGGTGCTGTTCAGCGTCGATTTCGATGTGCGTGCGGGCGAGGTTCACGCGCTGATCGGGGAGAATGGCGCTGGCAAGTCCACCCTTATCAAGATCCTGTCCGGCATCGAGCAGCCGACCTCGGGTACCATCGTGCTCGACGGAGAGCCGATCAGGCTGCCCTCCAATGGCGAAAGCGAATCCCTTGGCATTGTCGTTATCTACCAGGAACTCAATCTCGCCGAGCACCTGACGGTGGCCGAGAGCATTTTCCTGGGCCGCGAATGGATGCGTTTCGGGTTTCTGCGTCGCAACGAGATGCTGGCCGAGGCGCAGCGCATTCTCGATGGCCTGCACGTGTCCATCGATCCCAATGCCCGCATCAACACCCTTTCGGTTGCCGACAAGCAGATGGTCGAGATCGCCAAGGCGATCAGTCGCGACGCACGCGTCCTCATCATGGATGAGCCGACTGCCGTGCTGACATCGGCCGAGACCGACATCTTTTTCGAGCAGGTGCGGCGCCTCAAATCCAAGGGCGTGGCCATTGTCTTTATCTCTCATAAGCTCGACGAGGTCATGGCGCTGTCGGACCGCATCACTGTGTTGCGCGACGGGCAATTGATCGCAACGGTGGAAACCGGGGACCTGACGCCGGACGCGATTGCCGAGATGATGGTGGGGCGTGAACTGTCCAACCTCTATCCGCCCAAGCACGAACCAGATGTCGATGCGCCGGTGCTCCTCGAGGTTGAAGGCCTGACAGCACCGGGCGTGCGCGGCGTGAGCTTTGCGCTGCGCCGCGGCGAGATCCTGGGCTTTGCCGGGCTGATCGGCTCGGGCCGGACGGCCGTCATGGAAGCGATCGTTGGCCTGACGGAAAAAACCGGCGGCACCGTGCGGTTGCGGGGAGAGCCGGTGGCGTTTTCCTCGATTGGCCAGGCGATCGATGCGGGGCTGGTCTATATGACCAAGGACCGCAAGGGGAAGGGATTGCTGCTCAATATCGGGCTGCAGCAAAATCTGACGCTTTTGACGCTCAAGCGGCATATCAAGAACGGGTTTCTGAACGAAGCGAGCGAAGTCGAGGCCATGGAGCGGGCCACCCGCCGGTTCGACATCAGGGCGCGCGATGCTTCGGTTCGGGTGGGACAGCTTTCGGGCGGCAATCAGCAGAAACTGATGCTGGGCAAGGCCATGGAGAGCGAGCCGGAAATCGTCATCATCGACGAGCCGACCCGCGGTATCGACGTCGGCACCAAACAGCAAATTTATCACATCATCGCCGCGCTCGCCAAAGAGGGCAAATCGATCATCGTCGTCTCGTCCGAGATGCAGGAAGTGATCGGGCTTTCTCACCGTGTCGTGGTGATGCGCGAGGGGCGCCGCATGGGCACGCTCGAAGGCGCGGAAATCAAAGAGGGAGAAATCATGCGCTATGCCGCTGGGCTCAAGGGAGAATCTGACGATGACCGCGCAAGCGCATGAGGGCGTAAAGCCCGCCAAAAAGCGGTTCAAGATCGATTATCACACCTTCGGGCCGCTCGTGGCGCTGATCGCGCTGTGCATATTGGGTTTTGCGCTCAATTCCGCGTTCGCCTCGGAGGGCAATATCTCCAACCTTCTGACGCGGTCGGCCTTTATCGGCATCATCGCGGTGGGCGCGACCTTTGTCATTACCGCTGGCGGGATCGACCTTTCGGTCGGGTCGATGGCGGCGGTGATTTCGGGCGTGATGATCATCGTCATGAACGCAGCCATCGAAACGCTGGGCACCGGCGTTCCCACAGTGCTGCTCGGCTGTGCGGCCTCTGTGCTTCTGGGGCTGGCTGCGGGCTTTCTCAACGGCTTCATGACGACCAAGGGCAAGATCGAGGCCTTTATCGTGACGCTGGGCACGATGGGCATATTCCGCTCGCTGGTAACCTATTTCGCCGATGGTGGAACGCTGTCGCTGGCCTTCGATATCCGCGACGCTTATCGCCCGGTCTATTACGGCAGTCTGTTGGGCATTCCCATTCCAGTGCTGGTGTTTGCGCTGGTGGCGGTGCTGGGCTGGGTGCTGCTCAACCGCACGGCGTTCGGGCGCTATTGCATGGCGATCGGGTCGAACGAAACCGTGGCGCGCTACTCGGCGATCAAGGTCGATCGGATCAAGACCCTTACCTATGTCATTCAGGGGCTGTGCGTTTCGATCGCCACGATCATCTATGTGCCGCGGTTGGGTTCGGCTTCGTCTTCGACGGGCGTGCTCTGGGAACTCGAAGCGATTGCCGCGGTCATTATCGGCGGCACGATGCTCAAGGGCGGGTACGGGCGGATCGGCGGCACTGTGATCGGTGCGATCATGCTCACCACCATCGGCAATATTTTGAACCTCACCGACATCATCTCGAACTATCTCAACGGTGCGGTGCAGGGCGTCATCATCATCGCCGCTGTCTGGCTGCAGCGCGGCAATCTTGGCCATCTCAACATCTTCAGGAAAACCAAGGGATAGAGCGTTTCCAGGATAGGTGGAAACCACCTATCCGGTTCGGAAGTGCGACAAAACAAAGACTTAGAGCAATCGACGCAATTCGAAGAAGAGCGGAAATGCTCTAGAAATTCCAACCGGCGCCAATGTGCGCCGGCGGGGGCAGCGCCTTGAGGAGAGGTGCGAAACACAACCAAGGAGGACTATCATGCGAACACTCAAGCTCATCGCCAGCGCTGCCCTGTGCAGCGTTGCGCTGGGGGTGACCGCCGCGGCGGCCCAGGAAATCAAGATCGGTGTGTCCATTCCGGCAGCGACCCATGGCTGGGCAGGCGGGCTGAACTGGCACGCCGAACAGGCCATGACCCGGCTCGAAGAAGCCAACCCCGATATCGACATCATCCTGATTGCCGCCGACGGTCCGGCACAACAGGCCAACGATCTCGAGGACCTGATCTCGATCCACCAGATCGACGCCCTTGTCGTTCTGCCGTTCGAATCCGAGCCGCTCACCGATCCGGTGCGGATGGTCAAGGATTCAGGGGTTTTCGTCACCGTGGTTGACCGCGGCCTGGCTCAGGAAGGCATCGAGGACGTTTACGTCGCGGGCAACAACACGGCGCTGGGAACGGTCTCGGGCGAATATTTCCTGACCCGGCTCGGTGAGGGCGACAACATCGTCATCCTGCGCGGCATCCCCACAGTGATCGACGATGAACGCTTCAACGCGTTCATGGAAACCATCGACGGCTCGGGCATCAACGTTCTGGACAACCAGTACGCCAACTGGAACCGTGACGATGGGTTCGAGGTGATGCAGGACTTCCTGTCGCGCTTCCCGGACATTGATGGCGTCTGGGCGCAGGATGACGATATCGCACTCGGCGTTATCGAAGCCGTGCGCCAGGCGGGCCGCGAGGACGAGTTGTTCATCGTCGGCGGTGCCGGGATGAAGGAAATCATCCAGATGGTGATGGAAGGCTCGGACCTGGTTCCGGTCGACGTTCTCTATCCGCCCGCGATGATCGCCACGGCGATGGACGTGACCGTCAGCCACTTCACATCGAACGGACCGGTTTCGGGCGAATACATTCTGGGCGCGCCGCTGATCACGCCTGAGAACGCCGAAAACTACTACTTCCCGGATTCGACGTTCTGATCCGCACTCCCTCCCATAGTGCAACAGCAAGGGCGGCTCTCGGGCCGCCCTTTTTTGTCTTTATGTCCCCGAAAAGACCGAGCGCAGCCAGGGCAAAAGCGAGAGCCGCGGTGTGCGGTGCTGAAGAGACATCGTAGCGGACCGGCCCAGTGCCCCGGCGCGCGGAAGCAACGCGTCTTCCTCGTCGGGGTCGCCATCGGGATCATCGTCGCCTGTGCCCGACGACGCATCGCCGGTCAATGCAGCAAGAAAGCTGTCGGCCCAGTTATCGATATTATAGGTCTGGGCCACTTTCATCAGGCTCTCCCAGCGCTCCTTGCGCTCTTCGAGCGGCATGGAGATTGCAAGGCGCATGGCTTCTGCGGTCTCGTCAGTGTCGAAGGGGTTGATGATGAGCGCATCATGGAAGATTTCCGCGGCGCCGGCAAAGCGGGAGAGAACCAGCACTCCGGGATTTTCGGGGTTTTGCGAGGCGACATATTCGTGGGCAACCAAATTCATGCCGTCGCGCAGTGGGGTGACCAGCCCCACGCGGGCGAGGCGGTAGAGCCCGGCCAGCGAGGCCTGGGAATAGGCGCGTTTGACGTAGGTAATGGGCAGCCAGTCCGGTTCGGCAAAGCGGCCCGTGAGCCGCCCCACAGCGGTATCGAGCTCGTCCGAGATCACCTGATACTCCTTGATCGTATCGCGCGAGGGCGGGGCGATCTGGATCATGTGGACGGCGCGCCGAAGATTGGCGTTGTTTTCGAGCAGCTTTTCGTACGCCTGGACGCGCTGGGGCAGGCCCTTGGAATAATCGAGCCTGTCGACGCCCAGGATCATGGCCCGGCCGTTCATTGAACGCTCGACACGCTTGTACATCTTCTGGGCGTTGGGGCTGGCGGCCAGTTTGGCAAAGGCATCGGGGTCCGACCCGATCGGGAAGGCTTCGAGAACGGTGTTGCCCATCTCGATTTCGAATGGGGTGCCCCCGGCCTGGCGGTACATTTCCTCGTGGGCGATGAATTCGTTGAAAGCCGCAACGTCGCGCTGCGCCTGGAACCCGACCAGATCGTAGGCCAAAAGGTCGGTCAGCAATTCCTCATGGTGCGGAATGGCGTTCAGCGCGTCGGGTGTCGGAAACGGGATATGGAGATAGAACCCGATCTTGTTGCGGATATTGCGCCGGCGCAACTCGGTGGCCAGCGGGATCAGGTGATAATCATGGACCCAGATGATGTCATCGGGCTGGATGTGCTTGGCGATGGCCTCGGCGAACTGCACGTTGACGCGGCGATAGCCCTCATACCAGTGCGAATGGATGTCGGTCAGGTCGAGCCGCAGATGGAAGGCCGGCCAGAGGATGGAATTGGAGAAACCGGCGTAATAGCTCTGGTGATCGGATTTGGTGAGGTCGATCGAGCCGATCTGCAGCCCGTCTATGGTCTCGAACTTCGCGTCCCGGCTGGGCGTTTCTGCGAACGCTCCGGACCATCCAAACCAGAAGCCATCTCGTGCGGAGAGGGTTTTTTTCAAGGCGACGGCAAGGCCCCCCGCGGCGGGCGCCTTCCCGGGAATTCGATTTGAAACGACAATGAGGCGGCTCATCTGACCCTGCTTTCCTGGACTCTTTGATCCGCAAAATCGGATGCGGCGGTGTTTGGTTCCCTCGCGATCAGCGCGTCGAAATAGGCAAACAGCGAAGCGATGTCGGGCAGGGCAAAGCGGGCGCGGGTCTCGGCTGGCTGACCGATCCTGACGCCGAAGCCGCCAAGGCGCTCGGCGGCGGCAAATCCATCCTCGTCGGTCACGTCGTCGCCGATGAAAACCGGGGTCCGGCCCGCAAAGGGCTTAACCTGCATCAAGTGTTCGAGCGCTGCGCCCTTGTTTGCCGAAAGGGGGCGCGCCTCGAAGACCATCTTGCCCGCTATCGCGTGAAAATCGGGATGCCCCTCAAGAGCACTCTCGAGCGCTGCACCGGCCATTGCGCCCTTTTCGGGGGCAGCGCGGTAATGGACGGCAACGCCGGTGGGCTTGGGCTCGACGAGCAACCCGTCTTCACCGGCCAGCGTGTCGGACACATGCCGGGTTATAGCCGTTGCGTTGGAGACGATATGGGGAGCGGGGCCTTCCGATGTTCCATCGTGGCGGCGTTCGGCACCGTGACTGCCGGTGACCGAAAAATCCTGCGCGGGAAGGAAGCTGTCTATCGTTTCGATTGTGCGGCCCGTAACGACAGCAAGCGCGCCATCGAGCGCGGAATACAGGGAACGCAGCCGGGCAGTGAGATCATCCGGGACGATGATCGCATCCGGGTGTGAGGCGATTTCAACGAGGGTACCGTCAAAATCGGTGAATATCGCTACCGGGCCCGAACTGGCGGACAGGATAGCGGAAACTGCGTTTTGCATAATCTCCGGGGCTTGGTTGTTGAGGTTCGCTCCATCAGTTCAATGCCCGTGTGGGCAAAGGGTTCCGGCTCAACGGGGCGATGGCTTGTTTCGGCATCGTCCCGGCAAACCGACGGGTACAAGTCTTGCCGAGGCCGCGGGCCAAGGCAACAGCCAACGGCGCATACCGGCTAGTCACCGGGCGCACATGCAACGAAAATGGAAGCCAGGTGCCTGGCCAGGTCTGTCCCGGCCAGGGCGTAATCTTGTCAGCGCTGGACGGCGGCCTGAACGAGTGATCCCGATGCCGGGCAATCGGACGAGATCGTCGTCTCGATACAGGCAACACTTGCAACGTCCATCTCGGGCGTCGCTGTCAATCCATTGGCTTGAGTAATCGTCAATATGACGATGAACAGGCTGGCCGCGAGGGCGGTCAGACTGACGAGGCGTGGTGTGGTCATCATGGTGGCCTCCCCGCACATGTCCGGAAAAGACGACGGACCAACCCGCAGAACTTTCCGGAAAGTTAACGCCGCATACATGGGGGAGAATGCTTGAGACGAAACCGTCTGGCAAGCCTTTGTTAACAGATTGAAACAATCTGGGTGAAAGTTTGCCGTCTGATTCTAGGCCGGCCCTTTTAAAACAAAGGGTTAGCGCAAGGAAAACAATGCCGAATGGTGCCTTTGGGCAGTGGAAAAAGGATGGGGAGAGGTGCGGCAAGTGCCGGCCGGCAAGACTACGCATGCCCCTCTCCCCCTGAAGGCCGGCGAAACGAGGACGCAGGTCCGCCGGTCTTCTCTATCGCGGCAAGGGAGGGACGAGCCGCGATGAACGCTAGAGCCTTTCAGCGCTTCCCTGAATCGCCTCAATTGCTCTAAGTCATTGTTCTGTCGCGCTTCCGAACCGGATAAGTGGGTCCACTTCTCCTGGAAGCACTCTAATGGCCATAAGGCCGGAAAAGGCGGGAGGAATGAATGCAACACGTTCCTTGGGGGACGTATTAAGGAGTACATTCCTCCCTATCGAACGCAGCCGGGGACGCGGTGGCTACGCCCGAATGGGCCAGGTGACGGTCTCCCGCACCCAGAAATCGATTATCTTCGCCATCTCCGCCCGATAGGCGTCCAGGTCGTGATGGCGGACGAAAACGGCGTCGGCGCCGCTCTTGAGGAGCGCGTGACGGGGGTCTGCTGCTCCGGTGTCTGTAATGGCTGCGAGCGGAACGTTCGCGGCAGCAGCGAGGTTCCCGATCCGGGAAATGAACGCGGCCGATGCGCCGCTGTAGGACTTGAGGTCCACGATCACCATATCGGGCCGCTGGGTTGCGCCGGGGCCCAGCAGGCGGGCAAGCGTGCGCTCTGCCCGGCGGGCATTGCCGATCCAGGCAACGCGTGCGGGTGAAGCATTCATCTGCATCGCCCTGCGCATAAGGCGTGCGGAATGAATATGGTCATCTACGAGCACGAATAACGGCTCAAGCGCGGCATTGCTGGTCATTGGCCCCAACCAGAAAAACAAGAGCGAGCGGCCAGTCTTGGAATCGAACCGGCTGGCTCCAAAAACATGCGACAAACAAGGAAACTCAGCGCCTCTCCGCCAGGAGACCGCTTTAATCGCGGGCCCGAAAAATGCCGAAAAGCGGCAACGGACAATTGCGATGAGGGCCATATGGGGCAAGTCGCGCGCAAGCGGAAGGTTATCAGCCGTAACAGGCGGTAAAAGGGTTGCCGATTTACATGTAAAATGGAGAGGTCTAGTGTGCTCCAAAGGAGGAGCGCATGCCTGAGGGGCGGGTGTACGCCGAGGACGAACAATTAGCGGTTCGCCAAGCGCTTGAAGAGCTCCTGGCCTGGCCGCCCATGGCCCGGTCTCCGAGGCTTTCGGCGTTCCTTTCCTACATCGTTGACGCGGCCCTTATGGGGCGTTCGGATTCGGTAAAAGCCTATTCCATTGCCGTCGACGTTTTTGGGAGAGAGGAAAACTTCGATCCACAGTCGGACCCGATCGTAAGGGTGCAGGCGCGCCGGTTGCGCGGCCTGATCGAGGAATATGACAAGCTCGATCTGGGCAGCGCATCAATGCGTATTGTCCTGCCGGTCGGCCGCTATGTGCCCGACTTCGTTCCTCGGGAAGACAGCCGTCCGGCTGTTGGAACGGATGGGAAGGGGCCGGACAGCGCCGAAGATGGGACAGTCTCCCGACCGCCACAGTCGCCTTCGCGATCGATCTGGGTGGCGGGCGCCGCGGCAGCCCTTTTGCTCATCGCCTCGCTTTATTTCTGGCCGGAGCTTGGACAACGCACTGCATCGGGACCCGCCGTCGTTCAACCGGTCATGCCGCTGGTCATTATCGAGGACTTCGAAAATCTCACTGACGATCAGCGCAGCACGCCGCTCGTTGCCGGTCTGGCGCTCGAACTGGTCACCGACCTCAACCAGTTCTCCGATCTCTCGGCGCGCTATGGCGGGCCGCAAGCCGACCCCCGCGAGGTGGAGCGCGCAAACGGCGGCGTTTATGTGCTGTCGGGCGTGGCCCGCCGATCGCCGCGCGGCATTCTTTATTCTATCCTGTTGCAGGATGCCCCGACACGTTCGGTTGTCGCCACATTTGAAGTGGAGGTGCCTCTGGACGCTGGGGCGCCCAACATGAATTTGCAGGACGTGTCCGAACAGTTTTCGCTCAGGCTCGGCAGCCCGCGCGGACCCCTGCACAAGTCTGCGCGGAGTTGGATCGAGGAGCACGCGGCGGAAGACGATCCGGTGCTTGAACCCTATCCCTGCCTTGTTGCTTACGGGATGTTCCGCGAGCAGCGCGCAGTTTTCGACGCCGGGGGGCTTGAGCGGTGCGCGCGTCAGTCCATGACCGAAGAATGGCCGGAGGGCGCTGCTATTCTGGCGTTCTTGACGGCCGAGGAGGGCTGGCGGGCGGGCACCGACACCGCCGAGGGCGCCGCGCTCATCGACGAGGCGCGCGAACTGGCCCAGCGGGCGATCGCCATGGAGCCGACAAGCGGGTTCAATTGGGCGCTGCGGGCCCAAGTGGCCTTTCTGGCCGGAGACATTGGGCGCGCGCGCGATGACTACAACACCGCGGTTCAGCTCAATCCCGCCATGGTCGATGTGCTGGCTGATTATGGCTATGTGGAAAGTCTGAACGGCAATTGGGAGACGGCCCGGGCCCTGTCGCAGCGGGCTCTGTCAGTTGAGGTCGATCCACCCGATTTCTATTCGATCGTTCCGGCGCTCTGGGCCATGCGACAGGGCGATTACGCCCAGGCGGCAGCCGTCGGTGAGCGCATGGTTTCGGCAGTCCCCGATCTGGGCACTGCCGTCATGGTGGCGGCCGGTGGGCAGCTGCGGGACGCGGAAATCATCAATGCCTATCTGCCAAGGCTTCTGGCCAGCCAGCGGTTCAGACGACTGGGCATCATGCCGGCATTGCGCCAGCACGTGCTCGACCCGGACCTGTTGCGCGCGATTTCGAGTGGCATCATCAGCGCCGGCGTGCCGCTCGACCGGCTGGCCAATCCTTTCTGACCGGGCGTTCCGATTGCGACTGGACGCGCCCGGCAAATCACTGTGAGATGATGGAGGGAGGTGGCGTCATGAGTTTCAGAGCACTAGTTACCCACAAAGGCGCGGACGGCAAGATCGCATCGGCGATTGCCGAGCTCGACGAGGCGGAACTGCCCGAGGGGAACGTTCTGGTCGGCATCGATTGGGCGGGGTTCAATTACAAGGATGGCATGGCCCTTTCGGGCATCGGAGGCCTGGTGCGCGAATACCCCCATATCGGGGGCGTCGATTTTGCTGGCCGGGTGATCGAGAGCACCGACGAGCGCTATCATCCGGGGCAGGCGGTTGTCCTGACCGGCTGGCGGGTCGGGGAATGGCACTGGGGCGGATTTGCCACCCGCGCGCGGGTGAATGCCGATTGGCTGGTGCCCTTGCCAAAGGAAATCTCGACCCGGGATGCCATGGTTCTGGGCACTGCGGGGCTCACGGCGATGCTGGCCGTCAACAGGCTGAAGTCCGAAGACATAAAGCCCAGCGGCGGCGATATCTTAGTGACCGGAGCCGGTGGCGGCGTGGGCTCGATGGCCGTGCTGCTGCTGGGGCGGCTTGGATACAAGGTTCACGCTATGACCGGGCGGGCCGATCTTGCCGAGGATCTCAAGGCGCTCGGAGCCACCGAAGTGGTTGGACGCGAGGTGCTCGCACCGTCGGGCAAAAAGCTTTTGGCGACGCGATGGGCCGGGGCGATCGACAGTGTGGGCGGTGCGCCGCTTGGCGAATTGCTCAAGCAGATCCATGCGGGCGGCTGCGTCGCGGCAGTGGGGCTCGCGGCCGGCGATGCCTGGGACGCGAGCGTCATTCCATTTATTTTGCGCGGTGTTACGCTGGCCGGGATCGACAGCGTCATGCAGCCTTTCGAAGCCCGTATGGCGGCATGGGACAGGCTTTCGACGCTGTTCGGGTTCGGGGTCTATGAGCGGATGGTGCGCGAAGTGGGGCTTGCGGACCTGCCGGACGTCTCAAAGGACATTCTGGCGGGCAAGGTCCGCGGGCGGGTGATCGTTTCGCCCAAGAGGTAAATTGCCTTTAGCGCTGGCATGGGAAAACTTCGCCGGGTTGGAAACTGGCCGGCGAAAGGCTCTCGAAATTTTGCCAGATCGCTATAGGGTATCGGGGCATTGCCGGAGGGACTTCATGCAGGACGTTATCGATGCGCTTGACGAAAAGCGCGAACATGCGCGACAGGGCGGTGGGGCGCGGCGCATCGAGGCGCAACACGCCAAGGGCAAGCTGACGGCCCGCGAGAGGATCGACGTTCTGCTCGATCCGGGCAGCTTTGAAGAATACGACATGTTCGTCACCCATCGGACCCGCGATTTCGGGATGGACGCGCAGATCATCCCCGGCGATGGCGTGGTGACGGGCTGGGGCACGATCAACGGGCGGCTCACCTATGTGTTCAGCCAGGACTTCACAGTGTTCGGCGGCTCGCTTTCCGAGACCCATGCGCAGAAAATCTGCAAGATCATGGATCTGGCGGTCCAGAACGGCGCGCCAGTGATCGGGCTCAACGATTCCGGGGGCGCGCGCATTCAGGAGGGCGTTGCTTCGCTGGGCGGTTACGCGGAAGTGTTCTGGCGCAACGTGCAGGCCTCGGGCGCGGTGCCGCAAATCTCTGTCATAATGGGGCCGTGCGCCGGGGGCGCCGTCTATTCACCGGCCATGACCGATTTCATCTACATGGTCAATGACACGAGCTACATGTTCGTGACCGGCCCGGACGTGGTCAAGACGGTGACCAATGAGACCGTGACCCATGAAGAGTTGGGCGGAGCGTCGACGCACACCAAGATTTCCTCGGTGGCCGATGCGGCGTTCGAAAATGACATCGAAACGCTGCTCGAAGTGCGGCGCCTGTTCGATTTCCTGCCGCTCTCGGCGCGTGAAAAGGCGCCGCGGGTTGCGACCAACGACCAGATCGACCGGCGCGAGGACAGCCTCGATACGCTAATCCCAGCCAACGCCAACATGCCATACGACATGCGCGAAGTGATCGAGAAGATTGCCGACGAGGGCGAATTTCTCGAGCTCCAGAAGGACCACGCCGGCAATATCCTTGTCGGCTTCATCCGGCTCAACGGGCAAAGCGTGGGCGTGGTCGCCAACCAGCCCATGGTGCTGGCCGGGTGTCTCGACATCAATGCTTCGAAAAAGGCGGCGCGATTTATCCGGTTTTGCGACAGTTTCGATATTCCCATCCTGACTTTCGTGGACGTTCCCGGCTTTCTGCCGGGCGTGGCGCAGGAATATGGCGGCATTATCAAGCATGGCGCCAAGCTGTTGTTCGCCTATGCCGAGGCAACGGTGCCGAAGGTGACCGTCATCACACGCAAGGCCTATGGCGGGGCCTATGATGTGATGGCCTCAAAACACATCCGCGCCGACGTGAACTACGCGTGGCCGAGCGCGGAAATCGCCGTAATGGGCGCCAAGGGCGCAACCGAAATCCTCTATCGCTCCGAATTGGCAGATGCCGAAAAAATCGCAGCGCGGACCAAGGAATATGAAGACCGGTTCGCTAATCCCTTCGTTGCCGCCGAGCGCGGGTTCATCGATGACGTCATCATGCCCCACAACACGCGACGGCGCGTGGCGCGGGCGTTCGAGAGCCTGAAGCACAAGCAGGCGCATGTACCGATCAAGAAGCATGGGAATATTCCGCTGTGAGGTCCAACTAGATGTTCTCCAAAATCCTCATAGCCAATCGCGGTGAAATTGCTTGCCGGGTGATTGAGACGGCGCGGAAGATGGGCATTGCGACGGTGGCCGTCTATTCCGATGCCGACCGGGATGCGCTGCATGTGCGGATGGCTGATGAGGCTGTTCACATCGGCCCGGCTGCGGCGTCGCAAAGCTATCTCGATATCGAAAAGATCATCGCGGCGTGTCAGCAGACCGGCGCGGTGGCCGTTCATCCCGGGTACGGGTTCTTGTCCGAGAACCCTGTGTTTGCGGAGCGCCTGCGGCAAGAAGGGATTTATTTCATCGGGCCACCGGTAAAAGCTATCGAGGCGATGGGGGACAAGATCACCTCCAAGAAAATCGCTGCCGAAGCCCGAGTGTCGACGGTTCCGGGCCATATGGGGCTGATTGCGGACGCCGCTGAGGCGGCGAAAGTCGCCAAATCGATTGGCTATCCGGTGATGATCAAAGCTTCGGCCGGCGGCGGTGGCAAGGGCATGCGCATTGCGCGCTCGGACGGAGATGTCAAGGAAGCCTTCGAGCGCTCCAAATCAGAGGCGGCAGCTTCGTTCGGCGACGACCGGATCTTCATCGAAAAATACATCGAAGAACCGCGCCATATCGAAATCCAGGTGCTGGCCGATGGGCAGGGCAATTGCATCCATTTGGGTGAGCGTGAATGCTCCATCCAGCGCCGCAACCAGAAGGTGATCGAGGAGGCGCCATCGCCATTTCTCGATGCCGCAACACGCGAAAAGATGGGCGCGCAAGCTGTGGCGCTCGCAAAGGCTGTCAATTATGTCAGCGCCGGGACCGTCGAGTTCATCGTCGACAAGGATCGCAATTTCTACTTCCTCGAAATGAACACGCGGCTGCAGGTCGAACATCCCGTGACCGAGTTGGTGACCGGGCTCGATCTGGTCGATGAGATGATCCGCATTGCGGATGGGGAGGCGCTGCGCTGGAGCCAGAAAGACATAAAGCTGGAAGGTTGGGCGGTCGAGACGCGGATCTATGCCGAAGATCCCTACCGCAATTTCCTGCCCTCGACAGGGCGGCTCAAGCGCTATCGTCCGCCCGCCGCGGAGGCCTCTGCGCATCTCGTCGTGCGCAACGATACGGGCGTCGATGAAGGGGGCGAGATCAGTCCCTATTACGACCCCATGGTGGCAAAACTGGTGACCTGGGCCCCAACGCGAACCGAGGCGATAGACGGGTTGGCGGTGGCGCTGGACCAGTTCGAAATCGACGGGATCGGCAATAACATTCCGTTCCTCTCAGCGGTGACCCAGCAACAGCGATTCCGCGATGGGCAGCTATCGACAAATTACATTGCCGATGAGTTCCCCGACGGATTTTCAGGCGTGGCGCTTGACGACGATACATTGCTGACGCTGGCGGCGCTTGCCTGCCGGGCAAGTTTTCAGCTCGAAACGCGCGGGTTCATCGAGCCCGCACCGCTCAGCAGCGGGCATGTGATTGCCGAGCGCAGCGTTTTGATCGGCGACCGGCGCTGGGATTTCTCGATCCCCAAATCCGACGAATCCTTTGTCCTGATGACCGATGACGGCCAACCGCTGCTCATCGAGGATGGCTGGCAGCCCGGCGCGAGCCTGACGGCGACGGAAATAGACGGGCGTACCCTGCATGTGAAGATGGACCGCGTGACCTCGGGCTTCCGCATGCGCTATCGCGGCGCCGATATCATCGCCAAGGTTGTGATGCCCCACGTGGCCGACCTGATGGCGCATATGCTGAAAAAGACGCCGCCCGATATGAGCCAGTTCCTCCTGTGCCCGATGCCGGGGCAGATCGTGCGCGTTGACGTGGCCGAAGGCGATGTTGTCGAGGAAGGTCAGGCGCTCGCCATCGTCGAAGCCATGAAGATGGAAAACGTCCTGCGCGCCGAGCGCAAGGCGCGGGTTTCCAGCCTCAAGGCCGGGGTGGGGGATGTGCTGGCGGTCGATGCGGTCATCATGGAATTTGAGGCGGTGTGATGGCCACGCCAAACAGAATTCCCGGCAGAATTTTTGCGGTGTGTTGCTTAGCCTTTTTCATTTGGGTTCTGTTTGATCTGCAACGCGCGCTTTCCCTCCCGGATGACGAGTACTTCGAATCTTTATTAAGCCGGAAGCTGGCTAACGCAGGGAGTATGCAGGAGTTCGCGTGCGAGACCATGAATCGTGACGACGACGGATACACCGTCCGCTGCTCTTTCAGGAAGGACGGGGTTGAACAGCATTATACATCTCATTGGTTTGCGTTAAACGGCGATTACATTGGCAGCTTCGATGGAGGCTGAGCGTATTGGAGCCAAAGTCCGATGAAAAAAGCTCCTGACAAGGAACGGTGGGACGAGGTCGCTCAGAACGAATTGCGCGACACCCCACTCGAAAACCTCAAGCGCGACTATGGCGGGCTCGAGGTCGAGCCGGTCTATCTGGGCGAGGACGGTTCCATCCCCGGCGCCGAGCCGTTCACGCGCGGGGTGCGGGCGACGATGTATGCCAACCGGCCCTGGACCATAAGGCAATATGCAGGGTTTTCGACCGCCGAGGAAAGCAATCGGTTTTATCGCCGGGCGCTGGAGCGCGGGCAGAAGGGGCTATCGGTCGCTTTCGATCTGGCGACGCACCGGGGCTATGATTCCGACCATCCGCGCGTTGTCGGCGATGTGGGCAAGGCCGGGGTGGCGATCGATTCCGTCGAGGACATGAAGCTGCTCTTTGATGGAATTCCGCTCGATGAAATGAGCGTGTCGATGACCATGAACGGCGCGGTGATCCCGGTTCTGGCCATGTTCATCGTTGCCGCCGAAGAACAGGGCGTGCCGCCCGAAAAGCTTTCAGGGACCATTCAGAACGACATTCTGAAAGAGTTCATGGTCCGCAACACCTATATCTATCCGCCCGAGCCTTCCATGCGCATCGTGGGCGACATCATCGCCTATACCGCCGAGCACATGCCGAAGTTCAACTCGATCTCGATTTCGGGCTACCACATGCACGAGGCCGGGGCGACGGCGATCCAGGAGCTTGCCTATACGCTGGCCGATGGCATGGATTATGTTCGGGCGGCGCAGGCGCGTGGGCTCGACATCGATAAGTTTGCCGGGCGGCTGTCATTCTTTTTCGGCATCGGCATGAACTTTTTCGTCGAGGTTGCAAAGCTGAGGGCGGCGCGCACGCTATGGTCCAGGATTATGACCGATCTCGGGGCCACCGATCCGCGCTCGAAAATGCTGCGCACCCACTGCCAGACCTCGGGCGTGTCGCTGACCGAGCAGGACCCTTACAACAACGTGGTCCGCACCGCCTATGAAGCGCTGGCGGCGGTGTTGGGTGGCACGCAGAGCCTGCACACCAATTCATTCGATGAAGCTATCGCGCTGCCATCGGAAACCTCCTCGCGCATCGCGCGTAACACCCAGCTCATCCTGCAGCACGAAACCAAGGTCACCGATGTTGTCGATCCGCTGGGCGGCTCCTACTATGTCGAAGACCTTACCCGTCAGCTGGTCGAGAAGGCCCAGGCCCTGATCGATGAGGTCGAGGCGCAGGGCGGGATGACCAAGGCCGTGCAGTCGGGCGAACCCAAGCTGGCCATCGAAAAAGCGGCGGCCATTCGTCAGGCGGCGATCGATCGCGGCGAGGACGTAATCGTGGGCGTCAACCGCTACCGGCTCGATGCCGAAGATCCTATCGAAACCCTCGAAATCGACAACGCCAGGGTGCGGGCCGGTCAGATCAACCGGCTCGAAACCATAAGGCGCACGCGCGACGAAGCCCGCTGCCAATCGGCGCTCGACGCCCTGCGCGAATATGCGGCGATGGACGAAGGCAATCTGCTGGACGCCGCCGTAGCGGCGGCGCGGGCTCGCGCGACGCTGGGCGAAATCTCGCAGGCGATGGAAGATGTGTTCGGGCGGTACGACGCGACGACGCGGGTGCTGTCGGGCGTTTATTCGCAAAGCTATGCCGGCGATCCGCAGTATGAGGAGGCCGCGCGGCGCATCGAAGGGTTCAAGACCTCCCATGGCCGTGCGCCGTCGGTCTTTATCGCCAAGATGGGGCAGGACGGTCATGACCGTGGCGCCAAGGTCATTGCGACCGCCTTTGCCGATCTTGGCTTTGTCGTGCATATGGGCTCGCTGTTTGAAACCCCGCACGAGGTGGCGGCGCACGCCGGTGAACTTGCGGTCGATGCTGTGGGCGTTTCCTCACTGGCGGCGGGGCACAAGACGCTGGTGCCCGAACTGATCGCGGCGCTCAAGGAGAGGGGGCTGGGCGATGTGGCGGTGGTAGTTGGCGGCGTCATTCCCAGCGCCGACTATGATTTTCTGCGCGCCGCCGGGGTGCTCGATATTTTCGGTCCCGGCACCAATGTGCTCGATGCCGCCTATTCGGTGCTCAATGCCATCGAGGGCAGGCTGAGCAACCGATGATCGGGCGGGTCAACCATATCGCCATCGCGGTGCCCGACCTCGATGCGGCAGCGCGCCGGTACCGCGAGATGCTGGGCGCCAACGTCTCAGACGTGCAGGAATTGGCTGAGCACGGGGTGCGGGTGGTGTTTGTCGATGCAGGCAACACCAAGGTCGAACTGCTCGAACCTTTGGGGGAGGCCTCGCCCATAGCGAGCTTTCTGGAGCGCAATCCTGACGGCGGCATGCATCACATCTGCTATGAGGTTGCCGACATCAAGGCTGCGGTGCGGCGGCTGATCGATGAGGGCGCGCGGGTGCTTGGTGACGGAAACCCCAAGACCGGCGCGCATGGACTGCCCGTGGTTTTCCTCCATCCCAAAGACTTTGACGGCACGCTGATCGAGCTCGAAGAGGTCAAGCCCGAATTCGCGCCGTCCTAATATTTTCTTAACCGCGCTGGCTCATGATCTGTTCATGAGCACCATCTCGACCGGTTTCAAGAAGATGAACTGGATGCCCAAGCCTTCCACATGGCAGGCGATGGAAGCCGCGCGTCTCAAGCGCCGTCAGATGATGGAAGAGTTTCAGGCAAGCTCGGCGGCGCTCGTATCCGGGTTTCAAACCGCGCAGAACATGCAGATTCAGGGCGTGGGCGACCTTGCCACGCGGGGCGTACAGGCCCGCATGGACGCCAAGGTCAAGGAAATGCAGGCACAGCTTGAAGAGCGGATGAACAGCCTGTCGAAGCTGGCCTGACCGCCCGCCATCAATGCCCGGCGCGTGAGAACGCATTTATGACGATGACCCCGGCGATAATCAGGCTCATGCCGATAATGGCGGGCAGATCGAGCGCTTGCTTGTAGACCACCCAGCCGGCAATCGAGATCAGCACGATTCCCAATCCCGACCAGATCGCATAGGCAATGCCGACCGGCAATGTGCGCAGCGTGAGCGAGAGAAAATAGAACGCGGCAGCATAGCCAACGACCACGATGATGGATGGCACCAGATTGGTAAATCCGTTGGCGGCCTTGAGCGCAGACGTGGCGATCACTTCTGCGACGATGGCGCAGAGCAGAAAAACATAAGTCATAGATATTCCTAGCTGAAATGTTGGCGGGCGAGGGTTTTGAACCGATCGCCGCGTTCTTCGAAATTCTTGAATTGATTGTAACTGGGTGCGCCGGGCGACAGGATGACTGTATCAAAGACGTGCCCGGCGCTGGCCAGCGCCTGCATGGCTTCGTCCAACGTCGAACATTCGGCAATGGGGATGGGCGTGTTGTCGCGAACCGCCTGGGCCAGCCGCTGGCCGGTTACCGGAAGCGAACAGAGCATGACCACGCTGGTCAGCCCCATGAGATTGGCCAGGTCCGTATAGTCCTGCTGCCGTTCATGACCACCGGCGATCAGGGCGATCTTTTTGCCCTTGTAGGCAGCGAGCGCCACCTTGGTCGCTTCCGGTGTGGTGGAAATGGAATCGTCGACGAAAAGGATGTCGCCGACCATCAATTCCTCGAGGCGGTGGGGCAGGGGGACAAAAGCCTCGATGCCCTTGAATATGCCCTCGCGCGTCGCTCCGGCAGCGAGTGCGATGGCCGCGGCCAGCCTTGCGTTGTCGTGGTTGTGGGCACCCTTGAGGCGCGAATTCATCGCCGCCATCAGGATTTCGTCGGCCAGGTCGATGTCGAGCGCCGGAATGCGCTGGGTTGCTGCCGGGATGGTGCTGATAACACGCTCGACGGTCGCCGCCTGCGGGCCGATAGCCACGAATTTGGGACCCTTGGCGATCAGGTTGAGCTTGTCGCGGTAATAGGCGTCGAGCCCGCCATGCCAATCCACATGCTCGGGATAAAGGTTGGAGATCGCCGCGATGTCGGGGGCGAAATCGATGTCGGCGGTCTGGTAGGAAGAGAGTTCGAGCACCACTGTCTGCGCGCTGTCGGCGGCATCGAGCGGCGGGATGCCCACATTGCCGGCCAGCACCACGTCGACCCCGGATTTTTCCAGCATCAGATGGACGAGGGTTGCCGTTGTCGATTTGCCTTTGGTGCCCGAGATCGCGACGACAGTGCGGCCCTCGCGGAAATGGGCGCCCCAGATGTTGAGGTTGGAGGTGACCGTAACACCTGCGGCGCGGGCCACTTCGAAAATCGGCTTGTAGAGCGACACGCCGGGGCTTTTGACGATGGTGCCGAAGCGCGAGACCTGGTTTGCCTCTTCGGGCGTGATGAAGCTGGCGCCTTCGAGTTCGGCCACGCCGTCATCTGTGGTCACGAGCAGCTCGATCTCGGGATAGGCGCGGCGCAGGAATGCCGCTGTGGAACGAGCCTCGCGGCCAGCGCCGTAAAGAAGAACCGGGCCATCAATGTGCATGGGGAGCAACCGCGTTTTCGATGTGTTCTGGGATGAGGTGGTCGGCACTGTCGGTCATGAACTCCTCATAAGCCGATAGCAGCCGGGCCGGCCCATAAAAGGATTCAAGGTCCGGCTTGAGCGCCTTGACGACGGCGCTGTCGCGCCAATCGGGGTGATCGGCAATGCGCCACAGGCAGGCTGCTGCTTCGAGGATTTCACCAACGCATTCCCAGGGCTTGTGTCCCGAAAGGCCCGTCAGCTCGCGATACGGCGCAATGTTGTCGGCATTGTCGAGGACGTTCTGGCCGAAAATGGCAGTCAGTCGGGCCTTGTCCATATGCGGGGCGAAAATCAGGAAGACGAAATGGCATTTGGGGCATTGTCCGCACCACAGCGGGCCGTCGTGACCCGATAGGCGGAAATTGCGGTTGCAGCTCGAAAACACGTCATCATAGCGGCTCGACCGGGCGAACAGCGCGGCGATGCGGGCTTCCGAATAGGGGCGGAGCAGGGAGAAGTACCCCAGCGATCCCGATGTCGCGGTGGACAGCACGTCGCGAATGGCGCGCTCGAAATCGATCGATTTGGAATACTGGTGATTGGCCTGGCGCCCATCGAACTCGATATTGCCTTCGCTGGCCGAGCGTTCGTTCGACAGCACGATATTGCCATAGCCGTACAAAAGGCTGGCAAGTGCGGCGATCATCGAATTGATCGCGGTCGAGGGAACGTGGCCATTGTAATAGCCCGGCTGCTTGCCCAGCGCGATCATTTCGGGATCGAGGACGCGATCGACCGTCAGGAAGGGCAGGTCCGAACGCTTGGCCGAGGTCAGGATCGGACCCTTGGGGTTGACCGCAAACAGGCTCATTTCCGCCCCGGCGCTTTCGAGCAGTTGCACGCTGACCAGCGAATCCTTGCCGCCGCCGATCAGAACCAGGGCACGAGCCGGCAGCGTTGGCGGAATGCTGTCCTCGCGCGGCGTGCCGGCCGCAATCGTTAGCCGCCCGAACCGCTTGAGATCGTTGCGCGCATAAAACTCGCCCAGCCCGTTTTCATAGACATCGAGCACGAAGGCCTGCTGGGCCGGTGACAGGGCAAGAGCTGTTGCATCGATTTCGAACGGGGCAAGCAGTTTGAAATAGCTTACCCCCAGCACCGCGGCGGTGAGGTCGAGCAGGGTTTCGAAGGCCCCCGTGCCGGGCCGCGCCGTATCCAGACCCTCAATCGGAAAGCGCAGCGTCTCGACAAAGGTGTGGTCAGCCAGCCGATAGAAAAATTTCGCCTCGCCGGTGGCGGGGACGAAGACCGGGGCATTGATGATGAAAGAGGTCTGGCTCACTGTCTCGCCTTGCGCCGTTCGGAGCGGCACGCTGAATCACGTTCTTGCTAATATATGCGCATTTGCAGCCGCAATGCGATCTCGTCGCCGATGCGCTGATAGCCGTATTCGCGCATGGCGCAGGTCCATTCGGTTCCCACCTTCTCGATGCGGAAAAGATTGTAGCGGCCGGGCGCATCGTGACCCTCGGGTGCGGCCGAGGCCGCGGCAACACCGATCACTGGAATTTCCTGAGACGGGCCCGGTATGGCGTTGATTGAGGACAGATGGGTGTGGCCGTGCAAGATCATTTCGGCGCCGGCTTGCTTGAGAACGGCGCGGAAGTCGCTGCCATCCCACAGGCCAAGGCGTCGGGAGTCGGCAAATTCGGCATGGGGGGGATGGTGGATCATGACGACGCGGAAATAGCCTGCCTCGCCAAGCAGCGCCAGCAGCTTGCGCAGGCGTTCGATCTGGTCCGCCCCGACCTTGCCAGCGGCAAAGAATGGCGGCGTTGTGACGGCACTCGACACGCCGATCATCGCCACCATGCCCAGGCGGCGGACATATGGAAACGGCTGGTTATCCAGCGTTTCCCCGCGCATGTAGTTGCCGTAGGCGCTGATCGCTTTTTCGAGCGCGCCGGGTACATAGGCGTCGTGGTTTCCTGGAATCGCGCAGACCTTTTCGGGGTCGCCCAGCCCGGTGAACCAGCTTGCCGCCCTCGTGATTTCCTCATCGAGCGCCAGATTGACCATGTCGCCGGTGACTGCTGTCATATCGGGATTATGGGCCTTGAGGTGGTCGAGCAGCGCCGTCAGGGTTTCGGGGCGCATGTCTCCCCGGCGCTTGAATTGCCAGTTCAGCCAGCCGGTGAGACGCTTTGAAGCCAACTCTCGCGGGGTGACGAGGGGAAGCGGTGCGAGATGGACGTCGGAAATATGGGCCAGGGTAATCATCGGTCGCACTAATGGCATGGCGGCTACGGCAATAAAATGGCCGATTGCGGCGTTTGCCACAATTTGTCATGGATGGGTCGACAGGAGTGGTCATGGCCCGCAGTTGGGAACGGTTCAAATTCGGCGCGTTGCTGCGTGCGCGCGGTATTTACAAGCATTTGACGCTTGGCGCCCGCGCGGCGGTCATCGTTGACGACCGGGTGCTTCTGGTGCGCCACGGCTATGTTGCGGGCTGGCAGCTGCCGGGTGGCGGCGTCGATCCGGGAGAGACCGCCGAGGACGCCGCACGGCGCGAAGTGCTCGAGGAAACCGGATATGGGGTCGACGGGCCGATGCGGCTTTTCGGGCTCTACCACGCGACGGGCTACACCGACCGCGACCATGTGGCTCTCTACGTCGCGGACGCGGCGCGAGAGGTTCGCCCGTTCGCGCCCAACCGCGAAATCGTCGAGATGGGGTGGTTTGGCTTTAACGAGCTGCCCGAACCCATGGCGCCAGGCGCCCTGCGGCGTCTGGCTGAGATCGGCGAGAACAGGACGCCCTCGCCGAACTGGTAGCTCAACCAACAAAATCGAGAACCGGCCCGACCGGCACGATGCGGGTGGGATTGATCGTGATGTGGCTCCAGTAATAGTGGGTCTTGATGTGATCGATATGAACCGTCGCGGCAACGCCGGGCCAGTCGTACAGGGTCTTTAGATATTTCGAGAGGTGCGGGTAGTCGGCGATCCGGCGGATGTTGCATTTGAAATGCCCGACATAAACCGCGTCGAACCGCATCAGGGTGGTGACCAGCCGCCAGTCGGCCTCGGTCGGGGCAGAGCCGGTCAGGAAATGCTGCTGGGACAAGATGCCTTCGACCCAATCGAGCGCGTCAAACAGCGAGGTTACCGCTTCGGTGTAGGCGGCCTGGGTCGTGGCAAAGCCGGCCTTGTATACGCCATTGTTGATGTCGCTGTAGACGCGGGCGTTGATGCGGTCGATCTCTTCGCGCTTGTCGTGGGGGTAGAAATTGAGCGTGTTGCCTGTGATCTCGTCAAAAGCCGAGTTGAACATGCGGATGATGTCGGCGCTCTCGTTGGAAACGATGGTCTGGCGCTGCTTGTCCCAGAGCACAGGTACGGTTACGCGGCCGGTATAGTCGGGCACTGCCCTGGTATAGACCTGCCAGAGATAATCGGCGCCATTGAGGGTATCGGCGTCCGATCCCAGATCGCCGTTGAACGCCCACCCGGTCTCGTCCGGCATTTTCGGAGAAACGACGGAAACGGAAATGTGGTCCTCAAGTCCCTTGAGCGCGCGGAAGATCAGTGTCCGGTGCGCCCAGGGGCAGGCGTAGGATACATAGAGATGGTAGCGCCCGCTTTCGGCCTTGAATCCCTCTTCGCCGGTGGGGCCGGCAGCGCCGTCGGCGGTGACCCAGTTGCGGAAAGCCGATACTGAGCGCTTGAATTTTCCGCCCGTCGATTTCGTGTCGTACCATTGGGTCGACCATTTGCCGTCGATCAGCTGGCCCATCGCTTGTCTCCTTGTCTATCTTCTGCTCGATAACGGCATATCTAGCCGGATTGTTCTCGATTATTAGACGGAAATCACCGAACACCGTGTTCGCCTTCGATTTCGATGGACCGAAGGTTTCGAGGGTGCTAAATCCGCTGTCGGCTTGAGCATTTCTGCTTCTTCGAACCGCAGAAATGCTCCAAGTCTTTGTTTTTGGAGCCCGGTTCATGATGTTCGGTATCGAGCGAGACATTCGACGACTTTAGAGCGCGCGTTGCCGCGCGACTGTCGTCGTATTGCCTTGATCGATCTGGATATTGCTGACAATGACCGCTCTCTCGCCGCTCCCGGCCGCCACTGTCCCTACGCCCGCCGCCCTGTCCATCCGGCCCGAAACGCCGGACGATGACTCATGGATCGAGGCCTTGCACGAGGTCTCCTTCGGCCCGGGTCGCTTTGCCCGTGCCGCCTTTCGGGTGCGTGAGCGGATCGCTATCGATCCCGGCTTTTCCTATATCGCCGAGATCAGCGGGGAGCGGGCTGCAAGCGTGCGCATGACCCCGATCAGCCTGGGTGGAATCAACGGATATCTGCTCGGGCCCCTGATGACCGATCCTGAATTCAGAAAGCAGGGTGCAGGGCGCGCGCTGGTCGCCCATGTGTGCGATCTGGCGCTGGCGCGCGAGGGCATCGCGTTTGTGCTGCTGGTCGGCGATTTTGCCTATTACGGGCCGCTGGGCTTTGTCCGGACGACGCCGAGCGCCATCACTTTCCCCGGTCCCGTTGATCCGACGCGCGTGCTGGTCCACTCTCACGACCCACATATAGCGGATACACTTGCCGGGGACGTTTTGCCCTGGGTTTAGGCCAAAATGTCGAGCGAGAGTGATATCAGGAACATCGTGACCCGGCTGCTGCCGGCGGCCGAACCCATGCCCGATGCGTCCGATCTGGTGGCCGATTTCGTCATCAGCGATCTGGGCAATGCCGTGCCGGTCCCTGCTGCGGTCTTGATCGCGCTGGTCAAGCGCGGCATGGGCTATAACGTACTCTACACTGAACGGGCGACGGATCTGCGCAAGCATTCGGGACAGGTGGCGTTTCCTGGCGGGCGGATCGATCCCGAGGATCAGGACGCGGCCTATGCCGCGTTGCGCGAAGCCAATGAGGAAGTTGCCCTGCACCGCGATGATGCCGAAATTCTCGGCTACATGCCCTACTACTACACCGGCACAAACTATTTCATCACCCCGGTGGTCGCCATCGTCGATCCCCGCGCCCCCTTTGTGCCCAATCCGGGTGAGGTGGACGATGTTTTCGAAGTGCCACTCGAAACGCTGATCGACGAAAAAAGCTACGGCACTTTTCGCGCGGTCTATCGGGGGCAGGAGCGGCAAAGCTGGCAGATCGATCATGAGGGGCACCGCATCTGGGGGATTACCGCCAATCTCACCCGCAGGTTTCGCGACACCGTCTTGACGGGCCCTCGCGATGAGACGTGACGCCGCGCTGGAGCGGCTCAGGCGCGCGCCGTGGCTGGACACCGCCCGTCCGTTCTTCGCATGCCTTGATGGTGCGGACGGAAAAACGCGGGCAGTCGGCGGGATCGTGCGCGACACGCTGCTCGGGCTTGACGGCGGAAAAGCCGATATCGACTTGGCCAGCGAATTGTTGCCCGATGAGGTGGCCGAACGCGGCACGGCGGCGGGCATGAATGTTCATCCGACCGGCGCCGATCACGGCACCATGACGCTGGTTCACGATGGCCGCACTGCCGAAGTGACGACGCTGCGCCGCGATGTGGAAACCTTCGGGCGCAAGGCAAAGGTCGCGTTCGGGACGGACTGGACCGAAGATGCCAAGCGGCGCGATTTCACGATGAATGCGCTCTATTGCGGCCCGGACGGGGAATTGTTCGACCCCTTGGACGGGTTGGATGATTGCCTTTCCGGCCGCGTCCGGTTCATCGGCGACCCGGATGCGCGCATCGCCGAGGACCGGCTGCGTGTCTACCGCTATTTCAGGTTTGTCGTGAGCCATGGCAACCAGCAATTCGATGAAATCGCTATCGCCGCCTGCCAGCGGGCGGCAGGCGAGCTCGGCGCGCTTTCGGCTGAACGGGTTGGTCACGAAATGACGCGGCTAATGTCCCATCGCCAGTGCGCTAAGGCGCTCACGGAAATGACTGCAATTGGGGTGTTACCTACTACGCTCTTCTCTCCCCGCGCCTTGTCATGTTTGACGCAACTGGAAACGTTCCAGACGCCAGTCGATGCGGAAATGCGGATTGCCGTGATGGCCATTTCGGGCGCGGCGGTTGCATCGTTGCGTGACAAGTGGCGGCTGTCGAACGCCACTATGGCGCGGATCAACCGGTTGATGGGGGCGGCCGATCTGGCGCGTAAGGGTAAATTGGCGGAGCTGGCTTATCGATATGGTGGCGAAGGCGAGGCCGGCCTTGCATTGGCAGCGGCCACCGAGGGCAAGGCGGAAAGCTGGTTGGCCGAGCGCTTGAACACCATCACGGCTATCGAGCCGGGCGCGTTTCCACTTTCCGGTTCCGATCTGGTGTCAGCCGGTTATGTGCCCGGCCCCGCTGTGGGGGCCGAACTTCAAAGGCTTGAAAATCTCTGGATCGAATCCGGATTTTCGCTGGACCGGACGGCGCTACTTGCCCTTGCCCGGCCCGTCTAAAAAGTCAGTGACGCGTTCCGACGTCGAAAATGCGTTCCTTGATGCGCTCGACCATGTCGGGACGCACGTCGGTTTCGCCGTGTTCGGCCCTGAGCTTTTCGACAGCCTTGCGGACAACTTCGGCTTCGCTTTCGGCCGTGGCGTGCCACGTTGCGCCGGGTATCAGCGATCCACCATCAAATCTCTTCATGATTTTCTCCGTATCCTTCGGTTGCACGAAGTCTAACGTTGGGAAACGCACCAGAGCGGGCAGAGTTCCCTTACGGCCAGCGGACTGCAGGGGGCATGGACGATAGAATCGAGGTTACGTTGCCACCTGTCTTGAGACCGAAGGTCGTGCCCCTGTCATAGAGCAGGTTGAACTCGACATAGCGTCCGCGCCGCACAAGCTGTTCCTCGCGCTGATCATCGCTCCAGGCCGTGTTGAAATTGCGGCGGACGAGCTCGGGATAGATCTCGACGAAACGCCGGCCCACATCCTGGGTGAAGGCGAAATCGGCGTCCCAGTCGCCGGTGTTGTGCCGGTCGTAGAAGATCCCGCCGACGCCGCGTGGCTCGTTGCGGTGGGGCAGGAAGAAATACTCGTCGCACCAGTCCTTGTAGCGCTGGTAATCGACCTGTGCGTGAGGTTCGCACGCCGCTTTCATCGCCGCATGGAAATCGACACTGTCGGGATCGGTCTGCGTCCGGCGGGCATCCAGCACCGGGGTCAGATCGCCACCACCGCCGAACCACCAGTTCGAGGTCACCACCATGCGCGTATTCATGTGAACGGCCGGAACGTTGGGGTTCCAGGGATGGCCGATAACCGAAACGCCGGAAGCCCAGAACTGGGCGTTCTCTTCGGTGCCGGGAATCTGCTTGGCAAACTCGGGCGAAAATTCCCCGAACACTGTCGAGATGTGAACGCCCATCTTTTCAAAGACGCGACCCTTGATGATCGACATCTCGCCACCCCCACCCGCCGGGCGGTCCCAGGCCTCGCGTTCGAACCGGCCCGGTGGAAGGTCGGCTTGCGGGCCGATTACGTCATCCTCCAGGGTCTCGATTGCGGCGCACAAATCGTCGCGGACGGTTCTGAACCAGGCGCTGGCGCGGGTTTTCTTGTCTTCGATGTCGTGGGGTAGAGCCATTGTCTTGAGCATCTGCATATTCATGGTCAGTGCGGCGTCCCTATCACGTTGAAACCGGCACGACCATGCGTCAGGGCGGGGCAGGAGCGTTTGACCGGGATCAAATGCGTCAGCCTGCCGCGGGCGCTCCGGCCAGGCGCCCAAAACCTCCGGTCTGGCGCAACGCTTCGCCCAGAACTATCGCTGCAGACACCGCGACGTTGAGCGAGCGGGCCGCCGGTTGCATGGGGATCCGCACGCGCAATTCTGCGCTATCGGCGACTTCGGGCGGCACGCCTGCGCTTTCGCGCCCGACCATAAGAATGTCGTCGCTTTCATAATCGACCTCATGGACCGGCATGCTGGCCCGGGTGGTCAGCAGCACCAGCCGTTTCCCCGCTTCGCGCCGCCAGCGGTCAAATTGGGCGTAGCTGTCGTGCTCGGTCATTTCGACAGTGTCGAGGTAATCCATCCCCGAGCGTTTCAGCGCAGCACGCGAAAAGGGAAATCCGGTGGGGTGGATGATGTGGACGGGAACGTCCAGACACGCGCCGAGCCGCAGGAGCGTTCCGGTATTGAGGGCGATGTCGGGCTGGTAGAGCGCTAGGGCGATGGGCAATGGCGGGACCGTGGCAGAGGGTTGGCTAAAGTTTGGTGGGTATAGTGTCGCAGATCGATCAAGTCACCTTTGGCAAGGCTGGACAAGTCCATGAGACAGTGCAAAAAGAGGCCAAAAATCCGCACCGCCTGGCGGCGGCGGACCCGACTCGCGTACCCATGCGTGTGAATCACCGGCGTCCGGCGGATATCAGAACAAGTTTGTGCAGGCCTTTTGGGGATCTAGAGCTTTGGCGACAGCGAGCGAAACAAAAGCGACACGACGCGATTTTCTATTCATCGCGACCGGTGCGGTCGGTGCAGTCGGGGTGGCGGGAGCCGCCTGGCCGCTCATCAATCAATTGAACCCCGACGCGTCGGTGCTGGCTTTGGCCTCGATCCGCTTCGATGTTGCGCCGGTTGCCGAAGGGTCATCGGTCACCATCCTGTGGCGCGGCCTTCCGGTTTTCGTCCGGCACCGCACCCCCGCCGAGATCGAAGAGGCGCGCGCAGTGCCGCTTGCCGACCTCAAGGACCCCCAGACCGACGAAGAGCGTGTGCTCGAGGGCCACGAAGAATGGCTCATCATGGTGGCCAACTGCACCCATCTGGGCTGCGTGCCGGTCGGGGAATCGGGCGATTACGACGGCTGGTTCTGCCCCTGCCACGGGTCGCACTACGATACTGCGGGCCGCATCCGTCGCGGGCCGGCACCGAGGAACCTCGTCGTGCCGCCCTATGAGTTTGTGTCCGACACTGTCGTGCAGATCGGTTAAGGGGAGTAGAGGGCATGGCCAATCACGCTGGCAATTACACGCCGGGCACCGGAATCGAGCGCTGGCTCGACGACCGTCTTCCCATCATCAGGTTCTCCAAAGAACATCTGATGGATTACCCCACGCCGAAAAACCTCAATTACTGGTGGACCTTCGGCGCGATCCTCACCTTCATGCTGGTCGTCCAGATCGTCACCGGCGTTATCCTAGTGATGCATTATACGCCTCATGTCGACCTGGCCTTTGCCTCGGTCGAACACATCCGGCGTGACGTCAATTTCGGCCGCATCATCCAGGGCACCCACGCCGTGGGCGCCTCGATGTTCTTTGCCGCCCTTTATGTCCACATCTTCCGTGGCCTCTATTATGGTTCCTACAAGGCGCCGCGCGAGGTCATCTGGATGCTGGGCGTGATCCTGTTCATCCTTTTGATGGCGACTGCCTTCATGGGCTACGTTCTGCCCTGGGGTCAGATGAGCCTTTGGGGCGCGACGGTCATCACCGGCATCTTCTCGGCGATCCCGTTGGTTGGCGAGGCAATCCAGACCCTGCTGCTCGGCGGCTTCTCGGTGGCCAACCCCACGCTGAACCGCTTCTTCTCGCTGCATTACCTCATCCCGTTCATCATCGCCGCCGTCGTTGTGCTGCACATCTGGGCGCTGCATGTGCCGGGCAACAACAACCCGACCGGCGTGGACGTGAAGGAAAGCCGCGATACGCTGCCTTTCCATCCCTACATCACCATGAAGGATCTGTTCGCGCTCGTGGTGTTCCTGATCCCGTTCGCCTGGTTCGTGTTCTTTGCGCCCGACATTCTCGGTCACGCCGATAACTACATTCCGGGCAACCCGCAGGTCACCCCGACCCACATCGTCCCCGAATGGTATCTGCTGCCGTTCTACACGATGCTGCGCGCCATCGATTTCAACGTGCTGTTCATCGACTCCAAGCTCGGCGGCGTCATCGCGATGGGCGGCTCGCTGCTGATCCTGTTCGTGATCCCCTGGCTCGACACGTCCAAGGTCCGCTCGGGTTCGTTCCGCCCGCTGTTCCGCCCGTTCTACTGGCTGTTCGTGATCAACTTCATTGCGCTTGCCTATCTGGGTGCGCAGTCGGCCGAGGGCATCTACGTGCTGCTGGCCAAGATCTGCACGGCCTATTATTTCGGCTACTTCCTCATCATTCTCCCGATCCTGGGACGCATCGAAAAGCCCGCGCCGCTTCCGGCCAGCATTTCGGAAAGCGTGCTTGGCAAGGCAAATGGCTGATAAGGCGCGAAGGACAACGACAATGTTTAAAAAGACGATCCTTGGCGTACTCGCCCTTGCGGCATTTGCGCTTGGCGGCGCCACTGTCCAGGCCGCTGACGAATATCCGCATACCGACCAGCAGGACTGGAGCTTTGCCGGCGTGTTCGGCACTTATGACCAGAACCAGCTTCGCCGCGGCTTCCAGGTTTATCGCGAGGTCTGCTCGAGCTGCCACGCCCTGGAATACATCTCCTTCCGCAATCTGGCCGAGGAGGGTGGTCCGCATTACAGCGAGGATCAGGTTCGTGCCCTGGCCGCCGAATACACTGTCGTCGACGAGATGGCCGATGGTGGAGAGCGTGAGGGCGTGCCGGCTGACCGCTGGCCCCACCCGTTCCCGTCAGAGCAGATCGCTGCCGAAGCCAATGGTGGCAAGGCGCCCCCCGACCTTTCGCTGATGGCGAAAGCGCGCGGCATCCACATGGATTTCCCGTGGTGGGTGTTCAACTACTTCACCGCCTATCAGGAAGCTGGTGCCGATTATATCTACAATCTGCTGGTCAGCTATGAAGAGCCCCCCGAGGGCGAAGAGCTGGATGCGGGTCTGCACTACAATTCCTATTACTCGGGCCACGCCATTGCCATGGCCGCCCCGTTGGCCGACGGGATTGTCTCGTATGCCGATGAGGCGACGCCCGAGACCGTGGAACAGTATTCCAGGGACGTTGCAGCGTTCCTCCAGTGGACCGCAGATCCCCACATGGTCTCGCGCAAGTCGACGGGCTTTATGGTCATCCTGTTCCTTATCGGGCTGTCTATCCTCATGTATCTGGTCAAGCGCCGTATCTGGCGCGACGCCCACTGACTGATTTGAAAAGGGCCCTGCGGGGGCCCTTTTTGTTGCGGCAATTTTCGCCCTTGTTCCGGAACCTCAAAGTCTTCATGGTGGCTGCGGTGATGCTGCAATCTCAATCGGGATCGATTGGAGGAGAACGATGTCGGTTTTTCGGGTGGCCAAAACTGTAGCTTTTCTGGCGCTGGCAGCCAGCCGCAATCCGGCGGTCCGCTCAGCCATAAAGGCGGCGCCGAACCTCGTTTCCGAGGAACGCAGGCAAGCGGCTTACGAGGCGACAAAGCGCGCGGCGCGGAAAGCGGGGGAGATGACCGCGAGGGTCGTTCCGCCCAATCGCTATTTCTAGGACCGTCCGTAACTGCCGCGTTGAGTGCATCGCCTCAATCCATTTCCATTTTGAACTCATCCTGCGGAGCTCTGCTTCATGGCTACCGACCTCAAGGCGCTCGTGCGCTCGATTCCCGACTATCCAAAGCCCGGCATCATTTTTCGCGACATCACATCGCTGATCGAAGACTCGGCGGGGTTCAGCGAAAGTTGCGAGCGGCTGGCGGCGGCGCATCGGGGCAAGGGCATAACCAAGATCGCGGGAATCGAGGCGCGGGGCTTTATTTTCGGGGCGGGCGTCGCCATAGCACTGGGCGTGGGGTTCGTGCCGGTGCGCAAGGCCGGCAAGCTGCCCGGTGAGACGATCGGGCAGAACTACGCGCTGGAATATGGTGTGGACACCATCGAGATCCATGCCGACGCTGTTGATAGCAACGACAATGTCCTTTTGATCGACGATCTGATCGCCACCGGGGGCACGGCCATCGCCGCGGTGTCCCTGTTGCGGCGCACCGGGGCGAAGGTTGAGCACACCGGGTTTGTGATCGATCTTCCCGACATTGGCGGCGCTGAAAAATTGCGGGCCCATGGTGTAACAATCGAAGCGCTTATGACGTTCGAGGGGCATTGAGAGCGGCCCTTGGGCCGCTCTTCTCGCTGCTATTTGAGCGCCAGGGCGACAGCCTGTTCCAAAGTCTGGGTGGGGCGTCCAAGCAACCTGCCCAGCGCACCGCTGTCATCAGCCAAAGCGCCCGAAGCCGCTTTCGCGTCACTGTCCGCAAGCAGATCGGCAACCGGTGCCGGCAGGCCGACCCCTTCAAGAATCTTTGCGTATTCGGATTTGGGCAGGTCGGTATAGACGATCGTCTTGCCTGTCTGGTGCGATAGCTCGGCGGCGAGTTCGGCCAGCGTATAGGGCTGATCGTTACCCAACTCGTAGATTTCGCCGGCATGCCCGTCCGAGGTGAGCACATTTGCGGCTGCGTGGGCCAGGTCGGCGCGGCTTGCGGTGTTGAGTTTGCCCCCTGCGGTCGAACCGATAATGGCGCCATTTGCCAGCGCAGCGCCGAGATTGCCGGTGTAGTTCTCGGTGTACCAGGAATTGCGCAGGATCGTATAATCGAGGCCGGACGCCTTGAGCGCGGCTTCGGTTTCGCTGTGCTCGGGGGCGAGCATGATCTCGGATGTGTCGGCGTGCAGCAGGCTCGTATAAACGATGTGCCCGACGCCGGCGCGAACGGCAGCATCGATGACGGCCTTGTGCTGGGGCACGCGCTTGCCCACCTCGCTACCCGAGATCAGCAGCAGTTTTTCAACACCCTTGAGCGCAGGTTCAAGGGTTTCGGGCTTGTCGTAATCGAACAGGCGGGTCGCAACGCCAAGGTCTGCGCCTTTGGATGGGTCGCGCACCAGCGCGGCGGTCTGGCCGGCAACGCCCTTTTCCTTGAGCGCTGCAATAACGAGGCGGCCAAGCTGGCCGGTGGCTCCGGTGACTGCGTACATGAGATCAACTCCATTGTTGTCGTGTGGCGTTGATCGATATAAAGTGGTCGCTTATGAAAAGTAAGTACGCACGTAAAGGTAAGTATGAAAATGACCACCAAGGACACTCCGCTTGCCAAAGGTCCCCTGGCGCATGCCATGGAGCGGGGACACCTGTTTTCCGAAGCGTGCCCGTCGCGCGAAGTGCTCAAGCACCTCACCAGTCGTTGGGGTGTCCTGGTCCTGATCGCGCTTTTGGGGGGCACTCACAGGTTCAGCGAGTTGCGTCGCAAGGTCGGAGGGGTAAGCGAGCGCATGCTGGCCCAGACCCTGCAATGGCTCGAAGACGACGGCATGGTCGATCGCCGCGCCTATCCGGTCGTCCCCCCGCATGTCGAATACAGCCTCACGCCTCTGGGACGCGAGGCTGCCGAGAAGGTGTGCGGGCTGGCCGACTGGATCGAAACCAGCATGCCGCGGATTGGAGCCGTCTGGGACGAAAAAAGGGCCGGCTGAGAGCCGGCCCAGAAGGAGCATTATTTGCCCCGCAGTTTGTCGGGCAAGGGCAGCGGCAGACTGTCCGTTCTGGGCAAGTGGCTCTCGATGCTCTCCTTGCGGTTGCCGGGCAGGGGCGGGCCGCTGCGCGGACCTTTCAAAGCGGGGGACTTTCCGAAGCGTCCCGTGCCGGTGAGTTTGTACATTTTGCCTTTCATGGCAACTCCAGTATAGGATATTAATCCTATTTTCCAATATCATCCCTGTTCACGCGAACTTTGTTCGGTGAAGGGACAATCGGCTTCAGGTGGCGACGAGTGAACGGCCGGACAGGGCCGCTGCGTGTGCCGGTTACGAGCTGGAAAATTTCGCGCAGCGTCAGATGGCCGGGTGAGCGGGCATGGGATGGCGGTCACGGTCCCTGGAAACGGGATCGGTCGCTGAGTTCGGAACTGGTACGAAATTTATCGTACAATCACAGCGCTTTATGGCCAATGTCTGGCTTGCGCCATCGGCTTGTCCGGCTGTTTTCAGGGGAGAAGGCCGCAAGCCATAAGCTGCCGATCGCCAACTCTCGCAAATCCGATATACTCATCACCGCTGCCATCATACCCGACCATTGCCAATGAAATGGCAAGGTGTGTTCCGGGCATCTGCGCTGGCGCGTTACGATATCAGATCATCGGAGTCGGGGCCTCATCATCGGTTCTTGTGAACGAGCCGATGAAAACACAGGAAAATGGTCCTGTCAACCGCGCCGCCCGAAAAGGGCGCCAGTGAACATCAGAAGCCAGCCCGCAATCAGCATCATGCCGCCGGCAGGAGCGAGCAGCGGGAGGGGAGACGCGCCGGCGAAATAGCGCAGTGCCAGGTCGCCGCAAAAGAGGAATGCGCCGATCATCAGGGCAATCAGGGCCCAGTTGAATATCCTTGGCAGAGGGGCCAGCGCCAGGGCGAGAATGGCCGGGGCGTGGGTCAAGGCAATCAGCGAATAGGGGCCGAGCAGCGCGGCGCCAGCGTGCGATGATCCAGCCGCCGCCGCAACTCCGGACGCACCAAGCAGACCAGCGAGGACAATTGCCAGGCGCTCAAGCGGGCTCATCGGCGCACCAGAGTCTTGAGCCCCGGCACCTTTGCCAGCGCCATCATGGCGCGCAGCTTGAGCGGCATCGTGTAATCGCGCCGTTTCGAAAAGCCCACGAGGTCGGCCGAATAGACGAGTTCGCCGTTCTGGTTATGCGCTTCGAGCAGGTTGAACAGCAGGCCCCAGCCGGGAATGGAATTGGACGGCCGTTTTCCCGTAACGGTCAGGGTGTAGCGCACGGTATCGCCGGGCCGTACCGGCGCCTTGAAATCCATGCGATTGACGCCGGGCGAGGGGCCGGAGACCCCCGGTTCGCCGCCTTCGGCGCGCACAACATCTTCTTCGGCCACGAGCCGATCGACCATCAGGCGGTGCCCGACGCTGACCGTGTGCCAGCCCGAGGCTACCAGCCCGCCGAAATGGGAGTGGGCCGCGGCGTCGGCGTCGACGTGAAAATATTGCGGGTCGTAGAGCGTACCGAAGCGGACGATCTCTTCGGCCGTAAATGTATGGCTGCCCAGATCGAAAGGCTGGTCGATCTGGACTTCTTCGAACCAGCGGGTCATTGCGCGGCCTCGGACACGGCAGCGGAGGGATCGCGCACTTCGACCAGATTGGTGAGGCTGAGGGTCATCACCTGCTGGTTCTTCTGGTTACGCATGTCGAAGCCTATTGTGATGATGCCCATATTGGCATGGCTGGCCGAGCGGCGCAGGGACGTTATCGTCGCGGTGCCCGATAGCGTATCGCCTTTCATCAGCGGCCGCTTCCATTTGAGGTCGGTAAAGCCCAGCCCCCCCATCGAGGCGACTTTCGAGAGAAACGCATCGACCAGCATGCGCAGTGAAAGCGCCCCGGTCTGCCAGCCACTCGAGGCCAATCCGCCGAGCAGGCTTTCCTTTGCCGCCTTTTCATCGAGGTGAAAGGGGAAGGGATCGAACTCGGTGGCAAATTCGATGATGTCGGCCTTGCTGACGGTGCGCGGACCCAGGGCAATGGTTTCGCCGACCGTCAGATCTTCGAAATGGCGCCGATCTTTTGTTATCGTATTGGTCACTTGATTGTCCTTTACGTCAACATCAATTGTGCCCCATGGGCGTCGGCGAAGCAAGGGGCAGTTCTATTGATCCGCGGGGCCGATGGTGACCACAGTATCGTGGGGCGCAATTACGCTGAGCCGGTGGGTGATGGCGATGATCGTCACCTGATCGCAGATCAGGCGCAACTGGTCCATTATGTCCTTTTCGGTGTCGGCATCCAGCGCCGAGCTGGCTTCGTCGAGCAGCACGATGGCCGGGTCGGCATAGAGCGCGCGGGCGATGGCGATACGCTGGCGTTCTCCGCCGGAAAGCTTGAGCCCGCGTTCGCCCACCACCGTCTCAAAGCCGTCCTCCAGCCCTTCGATGAACCCCAGAACAGCAGCGCGCTCGGCGGCGCGGCGCAGGCGCGCTTCGTCGTAGGGGCGGCCCAGAACGATGTTGGTGGCCAGCGTGTCGTTGAGCAACACCACGTCCTGGGGCACGGCGGCGACATGGGCGAACCAGTCAGCTCGCGATACCGCGTCGATGGGCACCCCATCGATGGTGATGGCGCCCGATTGCGCACTCATGGATTTGAGCAGCAGCTTGAACAGCGTCGATTTGCCCGAGCCAGTATCGCCCGTGATGTAGGTGATCGTGCCGCGGCGCGCGACAAAGCTGGCGCCCTGCACGCCCCGCCCGTTGGGGTAGAGATAGCCCACATCTTCAAAGGTAACCGTGCCGTCCCCGAGCGCAAAACCGTCGGCACGTTCGAAATCGTCATGGGCCTCGGCCTGCCACATTCGGGCGAAGGGAAGGAATTTCGAATAGGACTGCGCCATCTGCTGGATGGCCTGCCCCATCATCTGGAAGGGCATGTTGAGTTGCAGCAGCAGCGTGTTGAACAGCACCAGATCGCCCACCGTCAGGCTGCCCTCGGCGACACGGGGCACGAGCAGCCACAGTGTCAGCGCGAACTGAGCCGCCAGCGCCGTCCCGAACAGCAGGGCATAGCGCACATGGGTCATGGCATACCGCCGCCACGCCTCATGGGCCGAGTGTTGGCGGGTCGTGAACTGGCCGATCATCCAGCGGGCGGAGCCGAACTGGCGCAGGGTGTCCATGCTGGAAATGGCGTTGCCGATAAAACGCGAGCTGGCCTGCGAATGCTCGATGGCCTCATCGAGATGAGCGCGGGTCTGCCGTGTAGCCCGCGCCACGAGCGCGATATAGGCCACGCCATAGACCACGACGATCAGCGCAATATCGGGGCTCAGCACGGTAGAGAGCATCACAAGGCTCAGGATCACCTGCAGTCCGCCGGGCAGCAGGGCGGCGAGCGTGAACTGAACGATGATATTGAGCGCTTCGAGACCCCGGTGCTGGGCGGTTTCGATTTCGACCGGGTTATGATCGAGAAAAAAGCCCGATGCCTTGCCGGCAATGCGCTCGAAAAAGGCGGTCGACGTGACGAAGTTCAGGCTTTCGGACGTCATGAAGGTCAGAAAGCTCGACATGCGCTGGATCGTGAACGCGGCGCCCATCAACGCCGCATAGGCCATGAAGCCCCAGATCAGGCCTTCTGCGAAATTGGCGGGATCGATCTGGTCGATGAGGCGCGTAAAGACAAAGGGCGCTGCTATGGTGGTCAGCGAGCCGAGTATGGTCAGCACGATGACCAGGGCCAGAATGCCCCGCGCCGACCGCAAATATTTGCCCATGATGGATTTGAGCGGCGGAGAGACAAGCGCCAGGTCGAATTTCATTTGCCTCTCCTGCCGCACCGGGCAGCGCACGATAAGCGATTCGCTTGGCCGAGAGAAAAGCCCCGCCGTCTCGGTTCAGGTGTTGAACTTGAAGAGCATCACGTCGCCGTCCTTGACGACGTATTCCTTGCCCTCGTCGCGCGCCTTGCCGGCTTCCTTGGCGGCCACTTCGCCACCGAACGATACGAAGTCATCGTAGGCGATGGTCTGGGCGCGGATGAAGCCGCGCTCGAAATCGGTGTGGATGACCCCGGCGGCCTGCGGGGCTTTGGTGCCCACCGGAATGGTCCAGGCGCGCGCTTCCTTGGGCCCTACGGTAAAATAGGTCTGCAGGTGCAAGAGCTTGTAGCCCTCGCGGATCAGCTTGTTGAGGCCCGGCTCTTCCAGTCCGAGCGAAGACAGGTAGTCGGAGCGATCGGCCGCGTCCAGCCCGGCCAGTTCGGCCTCGATCTCGGCGCAGATGATCACCGTGCGAGCCTCGTGCCCCTTGGCGTAGTCCTCGACCTTTTTTGTGTGCTCGTTGCCGGTCGCGGCGGCGGATTCGTCGACGTTGCAGACATAGAGCACCGGCTTGGCGGTGAGGAGCTGGAGTTCTTTGAACGCCTTTTCCTCGTCGGCGGCCCGCTCGGTGTGCCGGGCGGGCTTGCCCTCTTCGAGCAGCGTTCTGGCGCGATTGACCAACTCGAGAGTGAGCTTTGCGTCCTTGTCGTTGGCGCGGATTTTCTTTTCCAGCCCGCCAATGCGCTTTTCGAGGCTTTCGAGGTCGGCCAGCATCAATTCGGTTTCGACGACTTCTGCGTCGGCGATGGGATCGACCTTGCCTGCAACGTGGATGATGTCGTCGTTTTCAAAGCAGCGCAGCACATAGGCGATGGCATCGCATTCGCGAATGTTGGCGAGGAACTGGTTGCCCAGGCCTTCCCCCTTGGAGGCGCCCTTGACCAGGCCGGCGATGTCCACGAACGAGAGGCGCGTGGGGATCACTTCCTTGGACTTGCCGATTTCGGCCAGCTTGTCGAGCCGTTCATCGGGAACGGACACTTCGCCCACATTGGGCTCGATTGTGCAAAACGGAAAGTTTGCCGCCTGGGCGGCCGCAGTCTGGGTGAGGGCGTTGAAAAGCGTCGATTTGCCGACATTGGGCAGACCGACGATGCCGCATTTGAAACCCATGGGATTACCTCGGAGATGGCGCCCGGACGGGCGCAGAAAGCGTTGGGCCTTAACTCGTGCAGGAGCGGGGAGAAGTCAAGGTTTTGCGGCGCGGGTCGCGGGTTCCTGCGCCTACCACACATTGAATGGAGGCATCGGGCTGGAGAATGGACGCCAACGGTGCCCCGCCAATCCGTTCATCCCGGTTCGACCTGAGAACCTGCCAATGCCAGCGATCTTTCGCAACGGCCTGTCCCACCCCCTGCTGTCACCCCGCGATGCACCCAAACAAGCGTCAGGCTCCAGGCCGCGGCAAGACGTGCGCACAAACCGAAAGTCCGAGCGTACCTTGCCCCGGGTCAAGCCCGGGGTGACGGGATGAGGAGGGGAGAGGCTTTGCGAAAACAAAAGTTATCCCCACCCCCTATCCCTCCCTCATACTGCCCCCACGAACCCGCTTCTAATGGACGCAAGCGCAACGAACGTTTGGGCGGGGTCGGTTCGGGTTCCTTGTGGGTCGCTGCAGGGAAGGTCCAAAGCGGACAGATGGCCGGACGAGGAGCCAGGCGTTCCACGTCGTACTCCTGAAAGGGAGAGGGGCACCGCGGATGTCACTGGCAACGGTGTCATCCCGACAAACCCCAGCCCGAGGCGCCGCCATAAGCCGAAAATCCCGGATGCGTGGGGCGATGATCGCTTCATATAAAACAAACTTCAGTGCGGAGCGCTCATCGCCCCATGCCGTCTATCTCGACAAGCCGAGGTCATTTGACCGTCGGCGGTTTTCGCATGCGTCAAAAGAAAGGCCCCCTCACCCGGACCTGCGGTCCGACCTCTCCCCCGAGGGAGAGGTAAGAATGCCGCAAGCCCCGGGATCCACTTCTCCCTTGGGGAGAGGTCGGCGCGAAGCGACGGGTGAGGGGGCCTTGAGCGTAAGTGAGAGCACCACCCGCCGGCCGATACCCTCAGTCCTTCTTCCCGAACAGCTTTTTGAGCATGTCGGCCATGGGACCGGATTCGGGGAGCTTGGTCTTGGGAGCCGAGCCGCGGGCCTGCCGGATGTGGCTTTGCGCCTTTGGCGCAGGCTTTGCGCTGGCGGTTTCCGCCTTGGGCGCTGAAGGCATCGCGAGGGCTAGCTTGTTCATCAGCCCCGCCGCGTCGCCCCTGGCAATCAGAGCGGCGTTTTTGGCCAGCGCATCGAGCAGAGGCTCGAGCCACTCGTTTTCGGCCTTGTGGAAGTTGGAGAGCACGTGGGAATGCACGCGATCCTTATGACCTGGATGGCCGATGCCCAGACGGATGCGGATGAAATCCTTGCCCAGATGGCTTTCGATGGAGCGCAAGCCGTTGTGGCCGCCATTGCCGCCGCCTGTCTTCACGCGGACCTTGCCAGGCGCGAGGTCGAGTTCATCGTGAATGACCGAGATGTCGGCGGGAGAGAGCTTATAGAACTGGACGGCCTGGGCGACGGAATCGCCCGAGCGGTTCATGAAGGTCTGGGGCTTGATCAGCATGATCTTTTCGCCATCGATCACGCCTTCGGAAACGAGGGCGGAAAATTTCTGGCGAAAGGGCGGGAAACTGTGTTGGCGGGCGATCTCGTCGACGGCCAGAAAGCCGATATTGTGCCGGTGGGCGGCGTATTCGGCGCCGGGATTGCCGAGCCCTACAATAAGGTGCATCGCATCTCTCCGGAGATAGAAAGGCCGGCGGCACTTTGCTGGTCACGCTTCCGAACCGGAAAGTGGATGCCACTTTTCCCGGAAGCGCTCCGAGCCGCCGGCCCGAAGATATTATTCTTCGTCTTTTTCGTCTTCGTCGCCTTCATCGGCAGCGGTGTCTTCTGCGCCTTCAGAGGAGCGCAGGGCGGACGGAGCAGCGATGGTGGCGATGGTGAAGTCGCGATCGGTGATGGTCGGGACAACGCCCTTGGGCAGGTCCACAGCCGAGATGTGCAGCGAATCGCCGACTTCGGCCTTGGACAGATCGACCACGAGATATTCGGGGATCGAATCGGCCGGAACCGAGACTTCCACTGTGTGGCGCACGACGTTGAGCACGCCGCCCTTCTTGAGACCGGGAGACTTTTCCTCGTTCTCGAAGTGGACGGGGACTTCGACCGTAAGGGTCGAATTCTTGCCCACGCGCAGGAAGTCCACATGCACGAGGAAGTCGCGCACGGGTTCAAGCTGGTAATCCTTGGGGATCACGCGGTGCTTGGAGCCGTCCACGTCGATCTCGATGACGTGCGAAAGGAACCCGCCGTCATGAATCTTGCGGAACGTGTCCTTGTAGGAAATCGCGATAGAAAGAGGGGCTTTCTTATCGCCGTAAATTACGGCAGGAACCAGACCTTGACGGCGCAGTTCACGAGCGGCCCCCTTGCCCACCCGGTCCCGCACCGAAGCCTTCAGCTCGACGCTCATGGAAATCATCCATTGTTGGGTGCGCTTCTCACAAAAAGAAACGCGCGCCCGTCCTCCAGGGGTGACGAACGCTTCATGGAGCGGGTCTATATAGGAGGGGGGAAAAATGGGCAAGAGGCCGTTAGTTCTAGTTTTCGTCTTCGGCCAGTGCTTCGAGCCCGCGGCGGCCCATTTCGTTCAGCGCGGCGGCGCGCAGCGTCAGGGCGCGTTCAGTCAACGGTCCGTCAGGATCGTGATGGACACGGAACAGACGGCTGGTGCCGAAGCGTTTGTGCATATGCACGAGCATCGCATCGGGCCAACTGGGAATTTCATCGAGAAGAGCCAATAGCTCAGTCTCGGCGCTTGAGCGCGGTGCCACCAGAGGGTGGCGGGGAGGGGTCTTGGTCACTGATACTTCCACATACGCAGCGTACGCGGTTATGGCTGGCTCGCCCCACCGGATCTTCCGTAAAAAAGGAAAATGCCGCAGCCAGTGCAAAGTTCCGCGTACAGGCAGCGCTTGTGGCTGAGTCGTTGCCATCGGTCAAAACTCCCTCGCGTCCATTTCGACAATGGCAGCGTGAGAGATTCGTCGATCATGCGGCAGCCGGGACGATTCCGGGCATCGGTGTTAAGCTGTTGTTAACCTTGTCCGCTTGCAGCAATCAGTCGAAAAGGCTCGAAACCGACTGCTCGGATGCTGTGCGCGCAATGGCTTCCCCGATCAGCGTGGCGATCGAGATATGGCGGATCTTGTCGACCTTGGCCACGGCCTCGGTCATCTCGATGGAATCGGTGGTCACCAGTTCCTTGAGCCGCGATTGCGCGATGCGGGCCGGGGCGTCGCCCGAGAGCACGCCATGAGTGATATAGGCCGAGACTTCCTTGGCACCCGCGTTGAGCAGCGCTTCGGCCGCATTGACCAGCGTGCCACCGGAATCGACGATATCGTCGATCAGGATGCAGGACTGGCCTTCGACGTCGCCGATGATGTTCATCACTTCGGACACGCCGGCCCGCGGGCGGCGCTTGTCGACGATGGCCAGTTGCGCGCCGATGCGATTGGCCACGTTGCGGGCCCGCAGCACGCCGCCGACGTCGGGGGAAACGATCATCACCTTGGAGGTATCGTAGTTCTCGGCGATGTCCCGGGTGAGCACCGGGGCGGCATAGAGGTTATCGGTCGGGATATCGAAAAAACCCTGGATTTGCGGTGCGTGCAGATCCAGGGTCAGAATGCGGTTTGCACCGGCATGGGTGATGAGGTTGGCCACGAGTTTGGCCGAGATCGGCGTGCGCGGGGCCGATTTGCGATCCTGGCGGGCGTAGCCGTAATAGGGCAGCACCGCGGTGATGCGGCGGGCAGAAGACCGGCGCATGGCGTCGATCAGGATCAGCAATTCCATGAGGTTGTCATTGGCCGGGAAGGACGTGGACTGGAGGATGAACACATCCTCGCCGCGCACGTTTTCGTGGATTTCCACGAAAATTTCCTTGTCGGCGAATTTCTTGACCGACGCATCGGTCAGCGGAATTTCGAGGTAGTTGGAAACGGCCTTGGCCACGGTGAGGTTTGAGTTGCCCGTCACCAGCTTCATGGTCAGCCTCTATGTGTGCCCTGATCGCCAGAGGCCGCCAATGCCCCGAGCTTGTTGGGCGGACGTTTAGACCCCGGAACGGGTAAACTCAATATGACTTTTGAATGAAGGTGAAGGGCGCTTAACGGTGTTGCCCTTCTGCACAGGCCATTAGCCCCTGGCAATGAGCGCGATCTGGCGGCCCGCCCGGGTGTTGTTGTGGGTTGCATGGCGGTGGGAGAAGTAGAGATCGGGGTTGGCGTAGGTGCAATTCCCGACCGATTCGATTGTGCCGAGCCCCAAGGCTTTTGCCTGTGCCAGCACGAGGCCGGGCACGTCGAAATGGGGCTTTGGCCAGCCCTTGGTGACGATGAAATCGGCAGCGTCGGGGAATTGGGCGCGAATCTCTTGGGCCATCTCATCGCCGATCTCGTAATTTTCAGCCGAGATGGCAGGGCCAACGGCGGCGATGATGTCGGCGCGGGAGGCGCCCAGATTTTCCATGGCGGCCACGGTATTGGCCAGTATGCCGCCGACGGCGCCCTTCCAGCCGGCATGGGCCGCGCCGATTATCCCCGCCTTGGGATCTGCGAGTAGAACGGGCACACAATCTGCGGTCAGAATGCCCAGCGCGATACCGGACCGGGCGGTGACCAGTGCATCGGCTTCAGGGCGGTCGTTAAGATCGAAGCTTTGGTCGACGACATGGACATGCGTGCCGTGGACCTGCTTGGCGAGCGCGACTTCGATAGGCCCGCCCTTTAGGGCCATGACGGCGCGGTGGAGGTTATCGACCACATTGGCCGTGTCGTCACCGACCGAACGCGAGGCGTTGAGCGAGGCGAATTCGCCCTCCGACACCCCGCCGCGTCGCCCGAAGAACCCGTGGCGGATTGCAGCGGCGGCGGTGATTGCGGGGCTCTTTTCGACAGGTGGGTGCATTGTGAGGCAGGCTTTCGTTATGCGGGGAACCCCGCCGGACGCAGTCCCGGGCTGGCTGCGCACAGGACCTTGAACAGCTCACCCATCTGGCCGGCCCCTGTGAGCCGGTCGAAGGCCGATGCGAGGGAGGCGGCCTTTTCCGGGTTTGCCGTGGCGAGCGCGGAATGACGCTCGGCCAGCCCCAATGATGTAAGAAAACGCCCCTGGGTCACAATGGGGTGGACCGTCAACCCAGCCATGCGCCCAGCGCGACCCAGCGCTTCAAAATCCACATGCGTTGTGAGGTCGGCAGCCCCCGGTTGGGCGAGCGGATCGACAGGGGCGTGCCGGGTCAGCGCTTGCAGCGTCTCGCCCGGATGGGTGCGCTCATGGCCGTAATCGATGGCGAGCAATGCGCCGCCGCGCGGGGCGATGAGGCGGCAGAGCTGGCCCATGAACTGTTGGCCCGCCATGCCGATTTCGGCGACTTCGCCGTCGCCTGCCGAGGCAAAGGCGTCACCGATCAGCGCCTCCTCATAAGGCGTCGGCGAAAGACCGAACACGCGATGGCCATCCGCGAGGCCAACGCTGCGTTCGTACCATTTGCCGTCGCGCCTGACGAATTGCCGGACGGGCAAAGCGTCGAAGAATTCGTTGGCGATGATGATGAGGGGAGAGTTGCCGAGAGCTTCCACGTCCTCGATCCAGTCAGGCGAATAAGCCGACAGTTTTTCGCGCTGCATGGCGGTGAGGACCGGGTTGGTCTCATAAAGCTTGAGGTCAAGTGCCTTGGCGAAGCCGGTGGCACGGGTGGCGACGCGCAGGGCGTCGGCGAGCAAGGTGCCACGGCCGGGGCCGAGTTCGAGCAGGGTGAACTTTTCCGGTAAACCCATCTGGAGATAAAGGTCGGCGATCCAGGCGCCTATCATTTCACCGAAGGTCTGGCTGATTTCAGGGGCAGTGATGAAATCGCCGCGCGCGCCGAGCGGGTCGGCCTTGCGGTAATAGCCGCGCGTGGGATGGGTGAGGCACAGGCCCATATAGGCCGCCAGAGACATCGGCCCCTGCTGGCGAATCTGCATGTCGATCAGATCACCGAGAGAAAGGGCAGTATCAGGCATGGCGGCGCTTCTGGGCCCACAGGATCAGTGCGATGCCGGCGATGACGATGGGCAGCGAGAGCACCATGCCCATGGTCAGCCAGCCAAAGGCGAGGTAGCCGATATGGCTGTCAGGCAGGCGGAAAAACTCAACGAAGATGCGCGAAAGCCCATACCCGATACCGAAAATGCCGGCGGCAATGCCGGGACGGCGCAAGACGAGCTTGACGTGGGTGAAATAGCGGATGACGAGGAATAGGAGGACGCCTTCAAGCAAACCTTCATATAGCTGGCTGGGGTGGCGCGGCAGGTCGCCGGCTCCGGGAAAGATCACCCCCCAGGGCATCGTTGTGACCGATCCGTACAGCTCTGCATTGATGAAATTGGCGACCCGGCCAAGGAACAGACCGATGGTGGAACAGCAGGCGAGCAGGTCCAGGCCCGACAGGACATTGGCCTTTTTGCGGCTGAGATAGACGATCATGGCAACCATCAGGCCGAGCATGCCGCCGTGAAAGCTCATGCCACCGTCCCAAAGGGCGATGATCTGGCCCGGATTTGCGGCAAAGACCAGCGGATCGTAAAAAACGACGTAGCCCAGTCGACCACCGACGATGATGCCGATAACGATCCAGAAGGTGAAATCGAACAGTTCGTCCGGGGTCATGGGCGGGGTGCCGTCAACCCAGAGCGATTTGCGCCTGAGCAGCAGCATGCCGTAGCCTACCCCGAGAAAGATGCCCGCCAGATAGGCGAGTGCGTACCAGCGGATGACGATGGGGCCGATGGCGAAGGCGACCGGATCGATCATGGGGAAGGGCACGTTGAGCCTCGAGGCTGATTGCAATTTTGCGGGACCATGCCGCCCGGACCGGCTCTGGTCAAGCGGCTCTGGAGCCCCTACATAGTTGGCAGTGGGCCGGACGGCCAAACAAGAGGAAGTGAGCGATGTCGCAAGGACAAAAGTTTTTCGACGATCTCGGGCGGCTGATGAACGATGCCGCGTCGGTTGCCGATGGTGCGCACCGTGAGGCGGAAACGGCCTTCAGGGGACAGATGGAGCGGATCGTCAACGATCTCAATCTCGTCAAGCGTGAAGATTATGACGCGCTGCGTGAACTGGTGAGCATCCAGGGGGAGGAAATCGAGGCTCTGCGCCGCGAACTCGAGGCCTTCAAGCGTCGCAAGAAAACGACCTGAGTTTATCGATGCGGGTTGCCGTCATTTCCGATGTTCATGCCAATGTGCTGGCGCTCGAAGCGGTGCTGGCCGATATCGCACGGCACGACGTGGAAAAGATTCTCAATCTGGGCGATCATTTCGCGGGACCGTTGTGGCCTAAAAAGACTGCGGCGGTCATGGCCGAACTCGATATGGTGGCGATCCGGGGCAATACCGATCGCTATCTGGCAGAGGGCGATGCGGATTTGCTCGATGAGGATGATCTGAAGATCATCGACGCTATCGAGGGTGAGCCGATGAATTGGCTCAAGCAACTGCCAGAGACGGCCATTTATGCCGATGCGATTTTTATGAGCCATGGATCGCCCCGCTCGGACGAAACCTATTGGCTGGATCGCAAGGTCAAAAAGCACGGCTTCCGTGTTTCTTCGCTCGAAGAGGTAGAGGCTGAACTGCCCCATGCCGATTGTCCGGTCTATTGTTGCGGCCATACCCATATTGCGCGGGTGGCGACGCTGGACGACGGCCGGATCGTCTTCAATCCCGGGAGCGTGGGGCGACCCTCGTTCAACATGAACGACCCTGAATCAGCGGCGCGGCTTTCACCAGCGGCCGCCTATGCCATTGTCGAGCTGTCGAAAGGGAAATGGCATGTCAATCTGCGGCAGGTGGCCTATGACAACATGGCGGCGTCCGCGATGGCGCAGAGTTGGGGTATGGCGGGATGGGCTCGCGATCTCGCTGAAGGCCGCACGCGCTGAGGCGCTTTGTGACAGTGGTGTAAAACCCTGTTGTTTGAAGGGTTTGTTAAGAACCCGTTAACCATATCGCTCCGATCATCCACAAGAGAATTTCGGTTTTGGGTCCGCGTTTCTGGGTCCGCGCCGGGGGGGCAGTGTACAGTCGAATTCAATGACGATTCGTACATCCTGTCTCCGGCCAAGCCGGTTCGGTTGTGCCGCGTAAGGCGTCCGGCATCCTGTCGGCCGCTGCATCTTCGAACCAACGCATAAGCGTGCGGAGCCAGCCATGTCACTCCTCGAATTGGAACTTGATCGGACCATTCACCCGGTCGATATTATCGAGCACATCGCCGCGATCAGCGACTGGTCTTTCGAGCGGCAGGACGCTGACGAAATCTCCATTTCGGTCAAAGGGGGCTGGAGCGACTACCATGTGTCGTTCAACTGGATGGAGGAGATGGAATCGCTTCATCTTGCCTGTGCGTTCGATCTGAAGGTGCCCGAGGCGCGGCGTGGTGAAATCAAACAGCTCATCTCGCTTATCAACGAGCAGCTGTGGATCGGTCATTTCGATATCTGGAGCAAGGAAGGCGTCGTGCTGTTCCGCAATTCGCACCTGCTTTCGGGTGGAGCGGAAGTCTCGCCGCAGCAATGCGAGGCACTGTTGCGTTCGGCGACCGAGAGTTGTGATCTCTATTATCAGGCATTCCAGTTCGTGGTCTGGGCCGGCAAATCGGCCGCAGACGCCCTGGCGGAAGTGATGTTTGAAACCGTGGGGCAGGCATGAGCCTTCCCGATGCTGGCACCGTGCTGCTGATCGGCGCCGGGAAGATGGGTATGGCGATGGCCTCGGGCTGGTTGCGTGGCGGCTTGCCCGGCTCAGCCCTGACGCTGGTCGATCCACAGCCTCATGAAAGCGTTTCGGCATTTGCGGACCAGCATGGCGCCACGTTGCGCGCCGACCTGCCCGACGCGACGCCGCGGGTCGTGGTGCTGGCCGTCAAGCCGCAGATCATGGATGGCGTGCTCGGGATGGCCAAACCGGTGATCGGCGCCGACACGCTGGTCGTTTCGATTGCGGCGGGGATTTCGTCGGACAAAATCGTGGCCAGGCTGGGCACGGACCGCGTGGTGCGCACCATGCCCAATACACCGGCCCAGATCGGCAAGGGTATCTCGGGCGCTTTTGCCGGAGACGCGGTTACGGCTGCAGATCGGGATTTGACCGAGGCGCTGTTGGCTGCGGCCGGTGGCGTGGTCTGGGTCGAGGACGAGACACTGATCGATGCGGTTACTGCCGTTTCGGGGTCCGGTCCGGCTTATGTGTTTCATCTTGTCGAAGCCATGGCGGCGGCTGGTGAAGCGGAAGGGCTGAGTCCGGATCAGGCGATGGTTTTGGCCCGCCAGACGGTGGTTGGTGCCGCTGCCTTGATGGAAGCTGACGTCAGCGAAGCCGCACAATTGCGCAAGAACGTCACGTCACCCAACGGCACGACGCAGGCGGCGCTCGATGTGTTGATGGCACCTGACGGGCTCGGTGCCTTGATGAAGCGCGCCATCAGCGCTGCTCGCAAGCGAAGCGAAGAACTGGGGCAATGAGCGAAACCATCTCTTTCGACGATTTTCTCAAGGTCGATATCCGCGCCGGAACTGTCGTCGAAGCGCGGCCCTTTCCCGAAGCGCGCAAGCCGGCGATAATTTTGCTTATCGATTTCGGCCCGGGCCTCGGCGTCAAGAAATCTTCGGCCCAGATAACCGTCCACTACACACCAGAAGACCTAGTGGGACGACAGGTGATGGCCGTTGTCAATTTTCCGCCGCGCCAGATCGGGCCGCTGAAGTCGGAAGTGCTCACGCTTGGTTTCGAGGACGAGAACGGCGCCATTGTTCTTGCGGCGATCGACAAGCCAGTACCCAATGGCCGCAAGCTGATGTGAGTGCTCGCGAAGGTTCGCTTGTCTTGGCGTCCGGCTTTACCATATAGGTGGATCTCCTCAGACCGGAAGCTGCATGTGACCAAGCCGGACCCTATCCCTACCGAACGCGAACCGCGTCTGCTTGGATCGAACCGCTCGGCGCTTGTGCCGCCCATGGCGGTGGCGCGCTGGCTGATCATCCTGATCCTTCTCGCCTGCGTTTATTTCTTTCACGGCTTTCTGGTTCCCGTTCTTGCTGCCCTGATTATCGGCTTTGCAAGCTGGCCGGTCTATCGGCGTGTGCTGGGCACCGTGGGCGGCAATCGCACGCTGGCGGCCAGCCTGATGATCGCGGTGATCGTGCTGTTCATCCTGATCCCGATCCTGATGGCTTTGACTTACGCGACCAATGAGGCGCGACAGCTTATCGGTTGGGTCCTGGCTACAAATACCAATGGCGCTGCAGCGCCCAGCTGGTTTGCCACATTGCCAATGGTGGGGGAGTGGGCGACCGAGCAGTGGGACCTCTATGTGGGGAGGCCAGGCGCGCTGGGCCAGTATGTTGCCTATATCGGCGGCGCCAATGTTTACAGTATCTACCAGACGGTTCTTGCGGCGGGCGGGAGCTTTCTCGATCTGGCGCTGAACCTGCTGTTCATGCTGATCGCGCTGCTGTTTGTTTATCGCGACGGCGCCTATCTGGCCGCGCAGCTCGACCGCTTCGGCGAGCGCATTTTGCCCACGCGCTGGCAAAGGCTGTCGAGAGTGGTGCCGGCGACCATCAGTTCGACGGTGACGGGCATGACCATCATCGCCATTGGCGAGGGCATCGTGCTGGGCATTGCCTATGCTTTAGCGGGCGCGCCATCGCCGGTGCTGCTGGGCGTTATTACCGGCGTTGCCGCGATGATCCCGGGCGGTGCGCCGCTCTCGTTCACGCTGGTTTCGATCTATCTGATGGCCAGCGGTTCGATCGTTCCCGGCATTGCGCTGTTCGTGTGGGGCTCGGTGGAGCTGTTCATTGTCGACAAGACGCTACGGCCCAAGCTGGTTGGTGGACCAATCAAGCTGCCCTTCCTGCCGACGTTCTTCGGGTTGATCGGCGGGGTCAAGACCATGGGTTTTGTGGGCCTTTTCATCGGCCCGGTTCTCATGGCGCTGTTTGTCTCGATGTGGCGTGAATGGATCCACGACCTCGATCAGTCCGACGCTGAAGGGGGCGCCGGTCTTGCCGTGCCTCCCGAAGCTGAGGATTTACGCGATGCCCGCGTAGATGAGGCCCAGAAGGAGCGCGCCTAGCACGACCCGGTAGATCACAAAGGGCGTGTAGGACTGGCGTTGCAGCCATTTCATCAACAGCGCAATGCTGGCCAGCGCGGCAAAAAAGGCAAGAACGCCGCCGAACAGCGCGTCCGAAGTCACCTCGGCATTGCCGGCCTTGTAGAGATCGTATCCGGCGAGGACGCCGGCGCCCAGGATTGTGGGGATCGAGAGCAGCATGGCAAGGCGGGCCGAAAGCGGGCGATCCATGCCCACGAAGCGTCCAGCGGTCATGCATATGCCCGAGCGCGAGACGCCGGGAATGATGGCAACGCATTGGGCAAGGCCCACAACCATTGCATCGCGGAGCGAGAGGGTCTCGAGCGTGCCTTTTTGCTCGGGGCGCCGGTCGGCCAGCCAGAGCAGCACGCCGAAGATGATGGTGGTCCAGGCAATGATCGTGATGTTGCGGCCTGCTTCGGTGACGAAATCCTTGGCGAGAAAGGCGATCACCACGATGGGAAGGGACGCGGCAATCACGATCAGGAGGGTGCGGAATCGCGGGCCCATCCTACCCGTAATGCCATCGACGAACCCCATGAACAGCATGACGACGTCGCGCCAGAAATAGACAATGACGGCGCCGAGCGAGCCGACATGGAGCGCGATATCTAGCGCCAGCTCTTCGGCGGGTGTCATGGTGGCCGATGCGATGCCGAGAAGGCCAAGCAGCCAGCGGCCCAGGATCAGGTGGGCCGAGGAACTGATGGGCAAAAACTCGGTGATGCCCTGAACCAGGGCAAGAAAGACCGTGCTGATGATATCCAATTGACTGCGTCCTACGACATCGGTTCGATGAGACGCAGGGTGCGCAGCAATTGCTGGTCGCTGCGCTCGGTCATTTCAGCGAAAAAGTGCCGCACACTTTCGCGCGTGTGCTCGGGCAGCGCAGCAAAGGCCGCCTCTATGCGGCGGGCCTGGGTGGCGCTCAGGACCTCGAAGAAGTCCCGGCCCTTCTCGGTGGGAAACAGCAACCGCTGGCGACGATCCGTCTCGCCATGCCGCTGGGCGACGTAGCCGCTGTCGATCAATTGGCGGAGGACGCGGGCCAGGCTTTGCTTGGTAATGCGCAGGATATCGAGCAGATCGGCCACCGTCATTCCCGGACGCAGATTGACGAAATAGATGACGCGGTGATGGGCGCGGCCAAATCCCTGCATCTCAAGCAGTGCATCGGCATCGCGCACGAAGTCCCGATAGGCAAAGAAGAACAGCCCCATGATATCGATCGGCATCTCGGGGAAATCGTAGATGGCTGAATTTATGTCAGCCTTATTGACATTTATAGAATGCGCTGGCATCGTCCTACCAATATCTTTGCCTTCTAGTGACTTATCACAGAGCCGCTTTGGTTTGCCAAGTGGTGAGAGAATACTGCATTATGGGGCACAGATCGCGGCCAAATGGCCCACAGGAAACAAACGCATAATCGGGAGATTAAAATGGCCACCGTGCCAATGGATCAGCGAGACGGTTGGATCTGGTATAATGGAGAGATGGTTCCCTGGAAGGACGCCAAGCTCCATGTGCTGACTCACGGTCTCCACTATGCCAGCAGCGTCTTTGAGGGGCAGCGCGCTTATGGCGGAGAGGTGTTCAAGCTGCGCGAGCATACCGAGCGGCTGATCTTTTCGGGCAAGACGCTCGATTTCACTATTCCTTATTCGGCCGACGAGATCGATGACGCCTGCCGCCAGGTGCTGGCCAAGAACGATCTTGTCGATGCCTATATGCGCCCGGTCGCCTGGCGCGGGTCGGAAACGCTTTCGGTGCCGGCGCGCGACAACAAAGTGCATCTGGCGATCGCTGCCTGGGTGTGGCCGAGCTATTTTTCCACCGAGGAACGGCTCAAGGGCATTCGGCTCTGCTGGGCGGACTGGAAGCGGCCGTCGCCGGAAACCATTCCGTGCAAGGCAAAAGCTGCCGGTCTTTACATGATCTGCACACTGTCCAAGCACGCAGCGATGGACAGGGGCTATGCCGATGCGCTGATGCTCGACTATCGCGGCTATGTGGCCGAAGCGACGGGCGCCAACGTGTTCTTTGTCAAAGGCAAGGAGATTACGACGCCCACGCCGGATTGCTTCCTTGACGGGATTACGCGCCGCACGTTGATCGGGCTGGCCAAGGCCAACGGCTATACGGTCACCGAACGGCACATCAAGCCCGAAGAACTTGCAGAGTTCGACGAGTGCTTCCTGACCGGAACGGCCGCCGAAGTGACGCCGGTTTCCGAAGTTGGCGAATACAAGTTCACTCCGGCCGATGCCTGCCGGACGCTTGTGGAAGCCTATATGAGCGAAGTGCAGCCCAAGCAGGCAGCTGCGGAATAAAAAGCCGCACTATCGCAGAGATTTGAGGGCCGGGGAGAAATCTCCGGCCTTTTTTATGACCAGCGGGCCGTGGCTTTGTCGTCGCTGTCCTTTGCCCCGACCCATCGCGTTCCATCCGGGCCTTCTTCCTTTTTCCAGAAGGGGGCGGTGGTTTTGAGAGTGTCCATGATGAAATTGGCGCCGTCGAACGCGGCCTGCCGGTGTGGGGCCAGGGTCATCACCTGCACTATTGGCTCTCCGGGATAGAGCTTGCCGAAGCGGTGGATGATCCGCGCTTCGAGGAGTTCGAACCGCGTCATGGCGTTGGTGCGCAAGTCTTCGAGCTGGCGTTGCGCGAGCGCGGGATAGTGCTCCAGCGTCATCGACGTGATTGGGTCTTCGGGCGTCGACCGCACCAGCCCGGTGAAGGTGACTGCGGCGCCAGCGCTCTTGTTCGCCTCGAGAAAATCGTTGAAGAGGGTGCCGGGATCGAAGGGCTCGGACTGGAGTGTGACGCTCATTTCATCCGCCGGTCATGGGGGGAAAGAGCGCAACTGTCTGTGCGCCTCCGAGAGGCGTTTCGTGGTCGACGAGTTCGTCGTCGACGGCCGCCCGGATGAGCTTGCGATTGGCGGTGGCAAGGGCGAAGCCTTCGTCACGATCTGCCAGCCAGTCGATGAGATCGGCTATTGTTGCGACCGAGTCGGGCGGGGCTATTTCATCGCTGTCCCTGCCGAGCCGTTCACGCAGCCAGGCGAAATAGAGGATTTTCATAAAGGATCGTCCTCGTTGCGTGCCATGTGTGCGGAGACGCCCGACCAATACTGCCAACCGGTGATGGCCGTCAGGGCCGCGGCGAGCCAGAGCAGAATATCGCTCACTTCGCGCATGCCGGGGATAAGCGGTTCGGCGATGATCACGCCGAGCGCCACGAGTTGGACGGTGGTCTTGTATTTGGCGAGCTTTGACACCGGAACCGTGATCTTTTCAGTGCCCATGAATTCGCGCAGGCCGGAAACGAAGATTTCGCGCAGCAGGATGATCGTTGCGGGGATCAGGTCCCAGACTCCAAAACTGCCGTCGAAGCAAAAGACCAGCAGGAGCGCGCCCACCAACAGCTTGTCGGCAATGGGATCAAGCATGCGGCCGATGGGCGAGACCGAACCGTATTTGCGCGCGAGATGGCCGTCGAAGAAATCAGTGACGGCGGCGGCAATGTAAAGCAGCAGCCCCAGCCAGCGTAGCGGCCCGTTACCGGCCAGCAAGAACAGCATGATGACCGGAATGGCTGCGATCCGACCGTAGGTCAGAAGGTTCGGCAGGCGGGCCATGTCGAATTTGGTATCGGTCATTTTGTTTCCTTGGCCCTGGGTCATTTTTGGTTGAAGTGATCGTAGATCATTTGCGCCATGGCGGTCGAGATGCCGGGTAGGGTGGCGATATCGGCGACCGAGGCGCGAGATACGGCCTTGGCGGATCCAAAATGCTGCAAAAGTGCGCGCTTGCGGGTCGGGCCGATGCCGCCGATCTCGTCGAGCGGGTTCTTGACCATCTCCTTTTTGCGCCGGGCGCGGTGCGTGCCGATGGCGAAGCGATGGGCTTCGTCGCGCAGGCGCTGGACGTAATAGAGCACCGGATCGCGGGCTGGCAGCATGAAGGGCTCTTTCCCTTCCATGTAGAAAGTCTCGCGGCCCGCATTGCGTTCCTCGCCCTTGGCGATGCCGATGACGGTAACGTCACGCGGCAGGTTCATTTCGGCCAGCACCGCCTTGACGGCATTGGTCTGGCCGGCGCCGCCATCGATCAGGAGCACGTCGGGCCAGTCGGGCATGCCCGTGGCATCGTCCTCGGCTTCGGGCTCGCTCTCATTGGCCAGCCGCGTAAAGCGGCGCATGAGCACTTCGCGCATCATGCCGAAATCGTCGCCGGGAGTGAGCTCTTTCGATTTGATGTTGAAGGTGCGGTAGTGCTTTTTCGACAGCCCCTCCGTACCTGCGACGACCATGCCACCGACGGCGTTGGTGCCCTGGATGTGGGAGTTGTCGTAAACCTCGATGCGGCGCGGGGTTTCATCGAGACCGAAAGTATCGGCCATGGCTTCGAGCAGCTTGCGCTGGCTGGCTGAATCCGAAAGGTGGCGACCTAGCGCTTCGCGGGCATTGGTCAGCGCGTTTTCGACCAGAGTGCGCTTTTCGCCGCGACGCGGAGTTTCGATTTTCACTGCACGGTCGGCGCGGGTGGACAGGGCTTCGCGCAGGACGTCGGGTTCAGCCAGATCCTCGGACAGCAGGACGAGCCTTGGCGGGGTGCGGTTTTCATAGAACTGGGCAATGAAGGCTTCGAGCACTTCGGCGTTCGTGCTGTCGTCATCGGCGCGCGGGTAAAAAGCGTAATTGCCCCAGTTCTGATGCGCGCGATAGAAAAACACCTGCACGCAGAAATTGCCCGCTTCATTGTGGATCGCAAAGACGTCGGCCTCGGGGAGCGATTGCGCGCCGGTGCCGGTGGAACCCTGAATGAGCGCCAGCGCACCGAGACGGTCGCGCAGCATGGCGGCGCGTTCGAAATCGAGCGCTTCGGCAGCCCCGTTCATCTCCTTTTGCAGATGATCCTGCACGGCCTTGGTTTTGCCCGAAAGGAAAGCGCGGGCCTCGGAAACAAGTTCTTGGTACTCGGGGATCGAGATGACGCCGGTGCAGGGCGCGGCGCAGCGCTTGATCTGGTGCTGGAGGCAGGGGCGGGTGCGCGCGGCATAAAAACTGTCCGAGCAATTGCGCAAGAGGAAGGCCTTTTGCAGCGCGGTGATGGTGCGGCTGACGGCGACTGCAGAAGCGAACGGTCCGAAATAGTCACCCTTGCGGCGGCGGGAGCCGCGATGCTTGGTGAGTTCGGGCGCCTCGTGCTCGGTGGCGATCAGGATATAGGGGAAGGTCTTGTCGTCGCGCAGCAGCACGTTAAAGCGCGGGCGAAGGCGCTTTATCATGTTGGCTTCGAGCAGGAGCGCCGCCGCTTCGGTTTCGGTGCGCACGAACTCCATCGACCGGGTCGAGGCGATCATGCGGTTGATGCGGACCGAATTACCTTCATAGCTTGTGTAGTTGGTGACGCGTGACTTGAGATTGCGCGCTTTGCCAACGTAGATCACGTCGCCCTTTTCATCGATCATGCGATAAACGCCCGCGCCGGTGGGCAGGGTTTTGACAAAGCGCTTGATGATATCGGGGCCGGGGAGGGTGTCGTCTGTCATTGCTTGCGGGGGGTCGGCGCGTTGCGCGCACTCCATTCGAGATGTTCGCCGCCATCGAGCGCGATCATCTGGCCGGTCATCGAGGGCAGGTTGAGGATTGAGACCACGCCGTCTGCAATCTCGTCGGGATCGGCGCCGGTTTGAAGTGGCAGGCGTTGGCGGGACGCTTCAAACTCGCTCTCCGACTGGCGGGTGTTGGGAAGCGTGGGGCCGGGGCCGATGGCATTGACGCGGATGCGGGGGGCCAGCGACTGCGCGAGCGTGCGGGTCGCTGTCCAGAGCAGGGATTTCGAGAGCGTGTAGGAAAAATAGTCTGGGGACAGCGAGAGCACGCGTTCGTCGATGATGTTGATGATGTTGCCCGTTTCGTCTGCGGGGAGTTGCGCAGCGAAATCGCGGGCGAGGAAGACCGGCGCTTCGGCGTGGACGGCCATATGCAGATCCCAAAGATCCTCATGGAGCGTATCGGCGCTATCGGGCTCAAAGACCGAGGCGTTGTTGACCAGCACGGTCAAGGGACCGAACGGCTCGGCTGCACTGGCGATCAGGCCCATGCGGTCTTCACGTCGGGCCAGGTCCGCATGCAGCACGGCGGCCAGACCGCCATCGGCTCCGATGGCATCGGCGAGGCCTTCGGCTTTCTCGCCGGACGAGCGATAGTGGATGACGACCGCATAGCCTTCAGCTGCCAGGCGGGCGGCGATGGCTGCTCCGATCCTGTCGGCGGCTCCTGTTATCAGCGCTGCTGGCGGCATGGATTCGATTTCTGTCCCGAGTGCGAATTGTCTTGCCGATCACGCCGGACCGACCGATTCCGAGATAGGCAGAACACGGTGGCAAAGCAATGGTTTGTGCCCCGTTTTACCGCAACTTACCCCGAATCAAGAAAGGGCGTAGGCTGGGCAATGTGGGGAGGTGCATTTTAGCACCCCGTTTGCAAGTGGGGACACTATGGAAGCAATAATCTCTATCATTATCCAACTTGTGGCCGGTGCCGTTGGTGGCAACGGTCTTGGCGCGGCGACCAAGAATCTCAGTCTTGGTACGACGGGCAACACCATCGCCGGTGCTATCGGCGGTGTCGGCGGTACGTGGCTGGCGAGCCTCGTGCCTGGCCTGGCTGGACTTGTGGGCGGCGCGGGAACCGGCATGGATGCCGGCGCGCTTGTCAGCCAGGGCGTTTCGGGCCTTGTCGGCGGTGGCATATTGACCGCCATTGTTGCCGCTGTGCGGAAAGCGACGGCGAAATAAGGCAGGCGATCCCTGTCTCTCCGGCCCGGGCGGCATCGTCCGGGCCTTTGTTTGCGGTTCCGCTATCGCCGAACCGCGCCAATCCCCCACATGACCAAACCGGCAAGCAGGCAGAGGCCGCCCAAGGGGGCGACTGAAAGGCTGAGCAGGACCGGAACGAGAGCGGATACGCCGGGGAACAGCGTTGCCATGACGCCCAAAGGCACCAAGCCGATGGCCAGGAGCAGGGCTCCGAGCTGAATGAAGGCGATGCCCCAGCGGGATAGTCTCATGGACTGGCTCCTAGAATGACCTGTTACGATACAGGATCGTTCCTGACCCGAGAGTGAACAGACTAGCACGAGATGATCGTGCGGGGAGAACTTGCGGGAGCCGTTCGTGATGGCCATGTTGAAGCGGCAACACTCATGAGGAGGCAGGCGGTTTGATTATCGTGCTCTATGCCGCGCTGGGGCTGGCGGCGATCACCATTGTCGGCAATCTGATGCTGGCGAAGTGGAATGCGCAGCGGGTCGAGACGCGGATCGGCGAGCGGGCGGAGGCGTATCTGGCCAGTCTCGAACGCGAGGGACTGCCCGAGGCGCTGTCCGTGATGAGCGATATCGAGCGGCGGGAGGCGGTGCTGAGCGCGGGGCGCGAGGTTCACGCCGAGAGCGACAGGCGGTTTTACGTGGCGACGATCGGCGGGATGGCGGTGTTTTTCCTGGCGCTCGGGTTCGGGATCGAAGCGGGCGGGGTGCGGGCGTTCCTTCTGGCGCTGGCGGTGGGCGGGGCGGCGATCTACGGCATTACGGTGTTTCTGCGCCGCAGCCTCAAAGCCCGGTTGGCCGCCCGCGGGCTCGATGCGGAGCGGCTGCGGACCATCTGATTGCCATCTGATTACTTAAGCCCCAGCACCGCGCCTCCAACATAAACCAGAACGCCGGCGGCGATGAGGATCAGCGGCGTCAGTGCCAGGACGGATACCAGGCCGCCGGTTCCGGCGGGAAGGTGGATATTGCCGCTGGCCATTCCGCCGGCGATGGCCCTCTCGAGGGCGACGGCACCGATACCGGATAGCATGAGACCGGAGGCGAGCTTGACGTAGGATTTCATCGGATGGTCCATCGATACGAACTACACAAAGCGTAGCATATCGGATCCGGGCGGGGAGAAAACAATAGGGCCGGAGCAGAACGCTCCGGCCCTATGTGCTTGGTTAGTTACCGATGCAGAAATAACCGTTGGGGCCGTTGAAGCACACCTGGCTGCTGGGCGGCTGGGGACGCGGGGGAGGGCCCGGGTTCCAGTGCGGGGGCCGCGGGTAACCCCAATGCGGCGGGCGCGGCGGGTAGGGGTTCCAGCTGGGCGGGTGCGGGCGCGGGGGCTGCCAGCTCGGCGGATTGGGCCGGGGCGGCTGCCAGTTGCCGACCTGGCGCAGATAGTTCTGCGACGCCCAGCCGGTGCGGCCATAACGGCCCGTATCGAGGAAACACCAACCCGAACGGCAATACTGCACGTCGACGACCTGGTTGCGCTGGAGCGAGGCGATCACCGAATAGTTGGTGCCCGGACCCGAGCGCACGTTGAGGGGACTTGTCGCGTAGGCTTCCCAGGCAAACGCGCCTGCGGTCATCATCGCGACCATGAGAGCGGCGATGCCGCCCTTTATTGCTGTTTTACCGAGAGCCATTTCGACTTCTCCCATCGAGTGTTGCTGGCAGAGTTCTCGTCTGCCTTGACTGCAATAAAGCGCAGGCTGGCTGAACCGTTGCTGAATGGAGTGTTTAGGTTTGGGGGTGGGCTGGGTGCAAAGAAGGAAGGCCCCCTCACCCGTCTGGCTGCGCCATCCGACCTCTCCCCCGAGGGAGAGGTGGCTCTCGGGGCTTGCGGCATTCTTACCTCTCCTTTGGGGGAGAGGTCGGCGCGGAGCGACGGGTGAGGGGGCCTTTCGTTGCGGCGCACTAAAGCGGCCGACGGCCATGGGCCTCGGGGGATAGGAGGTGGGCGATGAACGGCGAAGCAAGCTTCATCCGATTTTTTGTAGTGTGCGAAGCCAGCTTCGCCGTTCATGACCGGGGTTTTTGGCTTATGGCGGCGTCTCGGGCTGGGGTTTGCTTGAACCAATACCGGTTCAGGTGCCCCTCTCCCTTTCGGGAGTGCGACGTGGACTTTCGATCCTCGCCCGGCCATCCGTCCGCTTTGGACCTTCCCCGCGGCGACCCGCGAGAAACCCGGACCGACCTGTCGGATGGGATCGAAGTGCCCGGAGGCCGATGCGACATGGGCTCCGTCGCATGCTCCTCCCATTTTCAATCCCGTCCTCACCCGAAGCTCGTATGCATCTTCGCCCTGGTGCGGTCGTGGGGCAAGATTAGGCGACGGGCAGCGGGCGGGGATAAGTTTTTCGTCAGAGTTTTGTCGTGGGATCGAACCGGTCAGCCGGTGTCCACCGGATCTGAAAACGCTTCTAGAGCATTTCCGCTCTTCTTCGAATCGCTTCAATTACTCTAAGTCTTTGTTTTATCGCGCTTCCGAACCGGATAAGTGGTGCCCACTTATCCTGGAAACGCTCTAGAGAATGCCCCATTCGCCGCCGATCTCGATCCCGTGGCCGAGAAAGGCCTCCATGCGGGCAACGAGGGCTTTGTGGGCCTCGGAAATTGCCCTGCGCTCGGTGTCGCGCTGCGGGTCTTCGCCGGGCACGGGGCAGAGATAGCCGTCGCGAATGCCATAGAGGATGCGGCCATTCATCATGCGCACGAGGTCTTCAGCGTTTCGCTGGTGCTGTGCCTTGGCCTCGGCATCGGCCACGGGCTTGTCGAACCCCTTGCGCCTGCCGAACGTCGCGAAGGCATGATGGGCCTGGGCAAAGGCGATTGTGGTCTCGGAAAAACTGGTGGAACCGCCAGCGGGCAGGGCGGGCAAGCCGCGCGCCTCGACGGCGCGGGCCATCAGGCGCGCCATCTGCGCCATGAGATCGACGGCCATCCCCAGTGTCGCCGCTGGCACCTCGGCGGTGGCGCGGGATTTTGCCTGTGCGGAGATTTCGGACTGAAACGCTGTGAGCCGCGCCATCAGCGCGGCATAGGCGGCGTGGGTGTCGTGCTTGGATTCAGGGTTGGCGGCGGTGGATTTCTTGTGGCGGGGCATGGGCCGGTCTCCGTGTCAGGTCTGGCTCCGGCAGGGCGGAGGGTGACAGGAGAGGATAGGGGAGGTGCGGAGGGTGGGGATAAGTTGCTTATCAAACTCCCAACGAAGGCAAAGTCCCCGGCGATGTTTCGGAAATCACTACACCGCTAAAAATTTACGGTACTTAGTGCAGCTAGCGCTTGGGGCGACCTAGACCAGTTTGCTCCAAGCAGCAGACTTATGATTTGCGCTTAGGTTAGGACGGTACGAATCCTGCCTCCCGGCTGGCATATCTCATGTGGCGACGGCGCACATTTCTTCAAAGGTCTGCCGCACCACGACGGGCAGCAACCGGACATTTTCCGGCACCACGACCTCACACATATACTTTAGCAAGGATCCGTTGTTTTTAAATCGCTTTAAAGCTGGAAAAACATCTTTTATGGCTGCCTCAAGATCATGCCCGCGCATATGAACGTATTCGCTTGAGACATTGCAATCAAATCCGCCTTCGAATGCTATCGGAACAAGTTTTCCTTCCTCCTTATTCAGAAAAGCTAATACCTTTTCCTGAATTTTATCAACAAAACCAGAAATATCTTTAGGCTCCATGTGGGCGATTTCGCGATAGTTCGCATTCAAACTTTCAATTTTCTCATCCTTGATGCCTTCCCGCACAAGAAGCGCTCCCAACAGCGCTGGGTTCAGCAAACAGTTTTCAATTGAATAAAATTTAAAACATCCCAACACATAAATTCGCTCGGCGGCTGAATTGCTTCCATCCCAGTCTATAAGACCAAATACCGTGGTGTTGCCTCCAGAGGCCAAGTTATTGACTACTGTCCTAACACGATCACAACCGGTCCCTTCCTCATGACCTGTCTTTGCCCGCGCGCCCGAACTGATGAATATCAAAGAGCGTTCGCTATCTATTTTGGGGGCAAGTGCTTGATACAGGAGGGTGTATCGCTCAGCGTCAAAATCGCTTTCCACAAAAACCTGCCTTCTTCCGTCAAAGCTGATCGACAGGGTTGGAATTTCGGCGGTAAGGGAGGCTACGGCGGCTCTTTTCGTAGAAGCTACCAGTTTGTTTGTTTCCGGCTGCAGGAGAAATATGGACCCTTCCGGCGCCACCGCTACAGTAGAAGGGGAGTGTGTAGCTAATATTACTTTAGTTTTTTGCTCCTTAACCAAGGTTTCAACTATAGTCTCCACTAACGTTCTGGACATGGAAGGATGAAGTGGCGCATCGATTTCATCAAATAAAAGTACAGATGGCTTTTGAATAGTAGTTCTTTTGTCTGCAGAATAATATAAGCAGAACGCGAACGACATTAATATCTTTTCACCGGAAGATAGAGATGTAAATTTTACCTCTGTTCCCGATGTTGTTTTTTTTAATCGAGGCTCATAGGAAAAGCTTTCGTAATCATCGGGGTGATCAATTTCGAAATCTAGTCGTGCACGGCGGATAGTTGAGTTGACAAAGTCCCAAGGCGCTTCTCCATGCGCTGCCACAAACTGTTGTTCAGTTAGTGCGGGGACTGTTGGCGTCCGTCCTTGAGACTCGTCGTAAAGGCGGAGCCGATTAGCCTTCAATTTTTCAAAATATGACAGGAACATATCAGCAAAGCTTTGCTTGAATAGGCTTTCACTTCTCCATTGAAATTTCTGGCGGGAGAAATATTCGTGATCAACACCGGCAATGTGCCCCCTATCACTTACAATACCATCTATCAAACTAATCTTTGATTGGTTATTTTGACTATTTTGTCTTAAAGATTGTCGAACACTTTTTGTTATTTTATTACTTATTTCGGATATTCTACTGTAAGCAATGTCTTCATCGGAAGGGTTTTTTAAGAGTTGGCGTAGTTCATTTTTGCTCAATGTGCACAATTTCCATGGATCAGATGGCTCAATAATCTCATATTGAGATAACAACGAAACCAATTCTGGATAATTGTTGGAGTATTGTCCGTTCAGAGTGGTAAGTAACCACTCACGACTCTCATGTATCGAGTTAAGTGAACTCTTAGTAGCATCATTTGGGACAAGGGAGGCTGCGGAGTAGTAGCTAATTTCGTTATGAGGTAAGGCGCCCCCGTCAACATTCACGTGCCCGAGACTTAGGGCCTGAAGTAGGTGCGTTTTTCCAGAACCATTTACACCCGTAATTACGGAAAAATCAGGTAGTTGAATGTCTTGCAAGTTTCGGATTGAAAGGTGCGGTTTGACTTGCGATAGCTTCATGGCACGACTCATGGCGTCAAATAGCTAACCGTTCAAGCTGATGCCCTTCTGGTCAAGGGGCGAAGCGAATGTAGGCTTAATATCAGCGCAAAGGTGTGTGAGGCTCGACGGGTTAAAGTCACCACACGTAGTTACAACGGTGCCTCCATCCAGATGCATTTATGCCCAATGCAACGGATGCTGTTTTGTAGTTCGTGATTCGCCGTCACGAACCGCTCTTTGCTCGCTGGACGCCTATCCCCCCGGCCCCTCCAGCGTATCCAACTCCATCTCCCGCAGCTTCTTGATTTCGTCGCGTAGCTTGGCGGCTTTCTCGAATTCCAGATTGGTCGCGGATTCGCGCATCTGGTGTTCGAGGTCTTTTATGACCGCGGCTAGGTTGGCGCCGACGGGGACTGTGTCCTTGCCGTCCTTGCCCGGGCGGATTTTGACGGAGACGTGGTCGCGTTCGTAGACGGAATCCACGATGTCGTTGATGCGGGCCTTGACCGATTGCGGGGTGATGCCGTGCTCTTCGTTATAGGCGAGCTGCTTTTCGCGGCGGCGGTTGGTTTCGGCAAGAGCCCGTTCCATGGAGCCGGTTTCGCGGTCGGCGTAGAGGATCACCTTGCCATCGACGTTGCGCGCGGCGCGGCCGATGGTCTGGATGAGTGAGGTTTCGGAACGCAAAAAGCCTTCCTTGTCGGCATCGAGAATGGCGACGAGGCCGCATTCGGGGATGTCGAGGCCCTCGCGCAACAGGTTGATGCCGACCAGCACGTCGAAAGTGCCCAGGCGCAGATCGCGGATGATTTCGATGCGCTCGATGGTGTCGATGTCCGAGTGCATGTAGCGGACTTTAATGCCCTGCTCGTGCAGATATTCGGTGAGATCCTCGGCCATCTTCTTGGTGAGGACGGTGAGCAGGGTGCGGTAGCCCTTGGCGGTGGTTGAGCGGATTTCATCGACAACGTCGTCCACCTGATTGGTGGCGGGGCGGATTTCGACGTTGGGGTCGATCAGGCCGGTGGGGCGGATGACCTGTTCGGCAAAGACGCCATTGGTCTGCTCGAGCTCCCACGCGCCGGGGGTGGCCGAGACATAGACCGTCTGCGGGCGCATGGCGTTCCATTCCTCAAAGCGGAGGGGGCGATTGTCCATGCAGCTTGGCAGGCGGAAGCCATATTCGGCGAGGGTCGCCTTGCGGCGCAGGTCGCCGCGATACATGGCGCCGAGCTGGCCGATGGTGACGTGGGATTCGTCGACGAAGACCAGGGCGTTATCGGGGAGGTATTCGAACAGCGTGGGGGGCGGCTCGCCGGGCTTGCGGCCCGAGAAATAGCGCGAATAGTTTTCGATGCCGGCGCACGAGCCGGTGGCTTCCATCATTTCGAGATCGAACAGGGTGCGCTGTTCGAGGCGCTGGGCCTCAAGGAACCGGCCCATGCCGTTGAGCTCCTGCAGGCGGGCCTGGAGCTCGCGCTTGATCTCCTTGATCGCCGCATTCATCGTGGTGCGGGTGGTGACGTGGTGGGAGTTGGCGAAGACGCGCACGGCGGTCAACTCGGCGGACTTCTTGCCGGTCAGGGGATCGAATTCGGAGATGGATTCGATCTCGTTGCCGAACAGGGTGATGCGCCAGGCGGCGTCGTCATAGTGGGCGGGGAACACTTCGATGGTGTCGCCGCGCACCCGGAACGTGCCGCGCACGAAGCCGATGTCGCCGCGCTTGTATTGCAGGGCGACGAGTTCGTTCAATAGGGCGCGCTGGTCGATCTTCTGGCCCTTTTCGAGCCAGATGGTCATCGTCGTGTAGTCTTCCACCGAGCCGATGCCGTAGATGCAGGACACCGAGGCGACGATGATGACGTCGTCGCGTTCGAGGATCGCGCGGGTGGCCGAGTGGCGCATCCGGTCGATCTGCTCGTTGATTGTGGATTCCTTCTCGATATAGGTGTCGGTGCGCGGGACGTAGGCTTCGGGCTGGTAGTAATCGTAATAGGATACAAAGTATTCGACGGCGTTGTCGGGGAAGAAGTTCTTGAACTCGCCATAGAGCTGGGCGGCCAGCGTCTTGTTGGGGGCGAGGATGAGGGCCGGGCGGCCGGTCTGGGCGATGACCTGGGCGGCGGTGAAGGTCTTGCCCGAGCCGGTGACGCCAAGCAGCACCTGATCGGTCTCGCCATTGTTGGCGCCTTCGAGCAGCTCGGCAATCGCGGTGGGTTGGTCGCCGGCGGGGGTGTACTCGGTATCGAGGCGGAAGGGGATGCCGCCCTGGTCCTTCTTGAGCGCGGCGGGGCGGTGGGGCTTCCACGCCTCGTTGCCCTCGACCTCCTTGCGGCCCTCGGCGATGATCTTTTCCAGCGCGGCGACAGTGGCCGAGACGCCGGCGGAGGAATTGGTCACATCGGTGGGGGCGTGGAAGCCGGCCTGCGGGGCCTCGGCGAAGCCATCGAGATTGGTGGGGCGCTCGACGGAGTTGGCCTTGGACTTCGGGGCTTTGAGGGACATGCCGGTGGCTTCCGAGCGCTTGGCGCTGGACTTGCGGGCGTTGGCTTTCGCGTTGTCCTTGCCCTTGCCGGCGAGACGCTCGGTTTCCTGGGATTCGGCGGCGGCTTTTTGGTCAGCACGATCCAGGGCGCGCTTGTTGCGCATGCGCTCGGCGTAAAGGGGCTTTGAGGCCTGAGCGTCCTCGGCCTTCTCGATTTCCTTGATGAAATCGTCGATGGAGAAATCAGGCTTGGAGGGGCGGGATTTTTTCTCGGAGGTCATGGAGCACCATATCGGGCCGCAGGTATGGATGTTCAATAGAGCGGGTCGCGCGGTCGAACCGAAAAAGTCTGCAACTTTCTCTGACCGCACTCTTACCACCAACGGAACGGAGTGTGAACAGTTCCTGCTGACAGGATGTGTCAGGATAGAAAGCCGCCCTGGACCAGCGCGGTTCGACATCGGGCCATCCAACTGCGGCGCTGCAGACCTGGTTTGGCCCGCGTTAACCCGGCTTTCGTCGCTGTTATCCTACCATTGGGAAAATTGCGTGGAGCGCAGGATGCGTGGATCGATACGGTTGGCCGAGGTGCTGGGGGCACTGAGCCGGGCACTCGACATGACGGAGGGGCAGCCCCCCGGCCATTGCATGCGCTGTTGCTGGATCGGGGTGCAGGTGGGCCGGTCCATGGGCATGGACGAGGCGGCGCTGCGCGACCTCTATTATGCGCTGCTGCTCAAGGATCTGGGGTGTTCGTCCAATGCGGCGCGCATCTGCGAATTGTATCTGGCCGACGATCTGACCTTCAAGCGAGACTTCAAGCATCTCGACGGCAGCCTGCCGCAGGTGTTGCGGTTCGTGCTGTCGCACACCGGGGCAGAAGCGGGGCTGGCCGAGCGGTTCCGCTCGGTGGTCAACATCATGCGCAATGGCGGCGAGATCGTTACCGACCTGATCGAAACGCGCTGCCAGCGCGGCGCGGAAATCGCCCGGCAAATGCGGTTCTCCGAAAATGTGGCGCAGGCCATTCTCGACCTCGACGAGCAATGGAATGGCGGCGGCAAGCCGCTGGGCAAGGCGGGCGCCGATATTTCGCTGTTCTCCCGCATTGCGCTTCTGGCGCAGGTGGTGGACGTGTTTTACACCTCGAGCGGCTCAGAAGCCGCAATGACCGAAATCACCACACGGTCGGGGACGTGGTTCGACCCGGCAGTTGTATTCGCCTTTTCCGACGTTGCGGCAGACGGCGCGTTCTGGACCATGCTGGGACGCGACGACATCGAACAGGTGGTGCTCGACCTCGAACCCGGGCAGGAGGTCCAGCGGGCCGATGAGGGGTATCTCGATGATATCGCGCAGGCTTTTGCGCGGGTGATCGACGCCAAGAGCCCGTTCACCTCCGGTCACAGCGAGCGCGTCGCGGTGTTTTCCGACCTGATTGCCGAAGAGCTCGGTTACAAGCCGGGGCGCCGGCGCTGGCTCAAGCGTGCAGCGCTGCTCCATGATATCGGCAAACTAGGCGTGTCCAACAGCGTGCTCGACAAGCCCGACAAGCTCGACGATGAAGAATGGGTGGCCATGCGCGACCACGCCCGGCTCTCCGAAGACATTCTGGCGCGTATCGGGGCGTTCTCCGACCTGGCGGTAGTGGCGGGCGCCCACCATGAGCGGCTCGATGGCAAGGGCTATCCCAACGGCAAGACGGCCGACCAACTCGATCTCGACACACGGATCATCTCGACAGCGGACGTTTTCGATGCGCTGACGGCGGACCGGCCCTATCGCAAGGCGATGCCGGTGTCCAAGGCGATGGGGATATTGTGGGAAGGCGCCGGGGCTTCGCACGACCCGGTGTGCATCGAGGCGCTGGAACGGGCGCTGGCGCGGTCGGAGCAGGCGGTGGCTTAGGCGGCGATTTATGCTTGTCGTGCAGGGCTTGCGGGTAGCGCAAGGGGTGCGCCTGGCAGCGAAAATAGCTATCTGTTGAGCAACTAGGGTATGCAAAAGTCAGAAGTCAGAAGTCAGAAGTCAGAAGTCAGAAGTCAGAAGTCAGAAGTCAGAAGTCAGAAGTCAGAAGTCAGAAGTCAGAAGTCAGAAGTCAGAAGTCAGAAGGAGCTAAGGAGTGCTCATTTGCATTCTCTAGGACTGCTTTGGGCCCTCGAGTAGGCGAAACCAATCTTTGACCGTCAGGCGCAGACGGTCAACTTCATCCTCTGCTAGCAACCCGCAGTGGGCAATTGGGCCGCGAAGATTGTTGAGCGAAAACATGACACGGCCCATTGCCTTTTGGTTGCTCAGAATTCCGCCGAACAATCCCCAATTGTGACGCATGATGTCGCCCAGGTGCCCAAAAGTGACGTAATCCAATGCCTGCTCTGAGCGTGAGGTGAAGCCCGCTTCCTGCTCACGCTGCTGATTACTTTTGCACTCCTCTTTAGCTGAATTTGGGCTATGCTCTTCCCACCAGTCGGGACCGAACTCTTCGGTCAGCGTCTCATCGATCAGTTTCCGTATGTCGTTTTCGAGCATGTAGAACAATTTGTAGTGCTCGGCCATCCGTACGGCGTTGGATCGCACTTCTCCTGAGAACTGTGAAATTGAGGATTTAATCGTTGCTTCGGCCGACGCTGCATCGACTAATGCTTGCTCGGGATTTACGTCGTCAGCGGTCGCCTTCAGGGCAGCGCACTTAAGTATGAAAAGCTCTATTTGGCTAGCGGCTGTCATTGCATCAAGTTCTCTTTGATGCTTCTGAAAATTGCGTTCAACACTTTCAAATCCGACGTCTCAGGCAGCACGATGTTGATGTTGTAAGCAAGACGTATCCCATCACTGCTGGGGCCGTGTGTGGTCGAGTGATTGGGCGTTGATGTCGTCAAAGCGGCACTACCCTCATCCGCACCAGATCCGCCATCAAAATCTTCGCTTGAGATGTCCAAATCATTTGGGACGAAAGACTTGACCGAGTTAAACGTGCCCTTGATAGCTTGAACAATCTTGTCATTGGGTTTGAGGCCGGTAATCTCAACGATTACGTCGCGCAACTTGCTGTCTGGTACACTGTGGGCGTAGTCGCTACGCTTGAAAATTTCGGGAAATCCATTTCGCAATGCTTGATAAGCGGCCCGACCGCGACCACTTTCCGTCCGAAATTTGGCATACAGTTCAGTCGGCACCCCTTCTGGACTAAGCATCCCCATTTTCTTTAGGATTGGGGGGATAGCTCTCCCGGCACCGCCTTTGAGCTTAAGGACGTTTTCGAGAAAGTCATAGTTGAACTTGGGCGGCTGAGCTGCCTCTGTAAGTCCTTCAAGCGCTCGTTTTAGTGTCCCACTAGCCGCAAGATAAGGTAGCCCGCCCGGTATCTCCCGTCGCGATGTGGGGGCGGACTTAGCCTCTGCTGCGCCACCGCCATTCGACTGTGATTCTGCCATTACCAGCCCCAAACAATTCTGCCCCATATTTGACAGTATTTGTCTGAGCTAAGCAACTGTACACCGTAGGTTTTGAACGGTCCCAGTTTCGCTGCGCCTCTTCAAACTGAAAAAGTGCGTGCTCAATTTGCCCATGACGCGTTCAGGTGCCCGATTTCTCCGAGGCTACCGAATTTGCTAGGTCATCGGGGATGTCGTCGAAGCTGGAGTAGTTCATTGTGTAGAGGCGGGCGTAGAGGCCGTTTTTCTCCATGAGTTGGTCGTGGTTGCCCTGTTCGATCAACTCGCCGTTCTGCAGCACGATGATCCTGTCGGCGCCGCGGATGGTGGCGAGGCGGTGGGCGATGACGAGGCCGGTGCGGCCTTCGAGCAGGGTTTCCAGCGCCTTTTGAATCTGACGTTCGGTGTAAGAGTCGATGTTGGCGGTGGCCTCGTCGAGGACGAGGATTTTGGCGTCGGCGACGAGGGCGCGGGCGAAGCTTAAAAGCTGGCGCTGGCCGAGGGAGAAGTTCGAGCCGCGCTGTTCGAGGACAGTATCGTAGCCATCGGGCAGGCGGGTGATGAACTCGTGGGCGCCGACGGCTTTCGAGGCGGCCACGACGTCCTCGATTGTGGCGGACGCTTTGTTGTAGCGGATGTTTTCAAACACCGTGCCGGTGAACAGGAACGGTTCCTGGAGCACCATGGCGACCTGTTCGCCGAGCGATTCCTGGGTGACATCGCGCACGTCGTGGCCGCCGACGCGGACGGCGCCGGACTGGACCTCGTAAAAGCGATGGACGAGGGCCATGGCGCTGGTCTTGCCCGAGCCGGTCGGGCCGACAAGGGCGACGGTTTCGCCGGGATTGACGTGAAAGGAGACGTTTTTGAGCACCGGGCGTTTCGGATCGTAGCCGAAGACGACGGTGTCGAAATCGACCGAGCCGTCCATGTCGCGGGTCAGGGTTTTCGCGTCGGGCTTGTCGGCGATGGAGACGGGAACGTCGAGCACTTCGGTGATGCGGCGGCCCGAGGTCATGGCGCGCTGCATTATGGAATATTGCATGGTCAGCGAGCGGATGGGATCGAAAAAGCGCTGAATGTAGAACAGGAAGGCGACGATGATGCCGACCTGCATGGAGCCGTTGAGAACCATGGAGCCGCCCGCGACGATGAGGGTGGCCATGGCGATACCGGTCAAACTGTCGACGATGGGCACCATCACCTGCGCGTAACGCGAGCCGGTCAACTGGGTCTTGAGGTTCGACCAGGCCTTGTCGTCGTAGAGGTCGAAATTGACCTTCTGGCGGTCGAGGTTCTGGATGGTGCGCACGCCGTTGATGCCCTCGGCCATGGCGCCGTTGGTGGCCGAATTGGTTTCGTGCGCGGCCCAGAAGGCGCGTTTGGCAGGTGGCAGCCAGAAGATGCGGACGATGAACAGGGCCGGCATGGTGGCGAGAGTGAGAAGGCCAAGGCCCCAATCGAGGCTGAGGAGCACGACGACGATGCCGCACAGCAGGACGAGATCGCCGATGGAGATGACAGAGGTTTCGAGGAATTCCTGCATGGAATTGACGTCGCCCTGCAGCCGGCTCATCAGGCGGCCGACTTCGGTCTTGTCCATAAAGCCCAGCGCGACGACCTGAAGACGGGCGAACATGGCGCGGCGCATGTCGAACAGCACGTTTTCGGCGACGTTGCCGACCTGCTTTTCCTGCACCCAGGAGGCGGCGAAGTTAAGGGTGACGACAATGGCGAAGATCGCAACCGACCAGATCAGGCCGCCACCGCCCGCGAGGGGATCGACCAGCGCGGTGTCGATGGCATTGCCGACGATCAGGGGAATGGCGAGCTGGGTGCCGGTGAAGACCAGCACGGCGATCACCGAGAGGTAGATGCGCAGGCGGTAGGGATGCACGAAGGCCCAGATGCGCCGGATGGTGCGCGGGTCATAGGCCTTGCCGAACACCTCTTCCTCGATATGGGCGCTGCCGACTGTGGCGCGGGGCGGGCGCTGGCCGGGAAAGGCGGCGGTGTCGCGTTCGTCGTCGAGATCGGTCGCGCTCATTGGCCAGCCTCTTTTTGTTCGATGTCTTCGGTGGGCCGGGTCTGGAGGTCGTAGAGGGCGCGATAGCGTCCGCCGAGTTCAAGCAGTTCGGCGTGGGTGCCCCGCTCGGCGATGGCGCCGTCTTCGAGGAAGAATATGGTGTCGGCGTCCATGAGCGAAGAAAGGCGGTGGGCGATGATGATGGTGATGCGGTCTTTGGCAAAGCGGCGGATGGCCGAGCGGATGCGGTGTTCGGTGCCCGCGTCGATGGCGGCGGTGGAATCGTCGAACACCATGACGGCGGGCTTGAGGACCAGGCTGCGGGCGATGGAGAGGCGCTGGCGCTGACCGCCCGAGAGCGAGACGCCGCGTTCGCCCACGACCGTGTCGTAATCGGCGGGCAGGCCCATGATATAATTGTGGAGCTGGGCGCTTTCGGCGGCCTTTTCGATCCGGGTTTCCTTGGCCCAGGGGTTGCCATAGGCGATGTTGTTTTCAATCGTGGTTGTGAACAGGAACGTATCCTGCTGCACGATTGCCACGCTGGTGCGCAGGGATTTGAGGGTGACGTCGCGGACGTCCTGGCCATCGATCTTTATGCTGCCTTCGGAGACGTCGTAAAAGCGGGCGATCAAATGGGCGAGGGTGGATTTGCCGCTGCCGGGGGCGCCGACGATGCCGATGGTCTGGCCCTTGCGGGCGATAAAGCTGATATCTTTCAGGGTGGGGTGCGCGGCGCCGTCATAGGTGAAGCCGACATCCTCGAAGGTCAGCGTGCCGTCGGTGACGGAGAGGTCGGTGGCATCGGGTTTGTTCCTGATGTCGACGGGCGCGTCGATGAAGGCAAAGAAGCGATTGCCGCAGGTCGAGGCGCGGGCGAAGGAATTGACCATCAGGCCGAGCTGACGCACCGGCATCTGCAGGATGGTCATGAAGGTGAGAAAGCTGGCAAGTGTGCCAACGCTGATCTCACCGGCGATGACCTTGTTGCCACCGACCCAGAGGACCAGTCCCATGGCGGTAAAGAAGGAAAATGTCATCATCGAGGTGTTTTTCACCCGGATGTTGGTGCGCTGATGGGCAAGGCCAAGGGCATCGTCGGAGGCGGTGTCGAACTTATTGAGTTCGTGCTTCTGGCCGGAAAAGGCGCGGACGACGCGGATGCCGCCGAGGTTTTCTTCCATGATGCGGGTGAGCACCGAGAGCTTTTCCTGCAGGCTCAGCCAGGTTTTGCGCAGCGTCAATTGCGCGACTGAGGAGCGCCAGGCAACGAACGGCACGAAGCTGAGCGCCAGAAGCCCGAGCAGAATGTCGGTCGAAATCAGCATCCATGCGCCGACGCCGATCAGGATGGTCAAAAGGACGACGCGGATCAGGCCGGTCGAAAAGAACATGCGGATGCCGTCGAGATCGAGCAGGCCGATTGTGATGAGATCGCCGGAATGGATCTTGTCGTGGTAGGCATAGGGGAGGCGCTGGACCTTGTCGTAGAAGGCAAGGCGCAATTCATAGCCGACGTGATGGCCCACCGATTCCGCGAAATAGTTTTGCAGTAGCGTGAACACCCCGCGCAGGATCGAAACCGCGAGCAAGGTGATGGCGGTCAGCCAGAGGGCCTGTTCGGCGTTCTCGCCGGTGACGGATAAAATGTTCTGGGCCTGATCGATGGCCTGACCGAGCAGGCGCGGAATGGCGAGCTGAAGCAGGGCGGCGATGATGGTCGCGGCGACGGCGATGGTCACCTGCCAGCGATGGCGGAGCGAGAGCAGGGCGATCCGCAAGAGGGGGCTGCGATCCTTGCCGGCATGGGCGGCGGCAACATGGGCCCTGGCGTCGCCACGCGAACGCTCCCGGCCAGCCGTGAGGGTGGTCACTGCAGTATCCAGACATAAAAAAACGCCCGAAGGTGACGCGGGAATCGGTCTTTGAGAAAATCGGGCAAATCACTCGCCCGTGTATTCAAGGCCGATTTGTAACATGTTGCAAGATGTTACCGCCCGCCAGAGGGCGATTTGGTGAGTGGCTGGAAACGAAAAAGCCCCCGCCGGGGAGGATGGGCGGGGGCTTTTTCTGGGGAAATTTCTGTGCCGGTCAGGCGAAGGCGCCGGTGAAGGCCATCACTGTAACCATCATGGTGACCATGACGGCGCCTGCGGCGGTTCCGATGCTCATCTGAATAAGGGTGCGGGCCATTATAAGCCTCCAGTGTTTGATGCCTCTGTACCGCATTAAACGGGGCGAAACCGGATTTGGTTTCATCGGTTGACGGTTTCGTGTGCGGTGAGGCGATAAAGCCATTTTCCGACTGAACGGGGACTGAACGGATGGTTCAGGCAGGTCCGGGCATCCGTTGTCGAAAATTTTAAGTATTTTTGCCTAGGGTCACCTCGGCTCCGGCGGTGATCAGGGACGGCACTGGCGGGGGCAACGGGCGGATCGCGCGTATGGCCGGCATTTTTTGTCCCTGTCGTTCAATCCTCCCTCGCAACGACCTCCGCCCAGAAAGGCGGCAGGGCTCAGGGCTCGAAAAAACGGATTGAAAGACAGAATGTTTTCAAAACTCAGCGTTAAATTCAGGGTTTATGGCGCGTTTGGCGTCCTCATGGTTCTTCTGGTGCTTGTCGGGCTGGCCGGGCAGTTCGGCGTGCAATCGATGAGCGGGCTTCTCGATGGATACAGGGCGAGCGCAGCCAAAACCCAGGAAATCAACGATTATGTCCGCGACCTCGAGGCTGCGCAGCGACTCAACTACGAATTCAGACTGAACCCATCCGTGGAAACCGCCGAAGCGCTGGTGGTGATGATCGATGACGTTGCAACCAACGACGCCGATGGGCTTGCCCATTTTGCCAATGATCCAGAGGCCCTGGCCATCATTGGCGAGGTCGAGGTGCTTGCACTGCAATATCTCGCCTCGGCAAACGACATGATCGCCGCACAGCAGGCGATGAACGTGACGGGGCAGGTCAATGCGTCACGGACGCTTGATGAGCTTGGGCCGCAGATGCAGTCGCTTTACGACGATCTGGCCGACCGGATCACCGACCAGCAGAATGCGCTGGGCGCCCAGATCCAGACAGAGCAGAATTACTTCATGACCATCCTGATCGCCGAGATCGTTGCGGCGCTGCTGATTGGCGCGGCTTGCGCGTTTGCGATGGGCCGGTGGCTGTCGGGCGCGATTTCGGGCATGACGCTGATGATGCGGCGGCTGGCCGATGGCGACTTCAATACCGACATTTCGGGCAGCGAGCGTGAGCACGAGCTGGGCCAGATGGCCAAGGCGCTGCAGGTGTTCCGCTCCAACGGACAGGCCATGGAAGCTGCTGAGGCCGAACGGTTGCTCAATGCGAATACCGCCGCGGAACGGGCCGAAATGATGGACCGGTTCCAGACTGCGTTCGATGCGGTTATCGAGGCTTGCGTTGCCGGCGATTTCACAACGCGGATCACCGAAACCTTCGGCGATGAGGACATCGACCGGGTGGCGGCCAATTTCAATTCCATGCTTGAAACGGTCAATGCCGGGCTGGGTGAAGCTGGGCATGTGCTTTCGGCGCTGGCCCGCACCGATCTGACCCAACGCATGGAGGGCCAGTACCAGGGCGCCTTCGCGGCGCTGCGCGACGATACCAATTCGGTGGCCGAAAAGCTGAGCGACATTGTTGCGCAGCTCAAGACCACATCGCGGGGCCTCAAGACGGCGACGGGCGAAATCCTTGCCGGTGCCAACGACCTTTCGGAACGCACGACACGGCAGGCGGCAGCCATCGAGGAAACCTCGGCGGCCATCGAGCAGATGACCTCGACCGTCAAGGGCAATGCTGACAAGGCGGAAGTCGCTTACGGCAAGAGCCAGGCAGCGGCCGAACTGGCCAATGCGGGCGGCGCGGTGATGGTCAAGGCAACGTCTGCGATGGAACGCATCACAACGTCTTCAGGCAAGATCTCCAACATCATCGGGATGATCGACGATATCGCCTTCCAGACCAATCTTCTGGCGCTCAACGCTTCGGTGGAAGCGGCGCGGGCCGGGGATGCGGGCAAGGGCTTTGCGGTGGTTGCCGTCGAAGTGCGACGCCTGGCGCAGTCAGCGGCGTCGGCATCGTCCGAGGTCAAGGCGTTGATCGAGCAGAGCGCCAATGAAGTCGATGGCGGATCGAAACTCGTGGCCGAAGCCGCGTCCAAGCTGAGCGACATCCTGTCCGCGGTTCGGGAAAATTCCGAACTGATGCAGGGGATTTCCGAAGCCAACCGTGAACAGACCACAGCCATCGGCGAAGTGCGCACCGCCGTGCAGCAGATGGACGAGATGACCCAGCACAATGCTGCGCTGGTCGAGGAAACCAACGCCGCGATCGAGCAGACAGAGGCGCAAGCTTCCGAACTCGACCGGGTGGTGGCCATCTTTACCATCGACAAGAACACCGCGATTGCCGAGGAGCCGGCTGTGCCGCAAGCGGCGCGCAAGCCGGAAGTGGCCAAGGCGGCCCGCTCTTATCTGACGAGCGGCAATACCGCGCTTAAGGACGACTGGTCGGAGTTCTAGGCCCTAGACATCATCATGGACCGAGGAGCCCGTGCAGTACGCTGCGCGGGCCTTTATTTTGGTCGGGCTTGCGCAGGATCAGGTTTATAAATATGAGTTTTGAAATCATATTATTCCATCGCCGCAAAAAGGAGCTTCGTGATGACGGTAAGGACAAGGGCCGCAGCGGTCCTGACGATATTGGGGTTGCTGGCAGGGCCGGCGCTCGCGCAGGACTTTCCCGTCACCATCGAGCACGCCTATGGGCAGACCACCATCGAGGCGCAGCCCGAGCGTGTTGCGACATGGGCGTGGGGAAACACCGACGCGGTTTTGTCGCTGGGCGTCAAGCCGGTGGCCATTCCGTTCATTTCCTATGGCGGCGGCGACAACGGTATTCACCCCTGGGCGGAAGAGGCGCTCGAAGCAATGGGCGGGGAATTGCCGGCCATTCTGGCTGAGGGAGACGAACCGCCCTATGAGCAGATTCTGGCAGCCGATCCTGATGTCATTATCGCCGTCTATTCGGGGATTACCGAGGAGCAGTACGAGCGGCTGAGCCAGATCGCGCCGACCGTTGCCTATCAGGGAGTGGCCTGGAGCGCGCCATGGCAGGAGGTGACCCGCGCGGTAGGGCAGGCATTGGGACTCCCTGAGGAGGCAGAGACGCTGGTGGCCGAAACCGAGCAGTTCGTGGCCGATACCGTTGCGCAACATGAGGGGTTGGAGGGCACCACGTTTATCGGGCTCAACGATTACGACGGCTCGCTGGCCATCTATGCCGGGCTCGACTCGCGGGTGAAGTTCCTTACCGACCTGGGACTGATCTATGCGCCAAGTCTTGATGAGCTGGGCGGGGACGACGAGAATTTCTATTTCTCGGTCAGCTATGAAAATGCCGACCAGCTGGTCTCCGATATTCTGGTTTCCTACTACGAGAACCAGGCGGATTCCGATGAATTCTTTGCTGCACCCTATATCGCGCGTCTGCCCCAGACCCAGGCGGGCGCTTATGCGTCAATCGTAGGGATCGAAGAGGTGGCCGCCGTATCGCCGCCTTCAGCGCTTTCGCTGCGCTGGGGGCTCGAGGATTATGTGGCCGAACTGGCGGCGGCCGCCGAGAAAGCCGAGTAAGACCAACAATAAAGGGGGCCGATGGTCCCCTTTTCTTTTTCTCTATGCAGCCAAGCCGCCGGCCATGAACAGGACCATGGCAAAGAGCGCACACAGGCTGGCGCCGGTCAGAGCGGCGACGGACATCGATACCAGTTTTTGCGTCGTCATCTTGTAGGACATGGGTAACTCTCAACGCGACCGGGTTTGGCAGCCCGGCCAGGACATGGAACGGTGCGGACGCGTGCGCCTTCCGCATCATGCTCAATCTAGCCCCCAAACCGGCGTGTGCTCATGTCGCCAAACATTTCGCACAACGCCGGCGGCATTTCTGCCGCTGCCAACGAAAGCGCCTCAGGAATTACGCCTTCGCGACACCCAGACTATGCGCGGTTAACGGAGCGTTTTGGGGAAATCTCAAATTGTCGGTAAATTTTTGGTTTCGGTTCTCTTCGTGCTGTGGAGAACCGGCAGGAACGATCTGAAAATCCCATAAAAAACAGGGCGCTCCGGAGATCCGGGACGCCCTGTGGGGAAATGCATTCAGCTTGAAAAAATCAGCCGATGACTTCGACCGTGACCCGTGCCGTGCCCGAGTTGATCATGCCGATCTGGCTGGCTGCCTCGTGGGAGAGGTCGATGATGCGTCCACCGGTGAAGGGGCCGCGGTCATTGATGCGAACGACGACGCTTTCGCCATTGTTGCTGTTGGTAACGACCACTTCGGTGCCGAACGGCAGGTAGCGGTGGGCAGCGGTCAATGCGTGCTGGTTGTAGGTTTCGCCGTTGGCGGTTTTTCTGCCGTGGAACTTGCCGCCATACCATGATGCAGTGCCCGACAGGGTCTGCACGATGCCGACCGTATCCTGTGCGTTGATGGCTGAGGTGGCGAGGGGGAAAGCTCCAAGAGTGAGTGCTGACACCAGCACTGCAGGCTTGATGAAATTCATAAGGGTCCTGACCCGTTGTTGTTTGGCGACGGGAAAGGGTTCTACACGAAGTTGTGACCAGAACGAGGACCGAATCGGTCAAAAAATGGGCAATTGCCGCCCTGCGTCAATTGGCACGGAACCGTTGTTTTTGGGCAACGCCCATAAATCGGGGTGAAAACTGCATGCAAAAACCCGCCCGGAGGGTGCCGGGCGGGTGGCTGAAGGGAACCTGGCCGGATCAGCGGCGGCCGAGATAATAGGACGAGATGTCGTCCGAAAGCATGCCGAGATTGCGGACAGAGCGGTCGATCACGGCGCAACGGCCATTGAAGTTGGAACTGGTGCAGACCGTGGCGCTGATATTGCCCTCGACGCGAGCCGAGCGGATGCGGTCGTTCCAGAAATTGCCCAGGAACCGCTCGTTGTCATCGCTGGTGGCGCAGAAGCTGCGGCCGGCGTAGTCGTATTCTTCATAAAAGCAGACGCGGCCGGAGGGCGCGGGCGTGCCGGGGCGGTTATTGCCGATGGTCACGTTGAAATTGGGCGTGTTGATGGAAAAGCCGATATCGGGCTGGTTGGGTGTGGGTGCCGGAGTGGGCAGCGGCGCGGGAGTAGGACGGCCATCGTTGATCGGGCGCAAATAACGGGCAGAGGCCCAGCCGCGGATATTGGTCGCGGTAACCTGGCACCATGTGTTGGAATTGTTGCAGCCGGAAACCTCGACCACCTGATTGGTGGAAAGTGCTGCAATGACCGGATAATTGGTTCCAGGACCGGTGCGCACGTTGAGGGCCGTGGTGGCAAAGGCCTGATAGGCCTGGGCGCCGGTAACCGTCGCCAGCACTCCAGTCACGGCGATGATCGCTGCGGCAGCAAAATTCCTGAAATTCATGTCGCTCTCCCTTCGAGAAATCTGGAGCCTTATGCAAAAAAATTGCAGGCTGGCCAATTGGTTCCATCCGTCCCCGCCGATGCGCGGTTTACCGCAGGGGAGTCAGTCGGTTACAGAGACTACAAATACCACTTGAACCGCGAATGAACGGGGATGTCTGGAAGCGATATGTCTCAAATGCTCCTTGAAAGCGTCAATATCGGCCAACCGGTCGCGCTCGATGCCAGCCGCCCGGACAAGCGCACCGGAATCTGCAAGCGGGCCGTGGAGGGAGCAGTGCGGGTGCATCGGCTGGGCGCCGAGGGCGACGCCGTAATGGACACCAGGCATCATGGCGGTCCGGGGCAGGCGCTCTATCTCTATTCGCTCGAGGATTACGCGTTCTGGGCTGCGCAGGGCGTCGCGACCGGGCCGGGGATGTTTGGCGAGAACCTGACAGTCTCGGGGATCGAGAGCGCCGATTTGTGTATCGGGGACCGGCTGGCGGTCGGGGACGTGGTGCTCGAAGTGACGGCGTCACGCATCCCGTGCGCCACCTTCGCCAAGCGGATGGGCGACCCTGGGTTCGTCAAGAAATTCCGCGATGCAGGCCGGCCCGGAGCGTATCTGCGGGTTATCGCAGAGGGATATGTCGAAGCCGGGCAGCGGGTCGAATTGACGGCGTTCGCGGGGGACAGGGTGACGCTGGGCGAACATTTTGCCCTGGCGTTTACGGCGATGAAAACGCCGCTGTCGCGGGAGATGATCGCGCGGCTGCTGGCGTTGCCGCTCGCCGAGCGCGATCGGGCCGACAATCTCGAACGGCTTGCGGCGCTCTAGAGCCGTTCAGGATTTGATTGAATCCTCGTCTCTAACCCTTTGTTGGTCACGCCTAGCGTTCGCCCACGATGCGCTTGTGGCCATCGTCGGTGAGCGCGACGTAAATGAAATGACCCTCGGTCACCTTGGTGCGCAGGGGCAGGTCGCGGGATTTGGTCCAAGCCTCCATGCCGACCTTGATCGATGTGCTTCCGATCCTGTCGATCCAGGTATAGACGCAAAACACATCCCCGACCCTGACGGGGGCGATGAAGCTCATGGCTTCGACGGCGACTGTCGCAACGCGGCCGCCCACGTTTTCGACAGCGCAGATCGCACCGGCGATATCCATCTGGCTCATCACCCAGCCGCCGAAAATGTCGCCGGCGGCGTTTGTATCGGCGGGCATGGGCATGGTGCGGATGGTCATGGCGCCGCGCGGTTCTGTGGCATTGTCTTTCATGGTCAAGGTCCTTTCACCGGCCAGCGGCCGACGGCTTCTTCCCAGTGTTTGCGGCAGAGCGAGAGATAAACCGACTTTTCGATGGAGACCTGATCGCCGTCGGTCAGGACACGCCCATTCATATCCTGACGCACCACCATTGTCGCCTTGGCACCGCAGGTGCAGATGGTGCGGATTTCGCGCATGGTGTCGGCGGTGGCGAGCAACTCCATGGAGCCGGGGAACAGCTTGCCCTGAAAATCGGTACGCAACCCGTAGCACATGACGGGAATGCCGAGTCGGTCGGCGACGCGGGCCAGCTGCCAGACCTGATCGCGGGTCAAAAACTGGGCCTCGTCGACAAGAACGCAATCGACCTTGGATTCCTCTTCATTGTCGCGGATCGACTGATAGAGGTCGTCATCTTCGGCGTAGAGCAGCGCAGGTTCGGCAATGCCGATGCGCGAGCGGATCAGGCCCACTCCGTCTTCGACGTAGAGAGCGGAGGTGTAGAGCAGGGGGCGCATGCCGCGTTCGCGATAATTATGAGCCGCCTGCAGCAGCAGGGTGGACTTGCCCGCATTCATCGCGGCGTAGGAGAAATAGAGCTTGGCCACGGGGCCGTCCCGAAACTGTGAGTGACAGCCGGTTGTAACCCGAGAGGGCCCGATGGCGGACCCACCGGTGATCTCTTCCACAGGAAAAGAAAACGGTCGCCGGGGCGGGCGACCGAAAGGTGGTGCCGAATGGGGTATCGGCGTCGGGCTGACCGGCGGGGTATGCCGGTTGCGAAGACAAACCTATTGGTATCTCATGACGCTGAGATGACGTCGGTGCATGGGTCGTTGGTTCATCTGCTGTTCAGTTGAACCACGGCAAAAAAGAGCCGACATTGACATATCTCAATTCTCGCGGAGTTCATCCCCAATGGCGCGCTATATTCGCTCCTTTCTGTCGCTGATCCCTTTTGCGCTGGCGATGGCGGTGGCCGCGCCGGCGGTGGCGCAGGAACAGTTCAATCCCATTGGTCTGTGGGAGCCCGACAACAAGGAGTCGCGCTACGAATTTACCTATTGCGGGGAGAATGGCGACCGGTTGTGCGCGGAGCTTGTGTGGATCCAGGAGGACAAGCAGGACTCCCGCAACACCAGGTATCTCAACACCTACATGTTCAAGAACGCGCGGCACATCCGGCTCAATGAATGGCAGGGAACGGTGACGCTGGAGGGGTTCAATATCGGCGGCACGGTGACCCAGACCAACGACAACACAATGCGGCTCGAAGCCTGTGCGCTGTTCGTTATCTGCGAAGATATACGGCTCAAGCGGATCCAGTAGCGGGCCTTCGCCGCAGATTGGAGAGCAGCTCGACCAGCAGCACTGCGGCAAAGATCATCGCCACACCGAAATAGCCGATAAATTCCAGCCGCTCGCCGAGAATGAGCGCGCCGCCGAGGGCAGCGAACAGGCTTTCGGCCGAGAGGATGATGGCGGCGTTGGCGGGCGGCACGTGCTGTTGTCCCACGGCCTGCAGGGTGAAGCCTACGGCTGTCGAGAGCGCACCGGCGTAAAGGATTTCGATCCATCCCGATGAAAGGGCGGAGAGTGTCGGGGCTTCGAAAGCGAAGGCGCCCACGCTGCCCAGCATCCCGGCGATCAGAAAGCTCATCGACGATATGAAGATGGGACGGGCGGTTTCGCGGGCCAGATAGCCCAGCAGCAGCACGTGCAGGGCCCAGAAGATTGCGCTGCCGATGACCAGCCCGTCGCCGGTGTTGAGGCGGTCGAGACGGGCGCCATTGAGCAGGAACAGACCGATCAGCGCCACGGGCACGCCGAGCCAGACCACCTTGTGGGGCGGTTGGCGGAAAACGAACAGCAGGATGACCGGCACGAACAGCACGTAGAGCCCGGTCAGAAAACCCGAATTGGTGACTGTGGTGAACAGCAATCCATATTGCTGGAGGATGGCACCGCCGAAGAAATTGAGACTCATGAAGGCGATGAGCGCCCATTGCCGACCCGTCAGCTTTTGCGGCTGGCGGGCGTTTTCACGCAGGGCGAGGGGGAGGATCAACAGTCCACCGAGGAGAAAACGGGCACCGGTGAAGGTGAGCGGACCCATGGAATCCATGGCCGACTTCTGGGCAATGAAGGCAAAGCCCCAGATGGCGGTGGCTAGAAGCAGGCAGGAAAGCGCAAGCGAACGGGACATAGATCGATTTCATCGGCCAAGGCGCGGGAGGCCGACTGGTAGCCCGTTCGGTTATTTCAGGCAAGCGCCTCTCAGCTTGCTATGTACTCGCGCAAGGCTCCGGCTTCCTGCTCGGCCTCTTCGATCTTGCGCTTGACCACATCGCCGATCGAGATGATGCCAATGAGCTGGCCGTTTTCGACCACGGGCAGGTGACGGAAGCGGCCCTGGGACATGATGTTCATGGCGCTATCGACGGTGTCGGATTTGCGGCAGGTCTTGGGTTCGCGGGTCATCAGCGTCGAAACGGGTTTCGAGCGGAAGCCCTCGGCGCTGCCGGCAAGGTGGCGGACGACGTCACGCTCTGAAATGATGCCTTCGACCTTTCCATTGTCGACGACGACAACGGCGCCGATGTTGTGGCGGGCAAGCGTGGCGATCAGATCGCCGATGCTCGAGTTCGACGATACCGTCACGACGTCGCTGCCCTTGATGGTCAGGATCGATTCAACAAACATGGCCTCTATCTCCTCATCGCGAACGTTCAGCTTGCCTCGTGACGGCCAAACGCGCAAGAGCGCGCAATGGTCGACAAATTGGCGATTGACAACGGCCGCGCCATGGCGAGCCCTGCAACCATCGACCGTTCTGGGCTGCCAGGTCTCCGAACCAAAAAAAGTGGTGGCCACCTTTTCTGGACACGCTCTAGTATGCCCGGGGACGGCCATATTCATATAGAGAAATGTCATGGGACTTATTTCGGATGCCCTGTCGCGCGTGCAGCCTTCTGCAACTGTGGGGATCACCCAGCTTGCGCGCCAGATGGCGCAGGCGGGCAAGGATGTCATAGCGCTTTCGGCGGGTGAGCCCGATTTCGACACGCCCGAGCATGTACGCAAGGCGGCGATCGCGGCCATCGAGCGCGGTGAAACGCGCTACACCAATGTCGAGGGGATTGCCGAGCTCAAGGACGCAGTGGCTGCCAAATTCCGGCGCGACAACGGGCTCGATGTGGCGGCAGACGATTGTTTCGTTTCGGCGGGCGGCAAGCAGATCATTTTCAATGCCCTCATGGCCACGCTCAATCCCGGAGACGAGGTGGTGGTGCCGGTGCCCTATTGGGTGAGCTATCCCGAAATCGTGCGGTTGGCCGGCGCGGAACCGGTGTTCGCGCAGGCAAGCCAGGAGACCGGGTTCAAGCTGACCCCGCAAGCGCTCGAAGCGGCGATTTCAGACAAGACCAAGTGGCTGATCCTCAATACGCCATCGAACCCCTCGGGTGCCGCTTACACTGAAGAAGAACTCAAGGGGCTGGCGGCCGTGCTGATGAAGCATCCGCACGTTCATATCCTGACCGACGATATCTATGAGGTGCTGGTTTACGACGGGCGTAGCTTTGCGACGATCGCCCAGGTGGAGCCGGGGCTGATTGGCCGGACGGTGACCATGAACGGGGTGTCGAAGTCTCATGCCATGACGGGCTGGCGTATTGGCTATTGCACGGGCCCCAAGGAGATACTGAAGGCCATGCTCAAGCTGCAGAGCCAGTCGACGACCAACCCGCCCTCGATTTCGCAATGGGCGGCCGTCGAAGCGCTCAACGGGCCGCAGGATTTTCTTTCCGGCTGGCGCGAAACGTTTCAGCGGCGGCGGGACATGGTGGTGGACCGACTCAATGGCTGCGAGGGGCTGGAGTGCCTGGTGCCGGAGGGAGCGTTTTACGCATTTCCCTCGTGCAAGGCGCTGATCGGCAAGACGAGTGCCGGCGGGCAGATGCTGACGACCGATGAGGATTTCGTGATGGCGCTTCTCGAGGAGAATGGTGTTGCGCTGGTCCATGGCTCGGCATTCGGGCTGCAGGGGCATTTCCGTATTTCGTATGCCGCTTCGGACGACGATCTCACCAAGGCTATGGACCGGATCGAGGCGTTCTGCGCAGTGGTGCATTGACCAAAAAAAGAGGCTCCGTCCGAAGACGGAGCCTTGATCGAGGGCCGAAGCCCTAATCTCTCAGTTTACGACCCTGCCGAGGGAGGAAGAGACGGCGCAGGTCGGGTGAGCGAAGGATGTGGGAGGAGGATACATCATTCGCTCGGGTGTCTTAAGCGAGGGGCCCAGGGAGGAGGAGAGGGCGCGTCGCTCATCAACAAGCCGAATATGCGCTGAGCCATTGCCCGCAACAATAAGCAATAGCGCATACCTGCCATGCATTAGGCACGTGTTTGATGGTGATGAAATTGTAGGCAGAAGTGATGAGCGCAGAAGGAAAGAGGCCCCACCGGGGAGGATCGGTGAGGCCTCTGAACTGTCGGCCGAATTCGAGGGAGGAGGATTCGAATTACGGCCTTAGGAGCGGTCGGGAAGGGAGGAGGAGGATCCGTTCCGCTCTTGTCGTCACGACGCAGGGGGCTTTGGGAGGAGGAGGAAAAGCGCGCCGCGTCAGTGACGGTTCGTATATGCCACTCTAATCACGACTTGTGAAGTCGTCTAATGGCATGGCAGCCATGCATTTTGCGCAAAGCCTCGCTAATGCCATGCACAAGCCTTGAGCAGATAAGCAATAGGGCAAAAAAAGAAGCCCCGCTCGAGGGGAGAGCGGGGCCAGGACGAGAAGCAAGCTTCTCGTTAGGAGGGAACATCAAACGCGCCCAAAGGGAGGAGGAAAGACGCGCAATGTCTGGCGGATAGGTAGAGATTAGACGGCACCTCAACAACCCCGTTCCGGTTATGTCAGCCATGCATAACGCGCATGGCTTTGCCTAATCTGCAGGCAATGTGCCTGTTTTCCTTACATAATTTTGTATGCAGGGTTGCGCGGCGCGGACCAAATTTTTTTTGGTGCGAACGATTTTGCACAATGGAGCCGAGATGGAAGACGCTTGAATAACGGTGAGGCCGTCAAAACGCTGGTCAATACTGCCAGTCGCGGGCCTTTTCGACGAGGAAATCGCGGAAAACGCCGACTCGCTTGGAGCTCTTGAGCGCCGGGGGGTAGACGAAATAGGTCTCGAATTCGGGCAGATCGACGTCGGTCAGGACCCGTTTGAGGCTGGGCTCTTCTTCGGTGATGTAATCGGGAAGCATGGCAATGCCGATTCCCTGGCGGCAGGCCTGCATCATGCCGTAGATGGCATTGACCTTGAGCGTGGCGCGGCGCGGTGAATTGTCGGGACGCCCGATGCGCTCGAGGAAATTCACGTCGCCCAGATAGGAGGGGGATGGCTCGCCGAACGTGACTATCTTGTGGGAATCGAGTTCTTCGATCGATTTGGGCGTCCCGTATTCGGCGAGATAGCTCTCGGCGGCGTAGATATGGAAGTGGACGGTGAACAGCTTGCGCTGGATCATTTCGGACTGATTGGGCCGGTGCAGGCGGATGGCCACGTCGGCCTCGCGCATGGCCAGGTCGAGTTCGGCGTCGTTGAGTTTGATCTCAAGCTGGATGGTCGGATAAAGCGTCACAAACTCATGGATACGTTTGGTCAGCCAGGTTGAGCCAAACCCGACAGTGGTCGTGACAAGCAGCGGGCCGGTGGGGACGTCCTGGCTCTCGGTCATCTGGGCTTGCACGGACTGCAGTTCCCAGGACATGCGGTGCGCGGTGCGGAACAGCTGCTCGCCCACCTCGGTCAGGACGAGGCCGCGGGCGTGGCGGATGAAGAGCTTTAGGCCGAGATCTTCCTCAAGCGCGGAAATCTGCCGGGAAACGGCAGATTGGGACATGCCGAGCTTTTCGGCCGAATGGGTAAAGCTTCCCGATTCGGCAGCGACATGGAATATGCGCAGCTTGTCCCAGTCGAGCATCCCCCATGTCCCCTCTTTGTGGCGCCGTTCGCGGGGGATCCGCGAACAGCGATCAGTCGTTCTGGCAGGCCGCCCGCACTATTCGGCGGCTTCGGCCAATTCATGGGCCGCAAGATAGCGTTCGGCTTCGAGCGCTGCCATGCAGCCCATGCCGGCGGCGGTGACCGCCTGGCGATAAATGTCGTCGGTCACGTCGCCCGCCGCAAAAACACCGGGCACCGAGGTTGCGGTGCTGTCGGGTGCGGTGACGATATAGCCGCCGTGCTTCATTTCGAGCTTACCGTTGAAGATTTCGGTGGCAGGAGCGTGACCGATGGCAACGAAAATGCCATCGACTTCAATTTCATGGGTCTGGTCGGTCGTAACGTCGCGCAGGACGGCGCCGCGTACCGAGGGGGGCATGTTGTCACCCCTGACCTCGTCGAGCACGCTGTTCCAGCGCACCTCGATCTTGGGGTGCTTGAACAGGCGCTGCTGCATGATCTTTTCGGCGCTGAACTGGTCGCGGCGGTGCGCAATAATCACCTTGGAGGCGAAATTGGTGAGAAACAGCGCTTCCTCGACTGCGGTGTTGCCGCCGCCGATCACGAGAACCGTCTTGTCGCGGTAAAAAAAGCCGTCGCAGGTGGCGCACGCCGAAACGCCGAACCCCTTGAATTTCTCCTCGGTCGGCAGGCCGAGCCATTTTGCCTGGGCACCGGTGGCGATGACGACGCTGTCGGCGGTATAGGTCTTGCCGCTATCACCGGTCAGGCGGAAGGGGCGGATATTGAAATCGACGTCGACAATCAGGTCGTTTTCAATCTTCGTGCCCATATGTTCGGCCTGGGCGCGCATCTGTTCGACCAGCCAGGGGCCCTGGATGGGGTCGGCAAAGCCGGGATAGTTCTCGACATCGGTGGTGATTGTGAGCTGACCGCCCGGCTGGATGCCGGCGATCATGAGCGGTTCGAGCATGGCGCGGGCGGCATAGATGGCGGCGGTATAGCCGGCCGGGCCCGAGCCGATGATTATAGTCTTGGCGTGCATTGTGTCGTGCCGATCAATTTGCGTTGGAAACAAATATGGCACGGTACCCCGAGGTTACAAGCGCACGTGCCACTTGGCAGGGGAAAACCCGGTATGCTGAGGCGAAATTGCATCAACGGACGGGCGAACCTGCAACCAGGTCCGCCCGGTGGGATCAAATGAAGGCAATCTTGAGGATTTCGTAGCCGCGGGCGCCGCCCGGAGCGGTTACTTCAATCGAATCGCCGACCGATTTGCCGATCAGGGCGCGGGCGATGGGCGAGGAAATCGAGATGCGGCCGGCCGAAGCGTCGGCCTCGGCATCGCCCACGATCTGGTAGGTCTTTTCCTCGTCGGTGTCCTCGTCGACCATGGTTACGGTCGCGCCGAACTTGACGGTCGAGCCCGAGAGCTTGGAAACGTCGACGACTTCAGCCATGGCCAGCATGGATTCAAGCTCCATGATGCGGCCTTCGTTGTGGCTCTGCTGCTCTTTGGCCGCGTGATATTCGGCGTTCTCGGAAAGGTCGCCATGGGCGCGCGCTTCGGAAATCGCATCGATGATCGTGCGGCGTTCGACGCCGGTGCGGCGTTCAAATTCAGCTTGGAGTGCGGCGTGTCCCGCCACGGTCATGGGGACTTTGTCCATATCGGCCAATCCCTCCTATCAATTACAAAATACGTTGAAGCGCATATCGAAATCCTCGCTGACTTCACGTCAGCGGGTTCGATCTGCGCTTTCGGGAAACTTACCTGCTGGAGGTTGCCCGTACCGGCCATGATGGTCAAGGCCAATCGGTGGGCATTCCCCAGCGCCTCCGTTGTGCACCGGCACATATGGGGCTTTGCGCGGCGGCTGCAAGTATCCCTGGATCGTTCTACCCAAAAGAAAAAGGCGCAAACCCTAGCGGTCTGCGCCCTGTTTCCGTTGCCCGGCCAATGAGCCGGGCTAAGCTCATTTGGCGGATGCCGACCTAGTCGGCGGCGACCAGGTTGCCGGCGGCGGATTTGCCGGTGCGCTTGTCCTTGACGATTTCATAGGAAATCTTCTGGCCTTCATCGAGACCGGTCATGCCGGAATTCTGAACGGCAGAGATGTGGACGAAAACGTCCGCTCCACCCTCGTCGGGCTGGATGAAACCGTAGCCCTTCTGGGTGTTGAACCATTTGACAGTGCCGGTTGCCATGGCTTTGTCCTTTCACGCGTGCTGTCTAGAGGGGGTTTGCCGCCCCCGGGTATATCGAAGTCTTGGTTCAGGACGTCAGCAGGCGCGAAAGACGCACGGCTAGATCGGTCGGCCGCAATTTCGATCCAGTTTTTTTAGAAGAAATAGCCGAAATATTCAAGCACTTGTGAAAAACCGGTTCGGTAAAAAATTTTCGATGGCCGTAACACTGTTGTTAGAGCAGCAAGGTGGCGCTGCCATACTGACATGTCAGTATTGCATACCTTTATGGTAGAGAAGAGAGCTTGGCTGCCAAGTATATCGGTCCGGGCGGGAAGCGTTCAAGTTGCCGGCGGGCTGTTGGCGAAGGGCAGCGGACGCGATAAGCATCGGCGGCGACGTTCCCAAAGGCTCTCAAGGCATAACCATGACGACCAGACACCATGATTTCCGCTCCGATACAGTGACGCGGCCCGATGCGGGTATGCGTGCAGCGATGGCCGAAGCGCCGGTCGGTGACGATGTTTACGGTGAGGACGAGACGGTCGCGGCGCTTGAAGCGCGGGTCGCGGAACTGACGGGCAAGGCCAGGGGCGTGTTCCTGCCCTCGGGCACGCAATCGAATTTGATCGCGCTGATGAGCCATTGCGGCCGCGGGGACGAATATATCGCCGGGCAGGGTGCGCATGCCTACAAATTCGAGGGCGGTGGCGCCGCCGTTCTGGGCTCGATACAGCCCCAGCCCATCGAGAATGCGCCCGATGGCTCGCTACCTCTCGACAAGATCGAAGCGGCAATCAAGCCCGACGACATCCATTTTGCCCCTACGCGGCTGCTGGCGCTTGAGAACACGATCGGCGGGAAGGTGCTGCCGCAGAGTTACGTGGCCGATGCCGTGGCACTGGCGCGGCGGCATGGGCTTGCGACCCATCTCGACGGCGCGCGTATCGTCAATGCGGCGGTGGCGTCGAACCGGAGCGTCAAGGAGTTGGCCGAGGGGTTCGACAGCGTTTCGGTTTGCCTTTCCAAAGGGTTGGGCGCGCCGGTCGGATCGGTGCTGGTGGGCGATGAGGCTTTGATCGGCAAGGCAAGGCGGCTGCGCAAGATGGTGGGCGGCGGCATGCGGCAGGCGGGCATTATCGCTGCTGCGGGTCTTTATGCGCTCGAGCACAACGTTGCCCGGCTGGCCGATGATCATGCTCGGGCGCGGCGGCTGGCCGAGGGGCTGGCGCGGCACGACGCACTGACTGTCGAAATGCCGCAGACCAACATCATCTTTCTCAATGCCCATGCCTCTGTGGCGAAGGGGTTTGCCGACCATATGGCGGCGGCGGGGATACTGGTCTCAGGCCGTTACGGGCAGCAGCGCTGGGTGACGCACAAGGATGTCGGTGACGACGCCATCGATGCGGCACTGGACGCGGCGGACACATTCTTCGCCAGCCTTTGAATAGAGCTTGCTTTTTGCCGCGCGCGGGCGCATTTCCCCGCGCGCCGGTATTTGCCGGTTTTCCGGATTGCCACACAAATTGACAACGACTTTCCTGTCTTCGGGCGACCTTATCGTCGATCGCCGGGCCCATTACGCCCAGATGCTGGCCGAGGCCGGCGAATTTTCATCCGCTGCCGATCTGATGGAGCAGGCGTTAAGCGACGCGCCGGGCTGGGCGGCGGGCTGGATGATGACGGGGAATTTCCATCTCAAGGCCGACGTGCTGAGCAGTGCGATTGCCGCCTGGCAGCGGGCGGCGGAGCACGATCCGTCGGGCGTATTGGGCGCGCAAATGCACCTGGCGGCGCATGGGATCGGTGAAATAGAGCCGCAGGCGCAGGCGGCTTATGTCGAGGCGCTGTTCGATCAGTATGCCGGGCATTTCGAGGAAGCATTGCTGCAAAAGCTCGATTATGTCGTGCCGGGCAGGCTGGCGGAGTTGCTGGGCGATGCGATGGGAGAACTCGGCATCGAGGGGTTCGCGCGCGGCGTCGATCTGGGCTGCGGCACGGGCCTGATGGGTGAGCGGTTGCGCCATGTGGTCTCGCATCTGATCGGCGTGGATATTTCAGCCGCAATGGTGACCGAGACGCGGGGCAAGGCGATCTATGACGGCGTGGAGCATGCGGAACTGCTCGACTTTCTCGGGGCGGAGGGCTGCGTCGCCGACATCGTGACGGCAGCGGACGTCTTTATGTACTGCCCGGCGCTGCCGCCGATTTTCTCATTGGTGGGCAAGGTGTTGCGGCCGGGCGGCATCTTTGCGTTTTCAGTCGAACGTCATGATGGGGAGGACAGCCAATGGCTGCAGGCCTCGCTGCGCTTCGCGCATAATGGCGATGCGATCCGGGTGGCGCTTTCCGATGCCGGGCTGGAGGTGTTGCGGGTGAGTGCGGAGACGATCCGGCGCGACCGCGGTCAGCCCGTTGCGGGACTGCTGTTTATCGCGCGCCGGCCCGAAGGGGTTGATGGGCTCGAAGTTTCCGAGATCGATATGGGCACCGAGGTGCCGTTTGCACTCTTGAACTGAGCGTGTGTCCCGAGGATCGGTGACCCCCGGGACAGATTTGTCAGAAATTGAGGTTACAGGCATTGCGAATGGCGATCTGGACCGGCGACGGCGGCAGGGCCGGATCGAATTCACCCCCGGGCATCAGAGGCGGCTGTGCCATGAAGCGCGGCTGCGTTCCCCGGTGCGACTGGGCCGCATGCACCATGAACGGGTGGCAGAGATAGACTGTACCCGCCGGCCCGGTTGCCGAAACCTCGTCGCATTCTGCCGTTGACGCATAGCCATCGGCCGAAAGCTGGCGCAGCGTCAAGCCCGCCTCGCCAAAGGGGAGCAGTTGACGGGCGATCACAGCGTGCGAGCCCTTGCGGATGCGGGTTGGGGCGTCTTGCGGTCCGACGTCGGAAAACAGGAACAGCATCAGCAGTGCCCGGCCTCTGGATTTGACGTTGGCCCGCCAAGACAGGAAGTCGTTGGGGTCGTCCTCTGGCAAGCCGAAGCTTACATCGACGTGCCAGCCGTCATCGCCCGGCGTTTCAGACGAGGGAAACCGGATGGGGAATGTGCCCAGGCCGTGCGGGGCGATCCAGCGTCCTTGGCCAACCAACTGGTCATAGGCGGCGTGGAGGCGGGGCGTGTTGGCCGCCTCCCGAAAGGGCGGGTCATAGTAGCCGCCAAGGCGGACGACGGGCTTTGTCCAGCTCGAAGGATCGTCCGGATCGCAGCCGGTGTCGCGCCAGAGAATTGCGCGACCCTGGGCAGCCAGATCTGCGGAAAAGGCGTTTTCGATCTTGACGAAGCCGTCGGTGACAAAGGTATCGATCTGCGCCGGAGTGAGCGCGTCAGGTGCATCAGGCATTTGGGAAGTCCATGAGTTCGCATTGCTGCACACGGCAGCGCACGGGCCGCCAAGCAGCCCGATCCAATTGCTTCGGTGAGAAGCGCTGATCAGGCGCTCAGGAAGACCGCGAATGTGTTGGACATCATCATCATGGCCGCAAGGATACCGAACTGCCGCGTGGCGTCAACGCCCGATGCTGGCGCGCATCAGATACACCTCGCCAACCTGGAAACGGCGGAACAAGATTTCCGATATGGCATCGTCGTTGAGCAGCGTTTCGCGCCAGACGGTATCGATCATAAGCTCCTGGCCGAGGTTGCGATCGATGTCGATGAAACGATAGGGCTGGAAACTGCGGGCCGCCTCAGGGTGCTCGCCACCGGTCCATTGATAGCCGCCGGATTCGGCATTGGCCCAGAAACCGAGCACCGCCAATTCGGCTATGGTGTGCGCAGGGGTGGCAGTTCCGTCTGAAACTTCAGGATATTGCGCCGGCCAATCGGGTAGCGCGCCAACAACTGCTTCCCATTCAGCGATGTCTTCAAACGAAGCGTAAGGATCGAGACACGGGCGCTGCGAACAATCGTCAGCGGCGGCGTCATCCTCTGAAATGGTGCGGTTGGAAACATCGAGCAGAACCGCTGAATTGTTCATCAGTGGCACGAAGACAAAGCGCCATGCCATATGATCGCCGGCGCCAAATTCTTCGGTCGTTCCGACATTTTCCGCCCCATAGGCATCGATTGCATGGCTGCGGATTTGCGGCCCGAGATTGTAGTGACGGACTTCGATGAAACTGACCGTGCCCATCTGCTCATCAATCATTTCGCCATAGGCGATGGCTGTACGCGTACGGGTGGATGGAATGGCACTGGTGGCAGTCAGTACGGCCTTTTCGATGGGCCCGACCTGGCCGCCAGGTGAGATGGTTTCAAAATCGAGCCAGAAGGCATTGAGGTCCTGCTCGATGGCTGCGGCATCGGCATGTTCGAAGCCGGCGGCCCCAACGAATTTGGTTATCGCATCATCGAGCTCGTGGGCCACGACAGGGCCGGAGCCTGCAAGAATGCACAGTGCTGAAGCGAGAAGTCTGTTCATTGCGGGTCCCCGTGTGTGCGCACACGTAAGGACTATTCAGCAAGCTCCGGCTTCGGGTCAAGTGTCGGGCCCAGCCGGGGCCCGCGCACCGCAGCGCGCGGGCGGAGGAGGGACTATCGGCTGTCCTGCCAGTAGGCGTAAAGCCGATCTATGTCTGAGGTCGTCAGGATGGGCATGGCGCCTGCAAGCATGGGCTCGGCCCAGTCCCACCAGGCCATTTCGAGCAGTCTGGCAATATGGGAATCGGAGAACCGCTTGCGTATCGGCTTTGCAGGGTTGCCGCCCATGATCGCGTAAGGCTCTACGTCCCTCGTGATCAGCGCGCGGGTGCCGATCACCGCGCCATGGCCGATGGTGATGCCAGGCATAATGATGGCTTCCGAGCCGATCCAGACGTCGGAACCGACGACGGTATCCCCAGCGGGCAGATAGCCATTTGCTGCCCCGGCAAATGCGGGCACTTCGGTCATGAAGTGGAACGGAAAGGTCGATACCCACTCGTTGCGGTGGCCCTGATTGCCCGCCATGATGAAGGCCGCACCTGAGCCGATCGAGCAGAAACTGCCCACGATCAGTTTGTCTGCCTCGGGATCGGGCAAAAGATAGCGGGCGCAATCGTCAAAGCCATGGCCGTGATAATAGCCCGAATAATAGCTGTAACGGCCGAAAACGATGTTGGGATGTGTGACCTGCTCGCTGAGCAGTTTGCCCTTGAAGGGGCTTTCGAAGAAATTTGTCATTTGTGAAAACCTGAAACCGGGCGGTCATGTGCCGCCTCCGTGCCTAGGGAATGGGCGCGCCAAAATACTGACGGCGCCCCGTCCGGCGAACGGTGCTGCATCGCGGCGTGTCAGGCCGGGCGGAGCACTCTGGAGGTGGTTCGGTCTGCGGATTTCATGGTCGGGCTTCTAGCAGCACGATCTGCGAAAGAAAAGGGCGCCGAGGCGCCCTTTCTGTTTAGTCGTCAGGCCGCGAAATAGTCCTGCAGCGCTCGCACCGTGAAGTTGCCGCTGCGGTAGGCGAGGATGCCCTGGACGGCGGCCACGGCCCCCGGGATGGTGGTGTAATAGGGCACCTTGCTCATCAGCGCAGCGCGGCGGATATCGCGGCTGTCGGAAACGGCCTTGGCACCATCGGTGGTGTTGATGACCAGTTGCACCTCGCCATTCTTGATCGCATCGACGATGTGCGGGCGGCCTTCGAGCACCTTGTTGATCTTGGTGCATTCGATCCCCTGTTCGGCCAGGAACCGCTGGGTGCCACCGGTGGCGATGATCTTGAACCCGGCAGTGGCAAGATCGCGGACCGACTCCACAAGAGCTGCCTTGTCGTCATCGCGAACCGACACGAAGACAGTGCCCTCACGCGGAACCTTGACGCTGGCGCCGAGCTGGGATTTGGCGAAGGCCGTGGCGTAATCGGTGTCGAGGCCGATCACTTCGCCGGTCGATTTCATTTCCGGCCCGAGGACCGTATCGACGCCTGGGAAGCGGGCGAAGGGGAAGACGGCTTCCTTGATGCCGATATGCTTGATCTCGCGTTCCTCGAGATTGAACGTCGCGAGCTTTTCGCCGGCCATGATGCGGGCGGCGATCTTGGCGATCGGGTAGCCGATGACTTTGGCGACGAAGGGCACTGTGCGCGAGGCGCGCGGGTTCACTTCAAGGACGTAGAGCGTGCCGTCCTTTAGGGCAAACTGCACGTTCATCAGCCCGCCAACATTGAGCGCGCGGGCCATTTCGGCGGCCTGGCGCTTGAGTTCGGCGATGATTTCGGGGCTGAGCGAATGGGGCGGGAGCGAGCAGGCGCTGTCGCCCGAGTGGATGCCGGCTTCCTCGATGTGTTCCATGATGCCCGCGACGAACACATCTGTGCCATCGCACAGGCAGTCGACGTCGATTTCGGTGGCGCCCTGAAGGTAGCTGTCGAACAGCAAGGGGTTGGCGGCGAGGACCGAATTGATCTGGCCGGTCTTGTCGTTGGGATATTTGTGCCGGATTTCGGGCGGCACGAGCTCGGTCAGGGTCGACTGGACATAGCGCTCGAAATCATCGGCCGATTGGCAGATCACCATGGCGCGGCCGCCCAGAACGTTGGACGGGCGGATAACGAGTGGGAAGCCCAGACCCTCGGCGATGATGCGGGACTGTTCAAGCGAATAGGCGATGCCGTTGCGCGGCTGAGTGAGATCGAGCCGGTTCAAAAGCTTCATGAACTGGTCGCGGTCTTCGGCGAGGTCGATCTTGTCGGGCTGGGTGCCCAGGATCGGGATGCCAGCGCGTTCGATGGCATTGGCCAGCTTGAGCGGTGTCTGGCCGCCGAACTGGACGATGACGCCGTGCAGCGTGCCGTTCTGCTGTTCGGTCTTCAAAATTTCGAGAACGTCTTCCTCGGTCAGCGGCTCGAAATAGAGCCGGTCGGAGGTGTCGTAGTCGGTCGAGACGGTTTCGGGATTGCAGTTGACCATGATGGTCTCATAGCCGGCATCAGACAGTGCGAAGGCGGCGTGGCAGCAGCAATAATCGAACTCGATGCCCTGACCGATCCGGTTCGGGCCGCCGCCGAGAATAACGACCTTTTTCTTGTCGGACGGGTTGGCCTCGTCGGCAACCGCCCCGGCAAACGGGGTTTCATAGGTCGAATACATGTAGGCGGTGGGGGAAGCGAATTCGGCAGCGGATGTGTCGATGCGCTTAAAGACGGGCCGAACACCGAGCGCATGGCGGTGGGCGCGCACGTCCTTGGCGGTCTTGCCTGTAAGTTCGGCCAGGCGCGGATCGGAAAAGCCCATGGCCTTGAGGCTGCGCATCTGGCCCTCGGTTTCGGGCAGACCGAATTCGCGTACCTTGGCCTCGGTATCGACGATGGCCTGGAACTGTTCGAGGAACCACGGATCGATGCGGCAGGCCTCGTGGATCATCTGGTGATCGTAGCCGCGCCGCATGGCTTCAGCGACCCAGAGCAGGCGATCGGGCGTGGGGGTGCCAAGGGCGGCCTTGACGGCGTTCTTGTCATCGCCTTCGCCAAGACCGGGGATGCCGATTTCGTTGAGGCCGGTGAGACCGGTTTCGAGCGAGCGCAGGGCCTTTTGCAGCGATTCCGGGAATGTGCGGCCAATGGCCATCGCTTCGCCGACCGACTTCATCGACGTGGTCAGGCGATTGTCGGCGCCGGGGAATTTTTCGAAAGCAAAGCGCGGGATCTTGGTGACGACGTAATCGATTGTGGGCTCGAAGGAAGCCGGAGTCGCGCCGCCGGTGATGTCATTTTCGAGCTCGTCGAGCGTGTAGCCGACGGCCAACCGGGCTGCGACCTTGGCGATGGGGAAGCCGGTGGCTTTGGAGGCCAGTGCCGAGGAACGCGAGACGCGCGGGTTCATCTCGATGACGATCATGCGGCCATCGGCAGGGTTGATGGCGAACTGGACGTTGGACCCGCCGGTTTCCACACCGATCTCGCGCAGGACGGCCAGCGAGGCGTCGCGCATGATCTGGTATTCCTTGTCGGTCAGGGTCAGGGCCGGGGCGACGGTGATGGAATCGCCGGTATGGACGCCCATGGGATCGATGTTTTCGATCGAGCAGACGATGATGCAGTTGTCCTTTTTGTCGCGGACAACTTCCATTTCGTATTCTTTCCAGCCGAGAACGGATTCCTCGATCAGGACTTCGTTGGTCGGCGAAGCGTCGATGCCGCTTTCGCAGATGGCGAGGTATTCCTCGCGGTTGTAGGCAATGCCGCCGCCGGTGCCGCCGAGGGTGAAGCTGGGGCGGATGATGGCGGGCAGGCCGATATCTTCGAGGGCCTGGAGGGATTCGATGGTGTTGTGGGCGAGACGCGAGCGGGGGGTGTCGAGCCCGATCTCGGTCATCGCGTCGCGGAACAGCTCACGGTCCTCGGCCTTGTCAATGGCTTCGGCGTTGGCGCCGATCATTTCGACGCCGAACTTTTCAAGCACGCCCATCTTGTTGAGCGAGAGGGCGCAGTTGAGCGCCGTCTGGCCGCCCATGGTGGGGAGCAGCGCGTCGGGGCGCTCCTTTTCGATGATCTTGGCGACGACTTCTGGGGTGATGGGCTCCATGTAGGTGGCGTCGGCAACGTCGGGATCGGTCATGATCGTCGCCGGATTGGAGTTCACCAGAATGATGCGATAGCCTTCTTCGCGCAGCGCCTTGCAAGCCTGAGTTCCCGAATAATCGAACTCGCAGGCCTGGCCGATAATGATCGGTCCAGCCCCGATGATGAGGATGGATTTGATGTCTGTGCGTTTGGGCATGTGATACTTCTCGTACGGCAAGCGCGCGACAGGAAAGCTGTCGCGCGTCGGACGGATGTCGGATTCTGTTGGCTAAGCGGTCTCCTTAGAGCAACCTTGTGGTGATTTCCAGCGTTAAGGAGCGGATTCTTTTGCTCCTGATTGTCGCGGGGCGATTTCGCGGCCAATCGGGGTGGCGCAATCAAGCGTTGGCGCTACACTGTCCCCAACCCCACAAGCGCCGTGCGACCCGGTCGCGGCGCATCTTTTTTCAAATCGAAAGCAAGGAGCGCAGCAATGACGCAGCAGAGCTTTATCGAACTTTCCGATGGCAACAGGATTCCGCAGGTCGGGCTCGGGACCTGGAAGCTCGACGGCGCGAACATGCAGGGTGTGGTGGACGCGGCTCTGGCTGCCGGCTACCGGCATTTCGACACGGCCTATGCGTATCGGAACGAGGCGGCGCTGGGCGCTGCGCTCAAGGCATCCGGTGTCGCCGCGGACGAATTGTTCATCACCAGCAAGCTGCCGAGCGGCCGGCATGGGTACGATTCGACACTTCAGACGTTCGACGAGACCATGGCCAATCTCGGGGTCGACGTTCTCGATCTCTATCTCATCCACTGGCCGATGCCACAGACGGGCAATTTCGTCGACACGTTCAAGGCGTTCATCAAGCTCAAGGAGGAGGGGCGGATCAAATCGATCGGCGTTTCGAACTTTCACAAGGCGCACCTCGAAAAGCTGATCGCCGAAACCGGCGTTACCCCCGTGGTCGATCAGATCGAGCTTTCTCCGATGTTCCAGCAAAAGGATCTGCGCGGGTTCCTCGACGGCCAGAACATCAGGACCGAAAGCTGGAGCCCTCTTGGCACTGGCGAGGTTCTGGACAATGGCGTGCTCAAGGCCATCGCCGGAAAATACGGCAAGTCGGCGGCGCAGGTGACGATCCGCTGGCACATCCAGAACGGGCTGATCGTCATTCCAAAATCATCGAACCCCGACCGCATCAAACAGAATTTCGAGGTTTTCGATTTCGAACTCGATGCCGATGACATGGCAAAGATCGACGCTCTGGACAGCGCCTCGGGCCGGACGGGCGCAAATCCCGATAACTCCGAGTTTCTGCAGGTCTAGGGTTAGAGCAATTTCAGCGCTTCTTTGAATCGCTTCCATGCTCTAAATTCTTGTTATGTCGCGCTTTCGAACCGGATAGTGGTACCCACTTATCCTGGAAGCACTCTAGAGATAAAGCTTGAAGCCCTCGTGGCTCCGGGAAAAGCCGAGGCGCTCGTAAAAGCGATGCGCATCGGTTCTTTTCTTGTTGGAGGTCAGTTGCACCATGGTGCAGCCCCGCGTGCGCGCCTGATCGGTGGCCCAGATCATCATTTTCTCGCCAATGCGCTGGTTGCGGTGGTCGGGCGAGACGTGAACGCCCTCGATGCTGCAGCGCCAGGCGCCGCGGCGGAAAATGCCGGGCGTGAAGGTCAGCTGGAAGGTTCCGACCGCGGTCCCGTCGATCTCGGCGACCAGCAGGAGCTGGTTGGGGTCGGCGGTGATGGCCTCAAAGGCTGCCAGATATTCCAGGCCCTGCGCTTCGGCGGGGTCGTCTATGAGATCGAGCACTGTGTCGTGGGCGATCAGCCCGATGATGAAGGAAAGGTCATCGCGCGCGGCGTTGCGAATGGCGAGGTCGGGCATAAACATCTCCCAGATGATGCCCCCATGTTTCACGATTCGGCGGGCAGCAGGGAGCCGTCGTTTTGCACACTATATTAACCCTAATGGATGATTACTGCCGGTCGTACAGGGCGTTTGTTGTTCTGCGTTTTGGGGGTTCTCATGAAAAAGACGGTTTCCATTCTCACCATTGCCGGCGGACTGCTGCTGACCAGCTCCATTCAGGCGGCTGACGTGATTTATCCAGATTATGATTTGCCGGTTGCGCCGGTTGCCGGCGGGTTCGACTGGGACGGCTTTTATGCCGGCGTCGGCGTTTCCGGCTCGGTTTGGGGCGGCGGAGCGCGCAGCATTGGCGGCTCGCTGTCGGTTGGCGCCAACGCTACATTCGACAATTTCCTCGTCGGTGTCGAAGGCTCGGCCCATTACGGCTATTCCAATGCCACCAATGACTGGGGATATGTGCTGGGCCTTGAAGGCCGGGCCGGTTATCTGGCTGCGCCGGAGGTTCTGGTTTACCTCTCGGGCGGCGCGGCTTATCTCGATCCCGCACCCTCCGATTGGTACGCCACTGTTGGCGGCGGTGTGGAGTTTGCCGTCACAGACCAGATGTCAGTCGATGTGCAGTACCGTTATCTCTGGGCGAGTACGTCTTCGGCCAATTCGGTTGGCGCTTCGGTTCTCTGGCACTTCTAGGCGAGAGCCGCAGGTCGCCGCGATATCGAGCGGCGGCCGATCTTCCATCCACTCAGGTTTGTGGACTGCATGCGGCGTCGATGATGCGTGCAGTATCGGTGCCGGACGGCAATGTGCCCAGCGTGCGGCCCCAGTTCCCGGTCAACCGGGTCGCCGTGAAAAGTTCGCCGCAATAGGGGTCGGTGCGCCGTAGCATCAGGCTGGCCTGAAGGGCGAGGGCCATGGTTTCCACGACTTTTCTGGCAGCGGATTCCTCCACGCCCTCCGAGATCATCGTTTTGATGTCGCCGAGTGTGGCGCTCAGTTCGGTGTTGGCGGGGCGGAGCGAACCGATCTCGGCCAGGAAGGCTTCGGCGGCCTGGGGCACCTTTTTGAGCGTTCGCAGGACGTCGAGGCAGATCACGTTGCCCGAACCTTCCCAGATGGCGTTGAGCGGGGCTTCCCGATAGAGCCAGGGCGCGGGGGTGTCTTCGACATAGCCCATGCCGCCAAGGCATTCCATTGCTTCGCACACAACCACCGGGCAGCGCTTGTTGTTGATGTATTTGGCGAGAGCCACGGCAAGGCGGGCGAAGGCTGCCTCGGCGGGATCGTCCTGAGCGGCGTCGAAGGCCGCGGCCACGCGCATGGCGATCTCGGTGGCCGCCATGCATTCGAGGGCCATGTCCGCGAGCACGGCGCGCATGAGCGGCTGGTCGATCAGGTGCTTGCCGAAAACGGAGCGGTGCCTGGACCAGTATATGGCCTCGGCAAGGGCTCGCCGCATAAGACCCGCCGGAGCGGTGGCGGTGTCGAGCCTTGTGTGATGGACCATATCGAGGATCGTGCGGATGCCTTCGCCGGGATCGCCGAGCATTTCGGCCCACGCGCCGCGATATTCTATCTCGGCGGAGGCATTGGAGCGATTGCCCAGCTTGTTCTTGAGCCGCATCAGGTGAACTTCGTTGAGCTCCCCGCCGGGCATGCGGCGGGGCACGACGAAACAGGTGAGACCTTCCGGCAGTCGGGCCAGCGTGAGGATGGCATCGGACATAGGCGCCGAGCAGAACCATTTATGCCCCACCAGCCTGAAGCCGTCGCCATCGGGCCGGGCGATCGTTGTGTTGGCGCGTACGTCCGAGCCGCCCTGCTTTTCGGTCATCGCCATGCCGTTTGTAGCGCCCTGCTTGCCGGCAAGCGGGGCGTCGGCGGGATCGTAGCGGCTGCCGGTGGCAAGATGGGCGAGGCGCCGGCTCAGCGGGCCGCCCTCTCGCAATATGGGGACCGCGGCATACGTCATCGTCATCGGACAGCAAACGCCCGGTTCGACCTGGGTGGTCAGGTACACCAGCGCCGCGTGGGCAAGGTGGCCTCCTGGGTCGCGGGACGTCCAGGGCAGGGCGGCATAGCCGACCTCGATGCCGAGGGAGAGCAGATCATGATAGGCTTGGGGGTAAATCACCCGGTCGATGCGGCGGCCGCCCGCGTCGAACCGCTCGAGAACGGGGCCGGGTCCGGTTGCCAGGCGCTGGCCCTTTTCGACCATTTCGGCTCGGCCGATGACCGAGGCATATTCGACGGGCCGGCGCAGGAGCGAGGCAGGCAGGATCGAAAGCGTATGCCGGAGGACGGGATCCTCGACCCAGAGCGGCAGGCCGTCTCGCGGGGCGGGCTGGTTGAACACGGCAAAAGGATCGGGGACGGACGGATGAGTCATCGTATTCTCCCCCGCTAACAGTCTTTGTTTTGTCGCGCTTCCGAACCGGACAAGTGGTGTCCACTTATCCTGGAAACGCTCTATTACGGCGCGCGCCAGCCACCGCTGTCAAGCCGGACGATTGCCATCAATAGGGCTGCCTGGGGCGGAACGGGAAGGCTATACTGGCCGTTGACGCAAGAGGCAGCGAGGCACGGACATGAAGTGGCAGGGGCGTAAACGATCTTCCAATATCGAAGACCGGCGTGGCAGCAGCGGTGGCATGTTCCGCCGCTCGGGAGGCATGGGCGGATCGGGATTTCGCATTCCCACCGGCGGGCGGTCCGGCGGCGGAATGGGGATCGGGGTCATCGTCATTGTCCTGATTATCGGGGTGGCGCTTGGGATTAACCCCATGTCGCTGCTCGATGGCAGTCTGGGGACGGGCACCAGTGGTTCGGGATCGGTGTCGCGCCCACTTCCCGATGCGGGGGAGGATGACCTTGCAGATTTCGTCGCCGTTGTCGTTCAGGACACCGAGGATCTGTGGGCCGAGGTGTTCACCGAAAACGGCATGACTTATGAGCCGGCAACTGTCGTGCTGTTCACCGGTACCGATCGGTCGGCCTGCGGGCTGGCGGATGCGCGCACGGGACCGTTCTACTGCCCGGGCGACCAGAACGTTTATATCGACCTCTCGTTCTATGAAACGCTGCGCAGCCAGTTCGGTGCTCCGGGGGATTTCGCGCAGGCTTATGTCATTGCCCATGAGATCGGGCATCACGTGCAGAACCTCGTGGGAGTCCTGCCGGAATATTCACGCGCCATACAGTCGATGAGCGAAGAGGAGGCAAACGCCTATTCGGTGCGGATCGAATTGCAGGCCGATTGCTATGCCGGCATCTGGGCGAGTTATGTCGGCGAGGAAAACCTGCTCGAGAACGGCGACCTCGAAGAGGCGATCAATGCTGCCGAGCAGATCGGGGATGACGCCATCCAGCGCCGGACGCAGGGCGTGGTCCTTCCCAAGACCTTTACGCACGGCTCATCGGCCCAGCGCCAGGAATGGTTCGAGCGCGGGTACAGCACGGGCAATGTCGGGGCGTGCGATACATTTTCGGATGGGTTTTAGCTCAGCTTCATCTTGAGAATCAGGATGAGGCAATCGAGGGGTCAGATTCCGGTTACGGTCATAACACCTTGAACCGGAATCAGATTCCGTTTGTTCGTGGTGCTCCGGTTGCGCGACGCCCAGCCGGTTTCGCCAAGGCGTTCCTCGCCAGATAGCGATGCAAAAAGTGCGGGCCCCAGGTCCGAAGACTTGAGGCCCGCCTTTGCTTTTGATTCCGGAACGCGGGCCAAGCCGTTGTTCCGGAATCTAGATTTCACTTCAGGTCGATTCTAAAGCGTGATGCGGTAAACGCCGAAGCCAGCTTCGCTGGTTTCGCCGGTCGGTTCGATCGAGACAGCCGTCACGTCGGCAAGGTGCTGTTCGGCGGCAGGGCCGGTTTCGAAGAGCACAGTTGCACCGCCGATCTCGGCCAGTGACCAGTTGCTGTCCGCAGCCGGGTCGATGGTGCCCTGTTCGACGATGTAGCGCACGATCAGGTCGCGGTTGGTATCGGGACCCATGAAGATGATCTTGTCGGGGCCGATGCCGGGGAAGCTGCCACCACCGCCAGCGCGGTAGTTGTTGGTGGCAACCACGAACTGGGCTTCGGGGTCGATGGGCTGGCCGTCAAACGTCAGATCGACGATGCGCTGGGCATCGGGGTTTTCCACCGCACTGCCATCGGAGGCATATTTGGACGGCTGGGAAACGTCGATCTTGTAGCTCACGCCGTCGATCACGTCGAAATTGTAGGACGGGAACGAGGGGTTGATGAGCGGGGCATCGCTCGATCCGGCTTCGACCTGGTTGAAGATGCCGGCGGACCGTTCGAGCCATTCCCTGACGTCCGCGCCGGTGAGCAGCACGGCCTGGATGGTGTTTGGGTAGAGGTAGAGATCGGCAACGTTGCGGATGGCGACCGGGCCGACGGGGACGTCGGTGTAATAGTCCGGACCGCCACGGCCGCCAGCCTTGAACGGTGCGGCAGCCGAGATGATCGGGATGCCTTCCCATTCGGTGCCGGCCATCATCTGTTCGATATAGGCCTTTTGGGCGATGTTGACGATCTGGACAGACGGATCGTCGGCCACCAGCGCGAAGTATGAGTGCAGCGGAGCGGCGGTTTCGCCCACCGCACGGCGGACGTAGTCGAGCGTGGCCTGATGCTCTGTATCGACCGCTTCGGTAACTGTGCCGTCCGACTCAACCGTCGGGGTGACGGCGCCGTCGACACGCTGATAGATCGGGCGTGCTTCGGAGGTGTGCGAGAGCACCGACCAGGTGCCGGCATCGTCAACCTCGAGCAGAAGGTCGATAAGGCCCATATGGCTGCCCCAGAAGCCGGCCATGACGGCGGGCGTGCCGTTGAGCGTACCGGCTTCGATATCGACGCCCTCGATGCCCTCATAGTCGGGGCCGGGGAAGACGAGATGCTGATGGCCAGCCAGAACCACATCGATGCCTTCGATAGCACCGAGCTGGAGCGAAACGTTTTCCATCATCGGGGTCGCTTGCCCGCCCGTGATGCCGCCATGGTTCATGGCGACGATGATGTCGGCGCCTTCTTCGCGCATGATGGGCACATAGTGCTCGGCCGTTTCGATGATATCGCGCGGGGCAACCTTGCCGGTCAGATGCGCGGAATCCCAGGTCATGATCTGGGGCGGGACGAAGCCGATCAGCCCGATGCGGATGGTCTGGGTTTCGCCCGCGCCGTCGGTCAGTTCCTTTTCGACGATGACATAGGGCTCAAACAGCGTGTCGTCGTCGGCGATGTTGTCGGGCAGGGTTTCGCCGCGCACGACGTTGGCGAGAACGACGGGGAATTGCGCACCGGCAATCGCGGCTTCGAGGAATTCGAGGCCGTAGTTGAATTCGTGGTTGCCGATGGTACCGGCGTCGTAGCCCAGCGCGTTCATTGCCGCGATGGTGGGGTGGATGTCCTGATCGTCAACGCCACGCTCGTAGGCCACATAGTCGCCCATCGGGCTGCCCTGGAGCATGTCGCCATTGTCGAGCAGGATGGCGTTTCCGGCTTCGGCGCGAATGGTCTCGATGATCGAAGCGGTGCGCGCCATGCCGAGCGTGTTGTCTTCGCGGTCGGCGTAATAGTCGTAGGGCAGCAGGTTGACGTGAATGTCGGTGGTTTCGAGGATGCGCAGGTGGGCCTGATTGGCCTGCGCCATCGCTGCAAAGGGATGCATGACGACGGCGACTGCGCCGACCGAAGCCGTGCCCGCAAGAAAGGCGCGGCGGCTGATTGAAAGTTTGTGGTGCATGATGTCCCTCCGAAAGGACGCTGGGGTTTTGTGAATCATCGAAAAGCGATGCTAGCGCGCTCGTCCTCCCCATTTGCCGCAGTTTTCTGACGGCCCGATGACGCGCGCGCAGTCTTTTGTATCGCGCTTCCGAACCGGATAACCGGTAGCCACTTATCCTGGAAGCGCGAATAAGGTCCTCCTTTTTTATCGTTTGGTCAAATTATGACAGTCGTCGTGTGGAAATGTCTCCGGCGGGCTGCTGACAGCGTGTGACACAGAGCCATGCCATGATCCCGGTATTGCAACGCGGAGATCATCAATGACCACAAAGACCTATCACGGTAGCTGCCAGTGCGGGGCAGTGCGGTTCGAGGCCGATATCGACCTGTCGGCGGGCACGGGGAAATGCAACTGCACCAGCTGCCGCAAGCGGCGGTGGTGGAGTGCGAGCGTCAAGCCGGAGGCGTTTCGGGCGCTGGCGGGCGAGGAAACGATGGTTCCCAACCGCGCGGGAACAGCATTGTTCTGTCCGGGATGCGGGATCACGCCGTTCGGGCGCGTGGCGGCTGCCGAGTGGAACGACGGGGAGAGCGTTTCGATCAATGTCGCGTGTCTCGATGACGCGACACCCGAAGAAATCGTCGCGGCGCCCGTCACCTATTATGACGGGCTCAACGACAATTGGTGGGAGGTGCCAAGCGAGACCCGGCACCTCTAAAGGCTATTCGGCGACGGCTTCCATGCCCTTTTGCTCGCGCACCAGATTGATGAAGCGCTTGAAGAGGTAGTGGGCGTCGTGGGGACCGGGGGATGCCTCGGGGTGATACTGGACCGAAAAGATCGGCTTGCCCTCGACGGCGAGGCCGGCGTTCGATCCGTCAAACAGCGAGGTATGGGTTTCGACCACACCGGCGGGCAGGCTATCGCGATCCACGGCAAAGCCATGGTTCATCGAGGTGATCTCGACCTTGCCGGTGGTCAAATCCTTGACCGGGTGGTTGGCGCCATGGTGGCCCTGGTGCATTTTCTGGGTCTTGCCGCCGAGAGCGAGGCCCAAAAGCTGGTGGCCAAGGCAGATGCCGAACACCGGCTTGCCGGTTTCCATGACCTTCTGGATCGTGGGCACTGCGTACTCGCCCGTCGCCGCCGGATCACCAGGGCCATTGGAGAGAAATATGCCATCGGGATTGTGGCCCATGATGTCCTCGACCGTCGCAGTGGCCGGAACGACCGTCACGCGAGCGCCCTGGTCGGCGATGCAGCGCAGGATGTTGCGCTTGGCGCCGTAATCGATGGCGACGATGTGAAAGTCGGGGTTTTCGACGCGGCCATAGCCTTCGCCCAGCCGCCAGCGGGTCTCGTCCCATTTGTAGGTCTGGGTGGTCGAAACCTCTTTGGCGAGGTCGAGACCTTCGAGGCCCGGGAACCGGTCGAGCTCGACCTTGAGCGCCGCATCGTCGAAATTGCCGTCCGGAGCGTGGGCGATGACGGCGTCGGCCATGCCCTTTTCGCGGATCAGGGCTGTCAGCGCGCGGGTATCGAGCCCGGCGATGCCGATGATGCCGCGTTTCTTGAGCCAGGTATCGAGCCGTTCGGCGGCACGGTAGTTGGACGGGCTGGTGACATCGGCCTTGATGACTGCGCCGCGTATGCCCGAGGCAGCGGCCATGTTGACGGTCTCGATGTCTTCATCATTGGCGCCGACATTGCCGATATGGGGGAAGGTGAAGGTGATGATCTGGCCGGCATATGAGGGGTCGGTCAGGATTTCCTGATAACCGGTCATGGCGGTGTTAAAACACACTTCGCCGGCTGCCGTGCCCACGGCGCCGATGCCTCGGCCCTCAAGGCGCGTCCCGTCACGAAGGATGAGGACTGCGGTGGGGGCGGATTCTTTCCAACCGGACACGGGGCTTCTCCATTTTCATGCATTAGAGCCCTACGGCTCTATGACTTTGTTTTGTCGCGCTTGGAAGCGCTCCAGTTCAGGCGCGCGGAACCTCCGGCCATGCTCGCCGTTTGGTGGTTCTGCTCCGCCCTATAAATGAATTTGCGCGAACCTATTTGAAGGGCATCGCGCGGTCAACTGAGTCCTTTGGAATTGAAAATATTGAAAATCAAGGACTTAGCCTCAATTGGGCAAGCGATTGGCTTTGCGGACACGCTTGGGCTATAGGAACGGCACCAAAACAGGACAACAAACCACAAGGGAAACCGATCATGCGCGATCAGATCAGTGCTGCCATGAAGGACGCCATGAAGTCGCGCGACGGTCGCCGGACGACGACGCTGCGACTCATCAATGCCGCCATCAAGGACCGCGAAATCGCGGCGCGTGGCGAGGGCAAGGATGGTATCGCGGATGAGGATATCCTCGCCATCCTACAAAAGATGGTCAAGCAGCGCGAGGAATCGGCGGTTATTTATGGCCAGAACGGACGACCCGAGCTCGAAGCGCAGGAGCGCGAAGAAATCGAGATCATCAAGGAGTTCCTGCCCAAACCCCTGACCGAAGCCGAGGTCGATGCGGCTATCAAGGGGGCCATTGCCGAAACCGGGGCCGAGGGACTGCGCGACATGGGCAAGGTCGTGGGCGTGCTCAAGGCCAAATATCCCGGTCAAATTGATTTCGGGCAGGCCTCCAAACAGGTCAAGGCGCAATTGGGCGCCTGATCTTTTCCCCGTTAAATATCAGGCGTATGGTCCTCAAGTTGTTTGCGGCTTGAGGGACTATCATGCCTGAAGAAAAGAAATCGTCTCGTTTTCCATCCATACTGACCGGGCTTCGCGGGCTGCTGATGCTGCTCGCGGGAATTTATGCCGTGCTGTTTCCCGGCGCGGCCTTGCTGGTGCTCACGACGTTCGCGGCGGCGCTGTTCGTTGTCGATGGGGTGCTGGGATTGTGGGCCATCACATTCGGTGGCGGCAAGACGGGGAACTTCTGGTTCGACGTGGTGCGCAATGCCCTGTCGATCATCGTGGGTATCCTGATCCTTATTTCGCCGCTGCTGGGCACGCTGATTACGGCGGCATTCCTTGTCTATCTTGTCGCGTTTCAGGCGATCTTTGTCGGCGTCATGGAAATCGTGGTAATCGTGCGCGAACGCGAATTGTACGCGAAGATCTGGCCGGTTCTGCTCAGTGGCGTCCTCTACGTGCTGTTCGGGCTGTTGCTTGTCTTCTGGCCACTCGAGGCCGCGGTGGCGCTTGTCATGGTCGGCGGCATCCTGATGATGGTCTTTTCTTTCGGCCTTCTGGGGCTGGCCTGGCGCCTTTACAAGGCGGGGCATTGAGCCTGTGAATAGCGGGGGAAAGCGTGTGAGCAGGTGACAAAGCACGAACCAGTGCTTACCTAACAGTCATGCGCTTTTCCGATCACTTTCTGGACGAGATTCGGAACCGCCTGTCGATTACGCAGGTGGTTGGTGAACACGTCGTATGGGACAAGCGTAAATCCCAGCCCGGCAAGGGCGATATGTGGGCGTGCTGCCCGTTCCATGGCGAAAAGAGCCCCAGCTTCCATGCCGATGACCGGCGCGGGCGCTATCATTGTTTCGGGTGCGGGGTCAGCGGGGACCATTTCCGCTTTCTGACTGAAAAGACCGGGATGAGCTTTCCCGAGGCCGTGGAATTGCTGGCCGGTCGGGCCGGTGTCCCGATGCCGGCTCGCGATGAGCAAGCGGAAAAGCGGGCCGAGGCACGGCGTTCGCTCCATGATGTCATGGAGCTGGCGACGACCTATTTCGTCGAGGCTCTAGCCCATAATGTCGGCGCGCGGGCGCGGGGTTATCTCCATGAGCGGGGCGTTTCCGGTGCCATGCAACAGCGGTTCAAGATCGGGTTTGCGCCCGACAGCCGCAACGGGCTGAAAGAATTTCTGGCGGCCAACGGTGTTTCGGGCCGCGAGATGATCGATACGGGGCTGGTGGTGCACGGCGAGGATATTCCGGTTCCCTATGACCGGTTCCGCAACCGGTTGATGTTTCCGATTACCGATTTCCGTGGGCGGGTCATCGCCTTCGGCGGCCGGGCGCTGAGCGCCGATGTGGCGGCCAAATATCTCAATTCGCCGGAAACCGAGCTCTTCCACAAGCGCCAGACGCTCTATAACGGGCAGGCAGCGCGGCAGGCCGGGTATGACGGAAAGCCGTTGGTCGTTGTCGAGGGCTATCTCGACGTGATCGCCGCCGTTGCGGCGGGGTTCGAGGGCGCCGTGGCGCCGCTGGGGACCGCGCTGACGGAAGATCATCTGAACCTTCTCTGGCGGATGACCGATATTCCGGTGCTGTGCTTTGACGGCGACAGTGCCGGCATGCGGGCGGCAGAGCGTTCCGTCGATATCGCCTTGCCGCTGCTTAAGCCGGGCAAGAGCATCAGGATCGTAACGCTGGCCGGCGGGCTCGATCCGGACGATCTCATCAAGCAGCAGGGCCGGCAGGCTTTTGCCGATCTCATTTCCGGCGGGCGATCGCTGGCCGATGCCGTGTGGGCCATGGAAACGGCAGGGGGCATTCCCGAAGCGCCAGAGCAGCGGGCGGCGCTCGAAGCGCGGTTGCGCGAGCGGGCGGCGCGGATCGCCGATGTCTCGGTGCGCCGCCATTACAGCCAGGCGTTCGATGAGAAAATATCGTCGCTGTTTATCTCGACGCGCGGGCAGTACAGGGGCGGGGGCCGCAACAACGGATTTGACCAGCGGCGCACGGGTCAGCGCGGCAACCCCAAGATGCTGGTCTCGGACACCTTGCGCAATTCGCGGCTCTTGAAGGGCGGGGCGTCGCCGGGCGTCATTCCGCGCGAAGCAGTGATCCTGATGAGTCTGGTCAATCATCCAGAACTGGCGCAAGCCAGGCTCGAGGCGCTGGCGGAAATCGAATTCCAGTCCTTGCCGGCTCGTCAGGTGCTTGCGGCGTTTCTCGATCTCGTGACGGTCCATCCCGATCTCGGTCCCAACGGGATACTCGAAGCGCTGATCGCGCGCGGGCACGGCCCCGTGCTGGACAAAATGCGCGGCCAATTGGCGCGGCAGGGCATCTGGCAGGCCGATGCCGATACTGCGCAATCGGACGCCGAGACCGGATTAAAACACTCGCTGGCCTTGCATTACAAATCCGTTCAACTAAATAGGGAGCTTAAAGCAGCCGAACTGGCGCTAGGCGAAGACCTGAGCGAAAACGCATTCGAGCGGCTGCGTGACATCCAGAATCAGATTTCCAGTGTCGACGGTACTGAGGCATTGATCGAGGGATTTGGTTCGCTATCCGGGCGTGCGACGCGGAGTCTTTGAAAAAAGATGATTCGTGTCCGTGCGCTTTTGCGTGTATGGAGCGCTCCTACAGCAAATGGATTCGAGCCAGAATCAGGGTTGTTTCGCACCAAAGAAGCGATTTGTTAACCCTGTGATGTCTTTCAATTCCAGTTCCAGTGCGATCATCGGGTGATGACACCAGTGCCGCAAAACCATGGTGCGGCTCAGGAGAGCGAACTATATGGCCACCAAGGCAGCCAACCAGACCAAGACCGAGACCGACAGCAAGCCGGAATCGCAGACCGAAGCTCCCGACGGGCCGCTTCTCGATCTTTCCGATGCCGCAGTCAAGAAGCTCATAAAGACCGCCAAGAAGCGCGGCTATGTGACCTACGAAGAGATCAATGCGGTTCTGCCTTCGGAAGAAGTGACCTCCGAGCAGATCGAAGACATCATGGCCATGTTCTCGGACATGGGCATCAATGTCGTCGACGAGGACGAGGTCGAAGAGGCCGAGGCTGACAACAGCAGCGACGACGAAGGCAGCGAAGTTGCGACCACCGGCACGACAGCGGTCGCCAACACGTCCAATGCCAAGTCCGGCTCCGACAGGACCGACGATCCGGTGCGCATGTATCTGCGCGAAATGGGATCGGTCGAACTGCTGTCGCGCGAGGGCGAAATCGCCATTGCAAAGCGCATCGAGGCGGGCCGCGAAACCATGATCGCCGGGCTGTGCGAAAGCCCGCTGACCTTCCAGGCCATCATCATCTGGCGCGACCAGCTTGCCGAAGGCGAAATCCTTCTGCGTGACATTATCGATCTCGAAGCGACCTATGCCGGACCTGACGCCAAGATTGCCGATGCGACCGCAGGGAACGACGACGACGAGGATGAGGACGACGCTCCCGCCCCAGCTTCGGCTCCGGCGGGCGCCGTGTCATCCGCGGCCCCGGCAGCGCGGACCGAGCGCCCTGCCAAGGCCGAGGGCGAAGAAGAGGGTGGCGAAACCAGCCAGCCTGACGACGATGACGACGACGACGAGTACGAGAACAACCTCTCGCTCTCGGCAATGGAGGCTGAACTCAAGCCGCAGGTTGTCGAGACCTTCGATCGGATCGCCGAGACCTATGGGCGGATGCGCAAGGTCCAGGATCAGCACGTCGAGGATCAGCTTGCCGCCAAATTGCTGGATGCCGGCGAGGTCAAGGAACTCGATGCTTGGCGCACCCAGGTGATACTGGACGTCAAGTCCCTCTCGCTCAATGCCAGCCGTATCGAAAGCCTTGTCGAGCAGCTCTACGATATCAACAAGCGCCTCGTGCGTAACGAGGGCCGCCTGCTGCGTCTTGCCGAGAGCTACAAGATCAAGCGCGACGACTTCCTGAACGCCTATTACGGCTCCGAACTCGATCCCGATTGGGCCGACAAGGTGTTCGGGCGGTCCGAAAAGGGCTGGGCGGATTTCGTGGCCCGCGAACGGGCGACGATTGACGAACTGCGCGCCGAAATCCAGACGCTGGCGACCGAAACCGGTCTCGATATCGCCGAATATCGCCGCATCGTTTCCAAGGTGCAAAAGGGTGAGCGCGAGGCGGCCATTGCCAAAAAGGAAATGGTCGAGGCCAATCTGCGTCTCGTGATTTCGATTGCCAAAAAGTACACCAACCGTGGCCTGCAATTCCTCGATCTGATCCAGGAAGGCAATATCGGGCTGATGAAGGCCGTCGATAAATTCGAATATCGCCGCGGCTACAAGTTCTCGACCTATGCCACATGGTGGATCCGGCAGGCCATCACCCGCTCGATCGCCGACCAGGCACGCACCATCCGTATCCCGGTGCACATGATCGAAACGATCAACAAGATCGTGCGAACCTCCCGCCAGATGCTCCATGAAATCGGCCGCGAACCGACGCCGGAAGAGCTCAGCGAAAAGCTGCAGATGCCGCTCGACAAGGTGCGCAAGGTTCTGAAAATCGCCAAGGAGCCGATCTCGCTCGAAACGCCGATCGGTGACGAGGAAGATTCAAACCTCGGGGATTTCATTCCCGATACCAACGCGATCCAGCCAATCGATGCGGCGATCCAGAGCAATCTGCGCGAAACCACGACCCGTGTTCTCGCCTCTCTGACGCCGCGCGAGGAACGCGTGCTGCGCATGCGTTTCGGTATCGGCATGAACACCGATCATACGCTCGAGGAAGTGGGCCAGCAGTTCTCTGTTACCCGCGAGCGTATCCGGCAGATCGAGGCCAAGGCGCTTCGCAAGCTCAAGCATCCCAGCCGCAGCCGCAAGCTGCGGAGCTTCTTGGACAACTAGTCCGTGTGGCGTTAGGTTAGAACAAATCGGGGCGGCCATTGGCCGCCTCGTGCATATGGAGGGTTCGAGATGTCGTTTTGGAAAAATCTGTTCGGCGGTGGCGGTGAAAAGCAGCCGGCTGCACCCAGTGTCGACGCTCAGGAAGAGTACGAGGGCTATCTCATCAAGGCCACGCTGATGAAGACTGGTGGTGAATACCAGATCGCCGGAACCATCGAAAAAGAGATCGATGGGGAGACCAAGACCCATTCTTTCATCCGGGCCGACAAATTTACCGACAAGGACGATTGTGCCGCGGCTACCCTGGGCAAGGGCCGGCAGATCATCCGCGAACAGGGCCGCTTCCTGTTCGGCTAAGCTCGGTCTCATCACAAAATCAATAATGGGCTGTCGCGTTGGCGGCAGCCCTGTTCAGTTTCAAGATTGGAAAAAACATGGCCAAAAAGCCAACCATGCGCACGGAGTTTGTGCTTTTCGACATCGTTTATGAGGACGGCAGCCAACGGTCCAACCGCAAGGTGGATTCGGGCCTTCTCGGCGGGCTGGACGGCGATGAGCCGGCGCTGACCGCCATTATGGATCAGGACCGGGCCATTTCGGAAAAGTCCGGGGTGCCGCCGCTCAAGATCACATCGATCAAGCGCAGCGGCAAAAAATAAGCGTCAGGACGTACTGACCATTGGCTCGGGAACGATTTCAGGGCGCCCCGTCGAGTCCTCGCTGCCGACAGTGAGTGCAAACCACCCGAAAGCCAGAATGGCAAGGATCGCAGCGATCCGCAGCACGAGAGAGCCGACGCCTGCATGGCGCGTCTGATCTTGGTCGAGATAGGTCATATCAACCTCCCGCTTCCATGTTCGATCAATAATAAGCGCAAAACCGGCGATTCGTTCCCGAAAGTTAGCGCGCCGCCGCCTTGTGAATTTCGGTGACCAGCGCATCGGGCAGGCTGAGCCTGCTGGCCAGCGCGTCGAGATAGGCGCGTTCGGTTGCCGTGTCGGCGTCGATGGCAACCAGCGAGGCGGCATAAATTTCCGCCGCGTGTTCGGGGGTATCGGCGCCGCGCACCACCGCTTCGATATCGAGCGGGGTCGAGAGTTCGTCAAAGACGAACGCCTTTTCCTGGGCTGAGAGGTTCATATCCTCGAGCCGCTGGAATATGCGTTCCTTTTCATCTCCATCGATGCGGCCATCCGCCTTGGCGGCTGAAATCATGGCGCGAACGAGCGCTTTGCCCAGCGCTTCCTGACCTGTCTCGTCGGACGGCGCGGGCATGAACGGGCCCTCGGGCGGGGTTTCGACGTCGGTGGCCGTGTTATCCTGCCGGCTCTTTTGCCAGGCGTTGTAGGCGAGACCGCCGATGGCGGCGAGGGCGCCATATTTGGCGATCTTCTTGATACCTCCACCGCCCAGCAGCATGCCTGCGGCAAGCCCCGCGGCGCCCGCACCGGCGGTGCGCTGCATGTTGGGGTCGGTTTTCAGGGCCGTAACGATCTTGTCGATGTCGAACATTGCGTAAAAAGAATCTCCGATGTTTGCCGAAGCCCACAGATGGGGATTGCGGGCAAAGTGCGCAAGAATTCTTTCCAATCTTTAAGGGTGCCCCGTATCGTTGTTGATCGAAGAGCGGGGAGAATCTCCAATGGAAAAGGTCGACTTCAAAAAGCAGCTCAAAGCGCTTTACGGCCCGACAAAATCGAAGGGTCTCCACGTCGTCGACGTACCGGCCATGCGGTTCCTGATGATCGACGGGCACGGCGATCCCAATGTCGTGCTCTCCTATAGCGAGGCGGTCGAGACGCTCTATACGGTCGCCTACACGCTCAAATTCGCCTCCAAGACCCAACTGGACAGGGACTACACCGTCCCGCCGCTGGAGGGGCTGTGGTGGGCCAGCGATATGCAGAGTTTCGTGACCCGCGAGAAGGATAAATGGGACTGGACGATGATGATCATGGTGCCCGACTGGATTGGACCGGCCATGATTGCGGCGGCTATCGAAACGGCGCGAGCAAAAAAGAAGCCGGCGGCGCTCGATCTGTTGCGGGTAGAGGCGCTGGAGGAGGGCAAGGCCGTTCAGGTGCTTCATATCGGCTCTTACGACGATGAAGGGCCGATCCTTGCCCGGATGCACGAAGACTACATGCCCAAGCACGGGTGGGTGCCGACCGGCAAGCACCACGAAATCTATCTCGGCGATCCGCGCAAGGCCGCCCCGGAGAAGCTTCGGACAATTCTGCGGCAACCGATAAAAGAAAGGCCGGAGCTCTAGCTCCGGCCTTTTATCGTTTGATTTGCTTCGCGCTTATCCGGCGGCGCCGGTCATCGGGGTGATGAGCGGGGTAATGCGGCGGATCGTGACGCGGCGGTTGGTGCGCTCTGCGGCCTGCGTGTTGACCTTGAGGTAGCGCTCGCCATAGCCCTGCGTTGCAAGGTTTTCGGCGGGGACGCCATAAACGCGGGTCAGAGCATACGCGATGGCCTCGGCACGGCGGTCGGACAGGGCCAGATTGGAAATATCCGATCCCACGGCGTCGGTATGGCCTTCAATGAGGAAGGTTTCCGCGGGATTTTGCCTGATCAGCGCCAGCATGGCGTTGGCTGTTGCCGAAAGCGTTCCAATTTCGCTTTGCGAAATGTTGGCGCTGCCTGTCTCGAAGGTCAGGTCGGCGATTTCGAGGCGGCGGACCATGTCGCGCAGACGGGACGAGCGTTTGACTTCGTCGATCGTGTAGTAGCGCTGGATGGTTTCCACCGGCGGCTGGTCGAGGAAGGTCGCGACCTGCTGCTCATTGGCAGCCGAGGCGTTGAGCACATACTCGCTGGGCGGAATGTTGAGCACCAGCGGCGGAAGCTGGCGGCCCGGATCGATCCAGCGGCCCTGTTCGTCATAGCGGCGATAGCTGGGGTCGACATAGACCAGCAGGATTTCGCGCCCATCGGGTTCGATGCGCGAACGGCGGATAACGTCGCCATACTGATCGCGGATCGTAACGATGCGGCTACCATCGGCCCGCAGGATGGTTTCGCGGGTGCGACCTTCCGATAGGTTCTCGACATAGTACTGCTGGTCATCGGGATAGACGATACGCGGTGTGTCTGGCGTGTTGATGAACTGGTTGGCGCCAATCGCAAAGATGGTGGCCAGACCGATGGTGGCGATGATCTCGGCGTTGGACGGACCTTCACGGACCGGGCCGACGAGTACGCCGCCCTGCTGATTGGCCTGTTGCTGGCCAGATCCCTGCTGAAGCTGGGCCGAGGATGATGCCGATGCGGCTTCCTCGATCTCCTGGATCGAGACTTCCTGGCGGTCTTCACCCTCTTCGGTTTCGATCGACGGGATTTGGGTTACATCGACCTGCTCGGGAGCAGGGGCCGGTTCTTCCGGAGTTTCCGGCTGGACCTCGGCGTCTGCCTCAGCCTGCGCTTCACCTTCCGCCTGGACGTCCGCGTCGGCGTCGTCTTCGGCCATGGCACCGGAGGCGGCATCCTTGTCGCTGTCGAGAAGCGGAGCAACTTCGTCGGCATTGGTGCCTTCGGGAACGATTTCGCCCTGAACGTCACCTTCGAGAACGATGCTGTCGTCCATTTCCTGGGCTGGTGCTTCTTCTGCTGGAGCTTCGCCTTCAACAGGCGCTTCCCCTTCAGAGTCAGCAGGCGTTTCAGCGACGCCATCGAGGGCGGCCTGTACGTCGATGATATCGAGCTCAATATCAAAGCCGGTCAGGCAGGCATCGAGGTCGGTCTGCCCAAGAGCTTCACAGATGCCGCGCAGTTCAGCCTCGGCATCGGTGACGGCCTGAGCCGCTGCTGCCGTATCACCACCGGCAGCGACGGCCGCTTCGAATTCGGCGACGGCCGTTTCATAGGCGGCGACCGCATCGAGCAGGGAGGCAGGAGCCGAGGACTCGGCATCGGCGGCGGGTTGCTCGACAGGAGCAGCGGGCTCGGCTGCCGGAGCTTCGTCGGCTTCAGGCTCAGGTTCTTCCATGGTTTCAGGGGCAGGACCAGGCTCTTCAGCCGGTGCCGGTTCAGGCGCGGCCTCTTCGGCAGGGGCAGCCTCTTCCGCGGGGGCGGGTGCGGCTTCCTCAACCGGTGCAGGCTCTTCGGCGGGCGCCGGTTCTGGCTCAGGGGCAGGTGCCGGTTCCTCGACGGGGGCTGGCTCAGCCTCTACTGGAGCGGGCGCAGGTTCAGCCGGGGCGGCCTCTGCCTCTACCGGAGCAGGTTCTTCGGCTGGCGCTGCTTCGGGCGCGGGTGCCTCAGGCTCGGCAGCGGCTTCCCCTTCCGCTTCGACCGACATCTCGGCTTCCGGCGCCGGGGCGGCAGGCGCTATCTCACCGCCTTCGAACATTGCGATGCAGGCGTCGATATCGGTTTGACCGATGGCGGCGCACAGCGCGCCGAGTTCGTCGCGTGCGGCAGACAAGGTTTCCTGGGCGGCGGCAACATCGCCACCGCCGGCTTCGGCAGCCTCCAGGGCAGCTTGCGCCTCGAGATAGGTCTGGATGGCACCGGCGAGAGCCGGAGGCGCTGCTTGCGCCACGGTGAACGATGCGTTGCCGCTTTGCGCAAAGAGCGGCGCCACAGGGGTGCCGAGCATGAGCATAGCGGTACTGGTCAAGAGCAATTGTTTGAGCTTCATGGGATTTTCTCCTCTGCCCCCCGGCAAATGATGTGGCCGCTGAACGCGGTCACACGAAAAAGGGTCGATAACATTGTCAAAATGACGCCAAGCTGAACGAAAAGCGGGACGTGTCCGGACGACACGCCCCTAATTTGAAAATTTTATTGTGCCGGGGCCGCTTCCACGGGGGCCGCTTCAGCAGGCGCAGCCTCGGCCGGGGCAGCTTCAGCCGGAGCAGCTTCAGCCGGAGCCGTTTCCACCGGGGCGGCGGCTTCGGGGGCAGCTTCAACCGCAGGGGCGGGTTCAGTTGCCGGAGCCGTTTCCGTCATGGGGGCAGGTTCGGTCGCCGGAGGGGTGGTTTCAACTGCGGTGGGGGCGGTGTCCACAGGGGCAGGTTCACCACCGCTCAGCGCGATAAAGCCAATAATCAGCACAGCGAGAACGAGCACGCCGCCGATCCACCAACCGGTGCTGCCGCCGGAATTGACTGCATAGACGCGCTCGCGTTCGGTGCGATTGCGATCCGTGTAGTCGCGATCAATATCAGCCATTTTGAGTCTCCATTCGGTTGAACATCGTGGGGCGGGCGTCGCCTGTCGATGTCAGGTGTCAAGCGCGCGCCTGTATCAGCACCACTGAAGGGGCAGTGCGATGCCGCATTGAACGGCGCGCGCTTGAGATGTCACAAAAACGCGACCGGCGCGTTTGGGTTCCGTGCCACGTTTCGGATAGGGTGGCGCAGGCGGCAAAGGACGGTGCAGGATGCGGCAATCGAGCGAGACTTTGGAAATCACCACACGCGGGCAGGGGCTCTATGAATTTACGCCCGAACTGGGGCGTTTCATGGCATCGAGCCGTATTGGTGATGGGCTCTTGACGGTCTATTGCCGGCACACGTCGTGCTCGCTCTTGATCCAGGAAAACGCCGATCCCGACGTTCAGGCCGATCTCAACACATTCTTTGCCAAATTGGTGCCGCGCAACATGGAGTGGGTCACCCACACCACCGAAGGGCCCGACGACATGCCTGCCCACATCAAATCGGCACTGACCCAGACCTCGATTTCCATTCCGGTGACCGACGGTCGTCCCGCACTGGGGACGTGGCAGGGCATCTATCTTTTCGAGCATCGCGATGCGCCGCACCGGCGGCAGATCGTTTTGCATGTTCTGGGCGAGGGTTAGAGCATTTCAACGCTTCTATGAACCGCCTCAATTGCTCTAAGTCTTTGTTTTATAGCGCTTCCGAACAGGATAAGTGGTGCCCACTTATCCTGGAAGCACTCCAGGGTCGACACCGAGCAAGAAGTGCTCAATATTTCCGAAACTGCCGCCGCCCAAAAGAGTTGGGGGCCATCCGATATTCTCGCACAGGGCGCATGACTTCCCCGCGCTCAGGAACAGACTTTCTTGTCCGATCTCATCACGCAATTTCTTCCCTTCGCCATTGGCCTGGCGCTGACCGGGGCTGTGTCCGGGGTCATGGCGGGCCTGCTCGGCATCGGAGGCGGGATCATCATGGTGCCGGCCATGGTGTTCGCCTATCAACTGCTGGGCTACAATCCCGAAATCATCATGCATGTGGCGGTGGGCACATCGCTGGCGGTCATCATTCCAACCGGCATGCGCAGCGCACGCGCCCATGACAAACGCGGGGCGGTGGATCGCAATATCGTCAGGCTCTGGGCGCCCTGGATCGTTGCCGCTTCGTTGCTGGGCGGTCTGATGGCTGGTCTTTACAGCGCCGCAGCGCTCAAGATCATCTTCGGTGTGATGGCGTTGTTCATAGCGCTCAACATGGCGCTGCCGGTGCAGCGCCGGCTGATGGAAGCGCTCGCCGGGGTCCCGATGGTCAATCGGGTTTCGGCAGCGGTGATCGGTTACGTCTCGGCGCTGATGGGCATCGGCGGCGGATCGCTGACGGTGCCGACGCTGACAGCGTTCGGAACGCCCATTCATACAGCCGTCGGCACCAGTTCGGCGCTTGGCGTCATTCTTGCCGTTCCGGCAGTTATCGGGTTTATCGTTTCGGGCTGGAATGCGGTGGGCACGCCGCCCCTTAGCATCGGCTTTATCAACATTCCCTCCTTCGTTCTCATAGGGGGACTTGCGACGTTGACCGCGCCCATTGGCGTGGCGCTGGCCCACCGGCTCGACGCGAGACTGCTCAAGATCGTGTTCGCGATCTTTCTCATCGTGGTGGGCGCGCGGATGATCCTGCAGGCGATCGGCATCTAACAAAAAGGCCGGATCCATCGGACCCGGCCTTTTCGAAATTCAATGCCGTCAGGTCATTCGCTATCGTCTTCGATTTCCCAGGCGACTGTCGCAGTGATCGAATAGGACATTTCACCGGCTTCCACCGGCACCGACGCGTCGCCAGCCATTTCCATGGCCTGGGCGCGGTACATAGGCATGGGCGGCTGCTGCATATCGCCTTCGCGGATCGATTCGATCGAGCCCAGACGCAGCCCGGCTGTACCGGCATAGGTCTCGGCCTTGGCCAGGGCGTCCGCGAAAGCCAGCTTGCGAGCTTCTTCTTCGAGCTTGGTCACATCGTCGACAGCAAAAACGATTCCGTTGATGGTGTTGGCGCCCACGGTCACCGCCTGATCGAGCACAGAGCCGAGCGCTTCGAGGTCGCGGACCACGATGGTAACGGTGTTGGACACCTGATAACCCTGAATTTCCGGCGGCAGGTTGTATCCGTTGTCGTCGCGGCGGTCGGAATAGACATATTGCGGGCTGACGTTGAAGTCAGAGGTCTGGATGTCACGAGCCTCAAGGCCGGCCTCGCGCAGGGCGGCGACCAGATCGGCCATGGCGGCCGAATTGGCGTCGAGTGCTTCGCGCGCGGTTTCGGCCTGCGTTGTCACCCCGGTGTTGATGGTGGCCATATCCGGCGCGGCGCGCACGGTCCCGGTGCCACTCAGTGTCATGGTGTCGGCAAGAGCCGGACTGGCGAGCAGCGCGGCCATCGCGATGGGTGCGAGCGTCAGGGGAAGGCGCATGAATAGTCTCCTGGAATTCTTAATCGTTGGAAATTGGTTTTGCCCCACGCAGAACACCCAAGTTTTCCTAATGTATTGAGACGGATTTGCGGCAGCCGGGCCGGCTGTCCGAAAAAACGGCAAACAGACGCAAAACCCCATGGACCTCCCAGTCCCGACCCGCTAGGAGAACCGGGCCGCAGACCCGTAGTTCAACTGGCCAGAGCCGACCGCTTCGGAGCCGCAGCGGGGGCGCGTAGCTCAACTGGTTAGAGCCATCCGCTCATAACGGATTGGTTGTCGGTTCAAGTCCGGCCGCGCCTACCACCCCTATCTCTGCCAGCACTCCGTCCGTTCTCAAGCCGCCAGGATGCCGCCGGTCAGCGGCTGTGGGGCGCCGGTGGTGGTCGGGAAGCTGATGGGCAGGCCGCGCAATACGCGGACGGCGAGGAAGGCAAAGCACTCGGCTTCGGTGGCGTCGCCACGCCAGCCAACGGCTTCGGCCGGGATGGCCTCTACGTTTGCGCGGGGGCCGAGCATGGCCATGATTGCCGGATTGTGCCGGCCGCCGCCGCACACGATCAGCCGTTCGGGACGTTGCGGCAAAAGGTCGAGCGCCTTGCCCACCGCGCCAGTGGTAAAGCCGGTAAGGGTCGCTGCGCCATCCTCGGCGCCCAGGCCATCGGCCATGGTGGAGAGGAAATCGAACCGGTCGAGCGATTTCGGATAGGGCGCGGTCAGGTAAGGGTGGGTCAGAAGGGTTTCAAGACGCGGCTCGTCCACTGTACCGCGTAGGGCCATCTGGCCGTCCGCATCCATATCGCCAAGGCCAAGGCCCTTGACGAAATCGTTGATGGGCGCGTTGGCGGGACCGGCATCAAAGGCTACCAGATGGTCCGCGCCGTCCCACCAGGTGACATTGGCGACGCCACCAAGATTGAGGACCGCCGTTTTGCCGTCCGTGGCGTCGATCATGCGCAACAATGCCTGATGATAGAGCGCGGCGAGCGGGGCACCCTGGCCGCCGGCGCGGACATCGGCGGAACGGAAATCATAGGCTACCTTAATGCCGGTCAGCTCGTGCATGAGCGCGCCATCGCCCAACTGGCGGGTCGCGCCGATGCGTCCAGGCTTGGGTGCGCGGTGCAGCACCGATTGGCCATGGAATCCGATAATGCCGATGTCATCGGGGGTGAGCCCGGCCTGTTTGACAAGGTCGAGCACCGCTGCGGACTGGGCGCGGGTGAGGGCGTCTTCAGCTTCCGCGAAGATCGTGGGTTCGGGGCCCTCGAAATTCCACTTGCGCGCCTGCGCCAGGCTCTCTTCGAGCAGGGTGCGGATCGATTGCGGATAGGGAGCGAGTGTATAGGCACCGAAGCGCTCGACATTTTCGCCATCGGTACGCAGCAGCGCCACGTCGATATTGCCGTCGAGCACCGTGCCCGTCATCAGCCCAATGGCCCAGATCGGCTCCATGATTTTCTCCTTAGCCCGCGTTGATCAGATCGCCCACGGCCCGCCGCAGGGCGATGATGCCGCTGTCGAAATGGCGGGTCGGGTGGACGCGATTGGTCAGCAATGTCCAGGCGTGGCCGCGATCGAAATCGATCCACAGTCCCGTGCCCGTAAAGCCGGTATGGCCGATGGTGGCGGGCGAACAGTGCTCGCCGCCCGACCAGCCTTCATAGGGGCGCTCCCAGCCATGGGTGCGGCGGCCCGAAAGGGGCGTGCGGATCAGCGCGTCAGGACCTGTCCCGGCCAGCTTGGTGGCGGCGAAATCGAGAACGGCGGCGATTGTGCCGAACAGCCCGGCGTGGCCGGCGCCTTGGAGCGCCGAGCAATTGTCGTCATGGACCTCGCCGGCCAAGACGCGATGGCGCCAGTAACAGTCTTCAGTGGCGGCAGACTTGGCGGGATCGGCCGACCAGGCAAAGCCGGCGCCGGGGTCCATCTCGCGGATCCAGTGGCCCTCGATGCGCTCCAGCGCAAAGCCCAGCAGAATGAAATTGATGTCTGAATATACGGCCGGGACAGCCTGAAACTCGTGCTGCAGCAGGAAGGTGCGCAGCAGGTCGGGATCGCGGCCATAGGTGTAGAGCGGAAAGACTCCGGGGAAAGGCGTCTGGTGGCCCAGGCACTGGCGGAAGGTGATCTTGCGCTCCCAATTGTCCAGATTGTAGTGCCGGAAATCGGGCAGGACGCTGGTCAGCGGCGCGTCGAGATCGATCTTTCCGGCGTCGGCCAAAGAAAGGATGCGCTCCGTGGTGAACAGCACCTTGGTCAATGAGGCAAGGTCGAACCAGGTGTCATCGGTCATCGGGCGTGTGTGGGGCACGGTCTGGGCCTGGCCCATGGCCCGGACAGCGCGGTTGCCGTCGGCGTCGATGAAGCCAAGCACCCCGCCGGGAATGCGGCCGTTCCCGATGGCGGTTTCGAGCGGAGCGAAGGCGCTCTCGAGCCGGGCTTCGGTCTGGGTCATTGCGTATCCTCAAGGCGGTAGCTGTGGTCATCCCCTGCCTGGCGCCAATGGGCAGGCGGCGGTTCGTAGCCTGCGGGGCGCACGAGTGAGGGGACCTGGGTCACATCGACGGAAAAGTGCTGCTTGCGCCGCTCGATGGCCGGAACGGCGGCGATCAGGCGTTTGGTGTAGCTGTGCTGCGGGTCGGCGAGCACGGAGCGTGCATCGCCGATCTCAACGATCTGGCCGGCAAACATCACGGCAATACGGTGGGCGATGCGCTCGACCACCGCCATGTCGTGCGAGATGAAAAGGTAGGCCAATCCGAACTCGCGCTGCAGATCCACCAGCAGTTCGAGCACCCGGGCCTGCACCGAAACGTCGAGCGCGGACACCGCTTCGTCCAGCACCACGACGTCCGGGTTGAGCATGAGCGCCCGGGCAATACACAGGCGCTGCCGCTGCCCGCCCGAAAACTGGTGCGGATAACGGGCGAGGGCATCGGCAGGCAGGCCGACGCGCTCGAGCAGGAAGTGCATGCGCTTTTTTAGATCGGCGTCGCGCTTCTGGCCATTGGCAAGCGCCGGCTCGGCCAGCAGCGCTTCGACGTTGAGGCGCGGATTGAGCGAGGCGAAAGGGTCCTGGAACACCATCTGGACCGGGCGTTTCGAGTGGCCCGCTTTGGTTACGATATTGCCGCGATGAGTGTCGTTGAGACCCAGAATGGCGCGAGCGGTGGTCGATTTTCCCGATCCGCTTTCGCCAACGATCCCCAGCGTTTCGCCCGGCATCAGCTCAAAGCTCACTCCATCCACTGCATGGATCGCGCCGCTGGACTTGAACAGCCCCTTGCCGATGGGGAAGCGCACGGCCAGATCGTCGACCTTGATGATCGGATCACTCGCTTTCCCCCTCGTGCCATCATCGCGGACCGCGTTGCCCGAGGTGAAATGGGGCACTGCCTTGAGCAGGTGTCGGGTGTAGTCGTGCCGGGGGGTGTCGAGGACGAGATCGGTGTCGTTCTGCTCGACGGCAACTCCGTTCTGCATGACCATGATGCGGTCGGCGATGCCCGCCACCAGCCCGATATCGTGGGTGATAAAGATCATCGACATGCCCGTTTCGGCGCGCAACTCGGCGAGTAGCGCCATGATCTGGGCCTGAACGGTTACATCGAGCGCTGTCGTGGGCTCGTCGGCGATCAGGACGCGCGGGCTGCAGGCGAGGGCCATGGCGATCATCACCCGCTGGCGCATGCCCCCGGACAATTGGTGTGGATAGTATTTCAGGCGCGACCGGGCATCGGGGATGCGGACCCGATCGAGAACCTCAAGGCTGGCCTTGCGGGCCGCATCGCTCGACATGCCCTTGGAGAGGCGGAATGCCTCCTCGATCTGCGCGCCGATGGTATGGACCGGGTTGAGCGAGGTCATTGGCTCCTGAAAGATCATGCCGACGTCGCGGCCGCGGATCCCTCTGAGGGTTCTTTCATCAGCCTTTGTGACATCGAGCGTAGATCCATCGGCTCGGGTCAGAAGGATCGACCCAGAGGTGATGCGTCCGCCACCGAAATCGACCAGCCGGTTGATCGAGAGCGCGGTGACCGATTTGCCCGAGCCTGACTCGCCGACAATGGCCAGGGTGCCGCCGGGATCGAGATCGAAGCTGACCCCTTTGACGACCTCATTGGCCTTCGGGTCTTGTCCGAAGCCGACGCAGAGGTCGCGCACCGAGAGGAGTGGTGTCATGCCTCCCTCCTTTGCGTGCGCGGATCGAGAATGTCGCGCAGGGCGTCGCCCGTCAGGTTGAAGCCTAAAATGCCCAGCATGATGGTGATGGCCGGAAAGATCATGAGCCAGGGTGCCTGTTGCATCAGGTTGCGGCTCTCGGCCAGCATCAGGCCGAGCGAGGGGGTGGGGGGCTGGGTGCCCAGGCCCAGGAAGGACAGGCCCGCTTCGGTCAACAGCGCCCAGGCCAGAGCGAGTGTAACCTGCACGGCAAGCGGGGCCACGAGGTTGAGCAGCAGGTGCCGGGTCAGAACATAGCTTTGTGAACTGCCGAAGGTGCGTGCAGCGTCGACGAAATCTCGCTGTTTGAGCGACAGCGCCGGCCCGCGCACGACACGCGCGAAAATAGGGGTATAGACGATGCCGATGGCGGCGACGCTGGTCATGGTGCCGGGGCCGACAATGGCGATGATCAGCAGCGCCAGAAGGATGGCCGGGAAAGCCAGCAGCACGTCCATGATGCGCATGAAGACCCCGTCCCAGATGCCGCCCCACCAGGCCGACAAGAGCCCGATGATCGTACCGGCCAGCGTCGCGCAGGCGACCGAGGCGAAGGCGATGATCATCGATTGCCGAATGCCCACCATGAGGCGGCTGAACGCGTCGCGCCCCAAAAGGTCGGTGCCGAACCAATAGGTGCCATTGGGCGCCTTGAGCCGATCGAGGGCGAAGAGTTTAAGCGGGTCATGCGGTGTCAGACCCGCAGCGCCTAGGATTGCGACGATGAGGTAAGCCGTGATGATGACGAGGCCAATGCGGCCGGACGGGTGTTTGACCAGGGCTGTGGCGAAATTTCTCATCAGCGGCCCCCGATCCGGATGCGCGGATCAAGTGCCACATAGGCAAGATCCACCAGCAGATTGACCACCAGGAAATTGAAGGCGATGAACAGGACGGTGCCCTGGACAAGCGCGTAATCGCGCTGGGTAATGGCGTCGAGCACCAGCCGGCCAAGGCCCGGCAAGGCGAAAATCTGTTCAACGATGACGGCGCCGCCCAGAAGATAGCCGAACTCGACGCCTGAAAGGGTCACCACCGGGATCACGGCATTGGGCAAGGCATGGTGCCAGATAACGCTGGCCGGGGACGCACCCTTGGCGCGTGCCGTCCGGACATAATCATCGCTCAGGACGTCGAGCATGGCGGCGCGCGAAATGCGCGTTACCGAGGCAGCAAAGGCAAAGCCGAGCGTGATGGCCGGAAAGATCAGTTGCCCGATGCTGGCAAGCGGATCGACGAGGAAGGGGGTGAAGATGCCCATGGCCGGCACGAAGCCGAAATACACCGAGAGCACATAGATGATGAGGATGGCGACAACGAAGTTGGGCGTGGACTGGCCCAGCATGGCCAATACGCGCACGACCAGATCGCTCGGGCGTTCATTGCGCGAGGCAGCGAGCACCCCGAGCGGCACGCCGACGCCCAGCGCAATCACCATCGACATCAACGACAACTGCAAGGTGAGCGGAAAGCGCTCCAGGATCACGGTGAGAACCGGCTTTCCATAAATTGAGGAAATGCCAAGATCGCCCTGGAACAGGCCGGCGAGCCAGCGCAGATATTGTGACCAGATCGGCTGATCGATGCCGAAATAGGCGGCCAGTGCCGCCCGCTGATCGGGTGTCAGTAACCCCGCTTCCGTGCCCAGCATGGCCACGATCGCATCGCCCGGCACCAGCCGGATCGAAATGAAGACGAGAAGCGACACGCCAAGAAGGATCAGGGGAAAGGTCAGCAGACGCTGGACCACATAACGCATTGAAAAATACCCGTCAGGCGGGCCGGCCCGAGGACCGGCCCTCTGCTATTTGTTATTCCACCGAAACCTTGGTCAGCCCGAACAGGGTGCCGGTCGGTGAGGGCTCAAAGCCGGAGACGGTATCGCGTTGGGCAGTGTAGCTATAGCCGGTGGACAACCACAGCCATGGAGCCTGTTCCGCCAGGTGCCGTTCGAACTCCTGGAAGATTTCCACGCGCGTCGCCGGGTCGGTTTCAGCCTGTCCCTGTTTCATCAGGCTGTCGAGCGTTTCGTCGGTGAAGTTGGAGACGTGGACCAGATTGCCTTCAGCGGTGAAGTAGCGGTTATACATCGGATACGGATCAGGACGGCCGCCATTCTGGGCTACGGCCATGTCGAATTCGCCGCTGAGCCAGGTATCGACATAGACGTTGAGTTCCATCATCTCGATCTCGAGATTGATCCCGATCTCGGCGAGCTGAGACTGGAGGACCTGGGCTTCGGAGGCCGCAACCGGAGGTTCGCCTGTCGCGGCAATGACCGTGGCCGTAAAGCCATCGACGCCGGCCTCTTCCATGAGCTGGCGGGCCATATCCAGATCCTGCTCGTAGCAGAACAGGTCGGATGGGTCCTGAGCGAAAGCGGGCATGGTCAAAGGACCGGTAACCGTGCCTTCACCGGCCAGAGCAGCATCGATGATGTCCTGACGGTCGATGGCGCAGGACATGGCCTGGCGCACCTTGAGGTTGTCCATCGGTGCCCGCGAGGGATTGAGCTGGAGCACGTTGTAGGCCAGCACGCCCACACGATTGAGCTCCAGATTGGGCTCATTGGGCACCAGCGTGGCGATCAGCGGATCGTTGAGGAGCGCAAAGTCGATCTGCCCGGCGCGGAGCGAGGCGAGAATGGCCGTTTCATCGGGAAGCACCGAAATGTCGATGCCGTCGATGGCGAGCTCGCCGCCGGCCCATTCGGGATTAGCGCTAAGCACTTCGCGGGAATTGGGCTCCCAGCTGTCGAGCGTGAAGGGGCCCGAGCCGATGGCCGTGGTGCCGATCGAGCCTGCTTCGATCTCGCTGGCCGGAACGATCGCGGCGTTGATCGTGGCCATCGCCACAAGGATCGGCACATCGGGCGTGTTGAGGTTGAAAACGACGGTCGCCTCGTCGGGCGTATCGATGCTTTCGATCGAGAGGAAGTTGGAGCGCGCCGCTGCCGAGGTGGCTTCGTCGAGCAGACGCTCGAAGGAGGCCTTGACGTCAGCCGCTGTCACCTGAGCGCCGTTCGAGAACGTGGCGTCGGGATCGAGCATGAACGTCAGCGTCTGGGCGTCCTCGGAAAACTCCCATTCAGATGCAATGGCCGGAACGACGTTGAGGTCGGCGTCCAGGCGGACCAAAGGCTCATAAACCAATTCGAGCAGACGCAGGGACGCAAAGGCCGTCTGCTTGTGCGGATCCAGCCCGGTCGCATCCTGCGACCACGCCATGCGCAATGTCTGAGCCTGGGCCGGCAAGGCGATTGCCGATGTCGACAGGGCGGTCGCTACCGCCAGACCTGCCAACACTTTTCGTGTTGTATTCAAGTGCATGGTATTCCCTCCTTTGGTATCCGGTCCACCCTCAGTCGAGGCCGCGATACTGCCATCAGACGTACCCCGACTGCCTTGGCTTCTAACGCGATCCTTGGATCGGGCGGACATGGCAGGGGATCCTGAACTCCCATGAGCCTATGAAGTCATGGAAGTGTCTGTCAATAATTTTCACACTTGCCCTGATGTCTGAACTTTTGTTTCAATACGCCGTCGCCCGACCGATGAGATATGGTCGCGCCGATTCATGGGCGCCGGGCGCAAGCGGGAGCGAGTTTTTGGGGATACAGTCGACCATCGAAGCCTCTGCGGGCAAGTTCACCCCGGCTATGGAGCGGGTGGCAGCCGTCATCCGCGAGCAGCCCAAGATCGTTCTCGAGCAGACCATTTCCGAACTTGCCGCGACCTGCGGCACGTCGGTGGCTTCGATTGTGCGCTTCTGCCGAACCCTGGGGCTTACCGGCTATTCGCAATTGCGGATGTCGTTGGCGACCGAACTGGGCAAGGAGGCTGCGCAATTCGGCAGTGATCTCATGCTTGGCGCCGAAATCGCACAATCCGATACCTTGCAGGAAATGGCCTCCAAGGTCGCCTCGCTCGAAATCCTGGCAATCGATGAAACGGTGTCGGGGCTGGACTACGGCGCCCTGGAGCGCGTGGTTGCGGCGGTCGACCGGGCCGACAGGATCCTGCTTTTCGGCATCGGGGCCAGCCAGTTCGTCGCTCAGGATCTGCACCACAAACTGTTTCGCATCGGACGAAACGCCTTTCTTCTTGCCGATCCGCACGAGGCCTGGACGGCAGCGTTGCTCTCGCCTCCGGGCACTGTGGCTTTGGCGTTCTCCCATTCCGGCACCACCGCCGATACCGTTCGCTATATCGAGATCGCGCGCCAGTCCGGCGCTTTGACAGTTGCATTGACAGGGTCGCCCGATTCGCCCCTGGCCAAGGCGGCCGATGAACAACTGGTGAGCCGGGCGCGGGAGAGCCGGTTGCGGGCCGGCGCCATGGTCAGCCGTATCGCCCAGCTTGCCATTGTCGATTGCCTGTTTCTCGGTGTTGCCAGCCAGCGTTACGAACAAACAGTGGATGCGCTGCGGCGGACACGCGATGTGACCCATCCAAGATAGCTCAACCCCAGAGCGATGACCGGCGTCCGTCGATAGCCCCGTTCTCATAGGTAAGCCCACCGGCCCGGTCTTTGGCGAGGAGCAGTGGCCCATCGAGATCGATCCAGTTTGCGTATGGTGCCAGAAGGCGCGCTGGGAGCATGGACAGCGAAGTGCTGACCATACAGCCCACCATGATGGAGAGGCCGAGTTCCCGCGCGCGGCGAGCCACGGCCAGCGCTTCGGTCAGCCCACCTGTCTTGTCGAGCTTGATATTGATGGCGTCATAGCGCCCGACAAGGTTTTCCAACCCATCCAACGCATGGACGCTTTCGTCGGCACAGATGGGAATTGGCCGCGCGATGTCCGAAAGCGCAGAATCAGCGCTGGCGGGAAGTGGCTGTTCGGCCAGTTCGACGCCGCAGTCCTGGCAGGCCCTGAGCAAATCGGGCAGATCGACAGCTTGCCAACCCTCATTGGCATCAACAATCAGGCGGGCGTCGGGCGCGGCCTTGCGCACGGAGGTCAGCCGGGCGGCATCGCCGGGGGCGCCGAGCTTGATTTTCAGCAGGGGCATGTGCCGCGCCCTCGCGGCGTCCTCGGCCATCGCTTCGGGCGTCCCCAGACTGACGGTGAACGCCGTCTCGATCCGCTCGAGCACACTGACGCCGGCCAGGGCGGCGACACTGGTACCGTCGATTTTGGCTTCAAGATCCCAGAAAGCACAATCGAGCGCGTTGCGGGCAGCGCCGGGCGGCAGGGCGCGCTGGAGGCCGGTCCGGGTCAGGCCATCGGCAATCGACGGTGCCAGCGCCTCGATTGCCGCAAGGGTGGCTTCGGGCGTTTCGTCATAGCGGGTATAGGGCACGCATTCGCCGCGTCCGACATGGCCGTCTCTTTCGAGCCGGACCGAAACGACCACCGCTTCGGTTCGGCTGCCGCGGGCGATGGTGAAATGCCCGGCAATCGGAAACCGCTCGATCGCGGCCTGCAAGCGTGTGGTCATGGCTGGTTCAACGGATCATTGGCCGGATGAAGTGGTTGTTGCCAACCTGCACCGTCTCGGGTTGTGGCAGGGCGGCCTGCCGCCGGATGATGTCGGTCTGGCTCAACTCGTCGGTGAACCGGGTGTCGTTGAAACGGCGATCCGGATCGGGCACCGCCGCGAGCAGGAGGCGCGTGTAGGGATGGTGCGGCTCGCCCAGCACGCTGTCGACGCTGCCCCATTCCACGATCTGGCCGGCATACATCACCATGATGTCGTCAGCGACGTAGCGCGCCGTGGCAATATCGTGGGTGATGTAGAGAAGCGCCAGACCCAGTTCGGCCTTCATGTCGTTGAGCAGGTTGAGAATGCCCTGACGGACCGAGACATCGAGCATGGAGGTGGGCTCGTCGGCGACGATGACCTCAGGATTGACCGCAAGGGCGCGAGCAATGGAAATGCGCTGGCGCTGGCCACCGGACAGCTCGTGGGGGAATTTGCCCATGAGCAGTGCCGGGTCGAGTTTGACCCTTGCCAGCAGCTCTTCGATGGTCGCCTTGCGCTGTGATGCATTGAGCTGCGGCTGATGCAGTCGCAGCGGGCGCTCGAGATGGTAGCGGATCGTGTGCGTTGGATTGAGCGAGGAGAACGGGTCCTGAAACACCATCTGCACCGACGAACGATAGGCCTTGATGGCTTTGGTGTCGGCCTTGCCAAGCGGCGCCCCGCGGAACATCAGCCGGCCTTCGTCGGGCACATATTCGCGCATGATCAGCCGGGCTGCAGTGGTCTTGCCCGAACCGGATTCGCCGACCAGGGCCAGCGTCCGGCCCGGATGCAGCGCGAACGAGACCGAGCGCGCCGCGTAAACCGGATTGTCGGCTTGGCCAAAAACCTTCGAGACGTTGTCGAGCGCGAGGATGGGTTGATCGGTAGCGGCGGTCGTCATTGGGCGTCCTCCCGCGCTGCCTGCTTGCCATAGAGCTTGGGCATCGAAGCCCACAGACGCTTTGTGTAGTCGTGCTGGGGGTTCTTGTAGATCGATTGCGCGTCGTTGACCTCGACAAGCTCGCCCTCGAGCATGATGCCGATACGGTCGCTGACCTGAACCATCAGCCCTAGATCATGGGTGATGAACAGGACCGAGAACCCGAGCTGGTGGCGCAGGATTTCGATGCGCTGCAGGATTTCGCGCTGCACGACGACATCGAGCGCCGTGGTCGGCTCATCCATGATCAGCAGCTTGGGATTGAGGGCCAGGCAGATGGCAATGACAATGCGCTGCCGCATGCCGCCGGAGCATTGGTGGGGGTAGGAGTCCAGACGCTCGGGGGCAATATCGACCAGCTTGAGCAGTTCGGTGGCCCGCTCGCGCGCTTGCGCCCGGCTGATGCGGGTATGGGCCTTGAGCACGTCGTAAAACTGCGTCTCGATTGTGAGGACCGGATTGAGCGAGTTCATGGCGCTCTGGAACACCATGGCAACCTCGCTCCAGCGAAAGCGGCGCAGCTCCTCTTCGCTCAGATCGAGCACGTTGCGGCCATCGACCTGGATCTGGCTGCCGGTGCGGATGAGGGCAGGAGGGCGGTGCAAACGGCTGACCGCAAAGGCGATTGTCGACTTGCCACACCCCGATTCCCCGGCAAGCCCGAAAAATTCGCCCGGCGCGATGTCGAAGCTGACATCCTTGACGGCGTGGAAATTGGCGTGGTCGCCGACATAGTCGATATTGAGATTGCGGATGGATAGGACGGGTTCGCTCATACCTTGCCCTCCCCGAGACGGACCATTCGGGTCCAGCGATTGAGCATGCCCCCGGTGCGCAGACGCGGATTGGCAATCTCGTCGATTGCAAAGTTGATAAGAGCGAGGCCCAGCCCCAAGAATGCCAGGGCAAAGCAGGGCGCCAGCAGATCCCACCAGGCGCCGACCGATAGGGCTGCCGAGTTCTGCGCGTTGTAAAGCATGATGCCCCACGAGACCGTGTTGGGGTCGCCAAGGCCAAGAAATTCAAGGGTCGCCTCGGTGATCACCGCGAAGATGACACTGCCGATGAAATTGATGCCGACAATGGAAATCAGGTTTGGGAAGATTTCAAACAGCATGATGCGGCCGGCCGGCTCGCCCAGCATTTCTGCCGATTTTACGAAATCGCGTTGGCGGATCGAGAGCGTTTCCGATCGTGTCACGCGTACGCCCCAGGCCCAGGAGGTCAGGCCCAGAATGACGGCGATGACCAGAGGGCTCGCCTGACCGATGAACGCGGCAAGAACGAGGAGCAGCGGCAGGTTGGGGACGACGAGCACCATATTGGTGAAAAAGTTGATGACCTCATCGACCACCCCGCCTTTGTAGCCGGCAATGATGCCGAGCACCGTGCCGATAAGGGTAATCATCAGTCCTGCGCCAAAGCCCACGGCCAGCGATACGCGGGCGCCGTGGACGAGGCGGGAAAACACGTCATGGCCGAGACGGGTCGTGCCCATCCAATGCTCCCAGCTGGGAGCCTGATGCGGACGGCCGACACGCTTGACGGGGCTATACTCGGTCAACAGGGGCGCAAAGATGGCGACCAACACGATGATCGTCAGGATCACAAGGCCCGCCATGGCCTTCTTGTTGTACAGCAATTGGCTGAGGAGCTTCATGTGGTCATGCCTTTTTGAGGCGCGGGTCGAGCAGCACATAGCTGAGATCGACCACGAAATTTGAGATGAGCATGGCGCCCGTCATGATCAGCAACTGACCCTGAATGACCGGATAATCGCGCGCGATGATCGCCTGATAGAGGGTGTTGCCCAGGCCCGGGTAGTTGAACACCACCTCGGTGACCAGCGAGCCGCCCAAAATGGTGCCGATGGCAATGGCAAGGCTCGATACGGTCGGCAAAAGCGCGTTCCGCGCCGCGTACCACAGCATCACCCGGCTGTCCGTCAGCCCCTTGGCGCGGGCCATCACGATATAATCCTCACCGAGAAGGTAGATCATGTTGTTGCGCATGGTGACGGCAAAGCCGCCAGTGAGCACGATGACCAGCGTCAGCATGGGCAGGGTGCCGTGATAGAGCACGCTGGAGATGTATTCCCAGTTCCAGGCGGGATCGATCAGCGGATTGGCGGCATAGCCATTGGGGAACCAGCTGAGCGTGTAGCCGAAGACGAAGAGCATGATCAGCGACACGACGACCGCGGGGACCGAGCTGGAAAAGATGGCGCTGAGCGAAATGGCCGAGTCGATGGGTTTGCCGCGGTTCCATGCGGCGACGACGCCCATGAAGGTGCCAAGGCTGAAGCTGACAACGGTCGCGATGCCCATCAGGCCCAGGGTCCAGATCAGCGCGCGGCCCAGCAGCTCAGTGACGGGCAGGGGGAAGTATTTGACCGACCGGCCCAGATCCCCGGTGAATACGCTTTGCAGGTAACGCAGATATTGCTCGCCCAGCGGCGCATCGATAAAGCCGAACGTCAGCTTGAGCGCGTTGAGGTTTTCAAGGCTCAGCTCGGACCCGGCACTGGCGAACATGATCTGGATCGGATCGCCCGGCATCAGCCGGGGCAGGAAGAAATTGATGGTCGCGGCGACAAGAAACGCCGCCAGGTAGAACGCCAGTCGCCGTAGCAAAAAGGCCATGGTGATGTGTCCTCCTGAAAAGAACGAGAGGAGACGCGCCTTGGCGCGCCTCCAGGGGTGAAGTCTGCCTTATTGGGCGACCGGTTCCAGATCGAGCAACTGGAGCAGGCGCGCCGGATTGGCATTGGAGACAACCGGAGAGAATTTCGGATTGTCGGCATCTGCCCAGCCGGTAAAGCGGCTCGTGTTGTACTGGTAGAACGAGGGGCTGTTATAGACCGGGATGACCGGCATGGCTTCGGCAACGATCATCTGGATCTGGTCCATGACCTCAGTGGCTTCGGCCGGGTCCTTGATCTGGGTGTACTGCTCAAGAAGGTCCATGACCTCTTCATTCTCCCAATGGGGAGCGGTGAAGCGGCTCTTGCCAAAATCGTTCGGGTTGAAGGAGCGGATATAAGGGAAGTAAGGGTTGGCTGCCGACGCCAGGGCGTTCAGCGTCATCGAATACTCACCCGAGATCAGCCCCGAGGTCCAAACCGCGGCTTCCGGCGTGCTCATCTTCACGTTGAGCCCGGCTTCGGTCAGGCTCTCCATGGAAATCTGGACCGCATCGATCCAGTCGGTCCAGCCATTGGGCACCATGATGTCGATGGCGATTGGGCTGCCATCGGGATTGTCACGGAAACCGTCGCCATCGGCGTCGACATAACCGGCCTCGTCGAGCAGAGCCATGCCCGCTTCAAGGTCGAACCTGCCATACTGGCCAAATTCTGCCTCGACTTGGGGATTGGCGAAGCTCTTGTAGAGCTCACCGAGCATGGCGGGATCTTCGTTGATCAGCGGATAGCCATAACCGGCAATGTCGATGATTGTCTGGCGGTCGATGAGCATGGAAAGCGCGCGGCGGAAGTCGACGTCGTTGAACGCCTTGCGGTTGTTCTCGTCGGGCGTCGTCATGCTGATCTGGAAGGACACAAGGCTGGACGGCGTGAACCAGTATTTGTGGTGCTCTGGGTCCTTGGCGACGAAGGTGTTGTCGATATCGGGGATGAAGCTCGTCGCCCAATCCAGCGTGCCATCGGCCAGTGCCGCAAGAACCTGCGGGTTGTCGGCAAGCTGGGGCATGCGCAGGCAATCCACATCCAGATTGTCCGCATCCCAATAGTGGGGATTGGCGCACTGTTCATAGACCTGCGGGGTGAAGCGGGTGATCTCGGTCATCGGACCGGAACCGACCGGGTTCTCATTGGCGAAGGTCACCGGGTCTTCGATATCGGCCCAGATGTGCTCGGGCACGATGGGCATGCCCACGAGGGTGTTGGCGATCAGCGAATTGGGTTCGTTGAGATTGAACCGAACCGTCCGGTCATCGATTTTTTCGACCGAAGCGAGCTGGGCCGAAACGGAAATGAAATCGAGCGCCGGGAACTGCTTGATGTAGTCATACGTGAAAACGACATCGTCAGCGGTCAACGGCTCTCCGTCGGACCACATGAGACCTTCGCGAAGGGTGAAGGTGATCGATGCGAGGTCGTCCGCCAGCTCAAAGCTTTCGGCCAAGCGGAAATGGGGCTCATTGCTGTTGAGCCGGTTGAAAACCACCAGCGGCTCATACATGAAGTCGAGCGTTGTATAGCGCGCCGACGTCTGGCCGAAGGGGTTGAAGTTGCGCACGAAAGTGGTGGTCTGTTCCGAACTGAGGGTCAGAACATTGCCGCTGTCCTGAGCATGTGCCGGCGCTGCCGCCAGCAAAGTCAGTACGGATGCGGCTGCAATCCATGAAGTCCTTGCCATTGTAATCTCTCTCCTTGCTTGATCGACAGCGCGCTCAGGCGAAGCCGTTCTCCCTAAATATTTCCTCCACTTCGGCGTGCAGGGCCTGCACGTCGACACGGTCCGAGCCGAGCCTTTTGTTGGCGCGGTCAATGCGGGCGAGGCTTTGAGTGCTCAGCGGACGCGCCGCTTTCGCCGCCGCCTCGCTGGCCGCCAGATCGCCCTGGCTGTGCAGGGCAATGTCGTAGCCGGCATCGAGTGCGGCCCGCACCCGCTCCGGCCATGTTCCGGTCAATGCCTCCATGGTGAGGCAGTCGGTGATGAGCACCCCGTCATAACCAAGATCCTTGCGGATCATGTCGCACACGATCGGTGAGACGGACGCAGGACGCTCGCTGTCGATCCGGGTAAAGATCAGGTGGGCCACCATTGCCCAGGGCGCATCCCTGAGCGCGACGAAGGGACGGAAATCGGTATCGCGCATGTCCTCGACGCCGGCATCGACGATGGGGCAGTCGAAATGGGGGTCGACGCTCACCCGGCCATAGCCCGGTATATGCTTGATGATGGGCATTTCGCCCACTTCGAGCATGGCATCGACGACGACGCGGCCAAGGGCCGTGACAAGTTCGGGATCGTCGCCAAAGGCGCGCTGCCCGATAACGTCGTGGGTGTCCTTGCGGGCCAGATCGACCACCGGCGTCGTACCGCTGCCGATGCCCAGCTCGGCCATCATCGACCCCATGGCGAGTGTCGACAGGCGCAGCGCGCGCTTGCCCAAATCCAGATCCTTGCGGGCCAGGGCGCCGAAATTGCCGAGCGGGCGGAACAGCGGCCAATTGCCATTGTCGAGCCGCTGCACGCGGCCGCCCTCCTGATCGATATAGACCGGCGCGTCCTCGCGCCCCACCGCTTCGCGGAACTGGGCACACAGGTGCCGTATCTGTTCGGGGGTCTCGAGATTGCGCCGGAACAGGAAAAGGCCGAAGGGATTGGCCTCGCGGAAGAAAGCGGTTTCGGACGGCGTGAGCTCAAAGCCCGGCATGCCGACGAAGAGGGCCAGGGGGGTAGTCATTGTGCAATTCCTTCGGCCGGCTGGCTGACGCGCAACAAGCCCTGATAGATGTCTTGATTGTCCGTGGGGATGGGCATGGCGTCGGCTGCGCCCACGTAGAAATCGACGGGGCCAGCCGAACCGACGATGGCGTAGGCATACCCGTGTGTCTTCATGGCCGCCAGCGTGTGATAGAACAGGGCCACCCCTATCCCCTTGCCACGCTGATCTTGGGAAACCCCGGTGGGGCCGAAAAAGCCGCGGGCGGTGGCGTCGTAGCAGGCAAAGCCCACGAGTTGGCCATCAACGGTCGCGACAAGGCAACCGGGCGGCTGGTGCGCCATGGCGGCGGTGACTTCGCTCACCCAATATTCGCTGAAATGGGCCCGGACCCAATCCTTGATGATGTGCTGTTCCGGCGGCAGGGCGACCCTGATCGTGGCGTCGACCTTCTCGGCGCGCGCTTTGAGGGCATCCATACGGCGGCTGTAGAGATTGACGAGCAGATCCATGGCTGTCCCGCTCAACCCGCAGCGCGAGGCTTATGCTGGGCGGCGGCGCGGCGCAGGAAACCGTCGGCATCACGAAGAGCGCGCTCGCCTTCGGCCGCATCGAGCCCGGTCAGTGCCATGAGGATCGCCAGTTTCACATTGTTGTTGCTGGCGACAAGGTAATCCTCCGCCTCGGCGGGCGAGCAGCCGGTGACTTCGACAAGCATACGCGTGGCGCGGGCGGCCAGCTTTTCATTGCTGACCGAGAGGTCGACCATCAGGTTTTCATAGGACTTTCCGCTGCGGATCATGCTGGCCGTGGTCAGCATATTGAGCACCAGCTTTTGTGCGGTGCCCGATTTGAGGCGCGTCGAGCCGGTTAGCGCTTCGGGGCCAACCACCGGTGAAATCGCGATGTCGGCCATCCGGGCGATGGCGGAATCGGGATTGCAGCACAGCGAGGTTGTGACGGCGCCAACCTCCTTGGCATAGGCAAGGCCACCGATGACGTATGGCGTGCGCCCGCTGACCGCGATGCCGACCACGACATCCTTGGGCGAAAGCTCGACCTTCTCAAGGTCACGACGCCCTTCGTCGGGAGAATCTTCGGCGCCCTCGATGGGGTGGCGCAGGGCCCGGTCACCACCGGCGATGAGGCCAACAACCATGCCCTCGGGCACGCCGAAAGTGGGCGGGCATTCCGAGGCGTCGAGGACGCCCAGCCGGCCGCTGGTGCCGGCGCCCATGTAGATCAGACGTCCGCCGGTCTTGAAGGCTTCGACAATGCGCTCAACGGCTGCGGCGACCTCGGGGAGTACCGTGCGCACTGCATCGGCCACCCGCGCATCTTCTGCGTTCATCGCCGCGAGTATCTGCGGCGTCGACATCAGGTCGATCTGCAAGGTGTCGGGATTGCGGGCCTCGGAAACGAGCTGTCCCAGCTCTGCCATCAGGGTCGTTTTTGCCATGGTGCCTTTGCTCAAATTCCGGGGATGATGTTAGAAGTGAATATTCCGGGTGTCAACGAAACAAGGAATATTGTATTCCATTTAATGTGCCCCGCGTCGACCATGGCGGTTCGCCTGTTCTGGGGGCAGAGGAGAACTCGGTTGCAATCACGCGCCCGTACCCTCTAGACCTCGGATTACGAGGCTTGGGATCAGGGCCCGGCGTTACGGGAGCCAGCATGTCCATTCTGAAAATTCTCAGCGCCAAGCTGGAGTCCATGACCCAGGCTGACCGGCAGATCGCCCAATTCATCATCGATCATCCCGAACAGATGCTGACCCTGTCGTCAGCGGCGCTGGCCAACGTCACTGGGCGTAGCCAGTCCAGTGTCGTCAAGTTCAGCCAGAAACTGGGCTATGCCGGCTACCAGCAGCTCAAGCTTGCGGTGAACAAGGCCAAGGCGCTCGAATGGCACGCGCCGGGTGGGGTTATCCACGGCACCATCGACGCCAGCGACAGCTATATCACCATCCTGCAAAAGCTCATCGGCAGCAAACTGCTCTCGATGCGTGAAACCCTGGCGGCCAACAACGAGCAGACAATCGACCTGGCGGTGGATGCCCTTGTAAATGCGAGGAGAATTCAACTTGCGGGGGTAGGGGCGTCTTCTCTGGTCGCCAAGGATTTTTCCTACAAGCTGCTCAAGCTGGGGCGCATGGCGCTGATCGACAGCGACAGCCACATCCAGATATCCAACGCGTCGGCCCTCAACCAGGCGGACGTGTTGCTGGCCCTGTCCCATTCGGGGCGCAGCGTTGAAACGTTGCGGATCGTCGAGATCGCCAAGCAGCGGGGCGCCACGGTGATCTCGATGACCGGGCTGCAGCCCAACCCGCTGATCGACCTGGCCGACATCCACCTGTTTACCGTTGCCGACGAGGAGCGTGTGCGCTCCTCCGCCATCACCTCGCGCGACGCGCAATTGATGCTCATGGACATGCTGTTCATCCTGTTGATTCGCCGCCAGCCGGACGCCCACGACTATATCCACAGCAGCGAAACGGCCGTTACGGTTCTTAAACAGCGCTAGCGCAGTCGGTTAGCGACGTTCACCGCGTGGCCATCGCCGCGCCGTGACGTCGTCATCGCTGTGTAGTAATTGTATATTCTTGACATTGAACTTTTTTGGAATTTAGTATTCCATCGTGGCAAGTCTCGGTCGAGGCTTGCGCGACTGGGAAGCCTGCCTGACCGGTGGGGCAGACGGAGGATCGAATTGGCCCAACTCTCGCTTCGCGGCATCAAGAAGCGCTTCAAGTCCTTTGAGGTGTTGCACGGCATCGATCTCGATATCGGAGACCGCGAACTCGTGGTGTTCGTGGGGCCGTCCGGTTGCGGCAAGTCCACCCTGCTGCGGCTCATTGCCGGACTTGATCCGATAAGCGATGGTCAGTTCTTTCTCAACGGCAGGCTGATGAACGAGGTTGCGCCATCACGGCGCGGCATCGCCATGGTGTTCCAGTCCTACGCGCTCTATCCGCACATGGACGTCTACGAGAACATGGCCTTCGGCGCCCGGCTTATGGGGCTCGACAAATCGGAAGTCGAAGAGCGGATCGCGGAGACGGTTCGCATGTTGCGCCTTGAGGAATTGCTGCAGCGAAAGCCGCGCGAGCTCTCGGGCGGCCAGCGCCAGCGCGTTGCCATCGGGCGTGCCCTGGTGCGCAAACCCGACGTCTTCCTGCTCGACGAGCCGCTTTCCAACCTCGACGCGGCGCTACGCTCCGAGGTGCGCCTCGAAATTGCCCAGCTGCACCGGGACATCGGCGGCACGACGATTTATGTGACCCACGATCAGGTCGAGGCGATGACCCTGGCCGACAAGATCGTTGTGATGAACGCGGGCCGGATCGAACAGGTCGGCTCGCCCCGCGATCTTTACGAAAGACCGGCCAACGCGTTTGTCGCGACCTTCATCGGATCGCCGCGCATGACGCTCGTCGACGTTTCACGCGACGGCGCCCGCCTTGGCATGGCCAACGGCGGCTCGATTGCGATGGAGGCACTCCCGCAGGAGAAAAGCCAGCGCCTTGGCCTGCGTCCGGACGCTGTGACGCTGCACAATGGTCATGCCGACCAGGGGTTTCATGGCCAGGTGATCTATACCGAATATCTGGGCGACAACGCCTACGTCTATGTTCGTCTCGCCGACGACACGCTTCTGGCGGCGCGAACCGCTCCCAATGACAATTTTGCGCCTGATGCGCCGGTGACAGTGACTGTCGATCCGGGCGCAGCGCATTTCTTTTCCGCCGAGGATGGTCGGCGGCTGATGCCTTAGGCACCGGACAAGACCGTCCACAAAAAGTTTCAAGGAGAGGGAACTCAATGAAAACCACTATGATCCGTATAAGCGCGGCGCTCGGCGCCGTGATCATCGCCGCCCCGGCGCTCGCTCAGGATTTGACATTCTGGAGCTGGCGTCAGGAAGACCGTGCTGCCTACGAGCAGTTCATCGGCACGTTCGAGGCGGCCAACCCCGGCATCACCGTCAACTTCGAGACCTTCGAAGCCACCAATTACAACACCATCCTGTCCACCGCGCTTGCGGGCGGCACGGGCCCCGATGTGATGATGGTGCGCGCCTATGGCGGCCTCGAAAACGTTGCGTCGGCGGGCTATCTTGAGCCGCTGAGCACCGAGACGGTTCCGGCCCTGGCTGACTTTGCCGAGTCCGCACTGGCCGCCGAAAGCATGCGTTCGGACGGCACAATCTACGCTGTGCCCTTCGCCAGCCAGACCCAGCTTGTCATCTATAACAAGGCAATCTTTGACGCCAACGGCCTCGAAGAGCCCCAGGATTGGGCCGAACTCGAGGCGGTGAGCCAGACACTTCTGGACGCCGGCGTTATCCCCTTTGCCAATGGCACGGCAACTGCCTGGCAAAACGAGACAGTGACCTTCGGTCTCGGTTCCTCGCTGATGGGCACTGATTTCTACAACGAGCTCGTTGCCGGTGAAACCGACTTCACCGACGAGCGCTTCACCAACGCGCTCGCCGCTGTCAACGATATCGCCCAGTCCTATTTCCCCGATGGCTTTATCGGTCTTGACTATCCCTCTGCCCAGCAGCTTTTCAGCTCGGGCATGGCCGCCATGTTCATTGGCGGTTCGTACGAGTTGGCCAACTTCGCGGCTCAGAACCCTGATATCGAACTGGGCATGTTTGCAGCGCCCGGGGAGACGGCTGAAGACGAAAAGCTGGTCGGGCTCTATTTTGACGGTGGCTACGCAGTCAACGCCGCCAGCGCCAACAAGGACGCCGCGATCACCTTCGTGAACTACCTGGCCAGCCAGGAATTCGGCCAGGCCTTCGCCAATACGCTCAACAACATCTCGACAATTCCCGGCGTCAGCTTCGACAACCCGTTGCTGGCCGAGGTGGCGGAACTGAACCAGTCCTCGATCCCCTATCTGATGCTGGCGCACTTCCGCTATGGCGAGCCGTCCGGCTCGGTGCTGATCCAGAGCGAAATGCAAAAGCTCTTCGCCGGCGAAACCGAACCTCAAGCCATCGGCGAAGCGCTCACCACCGGCCTTTCGGCCTGGTACGAGCCCTTCCAGGACTAAGCTCCATTGAAAAATACCCCTTCCCGCACGCGGGGAGGGGCCGTAACAGAGATCTCCAGAGCGAAGCGACACGTAATGCCACAATTGAGGATGACCGGCCGCGGTCTCTGGATCACCGCCCTGATCGTGCCGCCCCTGGCCTTTGTGGCCCTGTTCGTCGTCTATCCGATCATTTCCGCCTTCGCCTATGCCTTCTTTGACTGGCAGGGTCTGCGCCGCGGCGATTTTGTCGGGCTGGAGAACTTCCATACCGTCCTGTTCGTCGAGCCGTATAGGAGCTGGACGATCAATGCCTTCAAGAACAACGTCATCGTCTTTTTTGCGCTCATGGTGCTCCAGAACGGTTTGGGCTTCATTCTGGCCTATGCGCTCTGGCGCGAGCTGCCGGGCGCGCGCTTCCACCGGATCGCGGTGTTTCTGCCCGTGGTGCTCTCGACAATCATCGTCGCCTATCTCTTCAAGCTTTTTTATCACCCTCTGTTTGGTGTCGTGAACATCAGCCTCAGGGGTATCGGACTCGGTGAATTGGCGCAGCCCTGGCTGGGGCAGAGCGGAACGGCCTTGTGGAGCATCATAGTTGCCCAGGCCTGGCATATGGTCGGGTTTCCGACGCTGGTCTTTCTGGCCGGCATGCAGCGCATCCCCGGTGAAATCCTCGATGCGGTGCGCATGGAAACCGAAAGCGAGTGGGTGAAAATCACCAAGATCGTCTGGCCGCTCGTCGCCCCCAGCGCCACCATCGTTTTCACCCTGCTGTTCGTGGGCGCCTTCAACTGGTTTGAGTTGCCTTTCATCATGGGTGGGCTCGATGGTTCGCCTTTCGGTTCGACCGACGTTCTGGGGCTCTATTTCTATCGCACCGCCTTCGGCAACGTGTCCGCCGGGCAGCAGGATTTCGGCCTTGGTTCGGCGCTGGCCGTCTTGATCTTCATCTTCATCGCACTGGTCGCCGGTGTCATCACGACGCGGCTGCGCGCCCGGGAGATACAGCTATGAGCAGCGTTGCGACGAACTACTATGACCGCAAGGGCATGTTCGCGACCCTGGGGCGCGACGGGCTGCTGCAGATCATCCTGATCGCCAATACGATCATCATGCTGGCGCCCATCGTCATCATGGTGTTCTCGGCCTTCAAGACCACACCGCAGATCTTCCAGTCGCCGTTTTCGATCCCCGATTTCACGCAGGTCTCCAACTTCGTGCGGATCTGGACCGAGACCAATTTCCTGCGCTATCTGTTCAATTCCTTCGTGGTCACCGGTGCCTCGATGGTGCTGATACTGACCTTGGGAACCATGGCGGCCTACGCCATCGGGCGATACGCCTTCACAGGCTCGGGCTTTATCCTGATGTTTTTCATCGCCGGGCTGACCCTGCCGCTCAAGCTGGCGATCATCCCGCTGTTCATGCTGATGCGGGACCTTTCGATCCTCAACAACCAGCTCTCGCTGATCTTTGTTTATACCGCCATGGGCCTGCCCACGACCGTGTTCATCATGACCGGCTTTATCCGCAGCCTGCCCAACGAGCTTGAAGACGCCGCCCGCATGGATGGGGCGAGCGAAGCGAGGATCATGTGGGCGATCATGCTGCCGCTGGTGCGTCCGGCCATGGTGATCGCCGGTATCCAGAACGTGGTGCCGATCTGGAACGATTTCTTCTTCCCGCTGGTCTTCATCCAGAACGATGACCTCAAGACCCTGCCGCAGGGGTTGACCACCTTCATGGGCGAATACACGACCGACTGGGGCGTATTGTTTTCGGGGCTGACCATGTCCGCGGCGCCGATCATCGTCATCTATATCCTGCTGTCCCGGCAGTTTATCGCCGGCATGACGTCGGGCGCCGTGAAATGATCCTGCCCAACGGCCTTGTCGTATCCTGCCAGGCGCGGGCGGATAACCCGTTGCATGGCGCTCAGTTCATGGGCGCCATGGCGCTGGCGGCCCGCGATGGCGGTGCAATCGGCATCCGCGCCAACGGGCCCGATGATATTGCCGCGGCCAAGGCTGCGGGCCTGCCGGTCATCGGCATCCACAAGGTATTTTCCCAGGACCACCCGGTCTATATCACCCCGAGTTTTGCGGCGGCCGAGGCAATCGTTGCCGCAGGGGCCGGGATCGTGGCGCTCGATTGCACCGAGCGGCCCCGTGACGGCGAGCATCCCCGGATGATCATTCGTCGCATCCGCGACGAGTTGGGCGCCGAAGTCTTCGCCGATGTGTCGACGGTGGAGGAGGGGCGTGCCGCGGCTGACTGGGGCGCCAGCTACGTCGCGACGACACTGTCTGGGTATACCCAAGCTACTCAACCGCGTCCCGACGCTCCAGACCTGGCCCTGGTGGAAGCGCTTGCCACACGGTTGGCGGTTCCGATCGTCGCCGAAGGGCGCTACAATACTCCGCAGCTTGTGCAGCGCGCATTCGCCGTCGGAGCGCATGCCGTCGTTGTGGGCACCATGATCACCAATCCTCGTGAAATTACCCGGCTGTTCGTCCGCGACGGCGTGCCCTCATGACCAAGGTTCATCTGGGACTCGACGTCGGCGGCACGGCCAGCCGCTGGGTGGCATGCGACATTGGGGGCGAGCTGGTCGCTCGGGGTAACCTCGGTGGCGCGACCGCTCATGTGTTCAATCCCGCCGAGAAAGACCGGCTTTCAGGCGTCCTGACCCAACTTGCCGGGGCGATAGCCGATGCAAAACTGGAGGTTTTGAGCCTCACGGGTGGCCTCACCGGTTTCGGTCCGGCCGCGGCGCCGGACATCTGCAGTCTTGCTGCCGGAGCGCTTGGCATAAAGCCCGAAGCGGTCCTGGTCATCGACGATATCATATTGGCTTATGCTGCCCTTTTCCAGCCGGGCGAGGGGCATCTGGTTTCCGCGGGCACGGGTTCTATCGGCGTTCATGTCAGTGATAGCGGCGAGGTCGTTCGGGTCGGCGGACGGGGCATCCTTGTCGACGACGCGGGGTCGGGAAGCTGGATCGCGCTACAGGCGCTCGACCAGATTTATCGCGCGTGGGATCGTTCCGGATCGTTTGCTTCCGTGGAGGCCCTTGCGCGGCACCTCTTTGATAAAGTCGGCGGCACGGACTGGCATGACGTTCGCCAGTTCGTCTATGCCGGGGACCGGGGCCGGATCGGCACCCTTGCGGTGGCGGTGGCCGAGGCGGCTATTGAGGGCGATACCGTCGCCCTGACCATCCTGCACAAGGCAGCGGTCGAATTGTCCGAATTGGCAAAGGCGCTGCAGGCGCGGGCGGGGAGCGGGCCGGTCGCCATCATCGGTGGCGTGCTGCGATTGCATCCGGTCATCGCCGCCGACATTTCCAAGCACCTTGCCGGCACGCAGATTATCCAGCCTCAGATCGACAGCGCTCTCGCCGCCGCGCGTTTGCAACTCGGCGACGCGGGGGCGCAGTGGCGAGCTCTTTTGAGCCGGGATTCATTGGGGCTCTAAGAGCCCGGCATCGATCAGTGAACGCCAGTGATCATGGCGATAATCTCGTTCTTGTCGGTTTCTGCGGTGGGACGCACGCCGATCTGGGTGCCGCGACGCAGGACACAGATCCGATCCGAGAGCCTGAAGACCTGATCAAGGCTATGGCTGACGATCAAAACGCCGATATCGCGCGCCTTGAGGCCCGCAACGATCTTTTCGACCTTGGCAGTTTCGGCCACCCCTAGCGCGGCAGTGGGTTCATCGAGCAGGATGAGCTTTTTAGCCCAGCGCGTCGCCCTTGCGATGGCGATGCCCTGCCGCTGCCCGCCGGAGAGGTCGCGGATCGTGGCGTGAGGTGAGGGGATGCGCACGTCGAGTTCGTCCACCAGCCGTTGGGTTTCTCCGATCATGGCCTTGCGGTCGAGCTGGCCGAACATGCCCTTGGTCATTTCCCGGCCAAGAAACAGGTTCATGTAAACCGATTGCTGGTCGGCCAGCGCCAGATCCTGATAGACCACCTCAATGCCGTGTTCGCGTGCCTTTGTGGCGCTCGACATGGCAATTGGCGCTCCATCCATAACCATCGATCCCGATGTCGGCGCATGCACGCCGGAGATGATCTTGATGAGGGTCGATTTGCCCGCGCCATTGTCGCCCACGAGCGCAACGATTTCGCCCGGGTGGACGTCGAGCGAGAAATTCTCGATCGCGACGATGCCCCCGAACGCCTTGCGGATGTTTTCGAGCTTGAGCACCGGTTGGGTAAGCGTATCGGTCATCTTCAACCTCCTAAACGGGCCAGGACTGGGGTTCGCCGAACCCGTTCTCGATGGTTTCAACTCTGGGGGTCCCGGTGGAAATCCCGGAAACGCCGACAACATAGGCGCGGGTGACAAAAGCCTGTCCCCGAAACCCGAAGACGGCGGTATCGCCCGGCTCGGGTGCGCGCGGGCCCGTCGCATCGATCATCGCGTAGTAATCGATGGCCGAAGGGGGCGGCACCTCGACCTCGCGCAGCGCGTCGGCCGCAACCGTCGGCTCGGGCGAAACCAGGGCCTTGACCGGATAGTCGGGGAAGATCGGGTCGATATAGAACCCGCCACCGAAGCAGTAGGCCTTGCCGCCCGAAAGGTGCGAAACCTCGGTCAGATAAAGCACGGACGGCAATTCGGGGAGGTCCTCCATCACGTGGAGCGCAGTGGTCCCGTGGATGCCATTGCCCGGTTCACACTGGGTCGCACCAGCCTGCGCGAGGCCCTCCATGAGCACCGAGGAGGTCGTGCCGGGCGCGTTGACTTCGATGCCGGTCCGTCCGGCGCTTGCGAGCGCCTCGGCGGCGCGCGTCAGCGTTGAAAGGTTTGGCGTCGGCTTAACCTTGCGGCTTTCGTGGTCGAAAAGCAGCGCCGGAAAGGTCGTGATGCCGGCGAACCGGCCACCCTCCAGCCCGTTGAGCCGGTCGGCGACAGTCACGATGTCGTCAGCATCGAACCCGCCCTCGTGTCCGCGATAGAAGGTGTCTCCGTCAGCCTTGATGCGCACCAGAAGGTTTTGGACGTAACCGGCCTTTGCCGCCGCCGATGCGGCTTCACCGGCCTTGGTGTCGTTAAAGACTGTCCAATAGTCGGGCCGGAAAGTGGCCGCTGCGGCGTCCGCTTCGGCCCGCGCGATCTGGGACAGGTGCCCGAGATGGCCGACAGCCATTCCGGCGCGGTGCGTGCCACGGGCGCAGGCCATGTCCACGGCGACGGATTTTTCGATACCGCCGCCCATCACCGCCTTGCAGAAGCTCGAGGAGCGCCCGACCTGTTTGGTCATTGCAAAGATCTTGAGCCCGTTGCGGTCCGCTTCGCCCTTGAGCGTGCTCGCATTGGCCCGGACCTGGTCGAGGTCGATGACGTAGGAATTGGCCGGTATCTTGCTGTCGCGATGAAGCGCCATCGCGGCTTGGACAAATTTGGGATTCCGGCGGCGCAGGATGTCGAGAAACATGAGAATGAACCTCCCTTAGCGGGCTTTTTCGCGCAGTGACACGGCGACGGCGACAAGAATAATCAGGCCGCGCACGATCATCTGGTCGGAGACGGAAAGACCCATCAGGATGAGCCCGTTGTTGAGCATGCCCATCATGAGCGAGCCCACCAGCGCGCCAATGATGGTGCCCTTGCCGCCATGCAGCAGCGTGCCACCGACGATCACCGCGGCAATGACGGTCATCAGGTCCGCTTCCCCCAGCGTGTACCTAGCCGCCTGCAACCGCCCCGCGTAAAGCAGCCCCGCAAGGCCGGCCATGCCGCCGCAGATCATGAACACGAGCAGCCGGATGCGCGGCACCCTGATGCCGGTCACCATCGCGGCCCGGGCGTTGTCGCCCGTTGCCAGCACATGGGCGCCAAACCGGGTCTGGCGGTAAACGAAATGTCCGACAAGGACGGCGGCGATGGTCCAGAGCACCAGCGAGGGGATGCCGAACAGCGACCCGGATCCAAAAATCCCGGTGAATGTGCCATCGAGAACGGGAATGGACCGCAAATTGGTGAGCGAGCGCGCCACGCCTGCAAACAATCCCATGGTTGCCAGGGTCACCAGAAACGAGGGCAGGCGAAGATAGGCGACGAGCGCGCCGTTGATAAAGCCGATTGTCAGGCCCGCCCCGATCCCGGCCAGGATGCCGAGCGGAAAAGCCAAATCGGGAACCGCAGCCATTACCATCGCCGCACTCAACGCGGAGACCGCTACCGTCGAGCCGAAGCTGAGGTCGATCTCGCCCGCGCTCAGGGCAAAAACCAGCCCGATGGCCATGATCGTGGCCGGTGCGGTCTGAAGGATGATGTTGACGAGGTTTCGCTGGGTCAGAAATCCGTTGTCGTGGAGCGTCACGGCAAAGAACAGGAAGATCGCCACAAAGCCGATATAGACCACATACTGCTGCAAGTTCAGCCGCGAGAGGCTGGCAACAAGCGGGTTGGGGGATTGGGCACTGCTGGGTGTGGTCATGGCAGCCTCGAAACAATCGTGAACTTGAGCGCTGGCTGCAAATACGTCGATGTATTGCGGCCTTGAAGCGCGAGGGGAGCAGCAGGCGGCAACCCGAAGGGGCCGCCTGCCAGCAGATTTTATTGCGCGTTCAGCACGGAATCCGGTGCAGCGCGGCCAAGCGATTGTTGCCAGCCCTCAGCGACCGTATCCGGCCCGACGATGAGCGCGTCGACGACGAGAAATGGATCGACGTCGTGCCCGAGAAGGTCGGCCGCCGCAGCCCGGGCTGCATACACCCCGATATTGTAGGCCTCGTCGGCGATCAGTGCCGCTATGGAGCCACCAGAGACCATGTCGAGTCCGGCAGGTTCATTGAGGTCGATCGTGACGATCTTGATATCGGTGCGGCCCAACTGGCGCAGCACTGACAGAACGCCGGTCGCCGGTTCGGCCCACGGCACGTAGAGGCCGTCCAGATCGGGGTTTTGCGTGAGCATCGCACTTGCGATGTCCTCGATCCGGGCCGGATCGGCCATGCCGGCCTCAGCCACGATATCGATGCCATCATACTCGTTTTCGATCAGCCACTTGAACGCGGAATCGCGCAGATTGGTGACGTGGAAGTCGGCGTCATGGAAGATATAGCCAACCTGGCCCTCGCCTCCCAGCGCGTCGGCCATGGCCTGCGCTGTCTTTTCGCCGATCCCGACAAGGTCGGCAGAGACGGTGGTGACATAGTCCTCGCCGTGAGCCAGTCCGGCCGCGGCGTTGTCGATGAAGACAATCCGTGCTCCGCCATCCAGCGCTGCCGCATAGGTGCTGGTGCCGGCGCTCGGATCGATGGGCAGCGAGATCAGGATTGTCGGGTCGAGCGCCATGACGGTTTCGACGTCGGCTTGCTGACGGGCCGCGTCGAACCCGGCGTCGGTTTCGGCCACGACCTCGACCCCGAGGCGCTCGAATTCGTCCTTTGCGCCCTGGGCCACGGCGCCGGACCAGTCATAGAGTTCGTGCCATGCAAACGCTGCCGTGTAGCCGCCTTCGCGGATCTGGGCGACCTCGGCATCGGTCAGTTCGATCTCGGCCACGGGTGTGGCGGGCTCGCCGTTGGGACCCACGGTGACGGGGGCCTGTGCGAAGGCGAGGGTGGGCGTAAGGGCTGCAATCAGCCCGACCGTCCAAAGAGGAAGTGTACGCATTGTCGTAATCCTCGTTGTTGTCGTTATTGGGCGCCAAGCACCGTTGCGGGTGCATCGCGGTGGAGCGATTGCTGCCAGCCTTCGGCGACGTTGTCGGCGGTGACTGTCAGTGCGGGGGCGACGACGAATGCGGGGCTTTCTTCGCCCAGCAGGGCCTTGAGGCCCACCGCCGCCATGGCGCGGCCAAGCTCATAGGCTTCATCTGCAACGATGCCCGCGACAGCGCCGCCACGCACCATGTCGAGTGCGACGGGTTCGGAAAGGTCGAGCGTAACGATCTTTGTGTGGCTGTTGCCCGCGCCGCGCAGTGCGGCCAGGACGCCTTCTGCCGGTTCGGCCCAGGTCACATAGATGCCGTCAAGCTCGGGGTTCTGCAGGAGCATGGCGTTGGCCAGCTCTTCGGCCCGGGCCGGGTCGGAAATGCCCTGTTCGGCAACGATCTCGATATTGGGATAGTCGTTTTCGATCGTCGTCTTGAACGCGTTGTCGCGCTGGTTGGTAACGTAATAATCGGCATCGTGGAAAATCCAGCCAACGGTGCCTTCGCCGCCTATGGCGTCGGCCAGCGTATCGGCGGCCTGCCGTCCCATCTCGAAAAGGTCATCGGTGACGATCGCGGCATAGTCGGTGCCGTGTTCGTACCCCGAAGGCAGGTTCGAAAGGAACACAAGCTTCACGTCGCTTTCCACGGCTTCGCGGAACGCCTCTGCCGATGTGACCGGGTCGAGCGGCAATGACAGGATGACGTCGGGACCGGCGCTTAGCGCGGTTTCGATGTCCGAGCGCTGCCGGGCGGCATCAAAGCCCGCGTCGGTGGTCGCAACGATTTCGACCCCGGCGCGCGCGAACTCGTCTGTTGCACCAGCAGAGACGGCGTTGATGAAGTCCGAGGAGGTGTGCCAGAGCAGAGCGGCCTTATGGCCCTGACCCTGGAGGGCCGCGATGTCGGCATCCGAGAGCATGACTTCGGAGGTCGGCGTTGCACTTTCGCCATTTGGCCCAACGGTCTGGGCGAAAACGGCGGGTGAGAGAAGGGCTGTGACCGCCAGAGCGGCACTCCCCAAAATCTTTGCAGTCATAGTTGTTTCCCTTTGTGCTTCTGGTTTTTGATTATTGGTCTTCGACGCCGCAGTAGCTGGCGATGAAGCCTGCGAATGCCACCACGCCCGCGAGATATTCCTCGACGCTGACGCGCTCCTCGAACGTGTGGCAGTTGCGGATGTCCCCAGGGGCGCAATAGACGGCCGGTATCCCGAGGCGGTTGGTAAAGAACGACTTTTCCGACCAGAACGGCGCCCCCTCGAGCGCCCCCCGGCCAGCCATTGCGCTGCCAATCGCCGACTGCAATTGCGCAAGCGCCGGATGGCCGCGGTCGATCTCGCTGGCCTCCCCGCCAAGCGCATGGTCGCGCCCCGCGGGGTAACTGATTTCAATGTTGATGTTGGGGTCGTCGACAGCACCGCGTACGGCCGCCTCGATCTCGGCTGCCGCCTCGTCGAGCGATTCACCGGGCAGCAATTTGCGGATCAGCGAAAGCGTGCACTGCTCAGGCACCGCTATATAGCCGCCGCCATTGAGCGTCGTGATCAGCAGGAACCCCTCGCCGATCAGGTCGTGGCTGGCGCGCGCCGAGACCGCGTCGGAATGGGCCCAGAGCGCGCTCATGATCTTGTGGCTGGCCTTGAGAGCATCGTGGCCCAGCTCGGGCACGCCGAAATAGGCCGATTTCCCGGTAACGCTGATATCGGCGATGAAAAAGCCGATCTGGGCGGGATAGATGGCGAGCCGGGTCGGTTCGACATAGACAACGAAATCGGGTCGGTCGATTTCGCCGGTCTCGATCTTCTCGACATAATGCTTGATCCCGGCCGAAACCCCGCTCCCCGGCTGGCCGCTTTCCTCGTCACCGACAAAGGCAAAGTTGACGTCACCCTTGAGCGCGATGCCGGCACTGTCGAGCAATGACAGGGCGGAGAGCGATGTGCAGATGCCCGCCTTGAGGTCGCCCGCACCGCGGCCCCAGATTTCGCCGTCGATGATCGGCGCGCCGAACGGGTCTTCGCGCTCGTCGCCGGCCCAGTGCTCACGCCAGCCATCCACATGGACAGTGTCGGTGTGCCCGATAAAGAGCAGTTTCGGACCGCCGCCCTTGCCCTTGCGCGTGCCCCATATGTTGGGACGCCCGGGCATGAATTCTGCCGAGCCGAGGTCGGACAGGCCTCTTGCCAGCATTTCGTCTTTTAGTAGCGCAACGAAATTGCCCTCATTGCCCGTGATGCTTTGCCGCGCGATTGCGCTTCGCAACAGCGAAAGCGCGCCTTCGCGGTCGAGAAAGTCACCCAGGTTTTTGTCGTGCAGGGTCATGTTGCCGCGACCTTCAGCTCAAGGCCATCGGCCGGCGGCAGCGAGATGCGCCCGCCCAGCATTTCCGTGCCGAACAATGTGTTGTGCAGATGCTCGAGGCCTATGGCCGCTGCCCCGATGAGCGCAGCGCGCGCGCCGAGCGGGCTCCTCTCGATTTCGATGGCTCGCGGAAAGAGGGCCGGCAAAAAGAGCCTCACGCGGTCCAGAAGTTCCTCCCGCAACCCGATCGAGCCGCCGAGTATGACTTTTTGCGGATTGGCGATGGCCACGACGGCCACGACGCCGCGCGCCAGGTATTTTGCGGTTTCGTCGAGCACTTGCCCGGCGTGTTCGTCGCCTGCGTTGGCGCGTTCAAAGATCACCGGAACGCTGGCCTGCAAGCCCGAAAGATGCGCGTAACGTTCAATGATCCCGATAGAAGCCGCAACGCGCTCGAGCGCGCCAGAGCGCTGGGATTCTGGCTCGAAAGGATCGGCCCCGAACGGCAGGAAACCCAGTTCGCCCGCGGCATTGGTGGCGCCGCGCACCGGCTTGCCGTCGACCAGCAACCCGCAGCCCAGCCCGGTTCCGACGGCGATGTAGGCGAGATTGTCTATGTTCTGCCCCACGCCCTGCCAGTTCTCGCCGATCACCGCCAGGTTGACGTCGTTTTCGAGGACCACATTGATGCCGAGGGCTTGCTCAAGCGCTCCGGCCACGTCCATCCGGTCGAAGCCTGCAAGGTTGGGTGCCATCAGCACCCGGCCAGTATTGTTGTCGGGCGCGCCGGGCACGCCGACGACCGCCAGTCGAATACGGTCACGCGCGATCCCCGTCCGATCGGCAATCCGCCAGCACAGGGCGACAATCTGTTCGACCACGGCGTTCCCGCCTTGCGGATCGGTCGCTTCGACCTCTTCGGCCAGCACCTGGCAGGACAGATCAAGGATGGCCACACGCAGCTTGGTGCCGCCGAGGTCAACCGCAGCCAGGAAAGCGGCGTTGGGGACAAGTTCGTAGTTCACCGCTGTCCGGCCGATATGCCCGCTGCTCCGTCCAGTTTCCTGCACCCAGCCTTCCTGTTCCAGCTGCCTGACGATCTCCGAAACCGTTTGTTTCGACAGACCCGTCTGCTTGGAAATGGATGCCCGCGAGATCGGGCCGCCTTGGATGATTGCCTCCATGATGGTGCGTTCGGAAAACTTTCGAGAGACTTTGGAGGCATCGCCCATCAACGGTCACCTTAATTCGTTCTGTGGACGAACTAATTGCACTCTCACGCTGAGCTGTCAAGGTGATCGACCTGTCATCCCGGCCAGAACGAGGGAAACTGCTCCTTGGCCCTGACCTCGAGAGCTGGCAGATGCCGACCGGCGCTTTCTAGAATATGGCTGCTAAAGCAAACCGCGGCTCATTCTCTGATGAGCCTTCGGATGGTTGGCGCAACGCATGATCATCGGCTTCAGCATCAATTGTCACCCGATGCTGCTCCCCAGCATTTTTCTAGAAGTGCCTGGAGTTAGCGCGGTTTGGTTTGTAGCCATCCAGCAAGTGCGGCAATGAATATTATGACACCACTTAGAAGGACGGGAACGGTCAATCCGATCAAATCGGCGGCAATTCCGACTGCGAGAGCACCAATCAATGGGCTGCCGCGCGAGCAGATGGAAAAGACGCTGAGCGCCCGGCCCCTTATCGAATCGGGAACAGAGAGTTGAACGTACGTCTGGGTCAGGATCATACCGCGCACCATGCACAGGCCCAGGACGAACATGCATCCGATGGCGGCCCACGGCGCCGTGGCGAACGCGAAAACGCAGACCACGAGTGCCGCCGCCATCCAGTTTGCCATGATCCTGCGCACCAACAGGCTGGTGTCCGGCCCTGATGCCGCCGTCAGGGCACCGAGCACAGCACCTATAGCCATGGTCGAGGCGAGGATGGAAAGGCCAACCGAGGTGATCTCGAAACTGCGGGCGGCAAAGGCGGGGATGATCTCCGTCATGCAGCGCAACAGTGCGCCCGAAGCCAGCAGATAAAACAAGACGTAGCGCACGCCGCTCATGCGGAATATGGCGACGACGCCATCTCGGATTTCGGAAAATATGGAACTCGATGATCGGCTGCGGGGCACGTGCGGCGTACGCACGGCCAGCAGCGAAAACACCACGCTGGCCTGCAGCGCCGCGCAGACCAGGAAAACCCAGACCACGTCGAGATGAAAGATCAGGATCCCCCCAAGCGCCGGGCCGAAGAGCCGTGCAAGGTTGACGGTGGTCGAGCCGATGGAGACGGCGTTGGCCGCCTCTTCAGGTGGGACGAGCCCTTGCAGAATGGCCAGCCGCGCCGGGTGACCGAGGGACTGAACGGATCCCTGAGCGAAGGTCAGCGCGAGCAGAGGGACAGGCAGCAACAGGCCGGCGCCCTGAAGGATCGCGAAGGTGGCCGCGACGCCCGCCGCCAGGGTATAGCAGGCGATGATGAGGCGAGACCGGTCCACCCGGTCGGCGGCCGCGCCGCCGAGCAGCGTGAAAATGGTGGCGGGCAGCAGGTCCGCTGCCGAGAGGAGGCCGAGCCAGAAGGTCGATTCCGTCATTTCCCAGATCAGCCAGGCCAATGCCATGCGCTGCATCCAGGTGCCGGTCAGGGACAGGAAATTGCCCGATACGAAAATAGCATAGCCGCGATGGCGCAACACCGCGAGCGATGAAAGCGTCCGGCTCCGAGCCCGCCATGGGCGGTTCATGCGTGCCCGTATCCGACGATGCCCTTGGTCTCGAGGAAATCCTCAAGTCCGAACTCGCCCCATTCGCGGCCTATTCCCGAGCGCTTATATCCGCCGAACGGAGCTGCGGGATCGCGCGCGGGATAATTGACATGGACGGTGCCGGCGCGAAGCCGGCGGGCGACTTGGCGCGCCTGTTCGATGTCGCGTCCGCTGACATAGGCCGCCAGCCCGTATTCGGTGTCCTCGGCAATGCGCACGGCGTCCTCGATGTCGGTGTAGGTGAGGATTGTCAGGACGGGGCCGAAGACCTCTTCCTTCGCGATAGCCATGTCGGGGGTGGCCAGAAACACGGTCGGGCGGGCATAATAGCCGCAATTGAGCCCCTGCGGGCGTCCCGGACCACCGCACACAAGCGTGGCCCCGTCCGCGACGGCCTGTTCGATCATCTGCTGGACTTTTTCAAATTGCGGGCGATTGGCCAACGGACCCTGTGCGGACGGTGAGGCGGGATCGCCCACGATCACCGCTTCGGCAGCGGCACGCGCATGGGCCAGAACCTCATCGATCCGCTCTTGCGGGACGAGCAGGCGCGTCGGGGCGTTGCACGACTGGCCATTGTTGATGAAGCAACGCGCCACTGCCTTGGCGACGGCGTCGGGAAAATCCACGTCCGGGAGCAGGATGTTGGCACTTTTGCCGCCAAGCTCAAGGGTCACCTTCTTGACCGTGGGGGCTGCTGTCTGGGATACCAGAACGCCGGCGCGCGTGGAGCCGGTGAACGAGACCATGTCGATATCGGGATGGGCCGATATCGCCGATCCCACCCCCGGTCCGTCGCCATTGACCAGATTGAACACCCCCGGCGGCGTTCCGGCCTCGTCCATGATTTCTGCGAATATGAGGCCACTGGCCGGAGACCGCTCGCTGGGCTTGAGCACCATGGTGCACCCCGCCGCGAGCGCCGGAGCGATCTTGCACAGGGTCTGGTTCAAGGGCCAGTTCCAGGGCGTGATGAGTCCGCACACCCCAATGGGTTCCTTGACGATGCGGGTGCGGCCGTTGCTGCGCTCGAAGTCGAACGTTTCCAGCACGCGGAGGATTTCGCTGAGATGCGATATTCCGGCCGGAACATGGACATCGCGCGCAAAGCCTAAAGTCGCCCCCATCTCCCTGGAGATGGCACTGGCCAGATCGTCCGTCCGGGCGATGCACAAATCCCTGATCCGCGCGATCAGGGCGATGCGTTCGGCAAGTGGGAAGGCGGCAAAGTCCGGGAACGCGCGCCGCGCAGCCCGGACGGCCCTATCTACATCATCGGAATTGCCGATGGCCACCTGGGCGAAAGCCGTCTCGGTCGAAGGGTCGGCGACATCGAGGCGTTCGCTGGATGTCGGCGTTACCCACTGGCCATCGATATAGAATTGCGTCCAGTTGGGCATGGTCAGAAAACCTTCTTGCGGCGCCACATCTTGGGGTTGTCGCCGGGATATTTCAGGCCGCTGGCCGTTACGCCGAGATCGACCATCATCTTGGCCATGCTTATGGCAGTCTTGTACCCTTGGAGAACGGGCACTTCCCAGCCAAGCGCGTTTAGCCGCTCCTGCAGGAAGGGTTGCAGCCAGAAGGCCCCCGAGCACCCGATGGTGATCACCTCGGCGCCGTCCTCCTCGATGGCGGCGACTGCGGCGATAACGGCTTCCTCGACCGCATCGGAGTGCTGACCGGCGCGCGCCTTGGCCTTTTCGCCATGCAGCGTTCGATCCCTGCCGATGCCCGGCCGCTCATGCGGGAAATTTATCATCCGTATCGAGGCGCACCGCTGGTCCATGCGGTGCTGTACGACAAGGTTGTAGTAGTACATGTTGTGGGATTCGGCGACGTCGATGATGCTGAACTTGTTGCCGAGCATCGAAGCGACGTGCATCTGCGAGAATGCGCAGGACGTGACCGCAACGCCGTAGGGTCGTGCAATTTCAACCGCTTCGTGGAAACCCGGTTCACCGCCGCCGAGCAGGATGATGGCGTTGTATTTTCCGCTTTCGCAGGCCTCCTTGACGATAGGGAGGCGTGCAACGCCCGAATGGGCGAACTCCTGACGGTTTTCGACCGGCCAGTCGCCATAGGTCGTGATGGCCCCGCCATGAACGTCCCAGTCCACGCCCTCCAAAAGAGGGGCCAGGATCGGATAGTCCATGACCGTCTCTTTTTTCGTTCCCGTCAGCTTGCGATGCAGAAAGGGAGAGTCGGCGGGGAGGCGGAAGCCTTGGATCATCAGGAAACGATATTTGCTCGTCGGCTGCTCTGCGGCCACTGCATCCATTGTGCTTGTCCTCCTCGTCATTTGGCTGTCAGGCCCCCGTCCACCACCAGCACGTGGCCTGTGATGAAGCCGGCTTTGGCTCCGGCGAGATAGGCGATGGCGTCGGCCATGTCCTCGGGTTGCCCGAACCGTCCGAGCGGGAAGCGGGCCATCAGCGCATCGCGCTTGGCCGGATCGCTCAGCCCGGTCCTTGTGGGAGTCACCGTGGAGCCGGGAGCTATCGCGTTGACGCGAATGCGGTGGGGCGCCCATTCGATGGCCAGCATGCGCGTCATATGCGCGATGCCGGCCTTGGCGATGCCATAGGTCGAACTGGTCGGAACGCCGTGCAGGCCGTGGGTAGAGGCGACGCTGACAATGGCGCCAGGATGGCCGGTGGCGATCCAGTGCTCGCCTAGGGCGCGGGACATCATGAACGTGCCCGCCAGATTGACGTCCATGACGCGGTGGAAGTCCTCTCGCGTTACCTCGAGCGCCTCCTTTCGGAATGCGATGCCGGCATTGTTGACGAGCACGTCGATCGTTCCGAGCGCCTCAGTGACGGTCTGGACAGTCGCAGCAATGCTGTCATCGTCGCGAAGATCGAGCGCAATGGTCTCGGCCCGGCCGCCGTGCTGGCGCACTGTTGACGCCGTTTCCTCCAGCATGGCTGTATCGAGGTCGCAAAGCGCCAGGTCGAAGCCGTCACGCGCCAGGGCGGCAGCTGTTGCCGCGCCGATGCCATAGGATGCTCCGGTGACCAGGGCCACCGGCCGCCGTTCGGCTCCGCTCATGCCACGCCCCCCGCGCAATTCTGCTCGACGAAAGGGCGGGCGACCTCGAACTTTCCATATTCGCCGCCGAAGAACACTAGTGGTTCTCCCTCGGGTGCATGGGTGCACTCGATAACTTCGCCGATAGCGATCTCATGGTCGCCGCTGATGAAAATGTTTTCGACCCGGCACACCATATTGGCCAGAGCGCCGTCGATCAGCGGGACGCCGAGTTCGTGATCGGTGCTGGCCACGGCATCGAACCGGGCGGCCGTCGGGCCAACGAAGCTGCGAGAAGCAAAGGTCTGATCCTCGGTGAGCAGGCTGATGCCGAAGACCTTGCTGTTCTTTATCGCTATTCCAGTAGGGCTGCCGGCATTGATGCAGACGAGGATTTGTGCCGGATCCAGCGATACCGAAGTCAGGGAATTGATGGTCATGCCATAGCGCTGACCCTGATACTCAGTGGTGAGAATGGCAACACCAGTCGCAAATCGCGACATGGCTTTCCGAAACTGCATCTGGTCTATGGTTTGAAGGGTCGAGCGCATGGTCAACTCCGCTGAAAGATCGACTGTGAAAACAGTGTGTCAGGGATTGGTGGAAGATAAAACTGCAACAGTTTTCAAAACATCTGTGCCAAAAATGCGTTAATCACAGCATGACCTCAATGAGGCCGGGGCCGGATTCCTCAAGGCGCCGGGACAGGGCTTCGATCAACTCCTCGCAGTTAGTAACCCGCACAGCCGGCACGCCCATGCCGCGCGACATGGCAACGAAATCGAGCGCCGGATTGTCGATGCTGAGCATAGCGTTCGCCTTGGCACCGGGTTCGCCGGCGCCAACGCCGGCAAACTCCTGCTGCAGGATCTTGTAGCTGCGGTTGGCAAGGATGATGCTGGTGACATCGAGGCTTTCACGCGCCTGGGTCCACAGCGTCTGGATCATGTACATCGCGCTGCCGTCGCCCGACAGGCTGATGACCTTGCGGTCCGGACAGGCAATCGCTGCGCCGGTCGCAACCGGCATGCCGTACCCGATCGAGCCTCCCATGTTCTGCAGCCAGTCATGGGGCAGGGCGCCTGCGGTCACCGGAAAGCTTTCGCGGCCGGTGGTCACCGACTCATCCACCACGATGCCGTTTTCCGGGATGAGTACGGCCAGAATCTGAGCAATCGTGGTCGGATTGAGGGCGCCGGTCGGCAGCAGGCTTTCTGAACGTTCCTGGCGAACGGCATCGTCCGGCTTTGCGCCGACGGCACTGGCCAGCGCCCGCAACGCCCCGAGCCCATGGACGCCGCGCGGGCACAACTGGGTCACCTGCGCCTCGGGGTGCTTCATCTGGCTGGGCTTGTCGGGATAGGCAAAAAACGAGATCGGTTCGCCTGTTTCGACGGTGATGATCTCTCGGTAGTCCTTGAGCGCGGTCAGTGCCGCGTCGACGTTATACGGAATGCGAAACGCTGGAACCCGACCGGCGCCGCGTTGCGTCCGCGCGCTGAAAAATTGCGTTGCGACCCGGGCTCCGGTCTTGCCCGCGATCTGGCCGGCAAGGTCCAGCGCTTCGCCGCTGATGGAACGGCCACCGAGAACGATCATGGCCTGTTCGCCCGAAGACAGGGCCCGCGTGGCGGCCTCTACGGCGTCGGGGTCCACGGCGGCATCGGTATCCGTTTCGCAGCCATGACCGATGATCCCGCCATCGTTCCAGGCCGTGTCACCGGGCAATATCAGTGTCGCGATCTGAGCCGCGCGCGCGGCAGCGACCGCATCGACGGCATCCTGGCCGATCGCCTGGGCGCCACGCGAGGTGCGCACCCAATCGGAAAGGGGTCGGGCCAGTCCCTCGATATCGGAGGTGAGCGGCGCGTCAAATTCGAGATGCCAGGTGGCGTGCTCGCCTACGATGTTGACCATGCCCGAAGAGGCCTTGCGGGCGTTGTGGATATTGGACAGCCCGTTGGCAAGGCCCGGGCCGAGATGGAGCAGCGTGGAGGCCGGCCGTTCGGCCATGCGCCAATATCCGTCGGCTGCGCCGGTGGCCACGCCTTCGAACAGCACAAGGATCGAGCGCATGCCCTCGGTCCGGTCCAGGGCCGCAACGAAATGCATCTCCGAAGTGCCCGGATTGGCAAAGCAGGTGTCGACATTGGATGCGACAAGGGTTCGGACAAGGCTTTCAGCGCCGTTCATGCCAGTTCTCCCAAAGAAGATTGACCTCCCCCGCCAAAGGGCGGGGAAGGCGATCCCGCGCCAATCAGAGGGCAGGGATGAGGATTTATTTCGCGCCGATGGCCGCGTTGACGCGCGGCATGACTTCGGTTGCCATCAACTCCATCGAGCGCTTGGCAAGGACCGGATCGACCCAGTCCATGCCCGCATAGACGATTTCGCCGAAATCCCCGGTCTCTTCGCGCATCGCAAGGATCTGGTCGACAACGCTGTCAACGGTGCCCTTGATGACCAGGGTATCGAGGACGAAATCGAGGGTGACCTCCTCGTCGGGTTGGTCCCGGCTGGTCTTGAACAGCGGCAGGCGCCCGATCTTGTTGAACTTGGTCACCATCTGATTGTAGTAGAAGCGATAGGGGCTACTGGCATCTTCGCCGCCATAGGAACGGGCGGTCGCCTCGTCATCGGCGACGAAGATGGTCCGCGCCACGCGCCAATCGGACACTTTGGCCTCCTGGCCGACGGCCTTCTTTCCCTCGCTGTAATTGGCCCAGTGAGACCCGACCCATTTCGACTGCAGGAAATTGGCCGAGAGGGGATGGAAGTCGCGCTGTCCCATGAGAATAACTCCCTTGGAAAACGGCGCGACCACGGTTCCCACGATCTCGGGACGCGGCGCCTGATAGGGCTTGCCGAGATAACCGATGCCCAGATCGAGCCACTGGGTCTGCTGGGTTGAAACCTTGAACCGGTTGTTGGGGAGGTCGATGCAATAGGGCGGCTCCCGTTCCCAGATCTGCAGGATCACATCAATGGCTTCGGCAAAGATCTGGCCGCGATCCTCTTCGAGCTGTCCAAGCGCCTCGGCGTCCGAACGCAGATTGCCGGGACTGATCCCCAGAATGAACCGGCCCTGGGCCATGTGATCGAACATGGCGGCGTTCGATGCGATCAGGGTCGGATGCATGTAGGACAGATTGGTGGTCCCGGTCGCCAGCTTGATGTTGCTCGTCGAATGGATCAGCGAGGCGAGAAACAGCATCGAATTGGTGATGTTTTCGACCCGGTCGGTCAGGTGCTCGCCGATGAAGGCGTCGTAGAAACCGAGTTTGTCGGCGAGAATGACCGCCTGACGGTCTTCCTCGAGAGTATCTGCCCACGCCCGGTGAAGCGGGTGCATCGGCATGGCAAAATAGCCCAGTCTCATTTGGCTTCTCCTCAACTGGCGTGGGGTGCTTGAGATTCGGTGATGAAGATGTCGACGAACCGCTCGGGGTCGTCGATCATCGGGAAGTGGCCGCAATCGGAAATGATGTGCGTTGTCGCATCGGTCAGTGCGGCTTCGAACTGGCCCGCTTTTGCAACCGTGGGACTCTTGTCGCCGAACACCAGGACCTGGCCGGCGGGAAATTTCGCGAGGTCGGCCGCGATATCGTATTCGCGCAGCGCCCACATGACGCTCAGGCAGGTCTTGGATCCGGCCTTCGCCCTGTCGATGTTCCAGCGGACCATCAACTCGTCGGTCACATTGCGAAGCCTTGGCGCCACCCGCTCCCGGGTTTGGGTGACCGGAGCATAGTTGGCCTCGGTGTTGGCCCAGTTCCCCTTCCACTCCTGTGGCGTGCGAAAGGGGCATTCGACGACGAATATCTTTTCAAAGCGAGCGGCGTGATGGGCGCCAAGTGCCACGCACACAGCGCCGCCGATCGACGCGCCACCAACGATGGCCGTTTGCAAGGCCAGCGCATCCATCACCTCGACGGCGACATCGGCATATTGTTGCACGCTGAGATGGCGGAGCAGGGGATCGGAATCGCCCTGTCCCGGCATGTCCCAGGCAAAGACCTGAAAATGTTCGGCAAGAGGGTCGATGACGTGCTCGAATTCATAGGCCGAACCGCCATTGCTGTGGAGCAGCAGGAGCGGACGGCCCTGTCCCGCGGTCAGCAGGTGAATTCGGCCCTGGGAAGTGTTGACGAAAATGTCTTCCATGACGATCCCTCTTCTTTGTCCTTGCCCCCGGTATAGCCAAGGCCGTTGCAATCAGAAAATGCATTGATTAGAACATTACTTGTGCATTTTTTTCCGAAGAGGCGTCCGTAATGAACAAATTCGCCGCATTTCAGAGCTTCGTAGCGGCCTGTGAGCAGGGCAGTTTTACCGCCGCGGCCAAAAAGCTCGGGACATCAGCCTCCACGGTTACAAAGACCATCAGCCGGCTTGAAGACGAACTGCGCGTCAGGCTGTTCAACCGGACGACCCGGCAACTGGTGCTGACCGAACAGGGGCAGGAACTGTTCGAACGTGCCCAGAGCATCCTCCAGGATCTTGCCGACGCCGAACTGCGCATCCATGCGGCCAACAAGACAGTGCAGGGCACCGTGCGCATCGTGGTGCCAAATTTGTTCGGGCGCCTGTCCCTGGTGCCGGCGCTGGGAGAGTTTTTCGAGCGCTATCCCGATGTGAACCTTCAGGTGCATTTCAGCGATCGTCCGACAGACCTCATCGAATCCGGCTTCGACCTTGGCGTGCACACCGGTCAACTCGAGGATTCGAGCACCATTCGGCGGCTTTTGACCCAGGGCCCGGTGATCACCGCTGCCGCGCCGAGCTATCTAGAGCGGCACGGTACGCCCAAAAAGCCCGAGGATCTGCTGCGCCACAATTGCATCCATGGACGCTTCGGGTTCGAGTGGACGTTCAAGAGCGAGCAGGAGGGACGCCAGCGCGTGCGCATTGCCGGCAATCTGGCCGTCTATAACGGCGACGCTCTGCGGGAGGCTGCGGTGAAGGGCCTAGGCATAGTCCATTCAAGCTGGTGGGCCCTCAAGGACGATCTGCAGTCGGGCCGGCTCATCCCGGTGCTCGAGGAGTACAAGACCGAAGGCCCGCCGGTTTCGGTGATCTTTCCGGCTGGTCGCCATCTCCCTGCGCGGGTGCGCGCCGTTGTCGACTACCTCGTCGAAATCACCGCGCAATAGGCCGCCTCTGCCGCCGTCTCGTGGGAAATCTTATCAGACGTGGTACCAAACTTAGGTCCGGGGGCCGATCCTGTTGGCTACACTGCCGGCCGGACAATCATGGGTTCATTGGAGAATACGACGAGCTGGAAGTTTTTCTTCGGAAGTTTCTTCACAGATCAAGTGACCTTTTTCCTGCTTAATGACAGCAGGTCCCTTCGATAGGTTTCGGATCGCACGGAAGCAGGAGGAGGAACCAGGGGCCGGGCCAACGAAGCATGTTGGCCTCCAGATGCCTCTCAACCCCAACCTGATCCAGATCCGGTCCTGCGCCCTTGCAGGAAGGCCATCGTTGGCGGTTCGCACCGGCCCACGATCGCACGTGAGGATCGCCACGGCGAGAAAGGTATAGCGCAATGAACATATTCGGAACCACGTTCGACTACGAGGGGCGCCTCAATCGGCTCCGCAAGGTGATGGAGGAGAACGAACTCGACGCGTTCATCGTCCACAACTGGACCAATCAGTATTACTATGGCGGCCACTATCAGCATATGCCTTGGTATCCGCTTTCCCATACCCACATCACAGAAGCGCCCCTGATCCTGTTCAAGGATCATGACCCGGTGTTCCTCAGCGCCTTTATCACCATGAATGCCATTCGCGAGGGCACCTGGATCAAGGACGTGCGCGTCAACGACACCGGTTTTGCCACGAGCCCCGCCGATGGTGTCGCCAAGGTTCTGGCCGAAAAGGGTCTCTCGAAGGGAAATATCGGGTTCGAGGAAACCACCTGTACCGCCAAGACCTATCACAGCCTTGTCGCCGCTCTGCCCGATGCCAAGCTCAAACCGGCGGGTGACCTTCTGTTCATCGCGCGCTCGGTCAAGGAGCCGGCCGAGATAGCCTTGATCCGCAAGGCTGTCGAGATCGGCCATTCGGCAATCGACGTCGCCATCAAGACGGCCCAGCCGGGCGTGACCGAGATGGAAGTCCAGTTCGCCATGGAAATCGAGATGAAGCGTCTCGGCGCCATGCGCGAGGTCGAGACCATGTGCCAGGCCGGCATCCGCACCGCCAACTACCGGGCCTTCGCATCCGAGTGGAAAAAGATCGAGGAAGGCGAACTTGTCACCATCGATCTGGGCGCGCTCTATCATGGTTACGGCTTCGACATCGCCCGCACGTGGTGCATCGGCGAGCCCAAGGAAGAGTATCGCAAGATCGCCAACGATCTCTACGACATACACGACACCTTCATGGACTATCTCAAGCCAGGCATGGAGTTCGGAACTGTCTTCGACCATATTCGCCAGGCAATGATCGACCGGGGGTATCCGGCCAACAAGGCCGTCATGCCCTGCCAGCAATTTGCCATCCATGGGGTCGGGCTTGGTCCGTTCCACGATTTCCCGCATCCCACGCACCGCGAAACCATTTTCGAACCCGGAATGGTGATCTCGTTCCAGCCGTCGGTTCGCACTGAAACCTATTCCATCCGGTTCGAGGACAACATTCTCATCAAGGAGGATGGGCTTGAGCTGCTCAGCACCACGGAGCGCAAGCTGATTTGAGGTTAGCGGTCGTTCGGCGCGCCGGGCGGCTCTTGGTGGGCCAATCGTGCGGGGAGGCAGTCTCCCGGAAACCGCAGGCTAGGCCATTTGATTTGTGAAGAAAGTTCACGAGTTTTGCGAACAATATGCATCTTATGTCGTGAAATGGCGAGCGCTACGGTCAAAGGCAGAGCGAACGGAAGGTTTGTGTCGGAGAGGACGACAAGAGCCCCGGGCGCCGGAAAACCGGAAGAGAACCAGCAACAATAGCCGGCAAACGGCAGGGACTTTTCCGGTTTGAAACAGATCATTCCGATCACAGGAGGAGAGAATGACCAACAAGTACCTATCGGTAATCGCGTGCAGCCTTCTGGCGCTCGCTATCGCGCCGGGCGCCGTCGCCCAGGAACAGAGCGTCGAAGAGTTCTACAGCAATAACGACCTCACGCTGGTGGTGGGCGCCGCCGCAGGCGGGGGCGCGGACTTTTACGCCCGGCAATTCGTGCCGTTCTGGCAAAAGCACATTCCGGGAAATCCTGACATCATCGTGCGCAACCTGCCGGGCGCCAGCGGCATGTCGGCAGCCATCCAGATGATGTCCGCCGCTCCCAAGGACGGTACGGAAGTGGCGATGTTGCTGCGCAACAATCTCTATTTCCCGCTTGTCTCCGACGTTCCGCTCGATTTCGAGCCGCTCGAAGCCAACTGGCTGGGCAGCCTGACCAAGGAAATCTATACGGTCGCTATCATGACGCGGGCCGGTATCGAGTCCGCCGACGACCTGTTCGACACGACCATCCGGATGGGCGCCACTTCGTTTGCCAACGAAAACCGCGTTCTCCCCGCCATGATGAACGAGTATCTGGGAACTCAGTTCGAGATCATCACTGGTTATGAAGGGGCCGCCGCGATGACGCTGGCCCTCGAACGTGGCGAAATCGACGGCCGCATGCTGCCCGTCGATAACCTCATCGGTTACGGCAACGAGGCGCCTTTCCTCGAAGACGGCACCATCGAAGTGGTTCTTCAGACGGCCGTCAATTCAAGCGAGCACTTCCCGGACGCGCCAAACCTGTTCGATTACATCGAGGACCCCGAGATCGAGGCCCTTGCAAGGTTTGTCCTTGCCCCGATGGAGGCAGGACGTCCGTTTGCCGCTCCGGCTGGCATCCCCGAAGACCGCCTTGCGGCGCTTCGCCAGGCCTTCATGGATGCGACGGCCGACCCTGAATACATCGCGCATATGGAACAGGTCGCAAACACGCCGACACCGATTTCGGGTGAAGCCGTCCAGGAGATCGTGGAGGAGATTTACTCCGCGTCCGACGACGTGCTCGAAAAGGTCCGGCCGCTGGTCAACCCCCAGTCCTGATCTTGCGCCGGTCCGGCCGGGCACCCTCGGGTGCCCGGCAACGGCGCCCGTCCTTGTCGAAAAGCAGGACAGCCAACAATGAGGAGGAGTAGAACATGTATAGCAAAATGCTACAGATAGTGGGCGCAGGACTTGCATTGTCGCTGGCCGGCATGCCCATCGCGAACGCCCAGACTGTCGAGGAATTCTACAGCAACAATCCCCTGACCATCGTGGCCAGCGCGGCCGGCGGAGGCGGTATCGATACCTATGTCCGTCAGTTTGCCCCGTTCCTGCAAAAGCACATGCCGGGCAATCCCGACATCATCATCACGAACATGCCCGGCGCGAGCGGTATGACTGCGGCCATCCATATGCAGGCGGCTGCGCCGCGTGATGGAAGCCTCATCACCTTCCTGCAGCGCAACAACCTTTACCTGCCGCTGGTTTCAGAGGTTGATGTCGAATTCGATCCGCGTGAGGTCAACTGGATCGGCAGCCTCAACAAGGAGGCATACGCCCTGCTGGTCCGCAGCGATATCGAGGCGCAGGTGCCGGAGGACATCTTCAGCACGCCGATCAAGCTTGGGGCGACCTCTTATGCAAATGAGAACCGCGTCCTGCCGGCGATGATGAACGAATTTTTCGATACCCAGTTCGACATCATTCCCGGCTACGACGGGTCCCCGGCGATCAGCCTTGCCATCGAACGCGGCGAAGTCGATGGCCGCATGATTGCGATCGACTATCTCATGGGGTTCGGCATCGAAAAGCCCTGGCTCGAAGACGGGCAGGTCCAGGTCCTGTTGCAGACGGCGATGGAGCCCGATCCGAGATTCCCCGACGCGCCCAACATCCTCGAATTCACCGACGATCCGGCAAAACGGGCGGTTGCGGAATTCTTTCTTCTGCCCATGGAAGCAGGTCAGCCGTTCGCGGCGCCCCCGGGCATCCCTGAAGACCGCCTTGCCGCACTGCGTCAGGCCTTCATCGATGCGGCCACCGACCCCGAATATCTGGCCGTGGCCAATACTTCGGGAGCCGACCCCAAGCCGATCACCGGTGAAGAGGTCGAGGACGTGGTAGGCCGCATCTACGAGGCCACCGATGAAACCCTCGCGGTTGTCCGGACCCTGATCAACCCGCCATCGTAACGATCGGGTTCGCCGCCGCGCGTCTTCCTCCCATTTGGGGCGCGGCGGCAATCGGACCAGGCACCCGGGACCATCAGAAGCAGGAGTTGATCCATGAACGCTTCATCCAGCCTCACCGAGCTTGCTGCCGGCAGCACATATGCGCTCCACAACGTCATCGCGCTCGACGGGAGGGTAGGGCACTATCCGAGCCAGGCCCGCGGATACGCACCATGCAATTGCTACCTGCTGGTGGAGGACGACGAGGCGCTGCTGCTCGATACAGGGTTTGGCATCCACAAGGACCAGATGCTGAGCCAGATTGGTTCGCTGATCGGCCCTGACACTTCGCTTTCCATCATGGTGCTTCGTCTCAATGACTTCCTCTCGGTCGGCAATGCGTTGCCGATTGCCCGGCACTTTCCCATCAAGAGACTGTTCGCCACCATCAAGAACGCCGCCGCCGCCCTCGATTTTGAATCGACGAGCCAGGAGGAAGCCGAGGCGAACGCCGGGCGGTTTCCCGTCGAGCTGATTACCGGCAACGAATGGGTGGAGATCGGCAGCCGCAAGCGGCCGGTCAAGTTCAACCAGTCTCCGTTGCGCCTCATCAATACCCGCTGGGTCTACGACCCGGCGAGCAAGACCCTGTTCACATCGGACATGTTCGCCCACTCTTGGAGCGAGAGCATCGAGCCGCAGTGGAGCATCGATGCCGGTGCCGACGAGACGACGGAAGAAGACGTCCGGCGGTTCCTGCTGAGCACCCGCTACTGGTGGCTCGAAGGGGCTCGGACGGACGAACTCAGGCGCGGCATCGACGCGATATTTGATGCTCACGACATCGAGAACATCGCGCCGGGCTATGGAAAGCTGTTGCGCGGCAGGCAAACCGTCGAACGACACTATCGGATGCTCGATACGGTGCTGCGCGAACTCGACAGATCGCAAACGCCGCCCGTCTATATTCCGCACGACAAGCAATACTACCCCTCAAAGGAGGCGCGACCATGAGTAGCCTGCCAAGAGAACTGGCGCCAGGCGTCTTCTGGATCGGCGATTGCCAGGTCCAGCGTGTGCGCGGCAAGGTTTATCACGGGTATAATTCTGCGTTCGTGGTTTGCGGCGACGATGCCTCGTGTCTCATCGAAACCGGCGCGCCCAAGGATTTCGCCGTCGTCCACGCCCATCTGCGCAGCCTGCTGGACGGTGGCCAGCGCCCCCCGCTCAAGCATCTTTTCCTCACCCATCAGGAAACGCCCCATGCCGGGAGCTTGGGCCGCCTTCTGCAACTCTATCCCGACATGGCCTTGCATGGCGACGTCAGCGATTATCACCTTGCCTTTCCCCAATTTGCCGATCGCCTGCGCCCCATGGTGGCCGGCGACAGCCTCGACCTCGGCAATCGTCGGCTCACCACGCTGGACTCTGTGATCCGCGACCTGCGGACGACGCTGTGGCTGTTCGATGAGCGCGAGCGAGTGCTGTTTCCCGGCGACGGGCTGGCCTACAGCCATTTCCATGAACAGGGCCATTGCGGCCTGCTGGCCGAAGAAGCACAGGACCTGGACCTCAAGGACGTGTCGGCGGTCTATGCCGAGCGGGCGCTGTTCTGGACCAAGTTCGCCGATATGAACGTCTATATCGAGGAGTTCGAGCGCATGGTCGATGCACTCGACGTCCGCCTGCTTGCGCCCACGCACGGCCTGCCGGTCGGCGATATCGAACGCACCATGCCCAAAGTCATGGAAGGGCTGCTGTTTGGCGCTGAAGCAGAAATGACCGCCCAGGGCGATCTGGCGCAGGGGGCGGCCCGATGACGTCCGGATCGCCAGAGCAGGGACCACTGAACCGCGAGGGCCGGGCTTTTGCCAGATTCTCCTTCGAGGACATCGAGGTCTTCCAGATATTTGAAGGCTCGGTATCGCGCGAGCTCGACGCCGCGTTCTTTTCCAATGTATCGGCGGAAACGGTCGAGACGGTCCTTCAGGCGAACGGGTTTCCGCCGGGCCGGATCCCCAATTCCTACACCGTTACCATCGCTCGCATCGGCGGATCGCTCGTCATGTTCGATGCCGGGCTAGGCGAGCATGGCCGGCCCAAGAGCGGGCAGCTGCTTGCCAACATGAAGGCAGGCGGTCTGGACCCGAGTGGTTTGTCGGCGATCGTGGTGACCCATTTCCACCCCGACCACATCTTCGGGTTGATGACCGCGAACGACGAGCAGGTCTATCCCGACCTGCCGATTTATGTTCCGGCTGCCGAGTACGATTTCTGGACGCGTTCGGACGCCATTCCCCGACAGCGCCAGGCTTTGGCCGAGCGCATCCGCCGAACGCTACCCCAATGGTCCAATATCGTTCGCTACGAGAACGATGCCGAGATCCTGCCCGGGCTGACGGCGATCGCCAGCCATGGGCATTCGGCCGGCCACACAAGTGTGTTGTTGAGTTCCGGCGCGGCGCAGATTTGCGTGACGGGCGATGTCACCAATATCCCGCCCTTCAACATGCACCACCCCCAATGGTATCTGGCCGCCGACGACGATCCCCAGCAGGCAGCCTCCACCCGGGAGCGGATGTTGGACTGGGCCGCGTCCGATGGCGTCATATGCACCGGTTATCACTGGGGGATGCCTGGGATCGGCCGCGTCGTCCGGAGAGCTGCAGGCTACGGCCTCGAGGCGCTGTAGATGACCTGACCTTTCCAGCCGGGCAAAACCGGACATACGCGAAGCAGCAATCAACTGACCAATAGCCACACGACTGGAGTTTAATCATGGAGGCGCTGGATTTTAGCGTGATCGACGCAGCAGGGAGTGCCCTGATGCTCGTCTTCCAACCAGAGCGCATGATCTTCATGGTTTTCGGCGTCGCCGTGGGGCTTATCATCGGGCTCATTCCCGGAATTGGCGGGCTCACCGGCTTCGCCCTGCTGATCCCGTTCACCTACACCATGGATCCCATAGCGGCGCTTGGCATGCTGCTGGGCATGCAGGCGGTGACCACCACCTCCGATACGTTGCCGGCGGTGCTGATCGGGGTGCCCGGAACATCGAGTGCGCAGGCGCTTGTTCTCGACGGGCACGAGCTCGCCAAGAAGGGGGAGGCGGCCCGGGCGCTGGCTGCCGGCTATACGTCGTCCCTCATGGGCGGCGTGTTCGGCGCGTTTCTGCTCGCATTCACCATTCCCTTCATCCGGCCATTCGTGCTGGCAATCGGGACGCCGGAACTTTTCGCCATCACCACGCTGGCACTCGCCATGGTCGCGGCCCTGTCGGGGAACGCGCCCCTGCGTGGCGTCGCGATCGCCTGTTTCGGCATCCTGATCTCAATGATCGGCATTGACGCCCAGACCGCTCAACGCAGGTGGACGGGCAGCTTTGTCTATCTCTGGGACGGCGTGCCGATCATGCCGCTCATGCTCGGGCTGTTCGCGCTGCCCGAACTCTGCGAATTGGCGATTGCGCGCAAGCCGCTGGCCGATAACGTCAAGTTCGATCCCAAGAAGGGGCGGTCGCAGGGGATACGCGACGCGCTGACCCATTGGTTTCTTGTGGTCCGCTCGAGCATTCTGGGCGTGGTCTGCGGCGCCATCCCGGGCTTTTCCGGAGCGGTGGTCGACTGGATGGCTTACGGCCATGCGGCGCGCACCGAAAAGGGCGCATCCGAGACTTTCACGAAAGGCGATATCAGGGGCGTGATCGCACCCGAAGCCGCCGCCAACGCGATCAATTCAGGGAGCCTTGGCACCACGCTTGTGTTCGGTGTTCCGGGCAGCGCCGCCATGGCCATCCTTATCGGCGCCATGCTGGTCCACGGCATCGTGCCGGGCCCCGACATGATGACCACGCATCTCGACATCACCTATTCGATGGTGTGGAGCATGATGGTCGCCAACATCATCGGAACGCTGGCCTGCATAACGCTCAGCGTCTATTTCGCCCGCATCGCGACGCTTCGTTACACGCTGCTGCTGCCGGCGATCCTGGTGGTGGTCTATATCGGTGCGTATCAGGCGTCCTCGAGCTGGGGCGACATGCTCGTGCTGCTCGTGGCCGGTCTCGTCGGTTGGGCGATGAAACGGCTCAACTGGCCCCGTCCGCCGCTGGTGCTTGGCCTTGTGCTGGGCGTATTGCTGGAACGCTATCTGGGCATATCGATCGTTCGCTATGGCGCCGATTGGCTCTACCGTCCGGGCGTCATGGGGGTTTTGGCCATTGCAGTGCTTGTCCTTGCTCGTCCCCTGATCAACGAGATACGCCATGGCGGGCTGAGTGCCCTCGTTCCCTCGGGGCGGCCGGTGTTCAAGTTGAGCGACCTGTTCTACGTCATTCTGATGGGTATCACCGTACTGATGATGTTCGAAGCCTCAAAATGGCCGACAGCGGCAAGGCTGGGCCCGCAAATTGTCGGCACGGTGCTGCTGATTGGAGCGGCCGTCAGCTTCTACCATGCCGTGACGGCGCGCGGACGGCCTATCGAGGACGAACGCGATATCTCCTATCGGGGAATCTACATGGACATCGGCTCGGAGAAAGACGATCTGGGCAACCGACTGGTTCTTTCACGCGCTGCACAGTTCTTCGGATGGTTCCTGCTGTTCATGGGCCTGATGGCCGTTATCGGGCTTATTCCCACGATACCGGTTTTCGTGATCGCCTACCTGCGCTTTCACGCCCGCGAACCGTGGCGGCTGACCGTGCTCTATGCCGCCGGCGTTACGCTGTTCGTCTATGTGGTGTTCGACCAGCTGATCCGCGTATTCTGGCCCAATACCGTGCTCGGTGCGCTGTTTCCGCAGCTCACCAGCATGATTCCGTCAGTCTAGGGTCCGCATGTCACAGTCGAGCATCGCACCGGGAGGGCGGCTTCGGGCCGCCCTCAATCTCGGCAACAGAAATCTCGTCCGGCTGGGCCCCGACAATAGCCCCGAAGGAATAACTGTTGACCTCGCGCGAGGCCTGGCCGAACACCTTGGGGTAAGCGTCGAATTCATCCTGTTTGAAAGGGCCGCGGCGGTAACCGCCAACGGCGCCAGCGACTGGGACATCTGCTTTCTGGCCAATGATGCCGCCAGAGCCGACATCATCGCTTTCAGCCGTCCCTATGTCCGCCTCGAGGGCCGCTACGTGGTGGCCGAGACCTCGCCGGCCCAAAGCTCCGAGGACATCGAAAAGCTTGGGCTCGTTGTGGCGGCGCTTCGTGGCAGCGCCTATTCGCTGCATCTGCTGCGGCATCTACCGGCCGACAAGGTCCTGCTCTGTGCGACAAAACCGGAGGTTCGCGCCGCGATGGCGGCGGGAACCGCTCAGGCGGAGGTCTTTATGGGTCCGATACCCTCGGCAGGCAGGATCGAGCCCGGGCTGCGCGCCCTGCCGGACCCCTTTCTTGCCGTAGACCAAGCCATCGGCGTTCCGGTGGCCCGCGCCGGGGCTATCGATTTGGTGAATGCGTTTCTCGACCATCTATAACACCCCCCGTTAAGTTCGCTCCTCCCTGCTATACGCGCTCGCCTTAGCGGCATTCATCTATGTGATTTTCGTAAAAACGCTAAATGTCCCCTGGCCCCGGAGCATACTCGGGAATTTGTTCCCCGCGCTTGGCGAGTCATTGCCACCATTTAGCACGCTGGAGGCGCCGGTTTCCCGCGAACACAAACGATAGGGGTGGGTGCAAGGGCAACCACTCGGTTCTGGTCACAACAACACATGCTTGGGTCTGCCATCTCTTGGCCCGGCGGCAAATTTGAGAGAAGGACTGCAGTGTTCGAGCTTGAAATTCAGGATCTGGTATATCTTGATCGCGACAACCTCGCGCTTGGAGCGCGTGCCTATGTCCCGGTGGGAGATGGCCCTTTTCCAACCGTCGTGGATGCGCATGGCGGGTCCTGGGTGAAAGGAAAATATGCCAACAATGACCCGATCAACCGGCGGATTGCGCAGGGCGGGGTTATGGTACTGGCAGTGGATTACAGTCTGCCGCCCAATGGCACCTATCCATCATCGGTGGCCGATATCAATTTCGCGGTGCGCTGGCTCAAGCTCAATGCGAAAAAATTCCGAACTTCCGCCGATCTTGTGGGGGTCATGGGTACGTCTGCGGGAGGGCATCTCGCCGTACTTGCGGCAATGAAACCCTTCGATCCTCGCTATTGCTCGATTGCGCTTTCTGGCGGTGAGGCGATCGATGCGACGGCCGCTCATGTGGTGACCATGTGGCCCGTGATATGTCCGGCCACCCGCTACGAGGAAAATCTCGAGCGTCAGGCCAAAGGTGACAAGAGCCTTGAACACAGGGTTGGTGCGGGTTTCGCCCAGATGAAATACTGGGGGGATAAAGAGGCGATGGTGGATGGCAGCCCTGTGCTGTCGCTTGAGCGCGGCGACAGTGTGGCAACCCCCGACATCCTCTATGTCCAGGCCTGGTGTGATACCCTGCATACAAAGGAAAACATGGACCGCTTCTGCCGCGCATACACGTCCGCTGGCGGCAATGTCGAAACAGAAATGCTTGACGGAGAACCTTACGACGCCTTGCGCTCGGCGCCAGAGACGCCCCAGGCCCGCAAAGCCTTCGAGCGGATATCCGCATTTCTCAATGGAGCGCGCGAGAGCACCGAGTGAATTCAGGGTGTGTACCAACAGGCATCGGGCCGGGGGGCGCCTAGGGCGGGTAACTTCCAAGACTGAAGGACGGGCGGCTCGGCCCGCCGGTAGCGGAGATCAGTTTTTGGGGATCGGGCTCGCCTCGTCGCGCCCGTCAAGGTGCCGGACATCGCGCAATTGCGGGAACATGACCGCCCAGGCCGCGGCGATCGGGATGATGAGCGCACCACCAAGTGACAGCGCCGCGACGGGGCCGATCCATGTAGCCATGACACCGGCCCTGAAGGCGCCTAGCTCGTTGGAAGCACCCACAAAGATCTGGTTGACGGCATTGACGCGTCCGAGCAGGGCATCGGGTGTCCATATCTGGATGAGCACGTTGCGGATATTGACGCTGATCATGTCGAAAGCGCCAATCAGGATCAGAGCGGCAAGCGAGATCCAAAGCGTTGCCGAAAGTGCAAAAACCAGTGTGGCTACTCCGAACCCGGCCACGGCAGCGAACATGATCTTGCCGGCGTGATTGCGGATCGGAAACACGATCAGGGCAAGGCCCATGGCGATGGCGCCGATGGCCGGACCAGACCGCAAGAGGCCGAGCCCCTCTGGTCCGATATCGAGCACATCGCGCGCATAGACCGGCAATAGCGCCATGGCGCCGCCAAACAGCACGGCGAAAAGATCGAGCGATATGGCGCCCAGCACCGGCTTGTTGGTCCAGACGTAACGGAAACCGGCACTCACCGACTCCCAACCCGCCATGGGTTTCCCGGTGCGTGGGACGGTTTTGGGGACGCCGACCAAGATAAACAGCGACGCCGCGCCCAGAAACGCGGCGGCCGCGCCGAAAGCCAGCCGCACATCGATCGCATAGAGCAGGCCGCCGGCCACCGGCCCGCAGATCGTGGCAAACTGGGTGGCGGTGGCGTTGGCAGCGACCGCCGGGGGCAGATGGCTGGTTGGGACGATATTGGGCACGAGGGATTGTCGCGCCGGATTGTAAAAAGCCCTGGTGGTGCCGAACAGGGCGATGATGAGAAACATCATCCAGTTTGTCGCAATTCCCGCCCCGGTCACCGCGAACAGGGCGATGGCGCACATCCCCATCAGGGCCAGCGTCACGCTCATGATCGTCCGACGTGAAAACCGATCCGCCACCGATCCGGTCACCAGAACCAGCAGCAACGCGGGGAGAAATTGCGAGAGGCCGACAAGGCCCAGATCGAGCGGGTCGCGCGTGAGGTCGTAGAGATACCAGCCCACCGCAACCGTCTGGACCTGTACGGCAAAACCGGTCAGCACCAGAGAAAGCCAGTAGCTGCGATAGGCAGGAATTGAAAAGGCGGCAAAGCGGCCGGGGGCGGCAAGATCAAGGGGCGTGGTTGTCACTGCGGGGCTCTATAGGATGACGGAAACGGTATGTCGGGGCGGCGTTGCCGGAACCCGTATGCGGCAGAAATCTGATCTTGGTTCAGGCAGATCACCTTTTTATGCCGCTGATTTTGAGGCACGTCGCCACCAAAGGCAATTCGCTCCCTCAGGTCATGAGCGCAAAACTTATGACCTCATGCCACGTTCAAATGTCGGCCTTTCCGATTTCACGTCGTAACACCTCCAAGGAGACAAAAGATGCATTGGCGCGCTGCCAGGAGGAGATTACCGTGGGAACCAACCGCACCTTTACCATGTCGCTTCGGACGACCGGATATACCGAAGCACTCAAGAGTGGCGATGTCACGATTCCCGGTGTTGATCTGCAGTTCATCGAGGTCAAGCCGCAGATCGCCGCCTTCCGCCGCATGGTGCGCGATGTCGAATTCGACATCTGCGAGTTGGCATCAACGACCTATATGGTGGCACGTGGACACGGTAAACCCTTCAAGGCGCTGCCTGTATTCTTCAATCGCCGGTTTCACCATGAAGGAATTCTCGTTCGTCCCGACGCAGGTATCAACGAGCCCAAGGACCTGGAGGGCAAAAAGGTCGGTGTGCGGGCCTATTCCGTCACCACCGGCGTCTGGGTGCGGGGCATCCTTCAAAACGAATATGGCGTCGACCCCTTCAAGGTCACCTGGGTCGTCGATGATGAAGAACACGTCGCCGAGCTCGAGCTGCCCGACAATGTGGTCCATGTTCCGGAGGGCAAGTCGCTGGCGTCCATGATGGCGGCGGGCGAGATCGATGCGGGCCTCGCCGGAAGTGCCGGCATCGGCCGCGAGGGGCCGCCAACCGCCGCCTGGGAGGATAAGGCCGCCCCATCGATGGACGGATACCGCCAATTGTTCGAAGACCATGACGCGCTCGAGGCCGAATGGTACGCGCGCACCGGGATTTACCCTTGCCATCCCACTATCGTCCTCAAGGACACGGTCGTCGCAGCCAACCCCGACCTCCCGCAACTGGTCTTCGATGCGCTGGTGAAATCCAAATCGATCTATCTCGAAAAACTGCATGCGGGTCAGGGTACGAGTAAGGAAGACCAAAAGCTCAAACGCCTTGCGGGCATCGTCGGTCCCGATCCCATTCCCTATGGTCTGACGCCCAACCGGCCGGCCATCGAGACGCTGATGAAATATGCCGAACAGCAAAAGCTGATCCCGGCGCCGCTTGAGCTGGATGCGCTCTTCTACGATTGCGAGGTGACATAAGCAAATGCGCGCTTTCCGGGGCGGTTGCTAACCGAAAGTCCATCGATTCAAGATCATGAGACATAAGTTTGGTGATGAGCTTGTTTTGCTACCTGCCACGAAGGGCTAGCATCCCTCTTCATAAATGCAGGAGGAGTTGAACTTTAGCGGCAGCGCCCATGGGCGCTGCCGATCGTCAAGAAGCCGACCTGTAGTGCAGTATCAGCAGACAGGGTCGAGAGGCGGCTAACCGATGAGCGGATCGTGCGATCCGGCGGTAGCCGTCAAGGTGACAGTTTTGCAAGAGGAGGTTGCAATGTCGATGATGAAGACTATCAAGATGTCAGGCGCAGTCCTGGCGATGAGCTTGGGCATGGCCCATGCGGTGTCGGCTCAGACGGCCGAGGAATTCTATTCCGGCAGTCCCGTCACGATCATGGTCAGTGCGCCGGCAGGAACGCTGTCGGACGTTCTGGCGCGTCAGTTTGCCATATTTTTTTCGCGGCACATTCCCGGTGAGCCCGACATCATCGTCATGAATGTCGCCGGTGCGGGTGGCATGGTGGCGGCCGGGCAGTTGCAGAACAATCAGCCCGCTGACGGATCGGTCATCGGCTTCCTGCAGCGCAACAACCTCTATCGTTCGCTTGTCGATGGTACCAACGACACTTTCGATCCGCGCGAAGTGGAATGGATCGGCAGCCTGAACAAGGAAAAATACGCCATCGTCGCGTCGGAACAGTCGCCGGTACAGACCGCTGACGACATGTTCACGACGCCCATGGTGATCGGCGCAACCGGATTTGCCAACGAGAACCGCACGCTGGCGGCCCTGATGAACGACCATCTGGGCACACAGTTCGATATCATCCACGGCTATTCCGGACGTGAAGAGGTCTATCTCGCCATGGAGCGCGGCGAGGTCGATGGCTGGCTTCCCACAATCACCGGACTGATTACCGGAGATCAGGCGCGTCAGGTGGCCGAGGGCGAAATGACCGTCCTTATGCAACTGGGCTGGGAAAACGATCCCGCATTTCCCGACCTGCCCAATTTCTCTGACTATGTCGAGGATCCCGAAGTCGAGGCGCTGATCGATTTTCTGATCCTGCCCTTCGAAGCCGGACGGCCGCTTGCGGTTCCCGCCGGTGTGCCCGAAGACCGCGTCGCCGTCTTGCGCGATGCCTTCACAGCCACCATGGAGGATCCCGAATTCATGGCCCTGATGGAGGAGGCAGGTTCGCCTCTCGAACCCATCTCGGGTGCCGAAATCGCGACGGTCGTCGGCGAGTTGTACGCAACGCCCGAGTCCACACTTGAGGACGTTCGTACCCTGGTCACCGCCACGGACTAAGGTCAACGCCGCGGGGAGGGGAGCTTCGAGCCCCTCCCTGTCTTGGCGCCGCAAGAAGGCGAGCCGCCTCATGGTCGGCGCTCGCCCGTCTTTTCACTTTCGCACCTCCTCATGTGCCAGGATGTGCAGGTCCGAAGGTCCAGTTAGGCCCGGATCAAGGGAGAAATCGCCAATGGAAACCCTGTTCGATGGAGCCATGCTGGACGCCGCCGGTCAGGCGTTGCTGACGGTCTTGCAGCCCGAGCGGATCATGTTTCTCTGGCTCGGTGTCCTGGTGGGGCTGGCCATTGGCCTGCTACCTGGTATCGGCGGGCTGACGGGCTTTGCGCTGCTGGTTCCGTTTACCTATACCATGGAGCCGTTTTCCGGTATCGCCATGCTGCTGGGCATGATGGCCGCCAGTTCGATCTCCGACCCCATTCCTTCAGTTTTGTTCGGCGTGCCCGGAACGACGGCCTCGCAGGCAACGGTTCTCGATGGCCACGCCATGGCAAAAAAAGGTGAGGCGGGCAGGGCGCTCAGCGCCGCTTATGGGTCCTCGCTTGTCGGCGGATTGGTCGGGGCGGCGGTCCTGGGATTGGCCATTCCGATCCTGCGTCCGCTGGTGCTCACCATCGCAACACCCGAACTGCTCGCCATCACCATTTTCGGCATTGCGATGGTGTCCGCGCTTTCCGGCAGCGCCCCGCTTCGCGGCGTCGTGGCCGCCTGCATCGGAATTCTTGTCGGTATGATCGGCACCAATCTGATGACCGGAGAGCAGCGCTGGACGGGCGGCGTACTCTATCTCTGGGATGGGGTGCCCATGCTGCCTGTATTGCTCGGACTGTTCGCGCTGCCCGAGCTTTGTGATCTGGCCATCAAGCGCCGCGCGCTGACTGAAGAACGAAAGTTCAGCGCGACCGAGGGCATGATCAAGGGACTCAAGGACTGCGTCGAGAACTGGTTCCTGATCCTGCGGTGCAGCGGCTTGGGCGCTGTTCTCGGGGCGATCCCCGGCATCAGCGGGTCTGTACTGGATTGGTTTGCTTACGGTCACGCCATCCAGACCGAAAAGGGCGCGCGTCAGACGTTCTCCAAGGGGGATGTGCGCGGTGTCATCGCGCCCGAAGCGGCCACCAACGCGAGTACCGGCGCCATCCTCGTTCCGGCCATCGCCTTCGGCGTTCCCGGCGGGGCGGCGACGGCCATCCTGCTCAGCGCTCTCATGGTCCATGGCATCGTGCCGGGACCCGAAATGCTGACGCGCAACCTCGACATGACCTATTCAATGGTGTGGAGCATCGCGCTGGCCAACGTCTTTGGCGCCGGTGTCTGCTTCCTGCTCAGCGGGCAGTTGGCCAAGATCTCCACCCTGCGCTACACGCTGGTCCTACCGATCATTCTCTCGATCGTTTATGTCGGCGCATTCCAGGGCTCGAAGAGCTGGGGCGATATGATCGTCCTGCTGGGCTTCGGTGTTCTGGGATGGGTGATGAAGCAGCTTAAATGGGCGCGCCCGCCGCTCATTCTTGGCCTGGTGCTTGGCGCTCTGATGGAGCGCTACATGTCGATCTCCATCATGCGCTATGATGCCGATTGGCTTTTACGGCCGGGCGTCATCGTTTTGCTGGGCTTTTCGTTCCTCGTACTCTTCCGTCCGCTGTTCGGGCAATTCGGACGCAAGGGACTCAGGGTCTTGCTCCCGGCCAGCACGCGCCCGGTATTCCGCCCCGAGGACCTGCTCTATGTGTTTTTCATAGTGGTCGCCGGCTACATGCTCGTTGAAGCGCAGCAATGGTCGTTCAGCGCCCGCATCGGTCCGACCGTCGTGGCGTCGACGGCGATCATCGCCGGTGTAGTCAGCCTCGTCTTCGTCATCTTTTCGAACCGCGGCGTCCCAAAGCCCGAAGGAACCGGCGAAGAAGACGATGTCTACATGGATCTCAGAATCGACACCGGCGACAACCTGACCCCGCGCACCATCGTCGTGCGCGCGGGGATGTTCTTTGCCTGGGTTCTCGGGTTCCTGCTGGTCATGGCCTTGATCGGCATGATCCCCGCCATCGCCGTGATGATCATTGCCTTCATGCGTATCGAGGGGCGCGAACCCTGGAAGCTCTGCATCGTCAACTCGGCGGCAGCGACGGCGCTCGTCTATGTGGTCTTTGACCAGATCATCCGCGTGCCGTGGCCCTCCACGGTGCTCGGTGCGCTGGTCCCCCCGCTTGCGGCGATCATCCCATCGGTGTGACCTGCTGACATGGCGTCCGCTGGCTGATAACGCTTGGCAGGTGGTCTATCCTGTTGGCAGTTATGGCGAACGATTTGCACGATACCGAGGTTTTCTTTCCCAGCCTCACCCAATTGCGGGCATTTTACGAGGCCGCTCGACTAGGAAGCATTTCGCGGGCATCCGAGGGATTGCTGCGCTCCCAGTCAGCAGTAACCCAGGCGGTGCAGAGTCTCGAGGCCGAGCTCGAGGTGACGCTGTTTGATCGAACGCGCACGGGGTCCTACGTCACCGAAATGGGCCGAATCCTGCAAAACCGGGCAGGCCGGTGCTTTTCCAAGATGGAGGTGGCCATCGATGCGGTTCAGGACAGCGGGGCGGATAATTCGAAGGCCAATCTTGCCAGCCGGCGCCTGACGCGCGCACAAATCCTGGCGCTGATCGCCGTCCATGAATATGGCTCATTCGCGCAAGCCGCGCGACATATGCCTGTCTCGCTCGCATCCTTGCAGCGTTCGGCCCGCAACCTCGAAAAACAGCTCGGCCGCAAATTGTTCGCCCACACCGCCCACGGGATCAGCACTAATCCGGTGGGCGCGCGCCTGTCCAATGAACTCCAGCTCGCCATCCGCGAACTCGAGTGGGCACAGGAGGAGATGCGTTCGTATCAGGGCTTGCTGCGTGGACGGCTGCTTGTCGGTTCGCTGCTTCTGGCGGGCAACAATTACATCTCGGTGGAATTGGGAAAGTTTGCCGAGCTTCACCCGCAGGTCAACATTCGCCTGATCAATGCCCCCTATGACGAACTGCTCTCCAAGCTGCGCGGTGGTTCGATCGACTTTCTTGTCGGGCTCCTGAAATCACCGCCCCCCACCGACGACGTGGTCGAAGAGCCCTTGATGTTCGATTCCTATACCGTGGCGGCGGCCCGCACCCATCCACTGGTGGGCAGGGACGATGTCACACTCGAGGCTTTCCGCAATTATGAATGGGTCGCGCCCGGAGTTGGCGCCCAGCGGCGCAAGGTGTTCGAATCCATTTTCGGCGATGGCCCGCTCCCCCATTTCAGCGTCGAAACCCATTCGCTGCTGACAATTTTTATTCTGCTTTCACAAAGTAAGCGGATCGCTGTGATGACCCATTCGGAGCTGTCGGTGGACAAGAAGCTGGGACACAATCTGGCGGCCATCGACTATCCGATCGAAGCACCTCCGGCGACCATCGGGGTCACGACCCGGATTAACTGGGAGGCAACACGCCTCCAGCGGGCATTTCTCGATTTCCTCCGCGAAGGGCCGCATCAGATAGACTGAGCCGAGCCGCCATTTTTCTTATGTCCAAGCCTGCCGGAGCGAATAGACGTTTTGCAGGGTGAGATTTGCCTCGCTCTGCTTTTTCTTATGCCAGATGGCAGATTTGGAATTTGAGCGGAGGGGGCATGACGGTGTCTGTTGGTGGGCAAAAGGCGGTTCGGAGCGGGGGCGCGATCAAAGCGTGATTCAGACCTGACGAACGGCCGCCCACAGAGGAGATCCAGGATTATGACCGTCGTCGACATTCACCCCCATATCGTTTCGCGGGATACGGCGCGCTATCCGATGTCCCCGATCGGCGGCAAGCGTTCGGACTGGTCGCACGACCGCTCCATCGAACTCGATACGCTTATCGAGAGCATGGACGCTGCCGGTGTCGACAAGGCCGCGGTGGTCCATTCCTCCACCACTTATGGGTTCAATTGCGACTATGTGGCCGACGCCGTTTCCCAACATCCCGGTCGGTTGACGGGGGTGTTTTCGGTCAATGTGCTTGAGCCGGACGCTCCAGCAGCGATGCGCCACTGGTATGAGCGCGGACTGACAGGCATGCGCATCTTTGCGCGTGGCAGCACGCTCAAGGAAGCATGGCTCTCCATCGCCGATCCACGCGTGTTCCCGTGCTACGAGCTGGCGGGTGAATTGGGCATTCCTGTCGCGACAAATGCGACGGTAAAAATGCTCGACCAGATCGAGACCGTGGTGGCCAGCTTTCCCAAGGTCTCTTTCGTGATCGACCATTTGGGCCGCAGCGACTTTTCCGACGGCGCACCTTACGAGAATGCCGCACCGATCCTGAGCCTGGCGCGCTTCCCTAACCTTTATCTCAAGGTCACAACCAACAATTTCCGTGAATCGCGCGACGGCAAGTCCGACCCCCTGACCTTGTTTCCCAGGCTGGTGTCGGCCTTCGGTGCGGATCGGATGGCATGGGGATCGAATTATCCCGCTTCGCAGGGCACGCTCAAGGACATGATCGATCTCGCCAACGATTGCCTTGCCGGCGTTTCGCAGGCTGATCGCGACTGGATCATGGGCGGCACCGCCCTCAAGCTTTATCCGGCGCTTGCAGGGGAGGCCGTCTCGGCCTGATCCGCATGGGTAAGTCAGGCTATTCCAGCAGACCCCGCGGCTCATGGCCGGCCGACGAAATCCGGGCGGCGCGCATGGAGTCACCACGGCTGGCAAGATCGACGACAGTACGAACCAGCGGAGTGTCGTTGATCCAGGCGGCCGCGGCGGTCACCACTTCGAGATCGGGTTTGAGAGGACGGAATTCGACATGCCCGACGTAGAAACTCTGCAGCGATTGCGGCAGCAGGGCAATGCCAAGGCCGCACGCGACGAACGCCATCTGGGAGAGCTGGTTGGTGACCTGATGGGTGAGGCGCGGGGCAAATCCATGCTTGCTGCAGGCTGCCGTCACCAGGTCGAAATTGCGCGGATTGATGCGGCGGGGAAAGTGAATCCATTCATATTCCGCAAGGTCGGTGATGAAGATCTCGTCCTTGGCCAGCAGGTCGTGATTGGTGGGCAGTGCGACGTGCAATTTGTCGATCACCAGATGCTTGACGTTGACGCCCTGCTCGGCAGCGTGGAAACGCCCGAGAGCCAGGTCGATCTCGTTGCGCGAAAGTGCCTGCAGAGCGCTCGTGGTGTCCATTTCGAGCACGTTGACGCTGGCGTCGGGATGGATGGCGCGCAGATCCTCGATCACGCCGGGCAGCAGGTGCAGGATGGTCGATGTGATGGCCCCGATCGTGATGCGCTCGAGATTGCCGCGACGCGCCTCTGCGACCATGATGTTGAGCCGGTCGGCCTGTTCGAGCAGCCGGTTGACCTCGGGCAGGATGGCTGCGCCCTCAGGCGTGAGCGTCGTTTCGCGATGCGAACGCTCGAGCAATTTGAGCTGAAGCGAGCTTTCCAGGATCTTGATCTGCTGGGTCAATGGCGGCTGGGAAATGCCCAACCGTTCGGCAGCCCGGCGGAAATTCTTTTCCTCGGCGACGATCGAGAAATACCACAGATGCCGCAAGAGCCTGAAATTGAACATGAACCTGTCCCGTCGCCAAAGTTGATATCTTTTGCATATCGTAACGCTAGTCGCAAAGAAATAGCGATATGAAGTTGGAGTTTCTAGAGTGCTGGCGGATGCCAAACCCATTGGCATCGAACAAGAAGAATTCTGCCGGCGTTACGCCGAGCACGGGAGAGAGAAGCTGATGTTGGATCTTTCGATCGCCCTGGGCGATACGAGCACGACGCGTGCGCTCAAGAACGGCGAAGTGTCGATCGAGGGCGTCAATCCGGATTTCGTCGAGGTCAAGCCGATCATTGCCGCGTTCCGTCGCATGGTGCGCGAGCAGGCTTATGACGTGTGCGAGATGGCGCCGACCACCTACATGATCGCCCGTGCGCATGGCGCGCCGTTCAAGGCGCTGCCGATCGTCCTGATGCGGCGATTCCACCACCAGGGGCTGGTGAAACGACCCGATGCCGGGATTGATACGCCCAAGGACCTGGAGGGCAAGGCGGTTGGCGTGCGGGCCTATTCGGTGACGACGGGCGTCTGGACGCGCGGCATTTTGCAGAACGAATACGATGTCGACCCCGACAAGGTGACCTGGATCGTCGACGACGAAGAGCACGTTTCGGAAATGAAGCTGCCCGAGAACGTCAAACACGTCCGTCAAGGTACTTCGCTGGCGGAAATGATGCACAAGGGCGAGCTGGCTGCCGGCTTCACCGGCAATGCCGGGATTGGCCGCACCGGCGCACCGACCGCAGACTGGTCGGGTGGCGGAATTGCCGACGACGCCTTCCCCGAGGTCATCCCCGATACGAGCAAGGCGGAAGTTGAGTGGTTTGCGCGGACCGGCGTATATCCGATCCATGGTGTCCTTGTGGTCAAGGACAGCGTGCTGGCCGACAATCCCTGGCTCCCGGGTGCGCTCGTTGACGCATTCGAAGCGTCCAAGAAGGTTCAGCTTGAGATGCTGGCGCGTGGAGAAACCCACGACGCTGCCGACAGGCGCTACCTCAAGGATATGCCCGTCGTTGGACCTGATCCTCTGCCCTTCGGCATGGCGGCCAATGCGGCGGCAATCGATACGCTCATCAAATACGCGCACCAGCAACGGCTGATCGATCGGCTGTACTCGCGCGACGAAATGTTCGTCGACATCTGAGCCTTCGTGGCGGCAAGACAACAAAGAAGGGCCAGAGACATGTATCCCCGTATCGACATCCACCCCCATATCGTATCGCCCGACACCGACACATATCCGATTTCGCCGTTGGGCGGGAAGCGCTCGGACTGGTCCAAGGACGCCCATTCGGTCACCGCGGCCGAGATGATTGAAGCCATGGACGCCGCCGGTGTGGCGAAGTCCGCATTGGTGCATTCCTCAACAACTTACGGGTTCGATTGCAGCCTTGTGGCCGACGCGGTCGCCCAGCATCCCGGTCGCTTCACGGCTGTCTGCTCGATCGACGCCATGCTGCCCGATGCCGTAGAGACTCTGAAATCATGGGTGGCCAGAGGATGCACGGGGCTTCGGTTTTTCACCACGGGCAGCACAATGCCGGGACAGGCCGATTGGCTCAACGATCCTAAGACCTATCCGGTCTGGGAATATGCATCGGAAACCAATTTGCCGATCTGCGTCCAGTTGACCGTCGGCGGGTTGCCCATGCTCACGGACATGATGGATCGCTTCCCCGACGTTCCGGTGATCCTCGATCACCTTGCCAAGCCGGACCTTTCCGCGGGCGATCCTTATCCCGATGCGCAGGTGGTTTTCGATCTTGCGCGGTATAAGCAACTGGTCGTCAAATTCACCCCTTCCGTGCTCAAGATCGCTCGTGAGGGGAAGGCGTCGATCCAAACCCTGGCGCCGCGATTGTTCGATGCCTTCGGCGCCGATCATATCGCCTGGGGTTCGAACTATCCGGCCTCGTCCGGCAGCCTCGCCGACATCGTCGAGATGTGCGAATCCGCCTTTTCGTTCCTGCCCGAATCCGATCGGGCCAAGATCATGGGCGGCAATGCCCTGCGGCTTTATCCTGTTCTTAAAAGGGAGTTGTGAGCATGGCCAACACGCCGCTCAAGCTGGTTTTCGGGGACCACCCAAGCGTCATGCCGATCAAGAACGGCGATATCGCCGTTCCCGGCGCCGATCTTGAATTCATCCACTACGAAGCGACCCATGATGCGTTCAAGCCCATGGTGAACGGCCAGGCTTTCGATATTTGCGAAATGGCCATGACCACACTCGTCATGGCTAAGGGCTACGGACGGCCGTTGCACATGCTGCCGGCCGTGATGATCGGCCGCCTGCAGCAGCCCTTCGCCTCGGTCAACGCCAATGTGGAAATGAGCAGTCCGGCCGATATCGCCGGCAAACGCATCGGCGTGCGGTCCTTCGCACAGACAACAGTCACCTGGCTGCGCGGGATCCTCAAGGAGGAATATGGCGCCGACCTCGATTCCGCGCATTGGATCAGCTTTGAGGACGGGCATATCCCCGAGGCACCCGACCCCAGCGAGCGTGCGCCGGCCGGCAAGAAAATGAACCAGATGCTGTTTGACGGCGAACTCGACATCGTCCTGGGCCTAAAGTCCGACGATCCGCGCGTCAGGCCGCTGATCCCCAATCCTCAGGCGGCCGCGCAGGCCTGGTACGACAAGCATCAGTGCTTTGCCATCAATCACGTCGTTGCCGTCACCGAAGACATGGTGGCCAATCACATGGACCTGCTCGTCGAGTTCTACGGGGCGCTCAAAAAGGGCAAGGCTTCGGTGCCACAACCCGAAGGTCCCGACCCCAAGCCGATGGGGTTCGACGGTGTCCGCAATTCACTCGATCTGCTCATCACCTATGCCAACTCCCTTGGCCTGCTGCCCGGACCGATCAGGGCTGAAGATCTGATCGATCCGCGCATCAGGGAGGCAATTGGCGAGTGATGAGCTATGGCGCCGTCAAACAGTATGGGCGGCGCCCCATTCCCCCGGCGCCTGCAGTCCGGGGAAATACTTAACCGGAAGTGCGGACCTCCGCACATTCCAATGTCCTGGGAGGATGAGTTGAACAGTTTTGTTAATTTGAAGAAGGTGACTCTAGGTGGTCTTGTGGGCGTCGCGGTCGCCCTGTCCGCTGGTGCAGTGCAGGCACAGGAGGATTTCCCGACCCGCCCCGTGTCGATCGTCCTGCCGTTCGGTACGGGCGGCGTTTCCGACATTGCGGCCCGTCTGCTGTCCGAAAAGCTCGAAGAAACATTCGGGCAGCGCTTCCTTGTAGAGAACGTACCGGGTGCCAACGGCCTGACTGCGACCCAGCAGGTGCTGCAGGCCGGAAACGACGGCTATACCCTGCTCAACATGGGTAACTCGGCCACCATTCGCCGCACCCTGGCGCCCAACGATCAGCCGAGCCAGATCGATGATTTCGAGCCGGTTACCCCGGTTGCAGAATTCGGCTTGGTGGTCGTGACCGGTCCCGACTCAGGCTATGAGACGCTCGAGGACCTTGTTGCCGCTGCCAAGGAAAATCCCAACACCATCAATATTGGTTCGGTTGCCGCTGGCAGCACGCAGAACTTGACGGCGCTGCTCTTTTCCAGCGTCGCCGAGATCGAGGCTTCGGTCATTCCCTACAATTCGAGCCCCGAGCTCATGGGGGCCGTCGCCCGTGGGGAAGTAGACATCGCCTTTGAAATCGTCGCCGGTGCCATGAGCGCTATCGACAACGAACAGGTTCGCCTGTTGGCAACGACCATGGCCGACGGTTCACGCGTCTTCCCCGGTACCCCGACCGTCGAAGACGCCGGCGTCACGCCATTCGACGTTTCGAGCTGGAACTCGTACGTGGCTCCCAATGGCGTTCCTGCCGAGATCGTTGCTGAGCTCAATGCCGAAATTCAGCGGATCATTCAGGATCCTGAAGTCCAGGAGGAAATGCTTTCCTTCGGCCTCGAGCCGTTTATCGGCGGACCTGAAGCCGTTGACGAACGCATTGAAGCCGACGTCGCCAAATGGCGCGCGGTGATCGAAGATGCCGGTCTGCCGATTCAGCAGTAAGATTGGACCTAAACCGGAGAGGGTGCGCAGCGTGCCCTCTCCAACCAATACCAAATCGCTTTCAAGCCACGGCGGATCGCCGTGCGCCAGCCCCGGAGGAGGGGATATGCGCAGAGATATGGTTGCCGGATCGGCGCTGATCGTCGCAGGTATGCTCTACGCCGCCTGGGCCGTCATTTCGCTGCCGCTCGGCACACTCAACCAGATGGGCCCGGGCATGTTCCCGCTCGGGCTGGGCATCCTGCTTGCATTGTTCGGGGCCGGCATTGTCGGCCCGGCCCTCATCAAGGATGAGCGCATTCCCCAGTTCAATCCCCGGGCATTTCTCGTCGTCCTGGCGTCGCTGGCGGCCTTTGCGCTGGTTATCCGTCCGTTTGGCCTGTTCCCGGCTGTGATCGCGACAGCTGTTGTGTCTTCGTTCGCCATCCCCGGCCCACGACCGCTGACCATCGCTGCGCTCTGCGCCGTTCTTATGTTTCTGACCTGGTTTATCTTTATCTATCTGCTCGCCTTGCAGATTCCGTTGGTCCAGTGGAGGTTCTGATGGGTTCGTTCCTCGATACCGTCCTGCAATCGTTTTCCAACCTTGGACTTGGGTTCGAGACCGCTTTCAGCCTGACCAATCTGGGCTTCATCTCGCTCGGTGTGCTTGTTGGCATGTTCGTGGGCGTGCTGCCAGGCATCGGCTCGGTGACCGCCATCGCGCTGCTGCTGCCGATCACCTACCATCTGGGCGCGGAATCCTCGCTGATCATGCTTGCCGGCATCTGGTACGGCTCGACCTATGGCGGCTCGATCACCTCGATCCTTCTCAACATTCCGGGTACCACAGCCAACGCCGTGACCTGCATCGACGGCTACAAGATGACCGAGCAGGGCAGGGGCAGCACCGCGCTTTTCACCGCCGTCATCGCATCGTTCCTGGGCGGCAGCTTCGGTATCATTATCATGATGCTGTTTACGGTGCCGATTGCCCAGTTCGCGCTGGGTTTCTCATCGGTCGAATATTTCGCGCTGATCGTGCTTGGCCTGGTGGCCGCATCCTCCATCGGCAATGCTGCCATGATGAAGGGACTGGCCATGGTGGTCGTCGGCATCATGGTCGGCGTCATCGGCACCGATCTCTACACGGGCTACCAGCGCTTCACATTCGGCAATCTGGACCTGATCACAGGCGTGAGCCTCGTTTCGCTCTCGATGGGCGTGTTCGGGATCGCCGAGATCATCATGTCCATCCAGAACGGCGCCGACCGCAAGAAGATCGACAAGGATACCGTCAGCTTCCGCGCCATGCTTCCTCAAAAGGGAGAATGGGGCCGGATCGGCATGCCCATCCTGCGGGCCAGCGGCATCGGATCCATCCTCGGTGCGTTGCCCGGAACGGGCCCGGCGATTTCGGCCTATATGGCCTATGCGCTGGAAAGCCGGATCGCCAAGGACAAGAGCCGCATCGGCAATGGCGCCATCGAGGGTGTCGCGACGCCCGAGGCCGCCAACAATGCCGCCGACGTCACCTCGTTCATCCCAACCCTAGCCCTGGGCATTCCTGGCAGCGCCACAATGGCGCTCATGATCGGCGCCCTGATCATCAACGGCGTTTCGCCCGGTCCCCAACTCATGAACAACGAGCCGGGCCTTTTCTGGGGCCTGATCGTCAGCTTCTGGATCGGCAGCCTGCTGTTGCTGGTGCTGTGCCTGCCGCTGGTCAGCGTCTGGGTGCGGCTGCTGATGGTTCCGTTCCATCTGCTCATGCCCGCCATCCTCGTTTTCGTCTGCATCGGCGCCTACAGCGTGCATGGCAGCCCGGTGGACGTGTGGCTGGTCGCGATCTTGGGGATACTGGGCTATCTCGCCCGCATGTTCGCATTCCCCCAGGCGCCGCTGATCCTGGGCTTCGTACTCGGACCGATGCTCGAAGAGCATTTCCGGCGTGCCATGCTGATCTCCCGCGGTGATTTCGGCGTGTTTTTCGAAAGCACGACCAGCGCCGTAATTCTTGCCGTGACGGCGATCATCTTCGTGTGGGGCATCTGGTCAGGCATCAGCGACAAGCGCCGTGCCGCAGCGGCGCGGGTGCAACAGGCCGCTCAGGGACAGACAGTCAACAGCGACTGAATCGTCCCAACAAACCGCAACAGGACTTGAACGACGCTGCCTTGGCAGCGCGCAAATAAGAGGACTTTACCCATGATTGTCGATTGTCACGGCCACTATACTACGGCGCCACAGCCTTTGCGGGAGTTTCGGGCGTTGCAGATCGAAGCGCTGGAAGATCCTTCGCGCAACCCGACCAAAGATTGGGTCAAGATCAGTGACGACCAGATTCGCGAGAGTCTCGAAGGCGCACAGCTCAAATTACAGCGTGACCGCGGGATCGACGTGACGATCTTTTCGCCCATCGCCGGGCAGATGGCCCATCACATCGGCAACGCCGTCACCAGCCAGGTATGGTCGGAGGCTTGCAACGACCTGATCTACCGCGTGACCCAGCTCTATCCCGACAACTACATCGGGGTCTGCCAACTGCCGCAATCGAGCGGCATCCCGCCAAAATCGGTGATCCCCGAGCTCGAACGCTGCATAAACGAACTGGGTTTTGTGGGCTGTAACCTCAATCCCGATCCCTCGGGCGGCCACTGGAAGGATGCGCCCCTCTACGACAAGAGCTGGTACCCGCTGTATGAAAAGCTCGTAGAACTGAATGTGCCCGCGATGATCCACGTCTCGGGTTCGTGCAACCCGGCGTTCCACCACACCGGCGCTCACTACATCAACGGCGACACCACCGCCTTCATGCAGTTCATCCAGTCCGACCTGTTCACCGACTTCCCGGACCTCAAGTTCATCATTCCCCATGGCGGCGGCGCCGTACCCTATCATTGGGGCCGCTATCGCGGCTTGGCCCAGGACATGGGCAAGCCGCTGCTGTCCGATCACCTGCTCAGGAACGTCTATTTCGACACCTGCGTCTATCACCAGGACGGGATCGACCTGCTCACCAAGGTGATCCCGGTCGAAAATATACTGTTTGCTACCGAGATGGTCGGCGCCGTGCGCGGCATCGACCCCGAAACCGGGCATTATTACGACGACACCAAGCGTTATATCGACAACACGCCGGTGCTCACCGATGCCGACCGCGCGAAGATTTACGAGGGCAACGCCCGCAAGGTCTATCCGCGCATCAACCCCATTCTCGACCGTATTGCAGCAAAGGGGTAACCCATGACCCAGATTCCACGCCTCAACGGCATCATCGCAGCGCTCGAAAAGGGCCAGCACGCGGTGATGAGTTTTGCCAAGCCCGAGATCGAGGAGGCGATTGCTTTCTCCACCTCGCGCTATGACGGCATCATGCTCGAAACCGAGCACAACATCTGGGACGGACGCGGCCTGCGCGATGCGATGCAGTACCTGCTCAACCGGCGCCAGCTCGTCACTCGCGGCACGCTCGCGCCATCCGTCACCCCCATCGTGCGCATTCCGCCCAATGGCGGGGAAATGAACCAGTGGTTTGCCAAGCAGGCGCTCGATCTTGGCGCTTATGGTGTTGTATGGCCCCATATCACCAGTGTGGAGGAAGCCTATAATGCGGTTTCCGCTTGCCGTTATCCGCGCCTTCCGACGGCGCCCCGGGCCGAGCCCTCCGGAGTGCGTGGCGACGGACCGCATACCGCATGCCGCTATTGGGGCCTGACCAATCTCGAATATTACGAGCGCGCCGATGTCTGGCCCCTGGCGCCGCAGGGCGAAATTCTGGTGCTGCTGATGATCGAGGACACCAAGGGCATCGCCAATCTGCGCGATATCCTCAAGAACGTCCCCGGCATTGGCGGCATTCTGATCGGGGAAGGGGATCTGGGTCAGGAACTTGGTTTCCCCCGGCAATACGACCACCCGGCGCTGCGCGAGGCGATGGGGGAAATCCTGGCGATTTCGACGGAGGCTGGAGTTCCCGTGGGCCATCCCCATGTCGAACCGGGCAATGTCGAGCGGATCGTCGAAGAGGGATATCGCATCCTGCTGACCCCGCCCGCCCGTAGCTACGCATCCCTCGACAAGACGCTCAAGCTCGTCGGCAGGGGATAACTCTCGCGAGGTCTCTGGACGGGCTGGGCCTTTCCGGAGACCTTCGACAGCCACCGATATTTCTCAGGAGCCCGTTCATGGCAAACCGCACTGGCGGACAGATACTCGTCGATCAGCTCAAGATACACGGCGCCGACCATGTGTTCTGCGTGCCGGGCGAGAGCTATCTCGCCGTTCTCGATGCGCTCCACGACGCGCCGCAGATAAAAACCATCACCTGCCGGCACGAGGGCAACGCGGCGATGATGGCCGAGGCGCATGGCAAGCTCACCAATCGCCCCGGCATCTGCATGGTGACCAGAGGGCCTGGAGCGACCAACGCCAGCGCCGGGCTTCATGTGGCCATGCAGGACGCCACCCCGATGATCCTGTTTATCGGGCAAGTGGCGCGCGATCAGGTCGAACGCGAAGCGTTTCAGGAGATCGACTATCGGCGCATGTTCGGGCAGGTCACCAAATGGACGGCCCAGGTCGATGATGCGTCCCGCTTGCCCGAATTGATCGCCCGCGCCTTCCGGGTGGCAACCAGCGGCCGTCCGGGTCCGGTGGCTATAGCCTTGCCCGAGGACATGCTGACCGAAATGGCCGATGTGTCCGATGCATTGGCCTACACACCGCTGGAAAGCTGGCCGGGTGCCCAAGAGCTTGAAACCATGCGCGGCATGCTCGCCAAGGCGCAGCGCCCCATGATGCTGCTCGGCGGCGCCCCATGGGATGCCGAAGCCGTTTCCGCCATCCAGAGCTTTGCAGAAACCAACCAGCTGCCGGTCGCCACCAGTTTCCGCCGCGCCGACAGGTTCGACAACGGCCATCCGCTCTATGCGGGTGATCTGGGGATCGGGCCAAACCCCAAACTGCTCGAAGCCATCAAGAGTTCGGACCTGCTGATTGTGGTCGGTGCTCGGCTGACCGAGATGACGACGGGCGGCTACACGCTTTTCGACATCCCCGTGCCCAAACAGGCATTGGTCCATATTCACCCCGATCCCGAAGAGCTGGGCCGGGTCTATCATCCTGCGCTGGCCATCAACGCCACCCCGCGCGAATTTGCCAAGTCGCTGGCGGCGCTACAGCCCGTCGACAACCCGGTCTGGGCCGGATCGGGCGAGGCAACCCACGCTGCATATGCCGAATGGCAGGTTTGTCCGCCCAATCCCGGCGACATCCAGTTGGGCGCGGTGATGGAGTGGCTTGAGGCCAATATGCCGGACGAGACGATCTATACCAACGGCGCGGGCAACTTTTCCGTCTGGCTGCATCGCTTCCATCGCTATCGCCGCTTTGCAACCGAGTTGGCCCCCACTTCGGGGTCCATGGGCTATGGCTTCCCCGCGGCCATTGCCGCCGCGATTGTCGAGCCCGAAACGCCGGTCGTCTGCTTTGCCGGCGACGGCGATTTCCTGATGAGCGCGCAGGACCTTGCGACGGCCATGGCGGCCGGTGCCAAACCGGTCACCATTGTCTTCAACAATGGTATTCTGGGCACCATCCGCATGCACCAGGAGAACCATTACCCCGGTCGTGTCTCGGCCACCGATCTGGTCAATCCCGACTTCGCGGCTTACGCAAAAGCCTTCGGCGCGCATGGCGAGACCGTGAGCACGACCGCTGAGTTTGCCCCCGCAATGCAGCGCGCGCTGGCATCGGGCAAGGCGGCGGTGATCGAACTCAAGCTCGATCCTGAGGCGATCACCCCTCGAACCACTCTCACCAAGCTGCGACAGGCGGCTCAGGACAAGGCGTAGCGATACTTTGCTTCGTATAAGAGCAAAGCAAGATCTTTGTCCATGTGGTGTCGCCCATGAACAAAACCGGTTAGGGGGACAGAAACGCACTTGACCCCGTTCCAGACCAAACTGTAGTAAAATCAAGCGTCTCCGGCGCGGGGCCTGTAGCTCAACTGGTTAGAGCCGACCGCTCATAACGGTCTGGTTCCAGGTTCGAGTCCTGGTGGGCCCACCAGCAAATCCGGTCGTCTCAGCGCAATGCTGGGGCGACCGTTTGCTTTACGGGGACCGGTAGGGGGACCGGTGTGCCCCTGATTTCCCCCACAATTCGCCGGAACTTCCCACCAAAGATCACACCAACTGGTGTGAAGTTTGATGTGATCTTCCGTCGCAGAGTGGTGGAGTTCCCTTCAGTTCGTTCTCGCTTCGTTCTATTCTCCCAACGAACGAGGAATCGCCGTGGGACACAACCCGCCACCAGATCGATCGAAATGGGCGCAGCTCAAGCACTGGGCAGCGGACGGCAGGATCGTGCGCGTGCGCTGCGCCCTCTGCCGGCGCACGCTGCACTTCTATGCCGCCGATCTCGTCCAGGTCTACGATCCGCAGATGCTCGCGCACGAGTGGCGGCCGGCGTGCTCACGCTGTGGGAAAGCGGACTGGGTGAGCGTGCGATCGAGGTTCCCGGGGCCGGACGATGTTGGCCGCACGATCATGCGGAGGCCGGCTGGCGTGCGGCAGATCCAGCTATGGCGCAGCGAGCCCTACGGCCCACCGCCTCGCTCGGGATGATCGGGCTCCAGCCGCTCCACAGCCTCGGATGCTAACTCGGCGAGCAGGCTCCCGAGTTGGATCGATCGGGTCGCTAGATTCCTGAGCTCCTCGACGCCGTACCACTTCTCCTGAAAAACATTGAGCCCATTATTGCCACGCCATTGGACGAACTGCAGTTTGGTCTGCTTGCCCTTCATGCCCTCTTTCGCGCTAGTTAACGTCCAGTGACAGACGGTGTTGCGGACAACGCCGAGCGTCTTGGCCTCAGAGGCAGCCGCTCGCAGCAACCCTCCCAGCGAACCCTTCGACTGGTCGAATTCCGGTAGCTTGACGCAGGCTTGCCGAATGATGTCCACGACGACGTCGAAACCAGCCTTTTCTGTCGGCATAGGGACGCCGTGGGTCCGTTCCAGTGTCCAGTAGACGGCCCGCAGATGGCTCTCGATGAAGCCCCAGCTCAGCGCAATCTCGCCAATGCTGGGCGCGATCGACTGCACCAGACCCTCCGTGATGCCGTGATCGGCTTCGGGGATTTGGATATCCAAGTGTAGCGTGCCTCCTCTAGCTACACTTTACTGGCACAGATGGTCGGTTGCTGCATAGAGCCGTCAAAGCCCTGGTGGTTTTGGCGCATAGCCCCCGATCTCGATGACCATGCCGGGATCGAAGTCGCGTTCGTTTTCGCGGCCGACGCCGTGCGGATTGCAGACGATGCGTGTCTCGCCGACGACATAATCGAACGAGTCGTGCATATGCCCATGCAGCCAGAGCGCCGGCTTGTACTGCTCGATGGTCCGCGTGAGATCACTGGCGAACCCGGCCGTCGACCAATCCTTCGCGAAGCGGTTCGCGATGCTCCCGGGATGCGGGGCGTGATGCGAGACAACGACTGTCGGCAGGTCGCTGCTGGCCAGCTCGGCTTCGAGCCAGCGCTTCGAACGATAGTGCTGCTGCCGCGCGAGGGATGGCGTCCACCTCTCCGTGGATTCATCGCGGTGCCGAAAGCGGCTGTCGTTGAGCTGCGCGGCGCCGCGGGACGCATATGCCATGGTCGCCGTGTCGCGTCCGAAGATCGCGAGATCGTACCAGAGCGTTGTGCCCAGTATCCTGACACCATCGATCGTCAGGCTCATGTCGTCGAGCACGTGGACGCGATTGTTCGTCCGCACCGCGGCCCTGCCTGCCAGCTCGCAATTGCGCTGCATTGAGCGCTCGAAGCTATAGAACTCATGATTCCCAAGCACGTAGGCCACGGGCATGTGTTGCCCGATGTAGAAATCGAGCCACGCCACGCCCTCTTCGGGATCGCCCTCGATCAGATCCCCCACAACGACGCACAGGTCGGCATCGGGGATCGTCGGGAGATAGCGGTCGGCGCAGATGGCGCCGTTGGGCATGTGCAAGTCGCTGAAGGTCCAGATCTTCATGGCTTCATCCCCGGCGATGGCGACAGGATTTCCCGCAGCGCATCCATGTGCTGCTCGTCGATCGTATACGAATCGTGGTCCCACGTCGCCGGCACGATCAAAGCGCCGTCCTCGAGGCGGGGGTATTCGCCGTCGCCCAGGCGGCAGTCGACGATGCTGAGCCTGCCGTCTTGCATGCTGACGCGCACGGCGTTCGGCTTCTGGAAGCGGCGCATCTCCGCAATCGTCTGCTCGAAGCCGGCGACGTGCTCGGGCCTGATGACGAGATTGCGGCCGCTGACGCGCACTGGCACTTGGCCGCCGTATTGCAGGGCTACGAGCTTGGGCTCGTCGACGTGCTGCGGCTGCAAGATGAAGCCGCCGTCGATGTCCCGAGAAACGAACATCGTATTCACGCCCGTGTTGGGCACGAGCTGCGCGATCTCGTCGTCGGCATCGCGGAATTCGAGCGGCGGGCAAAGCTGCAGGCGGGCTTTGATCTCGTCGAGCGTGACGGGTCTGTAATTGAAGTTGTCGACCCCAGCATCGATGCTCTGGCGCGATCCTGGCAGCCGTGCATGGGAGTGCCCGTAGAGCTGGATCGCCCCTCGCCTCATATTGCGCCACACGCGCAGCGAATAGTGGTTCAAGACGATGGCCTGCCCATCGAGCAGGATCTCTTTCTGCTCGCTGATCGATTCCCACGGCAAGCGCTGCGTGGGATGGATCTTGTCGCCGTGGAAATGATCGTGATTGCCCAGGATCAAATGCTTGATCCCGTTCAATTGATCGAAGATCCAACGGACGCGCTGCGGAGACGTGCGGTATGCGAAATCGCCGAGATGATAGACGACGTCGTCATCCCGGACGCGCTCGTTCCAGTTCGCGATCAACGCTTCGTCGTGCCCTTCGACGTCGAACGGCCTCTCGCACATCGCGACGATCCTAGAGTGACCAAAATGCGTATCGGCCGTGAAGAAGGTTTGGCTCATTGTTGTGTTTTCCCGTGAGATCAAGGGTATGCCGGATCCACTTGCAAGGAACTAGGCCGCTATGATTGGGGCTGGTGCCTTGCGTCGTACGGCCGCAGATTTTCGCCAGAGGCCAATCACGGCCGGGGAGATCCTGATGTTGAAATCAGTGCTGGCGGCTATCGGCCGCTTCTTTGCAGCAATGCCACGGTGGGCGCTGCAGCGCGTGCGCGTGGGTGCCGAATGGATCATGAAGCTCGTGGCAGTACCGTCGCCAGCGTACGAGGCTGGGACGGTACCTGGCACTGTCGATTGCAGCGATGACGAACATCTCGCTGCTATCCGGACGGCGGCGGGCCATATTTACGACGGCGCCGTGCCGCCTCCGAGCGTGATGGCCATGCTGTCGAAGGACGATGTCGTGTGGCTGGGGACGATGCCGAAGAAGATGCATTCACTCGTCGTCGCTGCGAGCGATGCCGACCTGAGAGCCCATCTCCGCGGAAAGCGGATGATCCGGGGCCTGCTTAATGCCGATCCGGCGGCCGTGGCCGACTATCAGAAGGCGCGCGAGACAGCGAGAACGGCGCCGCCGGAGCGGCGGGAAATGCGCCCGGCAGCTGCTTGAATGATTGCGGGGGCGCAAGCCCTCGTGATCAATCCGTGCGGACGTTATCGATCAGTGTTGCGACAGGGATTCCAGCAATGCCAGATTCGAAGCTGCCCTGTCGCTGCGCAGTGCCTTCAGCTCCGCTTCGAGAGCAGCGATCTTGCGCTGCGCAGCGACAAGCTGACGATCGCGCTGCGCGATGGCCGTCGCAGCATTGCGCTCGATGCTTCGGATCGCAGCGCCAGCACCCATCGCAAGTCCGAGTTCTCCGTCTGTGATGTTCATTTGGCGCCTCCGTTCTAGTATTCGATGTAATCATTATCATTGATGTCCTGGCCAATCTGCTGGTCAGTTGATTCAATTTTATCATCCATGGCGATATCCGCGCCAGCGGTATGATCGGCTCGTCCTTGGGCTTAAAGACTAGAATGTCCTCTACGTTGGCGACTGATGGAAGATTGCGGCCACGCCGGTTCTCGCGCTGACGAAACTTCGTGGCCCATGCCCTTGGAGTACAAAAGCGCGCCGACGCGGCGCATCACGATTTCGACGTGGTACCCCCATGCCACCCAGATTGGTCTTGTGCCATTCGTTACGCCGTGATGCTTATCCGGCATGAACGAGCCGACGATCATGTCCAGAGCCGAACGGAACGCCGAGCAGAAGCGCAAGGCTGCTGCACGTTCGCGTGCCTGGCGTCAGCGGAAAAAGGCCGCTGCATCTCCGGAGGCGCGGGACATTGACGCGGCGCTGGCTGAGTCCGTCGCTTTTTACGTTAGCAGGGATGGTGTCAACATCGGAATTGAGCCACTGGCGCTGGCAGCGATGGCACGTTTCATTCTCGAACGGCAGGGATTCGATCCGACCGTTGCCGTTTCGGCTGTGGCGGCGCGGACGGCGAGGCGGGATGAGCATGATGATCCGCATCACATGCCCTCGCTGTGCATCGAGCAGGAGCGGCTGCGGCCACCGAAGAGCGGAAGCTGGCGCACTCCAGTGTCGACGATGCTGAAATTCGTTACCGCCAGGGGTCATTCGACTGGCGAGGCGTAGTTCGTTCCCGATCTGACGCATTCGCCATCATGGGCGTAAACTCACTATGCCCCCGTTACATCATCATACGCCAACACGGCCAAGCATGTGCACGCCACGGCGACTGAAGTATCGCAAGCAACGAAAATGAAACGTCAGATGCTGGACTTTGATGACTAGGGCCAGCGCCCCATGAAAGAACAAGGGCCCGGCCCTTGGCCGAGCCCTCCTAGGCCGACTCCACTTTGAGGAAACGGTGCGCGAAGTCTATCAGCCGCGTGAGCGGCAGGTCGACCGTATGGCCTGCAAAGCTGAATGAACGACTCGTGTTTCAGAAAGCCTCGAAATACATCTAGGTTTTTCTGAAAATGAGAAGTTAGGCGGAAAGTAGCTTCTCAAGAAAAGTAGAATCGAGCCATGCCGTTCGCAGTCTGGAAGGCTGAGCATTCCACGCCGTACCTTGTATTGCTGGGATGATCGCTACGTCAATGGTGGTCCCGAGTCTCTGGAGAATTGATTCTCGGCACCCAGTCGTGTCTGGAATGGCATCCCGGCCAACATCCATGACCAGATCATCATCAGCTCTGATACACTTTGATCGCGCTCTTGCCCCCTCCTTGCTTGTTCACGGCGATGCGGGTTGGGATGCGCTCCTTCATCGCATCGACATGGCTGATGACGCCAACCTGACGGCCCTGTGATTGCAGCCTTTCCAGCGCATCAATAGCCAGATCCAGACTGCCGGCATCGAGCGACCCGAAGCCCTCATCGATGAACAGTGTGGCCGCGAGACCACCTTTGCCGCCCATTCGCGAAAGGGCGAGCGCAAGGGCGAGCGACACCAGAAATCGCTCTCCGCCTGAAAGACTGCGCGTAGCACGGGCTTCACCGCCCATATCACAATCTTCGACCTGCAGCGCGAGATCCGCAGCGCGGCGTAGCCGGTAACGCGGGTTGAGGTCCGAGAGATGATGGTTGGCGTGATCAACCAGCACGTCCAGCGTGATGGATTGCGCGACCCTGGCAAATTTGTCCCCACTGCGAGAACCCGCTGCGTGGTTTACAGCCTCCCAGATATCCAGTTCGGAGCGAGCTTGGGCAATTTCCACCTCCAGCCCGGCAAGCGCGGTCCGCGCTGCAATATCGCGTTGGAGTTCCCCGTTGATTGCGCCGATCCTTTCAGCGCGCGTCTGGTCGGCGGCATCCAGCACCGAAAGTGCCTCTGTCAGAGCCTCGGGTGGATCTTCGGGCAGGCCAGCAGCTTCAGCGTCGGCGTGATCTTTGCGCCGAGAGTCCAAAGTGGCGCGAGCCGAAGTGACGGAATCGTCGAGTGCACGAAGCCGTTGACGCAAGATGGCGACGCCCGTTGCAGGGAGACCAAAAAGATTGTCCAGATCAGCCGGGGCCAGATCCGTGCTGGCCAATGCCTCGGCAAGCGCCGACTGTGCGATTTCCTGCGCCTGATTTGCGCCCGTCATTTCAGTAGCAGCGGCCTCGGCCTTGGCGCGAGCAGCGGCCCAGGCAGCCGTAGCTTCCGCCAGAGCATTTCGGGCCGCATCCAGTGCGGCAGCAGCGCCTTTGCGTGCTTCGTTGTGACGGGTACGATGCGTGGCAGTAACTTCGCCGCCTAAAAGAGGTGCACGTTCGTCCTGGAGGGTCTGCAGCGTATTCAATCGAGCCGTGACAGCTTCATTCGCTTCGCCAAACTGTTTTGCGGCGTTTTCAGACCGGCTTTCCGCCTTTGCAAGCTGGGGCGCCAACGCGACAAGTGTGGCCGAGTTGCTATCACGAACCTTGCGTAGCTGGGTGACTTCCGCGACCCGGCTTTCCAACCGACCCGACAGACCGGGAATGGCCAGGTTTTCTCCTACCTGCTCCAGAATCGGAGAAATCGCGGTAGCATGACGAAGACTCTCCGCTTCAGCGGTTTCGGCTGCACGCAGGTCCAGCATTTGAAGGCTGGTCGCATTGGCAAGCTCGCCGTTCCAAGTTTCGCGCGCGGAGGTATGACCGGCAATGATCTTGCGCAAACCTTCGCGCTGGCTGGTCGTACTGGCCAGTGAGTTCCGCAGCCCGGAAAGTTCCACTTGAGCTGCAGCTTCGGCTTGCCGGGCGGTTTCTATCCTATCCAGCATAGTGGCAAGATATGCGCGATCTTCCCCGGGTTCCTTGGGCAGAGCGGGACAATTTGGTACGGACAAGGCCCGGTTGTATGCATCCTGCCAATGAGCCCATGTGGTGGCTATCATCGCTTCGGCTGTCTGCGCATTCCTTCCGGCGTGTTCCAACTCTCCCTGTGCACGATCCTGAGCGCGCAGTGCCGCGGCCTGTTCATTGCGAGCATTCTCGACGGCTGCGCGTGCCGCAGCCAGGTCGGCGCGTAGCCCTGCGGCCAGATCGGCCAGTGCGCTATCGGCATGGGTTGGATGTTCGGGGGATCCGCAAACCGGGCATGGTTCTCCCGGCTCCAGCCGCAAGCGCAGTTCTCGCGCGGCATCCGACGCCGCTATGTCAGCGCGTTCGGTGGGGGCGATTAGGGCCGTGACCTGCGCGTTCGCAGTTGTCATGGCCTCGGCAGCAGCGCCTGCTTGGGCTTTGGCAGTGGCTAGGGCCTCTTTTGCAGCTTCGGCGGTTTTTTCTGCCGCCGCAAAATCCGAGCGGGCAGAACTGTGCTCCTGCTCGGCGCGGCGGATATCTGCAAGGGCAGTGGCAAACGTCTGAAGTTCACTTCCTCTTTCCGGCGGATGAGTAGTCTCGAGTGTGCGGAGGCGGTCTGCCAGATTGGCGGCTTCGTTGGTCAGCCTGACTTCATCTGCTGTGTCGTTCTCGGTCCGGGTGGCGAGTTCGGCCAGCGCGAAGGTCAATCGCTCGATCTCAGCCCGATGAGTGTCGCTGTCGCTCCTTGCCCGTGTCACGGCGGACTGCGCTTCGTCATGCGCCACAATATGCTGGCGGATTTGCAACCAGTTATCGGCCAATGCACAATCAGAGGAACGTTCGGCGAGTTCCGCTTCAGTCGCCTGCAAAGTTTCGCGGGCTTTGGAATCATCTTGCTGCAAGGCCTGAAATGCAATCCGGGCCTGCTCGGCTTCTTGTTCCAATGCCTCAGCTTGCGAGCGGGAAGTTTCCAGCTCAGTCGTGGCAGAAGAGATACGGCTGTCTAGCGCTGCGGCCCGATCCCAGAGCGGGCCAAATATCTTGAACTCATTCTCGCGGGATGTGTGTTCGGCCTCCGCCTGCCGGGTCACTTCCTGAAGCGCATTGGCTTTCGCGGCAGTGTCGTTGGAAAATTCGGTGGTTGCCGCTACCGAGCTGGTAGCATTGCCTACTCGATCCTTGGCATCTCGCAGGGTTTGCCATTGAGCGCGCAGTGGGATTGCCTGGTCAATACGGGCAAGTTGTGCGCGCTCGACACCGGCATCGGACTGGCTGGTCACGGCCTGTTCGAGCGCGGTCTCGGCGAGCCCGACCTGCCGGGCCGTTTCGGCATATCGGGTATGGCGTGCCAAGGCATCCTTGAAGGTCCTGGCCTTAGCACCTGCTGCCTGATTGGCTTCGGTTATGACAAGCCGTTCGGCCTCCAATGCCGCACGGTCCTCATCCGTCAATATCTGATGGCCCTCGCGTCGCTGGACCAGCGCCCCATGCGCCTGACGGGCGGCCTCGGTCCGTTCATAGATTCGCGATGATACCGCTCGGTAGAGACCGGTGCCCGTGACTTTCTCCAACAGGCCCGCGCGATCATTGGTGTCGGCGCGAAGAAAGGCATCGAAGTCGCCTTGAGCGAGCAAGACAGTGCGGCGAAACTCGTCGTAGGAAAAGCCGGTCAAAGCGGTGATTTGTTCGCTGACGATTGTGATCTGGCTAGCTAGCACCTGTCCATCGGAGACCCGGGCCAGCGAGCGTGAGACGTTCTGCAACTGCCCGTCGACTTTATCGCGGGCGCGGCGCGCCTGCCAGCGGGCGACATAATCCTGTCCGTCGCGAGCGGTGAAGCGAACCTCGGCCCAACCCTGGGCGGCACCCCGACGCAAGATGGCGCGGGAATCGCGCGCCTTGATGGCCTTGCCGGACGGATCGGGGACTTCGTCGCCCGCGGATCCTGCAAGACGCGGGGCATCGCCATAAAGCGCCAGGCACATGGCGTCCAGGATCGAGGATTTGCCAGCCCCTGTCTCGCCGGTGATGACGAACAGACCAGCGCCAGCCAATGGTGCTGCGGTGAAGTCGATAGCGAATGGCTGGGCAAGGCTTGCTATGTTCTGGCCTGAAATGGAGAGGATGCGCATGGGATCAGAACTCAGCTTCAGATTTCGGACAGGGCATCACGGAAGGCGGCAAGATGCGCTGTGTCCGGGTTGACACCGTGGGATTGGTTGAATGCCATCAAGAATAAATCCTCCGGCGAGGTGTCTGCCAGGTTCGGCGGCGGTGTTTCGGGCGTGCCTTCGGCCTCAGACCGGGCAATCGTCAGGCCAGCAAGCCGAACCGGAAGTGCCTCGATCAGCGCTTCGGCCTCAGCTGCGATCTGAGTTACCGGCCTGTCTGCAATGAGGGACAGATAGATAAACGGTTGCGCGTCGCGCGGCGTCTCGGATTGCAGGTCTAAAGCATTCAGGGCTGAGGCAACTTCCGCCAGCGGCGCGACGCCCGTGGCTGGCAGGCGGTGCATTGGGACGGGCCGAGGCAGAGGGATGTGTCGGGGCGCGAACCCATCGTCGAGATCGAGCAGCGTGACACCATGATCATAACCGATTTCGGCGGCGGACATTGGGAAGGGAGAACCGGAATAACGCACCCTGCCGCCGTCAAGCGATTGCGGCCGGTGCAAATGGCCAAGGGCAACATACGACAGGGCTGGCGGGAAGATGTCAGGCGGTACCGCATGCTCGCCGCCGATGAGAATGCGTCGTTCTGCTCCTTCGGATTCGAGGCCACCCGAACAGGTAAGATGCCCCATGGCAATGATTGGTAGTCCGCCCGCTTGCGTCTCTGCGGCATCCGACATCGCCAGATGTAATGCGCGAACCGCGGCGGTAACGGCGGACTCGGCGCCACCGGTCGCCCCGAGTTGCAGCCCCGGCAGATCAGCCTGTCTGAGGAAGGGCACAGCCAGCACGTGCGCGTGGACCGTTCCGGTGTTGTCACACAAGGGAATAAGATGGCGCTGTAAATCTACATCCGTAGCATCGCGCCGCAACGTGCCGAGTACATGTACGCCAAGCTCGTTCAGGATGGCCTCGGGCGCCTCAAGCCGCTGCGCCGGATCATGGTTGCCTGCCGTTATCACGATTTGCAGCCGGGGATTTGCACGTAAAAATCCGGCGATCGCGGCATAAAGCAAACGCTGCGCTTCACCTGACGGGTTGATGCCATCGAACACGTCGCCGGCAATCAGGAGCGCGTCGACGCCCTCTTTGACAATCACATCCCGCAGAGCGTCACAAAAGACCTGATGTTCATACTCGCGCGACCAGCCATTAAGCGTTTGACCGATGTGCCAGTCAGCAGTGTGCAGAATTCGCATCAGGTCTCCCCCAGACTTGACAGTTGGATGCATGTCAGAATAAAAAGTATACGGGCATCGCAAAGTTGTCCATATATTTTATATCCTTGTGAGCGCGACGGGACGAACAATGTTGAAATGGGGTGTCGAGAGGCGGCTGGAGTTCATCGAATTCCGCCTGTTCTGGGAGGGGGGTGTCAATCGCTCTGACCTGATCGATACGTTTGGCGTTTCGGTTCCGCAGGCATCAAAGGATTTGACCCATTATCAGGAACGGGCCCCGCTGAACGCGGTCTATGACAAAAGCGCTCGCCGCTACGTAGCCGGGCCGGAATTTCGGCCGGTGTTCCTTGATCCGGATCCGGATGCCTATCTCATGCGGCTGCGCTCGATGGCGGAAGGTTTCGCCGAGCCAGGCTCGAACTGGCTTTCCACCCCGCCTGATATGGATATCGCACTTTCTTTGCGCCGTAAGATCGATACCGAAGTTCTGCGTTCAGTTCTGTCGGCAGTGCGAGATGAAAGGTCGCTCAAGCTTTACTATCAATCCATGAACCGCGATCGACCCGATCCGGCATGGCGGCGGATCACCCCCCATGCCTTTGGCTTTGATGGTCTGCGCTGGCATGTTCGGGCCTGGTGCCATGAAACGGCTCGGTTTAAGGATTTCCTGCTTTCGCGCGTCCTTGGACACGGCGAGTTCGGTGAGCCGGGTGCCGGTGCGGCTCAGGACAGGCTGTGGCAAGAATCATTCGACATCATCATTGTGCCGCATCCCGAGCTGTCCGCCGGTCAGCAGGCGGTGGTCGCGAAGGATTACAACATGGTGGATGGGCGCGCTGTGCTGACAGTTCGCTACGCCATGTTGTTCTATGTGCTTAAGCGGCTAGGGCTTCTTGAAGAGGCCAGGCTGCGTGATCCCCGGACCCAGCATATCGTTGCGGCTGACGAACAGGAGGTTGCCGCCGCACTTGAGCGGGCGCAGCACGAGTTCGATGACGCTGACATGGCAAGCGGAGTCACGCCCCGATGATGTCTGCCGTACCGAAATACCGGATGTCTTTTGGTGTGGGCGGGCTCATGCTCAATGAGAGTCTCGCGATTGTGCAAAGCTATCAACCCGGTGAGAGCTGGGCGTCTGCTCGAGAGCGCTTGCTGGCACAGGGCGCGTCATCCTTACCCAAACTGGCCTCGCAAACCCGCACGCTTCGTGAAGTGTATGACCGGATAGGCCATCTCTCGGATGCCGAGCGCCAGTACCTGTCGGCAGAGGCTGACCGCGCAGAGCAGCAAGCAATGGTGTGGCTGGCGGTCTGCCGGACCTATCGCTTTATATACGAATTCGCAGTCGAGGTGATCAGCGAACGCTACCAATCATGGCGGCTTGACCTGGGTCATGAGGTTTTTGACCGCTTTCTCGCGGAGAAGGCCGAGAGTGATCCTGGCCTCGCTGAGCTTTCAGCTTCAACCTGTGCGAAATTGCGTCAGGTCCTGTTTCGGATATTGCGTGAAGCTGGCTTGAGAAGTGTCGAGGGCAGAATTCAGCCGATTTGGTTGTCGGGGCGCATGAAGCGGCTGATTGAGGGGAGTAATCCGGCGGACTTGCGGGTCTTTCCCGGAAATGGGGGGTAATTGTGGACACGAAAACTGATCGGCGCGCCCGCGCCGAGCACCTGTTCAGGGTAGTTTCCAGTGATCGGTTCTTGCAAAAGCAAGGGCTGGGGAATGAAGTTCCCTTTTTCATCTGCGCTTTTGATGCCGAAGACGGACTGAGCCTGGGCGAGGATCGCGAGGATCTGATCGCCCGGCTGAGCCACGCTGGTGTGCGCGTCCTCGATATCGATCTCTACGACCTTTCACTCAGGATCCTCGAAGACCGGGAAATCTTTGAGCAGATTCTTGAGGTTGAAGCCGAAACGGAAAAGGCCGAGCTCAAGGAGCTGTTGCAGGGCGTTCTGGAACCGCAGGCGCACCTCATTCCAGAGATTGCGCGGCGCATCGAAGACGTCCCGCACGAGGTGATCTTCCTGTCAGGCGTAGGCGAGGTTTACCCCTACCTGCGGTCGCACAACGTACTCAACAACCTGCAAAGCACCGCGAAAGACCGCCCGACGGTCATGTTCTTTCCGGGAAAATACACGCACGCGTTGGCGACAGGAGCATCGCTGGAACTGTTCGGCTTGCTGCATGACGACAAATACTACCGCGCGTTCAATATCATGAATTACGAGGTCTGACCGATGGCTACTCTTCTACGTGATATCTTTGCCAAAAAAGTCGACCGTTCAATCGATGGGGTGATCAAGGCTGACGACAAGGCCAGCCTCCTGACCGAGCTCGATGAATATGTCATTACCAACGAGATCGGCGCCCGGCTGGAGCAGTTCCTCGACGCCTACAACAATTACGATACCGCGAACGGCGTCTGGATTTCGGGCTTCTTCGGGTCAGGTAAGTCTCACCTGCTGAAGATGCTCGCCCTTCTGCTGGAGAACGACGAGGTTGAGGGCCAGCGCGCCGTCGAAATCTTTGAGCGAAAGCTCGCGGACAACCCGATGCTGGCGGGGGCTTTGCGAAAGGCAGTGTCGATTCCGTCCCGGTCGGTCTTGTTCAATATCGACCAGAAGGCGGATGTGATCTCGAAGACGGATGTTGATGCGCTTCTGGCCGTCTTCCAAAAGGTCTTTGACGAGATGTGCGGCTATTACGGCAAGCTCCCGCATATCGCGCAGTTCGAGCGTGATCTGGATAGCCGTGGCAAGCTTGATGCCTTCAAGGCGGCGTTTGCGCAGTCTTCCGGTAAGCCCTGGGAGCGCGGGCGCGAACAGGCTCTGATGGAAGGCAGGCATATTGCGGCCGCCTTTGCGGAGGTCACGGGCGATGAGGTCAAGGATATTCTTGGCCAGTATCGCAAGGACACGAAGGTCTCGATCGAAGATTTCGCCAATATGGTGAAATCGTGGATCGATGCGCAGGGGCCAAAATTCCGACTGAACTTCTTCGTCGATGAGGTGGGGCAGTATATCGCCGACAACGTCAAACTGATGACGAACCTGCAGACCATCGCCGAAAGCCTGAACACGAAGTGTAAGGGACAGGCCTGGATTGTTGTCACCGCTCAGCAGGACATGGGTTCGGTCATCGGCGATCTGACGGCGCAGCAGGAGAATGACTTCTCGAAAATCCAGGCGCGCTTCGCCAACCGGATGCCGCTGAACTCCCAGGATGTGGCCGAAGTCATCCAGCGCCGCCTTCTGGCCAAGACCGAGGCCGGTCAGATCACCCTTGGCAATCTTTACGATGCTGAGGAGAACAACCTGCGCACTCTGTTCGATTTCGGCGATAATTCCTTCAAGTTCAGGAACTTCTCCGGAAAGGAGCAGTTCGTCGCGAGCTACCCGTTCCCGAACTACCAATATGATCTGTTCCAGCGCGCGATCATGGGGCTCTCTCAGCACAACGCGTTTGAGGGCAAGCATAGCTCGGTCGGTGAACGCTCGATGCTGGGGGTGTTTCAGGAGGTAGCCAAAAAGCTGGCGGATACGCCTGTCGGGGGGCTGGCGACCTTCGACCTGATGTTCGAGGGGATTCGCACCGCCTTGAAATCATCGGTTCAGCAGTCGATCCAGTTGGCCGAAAAGAACCTTGGCGATGATTTCGCCGTTCGGGTCCTGAAAGTCCTGTTCCTTGTCAAATATGTCAAGGAATTCAAGCCGACCGCTCGCAACATATCGATCCTCCTGCTGTCCCGATTCGAGGCGGACCAGACCGCGCAGCGCCGCAATATCGAAGAGGCGTTGTCTCTTCTGGAACGCCAGACGCTGATCCAGCGCAATGGCGAGGTCTATGAATTTCTCACGAACGAGGAAAAGGACGTCGAGGCCGAGATCAAGGCAATTGCGGTCGATCCCGCCGAGATCGAACGGCAGCTTGATGAACTGGCGTTTGGCGCGATCCTCCGTCACGGCAAGATCAAGCATGCCGGCACGGGTGTCGATTACGCTTTTACCCGCAAGCTCGACGGGCACAGCCTGAACCGGGAGCACGAGCTTTCGGTGAATATTATCTCGCCCTTTAGCGACGATTCCGACGCACCGGACGTGGTTCGTTCGAACAGCATGGCAAGCGATGAGATGGTTGTCATGCTGGGGCGGGATGTGCGCTTTACGCGCGACCTCATCCTGTGGCTCCAGACCGTAAAATTTGCCCGTCAGGTCACCAGCGGTGATGCTCAGCCCGGCCGCGATCGCATCATTGCGGAAAAGCGTGACCAGAATACGCGGCGTGAAAAGGACCTGGTGCAGCGGCTCCGCAATCTGATCGCAGATGCGCGGCTGTTCGTGCGCGGAGCCGAGCTGGAAATCGGAGGAGAAGACCCGCAGGAACGATTGGTCAAAGGTTTTCAGGTCCTGGTCGACAAGGTCTATACCAGCCTGCCGGTTTTGCGCGGCGCCACTTACACCGAAGCCGATCTTGCGCGCGCAGGCAAAACCGATGGCGAACTTTTCGGCGGCGAAGGCAGCGGTTTGACCGAAGCCGAGCAGGATGTGCTGAACCATGCTCAGGCCCAGATGCGGCTTGGGACGCGGGTCTCGGCCAAGGCCTTGGTCGAAAAGTTTGGCGCGAAACCTTATGGATGGCCTTCCATTGCAGTGCTGTGCCTGACCGCGAGCCTTGTCGCGCGCGGTAAGCTTGAAGCGCGGGCCGACAGCGCTCTGCTGGAAGGGGATGCTCTGGTACAGGGGCTGCGCAACAGCCATGCCCTTAGCAACATCCTGCTCTCTCCACAGATCGAGTTCACCGGCCCCCAGATCCGCAAATCGCGCGAGCTGTTTCAGGCACTGTTCGATCTGCCCGCCTCGGGCAATGACGCCCGCAGTCTCGGGGCGGAATGGCAGGCCCAGTTGCGCAAGCTGACAAGTGAACTGGAGGCTCTTGGCCGGCAGTCGGCTGGTTACCCCTTTATCGCCGCCCTCGATCCTCTGCGGACTCTGCTCGACAGCATGCGCGACCAGTCGGCGACTTGGTTCATTACCGGCCCGGTTGGGCACGAAGATCAGCTGCTGGATGCCAAGGAGGATATCCTCGACAAGGTCCGCAGCTTCATGTCCGGACCGCAGAAGGTCATCTATGACGAGGTGCGCGCTTTCCTGACCGCTCAGGATCAGAACGTCACCTTTGCCGAAGATTCTGCCGCCGATGCACTGCGTCAGACACTGGCCGATCCGCAGTGCTTCAAGGGCACCGCGATTCAGGAACTGAAGGCGGATTTCTACGCCCTGAAGGAACGCATCGAACAAACAGTTCTGGCTGAGCGCAACGCCGGCATCGCGGCGATTGACGAGGTAGCCGAGAAAACCACCCAGACCTCGGAATTCCGCGCGCTACCGCCAGAGCAGCAGACGCGTATTCGCGATGAGCTTGCCGCGCAGAAAGCCAGCGTTGCCTCGCAAACCCTGATCCCGGCCTTGCGCCATCGGGCGACAGAGGTGCGCTCCAACCTTCTGGCCGACACGCTAACGCGGATCGCGGCACTGACGCCTGCACCGGCGCCGACTCCCGCTCCCGCACCTGCCGGCGGCGTGGCCGAACCTCAGCCAGCACCATATGTGCCGCCGGCACCGGCAAGGCCCCAGTATGTCAACGCCCAGTCGATCACTGTCTCTATCGGGAAAGCCTATCTCGAAGATGAGGACGATGTGACCCGCTATCTTGATGAGATGAAAAAGACCCTGCTGGCCGAGATCGGCGCGGGCAAGAAAGTGATTGTCTGATGGATACCAACGCCCTGAAGAAATTTGCGCAAAGCGCGCGCAACCTGCTGATCGATCAGGTCACTGCCCGGCTTGACATGGTGCTGGCCGAAGGCGCAGCGGCTCGCCGCGAGCATCCCAAAGCGATTGCTAAACTTGAAGCCGCCGCCAACAGCAACCGCGCCCATGTGATCGAGCAGGCAGCCTACACCTGGTTCAACCGCTTCACCGCGCTGCGCTTCATGGATGTGACGGGTCTGACCAACCCGCGCGTCGTGTCGCCCGCCGATGGCGCTACCCGGCCCGAGATTCTGGCTGAGGCGATGGCCGGCAACCTGCCGGATCGTGCCCGGCCCGAGATCGCCGAATATCTGAACGGCACCCGGCCCGCCCATGACGGGCAGGCCGAAGCCTATCGGCTGCTGCTGATTCATGCTTGCAACGAATGGTACGGCGCGATGCCCTATATGTTTGAGCGCGCCGACATGCTCGACCGGGCCGAGGATTATACCGAACTGCTGATGCCGGATGATCTTCTGTCGCCGGATAGCATCCTTGCCCGCCTGCGCGAGGTGATGACGGACGATGCCTGCCAGGATGTCGAGATCATCGGCTGGCTTTACCAGTTCTATATCAGCGAGAAGAAGGATCAGGTCTTTGCCGGCCTGAAGAAGAACCAGAAGATCACGGCGGAGAACATCCCGGCGGCAACGCAGCTGTTCACCCCGCACTGGATCGTCCGCTATCTGGTGGAGAACTCGCTGGGGCGGCTGTGGCTGCTGAACCGCCCGCAATCTAAGCTGGAGGCGAAGATGGACTATTACATCGCGCCGGAAGAGCCGGAGACAGATTTCCTGCGCATCACCCGGCCCGAGGATATCCGCATCTGCGATCCGGCCTGCGGCTCGGGTCATATGCTGACCTATGCGTTTGACCTGCTGTATGAAATCTATGCTGAAGAAGGCCATGACGCGGCCGAGATTCCCGGTCTGATCCTGAAGCATAACCTGACCGGCATCGAGATTGACGACCGCGCCGGGGCGTTGGCGGCGTTCGCGCTGTCGATGAAGGCGGCGGCAAGGCTGGGGCGGCGGCGGTTCCTGCGGATAGAGGCAAAGCCCGACATCGTTGTGCTGCAGGACGTGCGCTTCACCCCTGCCGAGATGCAGGACGTGGCCGCCGTGGTGGGCAAGGATCTGTTCACGGATGAACTGCGCGGGACGCTGGGGCAGTTCGAGCAGGCCAAGAACTTCGGCTCGCTGATCGTGCCGAAGCTGCGCGATCCGGCCGAGACGCTGCGGGTAGTGGAGGCGCGCGATTTTGGTGCCGACCTGCTGCTGAAGGAGGTGCAGGCGCGTGTTGTGGCCGTGCTGCGCCTGGCCGAAGCGCTGTCGCCGAAATATCATGTGGTGGTGGCCAACCCGCCCTATATGGACATCAGCAGCGCGAATCCCGTCTTGAAGGGCTGGGCTCTCGAGAAATACCCGGACAGTTCAGCCAACCTTTTCGCACTCTTCATGGAGCGAGGACTGAGGGCGACGCGTCAGAATGGTCTGCTGGCCATGATAAACATGCAAGCGTGGATGTTCCTGTCCTCTTTCTCCAAGTTGCGTAGAAAATTGCTTGCACGAAAGACGCTGCTTTCGATGGCTCATCTCGGAGAGAATGCATTTGATACCATTGGCGGAGACGTCGTCTCCACAACTGCTTTCGTCTTCGCGAATGGGAAGAACGAGAACAAGAAATCCGAGTTTCTAAGGCTGGTTGAGGGGGCCACAGAGACAGAAAAGGCAAAGATATTCGCGATAGGAAAAGCAAATCGCTGCCCTCCTTATTTCTACGTGGCGGATATTGATGACTTCTCAAAGCTCCCCGGAGCGCCGCTCTCTTATTGGGCAAGTCACGAGCTTCGAGAAACGTTCGCTAATTCGAAACCGCTTAGGGACTTCGCGAGCCCCCGAAAAGGTATGGTAACTGCCGACAACCCTCGCTTCATAAGGCAGTGGTACGAGGTAGAAGTTGCAAGGTTTGCGCGCGGACTGGAAAGTCGTGACGCCGCTAAGGCGTCGGGAGCGAAGTGGTTCCCATACTTGAAGGGAGGGTCCTTCAGAAGGTGGTATGGCAACGTCGAGTGCGTGGTAAACTGGGGGAATGACGGCGCTGAACTCCTAAACATGAAGGGCAATGGTTACAAAGTTGGGTCAACGAACCACAACCTTGAGTATATCTTTAAACCAGCTCTTTCATGGACGAAGATCACTACTGGATTGGTCAGCTTTAGATCCACAGGGCGTGGATTTCTTTTTGACGATGCATCCGGCCTTTGCCCAATAAACGATGTCTCCATGCAGGCACAGTTCGCTGCATTACTCAACTCGCCAGTTGTTTACTCAACTTTAGGAGCGCTGAACCCAACGCTCAATGTGAACCCCGGTAACCTCGCGGATATTCCAGTATCGTTGCCTACAGGGACAGGCACCGTCGCCCAGAAGTGTATCGACACCGCTCAAGCCGACTGGAACTCCTACGAAACTTCTTGGGATTTCACTACCCTTCCGCTGCTCTCGCCCGACCACCACGCCGAGACGCTGGCAGCCACCTACGTCAACCTCCGCGCCCATTGGCAGGGCATGACGGATGAAATGCAGCGGCTGGAGGAAGAGAACAACCGCATCTTCATCGACGCCTACGGGTTGCAGGACGAACTCACCCCCGAAGTGCCGATCGAGGAAATCACCCTCACCTGTAACCCGGCCTATCGCTATGGCGTGAAGGGTTCGGAAGAGGACCGCGAGGCGCGGCTGCGTGAGGATACGGTGGCCGAATTCCTCCACTATGCCGTGGGCTGCATGTTCGGACGCTACAGCCTCGACGCGCCCGGCCTGATCCTCGCCAATCAGGGCGAAGGGATCGAGGAGTATCTTGCCGCCCTGCAAAAACAAGGTGTGCCGGAGCCCAGCTTCGTTTCCGACCGCGACAATGTCATCCCGGTGCTGGATGCCGACTGGTTCGCGGATGACATCGTCACCCGCGCCCGCGATTTTCTGCGCGTCACTTTTGGCGAGGCAAAGTTCCGCGAAAACCTTGCCTTCATCGAAGCCGCCCTCGGCAAGGATCTGCGCAAGTGGTTCACCAGGGATTTCTTCGACTATCATGTCCGTCGTTATAAAAAGCGCCCGATCTACTGGATGTTCTCCAGCCCAAAGGGCAGCTTCAACGCGCTGATCTATATGCACCGCTACCGGCCCGACACGGTCTCGGTCGTGCTGAACCAATATGTGCGCGAGTTCATCCATAAGCTGGAAGTTGAGCGCGCGCGGCTGGAAAAGCTGGCCGATGATCCTGCCGCTACGCCCGCCCAGCAAACAAAGGCGCAGAAGGAAACGGCTACCGTCATCAAGCAGTTGGCCGAGCTGACCGAATGGGAACGCGATGTCGTCTATCCAATGGCGCAGAAGAAGATCGCCATCAATCTGGATGATGGGGTAAAGCGCAACTATCCGCTGTTCGCTGGCGCGCTGAAGCCGATCAAGGGGCTGGAGGCTGCGGATGACTGACCGCATCACCGCCGGCCTGATGCGGCTCTATGAGGATCAGGGGCACCGCATCGTCTTCTGGTATGACGCTGCCCGCGATCTGCGCGCGGCGTTCGACGCGGTGGACCTGCCCGGCGTGACTAAGGTGGAGATCGCCAACAACGAGTTCGGCCTGAAATACCGCATGCTGCGGCAGGAGCCGAAGGGGCGGTTCCTGCTCTACAAGGACGGCCCCGAGCCGCCGATGCCTGAGAACTGGCTGCTGGATGTGCAACTTGCCAGCGCCGTCTTTCGCGCCGATCAAGCGGCGATCTGGGTGGCTGATCTCGGCATTCCGGCGAAGTATGAAGCCGCCGTCCGTGATCACGCCGAATTTTATCGTTCAGTCAAAAGGCTGGAAGCGCTGCGCGCCATCGAGCGCGAGCGGCCCTCGCAAAGCGCCAACGATGTCCGCCGCAAGATGCTGGCGGTCTGCGCTGGTGCGGATGGCGATCTTGATACGGTGATCGAGGCGTTGCTGGCCGAGCTGGCTGATGGACAGGATGATGCACTGAAGCTCATCGATAGGGTCGGACTGGCGGAGTTCTTCTGGAAAGAAGTTTCGGCGCGCTACGGCTATGCGCCGGATACCCCGGATTTTCAGGATTTCGCCATCACACTGTTTTCCAGCGCCTGGGCGCGGGCCATGGGGGAGACTGCGCCCCTGAATACCGATGCCGCGCTGATGTTCCGCCGCTGGAGTGCTTCGCGCCGGTGGGGTGAGGCGTTCGAGAAGTTGTCGGGCGACTATCAGGATGTGCTGAAGATCATGGATGATCTGGCCTCGCGCGATTTCCGCGTCCTGATTCCGCATGACCATTTCGAGGAAGTGGATCGGCGGATCGTTGTCGCCATCGTTGAGGGGCTGGCCCGGCAGAGCCTGCCCGCGACAGATGTGCTGAAATGGGTGCGCGATCGCCGCCAGAGCCATTGGTATAGCCGCTACGCGGATGTCTATCAGGCCATTAGCTATGCGACCGAGTTTCAACAGGCGCTGGCCGAAGCCGACCTGACGATGACCAGCTTGTCCGATGGTGTGACGCGCTATTCCGCAAGCTGGTTCCGACTGGACCAGCTTTATCGCAAGTTCATCTATCATATGCAGAAAAGCGGGCAGTCGGGGCTGCTGTCCGCGCTCTATGAGGCGGTTGAGAACCGCTACACCACGAATTTCGTGCTCAAGCTGAACGATGCCTGGCAGGATCAGGTGGCCCGCCTCACGGACTGGACGATTCCGGGCTTTCCCCGTCAGGTAGATTTCTACCGGGGACAGGCTGCTGAATACCGGCGCAAGGATCAGAAGGTCGTTGTCATTGTCTCGGATGCGCTGCGCTATGAGGTGGCCGAAGAGGCACTGCGCGAGGTACGCAAGCTCAATCGGTTCGATGCTGAACTGAAGCCGATGATCGGGGTTTTGCCGAGCTACACGCAGCTTGGCATGGCGGCGCTGTTGCCGCACCGACAACTGGCGATCCGCGACGACAATGATCTGGTGCTGCTGGACGGTGAAAGCACCATGGGGGCCGCTGCGCGTGAAAAGGCGCTTGCTGGGGGCCGGGCTGCGGACCGGGTAAAGGTTCTAGCATCGAAGGATTTCATGAATCTGGGATCATCGGAAGGCAAAGACCTCTTCCGGGATCATGACGTCCTCTATCTGTATCACAACCAGATCGACGCGATTGGCGACAAGCTCGCCACGGAGGAAAATGTCCCGGCTGCGGCAGAGGCTGCCATTGAGGATCTGGTGAAGCTGGTGCGCAAGCTGACTTCGGCCAATTTCTCGAACATCCTGATCACCGCCGATCACGGATTCTTGTGGCAACACAAGGCTCTGGAAGAGAGCGGCTTCGCGCTGAGCGAACCGGAAGGCGACATAGTTACGCGCAACCGGCGCTATGTGATCGGCCGAGGCCTCAACAGCAATGGCGGCATGAAGAAGTTCTCTGCCGCACAGCTTGGGCTGGAAGGTGAGCAGGACATTCTAATCCCAAACTCGATCAACCGCCTGCGGGTCAAAGGATCAGGCAGCCGCTTTGTCCATGGTGGGGCGAGCCTGCAGGAGATCGTTCTGCCGGTCCTGCGTGTCGGCAAGCAGCGTAAAGAGGATGTCGGACAGGTTTCGGTGCAGATCATTCCGCCACCCCGTGCTCAGATCACCACGGGCCAGATCCAGGTCACTTTCTATCAGGCGGAGCCGGTGACCGAGAAGCAGCAGCCGCGGCAGGTGCATGCAGCCATCTTTGCCGACGATGGAACACTCATCTCTGACGAAGCCGAGTTGGAATTCGATTTCACGTCTGAGAACCCGCGTGAGCGTGAGCTGTCGCGGAGCTTCCTGCTGTCCAAGGCGGCAGACGCTTATAACAATCAGACAGTCTTCCTGAAGCTGCGAACGCGCATTGGTAGGACCAGCCATTTCGAGGATCACGCTTCGCAGCCGCTGCTGCTGAAACGCGGGATCAGTACAGATTTCGATTTCTGAGGTGCCGATGTCGACGCTTGATGACAAGATCAATGAGCATTTTGCCGGTTTCGTGGTCCGTAAGGACCTGGTGAAGGCCGTGAAGGGGAACGCCATTGTCCCCACTTATGTGCTCGAATACCTTCTCGGCCAATATTGCGCGACCGATGACGAAGCCTCGATTGCGACAGGCATCGAAACGGTCAAGGACATCCTGCGCAAGCACTACGTCCATCGTTCCGAAGCGGGGCTAGTCCAGTCGACGATCAAGGAGCGAGGCCGCTACAAGGTCATCGACCAGGTCAGCGTGGCGCTGAATGAAAAGACCGATGCCTATGAGGCGGTCTTCGAAAACCTCGGAATCAAGCGGGTTGCCATCGACAGCGCCACGGTCAAGGCACATCCGAAACTGCTGGTTACGGGTATTTGGTGCATCGCCGATGTGCAGTACGAATTCTCGGAAGACAGCCGGATCTCTCCCTGGATCATCGACACGCTGAAACCGATCCAGATCGCTCGCGTGGACTATGACGGCTATCGCGAGACGCGGGACAAGTTCACCACCGAGGAATGGATCGATCTGCTGATGCAGAGCATCGGCTTTGATCCGTCACTGTTCGGGCGCCGGTCAAAACTTTTGCAACTGTTGCGCCTGGTCCCATTTGTTGAGCGCAACTACAACCTCATCGAGCTTGGTCCCAAGGGGACGGGAAAATCTCATATCTATTCCGAGTTTTCACCACATGGTCAGCTGATTTCAGGCGGTGAAATCACGGTTCCAAAGCTTTTCGTGAACAATTCCAATGGCCGGATCGGATTGGTCGGCTTTTGGGATGTCGTGGCCTTTGACGAATTTGCCGGTCGCGAAAAGACGGCCAACAAGGCGCTTGTCGATATTATGAAGAACTACATGGCGAACAAGCAGTTCTCTCGTGGTGTAAATCCGATGGGCGCCGAGGCCAGCTTCGCCTTCGTCGGCAACACGGACCATAACGTGCCTTGGATGCTGAAAAATACCGACCTCTTCGAAGCTTTGCCGCCGCAGTTCCACGACAGCGCCTTTATCGATCGATTGCACGCCTATCTGCCTGGATGGGAGGTCGACATCATCCGGGGTGAGATGTTCACATCTGGCTATGGGTTCATTGTCGACTATCTCGCCGAAATCCTGCGTCACCTGCGTGCCGAGGACTTCTCGCACCGGCCGGATCGCTACTTCACCGTTCCCGTTCAGACCCATATCCGGGACCGTGCGGCGATCAGCAAGACCATGTCGGGCCTGTTGAAACTGATTTTCCCGAATGGAGGCGAGACGGAAGCTGAGGTTGAAGAGCTGCTGCGGTTTGCGATTGAATGCCGCAAGCGGGTGAAAGACCAACTCCTACGGATCGACAGCACCTTTGAGAGCGCGGATTTCCATTACATCGCTTCGGATGGAGCAAAGCGCGCTGTCACCACGCTGGAGGAAGAAGAGTTTCCACAGTTCTACCATCGGCGGTCCGCGAGCGATGTGGATGACAGTGTGGATCAATACGAGGTCACGCCGGTTCCGGCGCAGTCGTCCTCAACCCTGAACGCCTCTGAAGCGCCCGCTGTTGCCGTCACCCCCACGTTTGTACCGAAGCCGGGACATGTCGTTTACACGGAAAATCGCAAGGGTATCAGTTTCGACAAGATCTTTGGTCCGTGGACGGATGGTGCGACGAGGATCATCATCACCGATCCCTATATCCGGAAGTTCCATCAGGCGCGCAACGTGATGGAACTAATCGAAATGCTGATCCGGCGCAAACAGCCTGAAGATCAGATCGCTGTGCATCTTGTCACGGCTCCGGACGATGGGAACATTCAGGAGCAGCGAGAGTGCCTGGACGGGATTGCTGAAGCCTGCACAGGCACGGGCGTCGATTTCACATGGGCCTTTGATGGGAGCGGCACTCTCCATGCACGCAACATTACCACGGATACGGGCTGGAAGATGGTTCTGGATCGCGGATTGGATATTTTCCAGCCAACGCCTCGCAAGATGAACGGTTTTTCGCTGGGGGAGCGAATGCAGGAGCATCGGATGATACGAGGTTTCTACGTGACTTATGTAGAGAACCTTTAGCGTCGTCGACCGTGTTGGCGGCGCAGGTCCGGCTACGCGCTCGGCCGCAGGCAAGAAGTCGACCTCGATGCCCAGGCCCTCATCTTCGTTACAGTTTTCCTGATCAGCAGATTGCAGGCGATTCATGCACTACCCCTTCCTCGTCATTGATCCGCGCTCCGGCCTGCAATACCGCCTAACCGATACCGGTCTTGCCGAATTGTCCCTTGCCCCCATTTCTGCCGAATGGGCGCCGGGGCGTGCCATTGCCGAGGCGCCTGACCCGGTCTGGGCCGAAAGTCTTGCCAATGCGCCTGTCGAGACGATCTCGGCGGTGACCGCCGCGCTGACGGATCTTGTGCTGGCCACGCCGGATCTGAAGGTGCCGAACGTCGATCACCTGCCAGACAGCCGCGCCAAGCGGCATCTCTTGGCGCTGGTCGCGTTGTGGCAAAGGTTGGGGGATGCGCTGCCAGAGGGGCTGGCACCGATTTCCCATGTGCTGGCCCTGCCGCATGGGTCGTTCCTGGGCTCGTTGCCGGTGGTTGAAGGTTCGCTGGATCCTCTAGCTCCTGTGGCGCTGCAGGCGCTTTTTGCCCGGTTGCGGGACGAGTTCGGCACTGTTCCCGCAAGCGCCTATACGCCCCGGGCCGCAATCGGCAGCCGCCTGTACGCGCTGCAGGGCGGTGTTTCAGCGCAGGATATCGAGGCCGGGGTTCTGGATGACAGCCTCGCGTTCTATGGTCTGCGCGATCCCGCCGCCTGCGCCGATTTCGCCGCCGCCCAAGCCCGGGCGCTGATTGAGTCCGGCGTTTCGGCCCGTGAAATCGCCGTGCTGTCGGGCGATGATCTGCGCCAGATCGCGCGCGCTTTCTCAGCCCAGGGAGTGCCGCTCTCGGGCCTTCCGGGCCAATTACCCGAGCGAGATGTCATTGGCGAGACCGCGCTACATCTGGCGCTGGCCAAGCGACCGCCAACTCCGGCTATGGTCTTGGCGAGCCTCGCGCTTTCTCCCTTGATGCCCTGGGCGGCACAGACCGGGCGCGATCTTGCCGAAAGCCTCATGGGTGGCGATTTCCGAGGCGCCATCCTCACGGACTCGCCCGCACATAAGGAACTGTGGGACGATATCCGCGCCTCGGCCGGCAGCTTGCCGCAGCTGCGATTCCTGCTGGACCGGATCTGCGAGCGGATCGGAAAAGGCGATCAGGTCCGCGCGCGGCTGACTGTCCCCCCCGGCGAAGGCACGCCGGATTGGGAGATAATCCTGCGTGGCATTCAGATCGCGCCGCCCATGGTTGCGGACCCCGACCGCAATCTTGAAGGCGTCAGCCTCTGGTCCGCGCATGAAAGCCCGTGGCGCCCATGCCGCCATCTGATCGTCCGCGATTTCACCGACGGGCTTTACCCGACTCGCCCGCGTGCCAATCCGCTGTTTCTTGACAGCGAGATCGCTGCGATACACGCGGGAACCGGCGTTCACCTTCGCGGTCGGGCCGAGGGGCTGGCGCAAAGCCTCGCGTTACTTGATCAACAGCTTCAGGCGGTTTCCGGCAGCGTCACCTTCCTCATCCCATGGCGCGATCTGGCGGGCGGGCGCTTGCAACCTTCGGCCGGGTTGTCGCTGGTGGCGCGGGCGGTGGCGGGCGTTGAGGATGCCAGCGATCTGATCACCGATCTGTCGCGTCAGAGCCCTGCGGAATGGCCGATTGCGTCTCACCATCTGATGCCGGTGCCGGAACCCGCGGAATTGCCTGAGGAGCTTACTTTCCCGGGGCATCACCTTCTGTCCCTTCGTCGGCGCGATGACGGCACCGCCAAACCGCAATCGCCCTCACGGCTCGAGACGCTGCTTGTCAGCCCGCTCGCCTGGCTTCTGGCCGAGGTTGGGGCCGAGGATATGTCTTGGTCGACCGAAGAACTCGACGTGATGGCAAGGGGCAATATCGCCCATGATGTCTTTGAGCATGTCTTCCTGAAGGATCAGCCGTTCCCGGAAACCGAGGCGCTGGCAGAACTGATCCCCGAGGCCCATGACCGCGCGCTCACCCGTCACGCGGGCTATCTGCGCAGCCCGCCATGGGAGATGGAGCGCCGCGGTTTGGAGCGTGAGATCATGGCGGCGGCCCTGCGCTGGCGCGACCACTTGCTGGCGCTCAATGCCAAGATCATCGGCAATGAAATCTGGCTGGCCGGTGAGGCGCATGGCATCAATCTGCATGGCAAGGCCGACGCGATCCTTGAACTGCCTGATGGTGCGCTCTTGATCATCGATCACAAGAAAAGCGGCACCAAGGGCCGGCGGCAGCGGATGGAGGCGGGCTGGGATCTGCAGGCAGGGCTTTACGCCGATATGATAGCGCGGCCCATGCGGCGCGAGGGTGACGGCATGGACCCGCTGATCGGCCGCAAGGTGGCGGTCGCCTATCACCTAATGAATGATGGCGGGCTGCTGACTTCGGGTCTGGTCTTGCCCGAGGGCTCGCCCGCCCGCGACATGGGCGATGCGGTGAATGCCGGGGCGGTAGCCAAGCTGACGGAACGCTTGGCCGAACTTGGTGCCGGCCGGGTCGTGCTGAACACCTCTGAGGATGCGGCTTTCTTCAAGAAAGAAGCCGGCTTCACCCCCTATGCGCTGACCGATGGCTCGGCCCTGGTCACCGCCTTCATCCGCACGCTCGAGGAGGAATGACCATGGCTCCCGTCAATGCAGATCAAGGTCTGGTCATCGTTCCCGCGGGTGCTGGCGCGGGCAAGACCCACCGCATCAAGACCCAGCTGTCCGATTGGGTGAAACGCGGCATTGTCCGGCCCGAACGTATCCTTGCCGTCACCTTTACCGAGGCCGCGGCTGGCGAGTTGCGCGAAAGGATCCGTGCCGGCCTTCTGGCCGATGGACTGGTCGCCGAGGCGATGGCGGTCGAGCGCGCCTATGTCTCGACCATACATGGACTGGGCCTACGGCTTTTGACAGAACATGCTCTTGCGGCTGGCGCCTCGCCGCAGCCGCGCCATCTGGGCGATGCCGAGCGGGATCTGCTGATCCGTCAGGCACTGGCACATGCCAAGGCGCTGGACCCGATCAAGGCCGCGCCCGAGCGGTTCGGTTACGCCCCGAACTTCGTGAAGGGCGAGACGGTCGAAGACAGTTTGCGCGCCCGGGTGCTATCGATGATCGACCTCTTGCGCGGTCTTGGGGACAAGGGGCGTGACGCTGGCCTGATCGCTCCGGCACTGACGCGGCTGGATGCGGTTTACGGGCCGGTTCTGGATGATCCTATCGGCGCGACCACCGCGTTGCAGACGGCCGTGCAGGACATGATCGCAGCCTTTCCCGAGGGAGGCATGGCCGGGGTCACCGCCAAAACCAATGTCGAGAAGCTGGAGAAAAACCTCGCGCTTTTCAAACGTGTTGATCGCGCGCCCGATCTTCTAGATTGGGATTGGCAGGTCTGGAACGATCTGCGCAGCCTGTTCATCTCTAACCGCTCCAGCAAGACGCCTGCGGGATATGACGACCTTGCCACGGCGATCATGGCGGCGGCGGATGTGCTGCCCTGCCATCCCGGCCCGCTGGCCGATGCTAAGCTGCACCTGTCCTGCCTGATCGCCTGCGCGCAAGAGGTGATGGCGGCCTATGAGACCCGCAGGAAGGCGCTCGGCCTGATCGACTTTGCTGATATGATCACCGGGGCTGAGCACCTGCTCCGCACCGACCTCGCCGTGCGGCAAGCGGTGCTGGACGAGATCGACTGCGTCATCATCGACGAATTCCAGGATACCAACCCTGTGCAATTCGCGCTTTTGTGGCAGTTGGGTCAGCACGCGCCACGCACACTGCTGGTGGGTGATGTCAAACAGTCGATCATGGGGTTTCAGGGCGCCGATCCGCGCCTGTCCACAGCGCTGGCGGCGGCAAACCCCGATGCGACCCAGCCTTTGGACCGCAACTGGCGCTCGACCCCAGCCATCATGCAATTCGTCAATGCGATGGGGGCTGGCCTCTTTGGGCAGGGCTATAACCCGCTGGCGCCGACCCGCGATGCGGTCGCAGGTCCCGCGATCGAGGTTCTGAACGCTACGCAGGGACGGCGCTCACAAAAGTATTCGCAGCCCCCAGAACACATCGCCGAGCGCATCGCCCGTATCCTGACTGATACTGAGACTATCACCGACCGCCACACGAAGGCCGCCCGACCGGCTCGGCCCTCGGATATCGCGCTGTTGGTCTGTCGCCACACCACCGCCGCCCGCTATGCCGAGGAACTTCGCGCGCGCGGCGTTCCGGTGCGGATCGCCGAGGATGGCTGGGCGAAAAGTCCGGTGATTGTTGCCGCCCGCGCCGCGCTGGCCTTTGCCGCCAACCCGGCGGATATCCATGCCGGACTACTCTTGCGCACGCTTGGCCCGGACCCGCTGTCCTTGCAGGAGGCGCTATCCGCCCTAATGGAAGGGCGGTTGGTGGATGACCCGGTGCTGATGCGGCTCGCCGCTCTGTCTAACCTTTTGGCCCGCCTGCCGGTGGGTGCGGCCCTTGATCTGGTGTTGGATGCCGCCGGCCTGCGCCTCTGGGCCGAACGTCAGCCTGACGCCGCCCAATCCCGCGCCGATCTTATGCGGCTAGAGGCTGAGGCGGGTGAGTTCGAAGCCGCGCATCGCGATCTCAAATCCGCCTCGGGGTTCCACGGCGAGACTGCCAAGGTCTTTCTCGGCTGGCTCGACGCCCGTGGAGGCGAGCGCGATTTCGACCGTCATCCCGATCCTTCCGCCAACAGCGCCGAGGCCGTGGAGATCGTCACCTGGCATGCCTCCAAAGGGCGGGAATGGCCGATCACTGTCGTCGCAGAGTTCGACTATGGTATCGAGGAACGTGCGGGGGCCACTGCGATCCGTTTCGATGCCTTGGACCGCATCGACGATATGGCGGTGGTGCTGGGGTCCGCGAGCCTGATCCACACGCCCGGCTTTGCCGCGCCCGAGGCGACCTGCCGTTTCATCGAAGACCGTCGCGCCGATTTTGAAGCCAATGCGAAAAACCTTCTCTATGTCTCCCTGACCCGTGCCCGTGACCGGCTGGTGCTGGAATGGCCGGGTTTTCTGAAGGACCGCGAAGAAGACGCGCCCGAGGCTACGAACCTGTTTCATATCCTGTCCGATACTTGCGCGCCGCAGATCGGGGCGGGCAGCCTGCGCATCAATGGCGTGGATTGCCCGGCGCTGATCACGCAACTGCCTGAAGAGGCGGGATTTACCGAGTACACAGGCGGTGCGGCAGCCTCAGCGCTGCGATTCGGTGCCGCTGCGCCGTTGCCCGTGACACCGCTGACGCCCTGGCGGCTGCAGCCCTCGCAAACCCGTAGTGCGGGGGTGCCGCCCGTGTCCCGCCGTATCAACATCGGAGCACCCTGGCCAAAGGCACTGAACGATGCCTACCGCGGCACAGCACTGCATCTGGCGCTGCGCACATACCTGACCCGGCCCGATCTGGCCCCGGCTTTGGCTCTCGCGACCGGGCTTGACGACGCCACTCTTGCGCTAGTGGCCGAGCGCGCCACGGCGCTGAAAGCCTGGCTTGCCGATCAGGGCTATACGGATCTGCGCGCCGAGATTCCGGTGCTTGGCCACACGCCCGAGGGTGCAGAGATCCCCGGTGCCCTCGACCTTCTCGCCATCGGCCCGGCAGGCGCGATGCTGATTGACCATAAATCCGGCGGCGGCGGTGACGGGTTTGGCCCCTATTGGCCACAGCTTTCCAGCTATGCCGGACTGTTGGCCGGACTATACCCGCAGCATCCGCTGCAGGGCGTGGCGGTGTTCTGGGTCGATCACGGTTGGCTGGAACTGGCAGATGAGGGCGCGTCAGCGGGAGCTTTCGCACAGGCCAGAGTTAACTGATGCATTGGGGAATACTTGCGCCCGATACCGTGGTTTCGCAACGACGCCAGCAGAACCTCGGGCTTGCGGCGGCGGTTCGTCATTTCAATGACCGGGCGGTCCCCGGAATCGGCGGCATGTGGTTTCCCATGCCCATCCTTTGGTCGGTTCTGGCGATCTCTATCGCCGAGGAACTTGGTGTGCCAGCACTGCCTGTCGGCAACGCGGTCGAAGCGCGCGTCATGCTTGAAGTCATCGCGGGTCCGCAGGATCGCCGCGTGCGAGGGGCGCGGAAGATGCAGGGCTTGAAGGATAGTAGTTTCCACAATCTCAGGCGTCGCGGAACTTATGTGGTTCAGCCGATCCGCATGGCGATGGTGCAGCCTCTGGTCGCACTCGGGTTCGTGCAGGGCAGCCGCTACGGCGCGTTCCGCATACATAGCGCTGGCAGAGAGCTGGTGGAGCTGAATGCGATGAAAGAACCGCGCCGTTTGCTTGGTGCCTGGGCGCATGGCAGGCAGCCACATGGCCTGAAGGAGGCCCTGACAGTGCTTTCTCCGGTTGGGGCTGTCCCGGAAGCGGTGCGTAAACTGATCCTTGCCCGATTGCTCGACGGAAATGATCCCGGCTCGACCCGGCGCCGGGCCCTGGCGCGCCTCGGCACTGGCCCCAGCTCCGCGCACTTGCACCAGGAAACCGCATTGGCGGGGCTGGCGCCGGATCATTGGTCGGATTTGCGCGCAGGAGCGGCTTTTATGGATTTGCGCGATGCTGCGTTGTTTGTGTTGGACCAGTTGGAACAGCACTTGCTGAAGCTTCGCGACGATAATCAGCCTGTGCGCCTGTCAGAAGCGGAGGCAGCCGAAGTCGCCGCCGAGCCGCTGAAACAATTGCGCGATCTTGCCTCGGCAAAAGGCGCGCTTGTCGATCAGGGCAATGAGGAGACTAGCCGCAGATTTATCGCGGATATCCGAAATCTGTCCGATCAGCAGCTGATCAAGAGGCTGGCCGAGCGCGATTCTACCGTAATTTTTCAGTGCGAAGGCCACATTGTTCTCGGGCCGGCTGCGGGCGAGTTGCGGGGCAGCTCGGAGACCCCGGACGAGCATCGGCCCCCTCAGGACGAGGCCTTCGCGCCGCAGCTTTTCCGGCTGCACAATCTTCATTGTCTGGTGACGGAGCTGTCCGGAAAGGTGAACCCGGGCAGCCGTGACGCGGGATAGGAGGCCGTCTGATGCAGAACACGACGCTCTACTCCCTCTTCATGCCGCCCGAAGATTGTTATGGCGACTTTGGCCTCATGTGCGGCTTCACCGCGACGCGGCAGGTCCTGGGGCAGATCCGCCGAACATTCACAGGCGAGATGGCGCGCCCGGTGCTGGCCGCCTTCATCCATCCAACCGTGAATGCGATCTCGGACGTTCCGGGACTTGCCTGGATGTGGATGCGCCTCGAGGGACGCGGCTACAACCTTCTCCATGCCAAGGTGGCGCTTCTGGGTTTTCGCAAGCGCGGCGGAGATGGCTATGTCATTCGCCTCGCTGTCAGCACGGGGAACTGGACACAGGATCCGCTTACTCGCAGCATCGACCTGTTCTGGTCGATCGATCTGGACTCTGCTGTGCCTGACGCACAGGACATTGCCGATATCCGCGCCGCGCATGAGATGTTTGGCTGGCTGCGCGAGCGGGCAGATTGCGCCCTGATCGAACGCAGTTTTGACGGGCACCGGCCAGACGAATTGCTGGAGGCCGCGATCACAGCCTTGCCCACGTCATCCGCGCGTCCCCGCTTCATCGACAGCCGCAATCAGGCGCTGTTTCCTCAGGTGGTAGAGCGCCTGGGTACCAAGAAGAAGGCCGACCGTCTCATCCTCGGGTCTGGCTATTTCGAGAGCGACGGCGATGGTGCTGCTGGCCTGCCAGAGCGACTGCGCCGCGCATTGGTGCAGGAGAAATCCCTGACGAAAACAGCGGCTCTCGACCTGTTTCTCAACCCGTCCTCCTGTCAGGGGCTTGCTGCCCGGGCCGGTGCCTTGATTGACGCAGGCTGGAATTTGCGCCCTCCGCGCTCTGTCTTGCATGGAACTGATGGGTGCCTGCATGCAAAATTTGTGGTGCTGGCGTCAGGTGAGACCGAGGCCTCGGGACGGGCTTATCTTGGATCCGGCAATCTGAGCATGAACGGGTTTGAGCGTGCCGCAAGCGCCGGGGGAAACCTTGAGGCAGGTGTGATCGTCGATCTGCCGGGAGGACTGAAATGGCCGCGACGCAGAGACACGCGGAACGGTATCGCCGCTGTTTTGCCGATCCAGTTCACTGATGTGGTGACGCCCGAGGCCCTGCAGCAAGGGGAAGGCTTTGTGTGCCCCGATGAGCCAGAAACCCAGCCGCCAGTTGCGTGGCTTATATGGCAAGACGGGGTGCTCTCGGCCCCCGAAGACAAATCGGTGATGGTGATTGGTGTCGATGCGGCTCAGGCCCAGACACCTTGTCCATGGCCTGCACCGGCTCCAGCGATTGTGACACTCGCGGAGGGCGGCTGGCGGCTGCCTGTCATTTCTTCCGAAGCACTTGTTGTCGCTCGCCCCTCCGATATGTCGGTCGAAGATATCCTTGCCAGCCTTGGCTCATTTCCCGAGCCAGGTGATGCTGACAGCGAAGATGAGGGTGAGGAAGGCGAAGAGCCGCTCACCGACGCCTCAGATTCCACCGAAGCTCCGCCAGCTGCCTATCCCATTCGCAGGATGATGGAACTTCTGGTGCGTCTTTGTGAGACACAGGCAAGGTTGGACCCGCGGGACTGGCAAAGGTGGTGTCGGGAGTTGCAACAGAACCTTTGCGCTATCGCGTCTCGCGAAAAAGCGATGCTCGAGTTCTTCCGGAACGCCAGGGCAAATCCTCTGCCTGCTCTGGCAGATCCGCGTATGCGCCCGGAAGGGGTTTCGCCAGACCTATTGAGAGATGCGCTTTTGGCAGTGTCCGTCGCGTGGGAGCTCAGCGCTTACCCATCGCTGTGGGAACGGGAGGCCGCGTGATGGTGGACTGGAACGAGGTCGCGAGCATTCTGGATCGTATCGCAGGGACGTCTGATGATACCCTACTAGATCATGGCCAGAAGGCGAGTGTCACAGAACTAGCATGCCGTATCCGGGCGGGCCAACGCTCGGCCCTGCTGGCTGATGAGGTGGGTATGGGCAAGACCCGCATTGCGGCGGCGCTGATCGCAGCGGTGCGGGAGGCGGGCGGGCGCAGCGCCATTGTTCTGCCTGCGGGCCTTGGGGCACAATGGCAACAGGAACTGAAACGGTTCAACGCCGACGACAAGACATTGCTGCCGCTGCGCAGCTATGATGGTTTCATCTCCGGTTTCTTGCACGATACCGATGCGGAGGGGAGCGCAAGACGGTTACACAGCCATAAGGAGTGGCTTTCGGATCGCCGCAAGCAGCGTGAGTTGCCGGAGAACGGCTGGGCCGCCGAAGAGATCATAATGATCTCTCATTCCTTCGCGAACATGCAGTTTCCCAATCGTGGAGAAGGCCCCGCTGGAGGCTGGCGCCGGGAACTCTTACCCAACGTCGCCCGCCTGATTGACGGCCGACGGCGCAACTTCATGCGCGAAAATTTCCATTCGGGTGAGGTGGGCTATGTATATGCCAGTCGCCGTGCGGCGCGGCACATTGCCCAAACGATTCTGGACCACGAACTGCCGCGCGATGCCATTAACGGCGATCAGAAATGGCTTTCGGCAGACGATTACAAGAACAGGATCCTGCCGTTGATCGGCTATGGCCTGGGTCAGTTTGATCTCATAGTCGTCGACGAAGCCCACAAGGCGCGCGGCGCAGATTCAAGCCTTTCGCGCATTCTCGGCCCGGTAAGCTGGGAAGCGGATGATCCTTTTCGTCTGGGCATGACCGCAACCCCGGTCGAGCTGGACTCCAGCCAGTGGATCGACACGCTGGAGCGGCTCAATGGTCGCGATGACGATCAGGATATTACTGCGCTCGCAGCGCTGACGGAATGGATCACCGGCTATGTGGATATTGTTCGTCGGATTCAAACCGAAGAACTGGACGAGACGCTGACCGGGGAATTCGAGACCTCCGCCCGGCAGTTCTGCGCAGCATTGCGACCATACGCCCTGCGCCGGGACAAACGCAGTGACCCCGAATTCTGCGTCTTCAAAGACAGTCATGGTGATTATCGTGAGGTCACCGATATCCCGGTTTCACCGGAGGCAGAGGGTTTTACCCGTGACTGGTTGCGCCGCTTTTGTGCGGCTGAGGCGCTGTCGTTACTCCCTCAGGATGATCCGCGTGTGAAACGGGTCAGGCTCGCCGTTGCCCAGGGGTATGGGTTCGGCTTTGGAGAGGATGAGGAAGACAGCCCTTCAGGCATGACAGATGCAAACCTCGTTGGTCCGGCGGGGTTTTGGATGGAAGCTTTCGTCGCTGAGAGCAACGACATCTATAGCCACCCTGCGATCCTAGCGGCAGCGAGACAAATCGAGGCCTATACACGGGCCGGCGACAAAGTGCTCGTCTTCGGTAGGTTCCTGACGCCGATGAATGTGCTGACCAGGCTGCTGGACGCGCGTGAGATGCTGCGCCGTTTGCGGGACGGCCAGCACTGGCCTGCCAGCGGGGTGGGGGACAGCAACGTGGCGGCCGTCATCGCGGCGATGACGGATCCTGATCTTGCGGTGGCGGGTGGGATCGACACAATCGATGTGATGTTGAAAACCCGTTACCAGGAGTGGGCGAGCGAGCGCCGGGCTGAACTCGCACGGCTTCATCGGGAGTTGGAAGGCCTTGCGCTGGAGGGAGGGGCTGCTGCATTTCTGTCAGAGCTTCTGCGCCATGAGGACGGCAAACAAGACCTTCAAATCGGGGCATTGCTTGAGGCACTTGGTGGTAGGCGGGATGTTGCGGGCACTTCCTGGACGGGGCGGGAAATGCTCGAGCTGTTCGAAAAACTGCTCCGGGAGCTTGCCGGGGATGATGAGACAGAGAACAACGATACCCAGAAAGCCAGGCTGTATGCTTGGCTGAACGATTATTCCGGGCGCGAGGGAAACTTCGCCAGGATGATGTCAGGCGCAACCGCACCGCAAACGCGGCGTATGCTACAATCCGCATTCAACCGGTCGTCCAGTTGGCCGATGGTGCTCCTTGCGCAATCTCGCGTCGGGCGTGAGGGCCTGAATCTGCATGAGGCCTGCCGCACCGTGGTTCTACTGCACGCGGAGTGGAATCCCGGCATTGTCGAGCAGCAGATTGGGCGTGTGGATCGCAAGAACAGTCTTTGGCTTCGCGAATGGCGCAAATGGAGGGATCATGGTGATGGTCTCCCGCCCCGAATTCGGGTTCACCCTGTTGTCGTCAGTGGCACATACGACGATCACAACTGGCAGGTCCTCAAGGCGCGTTGGCTGGAACTGAGGGCGCAGTTGCATGGCGATGTCCTGCGTCCCGTTCCAGGGCGGTCAGAGGCGAAAGATGACAAACGAACCTGCGCGGAGCGCGTTCGGCGTGCGGTGCCGGATCTTTCGCCGGGAAAACGTGACGGTTGAGTTGTAGTGCCGCAACGCAGGTGCTGTTGCGGGTTGCAACCTGTTCGTGTTTTCCGAGCGAAAGTGAAACGCACTGATGCTAACATTGGCGGCTCAATGCGCTTAGTCTAGCGCACCCCATATTGACCGGACAGGTTGCGTTTAGGCACTAAGGCGCAGGAACTCGCGTGGTGAGCAGTAAAGAAACAAAACCGGCGAGTGTAAAGTGTTGATTACTATAAGCGTGCGAAACTAAAAACTAGTGCATGTATAGCTTTTGGTCCTCATGGTGGTCCAGACTCCCTAAATAGCCACGAAAGGCTGGATTCTATTCGGCAATGTGGGTGCCGTAAGCCTTCTGAATGCTATCCTGTATATCGAGGTTGCTGTAATAGGCCGCAGCACATAGTCTAAGCGCCGGCTTATGATAATGATGCATCACCGAGTTCGGCGAGGAACTCTGCCAACATTTCGTTACCACTCTTCACCGTGCCACCATCTGCCATCTCAATTAAGTTTGTGAGTCTTGGGTCAAACCTCTGCTGTGCAGTATTATCAGCTGGTTCGGGGATCTTTGGAGCGTTCTCGAAGTTTGGCAGCTCCTTTCTCGCTTGGGTCAGTTCTGCTTCTGTCGGGAGATGAGGGATTCCATCCTTCTGTTTGTCCTTGTCGCTTCGGCCACGGATTCTGCGGTTTTCCCAGCCCTTCCTTGCCGCATCGGATCGGGCTCGTTGAGCAGCTGTCCTCCATCCCAAGCCCTCGATCGTCGCTAGCGATGTTTGTCGCCGCATGCGGTCTTCAGTTCTTGCCTTGCTGTAGTCGTAGCGCGGGAATTCAAGCGCAGCGGCTTTGGTAACCTTAAGGTCAATCAAAACTCCAGTAGTCGGCGCGCCGCGCCGCGTCGCGTCACGATTTACCTTGAAATTGAACCACAGACGCGAACCCCAAGCCTTCCAGGTAACGGTGCAAATGCCTCGCGTGGATTCAATGAGTTTTTGAAAAGGCACGAGCCTTTCTTTTCGAAGTCTGTCTGCCGATCCACCATGAATGCTGAACAGTTGCACCGCTTCATCGATGCTAAGATTCCATTGTGTCTGACCGCCTTCGCTCCAAAAAATTCGAGCGCGAACTGCGGCGGCAAGGACGCCCCGGAGGGCCAGCTCCTGCCAGCTCGCAGTCATCGAAGACAGGATGTAGAGCTCGAGATAGCCGTAATGCTCCCCCCGGCCATCGGGCACCAAGGCCTCGATTAGGGTGGGATTGAGCTGGCCATCAACTATTATTGGAGTACTGGAATTGACTTCCTCTTTGATTCCCCCCTCTTCAAAACTGAATGTCCCACGCGCAATTCTGTCCAAATTGTCTTTGGGGCGTGGAACAGAGAAGGCAGTCCTAAGCAACTTATGGTCCAGATAGACGTGCTTCTTCGTGATCTCAAAAGCGATCATCATCCAAAGCACAAACAGATCAGATGCACGGAGATCCTTACTCCAGCGCAACGATGTCAGGGCGTTAAGGCGAACTGCTACAGATGGAAATATGTCCCTGAAACTGTCATGGGACAAACACTCAGAAAGGTCCCCGCGCACGGGAGAGGGCGGCCCCTTAAACTTGGTAGAACGTCTGTGTTCGAACAACTCGCGACTGAATACTGTTCGCCGTCCCGACTCCAGATGATCGTGTCCCAATAGTCCGAGGGCGGTGGTGTATGCTGCCAGTCGCCCTATGTCTCCCGAATCCTGTAGCCGCAACATGATGTGGCTGATGTCTTCGCCGACGCGAGGTTGGACCGGCTCTTCGAACGGACCGTCACCTTCCCGAGCACGCCGTGGATAGTCCGCATAGGGCTCTGTACCAACGGGTTTGAATGGGCCTTGGTATATCCAACGCTTCTGTGCTTGTTCCCTTGTTGGCAGTTTGCCGGGATGAAAATGGTATGGTCTGCGCATGTTCTCAACCTGTTCATCCTCAAGGCTCTCCTGGATTCCAGAAAGCCGCAAGCCTGAAAAATACCCCCGAAGAAGACGCGTCTGAGGCCCTTGTCTCTGGGGTTGTTCCAGAGGAATGCGCCTTAATTCTTCCCGAAGATTCTTCATCGAGAGGTTGCCGCCTGTCGCAAATCATAGCCGCTGGAGAATTAGCTAGCATAATCCACGAATTCTATCGTATTTTCGGTAGATATTCGCCTGTTTTGCGGAGATTTTTTTCATTACCTGAGGATGGGCTTGCGTGGTGAGAGCCTCCGCAGGAGTTTTGTTTCCTGCTATCACGACCCGCCATGACCTGCTGGCAACCTGCCCACGACCTTCTAGCAGGTCATATCTCGCCAGCATCAGGAATAAGCTATCAAAAACAGTCGCTTGCGAGGCATCGATTTCGCCGCCCATCACGCCATCTGTGGGAGATGCGTGATGGCGTGATGGTCGAGAAGCCCGGAATTCAGGGATTTCAGATCTCCGCGATGTGCGAGTGTGCATCGCATGTCGTGCGCCACCAGCCACCCTTCCGGACTTTGCCGGGGCTGCCGCACACATCGCACACATAGTAAGAGATCAGCTCCGCGGCTTCGATCACATCGTCGCCGTCGTCGCCTGGATGGCCGGAGTAGTAGATCCGCAAGCCAGCAAATTTTTCCTTCACTTGCGTCGTGTGCCACGCATCGTGCGGCGACAGCTCGTACACATAGTAGAACGTCGCATCGAGCAGCCAAAGCCAGCCCGGGCCGCACGACAGCACGCTTGTGATCGATTCATGCTTCAAGCTCAGAGCGTCGAGCTCGTCCTCCGTGGGCATCGGCAGCGACAGCGTGAAGTCGTCGAAGCTGCTCCAGCGCCGCTGCTGCATCCGCTGCACTAGCCCGGCCACGATCTCACGCCGGTGTGGTGTGTAGGGCTTCTCGACAGGAATCGGGCCATGCGCGACCGTCACGCTCAGAGTCTCCGGCGTGCTGCCGACGACATTGAGCGAGCGCAGGCCCTCCGGATCGGAGCGCAGCAGCGTTTGCATGAGCGTGCGTGTTTCATCGAGCATGTTCATGAGCGGCCTCCATGATAGTCAGCAACGAGGCGCTTCAGCGCCGGCGCGTATGAGCACGACAGTGACTGCGTGACGCGCAACAGATTGATGTCGCTCGGCTGCTCCAGGGCGGCCTCGGCGGCGTATCTCGTGCGAGCGGAAGGCGAGTGGACGGCGGCTTGCCGAAGCTTGTCGCGCAGCGTCTCCAGCCGCTCGTCGAGGACGTGTTCAGTGATTGCGATATTCATCTCAGCATCTCCCCATAATGGTGTCGCGACCGTCGAGGACCACCTCGACCGCCCGGCGGAGATGCCGGAGAGACCCCGACGTCCATGCTTGCTTGATGAGCTCGAGCTCGTCCTGCGCCAGCGGCGGGTACCATTGCCGGCCAACGCCGCGTTCGTCAGCGATGTCGGAAATGATCCTGTCGATGATCGGACCGATGTGCTTCCACTCCGGCGCCGGCACTTTCAGCACCCGGCAGCGATCGCGGAGAGGCGCCGGAACTTGGTCGATGTCGTTGGCCGTCAGCACGAATGACACCGCCGACAGATCGCACTCGACCTCCAGCGCGGGGTCGACGAAGCGGCGCGCTTGATCGCGTTCGAGCAGCGGCAGAAGCGCATCGAAGGCCGAGCCGTTGTGCCGGCTCGCACTCGCTTTATCCACCTCGTCGAGGACGACGAGCGGGTTCGCTACCTTCTTCTCTCTGACAAGCTGCAAGACGACATTCTCGCGAGCGGAATGCCACTGCGCCGACGTCCCACCCACGCTGCTATCAGAAGCCCCGGCGAGGCTGATCACGCGTCCGGGGACGCCGCAGGCCTCAGCGATCGCCATCGCCAGCGCGCTCTTGCCGGCGCCCGGACTGCCGACAAGAATCGTCGGCCGGAAGCGGACATGCTCGGACGGCACGAGGTCCCTCAGCATTACATCCACGACGCCGGACGTATGCTCGCCGCGCGCGACCAGCTGCCTCCTCGCCTCGACGAGATCCGGACGCTTGACGAGCGGCAGAGGCCTGCCGGCGATGCCGGACCAGCTCTTGTAGATCTCGCCCTTGTGCGTCTTGCCAGTGTCCGGCAGCTGCGGGACCACGATCATCGATCCCTTCGCACGCTCGCGCAGGATTCGCTGGCGCTCCAGTGGGGACATCGGCTCGCCCTGCGCCGGGAATTCGGCCCGGTCCTCGAGGACCCTCTGAATCCATTCGTCGTCGCTCTCATCGAGGTCGTCGACGGGCTCAGGCTTGGCATCGTCATTCGAGACAGCGACGAACTTTTCGCGCCGGCCAATGAGCTGCGCGAGCACTTGATCGCCGCGCTTGAAAGCGTCGTCAGGCGTCGAGCAGCGCTGCGCGTAGCCGATGGCCGTCGCGAGCGCGAAGCACCCCGTCAGCCCCGGATACACTGCGCGGCTCAAGCAGATCGCCGACAGCCGGCTCATGCACTCGACATCGCCTAACGCCGCCCTGTACCACAAGAGCCGGCCGACGACATCCTGGGCGTCGCCAGCGCGTTCTGCCGACTTGGAGGCCTTCTGCGCGTTCTGCAGTGTGAACCGCCGGCACAGCCGTTCCAAGTCGCGCTGGAGGATGGAATCGATCGGCGGCTGGTCGGGATCGCTGATCAAGTCATCAACGAAAAGCTGGCAATCGCGCTCCGGAGAGCGGCGAGCGAACGGCATGCCGTAGCACCAGTCATGCGCGGCCGGCAATGCTCCGGCGGCGATGGCTTCGATGCGAGTGATGCGCGAGCGATTTTCAACGGCCGCGGCCGCATGGGGGGCGTCGTTGGACATAGCAGTGCTCCGGTCTTTCGACCGCTACCGCGACGGCCTAGCCGTGCACAGCAACGATGGGAGGCGGCATACAGCACGCCGCCAGCAGCTAATCAATCAGCGATGGAAGGAAAGGTAAAGAAATCCTTGCTCAGTCGATGTCGCGGCCGAGCAGCTTCTTGTACCTGTGCGCCAACCAGGCGCCAATGACTTCATCATCGATGCCGAATTTTTTGGCATTCCGAATCGTGATGTCGATCTCTTCGCCCAGCTTGTACTGATTCAGAGCGCTGTCTTGCGAAGCGATCTTCGATGCGAGATCACCTGGCATTTTGTTGCGCTCTGCTACAGCCGGATCTTTCGACAACATGCGCTGCAATGTCCGCGGATTGATCCCAAGCCAGCGGGCGATCCGGTTCGAGCTCCATTCTGGGAAAACCAGCGCAAGCTTGAGATGCGTCAGCGAACGGCCGCGCACGTTATGATCTTCCAAGGGATCGAAATCAGGATCTTCGCTCATGCGCGTACGATAGATGACTCGCGGACGCCGATCCAGCACGCTCGCTAAGTCATTCAAATGCAATGCGTTCTGGACATAATGCATTAGCAATTACGATTTTTTCGTATTTTATATTGCATTGTGCTGAGGACGGAGCTATCTTCAAATCATCGGAACGGCACAAGGCCCCCGACAGACCCACGCCCTACATCGCCGCTGAGCGATACGGGCAAACGAGGACAAAGACCATGACCACTCTCACCGCTGCCCCCGCAATCGTCAACGGCTCCGTCGAGGATCTGACTGCGCAGCTGATCGCTGCAGCAAAAAGGTTCGATGAATACGCCAACGAGCCCGACCAGCTGTATGTGCAGCTGTCGCATGACATCGGTTGGACCGCCGAGTTCTCTGACTCCCACTCCTACGATAGCGTCATGACGCGCTGGAGCACTGGTGAGGACATCAGCAAGCTCTACATCGATATCCTCGCGAACAACGGCGCAGCCATCGTCGCGTATGCCGACAGCATCATGCACGGCTGGGACGCTTCCTGGACCGATTTCTGATCGCCATCATCGGGGGCTTCGGCCCCCGAAATCTTCCATGGAGGCAACAATGACACGAACTCGCAAAGAGCGGATCGAGCTCGTCGCCGCGATCATCTTCGGCCGCGCTGCCGATGGCGGTCCCGAGAAGGGCTGGATGTCCAAGCTGGCCCGCGCACTCGACATCACAGAGGGCGCGGTGCGGTCGACGCTCACGAAAGACGAGAGCCGTATTTTCGATCGCAAGCTGCAGGATCTCGTCGAATCTCATCGGGTGCAGATGCTGCAGGACATTCCGGTGCTCGACGAGCTCCAGCGTGAGCTGATGCTCGCGAATTATCTGAGCGCCGTCGCAGAAGAAGAAAAGGAACAGGGGAAATGACCACTTTTTCGGAATGGAAGCGACTGGAAATGGTTCGCGCATTCGTGCCGCAGATCGTCAAGATCGATCTCGAAAAAATCAGCACGTGGCGCGAGTACATCAGTGCCGTCTATTACGCTGATCGCTCGAAGATCCATGCTCGCGTCGACAAGCTGCTCGAAAAGCTTTTCGAGGAGGACGAATACATCGCGCTGATGGCGATCATGTGGACGATGGACTACGCGAGCATCACGCACGAGATCGCTATCAATCATGGCTTCGGCAGCTTCATGTCGCGCTTGAGCCGTTGCGGCGACGAAGCCAGGCATATCGTCGCCGGCGCTCTGCTGCAGCGCAACTAGCACACACGAATGCGAGGGGCCCGGTCGCCGGCGCCGCCAGCCCCTTCGACATAGCCGGCAATACGCTCAAACATGGAGACAGAGCATGGACTTGGACAAGGGATACTACTGGCTGCGCGACGCAGCGGGACGCTCGCACTGGTTCTACGGAACCCGTGCGGAGTTCGAAGCGGCATGTGAGGGCTTCAAGGCAACGAGCAACGCCACGGGCTGTCGGCACGTTTTCGAAGCACTCCGCGAAGGCGGCCTCGAAGAGCTTGCAGCTGCCATGGAGGCGCCGGCGAAGTCCGGTTTCGTACATGGCGACGCCTTGGTTGCGTTTGTGGCGTTTTCGGAAGAGCCATCATTCCGGATCTGGCAGCCGGAATTCGACGAGCCCTTCCGACCGCAGTATCGCAACTGGATCAGTCGCAACGTCGGCAGCGGCACTCCAGTGAATCGCGAAGCCATCTTGCGCTTTGATTCCATCGTCGATGCTGTGCTCCGGCCGTATCGGCATCCCGCCTGTTTTGACGACGTGGCCGCATAGCGTTAACGGCCGTTAATGCTGCCAACAGCCCCGGCGTGACATCGCCGGGGCTTTCTGCTTTTTAGAGCTACATCGCAGTGCTCGCGGACTTGATCCGCTACGCGCGTGCACGGACAGACCGGAGATAGACATCATGCAAAATTCCATCGACATCGTACTCAATGACATCCGCGCCAACGGCGCGAACGACTTTATCCGCACCGGCGCCGAGGTCGTCCAGATCTACGGCATCAAGATGATGGGCGAGGTGCTTCTCGAGATGCTCGAGAACGAAGGCTCTCAGCGCTCTCGGGAGCAAGCGATTGCTCTGAAGAGCGCTATGCTCGTCGCATCTGTCATGCAGATGTCGGCATGAAGATCACATCGATCAGCGGCGGCATGCTGCCGCTGCTGCACATGCTGCAGACCCGTCTCGCGCTCGATGAGGAGCATGAGGGCAAGCCGATTCCACCACCACCGGCGCCGGCAGCGGCGGTGCACGACGACGCGCCCATGCGGATCGCGGATGTCCTGCGCTTGCCGGAGTTCGCCGGCGCATTGACGCCCTCGACGATCCGGACAGCGATAGCATCCGGGGAGCTGCGGCATGAGAGATACGGCCGCAGGATCGTGATCACGCCGCGCGCAGTTCGGGAATGGAGATCGTCATGTCAAAGCCACGAGGGCCACGGCTCTGGCTCAAGCCCGCAGAGTTCGACGGCGCTGGCCGGCTCCGCAAGAACGCCGTCTACGTCATCAAAGACGGATCTCGGCGCATCGTCACTGGATGCCTTGAGAGCGACCGCGACGCGGCTGAGCAGGCGCTAGCAGCCTATCTCGTCGACAAGCACACCGCCACGCCGCAGCTCCTGCAGCCGGCGAGCTCATGGCTGGTGACTGATGTGCTGCGGCTGTATGCGGAAGCGATCGTGCCCGGGCATCGTCGACCGGAAAAGACCGCTCAGCGCATCGTCCAGCTGGGCGAGTGGTGGCAGTCGAGAACGCTTGCTCAAGTCACTGGCTCGTCGTGCCGTGCATATGTCGCATGGCGCTGCGCGATGCCATGGAAGTCGTCGAAGCCCGGCAAGGGTCAGCAACGGATGGTGACGCCTGCCGGCGCCCGCCGCGAGCTGGAAGATCTGCGGGCCGCGATCAACTGGCATCGCAAAGAGGGCCTGTGCCGCGAAGTCGTCGAGGTGGTCCTACCGGAACGGTCGCAACCCGAGGAGCGCTGGCTGACACGTGACGAGGTCGCTCGGCTGCTGTGGACGGCATGGCGGCACGTCGAGCGCCAGCGGGGCAAGCCGACGTCGAAACGGCCATGGCGGCATCTAGCGAGATTCATCATCGCAGCGCTCTACAGTGGCAGCCGCCAGGGCGTCGTCACGGGCGCTGCATTGTCCGTCCGAGAAGGCGCCGGATATGTCGATCTCGATCAGGGCATCTGGTACCGCCGTCCACGAGGGGAGGACGACAGGAACAAGCGCCGGCCAAGCATCCGCATCCCGTCGCGGCTGCTGGCGCATGCGCGGCGCTGGGCGAAGAAACGGGTGGATCGCGATGGCGTCGATCGGACGATCTCTCGGCAGTGGCTGATCGAGTTCGAGGGCGCCAAGGTAGGCGAGGTCAACAAGGGCTTCGCCAGTCTCGTCGCCGAGGCCGGTCTGGGGCCCGAAGTCACGCCGCACACGCTCAGGCATACGGCGGCGACATGGCTGATGCAGAGCGGCGCCGATCTTTGGGACACTGCCGGCTTCCTCGGCATGTCAGTGGCGACGCTGGAGCGCGTTTACGGCCACCACCACCCAGATCATCAGCGAACGGCCGTCGAGAATCTGGGACGACGGGGGCGATGAAGATAAGGCCCGAAAATCTACCGACAGCAGTTATCGATCGGCTGCAAGAGTTGTCGACTCGATACCCTGATGCCGAGATCGAGCTTCATCCCGACACGACTGAGCTGACGGACACCGACATCGAGGAGATCGAAGGATTCATCCGTCTCGATTCTGGCGAGGGCGTCGACTTCGACGACGTGATCAAAAAAGCTCGAGCGATTGTTGCTCGAAAAATTGCGGAAGGGCGCTGAGAACAAAGCCGGTTACGGGGACCGGACGGGGACCGGTTCCCGTGAACACTCCGAGAACCTGAGCAAACGAGGGGTGCTCAAAAGTATTGGAAGAGCGGGTGTTTCGGCTTCTCTTGCACATCACGAAGGACGCTCATAACGGTCTGGTTGGGGGTTCGAGTCCCTCCGGGCCCACCATTTTTCCGCTCGCGGCAGTTTCACGTCGTTCAACCCTCCGCGGGGGCGGGCGAAAGCCCGGGCCGCGGTCGCGGCCTTGTTCCGGTTCGCGGTTTCTCCGCTCACCTCCACCATTTTTCATCCAGCAAAGCGTTTCGCTAAGAAACGCGGGCCCAGGCGCCAACCAGGCGCGGGTAGAAAATGCACGGGTCATCACTGGCTTGGGCTTCGTCGATCAAACGCTCATGCAGCGTTTCGATTCCGATTTCGGCTGCACCGGCAATTCCCAGCGCTTCCATTGCCGGCATCAGACTCCGGGTGGATTCGACGATGAACTCGAACCCGTCGACGTCCTGATCGTTGCTGATCCGGGTCAGGCCGATCATTTCGGGGGCAAGGCCCGCGGCCCGGTATGCGGGATATAGGGAGGCGCCCATGTCGGCGGTTCGCCCCGAGCGGCGGTAGACTTCGCCGATCCGTTCTATGCATTCGTGCAGCAGGGGCAGGGCGGGGAGTGCGTAGGACGTGGAAATATCGAACTCGATGAAATTCACGAGCGTGCCGGGTTTCAACCGCTTTGCCAGTCCGGCCAGGGCCGCGCCGGGATCGGCCATATGGAGCAGGAGGAACCGCCCGGTCACAGCGTCGATGTCGGCCGGGATATCGGTGGCTTCCAGCGTGCCGGGCACGAACGAGATATCGAGGCCCTTGGCCTGCGCCCGCACGCGCGCCACCGAGAGTGCGGCCTGTGAGGGATCGAGACCTATAACCGCGCCGTCCGGGCCCACAATGTCGGCAGCGATCAGGGAAACGTCGCCAACCCCGCAGCCAACGTCGAGCACGCGCATGCCCCTTTCCAGTCCCGCTCGCTCGAGGATATCACGGGTCAGGTCGGCAAACAGGGCCGCCTGGCGCTCCAGCCGCACCAGTTCGCGTTCGGAATGGCCCAGTATGTAGGCCTGATCTTGTGCTTGGGGCTGCGGGGTGCTCATGATTGTCCTCTGGAGATGATTTGCCGGCTGGAAACTCGGAACGTCGCTGGAAAGGCTCTCTATTGCTTTGTTAACGCGGCTTACACGCGCGCTCGGATAAGCTGGATCGGTTGGTATCCTGAGCGGAACCTGAGATGTTGTACAGGCGCATACAAACAAGGCAAGCGAGTATCGCGCTGGTTGAAACCCGGAGCGACGGGTTTCCGGTGCTGTTTTTGCATGGCAATTCTAGCTCCAGCGATGTTTTTGTCCGGCAGTTTGAAAGCCATCTTGCAAGCCGGCATCGCCTGATCGCGCTTGATCTGCCGGGCCACGGTGCGTCCGACGATGCCGCCGATCCCAAGACAGCTTACACTATTCCCGGATTTGCCAACACGGTCGTCGAGGTGCTCGATGCTTTGGCGATCGACCATCTCGCCATCGTGGGGTGGTCGCTTGGCGGCCATATCGGCATCGAATTGCTCGAGCGGGACCCGCGTATTGCGGGCCTGATGATTATGGGGACACCGCCGGTATCGCGCGGGATTTTCGGCATGCTGCGCGGCTTTCAGCCGCAATTTGACCTGACCCTGACCACCAAGGGCCGGTTGACGCGCCGGGAGATGGACAGGCTGGCCCGCCTTTGCTTCGGCGAGGCGCCACAGCATGGCTTGCGAGAAGCGATAGCGCGCACCGACTGGCGCATGCGAAAAATCATGGGGCACGGCCTGATGATGGGGTCGGGGGTCGATCAACGGAAAGTCGTCGAACACAGCCCGGTCCCTCTTGCCGTAGTCAATGGAGAGCGGGAGCCGTTCGCTCGCCTCGATTATCTCGCCGGGCTCGATTATGCCAATCTCTGGGACGGGCAATGCCATGTTATCCCGGCGGTGGGACACGCCTCGTTCCTTGAGGCCCCTGATCAGTTCAACGTTCTGCTGGGCCGGTTCATCGACGATGCCGCGGCGTTTGCCGTGCTCAATCAGGCATCCGGCCTTGGGCGGCGCCACGGCTGATCTTTCGGCACGAAAGCGTTGAGTCTCGGCCCTAGTGCAGGTTTGCCGGCTCCACGCGCCCTGTGAACACGGCGGTCGCCACCGTCTCGAGGGGCGAGCGGCTCGGACCGAAGAGGAAGTTCAGTTCGGCAGTTGTGGCGCCCATGAAGGGGTAGCGGGCGATGACGCTCTCGCGCACAGCGCAATAGTCGATGCCCATAAGGCTCAACTGCTTTTTCAGCCCATGGTACTGGCGGGGCGGGCATAGGGGCCGCATACCGAAAAGGCGCCGGTAGAAAGCCTGATGCTCTACCCGCACCGAGGCCAGGCCCAGATTGGCAGCGTAATATTCCGAAGCAAGAAAGCCCAGCCGTGCGGTGATATAGGGCAATTCGGGATGCTTGCCGCTCACTGAAGGATGCACCGCAAAGCGCGTCGGATCGACGACGATGTGCCCCTTGTCAATTTCCGGTCTCAGCGTTTCGGGAAACGCATCCACTGTGGGCGAATGGGGATTTTCCGGGCTCGCGTAATGCACCCGGATGGTGCTGGCCATCTCGCCGTCCATATAGACGCCGAAAACATGGCCATTGTCGGCGTGGTCATAGTCGTCCGTCAGGCGCTTTTCAAAGCCGATCGGGATCATGCCTTCGCGAACATAGGCTTCGTAGCGCAAGCTGAACGCGTGCTCCCGCTCGCCGAATCCTTCGAGCCGCCGATATTCGATCCTGTCAAGAAAATCGATCAAGCGTTGGGAGAACGAAAGTGCCCCGACCGATGATACGGAACTCATGAACTATCCCCTAAACCGTACAGAGATCACCTTTAACCAACTTTTAACCAAGGTCAATTGTCAGTGTTCGTCCGGTGGGGCCAGTTGATTGCCTTGACGGCTCTTTTTGTTACGATGACGCCAAGTTGTTCTTTGAATTAACGCAACGTTAACCAAATACTATATGAGAAAACAGGAAGCACGAATCCTGTTTTTTGGAAACGTTCCCTAGATTTTAAGAAAATCGGCGGTAAATTGCGCGCCTCCGTGTGGCGCAAAACTTTCCACAACACTGGCCGTGGTATGGTAAATAGTTAAAATTGCCCCGATGGGGTGAGCAAATTTTAAAAATTTTCAATTTATATCGTATTGGTCCTGCAGGGGTATGGCGAATTAACCATGGGTATAGGCTCTCCCGAAAACGCGCCCAACCTGCCCGCCGAGGTCTACATTTCCTCGGTGAGCGCACTTTATAGGGACAGGCGTTCGCTCTTTTCAGGTACCGCGAGTGCAATCGCGGCCTCCCTGGTGACGGGCTGGATAAGCGGGATTGTCTGGCTTGCCATGTGTGCCTTTCCGCTGGCACTGACCGGCGTCCTGCGCTGGATGGACATGAATGCCTATGAGCGCAGCGTAACAACCTCGCAAACGGTAGCGCAGGCCCGCAGCTGGGAGAGGCGCTACATCGTGGGGTCGTCCACCTTTGCGGTGCTGCTGAGCCTCTGGTGCTTTCTTGCATTTGCGCTGTCTTCGGATCCGGCCGTCCACCTTGTGAGTTTTGCCGTCTGCCTGGCCTATATGATCGGAATTACCGGGCGCAATTATTCCTCGGACCAGCTCGTTACCTTCACTACGACATGTGCCGCCATCCCGATGATCATGGGGCTCCTGCTCCACCTCGAGACGGCCTATGTGTTTCTGGCAGTGGTGCTCGTCCCGTTCTTTTTGAGCGTCAGGACCATCGCCACGCGGCTGAGGTTCACGCTGTTTGACGCCGTCGTCGCCTCGCACGACCTACGGGCCCTCGCCACCCATTTCGATACTGCGGTCAACAACATGCCGCATGGCCTGTGCATGTTCGACGGCGACCAGAGGCTCGTCGTTTTCAACGACCGCTTCACGAGCCTGCTCAATCTCGATGCAAGGGCTACCTGGAAAGGGCAGGAGGTCGGTTCGCTGCTGGAAACGGCACTGGAGGCCAACGGCGTTCCCCTTCAGGCGACCGATGCTGTATTTTCTGCATTCCGTAAGTGGACCGTCGCAGCGGGCAGCGCGGCCCTCGTCGTCGACGCTGCAGGGCACAGGATATTGCAGCTGACGTTCCAGCCTATCAAGGCCGGGGGGTTTGTGCTGCTCATCGAAGACATCACCGAAAAGCGCAAGGCAGAAGCGCGGATCGAGCATCTGGCCCGCTATGACGCGCTGACCGGGCTGCCCAACCGGTCTCATTTCCAGGAGCAGTTCGAAACCGTGATCGCGCGGGGCCGCCCCTGTGCGCTGCTCTTTATCGACCTCGATCAGTTCAAGGTGGTCAACGACACGCTGGGTCATCCTTGCGGTGACGCGCTTCTGTGCCAGGTGGCCGACCGTCTGCGCAAGGTGATGAAATCGTCCGATATCATTGCGCGGCTCGGCGGCGATGAATTCGTTGTCCTCCGCGAGCTCAAGGGGCCGGCGGACGAGGCGAGCCTTGTCGCCCAGCGGATCGTGCGGACGCTGAGCGAAGTCTTTACCGTCGACGACCATCAGTTCGTCATCGGCGCGAGCATCGGCATCGCCCTCGCGCCGCGCGACGGCACAAGTTTTGAACAAATGCTCAAGTGCGCCGATCTGGCGCTCTACAGCGCCAAGGCGGACGGCCGCGGTGTCTGGCGTTTCTTCGAGCCCGAAATGGATGCGAGGGTGCAGGCGCGCCGGGCGCTGGAGATCGATATCCGCAACGCCCTCGACAACGGAAATTTCGAGGTGTTCTTCCAGCCCATCGTCAATCTGAGGTCGGGCAAAAGCACAGTGTGCGAAGCGCTGGCGCGCTGGCGGCATCCCAAGCGGGGATTGATATCACCCGACGAGTTCATCCCCGTCGCCGAAGAAACCAACCTGATTATCGAGCTGGGTGATTTCATACTGCAAGAGGCCTGCCGGCAGTGCATGACCTGGCCGGATGACGTACACGTTGCAGTCAACATCTCTCCTGTGCAGTTTCGGCGTGGCAACGTCATTGCGTCAGTGCTTGCGGCGCTTGATCGCTCGGGTCTGCCGGCCCATCGCCTGGAGGTCGAGATCACGGAATCGCTCCTGCTCGAAAACACAGCGGCCATCCGAACGACGCTGGAGAAGCTGCGCGGCCTCGGCGTGCGCGTGTCGCTCGATGATTTCGGCACGGGCTATGCAAGCCTGAGCTATCTGCACCACTTCCCGCTCGACAAGGTCAAGATTGACCGTTCCTTCCTGCAGGACGTGGAGGTGAGCAGCCGCTCACGCCGTCTGCTCGCCGGGGTGGCCAATCTGAGTTCGGAGTTGGGTATGTCGGTGGTCGTCGAGGGCGTGGAGACGCATAGGCAGCTTGCTCTGCTTCTGGAGCAGCCCGGTGTCGACGAGGTTCAGGGCTTCCTCTTTTCACCGCCAATCCCGGCTGCCGAAATCGGCCGCTTTCTGGCCGCCGGCAGCTTCGATTTCGAAAAAGTCGCTTAGGTCACTGCGGGCGTAGGGGAGCGGTGATGGTCGAAAAGCAGGCAATGGTCAGGACCCTGGCGGCTATCGATCAATTTGACCGGGGCAACGGGGTTGTCACCCGTCTGTTCTGCAACGAGGCGATCTGTGGCGCGCAGGTTACCACCGGAACGACCTCGCTTCCCGTCGGCAAGAGCGTTGCAATGCATCACCACAATTGCGACGAGCAGATCGTTATCCTGAGTGGGAAAGCCGAAACCGAGTTCGAAGGGCAGCGCCGCGCCGTGGGTCCGATGGAAGTCGTTTTCATTCCGGCGGGACAGGTTCACTGCTTCCACAATGTTGGCACGGACCCGGTGGAGATGCTGTTTATCTACGATGCCGGCGAAGTTACGCGCACCTTTGCCGCCACCGGGGAAACGGTGGTCCATCTCGGCGCGGGCGATCGGGCGCAACCTGCCCGATAGGGCAAGGCGCCACGCCGGGAAGCCTGTCAGCAGGCGCCTGTTTCCGACGGGCATAAAATCCCCGCATCCAGACCGTAGTTTTCGGCCAGCTGGACCAGCGTCCCATCGGCGCGGATTTCGGCCAGGGTCGATTCCACTGCGCGTTTGAGTGTCAGGTCGCCCTTCCAGAACCCCATGCCCAACGGAATGCGTTCGAGCGGCGCGCCGAGCACTGTGATTTCGAGATCCGTGTCGGAGAAAATGGTGTTGGCCAGCAGGGCTTCGGTGATCGCAGTGTCGTAATCGCCCGCCTCCATGCGCGAGCGCAGGGTTGCCGCGTCGTTGACGATTGTCGCCGTGATGCCGCGCTGGCGGATATACTGGCCAAGGCCGATCCGGTCGAGACCAGTGAGCCCGGCCATGAAGCCCACCGGGCTTTCGACGGTCTCGATGGTGGTGCCGGAGGGAGCAATTAAGGCCCATCCGGTCACAAGATGTGGCTGCGTCGTGTCTAGGAACGAGCTCGTAGTCGAATTGATCGCGATGCCCCCGGCCAGCATCTGGCACTGGGCGCGGTTGATGCGCCAGTTGCGCGGATTGAAGTCGCGACCCATCGAGGCGTTGGAAACGATGTTGAGCCGCCAGCCGAGCCGCTCGGTGATCTCCTGCATCAACTCGACCTCGAAACCGGGCATGTCCGCATCATCGGTCACAAGCGGTGGGTAGAGGCTGGGCATGCAAACGCTTAGCCGCCCGAGCCTGTCGACGTCGTACCGCGCGTTGTCGGGCGGCAGGAAGCTCACGGCAAACAACAGCGCAAAGCACAAGCCAAGCGGGATCATGTCGAACAGCCAATGCCGCTTGCGCGGCCTTGCGGAGGCGGGAGCGGACATCAGACTTTCCTGAACTCCCACATGGCCAGGAGGAACAACCCCACGGCCATGATGCCCACGACCTGGAAGCCAAGAGCGGGATCGAACTGGTTGAACTTGATGAGGATGCCGCGCATGGCATCGACGGCATAGGTTAGGGGATTGTGCTCGACGATGATGACCAGCCATTCGGGGTAGGTCACCAGCGTCTGGGCCCGGGTCAGCGCCGGATCGAGTGGAAATACCGAGCTGGCGGTAAAATAGAGCGGCAGGATCACCGCGTTGGAGAACACCCCGAAACTTTCGAAACCGCGCACGTAGTTGGCAATGACGATGCCGAATGCGGTCAGCCCAAAGGCCAGGGCGAACATCAGGCCAATGGCCGCGGCGATCGTCTCCCATGTCAGGGTCACGCCGACGAAACGCGCCACGACAAGCACCATGCAGCCATGGATGACGGCGGTTGTCGCGCCACCGAGCACCTTGCCCAGAAGGATCATGTTGCGCGACATGGGCGAGACAAGAACCTCACGCAGGAAGCCGAATTCCCGATCCCAGATCAGCGAAACGGCCGACTGAATCGAGGTGTAGAGAATGTTGAGGACGATGACGGCGGGAAAGATGAACTGCAGATAGGTATAAGGCACCACGAACCGAACTTCGCCATACACTTCGCCCCGGAAATAGGGATTGAGCCCGATCCCCAGGATCAGCACCCACAGCAATGGCCGGCTGATGCCGCCGATCAACTGGCCCTTGTCGCGCAGCGAGCGTTTGACCTCGCGCAGCCAGATGGCATAGACGCCGACCAATTGTCCCCATATGGCGGTCATCGGGAGCTCCTATTCGTTGAGATTGCGGCCGAAGAATTCGGAGGCCGGGTCGGTGAGAACGAGGTCGCGGATGCGGTTCCACAGATAGGATCGCAGCTCGAGGAACTTCGAATCTGCGCGCATTTCGACAGTGAGCCGGGGCCGTGGCAGGTCGACCTTGATGGTTTCGAGGACTTTGCCCGCACCCATCACAACGATCGTATCGGCCAGCACCAGCGCCTCGTCCACACTGTGGGTGACAAACATCACCGTGGGGGTCAGCCGCCGCCAGATGGCCAGCAATTCACCCTGCATCAACTCGCGCGTCTGCGCGTCGAGGCTGGCGAAAGGCTCGTCCATCAAAAGGACACGCGGCTCTCCGGCCAGCGCGCGGGCCAGTGCGACGCGCTGCTTCATGCCGCCGGAAAGCTGGGCCGGGTAGGCTTTGGCCGAACGCGACAGGCCGACGAGATCGAGATAATGCCGGGCCCGCTCGGCGCGTTCGGCCTTTGAGAGCGGCAGGCTCTCGAGAGCGAATTCGATGTTGGCCTGCGCGTTGGCCCAGGGGATCAGGCGGAATGCCTGAAACACAAACCCCATGTCTGGCCCGGGTTTGGGCGGCTGGCCATCGATATGGATCGTTCCCCCATCGGGGGCGATCAATCCGTTGGCCAGCCGCAGCACTGTGGTCTTTCCGCATCCCGAGGGGCCAATCAGGGCAACGAACTGGTGTTCGGCGACGTCGAGCGAAACGCCATCGATAGCCGTGTTGACGGCACCGTCTGGCTGGACGAAGCGTTTCTGGACGTCGGTGAACGTGAGCAGGGCTTTCGACGCCTGCGGTTCGGCTGCCACGCGATTATCTCCGGGGAAACGGACGACGCTCATCGATCGGCCGGGTCCATGCTGTCGTCGGTGCCCAGTTCGGCAAGCACGGCGTCGACCGGTCCGAAATCGACCCAGTCTTCAAGCGCCAATTGCTCGAAATCTGCAAAGTCTTCGGTTTCGTAGAGCCAGTCACTGGTAAAGCCCAGTTCCTCGGCGCTCAGGCCGCCGTTGACGCTCCAGCTACCGACAAAGGATTCCGCCAGCATGTCGAGCACTTCGGGGCTGACGTCGGGGCGAACCTCGGTCATTGCGTCCACCCACATCTGGGGGTTTTCCGCAAAGTCGCGCGACAGCTTGGTCAGCGCCCGGATTACGGCTTGGACGTCTTCGGGCCGTTCGGCCAGGACGTCGCCGGTCACCGCGTTGACCTTGTTGACCACCGGTGCGCCCTCATAATAGGCGTCCTGATCGATCAGCACATGCAGCCCTACGGTGTCGGGCAACTCGCTCCAGACGCCGATCGACATGGTCGTCGCATCGACCTGGCCGGCCAGAAGGGCCTGTGCGCGGATGTCGGGTTGGCCGAGCGAGACGATTTCGGAATCGTCGATCGAGACGCCCTGGCTCGACAGCACCAGTGTCGAAAGCGAGTGATCGAGACTTCCAACCCGTCCAACGCCAAAGCTGCGGCCCGCCAGATCGGCAGGGGTTGCAATATCGTCCTTGGAGGCGATGAGGAACGGCAGCGATTTGTTGGGCGAGGTCACTGCGCGAAAATCGGTCGCGCCGTTGTGGATCACCTGCAAAAGCGCATCGACGCCGATATTGGCCATTTCGCCTTCGCCCGATTGCAGGGCTGCAATGGCGGATGGTGTCTGCTGGACCCTGACGAGTTCGACATCGACGCCTTCAGCTTCGAAATAGCCCAGCTCTGCGGCCAGATCCATCACGGAATTGGGCACGAGCGGTGGCTCGAGGTGGGTCAGGATCAGGCGGAAGGGCTCGCTCGATTGCGCCAGCCCGGCGCCGGTCATCAGGGCCAGGCTCGCGACCGATCCGGCCAGAGCCAGCATCATTGATTTCTTGGTCATTTACTCTCTCCCTTTTGGGTTTTCAGCGCCGCCATTTGGCAAGGCGCAGTTCGACGAAACGCAGTCCCTCGGTCACGATGACTCCGATGACTGCCAGCGAAAGGACGATGACGAAGTACTCCGCCATCCTGAATGTGTTGCCGTAGATAGCCAGAAGCCCGCCCAGGCCGCGCACGGCGGTATAGAGTTCGGCAACGACAGTATTGATGAGACCGATCGTGGCCCCGAGCCGCAGGCCGACGATGACGTAGGGTACGGCCCCAGGCAGCACGATACGGGTAAAAATCCGGAATCGCCCGGCACCCACCGAACGGGCCATCTCGATAAGCTCGGGATCGGACTGGCGCACGCCCGCATAGGTGTTGATGAGGATGGGCATTACGGCGCCCAGAAACACGATGAACACCTTGGCTTCGCTCCCCAGCCCGAGCAGTACGATGATGAGCGGGATGAAGGCGACACGCGGGGTGGCCGAAAGTGCATAGACGTAGATCTCGAGCGTGCGGCCAAACAGGTTGAACGCGCCCATGGCGACCCCGAGCGGGATGGCACACAGGATCGCAAGGCCATAGCCGGAAAGATAGACCGAAAGAGAATCGACAAAGGCGGTCTGCAGCCGCCCCTCCTGCAGCAGCCCGCCGGCTGCCAGCAGCGTTGCCCAGGGGGAGGGGATGATGTTGCGCGCGACGTTGACCGAGGCGATCCACCATAGAACGATGAGAAGCGTCAGAAACCCGATCCGGGTTGCAGCCACGAGCCAGGGGCCGGGCTCGTCGCCCGGTTGAATGGCCACGGCTTTGGGAGGGGGCTGGCTCATCCACGCCCCCGCTTCTTGCCGGCGGCCGGCGGCGCCTCGCGCAGATCACGGCCGGTCAGCGACAGGAACACGCTTTCAAGGCTCGGCTGGTCGACGGACACCTGCCGCAATTGCGTTCCGAACTCGGCCAGAAGGGCATCGGCACTGCCTGCGTTTTCGGCCTTGATGAGCAACTGCCCTTCGGCGCCTTCAACAGTTCCGGGATAGCGGGCCAGTAGCGCCGCATGGGCGTCGGGTGTGCGCGGCGTTACGCGGAACAGGGAAGTGCCGTGAGCGGCCTTGAGCGATTCCGGTGTGCCACTCGCCAGTATCTTGCCGTGATCGATAATGCAGATCGTATTGCACGTATCGACCTCCTCGATATAGTGAGTGGTCACGACGATGGTGATGTTCTGGCTGGCCCGGAGCTGTTCGAGATAGGACCATATCTTGGCCCGCGACTGGGTATCGAGGCCGATGGTGGGCTCGTCGAGAAACAGTATCTTGGGCTCGTGCATCAGGCCGCGGGCGATTTCCAGCCGCCGCCGCATGCCTGAAGAGAGCGTCCGGACCACGGCATCGCGCCAATCGGAAAGCTCAACAAGAGCAAGCATTTCGTCGATGCGCCGGCGCCGGTCGGCCCGGCCCATCTGATAGACCATGCCGTGGAAATCGAGGTTTTCGTAAACCGAGAGGCGCGTATCGAGGGTTGCTTCCTGGAAAACCACGCCCAATTGCTTGCGGGCGCGCAGGGGGTGCTTGACGACGTCGATGCCGGTAATTTCGGCCCGTCCGCCGTCAGGCTGGCTGATCGTGCACAGAATATCGATCAGGCTCGATTTTCCGGCGCCGTTGGGGCCGAGCAAGGCAAACGTTTCGCCCTGCTGCACCGACAGGGACACATCATCGAGCGCCAGCACGCGGCCGAAGCGCTTGGATACGCCTTCAACCACGATTGCAGGTGCGCTGGCGGCATCATCGCTCATGAAAGAACTCCCTGTGCCCGTAGCGTTCGGGTGAATAGCTGGCTGATATCATCGTCGGTCGAAACGGTCACGAAATGCCAGTGCCTTGAATTGAAAAGCCCGCGCATTTCCTCCTGCCGCGCGGCAAACAGCTTGCGATAACGGCTCAGCAGACCCGCGTCGATGGCCAGTTCAAGTTCCACGCCGGTTTCGGCATCCTCCATTGTGACGATTCCAGTCTCGATCCCGGCCGGATCGATTTCCTGGGGCGTCAGAACCTGGACGGCGAGAATTTCATGACCGGCGGAAAATAAAATATCGAGGACGGGGCTGATCTCACCATCCCACCAGTCGCTAATGGCGATGACCAGGCCATGAGACGGCAGGTCACGCCTAACGGACCGCAACGCCTCCCCGAAATCGCTTCGGCCTGCCGCCGGCTCCCGGGCGATCCAGTCAAACATCATATCCGCTCGCGCTGCGCCGTGCCAGCGTGGCGAGAATTTGTTACCCTTGTCGCCGGGCACGATTATTTGAACACGGTCCCCTCCGGCCAGCGCTGCAAACCCCAGAAGTTGCGCGATCAGCTTCGCATGGCCCGATTTTTCGCCGTGTCCGGCGGCCATCGACCCCGAAAGGTCAAGAACGATGGTTACCGGCAATTGCTGATTAAGCGAATATTCGCGCATCACGAAATCGCCGGTGCGCGCGTAGAGATGAGGGTCGAGGTGCCGTGTGTCGTCGCCGGTCTGATAGGGACGGTGGTCGATAAATTCCATGCCCGGTCCCTTGCGGCGTGAACGGCGCTCGCCCGTACCGACGGATGGCTGCGCAAAGGCCGGCAGCAAGCGGCTGGTCGTCAGGCGTTCGAGAAGGGCGGACGGTGGACGCATCAGAGTTTGCCCATTGTCTGGTCGAACAGGCGCAGCAGCAATTTGTCGATATCGATATTGGCGGCGCGGCCCTCGAAATTGACCTGCACCCGATGGCGCATGACCGGCAGCAGCACGGCCCGCAGGTCGGCGACCGAAACGTGGTTGCGGTCTGCCATGAAGGCGTGAGCCTTGGCCGCCACGACAAGTGATTGCGCGCCGCGCGGGCTTACCCCAAAGCGTACATAGCGCGAAACGTCCTTGTCCGCCGTCGCCCCGCCGGGCTGGGTGGCAAGGCAGAACCGCGCAACCGCTTCCTGTATCGCCGTGGCGATGGGAACCGAGCGGACGTGGCCCTGCAGGGCCAGAATGTCCTCGGCATTCATCGCCTGGGTCAGCCTGTCCTGGGCAATGCCGGTGGTCGCCGTAAGGATGCCCGTCAGCACCTCCTGATCGGGATAAGGCACGTCGATGCGGAACAGGAACCTGTCGATCTGGGCTTCGGGCAGCGTATAGGTGCCCTCCATTTCGATCGGGTTCTGTGTCGCGAGGACGAAGAAGGGTTTGGGCAGCTCCATAGTGGTGCCACCGGCCGAAACGGTCCCCTCCTGCATGGCTTCGAGCAGGGCAGACTGGGTGCGTGGGGTGGCCCTGTTTATCTCGTCGGCCAGAAGCAATTGGGCAAAGATCGGGCCTTTGCGGAATTCGAGTTGGGTGCGCCCATCGGCGGTCGGGACCAGCACCGACGCGCCGGTGATATCGGCGGGCATCAGGTCCGGGGTGAACTGCACGCGCGAGAATGTCAGACCCGCGGCCCTGGCCAGCGAGCGCACCATCAGCGTCTTGCCGACGCCCGGAGGGCCTTCGAGCAAAACGTGCCCGCCGGCCATCAGCGCGATCAGCATGAGATCGACAACCCCTTGTTGACCGATCACCGTCGTCGCGATTGAGGCACGCGTCCGCGTCAACGCCTCTCGCAGCGCGGCCAACTGGGGCGCGCCGTCTTCGGGCGGTGTTTGTGGCGAAATCGCAGTCATGAGATTGGTGCTCCTTGGCGCGAGGTCTGGGGTTGGTCATCTGTCGTCCCGGGTTTGCGCCGGGACGAAAACCTGCGGTAGCGCAGGCTGAGATCGATGAGAAAGGCGGCAAACGCCAACAGGGCCCATGCCGGCCAGTTGTGCAGCCATGTCAGCGTCAGGCCAGCGCCGAGCGTTGAAATCTCTTGCGGCGTTATTGCCGCACCTCCCGTCGCGCGGGCCAGCGCCTGGGCGCCGCCCACACGCGAGAAATCATAGCGCGTATCGTAGGAATGGTAATAGGCCGCTTCAATGGGGTCGACATCGCCGCCCTGATCGATGCTGAGCCCATAACGGCCGATGGCGTCGAGCACGCGGCGCCCCTCATAGAGGCCCGGTCGCACTTCGGTCAGTGCCGTTGTCTCGGACACCAGATCCTGCGGCGGCGAGATGGTGGCAACCAGCGACCGGCCGGTCAGCGGCAAGCCATCCTCGTCAAGCGCGCTGACGCGCAAATCGAGATAGTCGCCATCGCTTGCCGTGGTCAGCGTCAGGCCCGGGCGCGGCGTTGTGGGCTGGAACTGAAGGAGGATGTCGTTCCAGAGCGCGCCATATTGGGGCAGGCGCTGCCAGGCATCCGACCATGGTCCCGTGGCGTCGGTGGTCAGTGCCATCACCATGCCATTGCCATAACGCCAATAGGCGAGAACCGGCATGTCGCGCCCCTCGTCATCGGTCGTTGTGGCCACCAGTTCCGCATCGGGTTTGGCGGTTGTACCGACAAAGCCGCTCAGCTGTGGCAATTGTGCCGGAAGGGCCTGAAGGAAATTGGCGCTGCGATCCTGCCAGACGGGCTGGGTCGAGCCTTCTTTGACCGGCGAGGCGAGCAGCATCGCCTCCTGCGAAAGAATTGAAGGCAGCGCCTCGAAATCGGCGGTCACATGGGCAGCGCCGCCGCCGAGATCGGCGATGGTGCGGGCAACGGTGGTGTCGGCGCCCTGGCCGATGGCCACCGCGGAAACCGTCACGCCCTCGGCCCGCAACTGGCCGACAATGCCCGGAAAATCGCCCGGTTGGCTCAAGCCGTCCGTCATCACCACGATGTGCTTGGCCGCCGCTTCAACGCCTTGGAGCATATCGAGCGCCTCGACGAGACCAGGGTAGATCGCCGTGCCGCCGCCCGGATCGAAGCCTTCGAGCGAAGCCTGAACGGCACCCTGAGCATCGGCCAGCCGCGTCAGGGGCAGCAGGGCCCGCGCTTCGGCGTCAAAGGCGATGATGCCGACGCGGCTCTGGGGATTGAGCAGTTCGGTGGCGGCCATCGTGGCACTTTTGGCTACGTCGAGCCGGTTGCCCTCGCCAACCGGCTGCTGCATGGATCCAGAGCGGTCGAGAACGAACACCATAACGACTTCCGGCGCATCCTGGGGCACGCGGCTCGACAGAGGCGAGACCGCTTCGAGCGGTGTTCCAAAGTACCCGCCCGGCCCAAAACTGTTCGGTCCACCGAGGATCAACAGTCCCATGCCGTATTCTTCCACTGCCGTTTCGATCAGCGTTTGCTGCAACGTCGTCAGGGACAGGGCAGGGGTGTTTAAAAGCACGATGTCACCGAACCCGAGCCAGTCCTTGATGTAGTATGGCGCCCGGCGCGGCTCGAAAACGACGGCTTCAAGACCCTGATCGTCAAGAAGGCGCCGGAAGGCTTCGCCGTGGGCGGGGTCGGCGGAAACAATCGCGATGGGCCGGACCGGAGCCGTCGAGAGCATCTGGCCGATAGCATCGTTTTGCGGGTAAGGGTCGGTGGCGCCCAGCCGGATCTCGACCAGATTTTCACCGCTTTCGATCTGGGGCAGTACGGCCTGGATCCGGTTCTGCCCCACAGTGAGAGCGACGTCTTGGCTGGCGATGGCTTGTCCGTTCGAAACGATCTCCATACCGACCGTCTGAACATCGGCGCTATGGACCAGTGCCGTCAGCGGAACAGCCTCGCCCGACAGCACCTGCTGGGGCAAATCGAGGCGCCCGACAAAAACTTCCCCGTCATCGAGTTGCGGTGTTTCGAGATAATCGACAACGATACCCCGCGCCGCCAATTCGCGCCCAAGCTGAGGCTCGGGGGCGGTATCGCCGGCGAGGACCAGGTAGCCGTCCCTTTCAGGTGGGATCATGGCCGCAGCCAGTTCGAGCGCCTGCGAGGTATGGGTAACGCGCAAGGCGTTGGATGTGGCTGGACCAGACATGTCAAGATCGGCGACGACATAAGCGGATGGGCCAGCGACAATTCCGCCGGCGTCTGCCGAAGTCGCGGCCTGCGGGCTGTCGGGCTGCGCCGTTACCACCACCACGCTGGCTTTCGACCCCGGCCATGGCCACGCAAAGTTGGCGATCCCGGCGACCAGCAGGGCCAGCGTTACCAGCCGAAGCGCCGACAGACGCGGCAGCCAGCCTTGCTTCTTTGCTGTCAGAACGCCCTCGACAGCCAGCACGACAAACCCTGCAGCGAGCAGCCAAAGCGCCCAGCCTTGCGGCCACCCGATTGCGTCAATGCCTTCGAAGTCTGCGGAACCAGTGCCCGGCACCGCCGGGTTGATGGCCAGCAGACGGGTCAGGGCGCCTTGTCCGGCGCGGAACAGCCCGACCTCCCGGGGAATAAAATCCCCCTCGGGCACACGGGCCGATGGCCGTCCGGGCATTTCGAGGTTGATGAGGGGCTGACCCAACAATCGGGCATCGATCCGGCAGGGCACGCCCACGGTGCAGCTTGCGGCTGGAGGTGCGCCCGGCTCACGACCGATCCAGTCGATGAGATTGGCGACAAAGATCGGCATACTGCTGGTTTCGGGCCAGTTGGACCGGCGGGGATCAAAGCCGATGCGGACATGGCGCCCGGTCCCGGTTGCCGCAGCAGTAATGAGCGGCACACCATCGGCCGACAGCAGGGTGGTTTCTCCCTCATCCGGCGTCAGCCCGGTGCCGGTCTCGATGGCAAGCGAAGCCCAGTCCATATCTCGGGAGAGCGCATGGTTGCTCGACCAGTCGTCGGGATCGGCGTCGGCCAGGGGCGCGCTACCGGTTTCGATGATGATCGAATTGGTTGCCGGTACGGTGAGCGTTTCGCGGGTTTCGACGATGACCAGCCCAAAGCCATCTACGGATTCCGGCACCGTCGAATCCTGGAATATCCGAACCCCCGAAACCGCATTGAGCGCACGCAGTAGGGGCAGTTCACCGTCGCCGACATAGAGAACATCGAGCGTTTCACCGGCGGGTTCAGCGATGAAGCGCAGCCGGTTGTCGCGCGGATTGGCATCGGCCGGGATGAAGGCCGTGACGATGCCCGGACCGGGCAGTTCGAGCTCTTCGGAAAACGCCACAGTTCCGGTTTGTGCATCGGATCGGTCGAGGTCGATCGTCGTCCAGTCGAGCGGGGTCCTGCTGCTGTCGGCGGCGTATTGAACGCTGATGGCGAGCGTTTCGCGCTCCCCGCCCAAGAGAGCCTCCCCACTCAGCGTCCACATGTTAGCCGCTGGATCCGTTAGTGTCAGGGTGGCGCTGATGCCTGCATTACCGCCGCTCGCCGCAACAATATGTTGGGAGAGCGCCATATTCCCGATGGCATCGACGAAAAACGCGGGTGCGGGGCGATCGGAAACGAAAAGGACTTCGGTGGTTTCGTCCGACCTGGCGATACCGGGGATAAGCCGGGCCGTCTCCGACCAGTCGCTCGTGCCGTCTGTCATGGACACGTCTTCAAGCGCCCTGCCAAGGGCGTCGCCTGTCCATGCCCAGCGGGCGGCGATATAGCCGGGCCGTGGACCGGCGGCGATCAGCGAAACCCTTGCGGGCGTCGGCTGTAGATCGCCCGAGAAGCCAGCCAGCACTGCGCTCCTGGCCGCTTCGAACGCTGTCTCACCATCAGTACTGTTGCGCATGCTCGCGCCGGTATCGATCACGACAATCAGATGGTCGGGCACCGAACGGTTGCCCCAGAATGGCTGGGTCAGCGCCAGCGCAAACAGCCCAACGGCCAGAAGCTGGAGCAGCAGCGGGATGGTGATTGGAGGGATCAGCCGCGCCTTGGGCTTTAATCCTGCATGGGTCTGCAATTGCCGCCACAGCGCCAGGCTGGGCACGACGTGCCTGTATTCCCGGCGGCTGTGCAGGAACCACACGAAACCAGCGGCGAGAAGCAAGGTCGCAAACAGGGGCGCGGCAAATCCGATCATCATTGTGCCGCGCGCTCGAAATAGCGAGCGGTGATGTCGCGTGCCGGGAACGGAATGAAATCGCGCGCCACGGGCTCGGACGACCCCGAACCCGTCTGGCCGCCGATCGTATTGGCGGCGCCGGGGCCACCACCCTCGGCCGCCTGGGGGACGATCTCGATGCGGATGCGGCTTCCCCCCGCTTGCGGCTCGGCGCTTACGACCATGTCGTCGCCAGGCGTGGCGCCCAATTGGGTGAAGGCGTCGTCGGCCTGCATGTCCTGCTCGCCCAGGCCGGCAGCGTTCGAAAGGCCGCGACCCGATTCCAGCGCCGCCCCAACCGGAATGCTGCCGATGGACTGAAGCTGCTGGGGCTCCATCAATTGCGGGCCTCCGCTGGACGATCCACCCCCCAAATCGGTTGGCGGCTCGCCATTGGAGACGATTTCGGCGTTGGCGAGGCGTTCGTCGTCGGCCCGGTCGCCATATTGCTCTGCGAGTTCGGGCCGTGCTTCGTACATGCCGGGCCCTTGGGACGTCGGCTGTATGGCATCGCCGCGCCCCAGAGGTGGTTCGAGCGGTTGTGTCGAAGGCGGCGTCTGGCTTTCGTTCCGCATCGCGTCCAGGCCGGCTTCGAGCTCGTTGAGGCGCGTGCCGTCGGCGTTGCCGAGCCAGTCCGGAGGATTATCGCCATAAGCGGCGGCCGCCTGATCGAGAAGGTCGTTGATCTCGCGGGCAAGCGCGTCCGACAATCCCTCGGTCCCCGCCGTTTCAGCGCGTTCGGCAAGGGTCCGCGCGATGGCGCCGAGCAGAACGTCCTCGCGCGTTCCGGCATCGTCTGCGAGCATTTCAGCAATTGTCGAAATCGTTCCCGCATCGGCGGACTGACTTTGCGTCGTGGGTTCGATAGCATTTTCAGGAGCGACCGGGGCGGGCATCTGCATCAGCCAGAGCGCTGCCAGCGCCAAAACCGCCGTCAGGACCAGCGCCACAGCGAACCCGGGGGTAAAAATGTTCAGGAGGCGCGACGGCGTCACATTCCCGAGACGGCCCCGGACCGATGCGATCAGCTCCCTTGGGACCGGATTGGCGAGCGTTCCCGGGCTTTGCACCAGCTCGACAGCGGTGCCGTAGGCTTCTCCAAAACCCGTCGCGTGGTCGATAAAAAAAGCCTCCTCGACCAGCGATCTGCGCTGCACCCATGCGATAATTCCCGCCGTCAGCGCCGTTGCCAGCCCTGTGGCGGCCATGACCGGTACGGCATCGAACGAGGCAATCCCCAGACGGTCGAGGACAAGCACGACCAGTAGCGCAGCCAGCATCGAGAGAACGCACGCCAGCGCGATGCGGGCAAATGTCCGGATGCGACGCCGGACCATGACGGCATGGAGGGGCTCGAGGATGGGATCTGTCAGCGTCGCATCGGCCATGGATCAGCGCGCTCCAAGAAAGCGGGCCAGATCGCCAAACGGCGTTGCCGGAAGGCTGGGGTAGGTGAGGACGATGACCACCGTTAGGGCAATCGACACATAAAGGTGGCGCTTGACCAGCCATTGATGCGCGCCAGGTGCCAGCGCAAAAAGGAGATAACCGCCAAGAAGTGGCGGGATCGGGATGATGTTGATGGCCAGTGTCCATGCGGCCACGTCTGCCATCATCCTGATGGTTGCATCGGTGAACGCGGCGCTACTGGTGGGCCATGAAGTGGCCACCCAGGGAAGGGCCAGCAGAACAAGGCGGCCGAAGAGAAAGACCGCCGCCATGCTCAGCAGTGCGACGACGACCGGGGTGGCGCGCCCGATCCGGCCCTTGGCCGGATCGATTGCGATGGGCCGCACCCATCCCACGCGCCCGACCGTTCCGGCAAAAAGTCCGAAGATGTCCATATGCACGAACGGGTTGAGGGTCAGCTTGCCGTCATAGGCAGGACCCCGGTCGCCAAGAAGTCTTGCGAAACCCGCGACGCAAAAGCCCATCAGTGCCAGGACCACAATTGTGGCAATGGCCCGGGTCAAGAGCTGCAGGAAGCTTAGATCGAACATCGGCAAGCCTCCGCAGTCATGCTATCGATAAACCCGGAAACCGTCATTGCTCAATTGCCGCTTGCGTCGGTCAGCCCGTTTTCGGCCAGCAGCGTATCGATGGTGCCATCGGCCCTGAGCGCCGCAATGGCATCGGACAGCAGATTGTTGAGATAGGTATCTTCGGCCCGAGTGGCGATGCCGATTTCTATGGGATCGACCGGGAAGGGCAGATCGTAGGAATAGCTGAACCCTTCGGCTTCCGGGTTCCCTTCGGTCGCACCGAACAGCCCGTACTCCCAGATCATCCCGGCACCGATCGTGCCGTCCACGAGGCGTTCGAGCATCAGTTCGTTGTCGGGGTAGGGCGTGCGGCGCCAGCTACGATCCTCGGGCTGGGCAGCGAGATACTGGATCAGCCGATTGTCTCCGGCGGCCATCATGCGCACGCCAATCGTTTCGCCGAACGGTATGCCGGTGAGGTCGGTGTCGTCCGACCGCGTAACCAGCACCGTGCGCGCGCTGAGATAGGGCTGGCTTATGGTCATCCAGCTTGGATTGCTCGTTGACAGCAGGAAGCCCATGAAGCCGTCGCACTCCTGCGCCAGCATGATGAACATCTGCTGTTCGGTGAGCACGATGCGATAGTCGAGCGGCAATGGCCGGGTCGGCCAGTCGCGGGCGCCGACCTCGTAAAATTCCACCTCGGCCAGCAGGCTCTGGCCAATGGCCTGTGCGAGATCGCGTTCGAACTGGGCCAGCACGCCTTCGGGGTTGATGCAGAAGACGAGCTTGCTGCCCTCCTGGCGCATGCGTTCGGTGTAAAGATCGCGCGGTACGATGTCGAAAGACTGGGCGAACGCCGATCCAGCAAACAGCGTAAGCGTGGCGGCGAGCACTCCGATGTGGGAAGCAGTTTTGCTCAAGAGCGGCATCCATCCTCCCTGAAGGTCCGCAGATGCCGGACAAGCGGCATGCAAAGGCAATAAGGGGTCCAGCGGCGTGCCGCTGAACCCCGGTTTGGTCGTCAGGTTCTATTCTTCGGGCAGTGCGAAGACATAGACGGCCGAATTGCTGCCGCCCTGGTCGACGCTGCCCTCGGCGATCATCAGGGCCGACGAGAAGCCGGCGGGACCTGCCGGGATCGCGACATACTGGCGTCCATCGACCTCGTAGGTGATCGCGTGGCCGGAGGCATCCGATGCAAGGCGCGAGCGCCACAGGATATCACCGGTTTCGGCGTTGAATGCCTTGAGGTAGCGATCGCCACCACCGGTGAACAGAAGATTTCCTGCCGTTGCCATTACCGGCGAGTACTGCGAGGCGGGCTGTTCCCAGCTCCAGACGGTTTCGCCGGTCGAGATGTCGATGGCGTCGATACGGCCAACATTGGTCTCTTCGGGCGGTAACGTGTACTCGGAATCGGTGTTGTACACGTCAAGGGCCGTCGGCTCGTTGTCACGCGGCGTCGAGATCTGGCACGTGTTGTTGAGCGGGATGTAATAGATGCCCGTGTTCGGGTTGAACGCAGAGGGCGGCCAGTCGCGGCCACCGAGATAGGCCGGGCAATGTTCCACCGGAACGCCGATTTCGCTCAGAACGACATCTTCGTTGACCGTCACGAGCCCGGTTTCGTCGATGCTTTCGATCATGTTCTGGTAGTTGGTGTCGCGGGCCCAGAGGAACTCGCCTGTTTCGGCATCGAACTGCCACATCACACCGGTCTTGCACGGCACGCCGGTCAGAACGCGGCGGTCTTCGCCCGATGCGTTCGTGCCGATGGCCTGCAGGCCGTCCATGGATTCGCTCGGGTTCACGTCAGTATCGGCGACGATCATTTCGAACGTGCATTCCTGATCCCAGTTATCGCGGGGCAGGGTCTGGTGGCGCCAGGCGATTTCGCCGGTTTCCGGACGAACCGCAAAGCGGGTGTTGGTGCCGTAAAGCGTGCCACCGGGCGTGCCGCGCTGGGTTTCGGAAGCCGGGCCTACAGCGCTCGAGCCGTAGAAGACGAGGTCGAGTTCGGGATCATAGGTGATCTGGCCCCAGACGCCTGTCATCCAGCGGGATTCATAATCGTTGCCCCAGGTTTCGTCGCCTTCTTCACCCGGCTGGGGAATGAAGGTGTTGCGCCAGAGTTCCTCACCGGTCTCTGCATCATGGCCTGAAATAAAGCAGCCGAATGCCGAGAACTGGCAGGTTGAACCGGCCACGATCACGCCGTTTGCCACAATGGGCCCGGACGTGTTGGAAACCAGATCGGTGCCCTGTCCACGGTCGACTTCCCAGGCAAGCTGGCCGGTCTTCATGTCGAGCGCGACAAGGAAGTTGTCCCAGCTCATAAAGTAGAGGTGGTCGCCATAGATCGAGATGCCGCGCTTGCGATCACCGAGCGAATGGAGCGTGTTGGTATCGGGCAGACGGCGGCGGTACTGCCAGATCAGATCGCCGGTTACGGCGTCGATTGCCTGGATCGTATCACCGGGATTGGCGATGAACATGATGCCATCGTAAACGATCGGCGAGGTCTGCATTGGGCCGGTTTCAAGACCGCGCGCCCAGACCATCTGAAGCTGGCCGACATTGCCGTCGTTGATCTGCTCGAGCGGGCTGAAGCGGTAGTTATCGACAGCGCGGCCATAGGCGAGCCAGTCGCCATCGGCGGGGCTGGCCAGCATTTCGTCGGTCACCGGCGCCAGATCGCTGATCGCGGTCTGGGCGAACGCCGGAACGGCGATCAGCCCGAAGGCTGTGGTCCCCGCAAGGACCATTTTCAACAGTTTGGAAGACAATTGCCTCACTCCCTTTCCCTTTAATGCGAGATTGTTGTTTGGCAGAAAGCCGGAGCCCGGCCTTCCGCTGGTCGTTACGCATCGCAATCCTTAGCCCTCGGGCGTCGGTACGATCGTGATTGTCGAAAGCGCCTCTTCGGTGCCTTCGAGTTCGGTATCCCCGGCCGGTGCGCCATGCAGTTCGAGCAGGTATGCGACGATGTCGGCGTATTCCTGATCGGTGAACCAGCCGGCATTGCCCGGGGGCATGTTGGTCCGCATGTAGTCGAAATAGTCGTAGAGCGGCTGGTCGGCGTATTTGTTGTCCAGCGTGTAGCCGATCAGGCCGGGAGCGGCGGATGAACCGCGCGCCGTATTGGCGTGACAGGCGGCACAGTCGGAGCCGAAAAAGCCCATGCCGCGATCGGCCTGTTCCTCGGTGTAGACGCCATCGAAGATGGTGCGCTCGCCACCTTCGGCGCCGGCTTCACCTTCAACTGCGGCTACTTCCGTTGCCTGGGCCTCAAGCGCGGCGCGCTGCTCGGGCGACATGTTGTCGAACGCAAAAGCCGACGTCGCGGCCAGTGCGGCAATACCCGCTGCGACAAGCGCAGACCGCCCGGCGAGACCCAGATTTGTGGGTTTCCACATACTCAAATCCTTCATTTTCAGAATCGAAACTCCTCCTCCTTGGCCGACGACCGGTTTTCCGGTTCTGTCTGCCGCGGTCACCTGCGCGGCAATCGGCCGGGGCGACGAGGCGCCGCATTGTGAAACGCCATTTCACAAAATTGCGCTGCTCGGACGGGCTGAGTCAAGCTGATATGTCAGTGATGCTGCGCAAAGTTATTTCGATTTGCGGCGATCTGCCGGAACGAATGTGTCTGGAAGCCACGATCTGCCCAAAATTTGGCTCGAAATCGTGCATGCTGCCTGTGTAATCACGTCACGGCGCAGCTGTGCACACGGGGGATTAGACGAAAGTCTAGTTACATGCATTATACTGCGTCAGTGACCGGGTAAGGGGTGTGGGCTACAGGGGGAAGCATGGTTTCGTACAAAAAAGTGGAGGCGCTGAGCCGGGGGCTGGCCATCCTGCGTTATGTCAACGAGGAACCCGAGGCGACAGTGGGGAGCCTGCATGCCAAGTCTGGGCTGGACAAGGCAACCATTGTCCGCATGCTCGAAACGCTTGAACATGATGGCTATGTCACCCGGTGTGACGGCGCCCACTGGCGGGTTACCGGCAAGACCCTGCTTCTGACCGCCGGATATACTGCGGTTCGGGAAATGGGGCGGCTGGCCAGTCCGGTGCTCAGCGAGAGCCGGGAAAAACTCAAATGGCCCGCCAGCTTCGGCATTTTCGACCGCGACGCCATGATCATCGCCGACACCACGCATGACTGGCGCGGGATGATGGTTACGCGTCACCCCAACCATCGTCCGCCCATGCTCACCACTTCGTTGGGGCGGGCCTATTTTGCGTATATGGATGACGCAGACCGTGATGCCCTTCTCACCCTGTTGCGTCGCGATCCGACCGGCTGGAATGCGCTGGCGAACGAGCCGGGCAAAATTCGCGAGTTGATCGCCGATATCCGCCAGAGGGGCTACGCGCTGGCCGACAGCAATTACCTGGCTCACACGTTCGGCGGCGATATCTGGGGGATGAGTGTGCCGGTTCGGGGCAAAACGCAGCTTTACGGCGCGTTGGTCATCATGGTGCTGCGCCGGGTGATCGGAGAGGAAGAGGGCGTCCTCGACCTTGCACCACGCCTGCAGGAGGTCGCGCCCCGTATAGCGGAGGCCCTGGGCGGATAGGACGGGAAGGAGAAGTCGATGATGGTCGTGCTACGCTGCGTGTTCGCCCTTGCGATGCTGGCCGGGGCCGCTAATGCCCACGAACCCGGCCAATGGCAGGGCGGCGTCGAGGGCCCCCAACCGCGCTCGGAAATGGCCGTGGTACAGGACGGCGCGCTGGCCTATCTGATCGGCGACTATAACGGAGCCACCGAAGTTCTGATCTACGACCTCGATGCGCAAAGCTGGAGGGTCGGACCTGATTTCCCCTATCCCGTGCATCACCCAATGGCCGCGGCGCTCGACGGAAGCGTCTTTGTTTTCGGCGGTTATGTGAATGGCTGGGAAGCAAGCGATGCTGTCTGGGTGCTTGATGGCGAGACGCTTGAATGGAGCGAGGCGGCGCCTATGCCCTCGCCCCTGGCGGCGGGCGGCGCGGCAACCGTCGATGGCAAGATCCACGTCGTGGGTGGCTCGCTTTCGGGTGCCGTCAATACAGACGCGCACATGATCTACGATCCGCAGGCCGATGCCTGGGAAACCGCGTCTCCAATGCCCACGCAACGCGACCATCTCGGGGTCGTGGCGATAGAAGGCGAAATCCTTGCCATCGGCGGGAGGGTCGATGGCGACCCGGCGTTCAATCTGGACACCGTCGAGATCTATGACCCGCAAACCGATCGCTGGCGCAGCGGGACGCCCATGCCCACCGCGCGCAGCGGAGTTGCGGCCACTGTCCTTGACGACAAGGCATTCATCTTCGGCGGCGAGACGCGCGAGGTGACGTTCGCGGCGGCCGAGGCCTACGATCCGGCGACAGACAGCTGGACCGAGCTCGCACCTCTCCCCACGCCGCGGCACGGCTTTGGCGCCGTGGTCCATGATGGACAGATCCTCACCCTCATGGGCGCGCCGACAGCGGGCGGCGACCGCTCCAATCTTGTGGAAGTCTTTGTGCCCTCGGCCCAATAGGCTGATTTCGCTTGCGGGCAATCTGGCGGCGGCATAGGCACGCTCATGGTGTCAATTCTCTATGTCATGGCCGCGGATCCCGAATACGGACCGCACCTGCGGGCCCGGATCGAACCTTTGATGATGGGGGTCGGTCCGGTCGAGGCGGCAGTTGCCGTCACGCGCGCCCTTGCCGAAGCGAAAATCGGCCACGGCTTGCCCGATCTTGTCGTTTCGCTCGGCTCGGCGGGCTCGGCAACTCTTGAGCACACCGGGGTCTATCAGGCGGCCTCGGTCTCCTATCGCGACATGGACGCGACGGCGCTGGGGTTCGGACGCGGCGTGACCCCGTTTCTCGATCTGCCGGCGGTTTTGCCGCTCGAGCCGCACATCCCGGGCATAGCGCAGGCCCGGCTATCAACCGGCGCCAATGTGGTTTCGGGCGCGGGCTACGCGGCGATCGATGCCGATATGGTGGATATGGAATCGTTCGCGGTGCTGCGCGCCTGTCAATCGTTCGGCGTTCCGCTGGTCGTGCTGCGCGGCATTTCCGACGGCGTGACCGAGCTGACGGGCATCGCCGACTGGACGCGCGATCTCGCCGTCATCGATGAAAAGCTCGCGCATGCCGTCGCCCTTGTCCAAGCTCAAGCAAGTACCATTTTCTAGCAACCAAGTCCGGCCGGCTTCATTGACCTGCCACATCGCTATGGCAATTATGGAAAAATGATTTCTGTCGCTTCCTACAACATCCGCAAGAGCGTGGGCACCGACTGGCGGCGCGATCCGGCCCGCATTCTCGATATCATCTCCGAAATCGGCGCCGATATCATCGCGCTCCAGGAAGTCGACAGGCGGTTCGGAAGCCGGGCCGCTTCGCTGTCGCCCGAAATGGTTGCCGACCGCAGCGATTATTTCGCCATCAGTTTTGGAGTACGCGAGCAGAGCCTTGGCTGGCACGGAAACACAATTCTCTATCGCCAGGGCATCGAAGTGCTCGATACGAAAACCCTGACATTGCCCGCGCTCGAGCCGCGCGGGGCGGTGCTTGCAGATTTTCAGGTCGGCAACGAGCGCCTACGCGTCATCGGGCTGCATCTCGGTCTCGTCGACCTTTGGCGGCGCCGGCAGGCCCAATCGGTGCTCAACCAGCTCGACGTTCTCGATGAGACCTTGCCGACTGTCATAATGGGCGATCTCAACCAGTGGACGACGGAGGGTGGGTGCCTTGCCCATTTTTCCGAGAACCATCAGGTGATCGCGCCGGGTCCGAGCTTTCATTCCTCGCGCCCGGTGCTCAATTTCGACAGGATCATCACAACCATGGACATCGATGTGGCGGCGTCCGGTGTCCATATGTCCGAGCTTGCCCGCAAGGGTTCGGACCATCTTCCTGTCTGGGCCCGCATCAAGATCAACGCCGAGGCGCGCGAGATCGCACAGTCCGCCTAACCGCGGGGCTTGCATTGGCCAGTGATATTGGCCATCTGTCACCTACGACAGACTTCCCCCCGAAATGACCAGAGTTTTTCATGGCCGCGCCACTTCTCGCCCTGCAATCGATCCGCCTCGTCATGGGGTCGACGCCCCTGCTTGAAGGGGCCGACCTCTCGGTGGCGCCCGGCGAAAAGATTGCGCTGGTCGGCCGCAACGGATCGGGCAAGTCGACGCTGCTCAAGATTGCCGCCGGAACCATCGAGCCCGATGGCGGCGAGCGGTTCTTCCAGCCCGGCGCCACTGTGCGCTATCTGCCCCAGGAACCCGATTTGTCGGGTTTTGAAACCACTCTCGCCTATGTCGAGGGCGGTCTGGAAGGTGCCGACGACAATTACCGGGCGCAATATCTGCTCGAACAGCTGGGCCTGACGGGCACGGAAAACCCTGCATCGCTTTCGGGCGGTGAGGCGCGCCGCGCCGCGCTGGCCCGCGTTCTGGCGCCTGAGCCCGACATCCTGCTGCTCGACGAGCCGACCAACCATCTTGACCTGCCGGTCATTGAATGGCTCGAAGACGAGCTCAAATCGCTCCGCTCCGCTCTCGTTTTGATCAGCCATGACCGCCGCTTCCTTTCCGATCTGACGCGCAGCACAGTCTGGATCGATCGGGGCCAGACCCGCCGCATCGATCAGGGTTTTGGTGCGTTCGAAGCCTGGCGCGACGATTTCCTCGAACAGGAGGAAAAGGACCAGCACAAGCTGGCGCGCAAGATCGCTGCTGAAGAGCATTGGGTGCGCTATGGCGTCACCGCGCGGCGCAAGCGCAATGTGCGGCGCATGGATCTGCTCGGCGGATTGCGCCAGCAGGTCAAGGATTATCGCGGGCCTCAGGGCACAGTGAAAATGACGGTTGCCGAAGGCCGAAGCTCGGGCGCCATGGTGGTTGAGGCCGAGAACATCCACAAGGCGTTCGGCGAACGCGTGGTGGTTGGCGATTTTTCGACCCGCATCATGCGCGGCAGCCGCGTCGGCATCGTCGGCCCCAATGGCGCGGGCAAGACCACGCTGATCCGCATGCTGACGGGCGAACTCGAACCCGACAGCGGCACTGTACGGCTAGGCACGCGGCTCGAACTGGCCGTACTCGATCAGCGCCGCGCTTCGCTCGACCCCGAAGCCACACTCAAGGACGTGCTGACCGGTGGGGGCAGCGACACGCTCACCATCAATGGTCAGCCCAAGCACGTCATCGGCTATATGAAGGAATTCCTGTTCACCCCCGAGCAGGCCCGGACCGTTGTGGGCAAACTCTCGGGCGGCGAGCGCAACCGGGTGACGCTGGCGCGCGCCCTGGCGCTGCCGTCGAACGTTCTGGTGCTCGACGAGCCGACCAACGATCTCGATCTGGAAACCCTCGATCTGCTCGAGGAAATGATCGCCGATTATCAGGGTACGGTCATCGTCGTCAGCCACGATCGCGACTTTCTCGACAAGGTGGCGACCTCGATCATCGTTGCGGAAGGTGACGGGGACTGGAACGAATATGCAGGCGGCTACGCCGATATGGTCGTCCAGCGCGGGGCAGGGGTGTCGGCACGCAGGGTGGAAAAACCAGCAGCCGCGCCGAAGGGAAAACCGGCGCCCGCGGCGCCTCCGCCACAGCAAAAGCGCAAACTTACATTCAAGGACAAGCACGCCCTTGATACGCTACCCAAGGAAATGGACGGCTTGCGAACCCTGATGGCCACGCTTCAGACAACGCTCGACGATGCCGGCCTTTACAATCGCGACCCCGGCAAATTCGAGAAGGCTACGTCCGATCTGGCGGTCGCCCAGCAAAAACTGGCCGATTTGGAAGACCGCTGGCTGGAGCTCGAAATGCTGCGCGAGGAGATCGAGGGCTGATTTGGGGTTCTCACAAATCTGCGAGCGCATTTATCCTTTCCCGATTGTAAACCAATATTCTGCTAGGTGAGGCTCGGAACTGCCGCGCATAGAACATGCCGGTTTCCGGGCCGATGGGCCGTTTTTCCTGGATGTGCGGTGATCCGCGGGGGACCATCCGGACGCAAACGAGGCGTGGTGCCGAACGGCAACACATCCTCTGCCAGCGTCGAGGAAGGCGGAACAATGTCGCGCCTGCCATATTTCTCATCGCGCCGTGCATGCCATCCGCATAACAAAAAGCAGACAAGATGACCCCATTGACCACGACACTCCCCCGCCGCCGATTTCTAGCCGGAGCAGCCAGCCTCTCGGCTCTCGCACTCGCCGGTTGTTCAAGCATGGGCACGCCTGCGCCACAGGCGCCCCCGCTTCCGCAACTGGATCCATTCTATGTCAACATGTATCGCGGCGTGCAGGACGGCGAATTCTACGTGCCGGCCGTCGATCTGCGCTATGTGGATTCGGCCTATTACCGCCGGATCGTCCCCGATCCCACAGGGGAACGCGCGGGCACCATTTATGTTGATACCGCCAATCACTACCTTTATCTGGTTCAGGAAGATGGCCAGGCCATGCGCTATGGCGTCGGCCTGGGCCGGGAAGGGTTTGGCTGGTCGGGCCGCGGCACGATCCAGTTCAAGCGCCAGTGGCCGACCTGGACACCGCCCTCTGCAATGATCGACCGTCAGCCTGAGCTCGAGGAATGGCGCAACGGCCAGCCCGGTGGTCTCGACAACCCGCTTGGCGCCCGTGCCCTCTACATTTTCCAGAATGGCCGCGACACGCTCTACCGCATCCACGGAACGCCCGAGCCCTGGACCATCGGGTCCAACGTCTCTTCGGGCTGCGTGCGGTTGATGAACCAGGACATCATGGACCTTTATTCACGCGTTTCGACGGGCAACACGCTTATCGTCGCCTGATCGCTTTTCGGCGTTTGCGCCAAACCCGCCCGTCCGGTACCAACCGGGCGGGTGTTTCTTTGTGCAGGGTGTTATGCGTTCATTCGATGTGGTTGTGATCGGAGCCGGGGCGGCGGGCATGATGTGCGCTGCAACCGCGGGCCAGCGCGGGCGGTCGGTGCTCATCATCGATCACGCCGAGGCGGCGGGCAAAAAGATCCGGATTTCCGGCGGTGGCCGGTGCAACTTCACAAACATCCACACCACGCCGCAATCGTTCCTGTCGCAAAATCCAAAATTTGCCATTTCGGCGCTCCGGCGCTATCGCCCGGCGGATTTCATCGCGCTGGTCGAGCGCTACGGTATCGCCTATCACGAAAAAACGCTCGGCCAGCTTTTCGGTGACGGGTCGGCTCAGCAGGTCATCGACATGCTGCTCGATGAAATGGATGCCGGTGGGGTGGCGCTGGAACTTGGCGTCGGCGTCGACGCCATCGAGCCCACAGACAACGGCTATATCCTGCGGATGGCTGACGGACCGGTCACCTGCACATCGGTGGTCGTCGCGACGGGGGGAAAATCCATCCCCAAGATGGGTGCCACCGGTTTTGCCTATCAGGTTGCGGCGCAGTTCAACGTTCCGGTCATCGAGCCGCGCCCCGGTCTGGTGCCGCTCACCTTCGAGCCAGGCATGCTCGAACGCTTGCGGCCGCTGGCCGGCGTGTCAGTGGACGCAAGGGTCAGCCATGGCAAGACAGCGTTCCGGGAGGGGCTGCTGTTCACCCATCGCGGGTTAAGCGGTCCGTCGATCCTGCAAATTTCGTCCTATTGGCGCGAGGGCAGTTTCGTCGCCATCGACCTGGCGCCCCAGACCGACGCTGGCCAATGGCTGGCCGAGGCCCGCGCGCGCAACGGCAAACAGTCCGTTTTGAACGCCCTTGCGGACCTTCTGCCGCGCCGGGTGGCCGAACTGGTCGTCGCCGAAGCGGGGGTTTCGGGCAATCTCGCCGATCTGGGACGCAAGGCCATGGACGCCATCATCACCGCGGTTTCGTCGTGGCGGGTCAAACCGGTCGGCACTGAAGGGTATCGCACTGCGGAAGTGACGCTGGGCGGGATCGATACCGCGGCGCTCAGTTCAACCGACATGCAGGTCAAGGCCGTGCCCGGTCTCTATTTCATCGGAGAGGCCGTCGATGTCACCGGTTGGCTCGGTGGTTACAATTTCCAGTGGGCCTGGGCCTCGGGCAAAGCAGCCGGTTTGGCCGTTTAGCCGGGACTGAAAACCGTATGGACCGTGCCCGCGACGTTGGCGAGGCGCAGCTGAGCGCTGGACGGCGAAAGCTGGCTTGAGGCGAGCATGTACCCGGCCGCTGCAAGAACGATGATCGCAACCCACCCGATAATGAATCCCCGTCGGCTGTAACCCCTGATCGGGGCCGATGATGAGCGGACGGCGCTACGGGCAAAGCCTGGAAAACTCATAAATCACAAATCCGGGAGGGTTGATGACTGGCCCGGTTATCGCTTGTGAATGTGCTGGGCCAAAGGCGCAAACGTGCCGAGACAAAGGCATTAGCGACACATTTTTGCTCCAAGCCGAAGCGGCCGATTCAAAGGAAACGACCTTAGCCGCCACAATGTTCCAAACCCCGGAATTGTTGGGGATTCTTGTTCCATGGGGGAACCAAGCGGGGGAGGCGACGTTCAAAAGCCATGACGGCTGGAGCGCCGATCGGGGCATAAGTTGAGCCTCGCGGTCCCAGCCCGAGAACTTGAAACAAGCGATTTCAGGAGAAAACTAATGTATCGCAAGCTTCTTGCCTCGACCGCGCTGGCTCTGGTTGTTACCGGCGGCGCTTATGCTCAGGAAATGGCCCCGGCCGAACCGGCCATGGCCCCCGCAGAACCCGCAATGGAGACGCCCGCGGCACCCGAAACGCCCCAGGAGCCTCTTGTTAGTGCCGAGGAAACCGGCATCAATGCGGATGGTTGGCTCGCCACCGAAATTATCGGCGAAACCATCTACAATTCGACGGGCGACGACGCCGAAGCAATCGGCGACGTTAATGACTTTGTGCTCGACCAGAATGGCGAAATCGGCGCCGTTGTCGTTGGCGTCGGCGGCTTCCTTGGCATTGGCCAGAAGAGCGTCGCCATCAACTGGTCCGACCTTGAACTCTCCCAGGATATGGATGGCAACAACCGCCTCGTTGCCAGCATGACCCGCGAGCAGCTGGAAAATGCTGCCGAGTTCAATCGTCAGGAATGGTTGGCCAGCGAAGCGCAGATGGCCGCCGAAATGGACGCTGCTGGCGCCGGTGATGCCATGGCTCCTGCTCCTGCCGGCGATGCAATGGCCCCTGCCGGCGACGCAATGGCGCCCGCAGCGCCCGCTGACGATGCTATGGCCCCTGAGGAAGCCCCGGCTGAAGATGCCATGGCTCCTGAGGAAGCAGCCCCGGCCGACGACGCTATGGCTGCCGAGGACGCTCCCGCTGAAGACGCGGCAGCTGCCGAGGAAGCTGCTCCGGCCGACGACGCCATGGCTGCCGAAGATGCTCCGGCCGAAGATGCCATGGCTGCCGAAGAAGCTCCGGCTGACGACGCAATGGCTGCTGAAGCCGACGCTGCCGCAGCAATGGATTTCGACGGCATGGAATCCGTTGCCACTGCCGATATCTCGGCAGAGGAACTGACCGGTACGGCAGTCTACGGTTCGGGTGATGAGGAAATCGGCTCGATCGGTGACATCCTGCTTTCGGAAGACGGTTCGGTCGATGCGGTTATCATCGACTTTGGCGGCTTTTTGGGCATTGGCACCAAGCCGGTTGCAGTTGCCTTTGACAACCTGACCTTCGTCCGTGACGAAAATGGTGGCCTGCTCCTGCGCACTCCGCTGACCGCGGAAGAGCTGGAAGCTGCTCCCGAGTACAATGAGGAAGCCTATACCTCGGCTCCCCAGGACAACTCGCTGATCGTCCAGTAACAGCGCCTCTCACCAATCATCGAAAGGGCCGGCTCTCGAGCCGGCCCTTTTTTCATGCCCGGTTCGTCAACGCCGGGAACTGCCCATCGCGCCAGGCCTTCTCCTTCAAAGGAGAGATGCCACGGGTGACAAGACCGTTTCTGTCTGCTTCGATGCCGGGGCGGTTGCCCGTACCCCTGCTGAAATTGCCGGCGATCCGACATTATCCAACGCGCGCAAGATAGAGCTGCTCAAGAGCTTGAAGGCGCACGCAGCGCCCGAAAGCAAAGGCGTTCTGAGGGATGCCGATCTCGAACTGGGCAAGCTGCTCCAGCTCAACACGCTGGCCACGATCATTGATGCGCGAAAGCACAGACGCAAAAAAGCCGGTCATGAAGACCGGCTTTTCTTAGCTCAGGACATAAATCTCAATCGTCGTCGTGATCGCCGCCCGAAGTGCCGAAATACCAGCCGACGGCTATGGCGGCTACGGCCGGCCAGAAAAGAGGCCCCTTGGCCCGCGACGCAATACGAAGTCCGGCCGATGCCAGCGAGACGGTCGATGCCATCATGGCTGTATTGGCGGCATTGCGGCGCTTTTCTTCCTTCTTGCGGCTGTTGCGCGCGATAACGATGGCCAGCGAAATGCCGGCGATTGCCACAAAACCGGCCCCCATAAGCAGGGCGGCGCCCAACGGAGTGGTCTCCTGGGCTAGCCAGATATAGAGCGCGGCAATGAGAAAACCGACGCCGATAGCGCCGATCAATGCGATGGTGACATAGGCGGCGACCGACTGGCCCATAGACCGGACGGCCGAACTTGCGCGGCCGGTGACCGCGGCAAAAGGTGCGGTGAGCGCCATGGCGCCGCTCCTTAAAGAATTTTGGAAAGAACGTAACCGATGCCGGCCGCGATAAGCACCGACGAGATCGGCTTGTCGCGGATCATCGTTTTGAGTTCGCCCTCCGCGGCCTCGAAACTGTCCTGGACCTGCTCCAGCGTTTCTTCGCCCTTTCGTTCGGCGGTCTGGCGGAAACGGCGCGCCTCGGCCTTGGCTTCACCTGTGCGGTGTTTGACGACATCGCCAAGTGTCGCGGTTATGGCGGCGACGTCTTCACGCAGCGCGGCGATTTCGGCATCGAGATCTTTTGCCGGATCGTCGCCAGTGGCTTTTGCAGTTCGGGCTGTTGTTGCGGCTCGGGCCATGATCGGCCTCCCATGTTGAAGTTACACCCGATCCTAACGCCGCAACAGAAAAGAGGTTCCGGGCGGAATGCCCGAAACCCCTGAATTTCATGCGTTTTCGTCTTATTAGGCGGCGCTGGATGAGGTGAGGTTCATAACCCCCACTGCCACGGCGTCGGGACCGAACTCGCCGTCTCCTTCGAGCTTGAGAATGGCCGCAAGCTGGGTGCGTGCGCGGCTGACCCGGCTTTTGATCGTGCCGACTGCGCAGTCACAGATTTCGGCGGCTTCCTCGTAGGAGAAGCCCGAGGCCCCGACCAGGATAAGCGCTTCACGCTGATCCTCGGGAAGCTGGTTCACGGCCTTCTTGAAATCTTCCATGTCGAGCCTGCCGACCTGCTCGGGATGGCTCGACAGTCTTTCGGCCATTATGCCTTCGGGATCGGAAACCTCGCGCTTGCGCTTGCGCATCTGGCTATAGAATTCATTGCGCAGAATGGTGAAAAGCCAGCCCTTCAAATTGGTGCCGGGCGTAAACGAGGATCGCTTGTCCCAGGCACGCACCAGCGTTTCCTGTACCAGATCGTCAGCCTTGTCGGCTGCGCCGACGAGCGACATGGCAAAGGCACGCAAATTTGGAATGACGGCGAGAAGTTCGGCTCGAAAATCGTAAGCGTCTGACATGACCGCCTCCTATTTGGACTTGGGCTTGTCATCGTCTCCGAGCTTGCCAAGCAGCTCCAGAAGGCGATCCGGCACGGGCTCGGCGACAACATCGTCATAGAGTTCTCGGAGCTTCAGGCCAATGAATGCTTGAGAATCGGCGCCCATCGTGGGCTCGGTTGCGCCCTCGGGCACCTTTTCGTCCTGATCTCGGGCCATATTCCTGCTGCTGAGTTGTGTCACGTTTACCCCACGTCGCGTGTTGTTCATTGGCCTCGGAAACGTCGCGAGTCAAAAAAAGTTCCATTGCCGCGGAACTTTTTCTCAAAGGTGCCGTTATCGGTCCAGTGTCGCCGCCTGCACGCCGGGCGAGGTGACTATGCGAGGGAGCTGTATTTATGAATCTTGCTGAGTTGATTGCGCCGCACATTCCGTACCTTAGACGTTTTGCGCGGTCGTTGACCGGTAGCCAGTCGAGTGGCGACGCCTATGTTTCGGCAACGCTCGAGGCGCTCGTTGCCGACAGATCGATTTTTCCGACCAATCTCGACTCCAAGGTCGCCCTTTACAAAGTCTTTTCCCAGCTTTGGAAATCGGTCGACATCAACCTCGCCGACCTGCCCCCTGCCTCCCATGCGTGGGAAGAGCAGGCGCGCCGCAGTCTTCGCGCGATCGCCCCCTTGCCGCGTCAGGCTTTTCTGCTGATGGCGGTCGAACGGTTTTCCAACGACGAGGGCGCTGAAATTTTGGGCGTGAGCGACGTTGAATTTTCCCATCTCATCGACACGGCCTCCCAGGAGATGGCCCGCCAGGTTGCGACGAGCGTGCTCATCATCGAGGACGAGCCGCTGATCGCCATGGATATTGAGCAGATGGTGGAATCGCTGGGCCATTCGGTGACCGGCGTTGCGCGGACCCACAAGGAAGCCGTCGAGCTTTTCAATCAGCGCCGCCCCGGGCTTGTCCTGGCCGATATTCAGCTTGCCGATGGCAGCTCGGGCATCGACGCCGTCAACGACATGCTGCGCTCGGCTAGCGTGCCGGTGATCTTTATTACCGCGTTCCCCGAAAGGCTCCTTACCGGCGAACGGCCCGAACCGGCCTTTCTCGTCACCAAGCCCTTTCAGCCGGACATGGTCAAGGCGCTGGTTAGCCAGGTGCTGTTCTTTTCCGAGCAAATGGAACAGGCAGCGTAAATCTACGTGGCGCCGGAACCACCCGGCGCCCCGGTTCGTTCTCCCACAAGTTCAGTATTTTAGGGAGTATGATCCATGCTTGGCTGGGCACTGGCATTTCTTATAATCGCTATCATTGCGGGCGTTCTCGGATTTGGCGGGATCGCCGGGGCGGCATCTTCCATCGCGCAGATTCTGTTCTTTGTATTTCTCATCGCAATGGTTATTGGTCTCGTCATGGGGTTGGGCCGGCGTGCGCGCTGATAACGGCTTCTGCTGGGGACATAGATCGGGCCTTCGCTTAAGGGGGCTCAAGTGGGGCTCGTGGAACATTCCGATAAATTCGCGTCACCTATGAGGGGGCAGGACAACGGAAAGACAGGCGAGGGCGGCCTTGAGAGTTCGCGCCGCTTCGCCTTTGCCATGCGCGCGCTGAGCCGGACGCCGGTATCGCTGAGCTACCAGAACCGGGACCTGATTTACGAATGGGCCGAAAACCTGCCCACCGGCATCGAGCTTGACGATGTGCTGGGCAAGACCGACGGCGATTTCCTGCCACGCCTGGCTGCCGAGCGTCTGCGGGCCACAAAACTCCACGTCATCGAGACCCGGGATCCCCAGCGCTTCGAGTTGCCGGTCAATATCGGCGGAGAGGTGCGCTGGTTCGATATCTGGATCGACCCCGATCTTTCACCAACCGGCTCGGCCGTCGGTGTTTATTCGACAGTCATCGACATCAGCGCCCAGAAACGGCGCGAGGTTCAACTCAAGAACCTGCTTCGCGAGGTTAGCCACCGCTCGCGCAATCTGCTGGCCATCGTGCTTTCGCTTGCCTCTCAGACAGCGCGGAGCGCGACCAGCATTCCCGCTTTCGTTACGGCATTTTCTGGCCGCCTGCAGGCTATTGCCCGCGCCCAGGATCTGGTCACCGACCGTGACTGGCAGGGCGCTTTGCTGAGCGATCTTATTTCGCGCCAGGTCGCCCTGTTTCACCGCGACAACGCGCTTCCTGTGGAACTCGTTGGCGACGATCTCGTCGTCTCGCCCAATGCGGCGCTCTATGTCGGTCTCGCCATCCATGAGTTGGCAGCCAATGCCGTGCGCAACGGCCAGTTGTACCCCGGCGACGGGGCCATCCACGTGGCTTTCAGCGTGGAGTCGCGCCCCGACGGTGGGCGCAATCTTGTCGTAAAGTGGTCCGAGCGCCTGGGTACGGGGAATTCGGCTCATGAGATTGAACCGCTGACCCGCAAATTTCTTGAAAGCGTGGTGCCGCTCGCCGTGGACGGCATGGGCGAACTGGCCGTCAACGGCAGCCAGGTGGATTATGCGCTCCGCATAGACGGCAATCACATCACCTGACAAACGAGAAAGGACCGGGAAGCCTTTTGGGGGCACCCGGTCCTTCTATCAGCGAAAGCGCTTGGGGGAAACGCGTCCGCGTGATCCATAAATGCTGGTGCCGGGAATTGGTTCCGGCCCTCGGGCAAAAAAAGAGGATCGCCGGGCAGCAATCCTCTCAGGGTCAGGGCTTGGCACGATGAAGGTAGGGGCGCCTCCATCGGCTGCCTCTAAAACGCACTATCGCGCTACCGGTTCCGAAATCGATGCATTTTTGTTCAACCATGTTGGACGCGCATGAGCGCCATGACGCTAAAGGTGCTGGAAAGCGGCCAGAACTCGTGCAACACTGAACTTCTCTGAGGGGAGGAACAGACATGAACCATGGGTTGCGACATGCCGCAAAAGCCAATCGTTTACGATGCTCCCACACCTCAGCCCCGGGCCAGCGATGCTGAAACGCTCCGCAACGAGATCCTCGAAAAGCTGACCTATGCGGTCGGTAAGGATCCGATCGTTGCGCGCCGCACGGACTGGCTGACCGCGACCATTCTGACCATTCGCGACCGGATCATCGACCAGTGGATGGAGTCCACGCGCGACACGTGGCGGACCTCTCAAAAGCGCGTCTATTACCTCAGCCTCGAATTTCTGATCGGTCGCCTGATGCGCGATGCGGTCTCCAATCTGGGCATGATGGAGCCGGTGCGTGAGGCGCTCGCTTCGTTCAACGTCGATCTTGACGAACTGATCGAGCGCGAGCCAGACGCGGCGCTCGGCAATGGCGGTCTGGGCCGGCTTGCCGCGTGTTTCCTCGAATCGATGTCCACCATCAAGGTGCCGGCCTATGGCTATGGCATCCGCTACGTCCACGGGCTTTTCCGGCAGGAAATGAGCGATGGCTGGCAGGTCGAATTGCCCGAGGACTGGCTTGCGCACGGCAATCCGTGGGAATTCGAGCGGCGCGAGAGCGCCTATGAAATCGGCTTTGGTGGTACTGTCCAGCCGGTTACCCAGCCGGACGGCAGTGTGCGGCAGGTCTGGCATCCGGCCGAGCATCTCAATGCGGTGGCCTTCGATACGCCGGTGGTCGGCTGGCGCGGCGCGCGCGTCAACACGCTGCGCCTGTGGAGCGCGCAGCCGATCGATCCTCTGCTGCTCGACCGCTTCAATTCGGGTGATCACTTCGGGGCGCTCGAGGAAAGCGCCAAGGCGGTTTCGATCACTCGCGTTCTCTATCCCGCCGACTCGACCCCGGCCGGTCAGGAACTGCGGCTGCGGCAGGAGTTTTTCTTCTCGTCCGCGTCGCTGCAGGACATCGTACGGCGCCATCTTCAGCAGTATGGCGATCTGGGTTCGCTCCCCGACAAGGTGGCCATCCAGCTCAACGACACTCACCCGGCGATCTCGATTGCCGAGATGATGCGCATCCTGATGGACGTGCAGGGGCTGGCCTGGGACGAAGCCTGGAAGCTGACCAAGGGCATCTTTTCCTACACCAACCACACGCTGTTGCCCGAGGCGCTGGAGACATGGCCGGTGGCGTTGCTCGAGCGGCTGTTGCCGCGCCAGATGCAGATCGCCTACGCCATCAACGCCATGGTGCTTGAGGAAGCGCGCGAGAAGGGTCTCGAAGATTCGCGGATCGCGGCGATTTCACTGATCGACGAGAATGGCGGGCGCCGGTTGCGTATGGGGCAGTTGGCGTTTGTGGGTTCGCATTCGATCAACGGCGTTTCAGCGCTGCATACCGAATTGATGAAGCAGACGGTGTTTGCCGACCTGCACAAACTCTATCCCGACCGCATCAACAACAAGACCAATGGTGTTACGCCTCGCCGCTGGCTGATGCAGTGCAATCCGGCACTGACGCGGCTGATTTCCGAGCGCATCGGCCCCGATTTCCAGGATGATATCGAGCAGCTCATCAAGCTCGATCCGCATGCCGAGGACAAGTCGTTCCAGGACCAGTTCGCTTCCGTAAAGCGTGGCAACAAGGAGCGTCTTGCGGCGCTCATCAAGGAGCGGGCGGGGGTTACGGTTTCGCCCGATGCTTTGTTCGACATCCAGATCAAGCGCATCCACGAATACAAGCGCCAGCTGCTCAACATCATGGAGGCCGTGGCCCAGTACAACATGATCCGCGCCCATCCCGAAAAGCGCTGGGTGCCGCGGGTCAAGGTGTTCGCGGGCAAGGCGGCGCCGAGCTACTGGAACGCCAAGCTCATCATCAAGCTCATCAACGACGTTGCCAAGGTCATCAACAACGACCCGGCGGTGCGCGGGCTTTTGAAGGTGGTGTTCCTGCCCAATTACAACGTGTCGCTGGCCGAAACCATTATCCCCGCTGCCGATCTGTCCGAACAGATTTCCACCGCCGGCATGGAAGCGTCGGGAACCGGGAACATGAAGTTCGCGCTCAACGGGGCTCTGACCATCGGTACTATGGATGGCGCCAACGTCGAGATGCGCGAGCGCCTGGGCCCTGAAAACATTGTGATTTTCGGGATGACGACCGATGAGGTCGATGACGTCCGGGCCCAGAACCGTTCGCCGCGCGAGTTGATCGAAGCCAGCCCTTCGTTGCGCGAAGTGATCGAAGCCATCGGGTCGGGCGTCTTTTCGCCGGACGACCGGGCACGCTATCGCGGGCTGATGGACGGGCTTTACGAGCATGACTGGTTCATGGTGGCGCGCGATTTCGACGCCTATTGCGCCGCCCAGCGCAAGGTCGATACCCACTGGAACGACCGCAACGTCTGGAACGCCATGGCGATCCGCAACACAGCGCGGATGGCCTGGTTTTCCTCGGATCGCACGATCCGCGAATACGCCGATGACATCTGGGGAGCACCGCACACCTGACGATTTGACTGCGGGACGCCGGAACTTGAGGGGTCCCCGGCGGGTTCACAACAAGAGACTGATGCACCGACATCAGAGGGGGAGTAGAGCACTTGGCAAAAAAGCAGTCCGGTTGGCAGGCCGATCCCAAACAGATCGCTCGCGTGGTGAGCGGCCAGCACGACGACCCTTTCGCGATCCTGGGGCTGCACGAGAGTGACGGTCAATGGACCGCCCGCGCACTCGTGCCCCACGCCCAATGGGCAGAGGTGCGCACCCTTGACGGAAAGACTTTGGGAAAGCTTGAAAAACGGGACGATGCGGGATTTTTTGAGGGTCGAGTGACAATCGAGAAATTTCAGCCGGTGATCTACCACGCCGGAAACGATGGGGGAGAATGGGACGTCATCGATCCCTATTCCTTCGGCCCGGTTCTCGGCCCGATGGACGACTATTTCATCGGCGAGGGGTCACATCTGCGCCTGTTCGACAAGATGGGCGCGCATTTCATGACATTCGAGGGTGTCGAGGGCACCCATTTCGCTGTCTGGGCGCCGAATGCGCAGCGCGTCTCGGTGGTTGGTTCGTTCAATGATTGGGACGGGCGGCGGCACCCGATGCGGCGGCGCAACCAGATCGGGATCTGGGAAATCTTCCTGCCCGGCGTCACGCCCGGCGCTCAGTACAAATACGAAATCATCGGCAAGGACGGGAATCGGCTGCCGCTCAAGGCCGATCCGTACGCGCAGCAATCGGAATTGCGGCCAAAGACCGCCTCGGTGGTTGCCGATCCGGCGCCCTTTGCCTGGACGGACGACGCGTATATGGAAGCGCGCAAATCGCGCGACTACCGCCGCGAACCGATGAGCGTTTATGAGGTGCATCTGGGCTCGTGGCGCAAGCGGCCCGATGGTGGGTTCCTCAGCTATGACCAGCTTGCAGAACAACTCGTGCCCTACGCCGCCGACATGGGGTTTACCCATATCGAGTTGCTGCCGGTTACCGAGCATCCCTACGATCCGAGCTGGGGCTATCAGCCGACCGGGCTTTACGCGCCCACTGCGCGGTTCGGCGATCCGGCGGGGTTCGCGCGGTTCGTCGATGCGGCGCATAATGCGGGGCTGGGCATCATTTTAGATTGGGTGCCCGCGCACTTTCCAACAGATGAGCACGGGCTGGCCAAGTTCGACGGCACGGCGCTCTATGAGCACGCCGATCCGCGTCAGGGCTATCACCCGGACTGGAACACGGCGATCTACAATTTCGGGCGCAAGGAAGTCTCGAGCTTTCTCACCAACAATGCGCTCTTTTGGCTGGAGAGATTCCACATCGACGGGTTGCGCGTCGATGCTGTCGCCTCGATGCTCTATCTCGATTATTCGCGCCAGCCGGGCCAGTGGGTGCCCAACCAGCACGGCGGCAACGAGAACATCGAAGCCATCGCCTTTCTGCAGCGCGTCAATGCCGAGACCTATGGTCAGCATCCCGGCACGTTCACGGTTGCCGAAGAATCAACAAGCTGGCCGGGGGTGACCGCGCCCACCTATGCCAAGGGGCTCGGGTTCGGGTTCAAGTGGAACATGGGGTTCATGAACGACACGCTGCGCTACATGCAGCGCGAGCCGATCCATCGCCGCTTCCACCATCACGATCTGACCTTCGGGCTGCTCTACGCCTTCTCGGAAAATTTCACCCTGCCGCTCAGCCACGACGAAGTCGTGCATGGCAAGGGGTCGCTCTTGACTAAAATGCCAGGCGATGACTGGCAGAAATTTGCGAACCTTCGCGCCTATTACGCTTTCATGTGGGGCTATCCGGGCAAGAAGCTCTTGTTCATGGGCCAGGAGTTTGCCCAGCGCGAAGAGTGGAGCGAGGCTCAGGCGCTCGATTGGTGGCTGCTCGATGCACAGTCCCATGAAGGCGTGCGCCGGCTCGTCTCGGACCTCAATACCGTCTATCGCGAATTGCCGGCGCTGCACGGGCGCGATTGCGAGCCCGAAGGGTTCGAGTGGATCATCGCCAACGATCATGCCAATTCGGTGCTGGCCTGGGTGCGCAAGGCGCCTGATGCGTCCCCGGTGGTGGTCATCACAAATCTGACACCGGTGCCGCGCGAGAAATACCGCCTGCCCATGCCGGCCGCCGGGCGGTGGATCGAACGCATCAACACCGACGCTGGTTGGTACGCGGGGTCCAACACAGGCAATCAGGGCGTCGTCAACGCAACCAAAGGCAATGAATTTGGTTATCCGGCAACGGCAGAGATCGTTCTGCCACCCTTGTCGACCCTCATCCTGCAATTCGAACCGGAATAGCGAATCTAAAAAAGACTGCAAAACGCCGCCGGAGAGGGACCAGCCGGACGCGCAACAAAGGAGAGGATCATGGTCGACAAGAAGAACCCGGCGCCCCTTGCCCGTGATGCCATGGCCTATGTCCTGGCGGGCGGGCGCGGAACGCGTCTTATGGAATTGACCGACCGGCGCGCCAAGCCGGCCGTGTACTTCGGGGGGAAGTCACGCATCATCGATTTTGCGCTGTCCAATGCCATCAATTCAGGCATTCGCCGCATTTCCGTGGCCACGCAATATCAGGCGCACAGCCTTATCCGGCATCTCCAGCGCGGCTGGAACTTCCTGCGCACCGAGCGTAACGAAAGCTTCGACATCCTGCCGGCCAGCCAGCGGGTGGCCGAGGATATGTGGTACGCCGGCACGGCTGACGCCGTTTACCAGAACATCGACATCATCGACGATTATAACACCAAATACATCGTCATCCTGGCGGGCGACCACGTCTACAAGATGGACTATGAGGTCATGCTGCGCCAGCATGTCGATACCGGCGCGGACGTGACGGTCGGGTGCCTCGAAGTGCCCTCCAGCGAGGCTTCGGCGTTCGGGGTCATGCATGTGGACGGGCGCGACCGGATCGTCGAGTTCATGGAAAAGCCCAAGGATCCACCCTCGATCCCCGACAAGCCGGGCATCTCGCTGGCCTCGATGGGCATTTACGTGTTCGAGACCAAGTTCCTGATGGACCAGTTGCGCCGGGACGCGGCCGCTGAAGGGTCGAGCCGCGATTTCGGCAAGGATATCATTCCCCATATCGTCGCCAAGGGCACCGCCTGGGCGCACCGGTTTCCGCGCTCCTGCGTGCGCTCCGAGCACGAGCAGGTATCGTACTGGAAGGATGTGGGGACGATCGATGCCTATTGGGAAGCCAATATCGATCTGACCGACATCACGCCCCAGCTCGATCTCTACGACCGTGAATGGCCGATCTGGACCCACGCGGAAATCACCCCGCCGGCCAAGTTCGTGCACGATATCGACGGGCGGCGCGGGCACGCGATTTCCTCGCTGGTCTCGGGCGATTGCATCGTTTCTGGCGCCCAGTTGCGCCGTACGCTGCTGGCGACGGGCGCGCGGGTCAATTCCTATTCCGAGCTCAACGAGGCTGTGGTTTTGCCCCAATGCACAATCGGGCGCGGCGTGCGGCTCAATAAGGTGGTTGTCGATGCGCGGGTGGAAATTCCCGAGGGGCTCGTTGTCGGGGAGGACCCCGAATTCGACGCCAAATGGTTCCGGCGCACCGACAGCGGCGTCACGCTTATCACCCAGCCCATGATCAACCGACTTGTTGCCTCGCGATGATGGACGTTCTTTCGGTCACTTCCGAAATCTACCCGCTGGTCAAGACCGGCGGGCTGGCCGATGTGGCCGGGGCGCTGCCGGCGGCGCTGGCCGATCATGACATCGCCATGCGCACGCTGGTGCCGGGCTATCCGCAGGTCAAAGCCGCCATCAAGCGCGGGCGGACGGTCGCAACATTTGACGATTTGTTCGGCGGTCCGGCGGAATTGATCGCAGCGCGGGTGTCGGGGCTCGATCTGATCGTTATCGATGCCAGCCATCTGTTCGAGCGTCCCGGCGGCATCTATGTCGACCAGACCGGAGCCGACTGGACAGACAACTGGCAGCGTTATGCGGCGCTCTCGTGGGTGGCCGCGGAACTGGCCAAGGGGCTGGTCGAAGGCTATCGGCCCTCGATTATCCACGCCCATGACTGGCAGGCGGCCATGGCGGCGGCCTATGTGGCGTTTGGCGGCGATACGCACACGCGCGTCGTCCTCACCATCCACAACATCGCCTTTCAGGGTCAGTTCGGGGCCGATATCTTTCCCCATCTGCGCCTGCCTCCGCAGGCTTTCGACATGTCTGGCGTCGAATACTACGGCGGTGTGGGGTTCTTGAAGGGCGGGCTGCGCTGCGCCCATGCCATCACCACCGTCAGCCCGACCTACGCACGGGAAATCCGCACGCCTGAATATGGCATGGGGCTCGAAGGGCTGCTGATAGAGCGCGGGCATGACCTCTACGGCATCCTCAACGGGATTGATGCCACTGCATGGAACCCGCAGACCGATCCAGAACTGCCCGCCCATTACGCGGCGGCCAACCCAAGGGCTCGGGCCACAAACCGCGCGGCGCTGGCCGAACGCTTCGGGATCGAGCCGGGCGAGGGACCGCTGTTTGGGCTGGTCTCGAGGCTGACTTGGCAGAAGGGCATCGACATCGTCGCCGAAAATGTCGATTGGCTGGTGTCGCTGGGGGGCTCTCTGGCGGTGCTGGGATCGGGCGACAGCCATCTCGAAGCGGCCATGACGGACGCAGCGGAGCGTCATCCGGGACGGGTCGGGTTCGTGCGCGCATATGACGAGGCGCTGTCCCACCTCATGCAGGGCGGAGCCGATGTACTCATGGTGCCCTCGCGGTTCGAGCCGTGCGGGCTGACCCAGCTTTATGGCTTGCGCTATGGCGCAGTGCCTCTGGTCAGCCGGGTTGGCGGGCTCGCCGATACGGTGATTGACGCCAATGAGGCGGCGGTGGAGGCTGGGGTTGCCACCGGCATTCAGTTTTCGCCGGTCGACGGGCCAAGCCTGGGTGAAGCGATTTCGCGTGCCGTTTCGCTCCATCAGCGCCCCGACATCTGGTCGCGCATGCAGCGGAAGGGCATGAAAACCGACGTTTCTTGGACCAACAGTGCCGGCAAATATGCCGGTCTCTATCAAAAGATATTGGGGGAAGCCCAGTGAGCATCCGGACTGTCGCCACAACGCCGTTTTCAGACCAGAAACCGGGCACGTCCGGGCTGCGCAAGCGGGTCACCCATTTCCAGCAGCCCAATTACGTCGAAAATTTCATCCAGTCGCTGTTCGACAGCCTGCCGGGCCGCGAGGGCCAGACGCTGGTCATCGGCGGGGACGGGCGCTATTTCAATGACACCGTTATCCAGATCGCCATCCGCATGGCGGCCGCCAACGGGTTCGGCAAGGTGATGGTCGGGCAGGGCGGCATTTTGTCGACCCCAGCCGCCTCCCACATCATCCGCCACTACAATGCGTTCGGCGGGATCGTGCTTTCGGCCAGCCACAACCCGGGTGGGCCGGACGGGGATTTCGGGATCAAGTACAACGCCTCGAACGGTGGGCCGGCGGCTGAAAAGATCACCGATGCGGTTTATGCGCGGTCCATGGAAATCACCCAGTACAAGAGCGTCGATACGCCCGACATCGACCTCGGGCAAATCGGCGTGCACGATGTTGCCGGGATGAGCGTCGAGGTGGTCGATCCGGTGGCCGATTATGCGGCGCTGATGGAAACGCTCTTCGATTTCAACGCCATCGCAGCGATGTTTGCCGCCGGGTTCACCATGCGGTTCGACGCCATGCATGCTGTAACCGGGCCGTACGCAAAGGCCATCATCGAGGGGCGGTTGGGCGCGGCGGAGGGCACCGTTGTCAATGGCGTGCCACTGCCCGATTTCGGTGGCGGGCATCCGGACCCCAATCTGGTCCATGCCAAGGACCTTTACGACCTGATGATGAGCCCCGATGCGCCCGATTTCGGCGCAGCATCGGATGGCGATGGCGACCGCAATCTCATCATCGGGAAAAGCCGGTTCGTGACGCCCTCGGATTCGCTGGCCCTTCTGGCCGCCAACGCGCATCTGGCGCCCGGCTACGCCAAGGGGCTGGCCGGGATCGCTCGTTCCATGCCGACCAGCGCCGCCGCAGACCGTGTTGCTCACCGGCTGGGGATCGCTCTCTACGAGACACCGACGGGCTGGAAATTCTTCGGCAATCTGCTCGATTCGGGGCAAGTGACGATCTGTGGCGAAGAAAGTGCTGGCACCGGGTCGGACCATGTACGCGAAAAGGACGGGCTGTGGGCGGTGCTGCTCTGGCTCAACATTCTCGCGGCGCGCAAGCAGGGGGTCGACGAGATCGTCCTTGAACATTGGGCCACCTATGGCCGCAATTACTATTCGCGGCACGATTACGAAGAGGTCGATGCCGACAACGCCAAGGCACTGATGACCGATCTGCGCACGAAATTGCCGGCGCTGCTCGCCAACGGGCTGGACGGGCGCAAGGTGATCCTTGCCGATGATTTTTCCTACAACGATCCGGTGGACGGTTCGACCGCCACGGGGCAGGGCCTGCGCATCGGGTTCGACGATGGCTCTCGCATCGTGTTCCGGCTGTCGGGAACCGGAACGGTCGGGGCGACTTTACGGGTTTACATCGAGCGGTTCGAACCCAGCGACGGCATGCATGACAGGGATACCCAGGAGGCACTTGCCGACCTGATCGCCTTGGCAGATGCTGTCGCCGACATCAAGGCGCGAACCGGCCGCGATGCGCCGACTGTGATTACCTGACAGAAAGTCCTTCAATGTCATCAGACAATAAGCCTGCTTCACCCGCGCCGCTGGGCGCGACGGTGACAGACAGCGGCGTGGCGTTCGGCGTCTATTCGGAAACGGCCGAAAAGATCTGGGTGTGCCTGTTCGACGATCAGGACGAGGAGACCGACCGGGTCGAGATGAGCCGGGGCGAAGCGAACCGCTGGTCGGTCCATATCGACGGGCTCACCGCCAATGCCAGCTATGGATTGCGGGCCGACGGGAAGTACGATCCGGCGCGGGGCTACTATTTCGATCCCAACAAGCTTTTGGTCGATCCTTATGCCCGGCGCATCGACAGGACGTTCGTGCGCAGCCCGAAGCTGCGGCTGGCGCGCGATGAATCGGTGGATACCGCGCCGGTGGTGCCCAAAGCGCTGGTACAGGGGCCGGTGCTCGAGCCGGACTGGGCGCCCGATACCACCCGGCCGAACCTGATCTATGAGCTCAACGTTCGCCCCTTCACGATGCGCCATCCGTCGGTGCAGGGGCCGCTGCGCGGCACGCTGGCAGGGATGACGACGAGCTATGTCATCGAGCATCTCCAGCATATCGGCGTCGACGTCGTCGAGTTGATGCCCATTGCCGGTTGGATCGATGACGGGCATCTGCCCTCGCTGGGGCTGACCAATGTGTGGGGCTACAACCCCATCACCTATTTCGCCACCGATCCGCGGATCATCCCGCGCGGGCCGCAATCGCTGCGCCATATGGTCGAGACCTATCGCGAGGCGGGTATCCGGGTGGTGCTCGACGTGGTTTACAACCACACGGGCGAGGGCGACTCCCAGGGCCCGGTCATCTCGATGAAGGGGCTCGATGCGCTGACCTATTACCGCCATGTCGAGGCGGACGGGGAGATGCATCTGGTCAACGATGCGGGCACCGGCAACACGCTGCGCTGCGACCATCCGGCGGTGCAGGACCTGGTGATCGACAGCCTGCGCTATTGGGTCACCGAATTCGGGATCGCCGGATTCCGCTTCGATCTGGCAACGGTTCTGGGGCGCTCGCTCGACGGCTTTTCGCGCGATGCCGAACTGCTCGAGCGCATCCGCACCGACGACATCCTCAAGGATTGCCTCTTGATCGCCGAGCCGTGGGACCCCGGTCCGGGCGGCTATCACGTGGGCCAGTTCGGCGAACCCTTCATCGAATGGAACGATCAGTACCGCGACACAATCCGCAAGTTCTGGCGCGGCGAGGATCACATGATCGGGGCGCTTGCCGGTAAGGTTGCCGGTTCTGCCGACCAGTTCAACCATGACGGCCGCAAGCCGTCCGCGAGCGTCAATTTCCTTGCCGCCCATGACGGGTTCACGCTGGCCGATCTCGTTGCCTATGAAAACAAGCACAACGACGCCAATGGCGAAGATAACAGGGACGGCCACAACGCCAACTATTCCTGGAACAATGGCGCCGAGGGCGAGACCGACGACGAAGCGATCAACACCGCTCGCCGCAATGACGTCAGGGCTCTCCTGGCCACGCTTTTCGTCTCGCACGGTTCACTCATGTTGACCGCCGGCGACGAATTCGGGCGCACCCAGGGCGGCAACAACAACGCCTATGCCCAGGACAATGAAATCACCTGGCTCGATTGGGAAAACGCAGACGGCGATCTCGTCAATTTCGTCGCCAGTCTCGCCGACATGCGCCGAAACCACCCGGCCTTCCGAAGCGACAAATTCCTGACCGGGGAAAAAACCGACGGGTTCAAGGATGTCATGTGGGTCCGCCCGGACGGAGCGGAAATGACCGAAGAGGACTGGAATAAGCCTGATTCCAGTGTCTTGGGCATGTTCTTGCACGAAGAAGGTGAGGTTCTGCTGGTCTGGTTCAACAGGCTGCGCGAGGAGATTGAAGTCGTCCTGCCGGGCGAACAGGGGCTCAATTTCGAGGTCGCTCTGGTCTCCGCCATCGATGCCGAGATTGCAATCGAGGATGCCCGCTTGAAACTGCCCCCGCGCAGCGTCGTCATTCTTGCGCATACGAGCAGGAAATCCTGAATCGATTTTCAGCCTGTTGTGTTCAACGCGGTTCTGTTGACTGTGGCAATGCTGCTGGACCCCGGGAACGAGTCCCGGGGTGACAGGGGGTTCCTGCATTCCGATTCAGCTTTAGCCCGCCAGCACCTGTTCCGCGGGCACATACGGATATCCCAGAACCTCGGCAACGGGGGCGCAGGTCACTGCGCCGTTGGCGACGTTGAGCCCGTTGCGTAGATGGGCGTCATCGGCCAGCGCCTTCTTCCACCCCTTGTTGGCGAGCGCCAGAGCGAAGGGCAGGGTGACGTTGTTGAGGGCGTAGGTCGATGTGCGCGCCACGCCGCCTGGCATGTTGGCAACGCAATAGTGGACGATATCGTCGACCACATAGGTCGGGTCGGCGTGTGTGGTGGGCTTTGAGGTTTCAAAGCAACCGCCCTGATCGATGGCGACATCGACCAGCACCGCGCCGGGCTGCATGGTCCCCAGCATGTCGCGGGTCACCAGCTTGGGTGCTGCGGCACCGGGCACCAGCACCGCGCCGATCACCAGGTCAGCCTCGGCGATTGCCGTGGCGACGGCGGCGCGGTTGGAATAGAGCACGCGGGCCGAGGCGCCGAAATGGTTCGAGAGGCGCTCGAGCGCCGAAGGGCTCTTGTCCAGAATTGTTACGTCGGCCTGCATGCCGACGGCCATCTGCGCCGCATGAAAACCCACGACACCGCCGCCCAGCACTGCAACCTTGGCGGGATGAACGCCGGGAACGCCGCCCAGCAGGACGCCGCGTCCGCCATGGGATTTTTCCAGTGCCGTCGCGCCGGCCTGGATGGACATGCGCCCGGCCACCTGGCTCATGGGCTTGAGCAGGGGCAACCCGCCCGATGGGTCGGTGACGGTTTCATAGGCGATGCACACGGCACCCGATTTGACGAGATCAGCGGTCTGGTCGGGATCTGGGGCAAGGTGAAGATAGGTAAAAAGGATCTGGCCCCTTGAGAGCATGGCGCGCTCTGTGGCCTGCGGCTCCTTGACCTTGACGATCATATCGCTTTGCGAAAAGATCGTGCCCGCATCGGGGGCGATTTTTGCACCGGCGGCCTCATAGGCGGCGTCGGTGGCACCGATCCCGGCGCCGGCGCCGGTCTCGATCAAGATTTCATGGCCTGCAGCGACAAGTTCGACAGCGCTTTCAGGGGTCAGGCCGACCCGATATTCATGGTTCTTGATTTCTCTCGGCACGCCAATACGCATGTCGATCTCCTCTCCTCGTGAAGATAACAGTGTAACGCCGCTTGGACACAGTAGCGTTGCAGATTGCATTGCAATTATTTAAACGAGCGGGATGCTATTGCGCCAAGTAGGGGATATGCGTGATGAAATTGCCCATCGATGAGATCGACCGCAAGATCCTACGCGCCATCCAAACAGATTCCGCGCGGTCCATGAGCGAGCTCGGTGACCGGATCGGGCTCTCGGCATCGGCCTGCCACCGGCGCCTCAAAGCGCTTGAGGAACGTGGCTATATCGCTGGGTACCGGGCTGTGCTGAATCGGGAAAAACTTGGGCTCTCGATGCAGTTTTTCATCGAGCTTTCGCTCACCAGCCAGTCGGAAAAGACGTTTGAGGCGTTTGAAAAGGCAGTGCGCGATATTCCCGAAATTCTCGAGTGCCACCTGATGGCCGGTCAGTCCGATTACATCCTGCGCGTCGTTTGCGAAGATGCGGCGGCGTTCGAGCAGCTGCACCGTGATCTCGTTGCGCGGCTGCCGGGCGTGGCGCGAATTCATTCAAACTTGAGTATTCGCGAAGTCAAAGAATGGAGTCATTTTCCACTATAGAGTGTTTCCAGGGCAAAAAAACTGGACCGGTGGCGCGGCGGTTCATCGAAATTTAATCGTAATGTTGGTTTGTTTACGCATCTAAAGCGACAGGTGCACGATGAAATTTTCTCGCCCCACATTCAAGAATATAAAGATATCCACTTCGGTCGTTCTTCTGTTTCTTGTAACGCTTGCATTGTCAGTCGGCAGTATTTTCTGGCTTGTCGATAGCGAACTGCGCTCGGAAATCGCCCGGACGGCCCATGACAATCAGCAGTCAAATCTACGCGTAGCGGCCACGATGCTGGTCGATGCCGTGGAGGGTGGCGAGGTGGCCTGGAACGACCAGAACGAAGTTACCGGTGTCACGCTGCCGGCCATCCCCGACTTTATCGACAATGAGTTGATCGACCGGATCACGCAGGTTACCGGTGAAACGGCCACTGTATTCGTGTGGGACGAGGCGACGCGGGATTTCTGGCGCCGCACCACAAACATCATCAAGCCGGACGGCACACGCGCCATTGGGACCGAACTTGGCCAGAACGGCGCTGTGTATCCGGTCGTGATGGAAGGCGAAACCTTCCTGGGGGAAGCCGTTATTCTGGGTAAACCCTATTTCACCGCCTATCAGCCGATTTTGACGCCGGAAGGTGAGATTTCGGGCATCCTTTATGTGGGCGTGGAAAAAGCCAAGATCGTGGCCCTTCAGGACCAGGTTCTGCTGCTTTTGGGCGGGCTCTCGCTCGCCGTTTTCCTTGTCGCCGGGCTCGTGGTGTTCGTGGCGTCGCGCCGGCTCATGCGGCCGCTCGGGCGGCTGGCCGCAGCCATGGAAGACGTCGTTGAAGATCCGGCCAGCGCGCAGGTGCCTTATGTCGATCTCGGCAACGAGGTGGGGCTGATGGCGCGGTCGGTCGAAGTCTTCCGCCAGAACGGGGTCCGGGTCACCGAGATGACCGATAGCGAGCGTGACGCCAGCGAAAAGCGCGGGATCGAGCGCGCGGCCATGATGGCGCAATTGCGCGATGCGTTCGGCGCCGTGGTGGATGCGGCAGTGGAGGGCGATTTCAGCCACAGGGTGGAAGAAGCGTTCCCCGACGAGCAACTCAATGCGTTGGCGCGCAGCGTCAACGGGCTGGTGTCGACGGTTGCCAACGGCCTCGACGAGACTGGCGACGTGCTGGCGGCCCTGGCCCAGACGGACCTGACCCGGCGCGTCGAAGGCGAATACAGCGGTGCCTTCGACAAGCTCAAATCCGATACCAATGCGGTTGCCGACCGGCTGACTGAAATCGTCGGGCAGTTGCGCCAGACATCGCGCTCGGTTCGCACGGCGACCGGCGAGATCCTGTCCGGCGCCACCGACCTTGCCAATCGCACGACGCGTCAGGCGGCGACCATCGAGGAAACGTCCGCCGCAATGGAAGTCGTCGCCGCGGCCATCGCCTCGAATGCCCAGCGGGCGCAACAGGCTCTGGAGCGGGTCAACGAGGTGTCTGACCTTGCCGGAAGCGGCGGCGAGGTGATGACCAGCGCCACCCACGCCATGGAACGCATCACGACGTCTTCGGGCAAGATTTCCAACATCATCGGGATGATCGACGATATCGCCTTCCAGACCAACCTTCTGGCGCTCAACGCTTCGGTCGAAGCGGCGCGGGCCGGTGAGGCGGGCAAGGGCTTCGCCGTGGTGGCCATTGAGGTGCGTCGGCTGGCTCAATCGGCCGCCCAGGCGTCCTCGGAGGTCAAGGCGCTGATCGAGCAGAGCGCCAATGAAGTCGGTGGCGGGTCGAAACTCGTGGCCGACGCGGCAGGCATGCTCCAACAGATGCGCGAGGCGATCATGGCCAACGCCCAACTGATGAGCGACGTCGCCAGCGCCAATAGCGAGCAGGCGGCATCGATTTCCGATGTGAACAAGGCGGTGGGCCAGCTCGATGAGATGACCCAGCACAATGCCGCGCTGGTCGAGGAAACCAATGCGGCCATCGAGCAGACCGAAGTCCAGGCCCGCCAGCTCGACGAGATTGTCGAGATCTTCCGCGTTTCGGACGGTAACGCCGACCGCGTGCAGCCGAGGGTTCGGGCTGCCTAGACACAGGCGGCGCGCGCTACTGCCCATGGCAAAACCAAATCCCCTGTGCAGCCTGCCCAAGCCTTAGGCAATTGGTTGGGCTTGCACAGGATTTGGCATTTTTTACTTTACAGTCAAAAATCGCCGCGCTTCTATCACCCTTGGCAAAACCAAGGGGTACATCCATCATGCTTAACCGCAGAATGTTCACGCTGGCCGCCGGGTCGCTGGTTCTGGGCGCCGGCCTTGCAGCTCCGGTAATGGCGCAGGACCTTACGCCGGTCCGCTTCACGCTCGACTGGCGTATCGAAGGTCCGGCCGCCGGCTTCATGCTGGCCCGCGACAATGGCTATTTCGCAGAAGAAGGGCTCGATGTGACGTTCGACGTCGGCAACGGGTCGGTCGAAGTCATCCCGCGCGTCGCCACCGGTGCCTATGACATGGGCTTTGGCGATATCAACTCGCTCATCAAGTTCCTCGATGAAGATGCCAGCCAGCCGATCAAGGCGATCATGATGATCTATGAAACCCCGACCTTCTCGGTCGTGGGCCGGTCGTCCCTCGGCATCACCGAAGATCCCGCCTCGCTCGAAGGCAAGACGCTGGGCGCGCCGCCGCCCGATGGCGCGTTTGCCCAGTGGCCGGCCTTCGTTGAGGCTTCCGGCATCGACACGTCCGACATTACCATCGAATCCATCGGCTTCCCCGTGCGTGAGCCGATGCTGGCGCAGGGCGATGTGGACGCTGTGTTCGGGTTCGCCTTCTCGGTGATCCTCAATTTGAAGGCGCAAGGCGTGCCCGACGAGGACATCGTGCCGATCATGATGGCCGATTACGGGCTTGAGCTCTACGGCAATTCGATCATGGTCAACACCAACTTCGCCGAGGAAAATCCTGAAGTGGTCGAAGCCATGCTGCGCGCGCTGGCCAAGGGCTTTGCCGATGCGGTGGCCGATCCTGCTGCCGGTGCGGCGGCCGTGGTTGCCGCCAACGACATTCTCGATATCGGCATCGAGACCGAGCGCCTGACCATGGCCAACGAGATGAACATCAACACCGCTTACGTTCAGGAGAACGGGTTCGGCGGTATCGATTTCGACCGTCTCGACCGCGCCATCGCTCAGTTGGGCACCTCGATCGGCATTTCGTCCGACATCTCGGCTGCCGATGTGTTCGACGACAGCTATCTGCCGCCCGCCGAGGAGCGCATGTTCGAGTAGTTGACGCAATCCCGGCCGGACCGATCAACGGCCCGGCCGGGCCAGACTTGGGGGCAGGGGCAGACCATGAGCAAACCGCTCGTTGAAATCGACAATGTCGACATGCGCTATGGCGGCGCCGATGGCACATTGGCCGTGTCGGGTCTCGACATGGCCGTCGCCAAGGGCGAATTCGCCGCTGTTGTCGGGCCGTCAGGTTGCGGAAAATCGACACTGATGAAGCTGGTCACCGGCCTGCACATCCCGCAGACCGGGGTGGTGACGGTGGCGGGCAGCTACGTCACCAAGCCGGTCTCCATCGTCGGCATGGCGTTCCAGAATCCTACAATGCTGCCCTGGCGCACCACGCTGGACAATATCCTGCTGCCGCTCGAGATCGTCGAAAAGCACCGCCACCGCCTGCGCCGCCACAAGGCCGAATATGTTGCCAAGGCTGAGGCGCTGCTTGAAACTGTTGGGCTCAAAGGCTTCGGCTCGAAATTTCCCTGGCAGCTTTCGGGCGGCATGCAGCAGCGGGCAAATCTGTGCCGCGCGCTGATCCACGAGCCCGAGCTTTTGATGCTCGACGAGCCGTTCGGGGCGCTCGATGCGTTCACCCGCGAGGAGCTCTGGCAGGTGATCCGCGATCTGCACGCCGCTCAGGGCGTCACCATTGTCCTTGTCACCCACGATCTGCGCGAGGCGGCCTTTCTGGCCGACACCATCCACGTGATGAGCGCGCGCCCGGGCCGGGTGGTCAATGTCCACAAGGTGCCGTTCGCGCGGCCGCGCGAGCTTGATGTGATGTACGAGCCGGCGTTCAACGAGATGGTCCACGCGTTGCGGGCCGAAATCGCCGAAGCGAGGGCCGTGGCATGACCGACAATCCCGCCCCCGCCGTCACCGTCAGCAAGCCGATTGCCAAAAAGCCGTTCAACTGGCTGCCGTGGATGCCGTGGATCTATACCGTCGCGCTGTTTGCCATCTGGGAAGTCGGCGTGCGGCTTTCGGGCTTGCCCCACACTGTATTTCCGGCGCCCTCGCGGATTTTCGAGGCGATCATCCAGTATTGGCCGGCCATCCAGCGCCATTCGATCCAGACGCTCTATACGACCACGCTGGGGTTCATCCTCGCCGTTATCGGCGGGCTGGCGCTGGGGCTGTTGATCGGCTGGTCGCGCACCATTTATGCCGGGCTTTACCCGATCATGGTGGGGTTCAACGCCATCCCCAAGGTGGCTCTGGTGCCCATCCTCGTCATCTGGTTCGGCATCGGCACGGTGCCGGCCGTGCTGACGGCATTCCTCATCGCCTTTTTCCCCATCGTCGTGAACGTCGCGACGGGGCTTGCCACCATCGAGCCGGAAACCGAGGACGTGTTGCGGGCGCTCGGGGCCAAGAAGATGGACATCATGCTCAAGGTGGGTATCCCGCGCTCGATGCCGTACTTCTTCGGCTCGCTGAAAGTGGCGATCACGCTGGCGTTCGTGGGCTCGGTGATTTCCGAAACCGTCGCCGCCAATTCCGGGCTCGGCTATATGATGAGCGCCGCCCAGAGCCAGTTCAATGTGCCGCTGGTCTTTGCCGGGCTGGTGATGTTGGCCGTCGAAGGGATCATCATGTACGCGCTCATGGCCTGGATCGAAAAGCGCACCACTGGCTGGGCGCACCGCTCGACCACGATGGCGGGGTAGCGCGGCGCGATTTGTCCTCTGCGCTGCCCCGGTGAAAACCGGGGTCCATGGGCACATCCTCGGGCAACAGCGCAAGGCGCCATGCTGCTGGCCCGTGGTTTTCACCTCGATCATGGCATCTCGATAATCACGTCGCCCGCCTTGGTTTCCTGTTCGACGTAGCGGTGCGCTTCGGCGATGGCGTCGAGCGGCATCACGCGGTCGATAACGCCGTGCAGGACGCCCTGTTCGACCAGTTGGGCCAGTACCAGCATGTCCTTGGCCTTCTCGGGCAGGGCGCGCAGACCAGTGGTTGCCAGCTTGCCGCGTTTACCTTGCGCATCCTTGCCGCGCAGCATGGCCCACAGGATGGCGAGCGAAGGTGTCGTCGTAAGGTAGATGCCGCCGGGCTTCAGCGCCCTGCGGCATGCCGGAAAGCTGCTTTTACCAACCACGTCAAAGATCACGTCATAGGCAGCGTTTGCCGTAGTGAAGTCGGTGGTGTGGCGGTCGATGACGGTATCGGCGCCAAGGCCGGACACCAGTTCGGCGTTGCGTGCGCTGCACACCGCTGTCACCCGGGCGCCCATGTGGCGGGCCAGTTGCACGGCCACGGTGCCGATGCTGCCCGCCGCGCCGTTGATGAGGATCGACTGGCCCGGCTGGAGTTTGGCCTCGTCACGCAGAAACGGCATGCCCGTCAGAAAGCTGTAGGTCAGGCCCGCCGCTTCGCCGAAATCGAGCGCGTCGGGCATGATGGCGAGCGGCGCATCCTCGGCAATGGCGACGTACTGGGCCATGGCGGAGGGCTCGGGGTCGGTGGTGCCGAACACGCGATCGCCGGGCGAAAACCGGGTGACATTTTCACCCACGGCCTCGATTTCTCCGGCCACCGCGCCGCCCGGAATTGGCGATTTGGGACGGAACAATCCTGTGAAAAACCGCACGATAAAAGGGTCTGCGGCCCGGAAAGCGCAATCGGGCAGGGTGACGGTCGAAGCGCGCATGCGGATCAGCACGTCGTTGGCCCCGATAACCGGCATTGCGGTTTCGCGCACGGTGATCACTTCGGGAGGGCCGTAGCGCTCGATCCAGGCAGCCTTCATCTTGTAGGGGGATACGGACCGGGTCACTGGATGTCCTCGTCGTATTGGAACGCCTCTTCGAGCGGAACGCTGAAGGCGCGGGCGATGCGGAAGGCGACTTCAAGAGAGGGCGAATAGCGCCCCTGTTCGATGGCCACCACCGTCTGGCGGGTCACGCCGACTTTTTCGGCCAGCGCCGCCTGGGTCATTTCCCCTGCATGGAAACGCAGGGTGCGGATGGTGTTGGAAATCTTTGGTTTTCCCTTGCCCATCCGATCTATCCGATCCGGTAGTAAACGAGCTGGGATGCCGAAAAAACGCCGCCGGCCAGCATGGAAATACCGAACAGCACATGGGGCACCATTACCGTGTCGAGGCCCAGGGCCAGCGCGACGATGACGCCGGCGGTGGCCACCGAAAGCACGCCGTACCCGTTGCGCATGGCGCGGGCGCCAACCGCCAGATCGCGTTCGTCCCCGACCTCATCGACCAGTTCCTCGCGCTGGATGATGCTGACCACGATTGTGACGAGGATGGATGCGACGATGTTGAAGATAATGACATAAAATATGGCCCAGAGCATTTGCCAGGCTCCGGCGGACACGTCGGCTGGAGGGCCGTCATTTATGAGCCGCCAGCCCACCCATGCCGAAAAGATGAGAGCACTCGTTACCATGATGGCAGCGTTCCATTGTTTGTAGCTCATTTGGCTGTTCCCGTTCTTCGATGTGTGCGGCGTGGATAGGGCTCAAATTCTCACAAGTCAAGTTTTTTTGACATAGAGTCGAAAAAACCGGATGCAAGGTCGTGTTTACCGGACCTGTTGCCATGCGTGCCGTATTTCACTGACGGACCGGATTTTGTCGGGCATGGTTGTCGGAAACCCGTCCGGTGGGCCGTCTTAATGACAGGCAGGGAGAACGGCGATGACCATTACGATTACCGCTTTTGAAAGCTCGCCCGATGGCGGCAGGGGCCTGGCGCGGGACATGCGGGTGCGCTGGGCGCTTGAAGAGGTGGGCCGGCCCTACGCGGTTCGCCTTGTTTCGTTCAAGGAGATGAAAGAGCCCAGCCACCTCGCGCTGCATCCGTTCGGGCAGATTCCGACCTATGAGGAGGACGATCTCGTCCTGTTCGAAACGGGGGCGATCGTGTTTCACATCGCCCAACACAACAAGGGTCTGTTGCCGGAGGATGAAAATGGCAGGGCGCGCGCCATCGCCTGGATGTTTTCGGCGCTCAACACCGTGGAGCCGCCGATCGTCGAGCGCGAACAGTCCCGGTTCATTGTGGGCGACAAGCGCTGGTACGGCGAGTTGCTGCCCATCCTCGAAGATCGCGTTCGCGTGCGGCTCGATCAGCTTGCCGATCGGCTCGGCGATGCGCAATGGCTGGACGGCGCGTTCAGCGCGGCCGATCTGATTATGGTTCTGGTGCTGCGCAGGCTGGAGCGGTCGGGCCTATTGGAAGAGTACCCCAACCTCTGCGCCTATATCGCCCGCGGCGAGGCGCGGCCGGCCTACAAGCGCGCGTTCGCTGCGCAGCTAGCGGTCGCCAATCATGATCGAGGCGCCAAAAATCCCAAGCGCCAATAGGCCGAAGCCGAAGATCATGACGATGTTGGGATTGTGCACCCAGCCCATGGGGGCGAACCGGCCGAGCCAGACCGGGTGATAAATCGCCACGCCGAAACCCGACCAGCCGCCAGCAAACAGCGAATAGAACCGCTCGCGCCATTTCGCGCTGGGCAGCAGCCCCTTGATGGCGGCGATGAGGATCATCAGGCCGGCGACGGGGACGAGCAGGGTCTGGAGCATGGCGCGCAGTTTCCGGTTGGACAACGCCGCTATACGCCCATCCGCGCGGCTTCGCCAGAGCGGTGATGTCACAGGTTGGGGGCTGAATTTGCCTGCCTTTGCCCTGATACCTCACCCTTCCAAACCCACCTGTGTCACCCCGGCCTTGAGCCGGGGCCCAGTACACTCAACGCCTGAGAAGGAACCGCCGACGCTGCCGGTTACTGGATCCCGGGTCGAGCCCGGGATGACGGCGGTGGGGGCCAATGGTCGACTTAATCGCGCTTTTGCGTCAGCGCCATGCCGGCGATAATCATCGTCACCCCGATGGCGCTGGCGAGAAGGTTTTCGGTGTTGCCGCGGGCCAGATCGAGCAGGACGCCGGAAATCATCTGGCCGCCGATGACCAGCATGGCGGTGTTGATGGCGCCGATGCGGGCGATCAGCCAACTGCCCGAGGCAACGAAAACCACCCCGATCGTTCCGCCCAGATACGCATACCATGGGGCACTCAGCGCGCCCTCCGGCCACAATCCGCCGAGGATCAGGCCCAGGACCGTGAGCACGGCAAAGCCGACGACATGGTTCCAGTACGAGGCGATCAGCGCCGTTGTGGACAGGGCGAGCCGCCCGTTCAATTGGCGGGAAAGCGAAACGAGGATGCCAGCGAGCAGGGCGAAGAGGATGGCCGTTGTCATCGGTTCACCCCTGCCCGAAAATGATGATCATCGAGCCGGCAAAGATCAGCGCCAGCGCGGCGAAGTCCTTGAGCCGGGGGATGCGTTTGGGCAGGCCGAACAGGCCCCAGCGGTCGGCGGCCAGCGAAAACAGCACTTGTCCGGCAAGACCCAGCGCCAAGGTGCCCGAAAGGGCCAGCGGAGTGTTGACCGTGGTCGAGGTCAGCATCACCGTTACCGCGCCCGAGACGCCTCCGAGATATGCCCAGAGCGGGGCGTGGGGCTTTTCGGTCGGCTTGGATCGCGGACCCAGGCGCAGCAGCGCCAGAAAGATCAGCGCCGCAACGGTCCCGGTGCCATGGGCCACCCATGAGGAATACATGGCCCCGCCGTGAAGCCCGACCAGCCCGTTGAAATCGACCATAAGGGTCAAAAGTCCGCCACTGGCGAAAGCCAGAAGCAGGTGGATCGGGGCGGGGCGCAATGCGGAAGATGACGAGAGCGATGACATGGCGAATCGTCCGGTGGGCGATACAATGGCTATAAGCGCAATCGCTCAGCCGCCAAAGGCAAAGTCTGACATGACATCAACGCCCCCCATTCTCAAAACCGAGCGGCTGGTGCTGCGGGCCCCCAGAATGACCGATTTCGAGGAATACGCGGCGCTGATGCAATCGGAGCGTGCCGTCCATATGGGCGGGCCGTTCGACCGGGAGGGCGCCTGGTACGCCTTCTGCCACGATACGGCCCAATGGCTACTGATGGGGCATGGGGCCCTCATGGTGGAAGCGGATGGCCAGACCGTGGGGCAGGTGGCGATCAATTTTGGGCCGCTGTTTCCCGAGCATGAATTGGGCTGGCTGGTCTATGAGGGAGCCGAGGGCAAGGGTTACGCTCTTGAGGCGGCGCAGTGCCTCAAGGATTGGGCGCGCGATACCTTGGGGCTGCCCTCGCTGGTCAGCTATGTCGATCACGACAATCACCGCTCGCGGCGGCTGGCCGAACGGTTGGGCGCGGTGCTCGACGCTGACGCTGCGCGGCCCGATCCCGACGATCTGGTGTACCGGCACTGGTAGCCGATAGCGAGAAACACTGTTGCGCGGCGATCTGTTGCCAGTCCCGCCCGCCGTGCCCATACTCGCCGCGAGGAGATTTGACGTTATGCCGCATTCGCACCAGACCGTCGGTGGGGGCCCCAAGAAGGTCCTCTATACGCTGCAGACCGTGGCCCGCATGGGCGTGGGCAAGGCAGCCAAGGCATTGACGGCCAAAAACACCTGCAAGGCCTGCGCCTATGGGATGGGCGGGCAGATGGGCGGCATGACCAACGAGCTGGGCGAGTTTCCCTCGGTCTGCAACAAGTCGGTTCAGGCGCAATCGACCGATGTGCAACCCGCCATTCCGCACGCTGTCTTTACTCATGAGCTTGCCGACCTCAAGGAATTGACCGGCAAGGAGATGGAGCATCTGGGGCGGTTGGGCGACCCGGTTTATAAAGCCGCCAATTCGGACCGCTATGATGTGGTCGAATGGGACTGGGCGCTCGATCACGCCGCCAAGCGGCTGCTGGCCACGGTGCCGGACCGGACGTTCTTTTATTCCTCGGGACGGTCATCGAATGAGGCGGGGTTTATCTTCCAGCTTCTGGCGCGGACCTTCGGCACCAACAACGTCAACAACTGTTCCTATTTCTGCCATCAGGCGACCAGCGAGGGGCTGGCCACCACCATCGGCAAGGGTACGGCCACCGTCGAGCTTGCCGACCTTACGGGCGCCGATATGATCTTTGTGATCGGGGCCAATCCCTCGTCCAACCATCCGCGCTTCATCCACATGCTCAAGCACTGCCGCGACCGGGGCGGCGAGGTGATTATCATCAATCCGGCGCGCGAGCCGGGGCTTGTCAAATTCGCGGTGCCCAAGTCGCCGACCTCAATGCTCAGGGGCGGCGACGAGATCGCTTCGGACTATCTCCAGCCGCGTATCGGGTCCGATATTGCGCTCATGCTTGGCATCGCCAAGGCGGTGATCGAGGCGGGGATGGAGGACACGGACTTTATTGAAAAACATACCGGCAATGTTGCGGCCTATAGAGCACAAGTCCATGCAATATCGTGGGTAAATATCGAAACATCGACGGGGCTCTCGCGGGCTGAAATCGAGCGCGTGGCGCACCGGTATGGCCGGGCCAAAAACGTGGTTTTCGCCTGGGGGATGGGCATGACCCATCACGTCCACGGCGTTGAAAACGTTGAATCAATCGCCAACCTCGCCCTGCTGCGCGGTATGATCGGGCGGCCCAATGCCGGGCTGTTGCCGCTGCGCGGGCACTCCAATGTGCAGGGCATCGGCACCATCGGCGTCAAGCCACTGCTGGCCGAGGATGTGATGGCCGAAATGGAGCGCCAATTTTCCATTTCTCTCAGCCGTTCCAAGGGCTTGGACACCATGGCCTGCCTGCACGCCGCCCATGGCGGCGAGATGGACGCCGCCGTCATCATGGGCGGCAACCTCTATGGCGCTTCCCCCGATACGGCATGGGCCGGGAGGGCGCTTAACTCTATAGGATTCAAGCTCTTTTTGACCACGACGCTCAATCTGGGGCACGTCCACGGGCACGATAATTCCGAAAGCCTGATCCTGCCGGTCACGGCGCGCGACGAGGAATGGGAGCCGACCACCCAGGAATCGATGTTCAATTTCGTGAGGCTTTCGGATGGCGGCATTAACCGGCTGGCCAATGTGCGCCCCGAAAGCGTCATCCTCACGGACCTGGCCACCCGCATCCTGCCCGACAGTCCCATTGACTTTCAGGCGTTCAAGAAGCACGCCGAAGTGCGACGGGCGATTTCGGAAATCGTTCCCGGTCTCAAGGACTTGGCGGAGATCGATGTGGCAAAGCGCGAGTTCCACATCGCCAACCGCGTCATGCACGAGCCGCGCTTTTCCACCTCGGACGGCAAGGGGCATTTCCAGGTGATCCCGCTGCCCCAAACCCCCGTTGTGCCTCAGGGCCGCAAGGCGCTGACGCTGGCGACGATCCGGTCCGAGGGCCAGTTCAACACCATCGTTTATGAGGAGACCGACAGCTATCGCAACAAGGCGCCGCGCTGGTCGGTGCTGCTCAACGGCCGGGACATGGAGGAAATGGGCATCGCCGAAGGTGACCTGATCGATCTGGCGTCCGAGCAGGGAAAGATGAGCAGGCTCAAGGCGTTGAGCTTCGATATTCCGCGCGGTTCAGCGCTGGCCTATTACCCCGAAGCCAATGTCTTGGTCGGAACGGCGATCGATCCGCGCTCGAAGACCCCTGCTTTCAAGTCTGTCCCGGTGTGGATCGAGCGTTGATCGGATAGGCGACGAAGGCGAAGCGGCGGCTGTCGGGCGCCCATGAGTTGACGTTGATCGTCCCCTGACCGCCGAAAAAGGCTGTGATGTCGGCCTGCCCGGTGCCGTCGGGACGCATGCGGCGCAAGATGATGTCGCGGTCCGGCGGATGGCCGAGCGTATCCTCTGGATAACTCAGATAGACGATCCATTCGCCGTCCGGCGATGGATGCGGGAACCAGTTGACCCGCTCGTCATCGGTCAATTGTTCGACATTGGTGCCATCGGCGCGCATGCGGAAGATTTGAGCGTGGCCGGCCCGTGTCGCGGCGCGCTCCGAGTTGAAATAGATCCATGCTCCGTCGGGTGAATATTCCGGGCCATCATTGGGCTTGTCGATGTCGGACAGGCGGGTATCGCGGCCACCCGCAGCGGGGATGGTGAAAATGTTGATGCGGCGTGGTTCGTCGCCCTCGATAGCGACATAGGAGAGGGCTTCGCCGTCGGGCGAAACGCCGTGCAGATAATAGCGAAAGAACCCAGCATGGTCGTTGGAGACCTTGCGCGGCTCGCCCCCGGTTATCGGGACAGCGTAGAGATGGCCGTCGCCATTGCTCATGTAGATGGTCTGGCCGTCAGGCGAGAGCACATGATCGTTGTTGAGCTGGCGGATGGAGCCGGTGTCGATCCTTTCGGGTTCGGCGCTGCCGTCCGCGGGGAAGCGCCAGAGCTCGCCACCGGCGTTGAAAATCAGCCATTGCCCGTCCGGCGTCCAATTGGGCGCTTCGATCACCTGATCGGCGATGAGGATGGTCCGTTCGTCGCTGCCATCGATGCCGATGGTGCGCAATTGAGAGCACTGGCCGGGGCGGAGCGAGCGGTCACCGGGCGAAAAATGTTCAGAGAGGACGGGGATTGGCGTGGAAATGTTGGCACCTTTGGCGAGCATTTGTCGAGACAGTCTGTCATCGAAGCATAAGGGCTGGAAGAGCGGCGCGCGAAAAATGTCTGCGGGTTTCCATGATACTTATCCCCGCTCCCCCTGTCGCAAGCATACTCCCTCCCACGAACCCGCTCATATGGACGCAAGCGCAACGAACGTTTGGCGGGAGGTTGGCAGGAAAAGTGGGGACCGGTTTTCCGGTTCGCCAAACGACCTGCCAGCTAGTGTCGGTTCGGGTCCGTTGGGAGTCGTCCTAGCGGAGGCCCAAAGCGGACAGATGGCCGGACGAGGAGCCAGGCGTTCCACGTCGTACCGGGGAAACCCGGAGGGGCACCTGAACCATTCGTGGTTCAAACAAACCCCAGCCCGAGACGCCGCCATAAGCCTAAAATCCCGGATGCACGGGGCGATGATCGCTTCATATAAAACAAATTTCAGTGCGGAGCGCTCATCGCCCCATGCCGTCTATCTCGTCAGCACACCGAGGCGATCCCGCCGTCGGCGGTTTTCGCGCGGCCATTGCACCGCCTGACGGCTTGTCTTACATACGGCTCCAAGTTTCTGAGACACGAATTTTTCGAAGAGGCACACGCTTTATGGCGCGTCAATTCATCTATCATATGCACGGCATGTCCAAGGCCTATTCCGGTGGGAAGAAGGTCATCGACAACATGAACCTCTCGTTCTACCCCGATGCCAAGATCGGCATTCTGGGCCCGAACGGTGCGGGTAAGTCGACGCTTTTGAAAATCATGGCCGGGATCGATACCGAGTTCACCGGCGAAGCCTGGGCGGCCGATGGCGCGACCGTGGGCTATCTGCCCCAGGAGCCCCAGCTTGACGAACAGCTCGACGTCAAGGGCAACGTGATGATCGGGGTCAAGGAAAAGCAGGCCATCCTCGATCGCTATAACGAGTTGATGATGGACTATTCGGACGAGACTGCCGATGAAGCCGCAAAGCTTCAGGACCAGATCGACGCCGACGATCTCTGGGATCTCGATTCCAAGGTCGAGATGGCGATGGATGCGCTGCGCTGCCCGCCGGGTGGAGAAAGCGTCGACAAGCTTTCGGGTGGTGAGAAGCGCCGCGTGGCGCTGTGCCAGTTGCTGCTGAGCCAACCCGATCTGCTACTGCTCGACGAACCGACCAACCATCTCGATGCCGAAACGACCGCGTGGCTGGAAAAGCATCTGCGCGAATATCCCGGCGCCGTGCTGATCATCACCCACGACCGCTACTTCCTCGACAACGTCACGGGCTGGATTCTCGAACTCGACCGTGGGCGTTCCATTCCCTACGAGGGCAATTACACGGCCTACCTCACGGCCAAGGCCAAGCGCATGAGCCAGGAAAAGAGCGAGGATCAGGCCCGCTCGAAGGTGCTGGAGCGCGAAAAGGAATGGCTGGGCCAGTCGCCCCAGGCGCGCCAGACCAAGTCCAAGGCGCGTATCCGGGCCTATGACGAACTGGTCAAGATCAACGAGGCGCGGACCCAGTCCAATACCGCCCAGATCATCATTCCGCCCGGCGAACGGCTGGGCCAGAACGTCATCGATATTGAAGGCGTCAAGAAGGGCTTTGGCGACCGTCTGCTGATCGACGGGCTGAGCTTCAAGCTGCCGCCGGGCGGTATTGTGGGCGTGATCGGACCGAACGGTGCGGGCAAGACAACGCTGTTCAAGATGCTCACGGGCCAGGAAAAGCCCGACGATGGGTCCGTTACGGTCGGCGATACAGTCCATATGGGCTATGTGGATCAGAGCCGCGACAGCCTCGATGCGAAAAAGAGCGTCTGGGAGGAAATATCGGGCGGCAACGACATCATCAAGTTGGGCAAACGTGAAGTCAATTCACGCGCTTACACCTCATCGTTCAACTTCAAGGGCGGCGATCAGCAGCAGCCCGTCGGCACGCTCTCGGGCGGCCAGCGCAACCGTGTGCATCTGGCCAAGATGCTCAAATCGGGTGCCAACGTTCTGCTGCTCGACGAACCGACCAACGATCTGGACACCGAAACCCTCGCTGCGCTCGAAGAGGCGCTCGAGGAATTCGCCGGTTGCGCCGTCATCATCAGCCACGATCGCATGTTCCTCGACCGCCTCGCCACCCACATCCTGGCCTTCGAGGGCGACAGCCATGTTGAATGGTTCGAAGGCAATTTCCAGGACTACGAGGCCGACAAGGTGCGGCGGCTGGGCCCGGATTCGGTCAACCCCAGGCGGGTCAGCTACAAGCCGCTGACGCGGTAGGGCGCCATTGCGTGCAAGACAGCAAATTGTGAAGTGGGGGCCGGGGATTTTTCCCGGCCCGTTCGTTATGCGATAGGCTTTGGACTATGACTGAACCGTTTTCGCTTGAAATCGACGATGCGACCTTCACCGGCATTGAGGCCGGGGAGGGGATTCCGGTGGTGTTTTTGCATGCGGGGGTCTGTGATCGGCGTATGTGGGAAAACCAGATCGAGGCGGTGGCGGCTGCCGGGTTCTGGGGCATTGCCTATGATCGGCGCGGGTTCGGAGATACCACTTCGCCCGACGAGGGGTTTTCCCATCTCGAAGATCTTGAAGCGGTGCTCGATGCGCTCGACGTTCATGCTGCGGTTTTCGTGGGCTGCTCGATGGGCGGGGCTTTAGCGATCGATTTCACACTGGCCAATCCCGAGCGCACCGCTGGGCTGGTGCTGGTGGGGACTTCGATCAGCGGTGCCAGGGTGCCGTCCTTGCCGCCCGAGATCATGCAGATCGCCAATGCTATGGAGGCGGTGGAGGAAAGCGGGGATGTCGATGCGATCAACGCTGTCGATACCCACGCCTGGCTCGACGGACCGCTTTCGGAAAGCGGGCGGGTGAAGGGCGAGGTGCGGGCGCTGTTTCAGGCCATGAACGGCAATATTTTGCGCAAGAGCGAAATGAGCCGGGAAGACAAGCCCGAGCGTGCAATCGATCACATCGGCGAAATCGACACGCCGGCGCTGCTCGTGGCGGGGGACCTCGATTTTCCCCATATCGTCAACCGGCACGACGATCTCTCCGAGGAGATGGAAAACGCTTTTGCCGTGGTGATCGAGGGGACGGCGCATCTGCCCAGCCTTGAGCGGCCCGACCTCTTCAACCCTTTGTTGCTTGAATTTTTGAGCATGGTGACCGGGCAGGCCGACCCCGAAGACTGAACCGGTCACGCGATCTGGCGCAGATCGGTCCGCAAGCTGATTTCTCCAACCTTTGTGACGATGTCTCCGATCTTTCGATAGAGCGCTTCGTAGGGCGAATTGGCGCGCCAGGCGAGCCGGAGCACACGGGCTGCGCCGGGCGCGCCAAGCGTGTGGAACTCGATGCGCTTGTTGTATTCCTCACGCCTGAGGCTGATGGTGGGCAGAAGCGTGACGCCGTAGCCATTGGCAACCAGTTCGAGAATCGTGGTCAGCGAGGTGGCGGCGAATGTACGGCCCTGGAGGTCGGGCTTGAGCGCGCAGGCATCGACCATCTGGTCGCGCAGGCAATGCCCCTCTTCGAGCAGGAGGAACTTGTCGCGCGGCAGGTTGGCGAGGCTCACCGGATCGGGCAGGTCAGTGCCGTTGCGGGTCGCGAGGACGAAAGGATCGGCAAACAGAGCGACCGAGGTAAGATTGGGGCGGTCGGTTTCGGTGGCGATCAGCGCAATGTCGAGATCGCCGTCGTTCAGTGCCGATAAAAGTCGCTCGGTCTTACCCTCGCTGATCGAAAAGCGGGTATCTTTGAGGTCGTCTGTCAATGCCGGCAGAATCTCGGGGAGTAGATAGGGCGCGACCGTGGGGATCAATCCAAAACGCAAGGGACGGGCAGGTTGCCCTGCTGCCATATCAGCGAATGTTTCAAGATCGACTGCCGCGCTCAGAACGCGACCCGCATGGGCCAGGAATTCACGGCCGAACGGCGTCAGCGTCACGGTCTTGCCGAGCCTGTCGAAAATCTGGGTCTGGCAGCGATCTTCTAGCAGTCGGATTTGCTGGGAGAGCGCTGGCTGGGTGACATGGCAGCGTTGAGCGGCCCGGCCGAAATGCCCTTCGTCTGCAATCGTTTGGGCGTAGTGGAGCTGGCGCAGGGTAATTGTGTTCATCGGCGGCCTTCGATTATCGATTAGTTATTGTTATCATAACTGTCAGTTTTATCAATTTGCATGATTGTCACGCTGCGGTTAGGAAAGACCATCTCTTTAGAATCGATACAAACTAGGAGGCCTCATGTCTGACAAACCGACAATGACGACCAGCGCAGGAGCGCCGGTTCCCGATAACCAGAATTCGATCACCGCAGGGCCGCGCGGCCCCGTGTTGATGCAGGATTACCAGTTGATCGAAAAGCTGGCCCACCAGAACCGCGAGCGGATTCCGGAACGCGTGGTGCATGCCAAGGGATGGGGCGCTCACGGTACCCTCAAGATCACCGGCGACATCTCGATGTACACGCGCGCCAAGGCGCTGCAGCCGGGTTCGGAAACACCGCTGATCCTGCGTTTTTCGACTGTGGCGGGCGAGCTCGGCGCGGCTGATGCCGAGCGCGACGTGCGCGGCTTTGCGATCAAGTTCTACACCGAAGAAGGCAATTGGGACCTGGTGGGTAACAACACGCCGGTGTTCTTTGTTCGCGATCCGCTGAAATTTCCCGATTTCATCCACACCCAGAAGCGTCACCCCAAGACCAATCTGCGGTCGGCGACGGCCATGTGGGATTTCTGGTCGCTTTCGCCCGAAAGCCTGCACCAGGTGACCATCCTGATGAGTGATCGCGGTCTGCCCGTGGCGCCGATGTTCATGAACGGGTACGGCTCGCACACCTATTCCTTCTGGAACGAAAATGGCGAGCGGTTCTGGGTGAAGTTCCACTTCAAGACCCAGCAGGGCCACAAGCATTACACCAATGAACAGGCCGAGAAGGTCATCGGTTCGACCCGCGAAAGCTACCAGGAAGAGCTGTTTGGTTCGATCGAGAAGGGCGAGTTCCCCAAGTGGACGGTGCAGGTGCAGATCATGCCTGAAGCCGACGCAGAAAAGACTTCCTACAATCCGTTCGACCTCACCAAGGTGTGGCCGCATGCCGACTATCCGCCGATCGAGATCGGCGTGCTCGAACTCAACCGCAACGCCGAGAACTATTTCTCGGAAATCGAGCAGGTCGCGTTCTCGCCGTCCAACATCGTGCCGGGTATCGGCCATTCGCCCGACAAGATGCTGCAGGCGCGCGTGTTCTCGTATGCCGACGCGCACCGTTATCGTCTGGGCACCCATTACGAAACGCTGCCGGTCAACGCGCCCAAATGCCCGGTGCATCACTATCACCGGGATGGGCAGATGAACGCCTATGGCGGTATCAAGACCGGCAACCCGGACGCCTATTATGAGCCCAACAGCTTTGATGGCCCGGCCGAGGACAAGTCGGTCCAGGAGCCTCCGCTCAAGATTTCGGGCGATGCCGACCGGTACAACCACCGCGAGGGCAATGACGATTTCGGCCAACCGCGAGCGCTGTTCAACCTCTTCGACGCTGATCAGAAAAAGCGGCTGTTCACCAATATCGCCGCGGCGATGGGCGACGCGCCGGACGCGATCATCGAACGTCAATGCAAGCTGTTCGATCAGGTTCATCCTGAGTACGGCGCGGGCGTGCGGGCGGCAGTTGCTGCCGGCAAGACGGATCGTCCCGCGGCGATCTCGGCGGCCGAATAAGCCTTAGCCATCGCGAGACTTTTTGGGGCCCGGTTCGTGAGAGCCGGGCCCTATTTCTTTCGCTACGGAAAAATACGTAGCCTTTTATTTAAATGTCTCTCGATGAATTCAGCGGGCCGAAAAGGCAAGCCGGTTAGCTAGGCCGAACATGCGGCAATCAGCCGAGGAGAACATCATGACCGAAGCAAGTGAAAGCGTGCGGGCCTTCGCAAATTTCAGGGTTCTGAATGGTGAGGCCGATGCGGCCGAGCGGGATCACCTGATCCGCAATCTGGCGCAATTGTTCTCCTATGTGTCGGATCGCTGCGACGACGAGCAGGTCGCCCAGTATGACGAAGTGCTGTGCCAGCTCGCCGACATTGTGGAAGTTGAGGCTCGGGCTCATGTGGCCCAAATGCTGGCGCCCCTTGAGCGCGCGCCCGGCTCTGTTGTGCTCAAGCTCGCCAATGACGAGATCGAGGTGGCGGCGCCGCTGCTCGAATTCTCCCAGGTGCTTTCCGATGATGATCTCATCGACATCGTCGAACACCGCTCGGAAGCCCACAGGTTGGCGATCGCAAATCGCAAGGGCCTGGCGGGGCGCGTGGGCGAAGCCATCGCTACGTTCGGAACGGAGCCTTCGATCATTCGCCTTTTGGGCAATGTGCGGGCCGAGATCACTTACGGCACAGTCGATCAAGTCGCCCAGCGGGCGCTCGACAACGAATCCTTTGCCCAGTTGCTTCGCGGCCGCAAGGACATTGACTGGGCGGAAGTGCGTGCCGAAGTTTCCACCACGGGCATGGCGGCGCTTGAGGGCCTCGGTATTTTCGCCCGGACGGAAAATCCGGGGACGGCATCGCGCGTGCAGGCTGTCGTGTATAACCGCATGAAGAACCAGGCGGGTTTTTCCTCTCAGGAGTGGAAGCTGGCCTGGAACCAGGTGAAGGCGCTTGCCGACCGACGCCGGTTCGATCTCAAGGCGCTGCACCGGTTTACGCGCTTTGGCTACGGCCATCACACGGCGGCGGGGTTGACCATGCTGCTTGAAGTGCGGCCTGAAATCGTCGTCAAGTGGCTGGCTATGCAGGATTATGTGGCCTTCACGGTGGCGGCTCGGGCCATCGGGCTCGATGCCAATTTGTTCGAAGCCGTCGTTACCGTTCTGCCGTGGCGCGACATGCCGAGCCGGGACGATATCGTCAACGTTCGCAAGCGCTATGAAGCGTTGAGCGAGGACGAGGCGTCGGGCATTTTCGATCTATGGCGGTCTCATTCCTTCCGCCGGCGTCAGGAAGAAGCCGTGGCCTGATCGCGCGCGAGCCTTGACAGCAAAGATATAAAGATATCTTTATGTCCCGAACTGCTTTGACAGATAGGGACAGCAATGCGGCAACCGCAGGACATCGTCTTGCTCTTGAAGGCGGCGGGTGAAATCACCCGTCTGCGCCTGCTTGCGCTGCTGGTTCAAGGCGAGTTGTCGGTCAAGGATTTTACCGAAATTCTGGGGCAGAGCCAGCCGCGAATCTCCCGTCATCTGAAATTGCTGGCCGATGCCGGGCTGGTGACGCGGCACGCCGAAGGGGCGTGGGCCTATTATCGGCTCAATCGCGACAGGACCAGCGGGGCGCTGGCCGAGTGGCTGATGGACCATCTGAACACCGACGCTGCCGAATTGCGGCGGGATATCGAAAAGCTGTCTGGTCTGCGCGCCGCCCAGCAGGAACGGGCCGCCGCCTATTTCGCGACCATCGCGCAGAGTTGGGACAAGTTGCGCAGCCTCCATGTTGCGGATTCGGCGCTGGAGACGGCAATCGTTGCTGCAGCGGGGCAGGGACCGGTCGAAATGTTCCTCGATCTGGGGACCGGAACCGGGCGGATGCTGGAGCTTCTGGCCGGGAAATACGCCCAGGGCATCGGGCTGGATTCAAGCCGGGAGATGCTGTCGGTGGCGCGGGCCAAGCTCGATGCTGAAGGCATCGAGAAGGCGCAGGTGCGGCTTTGCAATATCACCGAGTTGGGCGATTATCAGGGTTCGGCTGATCTGGTGATGCTGCATCAGGTGCTCCATTATTTCGATGATCCCTCGATCGCCATTGCCCACGCGGCATCGTGCCTTAAACCTGAGGGGCGAATGCTGGTGGTCGACTTCGCGCCGCACGATCTCGAATTTTTGCGCAGCGAGCAAGCGCACCGCCGGTTGGGTCTGTCTGACGAGCAGATGACGCTCTGGGCCGGCACTGCGGGATTGGAGATTGCCTCGTGCAGACGCTTTCCGCCATCGCGGGATGATGGGCTGACCGTGTGCCTTTGGGTGCTCGAAACCAGAAAATCCAACATTACAAAAGGAGTCTGATCGTGGTGTCTGCGACAGGCGAGAGCCGGCTGAGCCGTCAGCCCGAGAGTGGGCGTCCCAACCTTTCGGTGAGCTTTGAGTTCTTCCCGCCCAAGACCGACGCGATGGAGGACCGCTTCTGGGCAAGCCTCTCGCGGCTCGCGCCGCTGGGTCCGCGTTTTGTTTCCGTCACCTATGGCGCGGGCGGTTCGACCCGCGAACGCACGTTGCGCATGGTGTCGCGGATTACCAACGAGACCGGCGTTCCGGCGGCGGCGCATCTGACCTGTGTCGGTGCGACGCGCGACGAGGTCGATGACGTGGTGCGCGGCTACGCCGAGGCGGGTGTCAACCGCATTGTCGCACTGCGTGGCGATCCTCCTGAAGGGGTCGGGCACGCCTTTACCCCCCATCCCAACGGGTACAACAGTGCCGCCGATCTTGTGGCGGGCATCCGCAAGCTGGGTGATTTCGACATTTCGGTGGCGGCGTACCCCGAAAAGCATCCCCAGAGCGCCGATTGGGATGCCGATATAGACAATCTCAAACGTAAGCTCGACGCTGGCGCCGACCGGGCCATCACCCAGATGTTTTTTGAAAACGGGGACTACTGGCGGTTTGTCGAGCGGGCGCGCAAGGCGGGGATTTCCGCGCCCATCGTGCCCGGTATCCAGCCGATCCACAGCTTTCGGCAAATTGCCGGCTTTGCCGGCCGGTGCGGGGCATCGATCCCACAATGGCTAGCGGACCGCTTCGGGGGGTTGGACGACGATCCGGAAACCCATGCGTTGGTGGCGGCGGCTGTGGCCGCCGAGCAGGTGACAGAACTGCTCGATGCCGGAGTGACCGAATTCCACTTCTATACGCTCAACCGCTCCAATCTGGTGTTGGCGCTGGCGCGGTTGCTGGGCATTCGGCCCTGAACCGCCGCAGGGAAACGCATCTTCAGGTTCCATTCACCAAACTGCTGCCATTTTCAGGGTGAAGAGATTGGCCGTGCGGGGGCACATTGGCCAATGTGCCGAATGGAATGCAGATATGATGCTCTCTAAGCCCGTTGCATCGGGCGCGATGCTGGTTTTGATGATGGGTGCCGTTGGCGCTGCTGCCTTTCAGCAGGAGCCGGGCGCCAGCTTTGTCGCGGCACCCGATGCGCCGGCGGAAACTGCCGATCGTGCAGCGACGGCTGCCGATCGGGTTGTCGAAAGTGCTGGGTTTCCGGTCGTGCCGCAGGCGGAACGAGACCGGGCCGGCGAGGCGACGCATGGGCCGATGGTGACGGTCAACGGGCGGCCATTGGGCGAGGATCCTGCGCCGGCCAGCCAAACGGTTGCGTCAACGCCCACGGAGGGGCCGGCCTCAGAAGCGCCGGCCGCGCAGGCGGAAGTGAGTGCTGGTCAAACGGCAGCAATCGAGCCGCCGCGCCCTTTACCGCGTCCTGAAGGGCTTGCCGTGCCTCAGGAGCAGGAGCCGACCGGTATCGATTACGATTCGATAGCACGAGCTGCCAGCGCGTCGAGCCAGAATTCCCAAGTGACGGGGGCGGGCTTTCTGGCGCCGCCCGATACACAGACCCTGGCGCCGCTGACGGGGCCGGACGGCGGATACGATCCGCGCACCGGGGGCGCGCCCGGGCAGGATGAACTGGTGGGCGTTGTCGGCCCGAACGGGGAAATCCTGTGGGTCTATCAGGAGCAGGTTCCGACGCTGAACAGCCGCGTTACAATCGAGCGCCGGCAGCAGATTCCACAGACCAATCCATTTGGCTTCGTTTACGAATAGACGTATGGCCTGCGCGTATTGACCCATGGGAGTGCCGTCTTGCTTGTGCCTGATTGCTGCGGACGTTAAAGAACCACTCGGCGAAGGTTCGCACGGAACATGGTCATGTCGATCTGGCAGCAAATCGCAGCGCTCCTTGGCTCGTTCTCGCAGGGGACAGGGTTGGCGGGCGGTATTGCCAGCATTCTGGATCCCGACAATTGGGCGCCGGGCGGCCGCGAAGCGGCGTTCACCATGTCGATCATCGCCCTTTCGGCCAAGATGGCCGTCGCCGACGGCGTGGTGAGTCGGCGCGAAGTCATCACGTTTCACACGCTTGTCGATATTCCCGAAGGCGCAGATGCCCATGTGGACCGGTTTTTCGCGCTCGCTCAGCAGGATGTGACCGGGTTCGACAGCTATGCGCGCAAGGTACGCAAGCTGTTTGCCGACAGTCCGGCCACGCTCGAGCACGTGCTGGACGCTTTGTTCGAGATCGCCACGGCGGACGGGTTCGTGCATGGCGACGAGATGGCTTATCTCGAAGCGGTGAGTGAGATATTCGGCTTCGATTCCGTTCGCTTCGAGCAGATCGCATCACAGCACGTGCTGTTGCCGTCGGGCCATCGGGATCCGTACGCGGTGCTCGGGCTCGCGCCGGACGTGACTGATGACGAGTTGCGTCGCGCCTATCGGCGGCTGGTGGCCGAGCATCATCCGGACCGGATGGTCGCCAAGGGCGTGCCCGAAGAATTGATGGGGCTGGCTTCCGCCAAGATGGCGTCGATCAATACGGCGTATCGTGACGTGACACGGGCACGCGGTACGCGGCCGGCGCTGACTTCGACTCAATCGACTTGACCGTATCACCATGAGCACCCTACATCAGCCGGTCACCAGTTGACCGGGCGGCCGCTGCGCAAGCAGAGGAAAGTCCGGGCTCCATGAGAACACGGTGCCGGGTAACGCCCGGCGGGGGCGACCCCAGGGAAAGTGCCACAGAAAGCAAACCGCCGCGGACTTGTCCGGGGTAAGGGTGAAAGGGTGCGGTAAGAGCGCACCGGGTGCCTGGCAACAGGGACCGCACGGTAAACCCCACCGGGAGCAAGACCGAATAGGGACGATGGAGGCTTGCCTCGGCCGCGTTTTCACGGCTTGTCGTCCGGGTTGGTTGCATGAGGGCCCCAGCAATGGGGTTCCCAGATGAATGGTCGCCACGTCCGCGTTTCGGCGCGGGCCCTACAGAACCCGGCTTACAGGTCAACTGGTGACCGTTTTCCCCGCTCTTTGTGCTTCCAAATCGGTTTGGGAAACAAAATCTTAAAGACTGGGATGCAATCTACTCAATGTGGAGTAATGCCACGTGTTTAGTTTGAGTTCCGGCCGAAGCCATCGGCTGGCCCAAGGAGCGCCGGGCGCGAGTATCTGACCAGATGGGCGAGCCACAATCCTCCCATGAATCGGTGTTGTTGAGCGAAGTGCTCGATGCGCTCGCGCCGCTCGATGGCGCGCGTATCGTAGACGGCACGTTCGGGGCAGGCGGGTATTCGCGGGCGCTGCTCAAGGAGGGCGCGCAGGTGACGGGGATCGACCGCGATCCGACGGTTGCGCCCTTTGTGGAAACGCTGGCTGCAGATTTTCCCGAGACATTTGTGTTTGTGGCCGGACCGTTTTCCGAGCTCGATGCGCTTGTCGCTGAACAGCAGGTCGATGGCGTCGTCCTCGATATCGGTGTGAGCTCGATGCAGCTCGACCAGGCCGAACGCGGGTTTTCCTTCATGCGGTCGGGTCCACTCGACATGCGGATGGGCCGCGAGGGCGAAACGGCGGCCGATCTGGTCAACACGCTGAGCGAGACCGACCTTGGCAATCTGATTTTCGCATTTGGTGAGGAGCGGGCGTCCCGGCGGATCGCCAAGGCGATCGTCGAGATGCGCAAAGACACGCCGATCACCGATACGCTGGCGCTGGCCCAACTGATTGAAAAGACCGTCGGGCGCAAGCCGGGTGCTCCCCATCCTGCGACACGGACGTTCCAGGGACTGCGGATCGCGGTCAACGGCGAGTTCGACCAGCTGGTTGCGGCGCTTTTTGCCGCCGAGCGCATCCTCCCCGAAGGCGGGCGGCTGGCGGTGGTGACCTTCCACTCTCTCGAAGACCGGATCGTCAAGCGTTTCTTCGACCAGACCAAAACGGCAGCACCGCAATCGCGGCACCTGCCATATTCGGGGCCGGTCGAGGCGCGGTGGGCTCCGGTGCGCAAACCGGTCAAGGCCGGAGCGGATGAATTGGGACGCAACCCGCGCGCCCGCTCTGCGACCCTGCGCAGCGGGGTTCGGACAGCGGTTGCGGCGCGGCCACAGCAATCTGCGGGGCTGGGTGTGCCCGGTTTCAGGCGAGGTGCTGCATGAGCCGGTTCCTGCAACGCCTCAACATCATACTCGGGGTCATCGCGGTGATCGCGGTGGTCGCCGTCTATTCGCAAAAGCACATGGCTGAGCTGACGGCTGAAGAGATCGGTCGCATCGAAACGGCGATCGCCCAGCAGCAAGCCGATCTTTCGGTCCTCAAGGCTGATTGGGCCTACCTCAACCAGCCGACGCATGTGCAGCCCATCGTCGATCGTCATAATGATGTACTGAACCTGCAGGTCGCAGAGGCGCAGCAGTTCGGCAGCTTCGCCGATTTGCCGATGCGGCCCCAACAGCGCCTCGATACCGAATCCCTTGATGCTCTGTTTGAAACCATCGAAGCCGGGGAAGATCCGATTGGTTCCCTTTTGGAGGGGCTGTTATGAGTGCGATTACCCCGGAAACCATTTCCATCGACGGCACGCGCAAGGCGCGGGGCAATTTGACCGGTGCGCGCATTCGCTGGGCGATGGCGTTCGTTCTGATTGTATTTTCGGTGATGTTCGGGCGGCTGATCTGGCTGGGCAATATCGAACTCGATACCACGATCGAGGGGCAGACGCGCGACGCGATCATGGCGTCCCGTCCGGCGATTCTCGACCGGAACGGGCTTGAACTGGCTGTCGATATTCGCGTGCCATCGCTCTTTGCCGAACCGCGGCGGATACTTGACGTCGATGAAGCCGCCGATGCGATTTTGACCGTTCTGCCCAATCTCGACAGCGCCTGGCTGCGCGACCGGTTGACTGGGGATCAGGGCTTTGTGTGGGTGGCGCGGGAATTGACGCCGGCCCAGCGTGACCGGATCATGCGGCTTGGTATCCCCGGGCTCGATTTTCTCGAGGAGAGTAAACGGTTCTATCCCGGCGGCACCGTGGCTTCCCATCTGATGGGCGCGGTCAATATCGACAATGTCGGGATTGCCGGTGTCGAAAAGCACCTCGATGACGACAATCTTGCCCTGCTGCAAAATCTGGGACTTGCCCGCGACAGCGCTCTGACGCCGGTCAACCTTGCCATCGATTTGCGCGTGCAGAGCATTCTGCACGAAGAGCTGGTCGGGTCGATCGAACGCTATCAGGCGATCGCGGCGGGCGGGGCGATCATGGATGTGCGGACCGGCGAAATCATCGCCATGGCATCGCTTCCCGATTTCGATCCCAATAATCCCGGGACCATGCTCGAGGAAGGGCGCTTCAATCGTTTGACAGCTGCCAAGTTCGAGGTTGGCTCTATCTTCAAGCCGATCACCTTCGCCGCTGCTCTGGATGCAGGCGCGGTCCAGATCACCGACAGCATCGATGCCCGATTTGGCGTACGCTTCGGACGGTATACCATTGAGGATTTTCACGGGAAGTACCGGATGCTTTCGGTATCCGAGGTCTTTCGCTATTCGTCCAATATCGGCACGATCCGTATCATGCAGGCCATGGGGAGGGAAAATTTCCGGGCCTTTCTGACGCGTATGGGGCTGGACGGCGCGCCCGAAATCGAGCTGCCGGAAGTGACACGGTCGAGCATTCCGGCGAGCTTTTCGGAAGTCGGCGCCGCGACCGCATCTTTCGGCCATGGACTGAGCGTAACGCCGCTGCAGATGTTGACAGCAACAGCCGCGCTGTTGAATGGCGGACACCTGATGGATGCCACCTTGTTTCCGCGCACCGAGCAGGAGGCGCTGGTTGGATCGACGCAGGTCATTTCGCAGCAGACGAGCGATTACATTCGCTATCTCATGCGGATGAACGGTGTGGTGGGCTCGGGCAGCACGGGTAACAGGATTGCCGAAGGCTATCGCTGGGGCGGCAAGACGGGCACCGCGGAAAAGGTCGTGGACGGACGCTATTCGAGCAGTCTTGTCACTGCCTTCTTTTCTTCTGCCTTTCCGCTCGACGATCCTAGATATGCCCTGATTATTTTTGTAGATGAACCCAAGGCGGAAAATGCGCAATCGGGCCGTACCGCGGGTTGGAATGCGGGGCAGATGTCGGCCCGGATCGTCAAGCGCATTGCGCCGATGCTGGGCATCCAACCCATTCTGGGGCCGCAAATCGACGCACAACTGGTTCCAGTCCAGCTCCGTAACGGGGCCGAATTTACCGGGTTCTGATGCAAGTGGCGGATAACGGGGGACGTGATATTGCCGCATAAACTTACCGACATTCTGCATCGGGTCGCCGGCGCAGGGGCCGCGCCCGACATGGCGATTAGTGGGTTGAACGCCGACAGCCGGCTGATCGGGCAGGGTGAGGTGTTCTTTGCGCTGCCCGGCACGCGCGGGCACGGAAGCATTTATGGCAAGGACGCGGCCGGCCGGGGTGCTGTGGCCATGGTCACCGATCTCGCGCCCAAAGCCGATCCGGGCATTCCGGTGGTTATGGTCGACGATGTCCGGGCGGCCTATGCCGTTGCAGCCGCCAATTTCTCTGGGCCGCAACCGGCCATCTGCGCCGCGGTGACCGGGACGAACGGCAAGACCTCGGTTGTCTCGTTTTTGCGCCAGATCTGGGCCCATGCGGGTATCCGGGGCGCCAGCCTTGGGACGTTGGGCCTGATGGTGGGTGATGAGCACATTCCGGGCGAGTTGACGACGCCGGACTCGCTGTCGCTGCACAAAACGCTCGCAAAGCTCAAGGCGGATGGTGTGGATCACGTGGCGCTGGAGGCCTCCAGCCACGGCATCCATCAGCGCCGTCTCGATGGGGTAAAGTTCACTGCTGTTGCCTTTACCAATCTCAGCCGCGATCACCTCGATTATCACGAAACTATCGAAGCCTATCGCGACGCCAAACTGCGTCTGTTCCGTGATCTGATCGATGGCAACGCGACTGCCGTCGTCGATGCCGAGAACGAGGAGGGCCTGCCCTTCATGTTCGCGGCGCTCGACAAGGGTGCGACGGTGTTCACCGTTGGGGCCGGTGGGGCGCATATCGACGTCGAGAGCGTTCAGAGCGAAGGGTTCGGGCAGCGGGTCAAGGGCAAGCTTGTCGGCGAGCCGATGGAGTTTCTGCTGCCGCTGGTCGGGCGGTTTCAGGTGGACAACGCTGTCGTTGCGGCCGGGCTGGCCATGGCGACGGGGGTTGCCAATGGCGATGCCATTACAGCGCTTGAAACGCTTGAGGGCGCAAAGGGGCGGCTGGAGCAGGTCGCCCAGCGCGGGAAAGCGGCGGTATTTGTCGATTATGCCCATACGCCCGACGCGCTGGAGAATGCACTTGTGGCGCTTCGGCCGTTTGCAAAGGGGCGGCTGATCGTTGTATTCGGGTGCGGCGGGGACCGCGATCCCGGCAAGCGTCCACAGATGGGTAAAGTGGCTGAAGACCTGGCGGACCTGGTGATCGTTACCGACGACAATCCTCGGACCGAAGATGCTGCTGCGATCCGATCGCAAATTCTTGCCGCAGCGCCGGGCGCGACGGAAATCGGCGACAGGGCAGAGGCGATCGGTCATGCAATTGCCGGAATGGGCGCAGAGGACGTTGTTCTGGTTGCCGGTAAAGGACATGAGGACTACCAGATCGTGGGCAAGACAAAGCACCATTTTTCCGACCATGAGGTCGTGCGCGCGGCCTTCGGGGGCTGAGCTTGCCCGCACTCTATGACATTGCCGAGGTTGTTGCCGCGACCGGCGGCGTGGCCCGCGATGTGGCTGCCAAGACCGTTTCATCCATTTCCATAGATTCCCGTGAGATTGCCGCCGGGGGCCTGTTCGTTGCCATCAAGGGCGAGAATTTCGACGGACATGATTTCGTTGCCAAGGCCATCGAAGCCGGTGCCGTCGCGGCGCTGGTGAGCAAGGACAAGGCCGGGGACCTCTCGGGGGTGCCGCTGATTGTTGCCGAGGATGCGCTGCAGGGGCTCTATGGGTTGGCTGCCTTTTCCCGTTCCCGATCGAAAGCCCGCATCATAGCGGTGACGGGAAGCGTGGGGAAAACTTCGACCAAGGAAGCGGTGCGGGTGGCGCTGGAGACCAATGGGAAGACTCACGCCTCGATCAAGAGCTTCAACAATCACTGGGGCGTGCCGCTGATGCTGGCGCGGATGCCGGCCGATACCGAGTTCGGTGTGTTCGAGATCGGCATGAGCGCGGCGGGAGAGATCACGCCGCTTTCGGTGCTGGTTCGTCCGCATGTTGCCGTGGTGACGACGGTGGCGCCGGCCCATCTTGAGTTCTTTGCCTCCGAGGCGGCGATTGCCGATGCCAAGGCCGAGATTTTTTCCGGTGTGGAACCGGGCGGCAAAGCCATCATCGGGCACGACCACGCCCATGTTGAGCGGCTGGTTGACGCGGCTCAGGCGGCAGGGCTTGAAACGCTGACCTACGGATTTGCCGATGCCGATGTGACGATTGCGGACTATCGGACGACGCACGAGGGAGCGGCGGGGCATGTCGAGGGCGATGGGCTGTCGCTGGAGGTTTCGATTGCCACTGCGGGACGGCATATGCTGGCCAATGCCGTGGCAGCGTTGCTGGCGGTCCGGGCGGTTGGCGGCGATGTGCAAAAGACATTAACGGCCCTTGCTGTCCATGGCGCGCCCGAAGGGCGGGGCGCGGCGATTTTGCTTGGCGACCATGCCAACCCGATCCGGCTGATCGATGAAAGCTACAACGCCAATCCGACATCGATGCGCGCGGCGCTCGAGGTGTTCGCCCAGATGCCGACGCCGGGACGGCGGGTGCTGGTGCTCGGCGACATGCGCGAGCTGGGTGCGGCGTCGGCCGATTATCATTCGGGGCTGGCCGAAGCGGTGATCGCGGCAAGGCCCGATCTCGTGTTTGTGGTGGGCGACCATATGGCCCGATTGGCCGATGCGCTGCCGGCCGCGCTTGTTGCCGGGCGGGCACAGGCTGTGGATGAGATTGCGCAACATGTTTTGGAAACGCTTGCACCGGGCGACTCAGTTATGCTCAAGGGATCGAACGGAGTGAGGCTGGGCGCCCTGGTGGCCCGGATACGAGACCGGTTCGGCGAAAAAAAATAAAGGCACAGACGGTAACCCCATGCTCTATTTCCTGCAGCAGTTTGCTGACGCCTTTCCGGTTTTCAACGTGTTCCGATACCTCTCGTTCAGGACGGGCGGGGCGATCATCACCGCGCTGTTCTTTGTGTTCCTGTTCGGGCCGGGCATGGTCAATTCGCTGCGGGTGCGGCAGGGCAAGGGCCAGCCGATCCGCGAGGACGGGCCGCAGAGCCACCTTTTGACCAAGAAGGGCAAGCCCACGATGGGCGGACTGATGATCCTTTCGGGGGCGCTGGTCTCGATTCTGCTCTGGGCGGATCTTTCCAATCTGTATGTCTGGGCCGTGCTGCTGGTGACGACCGGGTTCGGGCTTGTGGGGTTTTACGACGACTATCTCAAGGTCAAGCACCAGAACCACAAGGGGTTCGGGGGCAGGGCGCGGCTGGCCATCGAATCGGTGATCGCCATTGCGGCGTGCATCATCATCGCCAGCCAGGCGCCCGCCGGGTATGAAAACGCGCTGTTGCTGCCGTTCGTCAAAGATCTGGCGCTCAATCTGGGGCTGTTCTTTTTCATTTTCGGCGCCTTCGTGATCGTTGGCGCAGGTAATGCGGTGAACCTGACCGACGGGCTGGACGGGCTGGCCATCGTGCCGGTGATGATCGCGGCAGCGGCATTCGGGCTGATCGCCTACCTGGTCGGCAACCAGGTCTATTCGGACTATCTGTTTTTGAACTTCGTGCCGGGGACTGGCGAACTGTCGATCGTGTGCGGTGCGCTGATCGGGGCTGGGCTCGGGTTCCTGTGGTTCAACGCGCCTCCGGCCCAGATCATCATGGGCGATACCGGCTCGCTGTCGCTGGGCGGCGCGCTGGGGACGATTGCGGTTGCCACCAAGCATGAGCTGGTCATGGCGATCGTGGGCGGGCTGTTCGTTCTCGAAGCGGTGTCGGTGATTGTGCAGGTCGTTTCGTTCAGGCTCACGGGCAAGCGGGTGTTCAAGATGGCACCCATTCATCACCATTTCGAGCATCTGGGCTGGACCGAAAGCCAGATCGTGATCCGGTTCTGGATCATTGCCATGGTGCTGGCGCTGATCGGGTTGAGCTCGCTGAAGCTGCGGTGACATTTTTTCTCGGTCTCACGCATGCGAAGACCTCCGACGACGAGATCGCCTCGGGCTCTGACGAGATGAACGGCATGGGGCGATGAACGCTCCGCACTGTTTCTTTGTTTATATGAAGCGTCCATCGCCCCATGCGCTCGGGATTTTGGGCTGTACGTTCCCTCGCTCAGGGACACGTTCGTCCCTGTCGGTGTTGCGGGCCGAGCTGAGTCCAGCCTCGCTGAAGTGGAACGCTCGCCTCCGGCAGGACGACTCCCGCCGGACCTGAGCCAAACCCGCCAAACGTTCGTCGCGCTTTCGTCCATCAACCGGGTTCGTGAG